>JADEYI010000006.1_pt1 | contig 486615 bp, 671 predicted proteins | sample 8542331 | NCBI WGS metagenome assembly JADEYI01 (sample SAMN16510988, study PRJNA670497) | mine drainage metagenome | isolation source: biofilm near Copperflume 1 | place: Germany: Marsberg coppermine Kilianstollen | collected 2018-02
TCATCCAATCAGCCCTAGGCGGCTGGAGTGATGTAATCTTCCTTCCTTCCTTCCCAGCCCAAGCTACACGTCCTCATTGCTTTGCTTTGCCACATAGTAGCAGTAGATTGTGCAGAGTATACTATTATAGTACCAGCAGTTTCACTCGCCATGTTGCACGTCAGATCACACATGTGAAGGATTCCGGAACAAGTGCGGCACTCCAAGTACTTGTGCCACTCCGATCGGTGCACCACGCCTGAGGCGCCACGCCACGCGGCGTGAGTCATTGCAGGCTGCAAGAGACAAGGTTTCAATAGGGGGAAGCAGGTCATAGCAATTATAGAAACCAAATAAACCAAATTACATTACATCGATGTCCACTATTTTCAACAGCTTCAAGTTGACGCAGTACAGATCTGAGTTCTCAGGTGGAATATCTTACAAAAGTGCACTGCTGTGCCTGCAGTGCTGCCGATTTGATCACACAACCCTTCAATTGGTTCCCGAAAAGACTTTCCGGGATGACAATTATTTCAGCACCCAACAACTTGTCAGCATTTTGGTGCTTCAGCCTGAGCTGAAGCCTTCAGCTGCACAGTTGTGTGACATTCTTGCTCACAATGCGACAGCTACTTTGGTGTGGACTCTGCCCGGGCCAGCAGAGATCTTCCCATAGGCTCAACAAGAACAACAACAGATGAAGAATGAAGTGCTGTCTCATAAGTCCTCCTATGTCCTTCCGCCAATCTTTAGACATCTCTCCACTTTCTGTGCTTTCTTCTGTAGAAACACCGCTAACCCCTCACTTTGGCGCTCCAGCTGAGGCTGTGGCTGCTGCTGCGCCTGCAGCTGCCGATTTCTTTGGGTTGTGCTTCAGCAGGTATTGGCCCAGGAATTCCAGAGGGTCATCAGGCCGTTGCCGGACCACCTCCTGCACCGCCCACAACATATCCTTCAGTCCCAGCGACTCGGATCATGCACCGTTGCAAGGGACACTGGAGAGCAAGCACAGTGCAGCATATCCATTGATAGTGTGCATGGTCATCATTCTCAAACTTATATTGGAACGGAAGAATCAGAATGGTGTCTGACCTGCATGCCCTTCATCAGCACTTGGACGACTGTTGCCTCCAGATATTGCCGCACATTCAGCGACTTGAGATCCGTGGGCTTTGCTGCCTTGTCTGCCGGCTTCTGCGTTGGCATTGAAGGTATATTACTACCAGGCGTACCAGTGGATGATGAGCAGTTTGGCTTGAAGCAGCATATAGAGATGGTTACCCAACCAGCAAGGGCAGCACTGTACCTTGGGGACCTGTGCTGATGCTGCAGGTGGTGCATTCGATGCAGCAGCTGCGTTTGAGGCAGGCTCGTTCTTCGCAGATCCCAACTGCGGCTCACTTGGAGCTCCTGATGGTGCAGGCTCGTCTCCCATGATGTACTGGTGAGGATTTCGGGATGCCTTCAATTCGTCAGCCTGAACATCCAAAATGCTACTTACTCGGATGCATAATTACTTGGCAACCAGTCTTATCACGCTTAATGCAAAGAACAGATGAAACCCTGTTCGACAACTGTGGTACAAGTAAGCTGATACTCCTGCCAAGAAAAACAAGCAGGCTATGCACTTTCACAATTATGATACTCTCAGATTAAAGAGTTGTTCTAATTTGCCAGCACCTACTTCTCGCTAAGGATGTGGTGTTTCCAACCGATGACATGATCACTGCTTGAAAGATTCATGAGACACACTGCTACAAGTCCTCCCCAGAAAAATGGTTGTACAACATTACCAGATATCAATTAAGATGTACAGATGCACAATTAAAGGAATTTGATGACCAACACCTTGGGACCGAACAGGGATGGGCTCGCACAGAAATAAGCGTTCGGAATGGTTTTGGATGATGGTGGAGTTCGCTGACAGACTCACTGTCGCCAGTGTGCAGAAATCTTGTGCAGTCTGTATCTGTTCGTGCAGTGAGAAATTTGGATTGGATCAAAGAGGAAGGGTTGGGGCAGAATATAATCCATGCCTCAGCCATGGGGCCTACTTTCTTGCTGCTACCAAAGCTCATGCACATCCCACTGATCATTTTATTTACACAAATAGGCAATATACCTTTGCAGACTTACTCGCAACGTTTGACGCTGCGCTTCTCTGTGGTTTGGACTGAAACCGATCTGTACACTCTTCATTGAGCTGTGGCTGCCCTTCAGCATGTTAGCAAGGTAAGTCTAATATTAAGCTATTATGAGGATCTTGTAAAGATCGGAATTGTCCTCAGCACTTGAGTGCAAACGGTGTTGGCAAAGTCGACACACTGCAATAATGCTTTTCTACAGATATGCTTGTGTTCATGCTTAAATGCCTTGGAGGTATGATCGATAGATTACTGATGTCACTCAAATTATTCTATAATGCACAGGAGTTCCAGGGCTAGCGGAAGACACCTGCTACAGCTACTGAAAGACAGCTGCGTTAGCCAGGAATGCAGCATTCAGAGTCGAGTGATCTTGGGCGCCCTACACACAGGCAGGGCTCCTGCAGGAAGCACAGACGGTGCAGATCTGGTGACGGCCGCTGGCAGCGCAGACGGCTCACTCGGGACACTTCTGAGCTCTGGAGCTGCTAGGCTTACTGCAGGCAGTAGAGCCCATGTTTCATGTGCACCAGGCAGACCATACAGCACCACTGATGGCCCTCAGATCCGAGAAGCACAGGCAGGAGCAGCAATGCCAGGAGGCGGTCTCTCACAGGAGCAGCCACCCCAGGCACCTGGCCCTTCTAGCCGTGAAGCACCACAAGAGCAGCGGGTTCCTTTCTCTGCCAGGCTAGGCAGCTACAGAGCAGGGCAGCGGCAACCACCGCCTCCCAGGAGAGACTTTGGCGGCCCTGACACGCCTCCGCAGGAGTTTGGCTTCCAGGGCAGATCGCGGCAGCTGGTGAACCTGAAGCAGCGGCAGGTAGGACTCCACCTTCAGAAAGGAAAAAGAGAAATGGAACCTAGTAGGCAAGCAAGCACCAAAAACGAGATAATTTCCTTTTCTGCCTGGATTAAGCAATACCTTGGAAAGTGCATCCCTCCGCATGTCTGCACTGTGTCAGGAAGCAGCATTGCAGCAGCTGAGGGTTACAAGATTCCTGGGCCGGGAGGTGTCTGCATTGCTGATGCACCCTGTGACACCTGCGAGGCAGCCCTTCCTCCCTTCCTCGGCGCTCGCTCTGCCTTGATTTTTGCATTTTCTCTTGGCTTAAAATCGAGTTTGTGCCAATGCAGGTTGGGGTGATGACTGTGCTGAGCACCAACAATAATACGATCATCACTCTGTCGGACTTGGAGGGCCGTGTTCAGGCGTGGGCCTCGGGGGGCACCCTGGGTTTCACCAACGCTCGCAAGTCCACCACCCACGCCGCTGAAGCCGTGGCCGCCCACATGGGCGAGAAGGTGACCATCACGCTGTCTGCAACATTCCTATTATTGTCCCAAGCAAGCTGATTAGCCTGATACATCACATTGTGATCACAGTGGATTTGAAACATAATTTCTTTTAGGAGATTGCGGCTGCTTGCATCGAGAATCAGGTGCCACTGACACAGGGGTGCTGTTGGATGGCATCATACAGTCGGCGTGCCTTTCTTGTGGCAAGGAATTTTTGTTCGGGAAGAGAGGGATACAGACAAGAAGTCAGAGAAAAGGGGAGACAGACAGTAGGCAAAGCTCAAGAGATATATAGTTGTTTGCAGAAGGTGTGTTCTATTCAAGCAGCTGAGCGCTGACTCCGCGTGTGTCATGCTGGCGCAGGCGCGCAACTTGGGATTCACGACGGTGACGGTGCGGGTGAAGGGGATGGGGTACGGCAAGCAGAAGGCGGTGCGCGTTCTGCACTCGTCCGGCCTGCGCGTGACCAGCATCGAGGAGCGCACCCCCGTGCCCCACAACGGCTGCCGCCTGCCGCGAAAACGCCGCACCTGAGTGTAGCTGCACTGGGTTGGCAAGGCCGTGGCTGGGCTTGCATTGTTAGACGATTTGCGGTTTTGCAGTGGAGGCAATTAGCCCAGGCAACTTTCCGCACGACAAGGCCTTCTCGGCAGTGCCAGCATAAACACCAGTGGGCTGACGACCAGCTTGAAGTCTGTCCACCTTCGCACACGCTGCCACTAGGTTTCAGAAATTCCCAATTAAAAGTACCCATTTGGTGTTGCTGTGCAATTGACTTGTCAAGCATAACAGTCATCAGCTCTTGAACTGCCCACTTAGTGAACTGAATGATTGTGTAATGATGGGAAGGCTGGAGTTTGTGGTCGGTACATGCTGTTGAGGATGCTGAAACGGTTGGTTCTAGTAGAGTTTGTGTCTGCAGGATTTCTGCTGTCAACTATTGCAACATTACATGTGTAAAACTGCATTGAAGTGCGGGTTTGACTTCCTTTTAACTGAGGGGATTATTATCGCATGTTCTCGACAGTCACACTTTAAGGCCGTTTGGTAAAATGCTGGCCTAACTTGCTACTTGTCACGGCGGAAAACAGTCAGTGCATTCAAATAATATATAGCGCAAGCGCAGAATCATATCATTTGGCAGAGCAGCTGACACACTGCCCTAGACATTGGCTTTTCTGCGCCAAGCATCAACGCCAAAAACTTGGCAAACTTTTTATGCAGGCCCTTGCCAGCACCCCATTGGGCAGCTATAAGGTCCTATGTCTTGCTTCTCTTTGCATGCTTCGTGCCTCTTGAGCTCACCGCCACTTGATTCCTTCTCACCAAGCTGATACCTCAAATGGGACATTAAGGCTGTCTTATTCACCTCAGAAATGTTGTGATGTATGCCATTGCTGCCAGTCACAGGTCTCAGGGCAGTGACCTTGGCTCACAATCGCTCGTGCACGGTGCGTGCCACCTCGAAGAAGTGTGCGACGGAGTCTTCAGGCGTTCCCACAAGGACACCGTGGCCCAGGTTCATGACGTGGCGAGTACCCTGAGCGGCGCGCACGGTGTCCAGTATCCGCTGCTCAATCACATCCCTGGAGCCAAACAGCACGCCGGGGTCCATGTTGCCCTGCGCAACATCACAAAACAGTTGTCACGCACTTGATCATCACACTCATCTTCTGGAGCACAGCACTGTGCTCGGGGCGGCGTGGTTTGACTGCCATTTAGCATGGTTGAAGTAGCAGGCTAGGGTGAGATGAGATTCATGATGCCTGCTCCAAACCCTTTGCATACGGTACTTGCCAGTTTGAAAAAAGATTTGCTGAGAGAGCATGCTGAAGCTCTAATGCAGCCATCGCAGTCAAAGCGACCCAATCTTCCTTCGATTCTTGTCAATGCATCACTCTGGGCAGGGAGAGCGGGCGCAAGCGGTGACCCCGAGTGATGTCATACATCTCGCTTATCTCTCATCTCACTCATCTCTCATCTGCACACACTCTGTGTCGGCGATATGATAGTAAGCAGTGAGTAAGCGCTGACCTGGACGGCGAAGTCTGGGCCGATGCGCGCGATGGCATCGCGGAGGTCGACGTGCTGGTCGATGGACATAATGTCCGGCTGGCAGGCAGCCATGCGCTCCAGCAGGCCCCCGCTGCCGCTGATGTACAGGATCAGCTTCAGCTGCGGGTGCGTCTGCACAACCGCCACACCACAGCCCCGTCAGCAAAAAGACGCAAGACGATTGAATGCGGAAACAAATGCATAACCTTCCCAAATTTGCTCATGGCGTCAGCAACACCAAATGCACACGCGTTGAAGCACACGTGATGCAAGCCACGTGGAGTTTGGCGCTTGCACGCACCATGCATGCATGAGCGCACAAGTGCATGGCCTTTTCTCCTGGCCTCAACAAGCAGGATGAATCCGGAGCATGTTGTAGTGCAAAGTTGTATGTGCTCTGCAGAAAGATACCTGGGGAACATGCAGGGGAGGAAACTGGAGACAGGAGAAGAATGACTGGGGGCAAAAGCTCTGCATGTGTGCTGAGTGATCTTGTATGGAGTCATTGGTACAAGCTGTTCACCTTGCGCACGTCGGCGATGATCTGCTTGATGTAGGGAGCGGAGAAGACCTCAAAGTCCTGAGGCGAAAGCTGCGAAGCCCACGAGTCAAAGATCTGCACCACCTGTGCCCCTGCATCCGCCTGCAGCAGCAACCACCCACCCCACACTCAGCACACCGCACCATGCCTCTTGTTCATCACTGACACAGGCCCTTGCCGTGTCCCTTCAAATTTGGTACTGGTCACATATCCACAGCAAATCAAGTGAAGAGAGAAATGCAAGACATGGAGGAAATGCGAGCGCCAAAGGAAGCCTCATTATTCTGACAGGAGCATCCAATGGTACAGACATCTTGCAAGTCATAAGCTCACCTGAATGTCTTTGCAAGTATTCTTCAGTGATTTGCAAGGTCCAGCACCATACACACTTTGCATAAAAGCATCTTCGAAAACAACCTAGGAGCCCCTCAAACTTGGCAGAAGCAGGCAATTTCTGCGCACCTGGTAGCGGATGTAGTCGGCCACATTGTCGGCCAGCTTGCCGAGCAGCGCGTGCAGCACGGCCGGCTGCGCGAATGCCAGGCGCTTGATGTGGGTGTAGTTCTTGCTGGAGCCTCCCTCCACTATGTACGACGCCAGCGTGAACGGCGCGCCCACAAACCTGTGCATGCATGCCACACAGAGGCTCAGTAAAATCTCTGTTTCTGCTATCAGCCCACTTCCCTGCGGGAGAGCTGCCACCTATCTTGTAGCCCCTCCTAGAGGTTAGCTGATGAGTAAAGGCCAGGAACATAGATATTGTCACCCCTCCCTGCCCAGATTGTCCAGCTTGTATGGTTCAGCATATGCTTCTGAACATGTGGCCATTACTTGTCATATGCAGACACACAGAGGAAGGTCACATCAGATCACAGGGGTGAGTGCATGCCGGCAGGAGGATACTAGATACAACAGTATGGGATCCCTCTGATGCCAGACAGGTGAGGGTGAATGTGTCAAGCAGCTGAGGCGCACCCGAGCACTGCAGCCTCGTTGCCGACCTCGGCCCGTAGCGCCCGCAGCGCCTCCCCGACGTAGGGCGTTGCCTCCTCGGCCTCTAACCTCGTCACCTGGTTCACTTGCTGCAAAAACGAACAGAGTCCTTTCAGACTCTTGCCATCGTCAGCGGCTTGGCCTGGTCTCACCTCTTCTGGATGCCTTAAGAGCCACAGAGAAGTCAACCCCACAAAAGTGTCCTTCCTCACGACGGACATTTGCGCATGCATTAGCTGGAACCCAATGTTCTTACTGATGACCCAGGCCAGCGTTAGTCACCTCCATGGTGCGGATTGGGTCGTGGATGATGGGACCTCTGCCAGTGTCGATGTCAAAGGGGATGTTCATGCCCGTGAGGGGTGTCAGGATGTCTGAGAACAGGATGACTCCGTCCGGCTTGAACGCCCTCCAGGGCTGTAGGGACACCTCCACCTGCGCGCAGCTTCCTGCTTAGTCATCGCAGTGTCACCCCACGGCTGTCTTCAAGCATCCCTGCTCTGCATGTCTTGTAACAGACTGCCCACTTAGAGGTCATCTGCAGCCTTACGTCCCACATTAGTACAATGCCTGTGCCTTTACATGCGCAATCATGGCTGCAAGAGCAGCACAACCTGCTTCAATCCTGAGGTGTCCCATCAGTGACAAAAAGGGCTCCTGAGAAGCTACTGATATGTGCAGAGATGCCGCAGAGCTCACCGCAAGGTCTGTGTTCTCTGATCGTTCCCTGAAGGTGGGGTGCTTCTTGCACAGGTCCTGGTACACCTGCAAGGAAATAAATTCAAGTGGACGTTAGCCATATTGGGGGGTCTCCCTTGAGCGCAATTTCTAGCCTAGCGGGAGCCTTTAAACATCCTTGCTGGGTATCAGATGCAATCTGCTCAAGGGCAGCCGGATAGGTTGGAGCAATATGTCACGCCGAGAGACAGACAGCTCAAAAGGCCCTGAATGCCCACCTTCATGTAGCGGCCTGCCTGGCGCATCATCCACACAGGCGGCCTGTGCACTGGTACTCCATTCAAGGCTTGCAGCAGCAGGGGCTCCTGTGTGCCGCTTTGGGCCTGCGTACAGGGCAATAACACATCAATTCAATTGCAAAACATGCGGAGAGGTAAATTTCTGCTTGTTGACAGTGTCCAGTGCTCAGATGTGTGGCCGAGTTGGTCTGCAGGTGCAAAGTCTGACATGCACCTGACCAACAGGGGCTGCGGTTGGCGCTTCCACGGTCGCTGCAGCAACAGCGATCCTCGGCAAGCATCTGAGCGGTGCCCTGTGGGGCACTGTAGTGCCCTTGGCCTGCACACCAACAGGATTTCTCAAAACGAAAGGAACGAATTTTGTCCAGATAGATCAAATTCGATTGCTCTGGCTTGTCTTCGAAAAGGTGAAACTTCAACTTGGCCATCAAATCAGAAAGTAGAGACAACAAATTAGTACCAGCAGTCTTGAACTATTGCAGATGTGCATTCTGGAGTCGAGGCTCCTCACGGCATTCGTGGATTGCTCTACCAGCGACATCGTCGCCATATTAACGTTTAGATTTAGAAAATATTGCTATTTTGCAAAGATTTCTATTTCGCTTCCAGCAGGACGAGATTGGATAGGATCAAAGATTGGGTGACGTCAGTCCTTCTAATTAGCTTGCCAGCTCACCTTCCAAGAATCTTGGCCATCCATGTGGGTGCGATCGCAAGCTCCAGCTCTTGCCTCCAGTAGATGTTTGGGGTGCTGTGAATAGCTAGGATGGAGTGCGCAAAGTTGAGTTGTGCAGGTCTGAGCAGTCCTATTGGTTCCAGGCTCCTGTGCAGACGCTTGATATTTTCTCGTCAACGTTTCGGCAGCAGCAGGCAAGCAGTGTTGCCTTTCTAAGGATGTCATTGAAGCAAAAATAAATTGTTTGATTCGAATAAAGTGATCAAGTGCACTCCTTCTGATCTTGTGCAAGGCTCTGTTATGAAACATCTTTGCCTCTAAGCAGGTCACGAGGGACAAATCCAACACAGGCGTTGTTCGGCTGGTGAGTCACAGAAAGATAGACCTGATGCACACTCTGACTCTGATTCATCGACCATGCCAAGAGTCATTGCTCACAACGTATCCTGGGGAGTATCCGGGTTGGTGATTCTTTGTGATTCTTATATGTGGCAGGGGAGGCGACAAAGAGGAGCAGGAGTGGAAGCGCCAGGAGAAAGAGGATGCTTATCGAGCTCAGCAGGATGTCCTCAGAAGGAGGCGAGAAGGGAGCTGGCAGAAGGTGAAATGTGCAACAAGGCCATCTCCTTGTGCAGGCGTTCAGCAATGTCACGTCCGGTCTCCATCTGCTTACGAGGATTTTGCTTGGAAGCATGGCAGACCTGGGGTCTTGTAGAGTGTCAACATCTGATTGGTGGGCCAGGATGTGAACGCTCGGAGGGCCAAGGTGAAGAAGTACAACACCGACCCAGAATACAAGAAGAAGATCGATGAGGACAAGCGCGCCAGGGCCCTTGCAGAGCGACCCCCTGACCCGATCGTCAACGCCTTTAACATTATCATTCCCCTGGCACCCTTCGGCATCCCAGGTGGGTGCAGTGACGCTCTTGCTGTACCTATTAGGCCCGGCTGTTGGCTTCCTGTGACCCTATAGTGGGGAAATCTCTACAGGTAGTTGCAATGCAAGAGCGTTGCTTGGAGCACTGAAAAGGCATCTTATGGGGCGGTAATGCAAGGTACTTGAAGCCGTGAAGTTCGTTATTATGGGCCTGTAAAGCAAAGTAATTGGAGCATTGAAGCGGCCGTTGCTAGCCTGGGAAGCAAGGTAGTGCGGGCACTGAAGAGTCCTTTTGCGGGCGCAGAGTATGACCAAGGAGAGCGGTTTGACCTGAAGGCAAAGTACTGCGACAATGGCTGGGTGGATGAGGAGGCCGAGTTTGGAAAGCAGGTCAAGCGCTTCTTTGGCATGGGCAAGAAGAAATCTGACGACGAAAGCGAGGAAGGCCCTACAGACAAGCGCGGAAAGAAGCGCTGATTGAGTCTCGAGGGGTATCTGATGCTTCAGCTACCCGAGCACTCGGTGCATTTCCTGTAGTTTGTGAAGAAGTTGAGGTTGGAGTGAGAGCGTGGTGAACAGAGAGCGGAGAAGTGCAGTACAGACTAAAGGTTCAGATATTGGGTTGGCCGGGCAGCGTTATGCTGAATGCTTGCCTGAAAGGGGCAGATTGTTGCTTATTGATCATCAATCATGCAATTCGCCTTGCACACTGCAAGGCGCTGCATGACTCAAAGGCTGCCAGGTTCAGGTTAAGAGGTGCTAAATGTGGAGTGGAGTTCTCAAATGTGGAGGAACGTTCCAGAGCAGTTACATTTGTTATTGTTGATCGGCGGATCGGCTAGGCAATACATTTAGAGATGTTGAGTATTCTCTTTGACAGCAGCCCTTGAGGAGATCAGATGAATAATAGTAGTGCGGTACTTTGTTCTGTTCAAAGCTGGTGTAAAACATACATTCCGGGAGATAATTTACAGAGGGCACATGCACTCGGCATGTGGAACCTTGTGGATCTGACATGGAAACAAAACACATCCAGGGTGTCCAAATGAGTTTGAATACCTCACAAAGAAGACTGCTGTCGATGTGGTGCATCTCACAAAATAACAAGTAATCACTGCGGTACAGGGCGATATATGTCTCACCGCAGGGACATCATGTACGATACTCTGGACACCTGAACCACTTGGTCCTAACAGCATCACTGCATTGGGTGCAGTAAGCGGGCAGGGCATGTCTTCATTGAGCTCCTGCAAGTATACACACCCACACCCAGTAGCCTACTGGGCCTGAATGTCAGGAAGAATGTGATTGCCACCTTCCCAGGAAGATGGCAGTGGACGCAAGCACTCTCTCAGAACAGATGCTGTCTCTCAATCAATGTCACAGCCCAGTGCAATAAAATGACTGACCTACTGCGCACGTATGCACAAAAAAGACGCTAGAACGACCTAGTCCTAAGGAAACAAGAAATGCCAAAAGCTGCAGAGGGACTGCTTGTCTTGGGGAGATCACAAAAGAAGCCTTCTGTTGTCCTCCTGGAAGTTCAGTCTGGTGCTGGGAACCCAAGATGCAGCCCAGATTGCAGCGAGAGTACTTGGCCAAGTACTTTCATGGCACACACGCTACAGTTCTCGGGACGGATTGCTCTGAATCTTCAAGGCATTCATGCCACAAGTACCTCGGCAGACTCCCTGTTCCAAACCTGTTCCAGAGCCCATCCAGCAGCGCTGCAGCGCCAGCAATGAACAATGGCAGACACAGACTGACCGCTTGCTTGTTCCCGACGAGGGATCCAGCATCCGTTCAGCCACTGCTGCTGCTTCATAACTCCAAAACCGCCATGAATACTGCAGAGCTGCAAGGTCCTGCACCTTCACCTGCTTTTCAAAATCTCCTGGCTGGCCGCCTCTGCCCTGATGTCCTTCACTCCATTCTCCTTGGAGCTCTTTTCCTGCAGCTCGCCCCTCACATTGCGCCTGTCTATACACCGGTTCACAGCCGGCACCTGTGCTGTGCTGACCTGCTTCTTGCTCCTCTTCACCAGCCGCCTCCTGATGCTCAACCAGAACATGCCTGCGCGCATGCAATACATGCTTTTCAATACGATACAATAGGGAAGGCTGGACACCAGTTTGCATCAAATGGGCTTGCAGAGACGCGCTACACAGCCTCCTTGTGTGTCACAAGGAAGCACATGCATCTTAACACCACGGACAAGTCATCTTGCCCACATGCAGCCTCACGAATGCGAGCCCTGCAGAATAGCTTGCCGAGGCACATAAAGTACCCGCACAGAGCATCGTTCGGGAGTGACCAGTCGCACCATAGTTGAAACAGCAGAGCAGGAACTGGCACAGCACCACCGGCAGGCGCTCATACAAGGGGAACTCGTCCAGAACCACCCAGAACCTCACAAGCATGTATGGGTACAGTATGAGCCGCATCGGTATGAATGATATCCAGTAGGCACTGCACAGCACACAGGCAAGGCATGTTGGTATAGGGTTGGGCAGCACACAAAATGTTATATGCATTGTTTAAACAATACAGGTATCAGCTAAGAGTTGCTCCTGTGCTCTTAAGACTAAGCATCATTTGACCTAAGGAGAACACTTTGCTAGGGTGCATGCGACACATTGCTGACAGCTACAGGGGAAGAGGCTTACTAGTGCAAGGGCTTGTACAGAGCTGGGAATTGTCGCCGTGCTATCAGGAAGAAGGTGTTGATCTCAGTGATGCCGTCCCAGCAGGTGAAGCGAGCAAAGGCCGGATATCTGTATGGGAAGAGAAGAAGCAGGAGCGTGACAACATGATGCCCCAGGATGACTTGATGTAGCGATGGCAACGTCTCTGGCTGAAAGTAGATCCACAAGAAGTCTGCAATGATGTACAAGAGGAAGACATTGGTGACCTGCAACCAGACATGGACTTCCATCAATTGGCAGGCTCACATGCACAGCACTGGCACTGCATACTTGTGGCCAGATCCTTGAGGACTACACTTTCTGTACTCCAAGATTACCCCCTTCACGTTGTGGGGATTTGCAACAGTGCAACCCGACAGAGGTGATCAGGCTGTTGGATCTACTCTGTTAAAAGCTTGCAAGAATTGCGTAAGTCGTCAATGACAGCAAAGTGATGTGTATCAAAGGAATGTTGCGAGTAAGGGGCATTCTGGACGCCTACAAATGGGCAGCTGAACTTCTTTGGGGCAGCAAGCACTGCTGACATGCACCAGACACCACAACTACCTTCTTGCTGGCAGGACAGGACATATATTTTCAAGCAAGATCATAGTTGATGGTGCATGGAATTTATGTACCTTGGCTCCTTCATAGTACCCCAGAAGTGACAACGCACACAGCCCCCCCAGAACTGGAAGAGCAGCTATGTTGACTTTGTCGTGCAATTCCAGGGCCCATGGCTGCTTCCGCTCGCCGTTCATGCCGTTGTATGGTTTGGCGTCTTGCGCCAGCACGCTAACCATGAGCGTTCTCCTGTCACAGAAAGTGAGATTCCTGGCATCAAACGCCTAAACTAAACTGTGCACAGGCGTTCCCTGATAGTGTGCACGTGCCCAGAAGCTCTAGTCTTTCGGTGGATTACGACAGCGGTTCTGTGTTGATGGGGCCCAACAGGGTGTTTAAGTATGCCACTTACCTTTGCTTCAAAGGCAATTTGCAAATCAGGAGGTGCTGCGCTGATTATTCTGAATTTACATGATCTCGCACGGGATCCGGTGCGTGAATCGATTCTAGTCCAGCACGGAATCAATAAATTGGATGGTTGATCCTTCTATCGGCAATTTAGCTGGAATTCTTTGGTTTGGATCAATTTTGGAAGGAAATGGGCTGCCAGTTTCGTGACGGAATATACCACGAGGTGATCCAGTACATGTAATGACACGCTCCACTTGAAATTGAGTTGGGGCCCCATTGCTTTTTCTTTATTTTTCTGACATTTAGAAATCGCCAACACTTACGCAATGGTGCAGAAGGGGAAGCACATGCATTCAGTGAACCAATGCCTCAAGCTACATTCTGTATGTGATGCAATCCTGCGCAGGCTTGAAGTACACTCTTGACATATCCCATGTAGAGGCATTGGTGCTTCTATCATGGTCAGCCAGACTCGGAGCCTGATCGGATCAGCCCAGAGTTCCTGACCCCTGGAGGGCCCAAGGCTAGGACATCATGCGTGAGGCCATTTCATCCTTAACAGATATGAGAGCCTGAGGTCTCTGAGCCCTGTCAGTGGTGTGCTACATGTCTTACACTTACCCAGCACCGCCATTAAGCAATTGCGCTTCAGACGCACCCAACAAGTGCTCCGCCAGGGAGTTCAGACACCCTTTCAACTGTGTCAAAGAGATGCTTACGACAACTGAAAGCCCCTGAAGACTTCCTTTGCATTGATGACCACAATGGCAATCAGTCATCCCCACAAGTCGCATACTTCAATCGCTCCAGCAGTTCCTCCACCTTGCCTTCCTTCTCAGCATCGGCCAGCATCTCCCGTTTTATGAGCAGCGAGTCTGCTCCTGCTGCATGCGCCTTCACTGCCTCTTCTATGCTGGTCACACCAACCAAAGAGGAAGCTCCCTGCATGCAGATAAATGCAGGTTTCTGATTGAACAGCCACAGAGCTCAGGCATACTGTAATCGAGCGCTGCAGAGCTGCGCGCATGGAGCATGCAGATGTTTGCTGCGACGACGGCAGATAAGTCCCACAATCTTCATCAAAATATGACCTGGCGATGATGGCGTCATCAACACTTTGCAGCTTCAGATACTGAACCAAAGCTCAAATTATCTGCGAAATATTTGGAAAAGCCTCACCTGTGGAAGGGCACCAAGAAGGCCTTTGGTGATGTCGCTCTTGAAGCCTGGAAGCGCAAGCGAGAGCCCCACGGCTAAGTTGATGCCAAAGAATGGCACCCCCACGCTCGCCATAGCTTCCACTTCCATCTTATTGACAACCTGCTCCACACAGAATGGCAGTCTGAGCTTCTTTCACAACTAGAAAGCCTCTGATCATACCAATCATTTCAGACCTAACAAAGGGGGAGAACCTTACACTAAATCGAATGCACGGGGCCCCCTGATAAGTCAATATAAATACCCCAGGGCACTATTACCAGCCCTCCAGCAGTGTTTGTGAAGCAGCTGGCAGGGTGCTACCTCCACTGGAGCATCAAGTCCCAGGGCTGCAGCAAAGGACGACAGCACCGGTGTCGCTCGCACGCTCACGCTAGCAATTGTGCCCAGCACGCCACCTGCTCCAGCCTCCTTTGCATCCACTATCTGCCAGCACACCAGTAAAGAACTGCAGTTGAGAGAAAAGTTTCCTGGTGCCATGTCGTTGGGACCCTTGCAGTCGTAGCGGCATGTGTTTTGACACAGTCCAGGCAATACTGTCCAGCAGATAAACTTCATGAAATCAACTTAGATGTGGGGATTGCCTCCATTGATCCTAACAAGACCGGGGGTTCAATGCATGTCTCTGAATGGGAAACAAATATTGTTTTGCTGGATTGACCTGCAGGGGGTGCAAAACCCAGTCGCGCTGCAACACAGGCACTTGCGCAGCTCTGCAGGCTGCCACAAGGTCTGCATAGCCGCTGGACGTTGCCTCCAAGTCTGTCAGGACTGCTAGTGCGTCTGCGCCCCAGCCTGCATACTGCACACCCCTTGTTGAAGCCATGCCGTTGCCTTGCAGCTGCGCACCCACACCGCATGCATGACAGAACCACATGGAGATGCGTCAGATGGCATTTGGTGTACAGAGGCGGAACATGTGCTACATGCTGGTGACTAATGTTGCATGGGAGCAGGGTTGCATACTTGCTTAGCCAGGCGGCCGACATCCTCCGGGGTGGAAGAGGGGGAGGGCTGCGCTATCTCCACTACAAGCACTGGTCTCCCCTTCTGCAGCCGGATCTCCTGTTGGGGGCAGCATGGTCAGCCAGGATCTCTCTATTGAACTCCTTGGAAGTGTGAGAGTGATGCCTTTTCAGCTTAGTGCCAGGGTTTGCCGGAGTCACAGAGGAAGTGCTAGGCGAGCACCTGTATGAGACTTGACAGTGGGTACGGAGGCCGGGCTGGCACTTGGGCGGCGCTTTCAAGCCTGTCTTGAAGCGCTTCCATCCCGAGCTCATGGATCTGCGCCTCTATCTGGGCTTTCTTCCGCCTGGCCTGGCCAGGACAGACATGGTGTGACAAGCGCCATGCAACATTGCGAAACCATTCATTGAGGGCCACAGAGAAGTCCTTATTGGGAGAAGATCACACCGTATTGTTGCACTAAGCTGATTATCCCTGGCAGACTTTGGAGCAGACCCATCGTCTTCGCCTCCTTGGCTGCAATACACTCTGGATGCGGGCGGCTTCAACCGCCGTTGACTCGTTCCATTGGATGTGCAGATGAAAGGTGTTCTGACAAAATCATTCAGGATGCGTTTCATGACTGTTAGAAGAATCAATGAAGCACATGAGGAGGATCGGATGTCTGGCGTTCACACACCGCCATTACAGAGCAGCGTGCAATGCAGTGTTCTGTAGATGGTCGATGACGATTTACTCTCAGCATAACCAGCAATTGGTGTCCCTGCGCATTTGCAAGTCTCGCCAGGTGGACTTCTGCACGTCAGCCTGTTCTGGCATTCTAACCGATCCTTTGATCTTGGTGCAGAATTTGTGCTGACTCTGCCCACCTCAATTCAGTCTCGGATCGCATATTTTCAGTAACACAGCATAGGTTATTCATTCAAAATTCTGGGATAGATAAATTTATGTTAACAAGCTGAGAACGGTGCCCGGCATGAAGCGCGTTTGCGGGCAGACTCAAGCACTCAGCGTGCCATTTTCGAGCCACAAATGCACCCTGAGGCCACCTCGTAGGGCATACCAAAAAATAAACAATGCGCCAAGGGCCGCACAACAATCTTCGGGGGTACGTTCTCCTGTGTCGCCGACCTGATCCGCACTTGCATCTGCACCCTTACTCTATCCAGACGTTATGATTGCATGCACATAAACTCGGGATGGTTAGTTAGTGTAATGACCATCTTTTCGATGGTACACAAGGTTTGCTATTGCGCGAGCTTCATCCAGTTGTACCAGCTGCTAGGGATGCTAGTCCAGTGTCATCGTCACCCTGGAAGCACTAAGATGCAGTGTTCTGAGAATCATTTTGTGACTTCAGGCTGATGATCTGCTCAGGGAAGCGGATAACCTGCTGGCACAGATGGCCAAGGGCCAGGTGAAGAAGAAGGCACAGAGTATTGAAGAGTCCACCTTGGACAACGGGGAACGACCTGGCTTCCAGCTGCAATGCGACGTGAATGGATGCACCATCGTCCCAGTCTCACAACTGGATGCTGCCAGAAGTCCTGCAGGTGCTGCTTTGCGGACCCTGACATTCTCATTTGGGGTGTCTTGAGAGTAGAGATTCTGAAGTGCTTAGCTCTGAGATCGCTTATCTGCAGGTAGCTTTGTGGGCACCAGTGGCAGCATGGCATCTGGGTCCGAGCCCAGTGACTTTGTGCTGGCAGAGGGCCGTGGGTGGAAATTGGGCTATGACAGAAGCCCATCAGATCCCAAGGGCTACACCGCCATCATTGCCTCTGACACTTGGTCCATGGCAGTCACCAAGTCGGAGTATGATGACTTCGTCAAGGTGTGCAGACAATCTTATGATTTTGATCTACACCCGGATGTAATACTGATTAATTGATATCGAAGGGGAGCGAAGGATTGTGAATAGCTCAACATTATAATGGCATGGAAGACTGTAAAGTCCAATGCGCTGCATCTGAAGAGACAGCTGCCACAGGCTCTGATGCTGGCAATGAGCTTGCAGACATTTGTCATGCCAAGCGTCCAGTCATCCTCGTGCTTACAAATTCATTTGGTTGCGCAGCTGTTGAAGAATCTTCGGCGGAGCGTTGCAACGCTGCAGATCTGCGGGGAGTGGCGATCAGAAAACGACGAGGATGCGATGTTGGAGATATCCACTCAGCGTGTGTGGATGCAGGGCCGCGCACCGCAGAAGCGGCTCACTGCTCTGCAGGTGAGCACTCCAGTCTGACCCATAAGTCTCACAACATGCGTAAGGCATTTCTCTTCACTGAGTGCTCTGAGGACAACAGGACTTCTTCCCTCCAGCCAGGGGACAATATGTGTTTGGTTGCTTTTTTGCCTTCTGCAATCCCCTAACAGTGCATATGCGCGTGTTGTGGGCTGCTGGCAAAAGGGATGAAGCATGGCTTTGCTCGTATTGTGCAGGAGATCTGGAACCGTGGCAGAGGCAATCATGAGCAGGAAGCCTTCTCACTGCGTTTCATCATAATGGCCCCTGATCGCAGAGAGGTGATTGGCCTGTAGAATTGATCGGTACCCCATTGAGATATGCTTGCTTCACTGAAACGAAGTCGCATGCCAGTCAGCAATTTGCATGAGAGGCATTTTCTTTTGAAGGGGTTCAGGAACTACTTTCGGAAATCAAAGCGTCATGTTGAGGCGTCAAGTTGTGATGAATTTTCTGCCAAACGGGTAGCAATTATAACTTGGGTGTTTCCTGTCTAGGTGGAGGGAAACTGGAGCGCTGAGGTGGTCATGCAAGTTCTGCGCAACTTGGATGGTGAGCTGGACTCTGCAGACCAGTCAGCTCCGGCCAATCAGACTGTCAACCAGGCAGTCCCCGCATAGTGCTCTGTGCGGTTCAGGTGTGAGAGATTTTAGTACTGCGAAGAAGATGCAAGACTGTGAGTCTGTCATCATCTAACTAGGAGAATATGCAAGGCTGTGAGTCTCTGGTGCGAGCTTCATGATTTATTCTTGACACTTCTGGACACGGCAAGCTAAAGCTGCAGGATGCTCTTTCGAGGCAGAGTCGCAATGGATTCTGATCCAATGTCAGAGAGTAGAGATCCTCACAGCAAGATTTGAGTGGACCTCGTCAGATTTGGACAATTTTGTGGTATGCATGAGGTACCAGGTACCCTGTGGGCACAGAGCGAAGTGGATGAAGATTCATCAATGGCAGGATGAGAGGAGCCGCCACTGTTGCTGATCAGTCAAGGGCTCACATTGACAGTTTGAGAAGAAAATTTGAGGGGTGTTGAGTGGAAGCTGAAACTTGTTTGAAGGCAATGAAAGGGAGAGGAAGTCAAATTGATGTTATCACATTACTGGAGGCCCCTCAACCTCAACCTTAGGCTGAGGCAGTTGGGTTTGAGGGACGCATTGATCAAGACGCTGTCAAGCGCCTAATTTCGTACTGTCTCGGTTGACCATGGCTGTTCTGACGCTCGAGTCGTAGGCTGTACCGCAGTTGCTATTTGTCTCATGTTGAAGATTTGAGATGCCAAGTGCCAGCTAGAGCCAGCAGGTAATCGGAGGGACAGTCGTGTGACTCTATAACATCTGTTGACAAGGCTGCAAGCCTGTGCATGTCGGCCCTAGGTTCCGGCTGCATACGGACCTGTGTCTGCCCTATGACCCTGTGGGCTCTGGGTTCCCCAGTCAATAAGATTGTCATTATTATCATTATTATATCCCAAGAGGTGTCAAATTGCAATGAGCATGCAATTGCGCCCATGCATGCAAGACCATGGGTAAGACTGTTCAAATTGTGAACTTGGAGGTTTCGTGATCATCAATGATGCAGCTGCAGAGACAACTTGTGTGCACATTCGGCTTGCCTTCCAAATTATCATCTTCATGCAGCCATTGTGACGATGCAGCAATTCATGTGGCAGTTGGACATTGTTGGTGTTGCACATTTTGTGATGGATTGTTTTGATTATTTGGATGCTGCCAGTTCATCCAATCAGCCCTAGGCGGCTGGAGTGATGTAATCTTCCTTCCTTCCTTCATGCATGCTTGCTGTGTTGCTGCATCCTGCTTGCCCCAGTATGTGGGCGTGCAGATTGGTAAGGACACATTAGGCTACATGCGGTGACATATATGCCCTGTTGGCATCGCCAACTTGCACTATACCCTTGCGTGCAGCTTGCCGGCATCGGTGATCAGTGCTAGTCCTAGGACTCAGTCGCCTCTGCAAATAGAGATATCGCAGCTGCTAATGTCGATCTGCCTCCAGATATAAGTGTACTCAGCCTGAGCAGATTATAATGGGCAGACAAAGATCCATCAGAACTGGAAAACCAAGGGTAGGAAGCACTTCGCAGTGACATAAGATCTGTAACTATCTACAAACTCCATTTGGATTTTGTTTATTTCACATGACGTGATCTTAGACAATATCCACTGTTTCAATCTCTGAGTTTCTATGCAGAAGGGGCTTGCGCGGGGTGTCATATTGAGTCTTCCAGAGGACGTATGGAGGAATGTGGCGTCCCACATGACATTGAGGGAGTGGGCGAGGGTGTCTGGGCTGTGCAAATCCACTTGGAAGCTTGACCTGCATTCCATCTTGGTGCCAGAGCAAGGCAGCCTGGGTGTGCAAGGTTAGCAGCTCCCACCTGGCACGTTGATGATTGTTACAGGATATTCTGTTATTGCCACTTGCCAAAACTAAAATCCAAGTGCTTTGCACACCTGTCCCACAGGGACCACAACAAGCATTGACTTCTCCACTCCACCTGTGCTTTGAGAGGTAGCATTTTTATATGCAAAAGCCTCTGCATCTCATCTACTGAGGACTGCATTCATGTCGGACAGGCGCAAGGTGGATGGCCGCAAGGTGGCGCAAAGCTCGACATCTTTTCCTTTGCCTTTGGGGTGAAGGGAAAGTGGAGGACGCGTATGCCATGATGGCCGCACAGTCTTGTGCCAAGGAGGTGACGCAGCTGCAGCTGGAGTGGATCACCGACCGGATGGACAGCATGATGGACACCACTGGCCTTGCCCTTTTGACCTGGCTGACTGCGCATGCTGCACATTTGCGCTCACTCCGCCTCAGATTTGAGCGCCTTCCCACAATGCCATCGCTGCCGCACTTGCAGCACCTCATCCTGGAGCCCGCAAAGTCGTGTTCAATCAGACCGCTCATGCATGTCTTGCCGCTCTTCACAAGCGTGCAGACGCTGTGCCTAGGCAACAGCTTTAGCTGGCGTGGTGATGAGAAGCTACCGGACATGGACCTTAGCAGTCTCAGACACCTGCGGAGTGTCAACCTGACAGGCGCGGTGCCAAGCGCACTCTCGCTGCCGCCTGATGCAGAGTTGCATGTGAGCGCACGTTGGAGCTTGTGTGACCCAGTCTGGCTGAGCGTGCTACCCCAGTTGCGCACCTTCAGGTGCGAGTGGGGTGGAAATCTCGAGGAGCTGCCTGAATTGCTGCGAGTGCCCAGCGGCCTGACACTTGTGGCTTTGTCTATGACAGACCTCGGTTCTAGCAAGCATCCCCTGCGCCTGTGCCACTTATGCGCAGATTTGATTATTGACATCTGCTGCCGACACGCATGGGTAGATCTGCGGGGTGGGATGTGGAAAGACCTGAGTATCTTCGCTACCAAGAGCCTGCAACTAGCTAGCCCGCTCCCAACCCTGTTGCAGTGCCCACAATTCTCCTTCTGCCACCCCTGTGAGCATGAAAGAAGAAAAATGCCCGCTTGCGTTGTGCCGCCTAGCATCTGGCAGTATTGGCCAGGCGGGAGGAGGACATACCTGATGAAGCACGTGAAAGGCCAGCAAATATATTCCCAGGTTCAAACATGCACATGCAGGGCCTGCATGAGGTGCCTGGTGGGCTCCGGGGCGATGCCACGCCATGGTTATATTGAAAAAGCTCAAGGGTCTCGTTGGATTTAGCCATCGATCAGTCCAGAGTGGTGGCTTGCGATGACTCTCCAAGCTCCATTTTCCATGTTGTCAGGGCTATGGTTCGCACGAAAATGCTCACTGATATTAGGGTTATATGTTGGTTCTGTTTGAGGGGTTGCTGGCATTTGGGCAATTGCCGTGTGCAGTCTATGAGGTGTATCCATGATATTGCCTTTAAAGGCAAATTTGTAAGTCTCGGTAAGTGTGGCACTTGCGGCACCTCAGGTGGCAGACTGCACGTTCACGCTGAACAACTCTTTGCCATTTTTCATGAATGTCAGCTCATTTTACGCATGGAACGCATGGGCACTGATATTGCACCTTTTGTCATTCCCTCTCACAAGATAGATATCGCTGCACACATAACACAAGAGCATCCACCATCGAGTGCGCGCAATACCATGCATAGCATACCAAGCAAGCCACCTCTGCAAGCTTAATCTACACGAGTCCTGATCCTCGAGAGCTCCAGTCATCCTCACGTCTTGTATGCATCCCGGTTTTAAACACAATCATTGAGAGCTCATGTACTCTCGGCGACAGGAACGTCAGGATTGTCAATTGCCCCACACTCCACTAGACACTTCCCGCAAGCACCACAGATGCATTCGACGTTGTCAAAACTCACAGGTTGACATGGGGCAGGCCCTTTCCACATGCAAGCCCTGCCATTGGCCAATCCCTGATGCCCATCACAAGCCTCCAGAGCACGGGAAGAAACCCCCTTGAGTGCATGGTACTCAAGGTAGAAGTCTGGGCAGCATAGGATGCAGCGCAGAGAGCTGTAGGAGCTAGACAGCATCAGATTTTCCTCTGCCGTGATGCACAGGTGGCGCCATGCACCGCCCCACAGGTCCACCCAGGCATCCTGACAACTGATGAAGACTCTGGCAGCCTGCAGAAAGAGCTTGCCCAGATGCAGCGGTTCCCGATCGGAACCAATCTTATGCATCCGCAGGCATACCTGTGTAAGGCTGTTCGGCGCCTTCAAGACCCCAGGAATATGAGTCATCGAGCTGTCATGCCAAAAATCCCACAGAAAGGAGCGCAGCAGTGGCAGCACGCCGACTCACACCCGGCGCTGCGCTTGAGAGTCTGTGTACACACCAGCATGAAGCGCTACTTCAGGCAGCAGTGAAATCCTCGAGGGGGCAATGTCCACCAGCCTCACAATGCGCAAATGCTGGAGGGTGGTCAAGACAGACAGATCCGTGTGCGAGTATGCCTGATTGTTGCCGGACATGAACAGGGTCTGCAAGCCTGTGATGAGGGATAGATGGGAATACACCGGCAAAGGCGGAAATGCTGAGGGGTGGCACACGAAATGCAGCATCAAGTGCCGCAGATTCACCAGCGGTGGCAGTGCATGCAGCTCGTAGACGCATAGGCAGAGCGACCGGACGCTCATCGCATGTGCCGTCAGCCACGTCAGCAGCACACGGCAAGTAGCGGCATTTTCCCTTTCGCTTTCTCTCAAATTCGCATTTGGGTCAATATCTTCCTCAGGTTCTTCATTGTCCAAGTCATCCCACTCAAGATACACTTGCATCAGCTCGGTGGCCCTTGGCTTTGCAGCCATGATTGCATGAGCAAGGTCCCTCCGCGCAGAGTTACTCAATTTGGGCACAATCAGGCTTAGCTTGTCTGCGTGGCGCCACCGTTTTGCCATCCAGCGTACACCTATATGACCATGGCTATTTGTTGGAATGGACAGCCCACCAGACAGCCTGAGCGGGCTAGCGCAGGCAGTAGGTACAGAACCATATGGCAAAGGCAACCAGGACGCTCTCACCATGGGAATGTATCAGATTTGCTGTGCTTCAATTTCATCTGCTCACCTGAGACACCCAGGTTGCTCTTTTGAGTAATCTTGACGGAAGACAGTTGAAGTTGCCAAGTGGTCCTGCACAAGCCTGACACCCTCGCCCAGTCTCGCACGTCCATAAAATAAGCCACCCTCTGCCAGATATCCTCTGTGAGGGTCCATGGAAAGTCTGAAGGACATCCATCCTGCACCCGCTCAAGATTAGATTACAAAAAAAAAATAGGATGTTGTCATACCGATCAAGAACTTTACTGTATGAGTGGATAGAGTAAGGCACTAACACCACTCAGAGAGATTCAATGAGTCATACCAGTCTACTTACATCCATCAATAAAATTTCGGCCTCGTATTCAAGTTCGTCGATTTGCACCACATTGATATCTTCTGGGATGCCTTTCACTATGGGCAAGCAGGCGAAGATTTCAAGCCTGTCTTCATGTGAATAACCAGTGTCCCTCAATCGAAAAATTCCTCTTTAATTTTGTCAGCTATAGTATCCTTATATGATTTCGAGCCATAATCAATATCTTGTAGTGTCGGCCAGTCCAAGGGATGCCAGCTGGACCAGTTGATGGGGAGCTGTCATGCAGTTAATGGATATGGCAACGTGCGGCGTCGGAAACAAGGGGGAGACCTTGATTGACCTGCTTAAATTCTCCATCCAAGAGGCCCACTGTGTTTCCAGCATGGCTCGGCACTGTGACTTCGTGTTCGTGGTGGCCGTGACTTGCCTCCTACGGCTTGCTTTTGGGCAGGAGCAGATTCTGCTGCAGAACGCCAAGCAGAACAACCTGGTCGACATTCAGTTCTTTGCTGACGCCAACTTCCAGCAGACAAGGACGCCTTTTGCCTATTTCGACTTCCCTGCGATCCAGCAGGGTTCCTGCACACAGTGCGAGGACTTCCAAGTGTGTTCTAGCTGTCTTTCTATTCTTCTCATTCTTGGACTGTAGTTCATAATTGCTCTTACTTTACTTCTGGCCATCTGTCCTTAGATTTTGCGATGAGATCTGGAGCAGTGTGAGCAAGGAATGCTGCAAGATTCTGTCTGCCCAAAGGAAACTGGTTACCCAGTGTCCTGGGATCAGGAGCTCCTCTCGAGACCGGATACTGATCTGTGACGGAAAGGCTTGAAATTGCACGCTTGCCCGCAGGATGCTCCACTTACATGGGGATCTGCTGTCATCGCCTACTCACCCACTGGAGGGGAGGTCATGAACCTGTACCAGGCTGCAGAGTGCAATGGAGAGCCCATGACAACTGGCGCCTCCGCCCCAGCTATGCCCTCAAACTTCCAGGCCAAGTCCTTCAAGCTCTGCCGCACAGGATGAGGGCACCCAAGTGAGCACCCTGACAGAGGTCAAAAGACAACGACCTAGCAGTGTCTGGAAGGTTCCAGGCCTGCTGTGTGCAATGATTGGACTGTGGTTGGCAAGTGACAGAGGTGGTGGAAACAGAGGCAGTGCTAGAGCGCTGGGAGTTCCTAGTTGACTTATCTAATTTACAACATGGCGACATTGCTAGTGTCGTCTAGCAGTCACAGCATCTTGCACAGTGCATTTCAGTGGAAATGCTCCAGGTCAGCGTAATTCCAAAGTATCGCGTTCCTACATTACGTAAATATGTGCATTTTTTTCTGTCATGAACATGAGGCGTGTGGAAGTGCCATTCCAACAGTGTGCACACATATGTAAATCAGCTGTCTGCATGAGAATTCTTTGCTTTGAGGATTTCAGAAATCCAGCTGCTAAAGTCACAGTGTGGCTCTTCCATTTCAATTCAGAGTCGCCTAGCAGATCCTGATTTTTAAAAAAGCCACCCTTATCTTCTTAGTAGATCAGCAAGAACACAGTCACCACAAGAGCACATGCTGAGCTCCACTGTGGCACCGGAATGGCTTCTTCAGACTTAATTGACTCCAGAATTCCTTCAACGTTGTGCACTCATGGGTGCACAAGCACAGGCTCGAGCTGCTCTGTGAGGCGCAGCAGGGCTTCATCTGAGCCACGGGGACCAATCAAGCCCAGCCCGACTGGGCACCCTTCAACTTTTGCCACCGGCAGGCTGACCTGCACTCAGACATCAGCTGAGATCAGCTATGCTGCATCATGTTGCCTCAAACCCTGTTACTCACAAGCAGCTCAATTCCACAATATCCTGACTGCTGGGACAAGAAGGATGCATGCATGACCTGCTGGGGGAACAGCACTGGCTGCCCAAGTCAAATTGTCCACAGATAACCAACAGGATGATGTAGGCAGAGTGAGATAGCAAAACAAGGAGATAGGAAAACAAACCTGAGGGAGGCCGCTGAGGCCAGCGATGCAGGTGAGGGAGATGAGACGCTTCCTGAAGGTATCTAAGTCCTGCTGAGGGGTGTTTAAGAAGGGGGCGGGGCCGGGGGCAGACGGCACTGCCAGAACACCATCCTCTCCCAGCAGTTGCTCCAGATGCTGTGTGATTCTGGCCCGGAGCTCATTTGCGCGCGCCACCTTCAGCCATATGAGTTGTTTCTGTCACTGTCGAGAAAAGGCAAAAAAAAACACTGGTCCGGCTTGACCTGACTTTTTTGGGTGAAAGGAGTACACCACGTACTCTCGCATTATAAGCAGCTTGTCCAATGCTGGGTCTAAATGGCATTTCATGCACCAGATTTCACACCATTTTGGAAGCTGCACAAAAAGGCAAGCACTCGAGCAGGCTAGTGGCTTCTCTGGTCTGCCCCAGCACAGCTCTGCTCCTCTCCAAAATGAGCTCAGAGCACCAGATAATCAGTCATGAGATGCGGACAGCAGCGCACCTCCTCTGTAGTCAGCTGGGAGGCCATATCAAAGCGCTCCTTGGTGCCTGGGCCCAGCTGCGGCTGAGCTAACTGGACCCACTCCCCCAGCGCTTCCCACACTTCCGCCCCTTGGGACACCCTGAAAACACAGCACGCTACTCACGCAAAAATGTTGGTGAATACAATGTTGCATGATGTCCACTTGCGAGGCAGCCCTTCCTCTTATCCCTGGCGCTTGCTCTGCCTCGACATCTGCACCTCTCTATTCCCGACGTAGGAGTCTGCCAGCATGCCAACAAGCACACACACACATATCCTCTGCCCGTGCACTGACATGAGCCAAAATGTCTTAGCCTTGCAAAGTGATCTTCCCCGAGTCCAAATTGCAATTGAAGCAATATTAAATAACCTGATCATCACCTGAAGATGTTGTTCCAATCAGCCAAGGGCCCCGCCCCTTCCACATCTGCTACTGTCACCTCCTGAGGCTCCCCAAGCAGGGCCTTCACCCCAGGGAGTCCCCTCCGAAAAGCCTGCATGCAGATCAGCCACTGATCAGCACATTCAAAGCCCTCTGAGCACGAAGCAGTCTTGGTCGTCCATGCAACAGGCAGACTAAAGTAGTGACAAAGAATCTAGGAAGACAAGGTTTATGAGGCCCACCCGAAAGATGGCTTCACTAGTGGTGTCATCAGCCAGATCAAATGCATCCTTGGCCACTAGCCATCGCTTCAACTGGACATCCGAGCGGGTCGCAGGGTCCAACAAAACATCCCCTGCTCTTCTCAGCAGCTCCGCGTTTCTGGCAAAGAAGCCACCTGCAGGGAACAAAACCCACCTGACTGCTTCGTTGAGCACACATCCATGCAAGTGACTGCAAACTTTTTATTTTGTGGATGTCTCTTGGCTTTCGCATGATGTAAGGTGGCAAGTTTTTTTTTCCTATAATGATGAGATTTTTTTTATCATTATTACACGTTTTCCAGTCCTGAAGGACTAGGTAAGTCAAGCAACACCTGTATCATTGCTTTCTAGTCTTCTCGATCTGCAGAGTGTGCAGAGAGAAGATAAGTGGGGTGCACACAGGTCTCACCTGTGTCGTATGAGGCAGCCAGTGTGCATGCTCCTTCCAGTGACACCCTGCCATGAGTGGGTCTGATGCCCCACGCGCCACAGTAGCTGGCCGGAACTCGCACACTGCCGCCCGTGTCGCTGCCCAATGCAATGTCCACAGACCCATTGGCCACGGCCACCTTGTAAAGCATGAAAGATCAATTTGCCATTGCATGTCGGCATCAACCAGTTGTCATCGCTACATGCCGGCAAGCAGAATTGTCTACAGATCTATCAATGCAGTGGATAACAGGCAGAAGATCTTTCAAGTGCCAGTTCTTACCACTGACCCGGATGACGAGCCCCCAGGGATACGATCAGGGCAAGCGGGGTTGACGGGGGTGCCATAGTGAAAGTTTTCTCCATTCAGGCTGTACGCCAGCTCATCCATGTGTGTCTTGCCCACAAGGCTCGCTCCCGCTGATAGGAGGGCCTGCAGGCAAGTACTTCTCAGCCGTTGGCAGTTGCTTGATGATTAGATTTTACTGATTCAAAGTTAGCAGGTGTGAAGCTGCCTTTAGCTACAGGTGCGCGGAAGGGCTCCATGCATGGTTTTTAAAAAAGGTGCTTTATCCAGGTCAGCTAGGGTGCACCTGAACAGCAGGTGCTGTAGCTGTTGCAGGCTCATGTGTTTCCTTCCAAGTAGGATTTCCAAAGCCGGTCACATAGTTCTCGACCTGCAATGGGACAGTGTATGTCAAGACTGCTATCTCTCCGCCTGGAAAATGTCTCAAAGCAATCTGTCCAGAATGTTGATCTGCAAAATCTGACTAGCGCATCAGAGGTCCATATATTCTGCAATGAAGGCTATGAGCCCCTGTAGCACAGGCGGTTGCATAAATAATCAGTAGAAGGCACTCACGTCGTACAAGTCCTTGGCGGCAAAGGTCAGGCCCTGGAGGGGACCCTCACCAGCACCAGTAATCTCTGGCCCATCTGGAAGAAAGGCATTGCTGCTGTCTCTGGACATGGAGCTCATTGCTCCTGATTTCTTGGATGTAAGCAGTCCTTGGGGGGTCAGAGTCCTACAGAACAGACCTGTGCCAGGATTTGATACATCGAAACTCTGAGTTCCATTCCAATGCAGCAGCTTTGGAGCACATGATCTGCGATCGACTAGAATGCCAAGCAATCCAGCGCAGCATTCCAGCTCATCTGGGAACAATCGTATGTTATCACCTTTCACCGAATAAGATGATGCAGGCAGCGATGCTTCAGCTGGTGACCATTGCATGTGTCGAGCTGAACATGGCGTTCTGATGCTCGATGCGATATACCTCAGGCCACTGCTCATCATATCTGGACGGTCATGTCACTACAATACTTCTACAATTTGATTCTCAGTCAATAGTTGCTGGCACCTCTCGATATCACACCGGCATGTCTAGTAAGAGAGCATCTATCTGCCTCATAACTTAGGACTGAAAGGGGCGGTGCTTGTCATTGTAACAACAAATAATATTGCTGGATCCACAATGTCATTTCTAACAAAGCTGAACAGAAATGCCGAGAGGTCAATTTGCATGCAGACCCGTTACGTAACGGGTCAAGTCCATCGTGGAGATTAAGAGATGATTCATATCTTGGCAGTTGTGAATGTTTAATTCGTTTTGCAATCTTATATTCATGATCGTTTCTAGATGTGCTGATGATGGCTCTCCAAGGATGATTATGATGGGTGAGAAGTGACAACAGTTTCGGCGCGTCTCACTTACTGTCGCTTCTGGAATTCAATGAGGAGGTCGGGACATTAAAGTATTGATACTGTTAGCAGTACTGTCCGCTCATCGCGTTGTCCGGCAGTGATCAATATGCCAGGTCCAAGGAAGGAAGAACTTGCAGGTATATTTCCTGATGGCTGGCTGATGCAGCATCGTTGACCAGATGCATTCCCTTCCAGACAATAATATTAATAATAAACGATAAAGTGGGCTGAAAACAGAGCTGTTACTCGGTTTAGTCATTACAAATGATAGTCAACCTGGCAGCTGGCTGGAGACCCGTGATTTGATCTGCCTATCATCCCCACGTGCACGACCAGTCCATATCCAATTGGCAATCCAATTTTGCTGAATTACTCGAACTGCAGGGAGCAGCAGCCAGCTGGGCGCCTTGTCGCCACAGCCAGACAGCCTAGCAGAAGCTGAGGTGCCTCTGCTTGGGCTGGAGGACAAGAGGACATGCAGAGCCTCCTGGCCGGTGACCGTGGCCATGCTGCTGTCTCTGCAGCTGGGCTGGGGTCTCTGGCTGACCCCAGCAGACTTTGCCAGGTGATCACTGTTCGTCACACCCTCTCCTTGCAGACATTTTTGGGAGGTCGTGGCCCTCAATGTAAGAGCAATATATTCTGTCTATCATAAGAGCAGATGCCAGGATGTAACATCTGGTTGCCTTGCAGGTTGGGCTGGCTGCCAGCTGGAGCTGCGATTGCAGTGCTGACACTGTCTACCATATACTCTGGGCAGCTGCTGCTGCGCCTGTACCAGGCCGTGCCGGACGCCGTGCTCTTTGGGGACATCGGCGAGGCCGCCGCGGGATGCAGGGTAAAACCAGACACTTGCCCACCAGACTTTCAATTCACGGATGGCAGGTTGCCATGCATATAGCTGCATCAGGCAACTCTATAGTCTGCCCAATGGTGGGGAGGTGCTTGCCAATGTCAGGGCGCCAGGACATGGCCTGCCCAAGTCAAAATGGCTCAGCAAAGCAGCAATTGGGCTGCATGATACATAATAGCAGTCAATAGGTGAAGAAAACATAGTCACATATATTTCATTGAATCCCTACGGGCAGACCATCTCTACTTGCATGGTGATGTGCTGATGTGTGCAGGGGCGCTCTCTGGTGTACTGGACAGTGTACTCCTTGGATGCAACTCGCTGCATCATTCTGCACCTGGCAGCCACTCAGTCGCTGCAGCATGCAGCCAACAGGTCCGACTGCCTCCTCTGTGGCGCCATCGTGGCTGTTATAGCCCTCGTTCTCGGCCAGGCATGCCCCCTTCCTTGCATTGGCATTCTTCCTTTGCACCAGTTACATGGTAGATTGTATAATCACTGTGTCTGGAAAAGTGATAGGGTCATCTGGAATGTCTGCATCTGTTATGTCTGCATGGTGTTAGGTTCTGTTGTCTGGCTGGAGTTGTTGCTAGTGCGCCTTTGTTAAGTCTGCCCAAGTCTGGGGAGATGCTCGCAAATGTGTGGGCACCACAACACGGCCCCCCCAAATCCAAATCGAGCTTCAGAATCAGGGGTGGAGAAGCTCAAACACCAGAGTCTCATGGACAGATGAAAATTTTAGCTAGCATCTGTTCATGCAAGCTGACTGTTTGAGGACCATCTTGAGTTCCTAAATAAAATCCTAAACATTGTTACCCCTATGCAGGTGAAGTCACTGGCGGACATGGGCTGGTTTCTGAGCATGGGAACAGCAGCGCAGCTGTTTGCTTTGGTCATAGTTGTGGTGAAGCTGATCATGGTTCCCCTGGAGGGCGCCACCACAGAGCTGATCCACACCGGCGAGGCAGCTGTCTCTATCGTGGCCGTCATGAACCTGATTTTTGCGTGAGTCGAGCTTTCTGCCATCCAGTCACTGCCTGGCTTTAGCATGCTACCGGTCACATCGGACTTCTTGTCGTCGTACCACAGTCTTACACATTGCTTCTGCACGTCGTGACTGCATGCAGCGGCTTGCAATGCAGCAACATTGCACTGGCACGTACTTACTATTTTGAATAGCAGGGACCAGCAGCAGTGGGCACTATAATATGGATGACTTCCTACAACTGCAGCTTGTCTGAAGAGGCACCTCACCTCTTCACAGGAAAAGCATGTCATTCTCATAGTAGTGCCCGCAGGGCCAGAGGGAATTTGAATTCAAACCTAGGGCTGGCCTGCAGGTACGGAGGCCAGTTTGCGTACGTGGAGATAATCAATTCCATGAAGAAGCCGGCGAGGTTCACGTCTGCGGTGGCGTTGTCAACCCCCATCATGTCGGTGGCGTACCTCTCTCTGGGCGTGATCGGCTACTGGTCGCGCGGCCGCGGCGTTCAGGAGATCATCATCTTCGGCACCGGCATGGACGTCTGGTCGCGCGTCGCTGCAGGCGCCATCCTCTTCCAGGTGTTTTCTCTGCTGCTGCCTGTCTACTTCCCACCTTTCTGGCCACATGTGAAAGTTTGGGTTGCTCAAGCATTTGGAAGAATGTCCTCACAGAAAGCAACCTTGGGACTGATCTGGGGACGCATGTCAGGGCGGGTTGCTGATACAGACCATGTCTAACCTTGAATCACTTGGGCATTGTGAGAGACTTGGGTGATTCTGAATGAGATGATAGGGTTCATTGCTGGCATGCAGTTTCCATTATCGTGATGGCATCTGCATCGTTGTGTCCTGCAGGCTCTGGCGCAGTACCTGGTGAACCTGAACGTGTGGACGCACAACGTGCTCACCATCCTTGCACGCAGAAAGGCGCTCCAGAGCTCCTCCCGCTGCAACGTGCAGCATGCAGGTGCGCGCATGCAGCTGCATGCCTCTTGCTTACTCGCCCTTTGATCCGAAAGTCCCATTTTTTTCCCCTGCTGTCCAAGGGCTTGATTCTGACAAGTGGAAAGGGTGTCTGCTATGTCCAACAATGTGCTTGCAAGTGAAGCACCCAGAACGCTTTTGGCGACAGCTTAATATGAAGCAGAGCATCTTGTTTGCCTGCTGACAAGGCTGGCCTGCTGTATTCAGCTTATATCCTTCTGTGCACCTTCTGTGAGCAGCCATTCTCTTCATTTCGCTAATCTAGGAGGGTATCTGCGGTGCGCAGGCGATCACAGCCGGCTGCCATGGCTGCTGGCGTCGGCATGCATCATCGCTTACTCATTTGGCATCTCAGTCTCTCTCCCCTTCTTCAGCACACTCGTGGGCTTAGTCACCAGCGTGACGTACCTGACCTGCGCGTACACAATCCCCTGCTGGTTCACGCTGCGTCTGCTGGGCGACAGCATTAGTAAGGCTGAGTACGCGCTGTGCTGGGCGCTCGTGCCGCTGTCCCTTGTCTTCAGCTGCGTCGGCTTTGCCGCCTCGGTCATGGCCCTGCTTGATAATCTGGGTACCGGGGAGCTGTGAAAATGGACAGGAAAGCGATTTCTGGAGCAGTGAACCTGCCGTCAGCTTTGGGAGGGGGTGCTGAGAAAACTGAGCCTGCCTAGCATTGCACACCGCAGCTGCGGCTATGAAGGTCTCTGAGCTGTGAGCGGCGCCGCGTTAAGCCACTCTTTGAGTGCTGACAAAGAGCGGCTTACATGCAGTATTTGCAATACTTTCTTGTCTTTTGGCTGGCCACCTGGTGCCAAAAGACTACAGTTTATTAGCTTGCGCTGGGGAAGTGGCCAGATCTTGAACCTCTCTGCATTCTTGAAATTGAGTGGGCTAGGGTAGATATTATTCTGCTGCGGCTCACTGATTGATGCCAATAATGTTAATCTAGACGAATATTGCTTGAATAGATCTGAACGAATGGCCTTTCAGTCGACAACCTCAAACGCTACCTCGTTTGCTGCTGCCCATAGACTGAGCAGGTGACCGTGATTATGGGCTGCGTTGAGTGGGCATGTAACCATGGAGAAGAGAAATTTGTTTTTTAACATTTGCTGGCATGAGTGCTGTGTTCACTGGCTCTGAGATGTACATGTGCTGCTACGGCTGCATGCAATATCAAGTGTGCAAGCCTGACTGCCGTATTGCTATAAATAAGATCATGCGCACAGGTCGGCCATTGATAGTGGGTGAAGTTCAAGCTTCTTTGCAACAGATTTTTGGCTCCAGGACGCAGCACTGTATGAGTTCCGATGTGCTAATAAGGGCTGCGAAAGACTGTGTAATAATCTCTGCAGAAAAAAGAACAAAAAAATCCAACATGGGCATCAAGTAAGGCTTGCACCAGCACATGCGCCTCTGACACTTGCAATTCTTCTCATGCTCACCAGAAGGTCTGAGCTCAGATCCAAGCTCGCGCAAGCTTACAGGGTTGCTGTTTTGCATTTGCAAACTGTGGCATTCAGGGTCATGCCACGAGTTTGACAGCACATTCAAATGCCTCCCAGGCAACAAGCAGTCGTAGTACAGGGAGTGTACAATTTGTAAGAGGACCTCTCTCCTCCCATGGAGGTCAACACACAAAGAAAGAACGCTTTTTGTACTTCAAGCAACCTACAATCTGCTGTGTCCTACGTTCCTAGCTACCTATTTCATGCATTTTGATGGCAATGCAACCACTCGCTGGTGGCATCACTTGCTGCTTGGGCTGCAGACAAGCAAATGTTCCCACCTCAAGAGCAAATTCCACAATCGGCTGCAAGACATGTGGACAATGGAATTTTATGGGACGCAGAGTGCGCCAATAAAATTGGATGAGAATGGCAATGCATGCCCAACAGCACGATGCTAGCAATGCCACTTCAATGCAACAGGATGGCGCAAGGATACAGGCGTACAGGTATGGATTCTATGCCTATCCTAACGAGTAAAAAGCTCCAATTTGCGCACATGCATCCTCAAGAGCGGCTTGAAAATCTCTATGCATCTATCACTCCTCATCTTCTTTTCCCCAGCTCTCTACAGCATGCTTGATTGCCGCTCACATCTGCTCCATTGGAGCTGGTATCAGCCGGGCCCTATTCTGACCGCTTGGCTTCCCTACCTAGCGCACACTCAATTACACACCTCTGCTCGCTCTGGCTGCTGCAGATTTTGCTCTGCGGGGATGAGAACTACCTTGATTTCTTGGCCTCTAGGGCGGGCTTGCACCAAAATTCTCCATCTTTGCTGCTCTAGCTCATATGAACTTAGGATGATGCCTCTAAAGCACAGTCAACTCCCACTCGCATGCACGCTCGGGGCATCTGCTGTGACTGCCTAAGGCTTGACCTCCTGACTGTTTGATCAAGCTCCCTGCTGAGGCCAGGGGTGTCTATATCTTTATCTAGTGAGATATAGATCTCTCCCAGACCAGAGAAATACATACAGACTGATTGCCCCCATGACCGAGCCAGGCCTGTCTTTGCATCCTGCCCTTCCTACCAGGTGCTTTCATGTATAGCAGGTCAAGCTGGCGTCTTAGGGTCCAGTGGATTACATATAGAGCAAGTGATGGTATTTCTGCCCATGTCCTGTCCCTCAATGCTCAAATGTCTGGAGTGCCCCTTTGCCCGAGCTAGGCCTGTCTTTTACGCATCCCTGCTATGCATGCTGTAATAGGGTGCCCCATCTCAAGGTCCTCTGGTTACTAATGACCAGAGGCACACTTGCAGACTTCTCTCTGCTGGGGCGGGCCTAGGGGGTGACGAAAGGGTCGCGCTCTCGCGGCTCGGGGTCTTCGTCCGGGCAGGCCATCATCTCGTGGCGCATGGTGATGTCTGTGAGGTGGTGGTAGGTGGCTGCGTTGGGCTGGCAGCCGTGCTTCATCGCCTGGGCCACCAGCTGCTCCGCTTCCTTGATACACGGATCCCCCTTCACGCGGCAGAATGACCTGGCACAGCCATGCATGCTTCCTCAGCGCAGAATTACATAAAGAGTTGATTAGAATCACAGCTATCAATCTATTTCACTGAGCACACAGTTGATCGGGTCTTGCTTGGGTCTGGCGAGTCCAACATGATTAGGACTTTGGCAGCATATGGATGCAGCTTGTCTGCATTCGCACCTTGCCTTCAACAGGACAGCATATAACAATTTCAAAAGCGGTAAACAGTCTCTAGACACAGGCAATGATGACCGGACATGTGCAACTTACGATTGTGGGGTGGCTTCTATCCTCCTGCGCACTGTTTTGCTGCAGGGCAGGCTTACGCATGCACTCAAAAATTGACTGGAGGCACATAGGCAGCTTGGCGGTTTCACTGTAGTTCAAGGTTGTGACTCCCTGCTGTAGGAAGCACGGCCAAGGTAACCCCTTTCTTAGCTCGCACAGGTGTTGCACAATGGTGTGTTTTCGTGTGAGCAAGCATGGGGGGGTGGAGGGGGCAGCTATATGCTAGGCTATGTCTGAGGGGAATCTATGTGGCTCACTTGAGGAGGGCGTTGAGGGTATCAATGTCTGGCTGCACATCGCCAGTGTGCACCTGCTGCCACGCCTGCCCCACCAGGTCCACATCCCCATTCACCACCGCCTACAGCCCACAACCGAAGACCCTTCAAGCCCCTTTGAGTGAACTCCTTGAAGCCCCTGGTTAATTACTGAACGCCAAGGCCCCTGCTTGACCTCTGGTTGGGGCGATCTCTTGCCTGCCATGGTGCGCATTTCAGCTGCATGCCCATATTGCCACTGTCTTGCGCGTGATTCTAAAACCACTGCGACATGATATGATCTGATCTGCAAATGTGAGTTGCCATGCAGGGGTATCTAGGTCTCGCAAAACACTCCTGAGGTCAGCAAAACTTGCAGAAGTCCCTGAGGATGGCTTCTAAAGTGTTTGAGACCCGAAATCAACAGGCGTCCTAGAATACCCGTACACTATATGTGCGGTGCTCATGGCTGCAAAGCTTGGCGTCTGGTGTCAGAGGAGATCAGTCATCTCACCTCGTGCAGACGGTCATTGAAGTTGGCGAGCTTGCCGTCGCTCACTGCATCCTTCACCGTGGAGGACCCAGGAGGCTTCTTGGGCGCCAGGTCGCCATTGCTGGCCTGCAACACCCATTCCTGGCTTTCAGAAAGCAGCAATCTCACATGCAGACACGGTTGCGCATTCGACTTGCCTACATTTACACCTCAGTGCAAATAAGTCTTGATGGCCGAACTGGGCGGCTGTCTGGCCAATGATGACAGTGGGCTATGCATGTGCTCATGCCACGGGTGGCTATCCTGGGTTATATCCTCTTAGTTGAGAGTCTACAGTGAGAGTGAGTCTAGAAATAATTTTTATTATTTTCCTGCCAAGATGCAAGGTGCGTACTGCAGATAAGCTGCGGATAAAGGCTGCCACAATCCTACCCTTGTTAGACTTGCCAGATCCAAGCAAGTCCCAATCAAATCGTGGGTACGATGCTCAGTATTTATGCCGCCCCCCGCCAGCCGGGGCCTAAATATACCAGTACGGTAATTGGTGGGTGACACTGTTTGACTGAGGGCACATGCCAGCACATGCATGCCGGCACAGCGCACCTGGCTGCAGGTGAAGCCATGCTCATCAGTGGCAGGGGGCGCTGGAGTGCCCGCGGCGAAGGGGCTGAATGTCTCGGCCAGTTTGTCACCGGTGATCATCAGCATGGACCCCGGTGACGCCACATCCCCAGACATCAGCAACCTGCGGAATACAGAAACTACATCACACTCACCTGTGGAAAGAGCTCGAGAGAGATGTCCTACCCACAAGAGAGATGCATTGCTTCAGCCTGACACGCCTGAAGGGTGATCTTCTCCTGCCTCTGACATCTTCTCTCGCCCCAGGAAATTGAGATTCTGTAGGTCCTGCTATGCGCTTAGCCATGTGCCACATCAGCCTAGGCAGGTGCCTGGCCTCGGTTGTTGTGATGTACAGGAAAGACATGCAAAGGCAGAACATCGGAGACAGCACGTGGGGGCGGTGAGTCACCCTGACAGCTTTGTACGGCGGACAGTCATGTCGCGCGAGTCTGTAGAGGAGCAGGGTGAAATGTTTGCCCTGGGCTCCAGAAATGACCCTGCAGGCCAGCAATTCCTTGTGAACGCAGTGCTCCTGCCGAGGTGGCCCCACTCGCGCAAATTACCTTGGAAGTTACATTGCATTTGTGCCATTAAGAGTACAAAGTAAGGTGTCAATTTGACAGCCTTAAATTTGCCCTGGCCACACAGTAGATGTTTCTGCTTCCTTAGCAAGAAAGTTGTGACATGTACCATGGTAATCAAACTGTTGCATGCTCTGGTGCACAGCACAGCTTTGATTTAACATGTTAACATTAATACGGCGGGCACTGCACCGGTGGATGACAATTCACAGGGAGCGCCTTTCACCGTGAGAACACTCAGTCGGCGCACCTCCTGATGAGGTGCTTGAAGATGTGCAATGCTGCCCCCGCTGCATCTCCATCTGCCACTGCAGCACCTGCGATGTGCCGCCAGCCGCACCGCCATGCTGCACCTGCTGCAGCCATGCATAGTCCTTTGATAACTTGATTCCCTTGCCTACAACATGGAATGCAAGATGCACTTACTGTTTCTGAGCTGCACAGACAGACCTCCTTTCAAACATGCAGCAACACAGCCGCGAGGCAACAGTATTTTTGCAGACTGCGTACAAGGAGCAGATCCCCTGCAAAGCTTGGCAGATGTCTCAATTCTGCATGAGTGGCAGCTTGTGAGCCGTGAACGTTGAAGTACATACAGTAGGGGTATACCAGCTGCGTGAAGCTGCCTGAGACGCGCGTGCCGTCGATTGTCGCGTCCAGAGTGGACATCTCCATCACAGCATGCAGCCGGCCCAGCCGAGTCGGCTGAACATCAATCTGCATCGGCGAGCACCCGGGAGCCTGCGCATAACCCCCATCCAACACCTCAGCCAATGAGCACACTTCACTTACTGTCCACGACTCTTGCGCTGCCCTGCCAAGTGAGAGAGCTGCAGGCTCTCATTTGGTGCACAAGGTCTCAAGAATGTGTGGACTGAGCGCCGCATGCCTTTCTGCCATTTCAGGGGTCTGCAGGCTCTCAAGTGTTGAGTCTCAAATGCTGCACAAGCATGAATTGACAGTGAGCTACCTGCCAGGCGCTCCCTGGGCTTTGCAGCATCCCAGGCCCTGCTCTGCTCACTTCCATCATCGGGCTGCGCTGAGGCCGCCGCTGCTCTTCTGATGCCGGGCCCCGACCGCCGCAGCTGTGGCCGCCGTCCCGGGCCCGGCCGCGCGCGCGGCCGCCGTCCTCCGCATACGCCGTTCCCTCCACCACCGTGCGCATGGCCGCATGATTTGCATGCCTTGGGACATTCTCGCCGGCCGCCACAAACTCCCCGGCATGCTCCGCCTTCCCTGAGGGCTGCTTCTGCCACGGCTGTCTGGCGGGGTCGGGTGTGTCGCAGCCGCCCGGTGAACACACCCCGCTGATATGCCGGCCGAGCGGCTGCATGTCGGGATCGGCGCCGCCGGCATGCATCACGGGGCTCTGGGGGGACTGCCTCGCCCCCCGCCGCAGCCGCTGCAGCGACGCCGGCCACAGCAGCTGTGCGTGCCTGGCCTGAGGCGTTACGTCACTTCCTCCGCCGCTGCCGCACACCTCCATCGCTTCTACTGCCCCGCCGCTGCCCGGCCGCATCTGCTGCGCTGCTTCCTGGTTCACGTGCCCGCGCTGGCGCTGATGATCCTGGTTTGGCGTGCTGGCCTCCGGCAGGGGGCTCGCTGCAGCTGCAGTGGGGGAGTCTTGCAGCAGGTGCGCGTCCGGGAGGCTGGTGCTGAAGCGCTGCACGCCAGCGGCCAGCGGGCCGTGCTCGCCGAACGCGAACGGCTCGGCATCGGCCTCCGGCCTCCGCCGCGCGCCAAAATAGAACGCCGCCTGGAATGCCGGGCGCCGCGCGGCCACGCTGGCAAAATCGGTAGAGCAGGAGTCCGGCATGAGGGGATCCACCGGGGGGCCCCCGGCAATGGGGAAGTCGCAGGATTGTGCCTTCACCTCTCCATAGCCCGCGCCGCTCTGATCCCGGGCTGCGCCGCTGCCGCCGCGGCCGGAGGTGCCCGGCTGCGCGCACTGCTGCTGCGCGTCGCTGGCGCCCGCGTGGATGGCTGCAAAAGGGTCGCAGGTGAAGCCGCGCTGCATGGCTGCTGTCGCATCATGCCCCCTTGGCGCTTCTAGGATCACGCCTGCTGAAGATGGCCTGCGCGCGACCTGCCCGGCCGCGCAGTCTCTGTGCGCCTCGAGCGGCGGAACGCTGCGCGGGTGCTTATCCCGTGGGGCGCTGCCCACATCTTTGCGCAAATTGAAGCCCTGAATGTGGCAAAAGACTTTGTATCAGTGGCTTGAGCGTCGTGTTCTGCGGCAATTGAAGGCTTCTGTGTACAGAGATTGTGATGGGCATTCACTGCGGCATGCAAGGCTCTTCAGAGCGCCAGCTGGCATCTCTGTTCCACTCCCCATGTCAAACCCTATTAGAGGCGTGATTGACCAGTAGGAGCATTTGCGCGACACAACTAACAGAAAGGATGCACTCCGACGAGTCAAATATTCCTGTAGTGGTGCGGTAAGCACACACCTGTGCGCAATCTCCTCCTAGATTCCCGCCATGCGCAGGCTCGGCAGCGCTCCGGGACGGACAAGTTCCATGCATACCAGCATGGGAGAAAACGTCCAGGTTGACGGCTATGAAGCGCGGCTTCAGATCTTGTTGCTGTTGCGAGTCTTTGCCTGTGTCCGACAATCACCAGTCTCAGGCATTCCGCAATAAAAACGTAGGTGGCAAATGGAACCTACCAATGCTTATTTGTGCATTTCTACCATTAGACATGACATTGTCAATATAAGCGTATTCGTAGCATTGGAAACGCCCTGAACACTGGCCCATGGAAGTCATGCTGTCGAAGCAAGAACGCCTGGTGTCTCATCTAAAAGGACGCTACCATGCTGATGAGATTGCTGAGATTCGTCTACGTCTGGCAGTGAATGGTCGTATGTGCTCCTCTTCTTCTTCTTGTCCCGAGGCGCTGTCCATGGAGAGTGCTTCTCCTTTATGCCCCTCTGTTCAGGTGTTCTCTCCAGGACGCTGGGCTTCAGCAGTTTCATCATGCAGTCAAATGATGCTCCCAAAGACTACTGGCAGCAGAGATTGCCCCCTAACAACCCACTCCCAAAAGATCATCTGACGTTTGGCAATTTGAGATTTCCCAGGAAGGGGGAGGGAAGAACCGTGGCCGTCTACGGGCAGAGTCCCAATATTGGCGGTGCCGCCTCTTCCATTCTGTTTCTTCCTTCTGTCTTTTGAGACACTTCAGACTTGTATAAGCTGCGCCCATCACTGCATGCAGATGTATTCTCAGTGATGGCCGAATACACCAGGAACAATCGTAATTAAATCGATCATTTCAGATTGAATTTCCGGTATACCTGGTATACCGGGCCGGTGTCCAGAGGGCACTGGCAGTCCCTCATGATCATGCATGCCAGTGCGCGCTGTGTGCGCACAAAGTATGCATGTGTCCAAAGCCCTCATAGTTGGCTGCGATTACGGGCATCTAGGATAACCATGCATCCGTGTGTAAATGACATTGGGTAGAGGACTGCCTGAGCACGTGCAGAGTGTACACATGCATGTCATATGAGTGTTCATGAATCAGCTGCAGCGCAACCACCGTTACATTGCCAATGAGATCTACTGGACATACTATGTCAGTAACTTCAGTAAACTGGGCTTTCCTTCACACTTGACAAGCAGTCAAAATTGACAGACAAGACTACGTATACCCCAGGCTTTGCCCACAGATGAGTACACGCCTAGCTGTGCATTCAAGTCCTTCCAAATGCCCATAAGGGCAGCAGTCAAAGTTCATTATGGTGTTGGCAGCTTGCTGCAAGTCCATGCGCAGCACATGATGAAAGGCCACACATGCAAAACCTTGTCAGATCTAGAGAGTCAATACCATTCAAAATCAGCTTCTCCAATAATAATGACCACTGCATGGCACGAGGAATATGATTTGGACACACAACTGGCAATGTAATAAAACCTTTCATATCCCTTCCTATGGAAGCCTCTCAGCTGCTCTGCACAGGTCCTCAATGGACAGTTCCAAGCCCCACCTTTGATCCTCCTTGTGTAAGCAGCCGAACGCCGAAAAGACCCGCCAACTCGCAAGTGTTGTCCAAGGAACAGCACATATTATGGACCTGGACCAAGACCATTGTTTCCTCTCTCTGAAAACCAACAAGCGTCTTGAAGGCTGGCTGTGAGCACAGAAAGCTGGAAGAAGAGGCTCCAAATAAATATGCATGGCCCGGTAATTCGCAAGGGTGGAACCCCCCAGTCCTGCAATAATTCCATCGACAGGCCAAAACCTGCTGACCGCCCAAGGCTGGCAGTTTACGGCAGCCACGACAGGCAGACAACCAATCTCAGCCCGGCGAGGAGATCGGTGTGTTCTTCACCACCACATGTCATCTTGCTTGCCATAAGCGCCTACCGGCTTCATTTTATAGCTCATAGCCGCCATGCAGACACTGTACAAAGATAGCCCCTTTGAAGCTCCAACAAGCCCATTTTGTCAATCAGGTGAGAGCATCATCCATCAGGTGAGAAAACCTCCCTGTCATTGGTCAAATCCCATCCTCGTATCATAGACCCCGGAAGTCTATACCGCGTCATTCTTTTGAGCAGTGATGTCTATCGGCCACATGAAACAAGCTCCAATGGCGGAGGAAGGTGCCTCTCAGCCAGCAGCTGCTGCTGAAGGCATAAGTACAGCAAAGCACCCACAAAGTTCCTGCGAAGGATGCCTTGTTGGCAGCAGAAAAGGCTTCCTGCTGTCGGTAAAGGCTTTCACTATGGTGACAGTCCTCAAAAGAAAGTGCGCCGCTAGTGGTGGTACATAAGAGAAAAGAGAGAGACTCCCGCTTGTTGGCTTGTGCAGCATTGTGTCCTACACTGCACTCGTCACAATACATGACAGTGCTGCTTTCTTCTAAGTCACAGCCCCCTTGGCAGCGTGATTTCCCCGGTGCCACCCCTTAAAAGGCACTGCTGTGCCGATGGCTGCCAGCTAACTCAGGCTCTCAGGGCAGGTTGAACATGACTTTAATGGCGCGTGTCTCAGCAGAGCGCGCGGCGCAGTCGAATGCAGCTGCCACGTCCTCTGGGCTGAAGCCGAAGCGGTGAGTTATAAGCGGCATCACATCCACCTTCTTGCTGGCCATCAGGTTGAGGCACAGCGGGTACTGCGCGACACCAGTGACCCCATGTCAGCCACTACCCACAGGCCATGTTGATCAGTACTAAGTAGAGCACTGTTAGGGCAGCTGAAGGCCTCCAACAAGAATTGTCAGCAGCCAGCCATAGACCATAATGCTGGACGGAAAAGCAGGACACCTGAAGGCCTGCAGAAACACAAGAGAACAAAGGAGCACGAATTTCTTCCTCAAGCACAAGGCATAGCTTTCATGGAAGATGCTGAATGTGAGAATCATTGGGCTGTGATGTACTGGTGAGAGGCTCGATGGTGATGACAAAACATGCAGGAGGACCATAGGCAGGGGCTGACCGTGTTGGCGTAGCGGAAGGAGCCCATGAGGTCGATCTCCTTGCAATTGATGGTGGACAGGGGTAGGTGCGCATGATCGCAGCCCATGCCCACCGAGATGACCTTGCCTCCCGAGATCACAGAGTAGATTGAGGCCTGCGCCCCACGACATCCTCAGAACATTAGACACAGAGGCCAACGCACCATCTGAGGAGAAGTGCTTGGGCCAAATTGAACAGCCTCCGAGCAAGTGTGCACTACCACATGTATGGCATATTATAATTGCTTCACAGATGCCAAAGCATCACAATCTTATGTTATGATGCCACACGCAAAAACTTGTAGCCCCACCTGCAAATTCTCGTGTCACATCACGGCAGAAGAAATTGATGCAGGCCTCTCCACGTATCATTCAACCCGTCTACAAAGAGCAGCAGTCAGCGCGATGGGTGCAGCACAGTACATAAGGGAGAAATAGGAGATGTTGCACCTGTAGAGTGGGCTCGAAGCCGGCGCAGTCGATGACAATGTCAGGTCCGTTGGGCGGCAGGGCGGCGCGCATCCAGGTGGCAACTTCCTGCGGCGCGGCGTCGCGGTCGGGGTTGAGCGCCACGTCAGCGCCCAGCTTCATGGCCAGGTCCAGGTTGTCGCGCTTGATGTCCGTGATTGCCACCGCATCCGCGCCAAACGCCTTCACTGCCATCAGCGTCATCAGCCCTGCAGTTGGCACCATGCACGACTTGTTAGGATATCTGTGCATGCCGACGAGCGCGCTTAATACGCACTGCAGCATGTGAGTGGCTTGCGCAGCACCCGCTGCCCCATGACGCATCTACCATAAGTTCAGGATCACCGTCTTCATGTGTTATGGAGCCTGTCGTTGTCATGCATCAAGAAAAAGTTGGCCGAAACTGCCACGCAGCCAGTGTGTACTTAGAGCAGATGGTGAAGAGTGTGCATTCACGTCATCGCAACAGCACCACAGAGCATTCGCTGATATTCCCCAGCGATGCAGTAAGACAAGGGGCGCGCACCAATGGGGCCGGCGCCCATGATGGCGACAGTCTTGCCGGGAGAGACGCCGGCGCGGCGCACAGCATGCACGCCCACAGACAGCGGTTCCACCATCGCGCCCTCCTCGTGTGTCAGGTGCTCTGGCAAGCGGAAGCAGAAGTCTGCTGGGTGGTCCACGAACTGCAGCATGACACCGCCAACAATCAGCCGACACTCATGGTTTCACAGCCAGAAAGAAGACATCGCCCACAACACAAAGTGCAGTATCTTCCAGGGGATGGGACCATACATAGGTTCTCAATGTCGCCAGCAGGGCTTTGATTGATATCGTGGACGATGCTGAGCTTGTCATGAATTTGAGATTGAATGTCGAGCAGTTCACCTGTGCAAGGGAGCCGTGGTGTGGCGGAGTGGCAAAGAAGCGGATGTCTGGGTCAAGGTTGTATCTTCCTTCCCTGCAGACACAGGCAGAAAATCAGCTTCATTGCGGCAAAGGATGGCGCGCGCGCAAGAGGGTGAGAACAGTAGCGATCAGACAGTGGTGTTGGCACAAGTGCATTGATCAGAAGGGTGACATTCCAAATGCACATAGGTCTTGAACTCCAGCTGAGCACCACTTGCTTCCTATATCTCTTGACAGCGCAACTCACCTACAGGCAGGGTTGGACCAACAGGGCACCCCTGGCTCTAAAGCAACACGATCTCCCACTTTTAATCGCGTCACATCATCGCCAACCTCCACAACAGTCCTGCATCAGCTCTGCAAAGGTCAGGGTACGTAATCTGGTGACGACCTTAATGAAGCGAACAGCACGCAGAAACTCTCCGTAGAATCAAGAAAATGCACGACAAAAAACGGTTTTGAATGGTTGAATGCACAATAGAATCTTTGCAAGTCACAGGCCAGTGAGGATATTCTCATGAGATATCAATCACAAAGCCGTACAGACTCACCCAGCAGACTCGTGACCGATCACCATGGGATCCGTCAGCACAAAATCCGCTATGCGACCCTGCATGACACACAGGGGCACCAGTCAACAACTCGCCTTTTTGGGGGGATGGTTGGGATCCCTCTTCCTTGGCAAGGTCATAATCACGATCACACAGGCAAGGCACGCGGGGCCTTGACAGTCCTTCACATGGAAGGCCTGAACAGACTGTTATGTAGCGCCAGCTCCCTGGGCACAGACGGCTACCCTTGTTCAAAAGGAAAATATCGTCTCGGCAGTCAGGGCAAACCCACGAGCACACCGGACGGTCATCCAATTCAGTATATCTGGAAACATGCCTCATTGTAATTCACTTCAAAACTATGCAGCGGGTCCGTCAGCTGAGGGTCAGAAAGAGGAGCAAAGATGGTTTCACCTTTCGCCAGTAGTGAACGTCGCTCCCACAAATTCCCACGGCCTTGATCTCCACCCTCACATTCCCCGGAGGTGTTCTGTCTGGCAGGGGGAAGTTTTCGAAGCGCATGTCGTTCACGCCGTGAAGCACAGCCGCGGAGTTGGTCCATGGTGCGGGCTCTGGGACCAGGACGTCAGAGATTTCAGGAATTATGGCTGGGGCGGCTGCAAATTGCCGCAATCCCAGCAATCCCCGCTTACCGACGGAGGTCAACGCTTGCCGCAACATCGTGTTGCTATCTCATGAATGCTGCCGTTTCTGTTTGCACGGGATGTCCTGTGCGTAGGACATTGCGCTGTCTGAATGTTGCCTGTTCAGGTGCATGGCTTCCACCACTGCAGCTGCTGCCATTTGGCAGAGCTAGCTAACTTTGAATGTGTCAAGGCACTCCCAATTGAAGTCCCGTGAAGCCCTGTTATGAATTTCCTCACGCCTGCTCAGTCACACAGACCAGAGCGAGAAACCCAAGAGTAGTTGATCACGATGCATCATGCATGGCTGAGTCAGCGGTACGGTACCGGCCAGTGACTGCCAGTGACTGTGAAGAAACCTATGACCGGGTCACGGTGATCAGGCATGCTGCCGTCTTGACGCCTGATAGCAGTGCGCACTCAAAGACTCATGTGCATGGTGGTGATGTTTTGCAAAATCCACAAGGCTTCTGATGCGGTAGCTAGTCATGACCGCCTAAAGCTATTCTTTACGAGATGTCCTAGCACTTACATCTTGCCCACATCTGTGCCATGGCCTTTGCACTGCTCCCATGTTTGAACTTCCCTATCGCGCTGCAGCTCCATGCCCCACATGGATCCCATTGTACATTGCTAATCGCCTTCATTGCTAAATGACTTCACCTCATAACCGTCATACACTGCCGCTGGTTTCATTCAGACAGGTAATAATACACAACTGCAGGCTTTGTCGAGCTACTGGGCCCTTGAAACAGCACCAGATTGCACGAAAAGGCACAAAGACCATACTGCAGCCAAGGGACCCCAAAATTCACAAATAGCAAAGCAGATCCGAGTGTACAAAACGAGCAGGTCTGGTCAGGAGTAAAACCCAGAACACCTCTGCCCCCCTCCCATCATCATCTCAGGCCAAAGCCCTCTGCATTGTTGATCGCGGTCTCCAGCCGATTTTGCAGGATGGCCTTGTCCTGCACATGCGATCACAACGGAACCAGTCAGATATGACATCTTTCTGAAGCATGCATCCCACTTCTGATACCCCCTGCACCCTGGAATCTGGCGAGCCTTGTATCCTTCAACAGACTCAACAAGACAGTTTGCAAAAGAAAAGCCTGCCCCACTTTAATTTCAGGTCCATACAAGCGTGCTGAAGAGTAGATATGAAACATCTGCCCGCTTGAATGCTTCTAACCCCAGCCAACAACTCGTAAGAAAGGAAGATGCCAAAAAACCTGATATTATCATGGAAAAAAAATTGGAATTTCGCGCACGTCATAGGCTGGCAGCAGGAGGTGGTTGAAGCAGGTGTGGGCAGTGGGCAAGCGGTTGGAGGAAGGGCCGTTGCGCGAGATGACAAAGGGCGGCTGCAGCGATGCTAGCCCCTTGATGGGCACGCGATCCGAGCCTGTCACAAAGAACAGCAGCCGCTTCTTCTGCTCCTCGCTGAAGCAGTGCACCACCTCCCAGAACCAGGTCACCACCTGTGTTCCAGTACAAGGGAACGCCTCAAGATGTGCAGCAAACATGCAACATGCGCAGGTGGCTCCTTTTGACATGAAGAGTTCTTAGCATGGCCATGCATGTCTGTGCATACAAGGCACCAGCACGACGGCCATAGAACCAAGATGATTGCAGAGAAATTATGAAATCTTCATAGGACTCGAGGCCAAAGATGCTCACTGTGACTGAAATGAAATGTCCTCCTTAAGATAAGAAACAAATGACCATACCTCATGCACAAAGCATGCAGACAGACAGCGGGGAGTGGTGGAAGATGACAGGTGAACAGTTAGCTCACCTGCGATTTGTCATCAAAGCCGTCCTCATAATGCACAGCGCTCTCCAGCGCTGCAAAGTCCAGTTCAGTGCTGCCGCAGATGAGGCACTCCAGCTCCTCCGGCTGGAAGAGCTTGAACACCAGATCCTTGCTCCACAGCTGCAGCCACACCCTTTCATTGGTCACGAAGGGGGTACAAAATCCCATCTGGCTAGGGGTTGTGAAACCAGTGGCCATAGGCACGCTGCAGCCAAAGACTTGGCTGATTGTTTCTAAGCTCCAGGGACATGCTCACACAACACTGTCCAGAAAAGCGATGCAACTTGGAGTTGTATCTCAGTCCACGGCAATGAACATAGACACAGGACACTTCTCCCCACAGGTCTCACAGCCTGCGCTCTCCCCACTCTCCCCATACGTCTGCATGTTCCTGACTGCTCACATTGCTTCTTCTGCTTCGCCTCTTCTCCTTAAGACGACTAATGGATTGTGTGATTCTTCCGCAGCACTGATGAAGTTCTCCGAAAGATTGCTATAATTCCTTTCAGTGAGAGGTCAGGTGCAAGGCTGCCGTGCCAGCGCACCTTCTTGAAGCCCTTGCAGAAGGCCTGGCTCTGCCGCTTCACAGACTTGACCAGCAGGTGCTGCATGTAGGCGGTCACATATTGCTTCCGGTTCTCAGCCGTCACCGGTACGTCCCCGCCGTTGGGTATGAGGTCCACCACAAGGTTTGGCTCCCCAAAATCCGCCTCCTGCTCCACCTGGAGGATGACATACAGAATGGCAGTTTACATCTCGGCTCTGCCTTTGATCGCGGGCCTCATAGCTAATCCACCATTCCCAGGGAGAGCAGAGGGGTACAGAGATGACAATGAGATAGATGAGTACAAGTGACAGGGAGAGAGCCTCTAAGAAATACTCGTGCATAGTCTAGTGTCATGTGATCCTGTATAGAGACATGGCATTTACGCAATACTCTCCAGAAGATGTCGATGGCTATCAAATGATATGTAGAAGGGAGCGCTACACACCTGAAAGATTAAGCCTAGCTCTGAAACATCGCCCTCGTAGGCCAGCAGCTTCTTCAGGCTGGAGTACACATCCGGGCTGACATCCTTCAGATCCTCAAACCCAACGTCCCTGCCCATCAGCATCCTGCCAGAATACACAGTCGCAGTCAAATCTCAAATGCCTGATTGGCACAGTCATCACATACTTTTAGATCTGCTGATTGCAAGCAAAGCAGTTATAACATGGAGAAATCACCATAATTCTGTGTTGATGAGACTGCATGCTGCAGCAAGTCATGCTGCAGCAAGTCATGCTTGTGGGGACAATGTTCACAAGCGAAGAGTGAGACAGGCAATAATCACTGACCCGTGAAATTTACCCAGTCAAGCACAGGGAGACAAGAGTATTGCAGGTTATGTCAGGACCAGGGGCGTGGGGCAAGCATGGGGCAGCAGACTTCGAGGATATACTGGGGTGTCAGAAAGGTCCACGCTATGGCTGCCTTATTACCCAGTCCAGCACAGGGAGACAAGAAAATTGCAGGCAGGTCAGGAAGAGCGGTGAAGCGCACTTGTAGACGACCATGGGGAAGGAGACTTCGAGGATGTGGTTGTTGTAGATGGCCAGCGCCAGCAGCAGGCCCACCAGCTCAAACTCCATGGCCAGGTCCAGGCTGGACGCGCGGAACCAAAAGGTGCGCAGCTCCGGATCCATGCGGAACATGCCAAAGTTGGTGTCAAACAGTTCGCGCATCAGCAGCTGGAAGAACTCCTGCACATGCATGCATGACTAATTAGCTACACTGTCTTGTCTTGTCTGTCACTGGGGAGTCATCCTGTTGGGTAGATATCCCTTTGCATGTTTCGTTCTACTGGCATTGCGAGATTGCATCTCCATGAATGTCACACATATAGCGCTGCATTGAGCCACACTTGTGGCAGAGACCTGTCACGAGAGAAGTGCCTTGTGACAGATGATAAGGTGCCGCTGGCCAAGCATGCATGCAGTGCCTGCTCGGATCAAATCCTTCTATGGTCTCTCAATTGCATGCACGCATGCATGCCATGCCCATATGATTTCAAAGATCCTGCACATGATGTCTCACCTTCTGCACGCCGCCCTCGTCCACGCCCTCCTCGCCAATAAACTGCACCTTGAGCGGCCGGCGGATGGCCGACCCCGCGTTCTGTATCTGCAGCAGCGTGTCATGCACCAGATGCTCCCCACGCCGAACCTGCGTGCAGCAAACCACATTCATATATGTTCTTGTGGACTTCTAGTGCAAATTAGGGGCCTTGAAACATGATGATTTGGCCATCTTTTTCGGCATCAAAGTCGTCTGCACCCTTGATTTCATGCGTGCTGATTTGAAATTTGAATTGACTTTGGATTTCAAGACTATGCAGCCTTGCCAAATCTTAGCAAGCCGGCACCAAGCCATCATCACATGACTGTCCTGCCAGAGTGCCCCACGATCATGCTGTGCACGAAAGGGCAGCCGGCACAGAAGAGCCTCTGCAAGGGAGCATGGCAATGTGATTATTGGGTGGGTATGCAAAGGAGGCCTCCGCAAATCAGGGCCCTTCCAAGGGATTTGCAGCGCGCACCCGCAGCACGAGGAAGGGAACAGCAGCGCCGCCGCCCCATGACATGGACTCGCGCAGCGCATCGTGGAACTCGCCCATTTGGGTGTTGAAGTTACTCATGCCCAGGATGGTCGATTTTGCTGCCGGCTCATATACAAAGGGGTAAGTGCAGAGGCTGAAGGCCTGCGTGGACCTGCTGGGCCCATTGCTCCACACCGTGTAGTCCCTCCTCAAGTTCTCTGCCAGGAACTCCTCGTCGTTCACTGCGCATGACACTAGCAGTGCCGTCACCTTGGCTGCAATACTCAAAAAGATGTCCATGCAATCCATGAGCTATATCAAGGACTTGCAGCCAACTTTACTGTTTCACATTTGTGCTGTTTCACAACACATGCATGCCATGCATGGACCAAGCATTCCAGCTCTCACACCTGGAAAAATGGCCGACACAGCCTCATACAAAGCTCATGAAAGGAAGTGCAATCAATCTTGCTCTATGAGAAACAAACCTGCGTCATTGTAGAACTCTCCGATGGGGAGGAGCCTGGCTTTCAAGTTCACTTTGAAGAGGATCTGCATGAATTTGAGGGCAGTGTGCAGTTTAGCATCCATCGCATTATCCAAGATGCCCAGGGTGACGATCTGCTGGGCCTTCTGAAGAAGCCCCTGCAGTAGCCACAACAAGTCAGTTGCTGCATGATGTCTCTGTCTTAACACCATGCTTAGAGCATATCCAGCAGGATGCATGTAGCATGCTCGTGAGCACGCACCTGGAAGCGCTCTTTGGGGTATGAGAGTAGCATGGCTGTGAGCTCCTTTTTGTAGCCCTTGTCCCAGCCCAAGATGACCTCATACAGGAATGTCAGCATCCTGCACATGACAAAATCCATCAGAAACCCCGCCAGCAACTGCCCCTCAATACATTTGCATCCCTAATGTATACCACCTGATAATGCTGTTTTTCAAAGGCATTCCACCAACCCTTTTCTCAGTCCATAAAAGAGATCTGTGATGGATCATCCCAATTTGTTTTGCAGGAGACAACTAGAAACATCTGGGGGGCCTAGACAGTCCAGGAAGGAAGCTGGGCAAGCAACGCTTACTCATCATACTCCGGGTCTTCAAAGAGAGGATTCTGCAGCAGGGCGCAAGCGGCCTGGATGGTGACTGGTCCGGGAGGCGCATTTTCCAACTTCTCTGCAATTGACTGGCAACCCTCCACAAACTCGTCCAGGAGGCCCCTAAAGAGGCAGCAAACATTACATGAGGTTTTCGCATCAACTGGTGTTTGTTTTGTCTTCTGACGATCAGAACAATGGCAGCACAAATTACACGAGGCAGTGTCACAATGGCTTTGTACATCTTTTGTCTTATGATGAGCTGGACACTGCTGATGGGGGATGATTGCTGCACACATCATATGCATGACATGCCTGAGGCAATAAACAATGGGAACTGTCCTGGTAGGAGCTGCTTACGCATTGTCAGATCGCACTATGGCACTGAACACCTCGTCCAGCTTCGCAAAGTCCAGCTCCAGTGCATGCTGCACAACAGAGACCTTGGGGGGTTTCCATTGCTGCACAATCACAGCATTACTGCTGCATGCATAGAGTGTCCCATCACAAGCAACGAATACTGCATGGAAAATTAGCAGCGACTTGAGTGCACTGGGTATCCCACCTGGGCAGAATCATTTTTGGCCTTCCCTGACGCTGATTGGGCAGCCACTCCAAAAGATGCAACAAACACATCTCGGGACGAGAACAGCGCAGTCAACTCAGCATACTTTTTGGTGCCATTGCTATCCCACTGTTCGCCTGTAGCTGCTTTAGCGATGGCAAGCAGCCTGGCTGGATCTACAAGGCTGTCCACTGCACAAGTGACACCAGGAATGCCTCTCAGGTTGGAACCGCTAAATGATCCTGAAATATCAACAATCATGAAAGACGATAGGCGGTTTCCCCGAGCAGTCCATCAAGTTGGAGTCGGTATCGCGACCAGCTTCCCTACAGTCCACCTTGTACGCCTTACTGACGACGGTGAGACGAGTCATGAAAGGGACGCACCTTGAGCGCTGGCCAGCTGCAGTGAATAGGCAGCCGCCTGATTCGATGATAAACTCCTTTGTGTAAGTTGCGAAAATAACCTGCGAAATCGTGCACAAGGCTGTCAGGCTTTTGCGATCACAACAAGAATAATGCAGGATCGCATGGCGCAAGCGTGCAAAACAATGAAAAGCTAGATCGAAAACTTTTTGAAACAACAGTGCAATACATACCTGTCCACCCTCTCCTTAAAGTCCAGCTTCACATCCAAGAAATTTGGCTTTGATGATATCTCGTCCGTGGTGGTCATTACCAGATGCTAATCTCGGACTGACTCGAAGCTATTTTGATGACGCGTATGCGGGAACTACACTCAGATTAAGAATTGGGGCGTCTCTCGTGCGGTTTCCCTCGTTCAGATTACGTGAGATGACTTATGCTGACTACCTCCTCCAAAGCTTGTTGGGGGGAGAGCTAGTCCTCCTACGGGGTTCCCTCCAGTGCGTTCTCTCTTTCTTTCTTTCTTTAGTCTGAGAGATCGCATCGTACTTCTCTCGGTCGCATCAGCAACAAAACATTCGATTCTAGGAGTTACAGTCGCCCTTGAGGGGGAACCCTTTAGTAGTTTGGCAAATTCAGGTGTCTTTAAGGAGAGGCCGAGGCTTGATCGTTGTTGACTTACTCGCCTCTCGATCATCTCGTTCTGCATTCGAGAAGCCACCTCTTGAAGTTTGGTATTTTGTATGCATCGGCCAAGAGGTATGCATCCTCGTTCTATCTTGGGCAACCTTGTCCGTTCACGGACCCTGTTTGTTCGGTCCTACTTGGAAGGACAAAATGTAGCTTTCTTTTATTATTTGATAGGTTCATATAGCAATTCACCGATGAAAACGAGTATTTATTGATCATCGCGAGCGTGACCTTTGGGAAGTAGCCTGCAAGTCGTTTCGGAAAGTTAGTTTAGATGCATATCTCAAAGTCCTCTTTATCTGCGCAGGGATCTGCCAGGGCTCTTGCAATCTCCCCAGAGATACATTTGATCTGGGTGGGCCACACAATTGATCTGTGTACCCCGGGAGACCGTAGTAAGGAGTCCAGCTGAGGCCACCCAGAGATGGGGCAGGGGGCTGCAGCCTAGCAAGCCAGTGATCTTCGACAGCTCCCAGGACTGATAGTAGCAACCGCCGGAGGCCAGTGCAGCAAGGTGCTTGTTACCAGAGAACGCCACAGTCACCAAATAGAGACATGCGAGGCCGCGGCGTCGTGCAGTCACACGATGCAGAGTCGCAGAGCAGCTTTGGGCACAGAGCGAGCGAGCAGGAGCGCGCATTTGACCTGCGGGACCCCTACAAGCTCAACAGGGCCCCCCTGCTGCGCGGCGGCAAGCGGCGCCTCTCGGGGTTGCCCAGCTATGCAGCGGTCATGATCAGTGCAGCCGCCCTCGTCGGCCTTGGTGTGTATGTCGGCCGCGAGCTTGTCCGGCCCCCACAGCGCCCATGGGAAGGTGCTATTCTCTCCTTAAATATTGCTATTGTTGTTATTACACGATTCCCCTGCCAGAGGCAAGGTGCGTCTGCAGACAAGCTGCAGGTGAAGGCTACCAAGATGCTACATTGTTTTGGGCTCGCTCAATCCAAGCACAACCCAATCAGCCGCAGGCATGGTGCTTGGTGTTTATACTGAGCCCCCATTGTACCGAGGAATATGGGCTGCTCTTGCGTGAGAGACCAGTCAATTGCTCATCCTCCAGTGTGAGCCCTTTATGGCAGCTATCGCTCACCAGAGTTTTTGAGTCCTTCATGCTCAGCCTCATACGAGAATGCATGCTAGCTAGCTTCTATTTTCACAAGTCATGTTCTGTCGTGTAATACCGCAAGGGTACAACCCAAGGGTACGACTCATTTTGTGTGCTGTGGTGTGGCCAGGGTTTGACCCGGCCAGGGAGCCGAGGCACATAACAGAGATGCGCTCGGTACAGACCGGGCTCAGAAGCAACCAGCAGCGGCCCGGCTACTCCAGCTTTGCCTGCACCGGGCACAAGTGGGAGGATGACTACCTGTACCACTCCTGCAGGTGCACACCTTACTCCTCAACATGTATTGTGGCAAGGCATGATTAATATGGCATTGTTCCCTTCATGCACCACCCATTGAATACCTTGGACCCAAAAGGAGGATTTGTGCCTAAGGATACTGCTGAGGGATGACGGCTTTTTAGAAAGGGATTTCAAGTGAGGGTGCAATTGTATCTCACCGGCCGCTTGAAAGGCACAAGTGATGGTTTGTTAGCTGCAGATCTTGCGACTCAGAAACAGCATGCCAGCGACTTAGTCAAATGATGGACCACATGTTGCATCATCAATCAGTGCTTGTTGAGCACCTCCTGCAGCGAGTGAGCAGGGATGCTTGTCCGTGAAGCATTCTAACGATTCTCAGATCCACTTTTCTGTGATTGCAGGTTCCATGATGTCTGCCTGAACCACACAAGCATGGAGTTCCAGTACTATGTGGACCCAGCAGAGGCCGAGACACCTCTCTTCTACCACTACCTCAATGGGCACCCCCACTACACCTTCCCCAGTGACTTCATCATGACTGGACACGTCCACATCCTTCCATACACCCCCTGGGCCCCCAAGGTGAGACCCTCATTCCCCATGCGATATATTCACTGCTTCTAAAGAGTCTGTCACCATCTTTCCACCACTGCAAGCCATCAAATTGCAGCACTGCGCAGTGTTGTTCCTCAACAGGATGCAGCTTGAATGGGACACATCAAGAACTGCGCCCCATAGTTCACTTGCATACCCTGCCTGTATTGAAACTGTCCTTTACCACCATGCCTTGTCTAGCCGGGCTTGAGTCTATTCTCCACTTTGTTTAGCCGGGCATAGAGTAATTTCTCCACCTGTCTAGCCAGCTTGAATCATTAAATTGTCCTCTTGAAAGCGAGTTTGCTGTCTCCATCGTGCACAGGTGCTGCACGGGCGGATACCCGAGAGGCACCCATACTCACCGGCGCCGGTGGCCGTGTATCATTCGCTGAATGACTTTGTGGGCAGCTTCCGCCACGCCATGTTTGACTTCATCCTGCCAGTCTTCAACCTGCTGCAGCTCTTCCGCATGTACACCCCAGACTTCCTGCTGCTTGAAGCCCAGCACCAGGTGCGCATGCATGCAGCTTCCTTCCTCCATTCCTGCACATTTTCCTTCAGCTTATACTTGGAGCTTTGTGACCATCCTAGAGATTGGGGATCCTTCATGAAACAGGAACTGCCTGCGACATGCAAGATAGCTGCATCGAAGGTGATACATGCACTCATGCAACAGGACTTTTGTCAATTTAACTCCCCATGGGGCCGGGTGCAAACCGCTTGCATGCCATGCACAGACTGTTCCACAACATGCCCACTTCCTGTCATGAGTTTGAAATTCAAAATTCAAGATTTGAATTTGAAATTTGAAATTTGAAATTTGAATATTGAAATTGGCGCAGGGCCACGACCCGGACGCGGCGCGCTTCCTGCTGAAACCGGACGACCCAGCGCGCAGCCTGACGCGGCTGATCAGCCAGAACAAGGTTGCCACTCCCAGGGACGTTGTTCGCGCCGCGCCCGCCACGAGCGACGCCACCTGCTTCCACACCATCCTCGCCGGCTCCGGCCACCTGCAGGCGCGCACCCCTCACTTGACCGTACCATATCTGTGGCAGTACTTAGGGGGTGTTGGCCATTGGTATACTTGGCCATAGGTGGGTTTATACTTTGCACAGCCACTGACTACCTGCTCACCATCTCCAAGCCATTTTATTCAAGGTTGACCTTGTCTTGTAAGGTTACTTTGTCCGCATGTTAAACGGCAATAGCGTCTTTCACAACGTACAGTAAAGTGTTTTGCTGGCGCATGTGGTTCTCTGCTCGAGGTGTATCCAAGGACACATTTTGTTCCGCAGGGGACCAGATTCCTTTGCGAGGGAATAAGCCGTGTGTCAGGGTTCAAGGTATTGCCGCGCGATGGAGGATTGAGTCTGTGCATTTATTATCTGCTCAGGCATCGGAGGCACGAGTGAGGACATCCACGTTCTGGGCGGCGGCAATAGCCAATCTGGGAGTGGAGGTTCCGGCGGCACCAGCGAGGCCGGTGGTGACGGTGATTACTAAGAAGGGGCGGCGCGCGATTGAGAACGCGGCCGAGATCGCCGACGCTCTGCGGCAGCGCTTCATGGGCGCTGACGTGCAGCTGCTGGACGGCAATAGCCTCAACTCGATCTCCGTCAAAGCCCGGGTAAGCGTTGCTTTGTGCACACTCTTGTCCTGCCCTTGCAGTCAAAGCAAGATGTTTTCAGGGGGTGACTCGCCCATCTGATCTGATCTTGTGAGGTGTCTGCTGCTCATGCAGCAGATGATCACTGTCCAGTCACCTTTGAGCTCTCACGCATCACATTGCTGAGTAGCATACCTTGTTCACTTATTTATGATGGTTGTCCCTTGAGGTACCCAAGTGTGCCATAGCCACACCTTCTTGAACAGTCTTGGTGGATTGCTAATTCCACACACAAAACAAAGTGGGGAGTCATGATTTTTTCATGACTCGTGGGTTGCTAATTCAGGTGGAGGCTCTGGTGCGCACGACTGTGCTGGTGACCCCCTGCGGGAGCCTGGCTGCGCTGGCGTACCTCCTCCCGCCAGGCGCCACAGCCGTGGTCATGAACTTCTACCATGCCGAGACGGGGGCCAACGTTCAGTTGGACGACGCCGCCTTCTGGAATATCGACCACATCACTCTCGCCTACTACCCTGTTGGCCCAGAGGACTATGAGGGCACCTCGGTGGGTCCCCCTCCCCATAGCCCAGCAGTGTGCAGATTTGATGCCTTCCCAAAAGGCGCTTTGCATTGCATGTCAGTGCATCATGTGCAACGCCGTTGGATGCCATTCCAGGGCAACCGATACCTCTTAGCATGTGAGGCATTGCACTTTGATCTGCAAGAGAGGACGCGGTGCAGGTTCCACTTATTACTGGCGATTGTGGTACCCAGTAACAGCTGCGTTCAGATGTGCAGCACATGCGCAGCTTCAACATATTTGGGAGCACCTCCCAGATGACCTCATGTGCTGGGCAATGGGGACGGTGCATACCTGTCCACTGTCAGAGAGGATCTGGGAGCTGATTGCTCGCATGGATTGCAATGCAGGACCGGCCGGGGTGTCAGAAGCAGAAGGGCGATCCTCAGTATGAGGAGGAGGGGGCGCTGGTGAACTGCAATGTGAGGATCGCTGACGTGGAGCGCATGGAGCATGTGGTTGGGCAGGCCATAAGGCGTTGGTATGCAGAGTTTGGCGACGGCGGCAGCGCCTTTGGCATGCAATGAGCGGCGAGCAATCTGCACACATTACGCAACACATACATTACATGATTGTGCTTTAGTAAGGCAGAGAAATTAATGCATGTGGATAGAATTTGACATGTTGGGGCTTCTTAAGGCAGTGAAAAAGAAAGAGGAGTGCAGACATTAATGCAGTGCTTAGCACATAAATTAGCAGCTCGGCTAGAAGTTGTCTTTTGTGTGGGCCCGCCTGGAAGACTGAGCCGAATGTTTGATCAAGTGTGAAGGTAAACGGTGAGCGGTCAACGCTGTGGCCTGATTGTAAGAATGAATTCCAGTTGGAGAGTAGCAGGGCAATCGATGCAGCTGTGCTATGCATTGTGGCCCATGTCAGCATTACCTCATTACAGTCTTGTTGTGATAACAAACTTGTGATGTATGGATTGAATCCACGTATCTGTCCCTGGCAACAGAAGCCTCCTCACAACAAAAATCCCCCGCAATATTTAGAACTACCCAAATCACCATCCTTCCTCAATCAAGTGAAACAAAATTCATGCGTTCTGTAAATCACTATTGATACTACTTTTCCCTACCCACAATTTGAACAAACTCAAAGGTATGCGGCATGCAGCAGGACTGCCTTGCTGCAGAAAGAATGAGTGCCTAACAAATTTCTTGAGCATGCGTAATTTCAGAGACCTAGAGATCCAGAGAGACCCAGAGATCCATACAGTGCTTCACTTAATCTGGGGGAAGCTAGTATACAGGTGAGTACACAGCTGTAATCAGTATTGCAACTGCTACCTAATCAATGAGGCTTCTGATCTAGAGCAGGGCGCCGCCGTTGACCCACTCTGAGGCCAGAAGAGCGGCAAAGCCGAGCATGGCGATGCGGCCGTTCAGGAGCTCTGCACGGGGGTTGAATGGGCCCACGCTCTTGTCCAGCTTGGCACCCTTCAGGATGGGGATCTGCAGAAACCATGCACATGCCACCAGTCAGCCCTAGTTTGCATGAAACACTGCAAACTCACTACCTAAATAAAAGCCCAGATTGTCTTGACAGCAGGAATGTCATGCATGCTGCCTGCATGTCGCTATTGACTCAGGAATGCCAGGCAGCTGCTGGAAAATGTTTATCAAGGAGCACTGCTTGATGTGCAATGCATGCAAGGTAACAGCTGCACGGGTGCTGAGCAAGCTTCTTACCAGGCTGGCAGCAGAGAAGAGGAAGAAGGTGATGCCGATGAGGATGGGAGCCTCCTTGAGCTGGGCGGCCACTGGAGCGCCGGATGCCAGCTCAGCGCCGGCGGCAGCAACAAAGGCCAACATGGCCAGTCTGCATGCAAGAAAATACCATTCAGTGGAGCTCAGCTGGGATGAGATTTACGCAAGGTGATGCATGCAAGCGGGAACTCATCAGTGAGCTCAGATGAGCTGGGGTTGCAGCAGACTGATGGTGGAACATCTTTCAGAAGTTGTCAGTGAAAGAATCGAATCAAGGCAGGTACACACCTGCCGTTGATAACCTCGGGACCTGGGCCGCTGAAAGCCATGGCATCTGCAATCACGAAAAGAAACGGGTCAGGCAACTGAGCGTGTCAACGATCCAGCAGGTGCCTCACAAAGGACAGGCCACGCAGTTCGGAGCAAGCGTTAAGACGACCTTGCATTTCCGATGGCAGCAATCACTCGCAAGACCTTCACATTCACAAGTCACAAGAGGGCCAAGCTTTCTGATCGGGAGAATGATCTGCGTGGCACGCGCTTGGCAACGCATGGAACGAGCTCGTTGGAATGCAGGCGCACCTCCGAAACTAGGCGCCTTTGCAGGTTCCACAGGAGTCCTAGCTGCTTGCTCAACATTGTTGACAGCAGCTGAGGTGGTCTGCGCAGCACATTTCTAACGTCAGTGTCTACATAGCTTCTCGACGCTCCGCGGCATGTGCAACCAGCAAGCGCACAGCAAAGCAAGTACCAGATCAACACAACCCTCCTATCGAAATCTTTTCATGCTAGCGTGCTCCAATGCCAGTGTGATCCTGCAAAGACGTACAGACTGTGCACAAACGAATCATGGGCAGTCTTCATGTGTCCTCACCTCTGCAACTGTCTGCTCGGCCTCCTTAAGGGTCTGCTGTGCGTCTCCGAGTGGGCTCTGCTCGGCCCTCACGAGCTGAGAGATGCGACGGGGAGCTGCGACACGGGCCTTGGCGAACCGGGTGCTGGGCGTGATGGCGACAGTGCGGGGAGCGAATGAAGCAGTGGATATTGCGAAAGCCATTGTGATCGTCTGTTGGGTGGATGCGAGTATGACAGCTTTTCTTGTCTGATTGTTGCGCGTAAGAGCTTAGCTTGCCAGTTTTTTATGCTACTAGAACGTCCAGGCTACTTCAAGGGCATTCGAACGTCGATTGCCACGGCAACGACTGACGTGGGCCGGTCTGAGCCGGTCGTTTGCGCAAGTCCTGTTTAGCTTCGATCCGGGGGATCCCGGGAGCCAAATCTGTCTTCGGTCAAGGATAAATTCCTCGATCAAAATTTGGTATCAATCTGTTGCAGAGGACGCCGTGCATCACCTTGAATACATAAAAAGAGAAGAAAGATTTCTTGATTGAAGGCTCAATTGCACATCAGTCCAATATGATACGTGCAGCAGGCGTGCTAGGCACACCTACCGCACGCGTGTCTCGATCCTCTCGAAGGGACAGGCGTGCCTGCAGAGTGCGGGCAGCCCATGACAAGGTAATCTCATGCTGACAACTCTCAGACAGAACTTGCCAGATGATGAATCATTCTTCGCCTTCCATCCATCAGATCACTAGAGATCACTTGCGTTTGGGAGCACTTGATTTCATTGTCGACTGAAGTCAATCGCATTCCATTAATGACATGGAGAAAAAATTGATAAAACCTTCCTGAAGCGCTGTGATTTCTTGGGCAGAATGGAGACAGCAAGCACCATGGGCGACCCATGCAGGCGCTCCAAGGCGCGGTCCTTGCAGCTGTGCTGACAGCTGGCCTGGGCCTCGCCCTGCCACAGGTCTACATGCCGGCAGCGCACGCAGACAACAGCTTTGTCTCGGCAGCAGAGCGCAGGAGGCAAGAGGCGCTGCAGAGGAAAGAGCTCCTGACAAAAGCGTAAGCATTTTACATGATCTGCTTCGTCCACACAACGCTCTTGGATATGCAAGATGTGGTGACAGGTGCACCTGTGCTGGTGGCGGGTCCCACCTTGACTGCAGTGCACGCCATGCATGGGATGTAAATTTGAATTTGAATTTGACAGGCGTGAGGAGGCGCTGAGGAAGGGCGGCGTTGACCCATCGAGCACTGAGTCCGCTCCAGAGCTTGCCACACCAGCGGCAGATGCCAAGGTGCTGCGCAGAGAATTTGGCACCACCAGCGAGCCTTCATCCTGGAACCCCTTTTGGCACTGGAACGCAAACTGTCTGACAACAATCCAGATCCTGCTGATATGCCCTTGCATGAGACTAGCAGTAGACAGATCTTATTCCCCACCAGCAGAGACTGCCCATGTCCAAAAAGGCAATTTGGTGGCTTCTGATCGATTGAGAATTGGTAATTGGAGCTGACAGATGGGCGTATTTGGGGTTGGCAGGTGGAGGCAGCCAATGCAGAGGTGGAGGCCAGCAACAAGGAGCGGGAAGGCCTGTCCAGCTCAATGCTTGCACGCCTCAAGAAGGCTGCCGGAGACTACGAGGTCTGTACTGAACACTGTGACTACAAAAGCCTGTGAATAACTGTGAGTGACTGTGAAGGCTAGGGAAGACTCAACTCCCACAGAAGATGCCATAGTGTCCCTCATGTCAGGGCAAAAGCAGTGCCTGATGATTCTCCTGACAATTTATTACGTTTGTGAATACTCCATCTACATTTAATACCAAAGCGCTGAGACTTTGTGATTAAGAGTCCGGGCCCTGACGAGCTTGAGGTGATGTCCTGTGCTACAGAAGACAGCGGGCAGCGGCCCAAAGCTGCCAAAGGAGGAGCCTTCTGGAGGACCCAGCTGGTCGTCCCTCTTCCAGGTATGCCTGCCGCTCGAGACACTGACCACCGTATCATTCTCTCAATGCTATTTCGCACCTGTGCCTGGATTGCTTTTTAGAATAACACACCACTAAGCAGCCATCTTTTGCGCAGCAGCAGAAGACCGGTTCAAAGCTGCTACAGAAATTCAGGCATTGTGTCCTTATACGGTACTATCTGCCACCTGTGCAGTCTCAGATCTAATAGTTGCCACCTGTGCAGTCTCAGGAGCCTGAAAAGGCGGACAGACCGGCTGCACCGAGCGCCGCTCCCACCCCAGCCCCTGCAGCAGCCCCACAGAAGCCCTCGCTGCCCTTCCAGATGCCCAAGCTGGAGAAGCCATCCTTCAATATGCCCAAGTTTGAGGCGCCCAAGTTTGAGAAGGTTCAGGTTCCCAGCTTTGGCACCAAGCAGGAACCCGCCTCGGCCCCTGTTGCACCCCCCAGTCCTCCCCCGGCCCCTGCTGCAAAGGTGCTCCTCTCTACCTCCTCCAAGTCAATTGTTTTGCAAGGAGCAGTTGCCACTTGTCAAATATCTGCTTGCTGGAGATGTGCAGGCTGCAAATGAGAAACTCAATGTTGTCGAGATGTTGTATAAGCTCGAGTCAATAGCCTTTGGAATGCACTGCTTGGATGATAGAATACTACAAGTGTATTGCAGCTAGTCAGCACTTTCTGCTTGCTGGATGTGTCTCCATCGGAAAAATTCAGCCAGAAAGTACATGAAACGCGCTAACGTAGTGAGCACAGTACCGTCTCTTCTTGTTGAAGTTTGCAGAGTGTGATTGCTGCAGATTGTCCCACCGCCGCCACCGCCGCCAGCGCCGGTGCCGGCCCCTGCTCGGAAGGTGGAGCGGCCAGCCCCTTCACCAGCTGCCAGCACAGATGAAGACTCCTCCGGCGCCGGCGCTTGGTTCAAATCCCTGACTGAGGGGCCCACTAAACCGGTGCGACTTCTGCGGAAACTTTCCCAACTCCAGAAGCAGAGAGGAAATATATTCTTTGAAGCATGATTGGGGCTGTTGCACTACGCAGCAAGACAATCTTGGAGTACTTGGGCAACTGTTAGAATGATTTTGCCAAGTAACACGCAATGATCATTTTGTCTGGATGAGTGCAGGCGGTGCCTGAATCAGCGGCTACCAAGGCAGAGGCCACGAAGACGCCCGCACCTCAGACTGTCATCAAGCCCCTACCAAGCAGATCAGAACCAGCTGAGAAGGTGAGATTACCCTTTTGTTGCCCTCTTCTTGCACAGTCCTGAAGCCCTGAAGAGGCCTAAATAAAGCCTCTATAAAGATCCTGCAGGACCCCAAAAAATTGTAATCCGCAACACTGGAAAGCTCTGTGTACTCTACCTACACGGGTTACTGCAGACAGGGGTTGTAAATTGTGTTCCACAGGAGGCTCCTGTAAAGAAGCCGGTGAAGGCTGCTGCCGTGGCCAGCAAGCCCGGCAAGAGGCAAGGGCCGCTGCCACTGTGGCTGGCCGAGCTGCTGGTCATCTTTGGACTTGCTGGAATCCTATATTCTGTTGTCAGATGGTGCGTCGAGCCTCTCACTCTGATACTGGCCATCCCACCGCTGCATGACAGTCTGCGAAGAAAATTTAATGCGATCTGGTATTGCTGCATGCTACCTTTGGTGACTTCTGTGTGCAAGTTGGGGGATGATGGATGACCTGAGTGCTTTGAGTTGGTCACACAGGAGTGAGCAAATTGCGGTGTACTGGGGAAAGCTTGGAGCGCAGCTTGAGACCGTGTATGAGAAGATTGACAAGAGGGCAGCATCCCCTCCCAAGGCATGAGCTACGTGGCAGTTTTGCAGGATATGAGATATTTCTCCAAAGGAGAGTTTTGGACAAGATTTGCTGCTGTGAGTGGAACAACTTTCTCTGTGCTTTTAATTTGGTTTCTGCGTTTCATTAGGCAATTTTGGTATCACTTGGTTGCTTTCTTTCTTTAGCAAATGTTGATATGGAGTGTTGGCTCTCCGAGAGTCTGTTTTTGTAAAAGAGATAGCAGAAGTGCATTGTCCGTTTTGTGATGTCGACCAATTGTGTGAGTGCATATTTTCTTTTTTATCCAAGCACCGTACTGTCATACTGGAGCGCCGCGGACTTGTGCACTACATTACACACCAGATCAACAAGGACAGATCCAGAACAACCTTTGGAATTCTCTTCTTCAGCACATGTGTGCCTCAACGTTTGCCAGACAGAACCAACCTGCGCGAACAGTGCCTGTACTGCTAAGTGGACTATTTTGTAATTTATGCTATTTTGTGCATGTGGCCCAATCTCACTCAGGCGACGTCCTCGTCCTCATCAGGCACGTCCTTCTGCTGAAAGAGCCAGAAGGAGAGCGCAATGCCCAAGGCAATCACTGCATGGAACACAAAGCCTTCAGCATCATGTTTATATTACTAGTATATATTTCAACACTCTACAGCTGAATGTTGCTATCCTGTGTGCATCAGCTGTGAGCTAACGCAGAGAGAATGCATCCTGACAAACACCAAGCTTCCTTCGCGTCATAATCTGCTCTTCTTTGAGCTCATGGACATCTATGACCCCAGAGGTGGCCTGTCAATGTTCCCATCTGGAGCAAATAGGAGCTGTGTGCGGTTCTGTGACATCGAGTGCTTTTCTTTGTTTCCTTTGTTCGTCCAAAACAGGAGCACCTTGAACCGAGCGAGTTTTGTCACGTATTTCAGTGAGATGCTGTGGAGAGGGAGAGGGGCTCACCGCCGAAGAGGGCGTTGGAGAAAGGATTGCCGGGCAAGAAATAGGACTCGGGCGCGCCGGCAACGCCGCTGAGCATCTCGCGCTCACGCACTGTGTACTTATTTGCCGGCAGCTTGATCACCTGCGCCGCTGCACAGCCCCACCACCAGCCCTGTCAGTTTTCTTTTGCAGGCGCTGTGCTCCCTTTACTTGCCAAGACCGCTCCTTTTCCATTTTGTATCATAACTACTACATGCTATTCCGGCACGCACCTTGCCTGTTGGCAGGAAAAGCGTGTAATAATAATAATAATAATAATAATAACAATAATTCCGGCCCTAGGGCAAGGTGCATCTGCTGACAAGCTGCATGTAAAGGGTGCATGTTCCTACCCCTTCTTGGACTTGCCGGATCCAAGCAAGACCCAATGAATTGTGGGCACCTTTGCATTTGCTAGGACAAACTCTGACTTGCATTGTGTCAGAGGCACGTTTATTGCCCAATACACTTCATATTTTGGCTGGCACCGCCGGTCTCCAAGCGGTTTTTGTGACTCCGAAAGTCGCTATTGCCTGAAAACCTCTAGGTGAGGGTTTTTCCACAGAAGCTTCGAAGGTGTGGCATTGTTGACAGGATTAAGAATTTCTATCGCATCAAAAGCCCTTCTTGACACAATCGTGGGCAAATGGAGCGCCTACGGCATGAAAACAAAGAGACCTGTCCTTGGGAGTGACTCCAATCAGAAGTGGCAGGAAGGCAATGCAGGCTATAAGAGCGTACATGCGAGCTTGTCCAGGTTGACCTCGGGGTTGAGCGCGTCCACCTCAGCGCGGGTGATGTTCCGCTTACTAATGATGTCCTTGATGCTCTCGCCGGCGCGCACCGGGTACGTCCGGTATGTGCCCCTCCCAATGCCTGCGTGAAAATATGTTTCATGCAGAAAGCTCGGGGAAATGTCCAGCCACTTAGGTCGGTCCTTGCAGAAGGTTCAGGCAAATGTCCTGCCGGTTAGGCCGGTTCATGCAGAAAGTTCAGGCAAATGTCATGCCAGTCCATGCAGAAAGTTCAGGCAATTGTCCTGCCATTCAGGCTGGTCCATGCAGAGAGTTCAGGGATATGTCCTGCCATTGAGGCCGGTCCATGCACCCAATTTCTCAGCGCATTCTTTTGCTCTGCTGCTGGCGTGTCGGTGTTTATATGCACCTAAGTGAAGAGTGCAACACCAGGCAAGGGTAAGATATCTACCTGCCAGAATCTCCTTGTCTCTGGAGGAGAGCTTGCCACCGGGGATGAGGATGGTTTGCTTCTCCTCGACCTTGTTCGGGTCGATGCCGAGATTCAGCGCAATGATCTCCTTTACAGTTACATCTGCAAGAGAGAACGCAGCACTCAAGAGACACGCCTCTGCTTGATGGGCATTGAAACACTTAATGTACCAAATTATCCGCCAAAGAGGTAACAGTCCACAATCTAGATTAGTGTGGGCAAAGCAAACAGCGTCACCCAGGAATGCTACCCAGAAGTGCTCACCTCGCTTCTGTGCAATAGACTCAAGGGTGTCCCCCTTGCGGGCAGTATAGGGCCTAACTGTGAGAGTTGCAGTTGTAATGGGGCGGCCTACGCTTCTAGCCGTGGCAGGCTTTGCAGAAACCTGCAAAATAGGAGAATCCCTTACTTGGCAACTAGAAAGATCAGGGCAAAGATTTTGATGCTGCATCGAACCTGACATCCAAAAGAGGACAACACACACGGGCAAGGAACGAGAGAATGTTGTTTCCTGGCTCGTGTCGATGCTCTGTGACTTGGGGATCTGGTGAAGTACTGTCATGTCTTGATGGGCGGTACAGCGGTCCAGACACAGGAAATCTTTCATCGTGAATGCTATTCTGGGTGTAAATAGGCGTTGCACACCTGCAGACATTGCCCAAAGAAGGCAGCTTTGCTACACGCCAGGCTTTGAGCAACCATGTCCTTTCAACGCCTGACCACTCTCGCGCTCAGGGAGGGCTGAGCCCTCAAAATTTCAACCCCGCACGCAGGTCGCCCCCTTTCTACAACAGAACACCTACTCCAGCCCCTTCAGTGAAGGCCAGTGTTCCTTTGCTCGTTTTCTCCGAATAGATGAGACTCGAATGCGTGAATTTTGGGCGTTTCTGTTTGGATTACCTCCCTTGACCTGCAGGGTGTTGAAAACCGCAGCCCTAGGGCCCTAGGGCTACCAAAGCACAGCACGTCCTTCGTCTCAAAGTCCCGAGACTTCAGATCCGTTCACCTGCATGAGAAGGACAGGGTGTTGGTGTCTTGCCAAGGTGGAGCCAGCAGCCGTAAGTCAATGTTGCGTTGAAGTCTGCGAAAGACTCGTCGGTGCATAAGTCGACTCCTCAGCTGCACCACAGAGTGGCATATAATTCTTTAGCGACAGATCTGATATGGCTGACTACGACTACAATGCAGATGACGTTGATGCCGAGGAGGAGGGATTCGAAAGGGTACGATTTTGTGAGGGTTATTGGTGACTCAGATCAATGCCCAGATTGCGAGCCGTGCTGGAATGATCACTAAGGATGTGCACAACAGGAGTTCATTCCAACCAGGGACAACGTCATCTTCCTCATCGACGTGCAGCATTCCATGTTTGAGGGCGCGGGCCTGAAAGACACAGAGGTGCAATGCCGATCCTCTATGCCTTCCAGTAGAAGTAAACTCGAAGAAATCCTGCACCAACCTGATAAAAAATACTGAAGGAATGTATGACACGGCCCCGCAGGGATTTGAGGAATCAGATACATGGTTTGATGTGGCCTTGAGGGTGGCTCGGGAATTTCTGAAGATGCACATCATATCTTCGGACAGCGACAAGATTGCCATTGTCTTCTATGGCACGGTATGCTCCTATGCCACATGCCGACTGCATGCGCGCTTGGGCAGGGATGCACCTCATCTAAGCGCTTTGCCCACTGCATTGATCAGAGTCTGACAACATTCTTTGTGTTGGCAGAGGGTGACGCAGAACGCCAACAATTTTGAGAACGTCTACACGCTGCAAGACTTGGACGAGCCAACCGCTCAGCGCATCCGAGACCTTGACAGCATCAGAGGTAAATTGCCCTCAAGGCAACATGCAGAGACTATTCATTTCTGCGACCTCCACTGACTGCCAAAACCTGCAGCGATGTCTCTGCACAAGAAGAAGGGACAGCATTCGGTCTGAAGCTCCTGCTGGTATGTGAGCGTATTCGTTGACTGCTGTTAGCATTGGCATTGGCTCTGCGCAGAGCAAGAATTTGAGGAGAGAGTGGGCAGCGCACCAGAGAAGAGCCCCGACCACCTTAAGAATGGCCTGTGGGCAGCGCAGCAGCTGCTGAACAGCGGCTCGTCCAAGGCTTACAAGCGGGTCCTCATCTTCACCAATGACCCCCATCCTGAAGGATCCGGCAAGCAGGCCGACACCTTCAGGCAAGCTCTGCTCTCATTCTGCACCATTACCTAAGTGATTATAATGCAGTCAATATCAGCCATGTTGATGGTCCTTCGTGTGTCCACCGAGTGGAATCACAGTCCATGCATCTATTTCCCCAGCTGGCTTACAAGCACAGCAGTATACATTGCCAGGATTGAGGCCGTGATGTGCCAAGTGCACGAAAATAATGCATGCCTTTCTCGGATGTGCAAGGCAGGCTTAAGTTCTCAATTTTCTAGAGCTGTCCAATATAATATTGGTCCAAAACTGACTTTATTTTAGCACGCACCCCTGCTTAGGGAGTTGATCGTGGCGCGTGCCACAACGCTGCACGAGGCCAACGTGACGGTGGAGGTATTTCCCCTAGTCAAGCCGGAGCGCAGCTTTGCAATGGGCTTCTGGAACCACATCGTGCATGCCGGCGAGGATGCTGAGACCGGCACCAGCTTCAGCGAGGGCGCTGACACCCTCTACCGCCTCCAGGTGCGCTGTTCCCACTAGCATGCGCTCATGCCTCTCATTGCAGATGTCCTCTTCGGCACTCAACCCTGAAATGCTCTATTTGGTGTTTGAATTCTTGGAAAGCGCCAAGGCTTGTTCGATTTGCCGAATCGGAAATCTTCGCTCCAGATTGCAGGCTATCTCTTCAAAAAGGAATCGGGCAGTTTGCTCCTCTGCCATTGATTTTCAATGGATACAGGCAGCTCCACGACAAATTTGTAGGCGGTGTGGAAATGCAAGATGTGTGCGCCAGGACATGGGTGTCGGTGGACTTTGTCATTGCATCAGCCGTGCACATTTTATGGCTGCCTCAATGATTACTTCCACATTGACCAAATACTGTCGCCTTACTGCAGATGTTCCTATAGCACCCTTCCCGAAAGCAACGCACTTGCCGTGTGACAGATATTTGCATGCTGTTTTGCAGAGCCTGCCGGGCCTGCTGAGGCACCGGGGCTATCGTAAGCGCACAGCGGGCAGAGCGCGGCTGGTGTTCCCCGAGGGCTTCCAGCTGGCAGTGGCCATGTACGCGCTGATTCAGCCCGCCACCAAGAGCAGCCCCGTCTATCTGCACGCTGTCAAGAACGAGCCGCTGCGCATAGAGTCTGCCCTCATCTGCCAGGACACCGGTGAGCGCTGGCTGGCAGTGCTCCTGGCATTCTTTGTGTATGATGATCAGCTTTGGTTGTCGCTTCTCAAGGCCACCATCTCTAGGAACTGTACTGCGGAGTAGCAAGGCATTTTGATGTCTCAGTGAATGCATTCTGACAATGCAAGCAGTGCAGCTTCTGAAGATTTCGGTGCTGAGGAGCATCAGAACTTCTTCATCCAGAAACAAGGAAGATGATCAAACCCTCCGATTAGTGACGCATGCGACTGCAAGTGAACACGGCAAAAAAGGCTATTGACTCTTTCTGCAAGGGGATGACAAGCACCAGATGGCAGGAATATTGCCACATGTGAAAAAAATTGAGCTTAAGAGCAAGCCCTCTTATCTGGTGGATTCATAATGTAAGATATGAGGTCGTTATAGGCCGAGGCATGAACACTCGTGGTGGCATGCAGGTGCCATTCTGACAGAGGTGCCCAAGCGCATGTTCCCCAAGAAGGCAGACGCCGAGAAGCTTGCCGGCCGCATTCCCCCAATCGTCATCAGCACCCAGGAACTCCGAGAGCTCAAAATTGTCAAAGATCCAGGTGAGTGGGTGTCAAGCTCTTCCTTTGTACCAACTCTCCACTCTTTTTCTCCTTGTACACAACTCTTGGAAGCATCCGTGTCCCCTCTTGTCATCCTCCAGCATGAAGGCTGCATGTGTCCTGCTTCTTGAATGTGCCTTTATATACTGCATATACTGGATGCTGATGCCAACGTTGTTGACTTGACACCTCTCTGGCACACAGGTGGTGTCAAGAAGCATGTGCCAGAAAGCTGTCAGCTCGACGATTGACTTCAGCACTCATGGACCAAACCGTTTGTCTTGACTCGAACGTGCAGAGGAATGTAAATTACTTGTGCGCAGGGCTGTACCTGCTGGGGTTCAAGGCGCGCAGCTGCCTGCGCTCGTGGCACACGTGGCGGCAGAGCACCTTCGTGTACCCGGACGAGCACTCCATGCCCGGCTCCACCACAGCCTTCATCGCCCTGCACGAGGCCATGCTGCAGGCCGACAGGTGCCCGCACTTGCTGGCATGTGCTCTGAATAATAGAATAATTGTTGCTGGATACTGCTAGAGGAGCTTCATCACCTGTTTCCAAATTTCTCTGCTCTCTGACATGCATGGAGTACGTCATGGTGGAAGCGAAAGTTGAATCTAGGTGCTAAGGCAAGATTTTCTGATGTGTTAAAAATGTGTCTGATACACTTGCAAGCATGAATTTGCTCCCGGAACAGCTGCTCAGCTGCGATATGCTTCAGTGTCCATGAGATTGGAGTCCTTATGGCTCTTGGAATATGTGCATGGCAGGATAGCGGTGTGCACCTACGTTCGCACGCGCAACTCGGAGCCGCGGCTGGTGGCGCTGATGGCAGCGCAGGAGGAGAAGGATGACTACGGCGAGCAGGTGCGTAGCAGAACCTTCCTCATACTCACACACTGTACTTTGTGCTGATCAGTTGGAGCATTGCCTTTGAAAAGATACCTGTGGCCTGCTCCTGTAGCGGCCTGCATGCGGATTAGGACTCTGCCCAAACGGCTGAATTCAACGTGCACATCGGCCAGAAATTAGAACAGGTGCAATTACAAATGTCATGCATGTGAAGACATGGGTGCTCCAGATGCTGAATGGAAGATTATGGCACAGGTGGCGCCACCTGGCATGCACATGTTGCACCTGTGCTTTGCGGACGACATCCGCACGCCAGAGTCAGACCCAAACCTGGTAGGCACCTCCTTCCCCGAGGCCAGTGAGGATCAGATCGCAGCCGCAGAGGCGATGATTGACAAGCTCAGCATGGGCGACAGCGCCTATGTGGGCATGTTCCAGAACCCCATGCTGCAGCGGCATTACCAGGTGTGGCATCGTTCTTGCAGACTCTGCCATCCAAGTTCTGCCTAACGAATAGTGCAGCAGTCCATAAATTCCTTCACTAGCAGGGTTGCTGTGCATGGCTGATCTGCGGCTCCAAAATGAAAAGAACACATGTGGTTCTGGACCCTGACTGTCATGACCCACTGAGCCAGCATCCTCTGGCTTGTGAGAGGTGTTCCCAAATAATGTTAGCTTGCTCCTGAGGCTAATATTATGTGGTCCCACTGCAGCAGTAAGTCTTAACAAGATGTGATCGAGTACGGGCAAACGCATACTCTGATGTATCAGAGGAATTTGCTGATCTGTGATTGTGTCGGTGCCCTGAACAGGTGCTGGAAGCCCTTGCCCTGGGCGAGCTGCCTCCAGAGTTTGAGGACAAGTTGCAGCCAGACATCCAGGGGATGCAAGGGGTGGGCGGGGCAGCAATCGACGCCTTCAGAGTAAGCTTCCCCACCCTGCTTGTCCGTGCTTTCCTGAGTGCAATTTGATGCTTTGCATTGACCTGCCACCAAGCATTTGGTCACTTACAGCTGACATCATATATACCTGGAATAGCCATGAGGCTGCAGCTCTGAAAGAGAGACAACCTGTCTCTTGTTTCTTGAAAGTGCAAATTAAGAGGCACAAAGCCCTTTGCTCCGCATGCGGACGTGATGTACAGATGATGACAAAGAGCGCTGATGCATAAAAGTTGTCGCAGACATCGGTGTATGGAGATAGCTACGATGAGCCGGGCTTTGGGGCCAACAGGCCGACTGCTGGCAAGAAGCGCCCAAATCCTGAGGAAGAGGCCGCGCTCAAAGAGGCCATGGCAGACTTTGATTACCAGGTAGGATACTATATCTTACCTTTCTCTCATCTCCCTTACTTTTGCCTTATATAAGGGAGCTTGTTGGGAGGCTTGCTGGCCTGCTTTGCAACATGAGAGAGGTTGTCTGGTTTTCGACCTTTTCAAGGAGCCGATCGTTAATTTTCTTTTGTGTAAGGGATTAGTTTTCAAGAATACCTAGGGATGCATCTTTTTGCACATTCTGAGATGGAATGTTTGTTGTTGGACAGGGTCTGGCGGCAAAGGGGACGCTTGGCAAGCTGAAAGTGGACGACCTGAAGAAGTACCTCAAGGCAAATGGCCTGAAGCTGACCGGCAAGAAAGATGAACTCATACAACGGATTACAGAACACGTCGAGAAGGGCAAGGCTTGAGAGTGTCTGCGCCGCATTGTGAAACCTCCTATTGACAACCTGAACACGCAACCTAGAACCTACTAGAGACACAGCTGAATAACATTGGCTAGCGAGTTACCTATCAAACGCATGTACAGCTGCAAGAATCAAAGCAATGGTTTTGCTACATCCTAAGACTTCCTAGCAGTCTTTCCAAAATTGTGCAGCTAATCGCAGCTGCAGCCAAAATTCTGTCAAGGACTAGGGTAGCAGAAAAGCGTCCTGGAACCCGAGCACCCTCAACACCATTACCATTCGTGATTGCATACATGCAAATCTTTGGCATTAGAGCTTGACTCAACCAGCCTCTACTGCTTTGATGTGCACTCTTGATGTGAAGCTCTGCAGTTGCTCAATCAAAGGCAGGTCCAATGAGCTCGCCCTGGTTGTCAACCTTGTTGTACTTCTCCCAGTCAACCGCAATGGGAGCCGCCACCAGGTGAGAGGGGATGCCAAAGGAGTCAATGATGCGCTGACTGGACGGAGCCAGCTCAGCACACAACGCCCTGCACATACCAAGACCCCTTCAAAATTTTGCAAGCCTCGTTTGCATTGCTCCGGTGACCAAGCGCATGTTTCCGCATGCTTGGTCCTGACCCTGCCCTGATACCTGACCCAATCCTATCATCTGGCGTCTGAGATATCGAAGTGCCAGAGCAAGGTCCCATAGCAGAATAACGCTACCTGAGGAATGGTAGAAGCAATGGCCCTGCGCGTGCAACAGCACAGCAGCGCACCTGATCTCGTTGGGGATGCCGCGGGCTGCATCCAGTGACAGGATGCCCTCAGTGAGCAGCCACCCCTGGTCTGCCTCGAGCCGGCGCAGCGCATGCAGGTTTGTCAGCGCCCGCAGAATGCTGGCCACACTCCCAGGAGCCTGCATGTTGCAGCCATACGCATTCCTTCAGGCATCAGCGTCCGGATCGGCTATTGGACAATAGAAGTAACACACTCCCGGCTCACTTGCTTTCGTGCAGATCAATTGGCTATGTGTTGGGAGCAGCCAGCCAAACAAAATTACAACTTTGATTGTAATTGGCTGATTGCAACAGAATTAGCCCATGTCCTCCTGGATCTGCAGGCACTTATGACTGCAGTTGCAAAGAAACAGTGCAGGGGATGCTGACCCTGCATGCACACATCATGTAAGGCTAGGAGCTGTGCTGAGTCAGCGGGCACGCACCTGCTGGCAGGCGCGCTGGCAGGCGTCGATGACCTCGCGCTCGGCATAGGCCAGAGCGGTCGCTTGCACCAAGTCGCTCTCACGCTTCATCCAGGTGTCAAACACCGCCTCGCCGCTGATGCCGCGCATCTTGGCCGCCAGCGCTCCCAGCAGCCGCCCCTCGCGCGCCACAAAGACCCCACGCAGCGCATTAACGTCCCTTAGCTGCCCGCCTGCACATGCGCGCACATGCATGCGCTTCAGCCTGCTGACGGCGGAACAAATTGGCTCAATGGCTCCAAGGACATGACCACCTCGTTGAGTCTATGTGGCGCAGAAGCTTGCTCTCTGTGCTGCTGTGCATGGGACAAGCAAGTTCATCGCGATGGAATACCGAGGCACCTGGTGCTGCTCCAATGCATGCTTCAGTGCCGCAACTTGGCATGCACCCTCACTCATCTCCAAACTTCCATGTTCATTACAAACAATGACTCAGTGTGAGCGTGGGAAGAGTAAGGTGCCGCCAAAAACGAGAGAGCCAATGGCCTCACCCGAAACGTGGGGCAGGAGTATTTTTTTTGCGTTTGCAACACTCGCTGCGATTTGTACAACTAGCAGAGGTGCCAGTGGGCTCACCGGAGAGGTTGGGTGGGATGGATCCAGCGCGGAGGCGGTCGCGCACTTGGGCCTGGTCCAGAGTGGACAGGTACTCCTTGGCCACCTTCTGCATGAGCACGCGGTTGTCACCCTCGGCCGTCATGCCCGCGTGCGCAAAGCCGATGATCGCGCCAAACTTGTTCACGCTCAGGTAGCCCTGCCCGCCGCACCGCTCGCGGCATGTTGTCCCCGTCTCCTGCGCGCACATGCATGAAAGCTCATGAGGAAATGATGCATGGCGTAATGTGCATTTCTAGCTTGAATGCACCTTCCAGAAAATGCTGGCTCTCTGTAACATGCAAGTGCCCCTACCTGCCCTGTTGGGAACTAGCTGAGAATTGCTTCTTCAACACACGTCCAGCGCCCTTCGGATCAGCCGCAAAGTGTTGAACAGTGAATTTACTTCTGCTTGGACAATCTCCAAGACCAGCCATGGCCCGTCATCGATGGCTAACATGTGATTCTTCACCTGGCCATTGCTCTTCTGCTTCCCGACAGAGGGGGCACACAATAATATTGAATGAGATGACTGCCAGGGCAACACGAGCACACCTGGGCGTTCCAGGCGCATAGCGGCTTGATTGCGCAGCAGAGCATGATGACCTCGCGCGCGACGGACGGATCCACCATGACTTCGTCAAAGCCGCTGGCCGCAGCCCAGCGGTCCTTGACATAGTTGAGGCCCAGGTTGAGGCATACCGTCTGCGCCAGCAGCGGCAGCAGCGCGCGCTGCTGTAACTGGTAGTCCAGGATCGGCGTGTCGCTCTTGCCCCTGTGAACATGAACATCATTGATTCTCCAAGCATTTACGTAGCTGCCATATACAGTAGTGCTACCAACAAGGCATGTGCCAGCTCCTCGCGGCATGAACACACAAGGCAGTCTGAAGTTTTCGCGAAAATGAAGTTTTCTAGCTGCTTTAAGTTGCAGCTCAGCTAGTGGCCGCAATAGATGTCTGGTGCACTGTGCTCATGAAGATTTCCAGCCAAGAAACTCTTTGACAGGTCCAGTGCGGCGCCTCACGCAGCAGTAGCACATCAGAACAACCATTGAAACTGACTCCAACTTCACTGAGAAAAATTAAGGAGTCGCCCCTTCAGCAAAGTAGCATGCTCCTCTGGAACAATACAAACAATACAAACAGAAACTCCATAGAAGCCTCATGCTGATTGTCGCGGAGCTGCATCAAATACGATAAAAATTATCAATTTTCCATCAAGGTATCAGGGCAGGTGCGCGCGGCCGCACCGGGAGCCGACGGCGAGGCGGGTGGCGGCGTAGCGGAAGGCGATGAGGAGGGCCATCTTGGAGCCGGACTGCATCATGGACGCGATGCAGATGCGCCCCGACAGCAGCTGGTCCGCCACGCGCAGGAATCGGTCGCGCGGCCGCGCCACGGTGCTGCGGAAGCTGCCGTCCGCGCCCACGTTGCTCGACGCGTTCAGCAGCGCCCACCGCTTCACGCGCACGTCTGCGCGCGATTGCACACCATTTTAGTAACCACTTAGTTGGTCGATGGTGCATTGAGAACTGGCATAGCTTTCTGTTGGGGCCAGAGGGGAAGATGGGAACAGGGCAAGCTGCCAGGGAAGCCTGACGATGACAACTGCAGGATTCACAAGGCCGCCATTGCTGCATGATGGTTGGACTTTGGGGCTCCCAGAGGTCAGGTGCGCAAGGGTGGAAGAGACTCAATTGTGTGTACCGGCATCTACATGGAATCATGGGCTTGTGGAGACTCACGGTCAAACCAGAGCTTGCCGTTGTCCACGCCGTTGCAGCCCATCTTGTGGCCCATGTCCTCGATGCGCACACCTGGCACCACCGACATGTCCTGCAGCAAAATCATGACATCATCAAATCACAGCATTCCATCCAAACAAAGCAAGCAACACCAGCCGCAAACAGCAGGCAATGCAGCGCAGTTGCCACAGCATGCACAAGCCCCATCCCCCTGCAGGCCTGCTTGGCACTTCTGCACGTCGGTGGCCGCAGTGTCAAATTGCACTCAATCGCCATGCGCGTGGCTCGCATGGAAGATTCTTCATCAAACAAATGTGCAGAGAAACCACACAGCATTCCAGAAAAGCTATGCTTTTTACCTTGCAAGCTCTAACATGGAAATTTATCCCGATAAAAGTCCATGATAGGTCCAGATATTCCATCAATTAAACAAGACACGTGTGCACATATCTGAAAATCGAGGCACTATCGAGTGCCAATACCAATATATTGCACACAGAGGCCATGGGCCTGGCACGCATGCAGGGTCCATCACAAACATATGGTACAAAAACCTTGAAACCACCGCACGTCATGTAAAATCCTGGAGATGTTATCTCAATCTCCGCAAGCAACATCACGCTCCTTAAAGAGAGCCTAGAAGAGAGATCTGGGGAGATCTAAATCTTGAAGGGACAACAATCCTCAGCTTGGGGTTCGATGGAGGCAGCAAGCTTGCGCACCTCGTTGCGGATGCGCACGAGGAAGCCGTGGATGCCCTCGTTGCGGCCCCCGATGAGCAGCTGCGCAAAGACGACGGCCCACTTGGCGTGGACTGCCGAGTTGGTGATCCAGTACTTCTGCGCCAGCGTGGTCGGCGTGTGGATTATAAATTCGTCTGCGCCCTGGTCGTACTGCGCCGTCGTCTGCATCTCCACCGCATTGTTGCCTGCAGGCCGCAAGACGTAATGCTGACTACGAATTTATTCAGTCCTGCTGATGTCTGCGGCTTGACAGATGTCAAGTGCTGTCCAGATCAGACATTCCATTAATAGGCAGCATGCTGAGAATCTACAGGACTTAGCAAGGCAGGCATCAAGGGGAAGCCACACAAGAGAGCAGATTGAAGGTTGGCACAACCATTGCAACATGTATTGTCCATGCCAGGTGAAAAGGCAAGGGGAAATGTAAGGGCCAGGTACACACCAAAGCCCAGCTCTGTCAGTGCAAAGCAGCCTGTGGCGTCCAGGCTGTCAATGGGCCCCAGCAGCACATCGTGATGCTGCGTCGTCCCCAGCTTCAGCACGGTCCCTGCCAGCATCAAATGAATTGTCGGCCCAATATTGAGATACAAGAGTGATGGACTGTACCAGGGAAAAGAGAGCATGCAAGCCTCCGTGATGTAAACCCCCCATCAACCCCAACATCTACTGGGAGTCAGGCTGAGCAAAGCGGCACATCCATGCAAGATCAGTCCGCACCTCCAAAGAGGTTGAAATGCACTGTCATCTTCGTCGCCACAGATGGATCAGCAAAGCCGGTGATCTCATGCGCCGCAAAGATGTTCAGAGGGTTGTGCCTGCGCATGCGGCAAGGGGTCAAGACACACTCTGAGAAGCACAAAAATTGACCAAGGCTCAAGAGAAGAATTGGTTGTCTTAAGAAGTACAGTGAAAATCTGCTCACCTGAAGTCCGTGATGGACACAAGGCCAGACTGGCAGATGCGCAATAGCCTTTGGAAAGCCAACTCACGCTCTTCGCGCAGGTCCATGTCATACCGCCTGAGAACAATGCCCAGAGTCAGCTCATCATTAATCATGATAAAGCACGAGGATCACACAGAATCTTGAGCCTACCAACAGGATCAGGATGATGTACAGGCATTCTAGAGCTGTGGTTGGGCAAACCTTAAGGAACAGTCATCTAGTAAAAGGCAGAAAAATACTAACACAGATGCGGGACTCACGGGACAAACAAATCGTCTTTCATCAGGTCCTTCATGGCACGGCGTGTTTCATGGTTGTCATGATCCAAGATCCGCTGAAGTGCCTCTGGATCGAAGGCTATGCCTCCCAAACCTCCCCTGGCTGGCTGCTGTGCGGACACATCGAAGTGCCCGTGCAGCATCACAATCCGCCTCTGAGCTGTCCCCTGCATTATTATTTGATTGGTAGCAGGCCTGATACAAGTTTGATGAAGAAGCTGAACAGGTCAGGAGACCAAAAGTGAAAGTAGGTGCAGTCTTGACTTGGGGCTAGGAGGTTGCTACGAGCAGTATATCGACGTGGAACTTTTTTGAAGCTACAAGAAAGGATTTCAATTTATTTATTGCTTGTCGTCGCGACAATTGCACTGATTCTCCGAGACTACGGCCACATCACCTGACCCCGTGATCTGACTCGGACGTTCAATCTGTTTCCGCCCAACCCTTTCATCATCACCCCCGGGGGCCCACACCCTCAAGTCCTGGCTGAAAGACCGCATCCCAGCAATTCCTTGAGCATGAACAGCCCTGAAATGTCGAGCTCAACTTCGCAGTTGGAATTGTCTCTTCTAGATCACGCTAATTTCATCGGTGCTCCACTGGAGTCTCCGTCGCGACGTTTCACTGCTGGTAGCTAGTGCAGTAGCAGTCTCCTATATATTATAGGAGACACTATGAACTAGTACTGATATATCAGGGTCTATAGAGTTGGAGGTCACTGGAGGTCAAAAATGATTCCACGAAAGTTCTCTGGAGGCCAGGCAATTGCAAATTACTCATTCGTCTGGCAGCCCCAGCATGACCTGCAAACGACTGAACCGGCCGGCACTGTTTCAGTGGGATAGAACCTTTCTTTCACATCAAGCTGTCATCTCATAAGCAGTTGCACTGGTCGGCAGTCCTTCATGCAAGTATGCGAGTGCGAGTTTTCGAAACAAATGACCCAAACTCAGAACCACCGGTCTCGCTTGGTGCTGTGCGTGATGTCGACCTGGGACAGGAAGGGGCGAATCCTAGGCAGATACTGGATCTGCTGAGCTTGCAGTTTCCAGATGTGCGCCTATTTGCGTTCAACAGCCAGGACCAGGAGCTGCCGGGCTGGGAGCAGGTCACAGAGGCGAACGCAGGAAACCTGCCAGCGTTCGTGGCCCACCGCAAGCAACTCAAGGTTGTACGAGGTACGAAAGCTCCTCACTGGGACTTCAAACTCGCCGTGGCTTGCCTTGTGTAGCAATGTGTAGTTGCATGAGGTTAGAGTCCAGGTATGAGGTATGTTATTGTGGTCCTGCTCTTTTGAACGCAGGCTAGAACAGCTCAACGTCGCTGAGATTCTGCTGCGTCCACACAGTTACCACCCTGCCTTGCGCGCCTTTCTTATGAGCAGTGTTGGGCTTGATACCACTTGATGTCTGCAGCTTCTGGTAGCTTGAGTTCGGGTGCTGCTGGGGTCTGGCAGCACACAAGGCTAAAGCGCTTCACCTAGGCTCTGTCAGTATCTGGCTAGAACAATACAGCACTGTTGGGTTCTAGCTGTATCTGCACAGTTGCCACCCTGCGCTCCGCGCACTGGTATCCAGCAGTGTTGGGCTTGATACCAGTGGCTCTTCGGCTTTTGGTAGCTGCACAGCTGCCATTGCCTGCAGCCTGCTGCCCCACACTCAGCCTTGTCACGATGTGCAGGCCCTGCACCGGAGATGTTAGTGGTGCTGGAAGACGATGCCGTCTTGGACGAGCTGAGGAGCGGCTACACGAGCGTCTTCCAAAAGTCGGGTCCAGTCCGTCTCTTACACCGCTCAGCCAACCCCTTGCCTGTCCAGAACGGCTGTGTGCGGCCCATCGGGAGCTATTTCCAGCTGGAGGAATATGAGCCACTGCTGCGCCAGCTGCTGCGTAGCTTGAAGAAGATGGAAGCCAACTTTGTCCCCATATACCAATTTGAACGGCACCTGCAGCTGTTCCGGCTCGTCGCAGCCCCGGGCATGGGCAAGGTAGGCCGATCTGAGATTGTGTGCTATCTATGTAGCGCTAAGCATGATGTTTGCCATTTTGTATGTGCATGTTGTGTCTTGTGTGTTGTTCACGCGCTTGCCTCATCCTATGTCTTGACGATGGGCATGTGCTCTGGCTTCCAGACCACGGCGCTATTTGAGATCTGGCGCTTGCTGCCTCGGATGGCTATGTCCGAGCTGGACGGCGACAACACGGTGGAGGCCAGCCTGTTGGAGCGCATCAGGTCTTCTCTGGCTGAAGGCTGCATGATGGTCTTCCTGCTGGATCTTTCGGAGACTGGTGAGCTCACTTTGAGGCACCGCTTGGTGTTTGCAAAGCCCGAGAACCCTGTGACTAATGCGGTCCCCCTGGACTAGAGCCGTATATGCTGCCTTCTGCTGCTGCTGCTTTCATGTGCATGGATACGTGGCCTTCACACTCACATCGTGCTTCCTTTTTCATAGGCATGTCTGCCAAGGATGTGCTGGAGCGCGACCTGAACGATGACCGTGTGCTTGCGCTACGAATGCTATGGGCAAGCCGTGCGTGCCAGCGGTCGTTGGCAAAACTATGGCTTGTTCTTGGAAGCCATGCCTGCCCAGCTGCGCCGCAACATCACCTCGGTGGTGGTGCTGCGCTTCTGGGGAGCGACAGCAGGCTTTGGTCCCGGCATCAAATGGATGGCTGTCTTGGAGATTGATGAGGTAAGTTAAAAGCCAATCATTTTTGTTGTGGGCGCATGCTCATGTGGCATTCAAGAGCAGTGCAGCAAGATCAAGTGTCTCTGGCTCTTGCAGGTGAACGCGGCTATCCCGCAGACTTGGCCTCGCGAGATGTTTTCCATGTTTGTGCGGTTACGCGAAAGAGCGGCCCAGATGGCGAAGGACGGCAGCTTGATGTGCATGCCCGTGCTGATGTCAGCTAGCACTGTTGCTGCTGCATCGAGCTTTGAGAGCACATCCAGTGGGCTAAGCAAGGTGAAGGACCTGCAGGTGCCGCTCCTTCCAACACACCGCGCCTGGCTGATGGTCCGTGAGGTCTTGACTCGTGTCCCACATCGTCCTGGAGACCTGCCCTTGGATTGCCCGGACAAGGTCGCTACCATCTTTGACTGGGCAGGAGGCATGCCCCGCAAGATTGCGTGGGGCCTGAGCGCTATGTCAAGAGCCGTGCCTGTGGACGAGGAGAGACTGCTGACCGGTAGGAACTCTTTCTACACACTTGCTTTGACTGTTGTCTGCCACAGCTGGTTGTTTGTGGACTCGATACAACAGTCACGCCCTTCCTCGCGGGGTCCCACCCTCGCTACCAGCCCGGCTGTCTGATCATATGAGGTACAAACCAATAGACGGGGTCACTCCATTCGCCGTTGCAGATTTGCCAACATGGAGCTGGGTGGCGGGCGACTTCAACTTCACCGCAGCCATCACCAACATGCTGTCAGCTATGGGCGGCGATGACAAGTGGCGCTCGTGGTTCAGCGGCAACAAGGCAGCACAGCTAAACCAGCTCTTCGCTCACCACATACTGCGTCGCCCCGTGGCGCGCAATGCAAAGATACCTGGCAGCACGATGCGCTGGCAAGTCCTGGAGAACGCGGGCATGGCTTTCATCGGCACGACAGGCAAGTGGTTCCGAGCACCATATTGTCCTCAGAGACAACTCCGCGCGATGACTGTCCATGCTTCGATGTGAAGTGGTGCTCGCGCTCATGTATCCACGGCGCAGGAATGTTATGCAAGGGCTGCATCTTGTCTAGCGCTGTCTTGCTTTCAATCTGGCAGGCATTCACTTGCAAGCCTGTGTGTTGTAGCGCATCGTGATTAGGCTTTGGAGGTTGCTCATGACATTGGTGTTTCCTGACAGCTGTCACCTCCTTGCTCTCGCACGACAGCGGGGATAGTGCGCTGGGCACACCACGTCATGCAAGTTCCTTGGAGGAAGATGACGCAGCAGAGCAGGAAGCGGCTGGCACGCCGAGTGCAGACGATGTCCGGTATCCTATCACCATGGTGCCACTCGTGTTTGCCGCAGCTGCCCGCCACATGGCCGTTGGGTGCCGTGCCCTTGTCTTCATCCCGCTGCTGCATCAGCTATCAGATGAGTGGCAGCAGCGCGAAGCCACCGACTGCAGCGTGCTGATTGCCAAGCTGTTCTTGCTGAAGCATGTCATGGGCGAGCACAGCGTGATGCTCAGCGAGCTGTTGGGCGCCATCGACTTGGGCCTGGACGACTTCCAGGTGGCCGTCCCCGAGGACAACTTCAAGCTGTACCATGTGGACAAGCAGCTCAAGGATGGCGGTTTCCAGCTGCTCATGGACCGGCTGGCGGAGAGCAGTCAGTGGGCTTTTGTGGGTCCCAAGAACTATGGGCCTGACAGCTGGCTGCTGCTTGTGGAGTATGAGACTGGGCGCCTGCGAGTGCTGTACCTGCAGTCGAAGGCCCGCGGCAAGCCCGAGGCCTTCAACAAAGCGGGCTTGCAGGCTGAGTCAGCCAAGCGCTGGCACGTGTCTGAGCCTGACAGCCTCATGCTGTATGTCACCGACCAGCATGCCCCTAAGCGCCGCCGCACTCAGCTCAGCATTCCGCGTAGCATGGTGATCGTCCCGCCCTTTGACCACGAGCAGTATTACAGCTTCTGCATGTCCTTCATCAAGGCCAGCCTGGCAAAGCATGGCTCGAGCTGCAAGGTGGCGGAGCTGTAAGTCAGGCAGTCGGTTGTCGGTGGTTGACACATCACAGAGAGCCGACATTGGTGGGTGACTTCGCACTCGCTGTGCGTTGGCGACTGTATCACCAGTCATGGGAGGCATGTATCAACATAGCAGACGTGAGTTGACATCGCACGGGCCCCTGGTGTGTGACCGTGGCTGGTGTCAGGCGTGGGTGGCGATACTCTGGTCATCCTATAGCTGGGAGTCTGCCTTGGCAAGGAGCCATGAGACAGCCATGTTGTTGATGGTAGATGCTCAGTGGGGCAACCTGCCCAAAGCCATGATGGTCTGTGTTCATTGCTGGAGTTGCGATGAAGCTGGGCAACATTTCTTGTAGAAACCACATTGTTGGAGGTATTGTAGCCTGCAGCGTGGGTTTGCACATTGCCCTCGAGCCCTGTGCATTTCTTTAAGCTTGTAGTATCACCAACCCTATCATGCATTGTCCTTGTAAGCATGCCTGTGCAATGAAGATGCTGCAGCAATGTGGGGGAATCACTGCTTGGGTACCCGTGCACCAATGTCAGTTCATGCTGCACATGCTTTGGCTTCATGCGCAATGACTGTGCACTTGAGAAATTTGAATGGACAAGTTGCTCGACCGAGGGCGCCATGAGGACAACAACACCGCCTGATCAGGTTTCTTCCCACGCACACAAAGACAGCAAGCGCAAGCGGGGGCCCGGACTTGAATTGAGCAATGTTGATAATGGCACCCGGCTTTTAATATTGCCTGGCGCAGGAAATAGATAACGTGTTCCTTGACGCAAGTTTGTCTTTACAACAGAGCAGGGGGTGGAGAAACGCTGCTAGTGGTGCCACTTGGCGCCATTGGACATCAATGCTTCCAGGAGGCTTACTGAGCAATTTGCACCTGGAATGGCCAGTCACAGAGGATATGCTCCAGCAGATGACATAAACATTCATGCAAGCGCATGCAAAGCCGGGGTGAGAAAAAACTGAGGCGTTGACCCTGCTTAGATCATCAGAACCTAGGTCCACCAAACATGTCATCATCCTCTTCATCATCCCAGCCGCTATTGCCACCCATGCCCTCCCCAAGCGCCTCAGTCGCTGTCATCTGTTCCGCATGCATGCTTGGAGCGCTGGAGGCTGGCTGCAAATTCATCTCATCAATGATTGCCTGCTGCTCTCTACGACCATTCATGCGTTCCAAGACCTACGTTTGCATGGGAAAAGTGTCAGTGGTAACTCCCCCACAGAGGGCAGCACACAGCGGGGCTAGGTAGTCCAAAGGGTGACTGTGCTTCTCAGCACTCATTCAGCCGGCGCATCGAACATGTGCAGCACAGATGAGGCGGCTTTGGTGGAGTGAGGAGTGCGCCTCACCATTTCAGCAGCTGCTGTCTGCCCCAGGTACTTGGCGGCTGACATCAGCGTGCCCCATGTGGCCACGTCTGGCACCACTCCTTCATCCTCCATCACATCTACCAAGTGCAGCGCCTGCATGCCATGACCACAGCGCTCTCAAGGGCTACAATCTTTACGTACCACACCCCACGATTTATCGGAATTTCCTCCTGCTAAGGTTGCATATCAAACAGATAATTCAACCTATCTCAAACCACAAAGCCGTTTAGTAAGATCCCTCTTAGGTGGAGAAGCTGAGAAAAGTGTTATTGGACATACATACATCCCTCAGATGTGGAAAATGTGTGATAATTATATTAAGTGGAGGCAGAAGGTCAGTCTCACCTGGGTGAAATTGCCGACGTGGCACTCTGCCTTAATCAGCGCATTGTAGGTGTACACGTTGGGCCGGAGGGCATGCTGGCGCATCTCCTCAAACTGCACCATTTGCGAGTGGACTTCAGAGGAATGGCAAATCAGCACAGCGACTGTGCCAGTGGTAGAGGGACACTAGGAGTGGTCAAGGTGAGTCCACATAAAGCATCAACAAGTGCAACATGCAAAATGGCTCGAGTATGGAGCGCTCACCAGCTCATAAGCGAGCGCAGGCTGCCGAGTGTATGCACACCCGCCAATGAGTGAGGTGTATGTGTACATGTCAGCGGTCAGCCCCCCCCTCTCCTGGATTACACGCACAAATTATTTTAGAGTGGAAATGAGGCCCGTTCATGACTTGAGAGGATCTCGAGTGCATGTACAGACTGCATAGCATGTCTGACAGGGACAGAAGGGCAGTCCTGTACGTTTGGTGATAGGGCAAGAATGTCCTCGACATCAGTCACCCAATACAAACAGTACAAGCACATCAAAATCTGCAGAAGGGAAAATCGGTCTTACCATGTCCTTGTAGAGGGCCATGGCCTCCTCAAGGCGGCCCACGCGCGCGCATGCAGCAATGGCCGCGTTGCAGGCGTAGATGCTGGGCCTGGGCAGGTCTGGGGCGTTCCATGCCTCCCCGATGAGATCCAGCATGGGCTCGATGAGGCATGTGTGCCCAAGCGCCTGCAGCACAGCAGCCCTTTCTGAGCGCTTGCTAGCATGCCTCTATGATCCTGATGCCTTCTTGACTGGTTCCTTGTGCCCTTCCTTGTGACCTCAAATCCTCGATTCTGATCTTAACATCCTGTTTCCAGGCCAGATGCAAGCCACCCAGTCATGCCAGAAATTTTACACTTCACATGATCTACAGAAAGGCCCAATGCTTCCAACTCCTGCAGGACTTTGTGTGCACAATCTGTCATCAGTAGCTGTGCTGATCATCGTCATCTGTCAGGACAAAGACTGAACGGGGAGAAGTTGGGGGAGAGAACCTGGACGAGGGCGGTGAGGGACTGGGGGGTGTGGGGTACGCCGGAGGCCTCAAAGTCCTGCAGCCAATTGTGCAGCAGGTCGGCTGCGTTCGCGCGCGCGTTGCCGCGCATGTGGTACAGCAGCGACGCGCCGCCGCCGTCCTGGGCGGCCGCCGCTGCCGACGCCGGCGCCTCCAGCGGTCCCTGGGCTTTCACCGCCTGTGGCCACATGAGATTGCGCTCTTATCGCGAGCGCCAGCAGTTCTGCAAATATCTGCTGTTTCCTAAAGAACGAGCGAGCCCCAGGCACGAGAGGCCTGCAGTTCTGCAACATGGCGAGACATGCAGGCCTACTGACTGATTCGAGCGGGCTGCACTAGACCACTCAGAAAGACCCTCTGTTTTGCAGTAGGTGAGATTTGGGCAAGAGTGGGTTGCACTGCCTTGCATGCAGCGGTCTTGTTTGGCAGGTGCCTCTGAAGTATCAGAAGGTAGGAGTGGTCTCGTGTGCCTCGAGATTCCCATGTCTTGGACAAGGTCTGCAGCACACATCAGCAGGTGCATCATACAAATGGCGGCTACGATTGGGAGATTGTAGCAGACCTGGAACAGGGCAATGAAGGTGCAGATGTCTGGAGCGATGCGACGCTGCGCCATAGTGTCATACACCTTGGACGCCCCCTCCAAGCTGCCCGCCGCTGCATGCGCCTCCAGGAGCGCGTTGAACGTGAACCGGTCTGGGGTGATCCCTGCCAACAAAAGCCCTCACAAGGTTCAGGACTGCAAGTTGAGACTGGCTTCCAGCCATGCACTTGCAATCAAAAAGTAATTCCGACTCATCGTTTGTTGCAAGATGACACTGATATGTCCTGTCTTTGTCAGCGCACGCTGAAATACAATCCAAGCTTGCATCTTCTGCATCCAAGCGTCACTTACAAAAACAGTGCTTGAGGTAATAAAGTCATGGATTCGCACCATCCTGCAGCATGCGCTGCATGACGCTCATGGCGCCAGACAGATCGCCATCGCCGCCATATGCTCGCAGCAGCAGGAAGTAGGAGCGGCGGTCCAGGGGGACACCCCGCACCCCCATCTCGGTCACCACCGCCTCGAGCCCGGTCGGGCCGCCGCCGTCTGCCGCCACCAGCCGCAGGATGCTGTTGTAGATTGCTGTGTCCGCGCGGACGCCCGCCTGCACAGCCAGAGGAGGCTGCACTTCAGAACCAAGCTATTGGATTTTTCAGTAAGCGCACCACCCTGACAAAGTTGGGCGGACCCTTGACCGATAAACATGCCTAGAAAGCAGGCATGATAGCACGCAGAGCTGTATGAAGGTGAGAGCACAAGTGCAGATGCTTGCGCAATCAAAATTCTGACGTGTCCAAGTAGCCCGACTGTTAGAATTTCATATTCTTTCAGGGATTGGGCTTTAGGTGTGGGCGTAGGGCTATTCCAACAAGACAAACTCTTATGATTCTTGTGGAGAAGACGCTGTCACCTTATGCATGGCCAGCACCACTCGGTGCCCGAGCTCCGCGTCGCGTGCGCGCTCGGCAGCATGGATGACCTGGTGGCAGGCCTGCGCCGCCGCCCTCGCAGCGTCCCTCCAGGCGTCCAGCGTTCCCTCCTCCGCGCCGGTGCTCGTCTTCCGCGCGTTCCCTTCTACAGGCGCCCTGCCAGATTCTTCTGTCTGCTGGGCTGGCGTCTGCGCTGTCACCGGCCCTGCATAAGAAAATGTCTGTCTTGCAAATGCGCGCCAATAACGGCATACGACCTGGTGAGTTGCTACCGTGCACCTGTCTCACTCAATTCAGCTTCGAGAGTTGCACTTTTGGGGAGCAGATGCACAAATTGCTTGCTTACCTTGACTGTCATGAGGAGCTGACCTCTGCGCTGACCCTCTAGCCGAGGGATCTCCATCGCTGCCGTACGCAACAGCATAGAGGCTGAGGAGCTCCTGCAGCGCGGCGGCTGCAGCTTCCAGCCGGCCGCAGGCGCACAGCGCGCAGACCGCGGCTGAGCGTACGGAGATGCTGCTGCGCGTTCCCTCCTCCACCTGCTGCCACAGCGCTTCCACCGCTCCTGCATCTCCCGCCGACCCCTGCACCCGAGAAATCCATTTTACGACCAAACACACTGTATGATATAGCAGCATAGGAAGAGGGTGGAAGGGCAATATATTTTAAAAATCCCTGTTATTCTAATTCTTCAGCAGCTGAATGACCCCTGCACCGGGGAAAATCATTTTACGACCAAAAACACTGTATGATATAGCAGCATAGGAAGAGGGTGGAAGGGCAATAAATTTTAAAAATCCCTGTTATTCAAAATCTTCATCAGCTGAAAATGCTGTAAGAATCTCAAAGAGGGCTCCAATTTATCCTATTTTTCAGCAGTTTGAGGGTGACTTAAAAGAAGGCATACAAGGGTGTAGGGATTGGTTACCAGGGAGCGAAAGACATGGACCCACGTCTGAGCATCCCGGGGCACTCCATTCTCCACCATCATTTCCAGGGCCTTGGCGCTGACGGCGGCCTTGCCGTGGTGCTGTGCGGAGCTCAGAATGGTGTTGTACATTATGGTGCTCTGCGAGCTGCTCGGTACCTCTGCTGCAAGATAGGCCAGAGCCGCCTGCAACAGGACATCAGACATATCAGTTTCGGTCCAATTTGCCAGAAGTTTCTGATGCGCAACTGAGGCCATGTCCAAGATGTAGATACACTAGTTGCAAGCATCCCACTGTTCACATGCCTCCCACAAGGAGGCTGATCACCAGCTGTTGAAGCCGAGGGACACTCACGAGGACACACACACCTCTAATTCTCTCTTCACTGCTACGTGAGCAAGGACAGCACCCCCGCCTTTGTAGCCGCCACTTTACCGGCTCAACACACACCCAAGGAAATAATACGTTCACTCACCTCATGGCCGCCGGCCATGCAGAGCGCGCGCAGCACGCAGCCGTGCGCGACGTAGCCCACGGGGATGCCCAGCCCGCGCATGGACTGCGCCACCTGTACCGCCAGCTCAGCCTCCGCCAGCCGCGCGCATGCCTCCAGCAGCTTGTCGCACACGTCCGCCGCCACTATGGGGTTCACCTGCAAGCAGACACCATCACCATCTAGTCGGAGTGATTGGTCAGAGCTTTGTTCAGGGGGACCTGTGGAGTCTTTCTGCAGAGACAATGAATACAAGCATACCATTGGCATTAGAATTGACAGGTTCAACAGCAATGTTGAATACGGATAGGATCTCAGACACACTCCGAGGAGTGCTCACAATCGACACTCATCAAAGGATTCAGTCCGCCCGTCGATCAATATGTCATCACAGATCCTTCCTATTTCCGCATTTTGATTGCATGAAACCACTTGCAATTTCATTGGTGTATAAATAACCTGCAAAGAGGAAAATGGCAAGGAGAACATTCTTACTTGCAGCAGGAATGAAGGGTCGAAAAGCTGTGCGGCGGCGGCGTGGTCCCCTCTGCGCATGGCGGCCTTCATCTGCGTGCTGACCTCCCACGCAGTGCTGGCCTGCAGGCCCGGCAGCTGCGCGGCAGCCGCCACCGCTGAATCCGCGCCGGCCGACGGCCCTGACAGGCCCCGCTCGGCCAGCCGGCGCCGCAGCCGCTCTACTATCGCGGGCCTCTCCTCAGGCGAGGCCGCGCCGCCCGGGCGCTCGGCTCTGCTGGAGAGCTGCGCCTGCAGCCTAACAAAGTCTGCATGGCTGCACGCAGCAGGCAGGCCGCTCAGCAGGCTGAGCTGCGGAGGCAACGCCCCCTTGCTGCTCAGCACGGCGGCCTGCACGTCGCAGGTGAACAGCCGGCGGCTCTGCACCGCTGCGCCGCGGCCGGCCCCCGGGGCCGGCGCGCCGGAGGGAACTCCGCCCGTCGCCTGCCGTGCCCCTGGCGCCTGTCGTGGCGCAGCATCTCCTGTGCACCATGGGATGGCGGCTGCACGGCAGGTCAGGCCGGGAAAGAGCCCTGAAGCCGCCCAGGAGCCCTCTCGCTTCACAGCTGCATCTGCCGCCTGGGCCAGGCGAGCCTGGGCCGCAGCAACCGGTCCACGGAGCATTTTAATCATTGGAACAGAGGGAGATTCACTCCATGTCCTCCAAGTCAGAGGGGTCTCCCTCCTCCCAGCCGGCGGTCGACTCAACCTCCATCCTGCGCAGTTCCTGCTCTGCTGCCAGCGCCTCCATTGCCTTCTTCTTTGATGCTGCGTCTACGATCTTGATTCCCTGTACAGAATGTTGCTCCCCTCAGCTTGGCTTTCGTACGGCTGCTGCTGGGCGAGCGTTCCATAATTCCCACCAGCCATGGAGCACTCATAAGCTCCCACTGCAGAGGTCAGGCCTCACACAAACAATAATTTGTTCTGCAATGGAGGAGCTCACCTTGACACGTGCTCCCTTCCGGATGCGGATTCCTTTCAGTTTTTTCTTTGGCTTGGCTGGGCTGGCTGTCTGCTTCTTATCCTTCTTTTGCACCTTCAGCTGCTTCTTGACAACATCAAGCTTTTCACCTGCGCGATACAATGTGATCATTTGGAGAGGACAAGAAACGCTGCAGTAGGGTGAGTGTGTGGGCAAGGTTCTGAGCAGAGCAGTGCGCTTTTGCGGAATGCTTCTACATCATGCTACAGGGCGAAACACTTCCAATATGTAGATTTTAATCTGAAGACTCACGCTGCAGATCAAATGCATGCCGGTTCCTCTGAGTGGACTTCTTGTTCTTTTTAGACATCTCGCCTCCTAGGCTCCTGAAAGCACATAGCACGTTCAATTTCAAGAACACCGGAACATCCAAGATATTCTTCGCGACCTCACAGATCACCATGATCAATGCAAGACTTGAACAAGTGAAGAACAAGAGGCGACTCACTACAAAATGTCTTTATCTTCTGCAGATAAGTCGACTCGATGGAAATGTAGATCTTTGGCTAACGTTCAATTTGTATATCTTTCGCAGGCAGTATCCCAGATCACCGCAGAAGCGGACTTTGTTACATCTGCCTGGCAGAGAGAGGGTGCAGCCGCTGGAAGACAAGAAACGCCCGGCAACGGCTGTGGCAAGCATCATTCGTTTTCCAATTTGCTGTTTTCAGTTGCCTTGTCTGGATCGATCATATTGATGACTTTGCTGATCTATAGCATCTATTGAATTGTTCCCAGTTAAATGCTTTGCAGCGCGATTGTCATACTAAGGTTGTGTACTAGGCTTCTGAGTGGGCATTTTCCTCTTGCAAGCGTCACCTGCTATCGTCAACAGGAGTTCGATTCTACCAAAAATATATCCAAAAGATTGGTTTGGATAATTAGTACTGTATTCGAGTGGGGGTGCAGCCATGGTCCTGCACAAGGAGCAGGCCCTTGGGGCGCCACCTCCCTGCATTACTGACGGCGATCTCGTCATTGTGTACGAACAATTCGACGCTATGAAGGCAGTGTATGTGGACGCAAAGCAGAACATTCAAAGCCGCTTTGGATGCTTCCCCATGAAGGTCAGCACGGCGCCCTGCCTCGTCCCAGTGTGTACAAACTCCCAACAACACAGCTTGCATCAAATGACACATGTGATGTCTGATGCAGGATTGGGTGGGCAAGCCATATGGAAGCCGAGTGTGCGCCAAGGGCAAGAGCCAGGGGTGGGTACACATCCTAGCACCTACACCAGAGCTCTGGACGCAGGTGCTCAAGCATCGGACGCAGATCCTCTATGCCGCTGACATAGCCATGATCTGCTCATTCCTGGAGCTGCGGCCCGGCTGCACAGGCAAGGATCTCCTATCACGAGCCACACAGCTTGGTATGTCATCCGGCATGCAGGGACCTGTGAGGCATGCATGGAATAAATCGCCATTCACGATGGCAGTGCGGTACTCGGGTTGATATGTGCAGCTTGCTTCTTGTAGCTATCATATTTTGGCGCTTGTGCTTTTGCTGCAAGGCAAGCTTGACAGCAACATGCCCAGCTTGCATTGTCAGGGGGGCAGGATTGGAACCTTTTGCCCCATGTTTTGGCCTCGCATGTCAACAACAACGTTCTTCTTGTGCAATATCAGGGTGACAGGTTTAGGAAGCTTTGGGCGCCTGTTCTGGCCTCTCATCTGATCTTACAAGTTCAAATTTTGGACTGTGCAGTGCTGGAGAGCGGGACGGGCAGCGGTTCGCTGACGCACTCGTTGGCGCGTGCCGTGGCGCCGAGCGGCCACGTGCACACATTCGATTTCCACCAAAAGCGCGCAGAGGAGGCGGCCGCTGAATTCGCACGCCACGGCCTCGGCCAATTAGTCACCGTCCAGCACCGGAACATCGAGGCGCACGGCTTCCCAGAGGACCTCCATGGCTCGGCCGACGCGCTCTTCCTCGACCTTCCTGGGCCCTGGAATGTGAGAGGCCCTGCTCTCCCGCATCAAGCAATCATTGGCAGTATGTGACCTGCCTGTACCATGCTAGACATTGCTGGACAACTTACTGTTGGTCTCAGCTGCCTGCTTTGATCAATCCGATCACCAAGCAAGTTCCTGTACAGTGGCACAGTGATCTGACATGGTAGACAAGACACTGTTGGCCCAACTGAGCCCGGGGCTCAGCGCTCCCATACTTATGACCTTTCATGACCCTATCTTCAGATCTGACCCGTTCCTTGGCAGTGCACCCCAACCCTGCAACATGCCGGGCGTATTTGGAAGAATTCGGGCACTAGGAGATTGACGGGCAGATCATGTATGCGCAGGTGGTCGCATGGGCGGCGGCTTGCCTGCGGCCGGACGGGGTGTTCTGCTCCTTCAGCCCCTGCATAGAGCAGGTGCAGCGAACATGCGTGGCGTTATCTGACGGCGGCTTCACAGCGCCGCGCACGATGGAGTGCCTGCTGCGCTCCTACGAGGTGCACAGCCAGCGCATCACCTGCGATCTGGACAAGGCCGACGCCGCAGCCGCGGCCGCCGCAGAGTCCAAGAAGCGCAAGCGCGACGGCGGTGGAGGGCCGGCTGAAGGTGCATTGGCTGCTTTGCAGCCAGCAGCGCTCATTGTGCAGCATTGAGGGTTTTTGCTTTTGTGCATTTCTTTTCCTTACTGGGAGGGGCAAGTTTTTTGGAATGCAAGTAGGTGAACGCTGATGTGTGAGAACGTGTGGTTGTGTGGTAGTGTCTAGGTGATGTGCATTCTTTGTCTGAGAAGATTGGGCAGTGCTGATTACTGTATAGCTCATCTTTCTGTGGTGGTTGTGCAGGGAGGCAGCGGGGAGGATATGTCAGTGAGGGTGATGGGAAGAGCACTTTCATAGCAGCATATCCAACAGCTGAGACGCGGGGCCACACAGGATATCTCACCTTTGCGCGGAAACTAGTCAGCCCCATTCAGGAAGCTGGCGTGGACAAGGGCACAGCTGAGGTTGTTGGACCTCCTACAACAGTCACTGTCACCACAGTAGAGGGCACTTGAGCAATTGGTGTGTAGCTGGTACTGGTTTCAAGCGAGTGTAGTCAGAGAGAGAGTTGTGAGGGCAGCATCGTATTGCTGTCATCAATGATGACTCATCATGCACCAGAACATTGAGTAAATTGTTTCTGCTTCGCTCTTGGCTGTTGGAACAAGGGACCTCGGCTGTTGGAATGAGGGTCACCCTACGATAGGGCTTAATATTTACAGCGCACGGTTATGTGTATTTCATTACACATTCAGCTCCAAAAATGTAGTTCCATACGGCACAGAAGTGCTTTTGCTTCTGCCTCTGTGACTGCCTACCGATGGCTTCTCAGAACAATTGCTGATCAGTGATACTGAGCACACCATCAAGATCACCATTTCCTAGATTCTGTTTCCGACACTCCCAACCACTACCTCCTCTTCGGTGGCCCTACAATATGCGTTGCGTCGCAAAATTTGTCAAGTTCAATATGTTCCACTTCCTCTTCTCAAGGTGACTGTGCAATCCCGTTTTGCACTCTCTCTCAGATCCTCTCAAAAAAGTCTTAATCAGCTTCATTTAGTGCCCTCAAAAGACAGCATAATTCTCTGCTCACTTCTGGCCAGTGGCCTTCTTGGCAGCATCTGCCACCTTGTCTGCTGCATCCTTCACACCCTCTTTCACATTGTCTGCTGCGTCCTTCACGCCCTCTGTGAACTTGTTGACCTGCAAATTCACAAATGCTCGTCAATACATGCGCACAGGCAGCCTGCGTGGACAGAATGCTGTGTTCCACTGCACAATGAGGAAAGTCAGAGACGCCACATGCAAATATGGGCCTGTCAAATGTGCACAAATAAGTGTCTAAGAGTACATCACCTCTTGCTCATCCTTCATCTGCTTTGACTGCTTGCCAAAGCCCTCACGTGACAGTGTGGTCTTCTCCAAGGGGTTGTTGTTCTTGGGCTCTGCCCAGACGCTGTCGTGGTCCTACAACGAAGACGGGAATAATATACGTTATCTCAGCATTTGATACAGTTGGTTGCACAGGAGTGTTACAGCACTATTCCTATAGCAAAGGGCATGCCGCACTGCACATAACTAGTGAGAGGCCGAGTCACGTCACGCAATTTGCTGCATTACTGATCAAATTCATAAGCATTTGTTGATATGCGGGACTGCGATGCATCCAAAATGTGGATGGAGAATTCAAGCTGCTGGGAAAGTACACCACATCTGCCAAAGCGATGATAAGGATGGGCTCGACTGCGAAAGCGTCCTACGGCCCCTTAACCAATGCAGACTTGCAAGACAATCAAATCAAGATTAATCACCTTCTTCTCCTTGTTCTTCTTGGTCTTCTCGGGATCGTTGACCTCGCCGATGAAGGGGTTCGCCCGCAGAGGAGCAAGCCTCCTTGGGGCCGGTCGCTGCACGCCCGGACGGGCAACGCTGGGGCGTGTGCTCAATAGCATCGAGGTCGACATCGCTGAAATGGAAGCCATTTTGATCAGGTAGATTCTCGATCTGGGAAATTATGCTGGCGACGAGGCAGCTGCACAGAAGTGTTTGAAGGAGCTGGATCTTTTGGGCAGGCCATGATCACCAAACTTATCTCACGGTCGAGTCGCCCAAGAAAAGGCCCAATTCATATTGAAGGACAATTCTTGTTTACCTACAATTTTACTGTGGTTTGCAGAGGAAGGAATTGGGAGTTCTGCTTTCCTTGCCCACAAGCATTCCTGTAAACCGGTCCAAGCAGCAAGCAGGATGCATCCTCCTCCTCAGGGGCCTCAGCCAATCCCTGGCATCCGTGTCCGACCACCCCTGGTGGCTCCGATGCAAGGACAAGTTGTCACGCATTACGAAACATTCACTCCTCAGGTGGGTAGACTTCCTTTCTTGCTGCAATATGGTGGATTTCGATAGAAAAGGTCGCAACCCCAGCGCGCTTCTGATATAAATGATGCTTTTCAAAAAAATGCAATCTTAGCAACCTGCGGTCAAGTTCCCATGCAGTTTGTCAGTCGGAGATTGATGCCAGCTAAGCATGATCGTGACGTTCACCTGAGGTGAAGCTCTTGGGTGCCCACAGTCAGGATGTTGCAAGTGCGAAGGGATGACGCAAACGGGTTACATTTCCGTTATCCTTCTCGTCCTGTTCTTCTGGCCGCTGGCATTCCTCCCCTGCGTGATGCAGGAGTGTTTCGAGGTGAGCCCTGCAGGCTCTGACGACACCTGTGCAATGATCTATGGCCTTTCAAATTGAAGTTGTACCCATCTTTTCTAAATTTATGAACCTGCAATTGTTGGTTGCCTTATTAGAACTGTCCTGGTATTGAGACCTTGTGCAACTTTTGCAGCCCCAGCAGCGCCCAGTCTTCGGCTATGGTCCAGGCCAGAACCCCATCCCAGTGGCTGAGCCCGTCCAAGGACAGCCAGTGTACACCAAGGCCACCGAACCCCCCGTTTGATTAAAGTAAAATAGTCAGCGCCAAGGGGACGGAACATCTGGGGTATTATCGTGTCCCATCAATTGGAAGCGCTTGGAGGGTTACAAGGAGCTGCATGCTGCGTGGAAGGATGCAACACTCGCTCGCATGCAAATGTGCCGCAGCTGTTGTTGTGCGAGCATGGTTGACCAGCGCTCTTGCTCGGTAAGGAAGTGAGGTAGCGTTGCTTTGTTGTATGCTGGGAGTACTGACCATCTTGTTTTGACAGCTGATAAGAAAGGCAAAAGGTGTCTGTGCGCATCTTTGACAACGAACGCCACGGTGATGGATGTAATGCACAAAAAAACGCCATCCTGTTGTCGTGCTTTCTGTACTGCTTTTCACTTCCATAGCAGTACTGTCTGAGACTGCCTCCTGTTTATGATCGGTCAGCCTGCAGCCCTGTTTGCTTAGGAGTACAGAGAAGAGTGCAGAGCTGACCTTCTTGCCGAATACTCCACAGTGACAGATCGCACAAATATTGGCATTCGGAGACGTGTCGGGACCAGAAGAGAGCTCTTTGATTTGTTCTTACAATTGCCACACGCATATTCTGAAATACCCTTACTGAACAGCCATGTAAGGCATCCTTCTCAATTGGATTGCACTTACAAATTTTCCATTGCACAATGTCTGCAGCTTTGCATGCATTCCACTTGTGTGGCACCGCATGCCATGCATGCTGTCCACAATGTGCTCAGCGCTGTCTGTTGTAACAAAATTCCATGATATCAATTCATAATGGCATTGCATGACAGAGTGGATCATGAATGGCGTTCCCACTGCTGAGAGACTGCAATCTTCAGGCCTTACACCTAGATGGAATGTAGAGTGAACTCATCATGGTGGCTGCAAGGATCGCAGGCATCTTGTATTCAGCGCCCAATGTTGACAGCTTGACAGCAGGCTGTCCCTTGTTTGCTCCTAATATTTTCTGTGATCCACCCTGAGCTGGTGCACAATTGCTGTGTGGCTAAAATTGAAACCTTGAAACGCTTCTGGCCTTGAATGGTAGGAGTGCTTGAAGCATGTCATACAGATATCAACACTGAAACGCTGGGTGCGTTGAGCGAGGATCTGCTCGCTGCAGTGATCTCTCCGACCTCTGATATTGCCCCAATTCTGCATTTTTATAATTAATCTCCCATCAGCGCAAAACTTTGTCCCAAGCTGCAACCACCTCTGGACTCCCATACCACGGCAGGCCATAAAATGGAAAGATGTTCATGTGCCGCACATCTGGAAGTATGATGACTCCTGCAGCTCCTGGCAGTATAGCCAAGCATGTTGGCGCCACACCATCCCCAACTGCTCCGCTCTGTCTGAGAGACACCTGCGCAACAGCCAAGGTAAAGGTTCTCGAGGGTGCTTAGCCACGCTCCCATCATCTCTCCTCTGAAGCTTCCTCATGGGTGCTCTGTCTCTGAAATTCGCTTACAGAACTGCAGTTGGCGCTGCAAGCATGTCAACCCTCCAAAGCAGATGCCGTGCAATGTGGGAACCCAGAGTTTGGTGATGAACGGGTGATTTACCTTGTAAGAGACTGCCGAGTACACTGCATACATCCAGTCTCTCATCTGCTCCAGTCCCCAGCCTTTCAAGTGGCTCCCCTGCAGGCAGCAACCTTGACTGCTGATAAGTGCTGGAACACAGACCTGTCGAGAGCGCAGATGACTGTAGAACTCTATGAACACAACTGCTGGACAGTGAAGTGATCTGCACTTGCATGCCGTCATGAGCATCGCAAACCCTAAGAGGGGAAAGACCTGGCAGCATCCGGCCACGCAGGTGATGCGCGTGCCAGGAAGCTGGGTAGCGCCAGGGTAGTAATAGTTAGTAAACGCCAAGCTGTTTGTCCTGATCAGGTGCGCCTCCTGGGATGGCAGATCTGGAGGCAAAGGCACCTCGTTGGAACGTTGCTCCTGTTACAAAAGCTTGCAACAGTCAACACAGCCCCAGAAATTGTGCTCCCCACCTATCACCTGAATGGATGACTGCTGAGTTCATAAGAGACTTGAAGGGAAAGTAAGCACTGAAACATTGTGCAGCCGTGCTCGTCTGATTGCTTGAGTTACCTTCAAGCTGAAAAGAAATTTGAAGGGATACTTCTCTGCAGAAGTGAAGCCGGTGCCCAAAGTCACCAGCGATTCTGCCTTTGTGGCTCCATTGTATATTACACCTGCACATAGCACGTCTGGGATGTGAGCTTATTTAACAGCACTTCTGACAGGCAAGCAGAAGCAAGAGATCTTTGCACGTCCGAAATCTCGCAGGATGGAATTTACACCATCTCACGCTGGAGATGGTTGCTAGTGCTCAAGGCATGACTCGCAAGCTGATCCAGGGAGATCCACAGCTTACCATCATAAGGCTGACTTCCGAGCAGGATTAAAGCAAGAACTCCTCCCTGGGAGTGTGCTACTAAAGAGACCAAGCCATGCCTTTCAAAGAGCCTGTCCAGCTGAGTGAGCACACGAGACAAATACCAGGCAAAAGATTGGCCGGCAAACACGTTTGGCAGCCACTCGTGCGTGCTCACTGGAACCACCGTCACTGCAAGAACACAGATTGCCTCCTTAATGACTCTGGCACACATGCATCCCTAAGAGGGATAGGATTGCTACATGCCTGTGAGACAAGTGCACGTGCGCTAGATTTCACCAGCGTGAGGGCCACTGTGTCAGACCTTCCGTGTGGCCTTGACTGCGCAGAGCTGTTGCCATATCGCTGTAGAGACCAGACCAGCCTCCAAAGCCGGGAATGATCAAGACAGCGCTCCGCTGATTGTCTCCTGAGGGTGCAGATGGCTCAGCTGCAACACGGGTTCCAGCAGGATGTGCACTTTCACGTCTGTCGTTTGTGCAGAAGGGGCACCCCAGACAAGGACACACCTGAATGGACAATAGGCGCCGTATTTGGTTTGTCATCTAGACAGCGGTCGGCCCCATAGCCCTGCAGCTACCCAATCTGTCGATCAATCGCAATGGTCAATTTGATAGTCCTGTGTCAGTGGGTTCATCAGGCCAGAAAAAACTGCAGAGGCGACGGAGGGCTGTGCTCACCTGTTCACCTCTAGACAATGTTTCTGCAGTTTCCAAAAGGAAGTAGAGTCAACGCAAACGCGAAGCAAAGTGGTCAAGTGGTGCGAAATATGAGGAACGTCACGTCCAGCGTGGGTCACACAAACAGGCGACACCTGATGCGTAGAAGGTGTTGGGGCACTTCTTTATCTTCCAAAACCCTTTTTTAAACGCGAAAAGATTGCTGGTTGTCCACGACAGTGATGCTGGCAGCAATCCACTGAGAAAATTTGGCTTCATGGCTTCTTGACGAGGAAGCAGTCAGTTTTGAATCAACCCTCAATTCCTGCTTAAGCATTTCAGATATTGTACATAGTCGCGTAAGAGACTTGAGCCAGACTCAACAGAGACAACTGCCGCAAAGTTGTGTGGGTTTGTCAATGTTGCATCTCCAAGGACTGAAGAATACTGCAATATTCTGCAAATGGCCTAAAAGCATTGGGCTAAATCATTGAGGTGTGGCCCATGTGCGTACACTCTACTTGCTGCTATGCTTGAAAGTCCGGGCGAAGAGCTGCTTCCAACCTGATCGAGAATCCAACAGGATGTTGAGTCAGGTTGAGTGGAAGCTTCCATGGCCTTATCGTACTAATATTCGAAGACTAAATTCTGAATCTTCGTCCTAGGTCTCAATTTCCCCGAACAGACGAACCCTTTCAGCATTTTTTGATTCAAGAGCTGCAGTCATTCGCAAAGTGTGCAGCATGGCTAAGAAGACGCTTGCTATCGGCGTGGAGAACACCAAGGTGAGGACTCTACGCTGAGGTCGCCTTTGCGCAACACCGAAGCTTGTTGCAGCGAGAGAGCTGCCGTGAGTGTACGCCTTCTACAAAGTTTCAGTCATCGACTGTCGGCACGGCTTTGCCTCATTCCTTTGCGCTTCGGGTTGCAGGAGTGTCTCAAAGCCGTGGACTTCGCGATCGAGCACTTCCCCACCGGTAAACGTCCTTTATATCACACCATGTCTTTGCCGTTTCAAGTGTCATTGAGCAAGCAAACTGCGATGACTTCATACCTCAAAGTGCAACACCAGGCCGGCCCTGCGCAACACTCAAACAGTTGTCCAAGGTTCTTCTGCTGTGTCAGCAGGATACGTGTACCATGTGCTGCACGTTCAGTCGCGCCCTCTCGCAACCTCCATCGTCGCGAGCGCTGCCGCGGCTGAGTTTGCCTACGAGAACACTGAAGCCATCGGGAAAGAGATGGTACACCTTGAATGTCCTGGTGTCCTGCAACAACAAATATCTCCAACAATTATCTTGCCTGTGCTACATGGTGTCCCTTTCATGATGTGCCCCTAAATGCTCAGATCTAGTTGCAGCTTCCTTTGTATTCTATAAACAGGAATGCGTGCAACAGCTGATGCGATTGCCGTTGCTGTGAGATGCAGGTCGCTGCCTCAGGGCACTTCATGCACGAAGTCTTCGCACCAAGGGCACAGAGTGCAGGAGCTGAGGTCCTCGCAGTGGTGGTGGAGACTTCCAATGGCAACAGCGGTGCTGTCATCTGTGAGTTGATCTGGATTATTAATCTGAAGCCTCCACAGTGCGATGCCAGGTGCATGCTCATTCAATTTAAAAATTTGCTCAGTAAACAAGCGTGACTTCACTTTTCTTCACAGGCAAAGTGTACTTCCAAATGTGCAATTTGTGATGTCATGAAATACTATCTTACAATCTGCAGTTTGAGCACTTGCACCATAATAATTTGATACATGCAGCCCTGTTCAGACTTGCATGTACCCAACAAGCCTAGACTCGAGATCGCTCATGATCATTCATTTACACTGCCAGTGACATCACATCAACATCATCAGCTCTAAGAATCGCATCATAGCATCATGATGATGCTTCTTCGGAAGGCTTTTTCCCTGCTTGTCAGTCAGGCCTGAGGATGACATGTGAAAGCGGGGATTTTGTTGTTGCTGGCACCAGCATCACTTATATTGATATGAGATGCATATGGTGCATGCGCATGTCGTAATTTCCACCCCTGAACATTTTTGACTGTTTTAACATCAACTCACGAGTTGAAGAGTCTTACCTTTGCCCGCCTGTATTGAGACTGATACTGATGCTGTTCGTCAACAACCATCAGGTATGTGCACGCCAATGCGCCGACCGATGACTGCATGTCCGCCATCTGCTTCCGGAAACACCCGGAAACTGCTGGGCGCTCCAGCTGCAACCGCGCGCAACCCCTTTCGCGCAACCATCTTCAACTAATTCCTTAAAAAAACCCGAAACCGGTGTTTCACACCACAGACACGCGTAGACAAACTTTCAGACGTTATATTACACCCCTTCACACACCCAGTTCGTCATCACCATCCAGCGTGTCAGCAATTACACGTCGGACACACACACCCACTTCGTCATCACCTCACAGCCAACGTGTCCAACGTGTCAGCAATTACACGTCCGACACGCGTGTCACCCACGTGTCAACCCCCACTCATTCCGCTTTCCACCCACTACAACAGAGTCTGTGAGTCTTATGATAATGGCATGCTGCACTTTGGCAGACCGTATTGCCTGACAAAGAACAATATAGCATTCATTGGTGGCGCAATTGTGTACGAAAGGTAGGCTATATCAAATTAACATCTGATGATGATGACTCATCAAACTAAATAAGCATCAAATCTTTGCCTCTGGTGGATTCGTAACCTTATCGACAGGCAGTTCATTGGACTAGTCTTGAGTGCAAACAGCCATCCATCGAGCACAGTAGTGGGTCTTGCAAGTGGCTGTCAATTGATCATGCAAAGTACTCGCCCGGTCCAGGGGTATCGCTGAAGTCGCTGGAGGCTCCCTTGGCGGTACCAAAGCCCCAGGCAGGCATGCTTCTGTTGGTGGACAGCTGCGGTCGCCCGATGCCCCTGGACGGCGCGGCCGTGCCGGGCCCGGGGGAACCCACCCCGTAGTTGCTCTTCTCGTGATCCGGGGAGATGTACATCTGGCGCAGGGGCAAGCAGTCAGTGTTCACCCCTCACATTCGCTTGCAGATGTTCATTCACACCATAGTCGCTCTTCTCATGGTGAAAGAGGTGTGCACCTTGCACAAGGGCAAGCGGTCGACATTCACAACCAGTCCTCACACCAAAACACAGAGGTGCACAGTCTCAGCCGCAAGAGTGCAAAAGAGCAGATGCCTCAGCAGGCACTCTGCATGGCACACTGTCTGGCATTGACAGACTGGCAGACACAATACTGCTGCTCAATCCAGAGCAGTTCATTCAATTGACTATTGCGAGAAAGGATAATACATGTCGGCATGACACTGCTTTTGCCCTTAGGATCCAGGCTGTGAAAGCAGCTGCAGCGCAAGGGGATCTGGTGAGTTAGAAGCGTTCAGGGCAAGCGGGCTGGAGTTGTGCACACCTTTTTGCTGGCGTCCCGCTGTGCCTTGGGGAAGCCAACGATGGGCTTGTTGGGTTTGGTGGATACTGGCTGGGGGCGGCCGACCGAGACGGGCACAGAATAGTGCCCGGGGCCGGGCAGCCCGGCCGCCGCCTTGGCGGCCGGGTCGCTGAAGCGCGGCCCACCCTTCAGCGTCAGAGGGGAAGAGCCCTTTTTCAGGAGGCTGCTGCCCACGTTGTAGGCAGACGGCCCTGCAGGAAGCACGAACCAAATGATACTGAGTGCATACTGCACTGTACATGTTTAAGAAGAAAACGCTGCTTCTCAAGGGAGTCTTTTTATGTGTCAGAGGGGAGGACCCCCTTTTGAAAAGGCTGCTGCCCACATTGTGTGCAAATGGCCGTGAGTAAGAAACACAAAATTGTTGGCTGCATACGCATCTGGGACTGGATGCTGCTACGGGAGAGTCTAGACTGATGCTTCTCTTTTGCTTTGACATAATGACCACATTGCTGACCACGTTGCTGCTCACCAGGGGACTCCTTCCCGAAACCGCTCTTCTCATGCTCCAGGGAGATGAAGATCTTCTCTGCTGCGTCCCTCTGAGCCCCTGGGAAATGCACGACCGCCGCGCTGGCCTTGGTTGACTCATACTGGCTGCCTGCACCCATGCATTATGGCTGTCTCAAGCAATAAGCATGCACCATTCGTGCACCAGCGCAGCTCCAGGCATGCAATGATCGATCAGCACCTTTTGTTCAGGAGTCGTACTTATGACAACATTGAAGTGTTACCTAGTGCTGGTTTGAGTTTGTAGGCTCCAGGGCCGGGCGCTGCCGCCTTCTGTGCCATGCTGGGTCTCTTGGCAGAACCAAAGCCAAGGTTGGGTGCAGAAGTCATTGTTGACAGACACTGCTTTCCAAGGGCAGCCTGCATTCTCACATGCTTGCTTGCTGTGTCTTTGGTGAGACTTTGATAAGTGGTGACACGTTTAGAATGATTTGTGGCCTATGCACATCTATGTTGGAGCTATTGTGAGCATGAGCTATTTGTGTGAGGAGTGGGTAATTTAAAGGCGCACCGGTACTTTGTAGATGGGGCCCTGGGAATTATTGCCTCCCTGGGATTTGCACAGGGCCCTATCCGCCTCTGGAGATATGTAAGTCTGCGCATAGCACTGCTACCTCACGGCTTCACGAGAGCAGTGGTGTCCACTGAGAAACAAGGTGTTAAGTGACAAATTGGCAACCTGCAAGCTCACCTTAGAACCTGCTTCTCGGATTGAGCTGCCAAAGCCGCAGGCTGGAGCTGTGTGCAGAGACGCCAGGCACTGCATCCCAAACGCGCTCCTTAAGCTCTTTGCCTTCCAGACATCTTTGCTCTTGTACTGTGAATGGCCCACCGCCATCACCCCTCGTCCAGGAGGTCTGTCCGTAGGAGATAGATAATTCTGCGAGTTCATCAAGCCGGTTTGTGATGCGAAGTATACCTTCAGCCATTCCATGTCATGTGCCCTCTTTTTCTGTCACTTCCATCCACTCACCCATCCACTCACATCCAGGCATCGGAGAAGCTTACTGGTGATTTTGACGGCGGAGTGTGCTGCAAATCCACAGCCTCTGACCCGTATTCAGGCTAAGTATTGTGTTCCTGACGTCATTTCACGAGTGAACATGGAGGGGCAGAGTCTTCCTGTGCTTGATCGTCCTCGTAGCACACCCTGTAACCTGCACAATTAATTATAAATCATTGAGTGAAGACGTGTATACGGAGTTGCTGCTGCGCATAGACATCAGGATTTGCTCGTAACATGGAGTGCCAGAAATAGAAGCCCTAAGATTCTTCCCCCTGCTTGACCCTTGAGATGTCGTACTTCAAACCGTTGTACAACAGCTTCCCACCAAAGAAGCATGCAACAGAGATATCCAGATAATCACACCGGCTCAACGTCTAGGAGGAAGACGTCTTGCATTGTACAGCAAGAAGCCTGATTTCAAAATGTGCAAGCAAACTCCACATGGTCAGGGATCTTCATATTCCAAGAAGTTGTTAGATTCAGGGGTGATGTGAAGGCTGGTGATTCATGAATACCGGACATTTACCTGGTCAAGGGGTCGCAAGCCGCACTTCAACGCCCAAAAAGAGCGGAGATGACACCAAACAACCTGGCATTGGACGTGGCCAGATTGTTGTAACAGGACCTGGCCTGGTCCTATGTGCACCTAGAGCATCCACCAGCTTCAATGTCAGCAGCACAGACGGAAGAAAACTCAAGGCATGCTACAGGATCACCCTGAGGAAGGGATTGCACGAACAACAATCTCTTTAAAATAAATATTCTTGGAGTAAAGCCGTTTCATTACCTGATTTGATTCCGAATGATTGAAAACCTCCTGCAGGCAGCCGACCTGAAGATTACAATAAAGGGGAGCGCAGCAGTCAAGCACGAAGTCAAGGAGCGCCAGGATGGGTCACTGGACATCTCCTATGCAGCTCCCATGTCTGGCGAGTACAGGATCACGATGGCTTTGGGCAGCTTCCCAGTGCCAGGGTCGCCCTTCAGAGTCCCCTGCCAGCAGCCCAGGCCCTGCGAAGTGCTCAGCAGGGTGCACTATGGGAGCGGGCAGGCTTTCTCTGGCGAGCGCTACTCCACCAGAGTCACTGTGCTGGACCAATTTAGCCAAAGAGTGGCTGGGGACCCCAGGTGTGCAGTGATCCTGACCCAATTGATTGCTCAGTCCCACAGTCAAAGATGCACGATCTGATTCGAGGTTTGATTATCCCTGGGAGGTACTCCTTCTCTGAGGGGGACAAATGCCTGCCGCTTGGCTCTGTTCTGGACATGCAGGCCAGTAATCATCTCCACACTCACTACAAGCACGCAGCGATTGATTTGAAAATATCAAGCTTTGTACCAGCTAAGCTGAGTTGTTTCAAGTGCCTTGCAGCCTAATGCATGCATGCACCGTGCATCAGGCTGACAGCAAACGTGATGGACGGAGAGACAGTGCTCTTCGCCGCGGACGTGACACCGACAGACAGCGTGGGGGACTGGATGGTCTCGTTCACCCCCACCATCTCTGGCACCTACCAGCTGGTTCTGGCGTTTGAGGGGAACCGGGCGCTGACTGGCACCCCGCACAGAGTGCGCGTGAAGACCGATGAGACAGTGGCGGGGAATTGCAAGCTGTACGGAGCCGGCCTGACCAGGGCCGTCGCTGGGGAGCGCACCTCTTTCAGCATCAAAGGTGAATCACAGCCGGCAAATGCTGAGCCTCTAGGGCTTCCGGAATATGTCAGATCCGTACTGGACAAATTGGATCCATCTCCAGGACTTCCCTGTCCTGGGAGGGCTGGATCAGGTTGTTTGCTGAGTCAAGTGTCAGCCTGCAAAGTAGCGGATTGCTGAGGGGTCAGCTGCAACGTTCAGTTCAAGACGATGCATTATCTTGAAGAATCACTTACTACAGAGGTTGAGGCATCAGTTGCATGCAAGGCATGGGGTGAATAGATTGCATGCTGTCTGCAGCGGTGGATGGCAAGAACAACGCCAGGCTAGTCGGTGGCGACGAATTCCAGGTGGAGATCGTGGGGCCGGGCAACGCCTCTGCCAAGCCAGACATCGTGGACAACAATGACGGGTGAGGCCCTGCCTACTGCCCTACTGCTCCATTTCGTACAGCCCGTGCACTGTTCGGTGCTCTGAAACTCTTGCCCGCATCATATTTATTTCCTCTCGGATTTTTTTTAATCTCCTGAGCTGCTGTGCGACAATATCATCACAAGTGCTCCTTTCCCAACCCCCGGATGAGGAATGAGTGCTTGATGCGCTACAGCAAAATCCACAGGGTATTCCTGAGCGAGGTGCCCACCAGGAGGATCCATATCTAGCCTAAATAGTGACCACTTTCATATTAATTTAGGTCCACCTGTGCCCGATTTGATTACAGGGAATCTTACTGCATTGTGTGGATGCCTGCAGGACGTACACAGTGCACTGGGTGACGGAGAAGGCAGGGGACTATCTGATCACCGGTTGGCTGGAGGGAGCCACCGTCGGCGGCTGCGCCAAGGCTTGCGCGGTGCAGCCGGCCGAGCTGGACGCCTCTCGCTGCTCCTGCGCCGGTGACGGCCTCGGCCGAGCCGTCGCCGGCATCCCCGCTACCTTCACCGTCACAGCCTGTGACAGGTGCGCACCCCCCTGAGTGTGGCAACGGAGATGTGCGACAGTGCATTGATCAGCATGTGCAACTCCGAGCTAGGGGACCACTCTTTCATCGTGCAATTGCCCCCTTGCGTTAAAACTTCAATGGTATTTGTTGAAATGTCGAAAGACCCAGTGCATCTTGGAGAAGTGGCGTTTGTAATGACCCTAGTTGGTTGCATGACAGAGAAAATCGCAATTGGATCGTTGACTAACAGGTTATGTGCGAAGCAGGTTTGGGAACAAGCAGACGGCGGGCGGCGATGACATCAGTGTGCGCGTTATGTGCGTCGGCGGCGGCCGCTCCGGCAGCGTTGCCGGAAAGGTCGAGGACGCAGGCCGCGCCCTCTACAAGGTACTTTATCTAGAATTCAATATGGAGAGGGTCTGAAGGGTCCTCTATTTCACCTGGAAGCATCTTTATTGTTGCAAGAAAAGATCCAATGATGAAATAGGCTCTGCATCACACCTTCATGGGCCGCAACCATCTTGATCACATAACACCCTAAGGATGCTTGCTCTTCTTGCCATAAAACTTGGTCTGCTGCTGCAACTGACCCAAGGTTGCATAGCACCACAAGGGGCTATTATTCAGGGCACTGACATGCCTCAATCTGACAGGTGGCATATACCGTAAGTACCGCAGGACCGCATGAGGTGGCGGTGCTGGCTGGCGGCCGGCCCGTACCGGGCAGCCCGTTCCGGGCCGAGGTCGCCCCCGGGCAGGTGTCCGCGGGCGCGTGCAGGCAAGCTTTCCTTCCTGCTTCCCGCCGGATATCCATCGATGGATTCTTAAGTTCCCTCAAAATGATCAAACTCCGTGCATTGCTTGGATGCAACCCGGCCTGATGAGGCACTGAAAGTGGTTTTGATGCGCAAGGAGCTCTTTTGGGAATGTCAATCATTCTTGGCGCGCGCAGGCTGTTCGGGCCGGGGCTGTCGGCCATCCAGCTTGGCCGCGACATGCGCATCTTCGTAGCGCTGGCCGATGCATTCGGCAACGCCATCACCGAGGCTGGCAGCATTGAGCCCGCCAATGTCAAGGTGACTAGCTCCTTCCCCCTCACCTCACATAATACTTTGCTGGACTCTCATGGGACAGGGAAGCGCCTGAAAGCTCTTGCTCTTCCTGTCCAAACCAAACTTTACTTTCTGGTGCCTGCTGGCTGGCTTGCATTGATCACTACATCCAGGAAATCTGCAAGTCAAGAGGCTGCATGCAACATTGTGGCAAGGGCCTCAGAGCACATTTGCATGCCAAAAGCTTGTCAACAGCTTGCCAGAAGCTTTTGAGCACTTCATGGCCTCCCAGGTGTACTAAACAAGCAGTGAGACTGTGCAGGGGCTGGCGGTGACGATGTAATTCAGATAGAACTGATGCCCTACGCATTCTCCAGGTGGCGCTTGAGGGGCCAGCAGAAACCCATGTGCGGAGGGGCCCGGTGGAGTCAGACGGCAGCCATGCGTTCTCCTACAGCACAAAGACCCCCGGGGATTACGTCATCGCCGCCACGGTGGCCGGCGCTCACATGCAGGTGATTTTGTTCCTGCCCATGTCCTGTCTGTTTAACAGTCCAATGTCTGTAGTGCCTTACCTGAGCCAGGCGTGATTTCAGCACAATCCTGCTGTACATGCTGTGATAGGATGCCCCACCTACAGCCCTTGGTCCACTCTGAGTACTAAATGGTTACTAGCTGGTTAGTGACGACGAATCATTACAGATGACCATACAAATTTTTCACATGCAGGGAAGCCCGGCCCCCGTCACAGCCTCCATCGCCGAAGCGCATGCACCGCTGTGTGAAGTTGTGGGGACGCCGCTGCACCTCTCCACCATCGCAGGTATGGGACCATCACTGCTTGCGTACCAGATTATTCCATCGGGACTGCGGCTCAGTAGATCTGCAGGAAGGGATAGCATAGGTCATCACAGCCCTTTCAACCATACAGCTGCCAATACCTGCCTAATCGGCCCGCTAGCATGTACCGGCATTGGAGGGAGTCCTCAGGGCTGCAGGCCCTTGTAGCCAAGGTGCACCGCATGTATCTGTTTATACACTTAGCTCTGTTTATACACTTAGCGCAGCAGCCTTTCTTTTGGAATATTATTGAGCTCGATGCTCCAGATAGCTCACATACTTCTATTCCTAATGGTCGCGTGGTGGCGCGCACGCCGCTTAATTCCATTCCTGTTTGCCATCCTCGAGCGGGCTCGCAGCAACACATTGGCAAAGTCTGAGATTTAATAGCTATACTTGTTGGGAGCAAAAGCACCAGACTCCCAGCCAAGGGTCTCAGAAGATCAATCTGCGGCACCTAGACAAAGAAATGAGCACGATTCTAATGCTGTGGACATGTGTGGCCAAGAGGGCTGGTGATTGCGGTGCAGGTCAGAGCGCGGATGTGACATTTGTGGCGAAGGATGCCAAGGGGTTCCAGAAGTCTCTGGGCGGCGATGTGTTCACCGTCTCCTGGCAGCGCCTGGGCCAAGATGATGAGCCTGCCACCGCCGGTACAATGCCCTCAAATCCATAATCCGTCGTCCGTTGGGGAATTAATATAGATTATACTATTTGCAGCGATCCAGCACCCACCTGCCTGCTGTATGTTTCCCGGTGATCCTGTTCTTTGATGTATTGGCCTCCTAATCTGCAGGGTCATGGGCTTTGCATGAGCATGGTTGCGAGCAAGTGGGCCCTCTCCTCTCTGGGCTATGTCCTCAAAGATCTGATTCTCTCTGCAACTGATCACTTGTGCAAGTTGAGGCTCTGGCAGCATGATCACAATTTCCGACGTCACGTGTTCCATTTGGCTTGTGTCCCTGATGCTTGTGTTGTGAGGATATGGCTGTGCGTGCATGATTGCATGCAAATTTACTTATTTTTTGTCCAGGGGTGAATGCAGTACTTGTCTGCAGACGCTTGTCTGCTTACCTGCAGCTTGGCTCAAACAAATGAGCATGTGACAATATTGCACTAATACTGATAGTGAGACAGGGGTTCTGTGCGCGGGCAGGCAAGGTGGAGGATCTGGGCACCGGGGAGTACCGAGCGCGGTTTGCGGCCATGGCGGCCGGCACGCATTCGGTGTGGGTGCAGCACAAGGGGCACAACATCGCCGGCAGCCCCTTCACCGCAGAGGTCGCGCATGCCGCCATCGCCGCGGACTGCAGCTACGTTGTGCAAGAGGGGCTCGAACGCGGCGTCAGCGGCGCGCAGGTCCGTTACTTCATGCTGTATCACTTGAGGGTGGCTTGAATGCTCTCAAAAGAAGTGTCTTGCAAGGGAGATCCCAATCTAGGAAGTCATGGACTCAAAAGGGCTGGGTGCCCCGCAATGTGAGCATGCCTTCCTTCATACTGTGTAATGGGGTGCCCTACTGAGAGGTCAGATCAGGCCTTGGGTCTAGGGACATTCAAAAATCCAGATTATAGAAGCCTCTGTACAATGGGTGATCGCTGCTGGGATGTTCATGCCTCCTGGTCAGATAGATATGCTCTTTGCTGTGGCATGAGAGTAAGTGCTGGATGACAGTTCCAGCCGCTTGTGCGCGCAGGTGTGCTTCCGGGTGCGCGCGATGGACAAGTACCTGAATCTGGTGCGGCTGCCGCTGTATGACTCGGAGGCGGTCGGGCCCAAGGGATTCCAGGCTATGCTGCTCGGCCCAGGCAACAATGAACAGGTGCAGCCGTCATTTCAAGGGATTTGTGTGCATAGGCAGAGGCAGATTTCTTGCCCACCTGCATGAAACTCGTTCGCTTACAGGCGGCAGGGTCCCTGACTGAGCAGCACCATTTGGATTTGTATCAAAAGATTGGAAAAGAAAGTCAGGAAGGATGGTGCGCATGAGGCCTGAGGTCCCAGGCAAAGCTTTGATAATCTTGATTTTGGTCTTAAGCGGTGCCTGACCCACGAGCAGCCGTTTGCTTGCATGCTATTACCTTGCTTCTGCTCCTCAGATTATGGAACAGAAGGGGCAGTGCTCTGTATAAGGTGCGGGAATTCTGAGACCTTTGAGATGGGGTGCGCGCAGAGTTTGGAGCTGGTGCCCAACCGAGCGAGCAGCGGCGGCTGCGAGCTGTCCGGCAGTTTTGTGCCCCGGGGTGCCGGCCTGGCCGCGCTGGCCGTCACCTACCAGGGCCACCACATCAAGGGCTCCCCCTGGCAGGTGTGTGTCATCTCAAGACACCATACACATGCACAAAGCTTCCTGCGTTGCAGCAATGCCTTCCACACCCTCTTACACTATAAATAATGCTCACAGGACATTGCGCGTGCCACCAGGCCGCTGGCGGAGGCTTTCTCACCTTATTACATTGTTTGCTTTCTGTGTTGCACTTGCCCAGAGGTTAGGATGATACTCCCTATTGAATATTTCTCGCGTCTCTATTGACATGAGACCATGGCCTTGGCAGCAATACAGCCCTTGCCTTTCCTTGTCACCTCGGCGCACCTCGTCGCCTTGTCGTGCTTGAGCGCCTGTAGGCAGTGTTTCACGAGCATCCTATAATATGGCTGGCATATGACCGTGCTAGGTCACCATCACGTGCGCCCTCGCATGGGCAAGGAAGTTGGCGCTCAAGCCCTGCTCAGACCTTGTTCTTTTCCAACAAGCCTATCAGGGATTTTCACCCATGTCCACTACAGCAGCATTTTGGGAATTTGGGTTTGGTTCCAACCAGACGTCACAGTCACTTTGGTCTGTGCATTGTTGTCAATGCTAACATAGCTGTTGCTTGCTTGCGGCAGGTCACGATAACGTGCGGCCCGGTGTGCGCGAGGAAGTCGGCGTTGGTGGGCATGCCGCAGCACCTGGTGGCAGGCGTTCCCCGTGCGCTGACTGTGTACGCGCGCGACGCCAGCGGCTGCCCGACCGAGGGCCGCGACACAGTCAGCATCACTGTCGACAGCGTGTCCGAGGGCGTGCGTGCCCTGAGCATCAAGGTGCAAAATTCGCCAGTTCCTGCTGCTAGCCGCCATTGGCCCCTTGCCCCAATATGTAACTTTCCATGCCATCTGAAAGGAAATGGTGGTCAATACTTGCACTATATCTGAGGACGTTCCATCCCTTGCCGGAAGATGTCTACATGCAAGCTTCACAGCTGCATGCATCCAGTAATTCTGTTTGGCCTGGGGTTAAAGGCAGCATCGAGATGGGCCCGTGCGCGCCCTCAGCATCATGGTGGGCCCTGCCTTTGACTGCTGCGCGCAGCCATTATTTTCCCCACAATGAATTCTGATTGCCTGATCAGGGTGACTCTCCACAGCATGTTGCCACTCTGCAGGAAATGTGCCTTGCATGCCATTCTCACTATTCTCAAGTCCTCGTATACGCTGGCGTGGCAACACCGCATGCGTCAATCATGTGAAGCAAGTCGTGTCGCCCTGATCCGGTATCTCTTCAGAACACTTAGCCACTTGGCTAGGAAAAATGCGAATTGCTGACTTTAGGACGCTGTCTGTTCTCGAATGTGCTGGACAAGGAAAAACAGCAAACACTGCAGGGGCAGGAAATGCATGCAAGCTTTACACTGGCATGCTTGCATTGTTTTCTAACTTCTGATCGCTGCCACGCTGTTCTTGGGTTGCAGGCTGGCTATGAGAGGGCTTCTCTAACTTATTTGACAGTAGCCTGTAATCTAACTTGGGTTTGTCTGGAGTAATGAGGGAAGGGCTGCTTCTGACTGGTGCAGGACTGTCGGGACGGCACATACACAGCGCCCATCAGCCTTGAGAAGATCGGCCTGGTCAGCATATCCGCCCAGATCAGCGGCCAGCCGCTCGGCCTGCCCGTCACCCTCAGGGTGCTCGCTGCAGAGCTGCACAGCCTCGAGCTCATCTCGCCACAAAACCCCCAGGTCATTGCAGGTGATTTGTTTTTCTCACCCAGGTGTTGCATGGAACTTAATGCCTGTTGACCTACCGCACGCTTTTTGATTCATGTGGATTTATTGAGCAGAATGGGGATTCACCCCTTTCTTCAGCACCGTGGTGCAACTACGTGCACCTTTCATGGATCAATGAGTCGCTGGGACAGTCAGCAGTGTGATCTCCAGCTGCAAATGCTTTGAGAACCCATTCATGAGGGTGATGGCAGCCCTTGTTGGTTTGCATGCCCAACATTTAACATTGAAATGTCAAACCTGAGCACTGCTGTCCGCTCTGAATTGGCACCACACATTTGCAACACAGATGCACGGCATTGACTGCATTCCAAACACTAATACAAAAAAAAAATCCAGAACTCACCTCTGAGTTTGAAAGATTTTAATCTGCAGGTGAGCCAGCATTTGTGGCAGTGAGGGGCCGGGACGCATTCATGAACCCGATCCAGAGCGGCGGCGCAAAATTAATTGCGCAGCTGCTCAGGTTCTGCAGCGCTGAGCTGGCAGAGGCTGACGTGGCAGCTGCTGAGATCAGGGACCGCGGCGGCGGCATCTATGAGATCGACTGCGCCCTGAAGACGGCCTGTGACTTTGAGGTTTGCCACTCTGCTTCAGAATTTGGTCAAAAGGAAAGCTGAAGCCAAGAGAACCTAAAGTGCAATGTATACTGCCACCGAAGAAGCACCTGCGCATTATGGGAGCACAGTCTTCTCCTTGATCTGATATGTACATTGCAAAGAGGAGACCACCTTTGTCAGACACTTGATCACAGTCATGCAAATGGTAAAGATTATCTATGGCAATTATGTTACGAACAACTATTGTGTGAACACTGGCTGTCATGAAGCTCCGAGCAACTGAGGGCTGTCCTCTGTGCAGGTTTCTGTGCATGTGGAGGGTTTACCTGAGACGAAGGTGACATGTGCCGGCATGTGCCGCCCGGCCGCCACCTGCCCGGCTCGCTGCGACCTGCCCGCGCTGCCCGCCTCGCTGCCCGCTGCCCAGCCGGGCAGCCTCGCCACCTGGCGCTTTGATCGCTTTGGTAATCGGATCACCTCATGCGTCGGGGAGGCGCCTTTTCTGGCAACCGCCACTGGCCCCGGCGAGCTGAAGACCAAGGTGCTCGAGAAAGGGGACGGTAGTGTCGAAATCAGGTGACCACTAAAATCAATCATGATCCTTACCGACCCCTTTAAACCATATCATAGAGACATGCCCGGGATTGCATCCCTGTCCTGGATCCATACATTTTTGACTCTGACAGTACGGAGGTGCTAAAACAATGCCGCACAGCCAGGCAGATAGGAAGTGTCTTGTGCACTGGTGTATGCACTTCTTCAGCACTACCGCAGATATCTCCTACACAGAGAGCAGGGCTTGATGCTCATGCATGCATGCTCAGGTACTGCGCGTCCAAGATCGGCTCCTACTCACTGGCAGTGACCAGCTCGCGCGACGGCGAGCCCCTTGCCGGCAGCCCCTTCCAATTTGACGTGACCCCCGGACAGCTGTCGCCCTGCCACTGCACCGCCGAGCTGGCCGCTCCGACCCTGGTCGCCGGTCAGAAGGCCGCCATTATCATCGACGCCAAGGACATGCACGGCAACCAGGTGGGTGGCACTGTGGACATGAGCATGAGCATTTCCTCCTTTTCACCCTATCATCCCCAAATCGCCGTACTCTTGGTGTTTATCTGCAAAAGGAACCATAAATTAACATTATATCTGGGCGCAGCTTGCAGTTATTGCCCTGGCGCTTGGCTCAATTCGATGCCTTATCGTGAAGGACCGCCGAGGAGCTTTTTTACCCCAGACCAGTATACAGCCTGATCCTTCTCAATAAGACTAAGACTTGCAGCTCAGCTGGACCTGGTTGTTTGTGGCCGGCCCACCTCGCCTTGTGGCCCAAGCCAGAGCCGCTGCCCATAGGCCTGCTCTCACAGGGGCAGGGGCCCGGTCAAAGGGCGAAACGCTGAATTCTCCTGCCTACAATTCAAGGTTCATGTGCGAACAGAAAAAAGCAATGTCTGCAGGTTGACTGCATGGAAGGCCACGACGTGGCGGTGCACGTGCAAGGCCCCTGCGCAGTGGCATTTGCGCAGGAGGGCGGCAGCCAGGGCAGCTACACGGCGGTGGTGCCCGTCTCCGGAACGTACCTTGCACATGTGCAGATCAATGGGCACACCCTCGGCGGCTGGCCCAAGCCCCTGCATGTGGCAGCCGCCGCAAGCGATGCCTCCAGGTGGGTCCTGCTGTGGAATCATTTGCCATCATAGCAATGTGCCCACTTCTGTAGGTGACCCATCTCCTCGCCAGGTGCTGTTTTGCATGCAAGGAAACCCCACAAAACTTGAATTCCTGCGTTTGAATTGTTTAGCCCATATTTATGTTTTGGGTTTTACTCAACTTGGCTCATTTTCTCGTGGACACCTGTAAAAGGTGATAAAAAGCTTATTCGCGACGGTGCCGAGGAAGAAGGTAGCTAGCTGTCTCTCCCAAAATTCAGGACGACAGCTCAGCATCTCACAACATGTGTTTTGATCGCTAGGTGCACTTTCCTGGGGCGTTCCCTGGCGGGCGGCGCGCACATCATCGGGGAGCCGTGGCGCTTTGCGCTGCACACCGCGGACGGCCACGGCAACGTACGCGCGGCCGGCGGCGAGGCCATCACCGTCGAGGTGGCCGGCTCGAATCTCTATTTTTTTTAACTTTTTTGCTTGTTTCTTTGCCGCACAGGTAGCCACTTCATATTGTATCCTTGGGAATGATGCGAGTCATTGCAGAACAGTTATTTAGTTAATGATTGCTCATGACAACAGGTGGCCGGCCCTGCCGGCAGCAACGTGCGAGCCGCTGCCGTCACCGACCGCAGCAACGGCTGCTACGCTGTCGCATTCGAACCTGACTGCGCCGGCCGCTGGGTGCTCACTCCCAGGTGCGCCAGGCTCTCCTTCAAAACAATTTGTGGCCAGTACCCACCTTGCTCCCGGGCTGAGTTCATTTCACTTGCAGGACCCCCATTTATGCAGTTTGCAAAACCTTGCTGCACAGCTGATGTCTGCAGGGCACGATCTTTTTACCTGCTCCATTAATCTGAGTGGACAGACATGTCTATCTTGCTTTCTGACAAGAAAGTTGGCTGCGTCATGAACATGTCATGTTTGCTGGTTTGACGGATCTTGTACAATTCATGCATCGCACTGGGGGTGTGTGCAGGGTGAACGGGCAGGCGATAAGGGAGGGAGGCTTCGAGGTGCATGCGGCGTACGGCGCGGCAGCAGCGCACGAGTGCGCGGTGGCGGGGCTATTCGAGACCGGCGATCACACCTGCGGCGCCGCCACCGAGCTGCGCGTTGTGCCGGCCGGAAAACACGCCGCCGGCCGCGCTTTCCTCGGCACTGAAGTTGTCCACGCGCACCTCACTGGTGCAGCATATTCCACCCTGCTAATTAAAAGACAATGCGCAAATTTCTATCCTCTTCTCATATGACAAAGTGCTCAGTTGTTCCTCCATAAGCAATGAGGTCTGGAAACCTGCGAGCCAAACATGCACATGCTTCCCGCTCAATGACAGAAACCTGCCACCTGCCTGATTTGACACATGCCTTCGGTCCTTTACCCCTGGCAACATCGTGCTCGCTAACCATTGTATCTGCATCACAGGAGCATCGGGGGCGCGCAAGCGAGTAGCGGCCACGCTGGCGGAGGACGGCCGTGCCTGGAAATTGGCGCTGCCGTGGTTCGAGCCGGGCAGCCACGCTGTGGCCGTCTCGGTCAACGGCGCGCGCGTTCCCTCTGGCGCGTTCTCTGCTGAAATACCATTTCCACGTATAAATTACAATAATTTCGTTGCAACACCTCAAGCTCCCTTCCATGTGCCATGCAGTCGTGCATGGGCATACACTTGACAAAGTCACATTGAGATCCGCGCATTGCACAATCATTGAAATATACTTCTTTCTCAGTCGTGGCACTTCCATCATGGCGGCCCATGGATCACAAGGTCTGTGCGCATGTATCAGAGGTTTCCAAATCGCCTAAAGCCGACTCTATAGCTGCTGCCGTCTGCCGCAGGCGCGTTCTCGGCGGAGGCAGCGCCGCGAGACAAGTGCCTGGCGGCCAGCGCGTTCGCCGGACCGGGCCTCGACGGCTGCACCGCGGGCGAGCCGGCGCGGTTCGAGATCCGGTCCCGGGATGCGCGCGGCCACGCGGTTGCGGGCGGCGAGGTGGCGTTCGTTGTTGAGGTGTTTGCTGGGGAAGAGCGCGTCACCGGTACGCGCCTTGCCGTCTGATACCTATGGGAATGTATTGTACGGCATACAGTCTACATTGTTCTTATCTTCCAATCTACTTATTTTCAGTATGTTGTACCACCAAAATTCCATACGACCGCACACCATCGGCAGGCAGTGCAGCTTGCAGGCTAAGCCCACAGCCTCACAGCATCCATGAGAACTTTTTACTGCTCTTGTGGCGAGTCTTTGACTTAAGACAGCCGCTCAGGAAAGGTGAATTAGGCACCTGTAATGCAGTCTTTGGCGCAAGTCACTTGTGAGCTTGCAAGGTGCAGCAGGTGAGAATGACTGCTTGGCTGCTGTTCTGTGGCGCAGGGGACGTTCAGTTTGAGGGCGATGGGCTGTCGACGGTGACATACACAATCACGCAGGCCGGCCCTGTTCGCATCGCAGCCTCTCTGGTGGGAGAGGCTGCCATGCGCGCATTTGAAACCGTCTGCAGGCCCGGCCCGCTCGCGCTCTCCAAGTGCACCATCCTAGAGCACAGCGCATCCGTCGCTGTGGGCGAGAAGGCCCGGCTGCTCATCAAGCAGGCTGACAGGTATGCAACAATTTAAGCACTCCTTCTTTTGTGGTTGACTGCCACGAGAGCCCCATTGAGAGTACCATTGTGGCATGCTGGACTGTGTTGCATCTTGGTTGCTGCCTGCAGCTTGTGGCAGGATGCACACAGCTGTGCACAGTACCTTTGACCGCGTTGCATCTTGGTTGCTGCCTGCAGCTTGCACTGTATGCCCTGGCTTGGATACATACAGCACATTGAGATAGCGAAGAGAGGCTTTGTTTGGGTTCCTGACATAGCCATGCACTGACAGAGATTGCAGTGGGCAATAAGTTGTCGGAGATTTGGATTTTGTTGCCCACAGGTTTGGCAACGCGTCAGAGAGCCACCTGGACCAGCTGAGGTTTGAGCTGAAGCCGACCGGCCCAGGGCCTCTCTCGCACTGGTGGGAGCACGGAGACGACAACGCTATCTGCCTGGCGTACTCTGCCGAATGCTCGGGTATAGCGCTCCACCCCTCATCAAACACATGCCTTCGGTTGTCATGTCCCAAGACACCCTGCACACTGCTTGCCCCTCTGCAAACGGCTGGCTCCTGTCCTCTGCATGCCAGAATTGCTCCAAACGGAGCTGTTGGTGGGGGCAGCGTAAATACTGAGCACTGTGCAGTATTGGATTTTCCTTGGACCCGACAAGTCCATCGGGGGGTAGGTTGTGTTGCAGCCTATGCCTTTAGCTTGTCTGCAATTGCAGCTTGCCTCTGGCAGGAACAGCCTCTAATGATGAATAAAATATATGGTAAAACTAATAATGTTGTGCTTTGATGGTTCTGACAGGGACGTATCAGCTGAGCATCAAGGATGCAAAGACAAAGGAGACGCTGCCAGGCAGCCCCTTCACAGTCGCCATGGAGGCGGCTGCCTCGGTGGCGAGTCACAGCAGCGCCAGATTTGGCGCGGGGGTCGATAAAGCGGGCGTGGCGGTAGCAGGGCAGGCTCTCACAATCTGCGCATCCCTAAACGATAATTTTGGCAATAGCACAGGTGGTAAGACAACCTCGAGCCTGCATGCGTCTGTGCATAAGAATGCCTCTGCATTTCGTTGGAATTGATTTCCAACAAGCTTGTTAGCACGTATTGTTCAAACGCTGTGCTTCTCTTACTTCCTGAAGAGGTGAGCTTTACTATCTGCAGTGCATGCATGCATGATGTGCAGTGTCTACAGTGACTCTTCAGCTAGCTTTTCTTTGGTCCGCGCAAGTCTGGGGAAATCTGTGAATGATTGGGGTGTTTGCAGGAGAGGCAGCTCTGCGGGTGTGGGCTGCTGGCCCGGCCGATGTGGAGATGGAGAGGGCGGGTGCCTCAGAGTACATGGCCATGCTCACCGCTGCAGGCACCTACACCATCAAGGCCACTCTGGACGGCGCCATGCTGCCAGGTCAGCCCCTTCTTGACCACTATCCACACTTCCCATTATTGCTCTTTGCAAGGGCCTCTTTGCATGGTGAAGATTCCATTGCAACAGCAAGCCGGCTCAGACTGGCGGGTGACACTGAGAGGGAGGTGCTGCTTATGTGCCCGAGGCAATATAGGCTGTGTTCGTGAATAGCATTGGGGCATGTCTGGGCTTGATTGAGCCAGGTTTAAGGTTATGCAAACCAAGGTTAGTACTTCCACTTGTTGGCGCAGCAGGATGCTGAGAGAGGAGAGGTACTTAGAAAAGGCCGTTTGCAAGGGTGGAGTACTATCTCATCGACAGCGTGAGGGACCATGCGCCATTCTGTACAGTTTTGCTCTGACTAACACTTTTTCTTGACTGGCGGTGCAGAGTGGCCGAAGACAGTGGTTGTGACAGCCAGTCCCAGCGGCGCTGCCAGCTGTAGGCTTCGTGGCCACGCGCTGACCGGCATCACCTGCAAAGCGCAGCACACCCTCTCCCTCGCCGTCTACGACTCCTTTGACAACCCCCGGTACACCCTTGGGATATTCATCGTCTACCTGGTGTCCCTTATAGCACACCTGTATCTGTCCGGCCTGCACGTGCAGCTGCATGCAGTGTGAGGTAATTTTGAAACAGTTGAATGTTATTGCAGGAGAAGACATCACGAGGTGTGCATGCAGCGGTTGTTTTCGTGCTTCAAATACCTATGCGCCAATCGAAAGTCGCCCATCATGGCATGGGATTGTGGTATTGTTGCAGGACGTCCGGCGGTGACAAGGTGGAGGCGTGGCTGTGCGGCCCCGAGGAGGCGCTCGTGCCGGCTTCCGTTACGGACCTCAAGAACGGCAGCTACTGCGTGGAATTTTGCGTCGCGCACGCCGGTGCCTGGACGCTCAAGCCCCGGGTGCATGCCCTACTAATTTTCTTCACTCGCTTTAGAGTAGGGTTTAGAGGGGATGAATTCAGGGCTGAGGGTCGGTGTGTGCCTCAGCTTACTGGGAGTAATGGCTAATTACTGCGAGCATGCGCCTCTTGCCATGTCAATTGAAAAACAGAACTGCTGCCAATGAAGAGAATAACATTTTCAAACACCCAGTACCCAAGATACTGCTAGAGAGTCCCATTCTGCTTCTCCCTGCGCAGTCAAACTAGCCAGGCACACCAAAATAATAACTACAAAGTGTGTTTTGCTGACAGAGGATGGCATGTTGCTCAGGTGAACGGCGAGGCGATGGAGGCTGCCCAGAGGACGTTGCATGCCAGCTACGGTTCAGTCAGCGCCAGTGACTGCCAGGTGGCCTGGGCGGCAGAGCCAGTATTGGACTGCGGTACCCCCAACAAACTCTGCCTCTACCCCAAGGGCCTCGAAGACGGTGTGCTCCAGCCAATTTGCTACATTTGCCACATTTTTTAACTCCTTTTACAAACCATTTATTAGGCACAGCTAGGCGCCCGTTGGACATTTACCCATGCAGGCTGGTAATATCAGTCATTGTCAGCTGCAGGTGTCAGGATAGTATCACAGGATTTGGGGACATGTTTTGCGTCGCGCAATATAGGCTGTAAGGTGTGAGGCAAGTTGGGAGCCTCGGGTTGACTGTGCTATGCTGCCCATTTTGAGGTTAGAGGCATCTTGCTGCATGCACACGCTAAAATCCGCTGCATGCCGATGAGTGAGTGTTGATCTGCAATTCAAATCGTGCGTGCAGGTTGGAAGATGACAGGGCATGAGACTGCCGGGGTGGTTCTGCACACGATGGGGGGAGTTCCCTTGGTCCAGCCACTCAGCTTCAACCAGGAGGGCGGCTACTATGAAGCCACCATCACTGCTGTGGAGGTGCCTGCCCTGGTCCTGCATCACTTCTTCTTTCTGGACTTTTCCTCTGGCTGTGAAATAGTGCATGGCAGCATGGATGGTACGCACTTTATCCAATGCGCAGTCGCACTTCTGCAGACCAAAGCCCATAAACTTGATGCTGGCAGGGATCCTGGGCCCATATTGTGTTCAAAGTCAATCCCTGCCCGCACATGGGGCAGTGCTGCAGTGTATGCAATGCACGTTTATCCTGAAGCTGCCGAAGATGTTGAAGGCTGACTGCTTGTGGGGTTGAGGCTGGTCTGCACACAATTTACACTCACACAGACAACGAGGCAGTCCTGCGGTGCACAGCATGATGCGATTCCATCCGGCACCTGTCAGAATTTGAAGCGTCCATTTCATTCTCTTTAGATTTGATAATGACTGTTGGTGGGGTCTCAGGCGGGGCTGCACACGATTTACACGCACATAGACCACGAAGCTTTGCTGCAGAGCACAGCAAGACATGATTTCATCCTGCAGCTGTCAGCTATAACATGTATATAAGAGGGAATGATTGTGAAATACAGGCGGGGCTGCACACAATCTACGCGCACATAGACCACGAGGCGGTGGATGGGAGTCCCCTGGTGCTTGACGCCAAACCAGGCGCGCCCTGCCTGGCGGCCAGCCGGGTGAATGAGTCAGCGCTGACCTCAGCCGTCGCCGGCGAGCACTGCTCCGTTCTGCTCACCGCCTTCAACGAGTTTGGAGACCCCATCACATGTGGCAGCGCTGTCATCACGGCCGCGCTCATGTCCCACGGTAGCACCTCCTCCCATTGTAGGAAATTGATACAAGTTTTACCATGCACAGTGCAAAATGTGGTTTGGCTCGCTGCTTCACCTTTCTGTAAGTACGTCGGGAAGACACAGTTGAAACACAATGTTGACCATGCATGTGGTGTCTTTGTGCACTCTTCCCTCAGCAAGAGATGCAGGATATGACAATATCCTCCTGGGCATGGCATTACACCTAATATGCCCAACCGCTGGGAGACATTTCTTCAGACACACCAGCTTTGCATGTTGTGTACTGCGGTACCCCACTTGAAGGACATCTGGGACTCAGGGTCCAGAGGAAGAACTCCTTATCTTGAGTTCCAGTCACTGACGGTTGCGGCCCTCTTGCGAGGACAGGTGCAGGGAGCGCAGTGGATGTGGAGGATAATGGCGATGGCACGTACGGGCTCTGCTTTGCGCCGACAGAGGCGGGCCCATTCGAGCTGGTGGTGTCTCTGGAGAAGCCCGGCCACGCCGCCTCAAAGTCCCTGCGCAGGTTTGTCTGCCTTGCCCGTGTACAGAGGTCTAAACATGATGAAGAAGTGCACAATATGATGCTCTTACAATGAGACAAAACGGGGTTCACGTTTGGGGTCGCCATTAGGTGTGACACCTAGCCACTGTGAGCTCCAAATCAAATTTCCAGATGTCCCTTCGTCCCCCAGGACTTCCTAGGATTGCACTGACCATCACTGGAATGACCACAGCTGTTGAGGCCAGGTCTACCATGCATCCTTTGGCAAAGTGGAAGCTTGAAGGCCAATCATATACTCAAAAAGAATCTCCTTGTGCATCTGTGAACAGGCGCAGTTTCAGGGGTGCTTGCGCGGCCGGCACAACGGCGGCGCAGTGCTGTGTGGCAACCACGCCCTCCTGCCAGCTGGATGCCGGCGAGTCAGGGAGCATGCTGCTCAGGCGCGCTGACAGGTGAGGATTTTGAAAGCTACATGGGTGACTCTTACTTTCAGACCACTTGCCCTGGTCAGATATTTAGTTCTATGCTGGCCCCCGAGTTGCTTCTGCATCAGCTCATTAGATGCAAGCCAGCCAGTTCGAGCCCCAGGACTTTTCACATTAATGTGTTTGTCAGGGTCCAAATCTTTCAGCGCCAAAGGGGTCTTGTTATCAGCCCTGCTCTCTTGTGTTGGAAACAACTACCCATTTAAGATAAGCGGTTGAGGTCTGTATGCGGTGCCAGATTTGGCAATGAGGTGCTGAGCAGCATCGGAGAGGCGCCCTTTGTGTTGTCGGCGTCGGGCCCCGGTACCATGCAGCACGCCCTCAGGGAACTGGGCGACGGCCAATCCGAGCTGTGCTACTCAGCCACCGTCGCTGGCAGCTACACGCTCTCCGTCAGGTGCTTTTTATCCCTACCTTTCTGCTTCCTTGAGGGTATTTGTGCAACCCCCTGAATTATGTTGTGTGTCATACTGGACCCTAAGGGTTCATATTCTCTTGAAGTTGGGCGATCTATTACAAGACATGCAAAGCAGGGACGATTGAAGACATTCTTGGCTCGGTCTGTAGGGCCACTTAGTCTCTTGGAGTTCTGAAAGACAAGAGAATGGGATATTTTGCACCTTGTGTGGTCCTGTGATTCACTGGTCCCTCAGGTGTCAGCTTGACATGGAAGCACCTGGTAGGAAAGGCAGGTCTGGCTCGGTCATGCCTGGCTTCTTGTCTTGTTGACGTTGCGTTTGGGTGCAATGTCTGGGTTTGTGGACACAGCACCGCCTGCTAAGGGCATGCAAATATTTAATGGCTTTGTGTGTTGGATGCAGGTGCCTCAACAGCAACTCCTCGGTACAGGGCACGCCGCTGCCTGTCCAAGTCAGTGCAGCGCCCGTCTCAGCTGCCAAATCCAAGGTTGGCCCTTCGACCTCCCCATAAAGTCAGCAAGTGTGACTTCCAAATGCGTTATGTCACAGGCTGCATGCGATATTCCTGACCCTAAACTTTGGTGCCCCTTCCTTGTTCATGGTGCTGTTGCAAGCTGAATGCAAAGGTGGCAGTACAATATGGGCACAGCGTTAAAAATCCTCCACAAAAGTAGTTGTATGGATGCCCCATTGGGACATAACTTGGCGCCCAACCCAAATTTCCCAAATTCTTTGCTGTATTGTGATCAAATACAAAGCAAAACAGCCCTTGTCACGATATCTTCAAATTATTTTTTGAAACCAAATTTGAGTGTAGGCCCAGCTGAGCGGACGGGCGCCCAACAGCCTGGTGCCAGCTGGCGAGGACGTGGAGGTGTTAGTCACCCTGCGCGATGCGTATGGCAACCCCAGCGACAAGCTGACTAGACGCCAAGTGGACATCCGCGCAACCGGCCCTGAACTTGTCTCCTTCTCTCCGACAGTCTCCAACCGCTTCAGGTGCGCCCAAGTGACCCCAACTCAAATGCAGCTATTGATTCATCACGTGGTCAAGACTCATCTAGTCTCAATGCCTCAGAAGCCCAGGATCCAAATGAACATCCATTACATGAGATCATCTGAAAGACAGGGACGCAGAGACAAGCATGGCTCGGTCCATGGGCCGGATCTTTGCAGCTGCATGCAAGGGGAATCTTGGGAGGGTAGCCAACTGGAGATGTATGATTCTGATTGACTGAGGAGAGCTGTCATGATGTAATCCTGTAATGGATGCTGGCCTGCAGTGCGACACTGACACTGGCGGGAAGCTACGCCATCAGCGCGTGCATCGGCAATCAGATGCTCCCGGGCTGGCCGCTCGCGGTGCATGTGCAACCGGCCGCATGCTGTGCTACCAAATGCTGGCTCTCCGGCCCGGCCATGCAGGTGTGGTTTTCATTCCCTGAGTGCATGTCATCTCACTGCCTGTATTGCAAATTTCGCATGTGCAATCTCCTCTGCTTGAGCAGTTGTCCTCACTGCTGCCGCTGCCTTGCAACAGCAGTTACTACATTCAATCATTGGCACAAGATATCCTGGGGCAAGGCCTCAACGGGCTCCTTCATTTGTCAGCATATGATGATAAGAGAACAGCATGCCTCAGCGTGACAGCGCTGCGATTGGCGGCTTCATCATATTTGCTTAATAGTGATCAGTAATGATGACTACTGATGGCATGAAATTATGGCGCGCAGTCGGTGGTGTGCGGGCAGCTGAGCACGGTGACGCTACACGCCGCGGACCGTTACGGGAACGCCCACGTCAGCGGCGGCGAGGAAGTCACCGCGCAGCTGCGCGGCGGCCCCTCTCGCGGCATTCCCTCCACCGTCAAGGTCCCTGTCCCAATCTTGGCATGTTGCCTGATGCAAGCAACACAGAAGCACACCACAAACACACGCTTGTACAGCCTGCCTGCTTGTATGAGAAGGCCTGCATACAGGGGACTGTCCAACATGAGCTGCCAGTTGAGTTTTTTACCAGCCTCTCCACGTGCATCGTTGCATACAATTTAGATGCTATCCTTTGCATTGGATGCATGCAGACACACCCTGCAAGGCAGCTGATGTCCCAAGCTTGCAGCCTGTTATTCTCAAATTTCGGTATTCTCATGTTCTGGGATTAAAAAATTGAACATGCGCAGGCAAATGCGGTGGACAATTGGGACGGCACATACGCGCTGCAGTTCGCGCTGCCTATAGAGGGAGAGTGGGAGCTGAGCGCGGCCGTGGGCGGCGAGGGCGTTCCCTGCGCGGCGGCCGCCTCCGTGCGCGCGGAGTACGGACCCCTGACGGCCGAGGAGTGCGAAATCGAAAACGTCGACGGCATGGTCGCCTGCGGCACCTCTGACCCCATCTTCATTCAGGTGCCGTCACTGCATTGCTGCGAAGAACCATATGCTATGTATGAGCTCAATAGTCTGGGTGCCTCAGTGCCCGAGCAGGCCCCATATGCCCCTTTGCATCCCTGTGTGATTAAGTATGCCCTGAGGCACCTCCGACCCATCTTTTACTCAGATGCCGCCAGCAATGTGCTCTGCTGCAACCTGCCCACGTGCTACATTTCAATGCTCAAATCCGAGTGCCCCCATGCACAAGCCTGTCTTGGCATTTCCTGTCTTTCATATCAGGTGCCTGCATGTGTAGCAGGTCGGGCAGGCACCTACATTCCAATGAGTTACAGGTTGCCCTGTGATGGGCGGCCTACCAGATCCAGTCTGAAGGCGCACTCATCTGTCTCCTCAATGCAAGCGATGTGAAAGCTGCAGGTGTTGCATGCTTTCGCACAGCACACGAAAAAATTGTGCTTCTCAAAAGGATTGGTCAAACAGTGTCTTGGTGCATCAGAGAGGTGGCGCCTTCAGAGAAATTGATCGGTCACCGATGACTAACAAGTACATGCTGCGCATGCGTCAGGCGGCGGGCGGCCGCAAGATGACAGGGCACGAGGCGGTCAGCTGCACGGTCACTGCTCCCAACGGCACCGTCCATGCGGTGCCTGTGACACTTGCAGACGGTGGTGGCCACTTCCAAGCCACGCTGCACTGGATGCAAGTCGGCGTGCACAAGGTATGCACTGCCTTCCTACAAAACTCTTGCCGATGAGTGAGGCCTATCAGTGTGCCTATTAGTGTACCAGTGGCCTATGAGTTGCATTGTGGGGGCCAGCAAGCAGAAACATCTGCCTCAAGCTGCAGATAGAATCATCATTTTCACAGCTACTGTTTTGCAAAAGACAGAGCATCCCTTCCAAGATTCTGAGTATGGGCAAGCATTGAAAGGCACAGCAACAGCCTCTTGGTAACCACCCGTGAATCTTGTTGGCCTCAAGGCAGAAGAGAGGACGAACTAAACCATATCAAACATAATGAACTTAAAAATCCTCCCCCATAAAATGCGCTGACGGCTTGGCTGTGCGCGGCAGATCACTGCATATCTGGAGGGAAGAGTCATACCGTCGACGCCCATCAATGTGAAGGTGGGCCCGGCAGGCATCCATGCACCGGCTTGCCTGGTCCGGGGCCTCACAGACACGCCGGACTTTGGCATGCTCGAGTTTGAGGTGCACGGCCGCGACCCCTTTGGCAACATGCTCGAGCTCCTGCCCAGGCAAGCACCTCCCCTTGGCTTCGATTTGAATTTTAACTTGCTGACGTGCTTGCATGCTTCCGAATCAGTGGTGCTCAGCGTCCGGTGCAAGCAGTGCACCAGGGAGGCACGTGATTTTTGAATGAGGTTGGGTGACTGAAGACTCCTGCACAGTCTGCAGCCTTCATGCATGCCGGTTGGATACCTCAAAATGGGCAGACACCTTGTGGGATTTGTCGAGCACATGCAGCGAGATTAGAAGAAGGACGGCGGATCGCTACACGTCAGTGCAAGCCTGCTTGCCCTGATGTCAACATCCTGGTCGTCACAATGGCATGCAGCAACTTTCCCTGAACTGGACACCGCCCTGGTTTAGCCCCTCGAGCAATGTCCCCATTACAAAGAGACCATATGGGCTGCGCAGTATTCATTGAGGATCTTGGACAAATCATTGCAAGGAGATGAGTTTGGTGTGTGCAGGATGATCGAGGTTTGGTCAGAGCCGGCTAACGCACTCACAGATCTGGCCATGGCGCAGTGGGAGGAAGCCTCAGTCATCACCGTTCGCGCCAATGTCGCTGCTGCAGGCATGATTCCTTTTGCACACAGCACATGCTCAAAATGATATGCCCTCCCCTTGACAGGATTTTGCTACCTGTGCTGCAACAGCTGTTGCGGTGGGTGAAAACTTGTACTCTTTATAGTATCCAGTACGTATTGCCTTGCACCTTGGTGATGAAAATTGGCAGGGTATGCAATGTGCATGCTAAGGCTTTGGCCACATTGTGGTGCCATGTCAATACGATGGACTTGAAGGAGCTTTGTCCAATCCACTAGTTGAGATCATGCTCTGCAATGCAGTCAATTCCCCGGATAACATTTTGTGGGGCGCAATTGCTGCAGGCAAGCTGCATGTGAAGGTCAACGGCAAACCGGTGGTGCCGGGTGGGCATCCGTTGGTCGCGGCCCCCAGCGAGACCTCCCTGCTGGCGTTTGCGGCGCCGGCCGTCGCCTGCCGCGCCGGGGAGCGCGCCACGGCCCTGCTGCAGCTGCAGGACGCGCGCGGCAGCAGCCTGCCGGTAGGCGCCGGCCTCCAACAAGTAAATAAAATATCTCTGATAAGTTACTGTTACCACACACTGTTCCTGCCGCGGCGGGGCAAGAAGCACTTGCAGACTAGCTGCCGCCAAATGGCTACGAGACGTAGCCAATCCCATGCAACATGCCGCAAAGGGCCATTGACTGGCAACAATGATAAGGGTCTTCCAGGAGGACATTGTGTCGGTCCTGCGAGGGCTGGCAGACAGCAATTCTGTGCTGCATTGGTGCAGCATTCAGCAAGATGCCAGGCCTGTAATTTGGGGCCAATGCAGCTGAATGCGATGGCGCAGCATCTTATGCGCCACCGCATGCACGCAAGAGAAGGCCTTGCCGCCAGTAGTGGTGTAACTGGAATGTCATTCCCATTCATGTAGTAGAAAGAGCTGCTGTGATGCAGGCTGGTGGGGACGTTGTGAGCGCCGTTCTGACGCACAAGGATGCCGGGGAGGATTCTCTGCCGAGTGTGGAGGTAACAGACAGGGGCACAGGCCTCTACGAGCTGCACTTCACCATCACCAAGGCACGCCTCTTCCTCCACTGCATTCACACCTAGTTGCTCTCACTTCCAATGCTCCAACTGATTTTCAGAATGTTCATCTGCTTGCAATTCAAATTTTGTCTCTATCTGCCCGGAACGTTTGATCATATGCTTGCAACAAAATTTCCAAATCTCCCTTCTCTGTCCAGGACTTCCAGGATCACAGAAGTGTGTTTCAAGTTGCTGTGTAATCGAGTAACAAGCGGTAGAAGTCACACTGCACAAGCCCAACTCTGGGTGCGTTCCCAACACGATTCAACAGCCAAGTCTCCCGCTATCAGGATACAACCAAAGATGGCAGGTGGGATTGCAGGCGGGAGAGTACGCTCTGACAGCTCAGCTGAGAGGCAGCAGCGCGGCAGCCGCGGCCTGCGCAGTGACGGTCGCACCGGGGCCCACATCGGCGCTGCACAGCCGATCTGACATGACCGGCCTCTGTAAGTGGCGCGCGGGGGAGCCCGGCACGCTGCTAATTTTCAGGAAGGACAGGTGCGTGTGGCTGTCGCTTCCTGCATAAGTTTCCTTTGCAGATATACTTCGAAGCCCCAACAACTTCATGCCACAGAGTGTCAGGAGCCTGTTCTGCTGTCTTCTTGGCAGTCTGAACTTCACAGGTACAATTAGTAATGAGTTGGCCCATGCAAACGCCCGTGCGTCAGACCAGGCGCACATTTGGGGTCCCGTTGTCATTTGGGCATGACAGCTCTTAAAAGTTACTTGCCATTGCCGCTTGTCATCACCCACCATGAGAGTGTCTCCAGCGTCCGCATAAAGAGGATAAGAGTGCATCGTGTGGAGATCCAGACAGCAGCTGACCACGCCGGCTCTCTTGCTCGCAACGCTCCATCGTCGGTAGGAAGTAGACAGAACATAGATAAAAGAGATAAAAGAGAAATGCATGGGCGCAGGTATAGGAATGCAGTCGCAGACGCCGCCGGGGAGCCGCCGCTTGGCGCAAGCCTCACGGGTCCCGGCCCGGCCGATGCGGTGGTGCGCGAGGGAGGCAACGCTGCTCAGACCGGCTCCGAGCCGGAGGCGGCGGCTGCGGCGGTGGAGGTTCTGTGCTCTGCGCGCACGGCCGGAGACTATGTGCTGTCGGTGTTCCACCTGGAAACTGGGGAGCGGCTGTTCGGCAGCCCCTTTGCGGTGGGTGCATTTTTCTTCTCAAACATTACAAGGAAGAATTCTGAACCTTCTCAAAAAAGGCTCCAAGGCTGATGATAAGACCTGGCTGGCAATCCTTGGTTGCACCTCGTGCTGAGGATATTTGCAACAGACAGGAGAGCTTTAGTATCCATTTTATTTGCTGTTATAATAAATGAAAAGATCCACCTTGGAAGCATATTTGGAAGAACAGAGATACTCTTGGCAACCTGATTGAATCTAGGCCTGCATGGGTAGGTGGTATAGGCTCAAAATGATAGAAATGGCATGACCTGAGACGACCATGTAAGAGACATATTCTTTAATGCAGGTGCAGCTGAGGCCGGGTGCGATCATGGCAGCGGCGAGCAGCTACCGGGTGACGGGCTCGACGGAGGATGCCGACCCATGCATGAGCGCGGGGCAGGCGGTCGAGATCGCGCTGGCCGCCCGGGATGCCTATGGGAACGCTGTTGTAGACATGGAGCCTGGCGCTCTCCGCGCCGCCGCCACCGGCGCCTCCGGCGCCGTCCGCTTCCAAGCAGTTGAGGTGAGACCTCCTGCTCATACATATCCATACACACAAGGAGCATGCCATCTGTCTTCAGCAGTGTCCAGATAGGGGCCACGATAAAAAACCTGTTTCTGGCGTCGACAATCCTGATTTACGCCTCCGGCGCTGTCTGCTTCCAAGCCGTGGAGGTGGGCATTCAAACTTTGCCGCCCCTCATGTCGAATGATTCACCGGGGAGCCTCCCATTTGCCTTGAGCACCCACATAGCCTTTGAAAGGAACCCACCTTTTTGCTACCGTCCAGAAGCCTGCTTAATTGTCGGCATTGGGCTGCTTGACAGTCTCTGTGCCTTAGTACGAGCGAGTGTGGGCCTACCGAGAGCGCGTGCAGCAAAGGAGAGTCTAGCAATAAAGCTAGGCATCTGGTGCCTGGTTGAGCCGCAGGACCACCTGCTGACGTGGGCATACAAAGAAGGGTGATTAATGCGTGCAGGCAAGCAACTCGGGCCGGCAGCATTACCTGAGGGCGGTGTTCACGCGGGCGGGCGTGTATGACATCGCGGTGAGCGTCACCGATCCCGTTACGGGCGAGGCGCTGCAGATACCCTCTCAGGCTGCCTCTCAGCGCCTGCGCATCACTCCCGGCGCCCTCGACCCCGCTCGCACGCAGATCGCCGACCTCCCCTCTGTGCTCACAGCAGGTGCGTGATCCTTGTTTGCTTTCTGCCGGGGTCATCTTCATCTTTTGAGACTTACATCAGCCCAACCTCTAAGTATCAAAAGGTGTTCAGATAAGCTGGTCGCCAACCTTCCCTCTGTCCTGACAGCCGGTGCATTAACATCTTCTACCCTCTGCTTGGGGTGAACCATAGTTGTCCTGGACTCTATCAATCCACCTCCCAACCCCTAATGCAGGGATAAGCTGTCTAAAAAGACAAGCTGCAAAGCTGGTGAAGTGTACATTGATGCTTATGGAGGGCGCGTTGGCTTAATTCGGTGAGCCAAATAGATTTGAAGTAACATGAGGTGAGAGTATATATGCAGGAGCGCCGGCAAACTTTGTAATCACGCCGTTCGACGCGCACGGCAACGCGGGCGCCAGCGGCGGCCGATTTGCGGCGGAGCTCATTCAGGCGGCCGAGCCTGCCGCGGAGGGATCGCCGCGATCCATGGAATGCGATGTGACAGAAACCTCATCAGGTGCAAAGAATACCTCTGTCGATTCTTATGCACTGGTGCCTTAAACTGAGCCCATTGCAGGCATCTGTCTCTAAGATTTCTTTCTGCGCTTGTCTATGATCAGGTCTCCTCAGAGATTGCAGCAAGATCCCCCATGCCTTTTGTCGCTCAAAGAGCGTCCTGGAATGTTTGTATCGATACCAGAGATAGAAATCCAGTGGCTGTTCCACAAAAGAAGACTCGAGGAGTTTTTGTGTTTCTGCAGGCACCCGCACCGCGGTGGTGGCGTTACAGGCGCAGACGGCCGGGGCGTACATACTGCGCATCCTGCTGTTCCCAGATGCGAGCCTGCACAAGGAGAACCGGCAGCCGGAGGTGCTGCGGGAGAGCAGAGTGGCCGTGCGCGAGGCCGGCGCCAGCTCAGCGCGAAGCTTCCTCACCAGCTTCTGGCCGCCGCAGGGCGCCGTCGCCGGCGTCCCCGCCGGCTTTGTCATCCAGGTTAGTCACTTCCTTTTGTCGCCCATGGCACCATTTTCTGGGGCCCGTTTCCTGAAGCGCAATTTTCATCTTGATGCCATGGCGTGCAATCAAGTGATTGATTGCTTTGATTGAATGCCATTCAATACCAGCACAGCCAGGTACTGCATTGCCTGTGAAAGTGAGGCATCAGCAGACTCGATTCAACTGTAAACTTCTCCTTGCAGTAATTTCATTGGGCAAGGCCAACGTAGCATTCAGGATATCCTGTGGCGCAGGCATGCGACGAGTTTGGCAACGCGCGAACGAGGGGCGGCGACTGCTTCAAGGCGGCGATACGGGGCCTGGACGGCGACGCGGTGGCCGTAACGGACCGCGGCGACGGCAGCTACGGCGTGAGGTACACCGCGCCCAGCGAGGGCACCTTCAGCCTGGCTGTCACCGGCGCCGACGGCTGTGATGTGGGCGGAAGCCCAGCCCAGCCACTCTCACTGTCTTCAGGTCTGCACCTGTCCCTGGAGCTTCCCATGCACAGGCTGCTGGACAATCAGCCCTATAAAAGGTACCATTATTTTCATGCTCAAAGGTTGTATTGGGATTTAGCTTGCTGCAGTTCTGTGCACTGTGGGTAGGGCATGTAGATTTGTAAAGCAGCACATGGTAAATATGCCATGAAAGACCCAGACACAAAGCTCCTGGAATAATAATACATTTGGGGTTTCCAAGGATTTCTGAGGAGATGTGAAGGTGCAAAAAGAAACTGGTAATGTGCAGCAATGCTCCTGCGACGTCTTCCCTGGCACTTACATGCAACAGAAAGCGGCTTGAGGAGCATCATTGGACTGTAAACATCATTATTTTACAATCGCAGGGACGTGAGTGCGATGGCGGCGGCAGAGATGCAGCGGCGGCTGGCGGCCGGGATGATGGGGCTGCGGCGGGGCCTGTCTGCCGCGCGTTCCCTGCACTCCAGCCTGCGCTCGGAGGCCACCGCGCTCGACTCCTTCATCCCCGTCATCGTGGAGGGCGCCAGATCTGGCATGCAGCAGGCCCTGCAGAACCAGGTGTGCTTCCCTTTCATATTGCCTTTTCTGATCATTTCCGGAAGGTTTGTGAGTAAATGATCACATTGAAAGCTGATGGCATGCTTGGCTGTGCTCTAGAAGCAATTGTGGCAATGTGAGATCCTTGTCATGCTAAGAATCCAGAATCTTTTAAAAATTAAGATTGACCAGGATCTGATCATCTCCAAGGTTAAGGACAAGTGTCTCCCAAGTGACAATAAAGAGATGCGACGGATGTGAAATATCGGGTAATATTGACTGTCTGCAAGGCAACGGCCCCGCTCTTCTCCTTATTTGAAAAGTATGAGAGCGTGCAACTCAACGCCAGGTTTACCTCAATATAACACAAATCCAAGTCGAAGGTAGTTTTGCAGGAGGCGCTGCTGGCGGACCAGCTTTTCAGTCTTTGCAAGGCGAAGGACCCGCTCTGTTTGACAAGTGCAAGAGGACACAACTCAACACACTTCATATCCAATTCTCCAAAATTTTCCCAACTTGAACGTTTATTGATGGCCTGTTTGTAGGAGGCGGTGCTTGCGGAGAGCAGGGCGGCGTTGAGTCGGGAGTCGGCGGCGCGGCGGCGGCTGCACAACATGGTGCAGGAGCTTCGGGGCAACATCCGCGTGTTTGTGCGCGTCAAGCCGTCGGAGCCGGCCGGCCGCGGCGGCGCGCCGGTGCTTGCGTGCGAGGACAGCCACCGGATCTCCTGCACCGCCGCCGGATCCACCAAGGTGAGGCCATGCCTGGTTCGGGAGTGTAGCAAGTGGCACATATTAGTGATGAAGTGTCCTGGGATTCACGAAAGATATGTATGATGTGTGCCCCTTCTGCCTCTCAACATTGTGTCAATATGCAGGAGACTGGTCTGGAGGTCTGAAAGGTTGCTGAGGTCAGGTAGTCTACAAGGATCTGATGTAATCTAATAGCTGCAATGGGGGGGAAAATCAGACGTTTAAGGGACCAACTGCTGGCCTTGCTTCTAATAAGTTGTTATTGGAAGCTCATAAGTGTCGGTGACATTTTGGTTCTTTATGTCCTTGCGGTGCTGGCATGCAGGCGTTTGAGTTTGACAGGGTGTTTGGGCCGGAGAGCAGCCAGGAGCAGATCTTTGGCGAGGTCTCCCAGCTCATCACCTCAGCGCTGGACGGCTACAATGTCTGCATCTTTGCCTATGGCCAGACAGGTGCAGCCAAAACTCAGGAGCTTATAAATCTTGCCTGCCCTGACAACAGTCCTCATGATTCATGGCTGTCTTCCTACGAAGATATCACAGTGTGTAGCAAATAAGAGGAAGTAAGTCTGCCAGAAGAAAGGGAAAGGGTATTTGATTGCAGGTGCGGGCAAGACATACACAATGGAGGGCACCAGGCAGGACCCAGGCATCAACTACCGCACCATGAAGGAACTCTTCAGGTGGGTTTTGCCCCCTTGCTCAGATCTTTGAACTCCCCCTCAAACAGCAAACTGTGTCGGGCCCCATCGCATGCCTTGCATGCAGCTGCCTTGCCAATTTCAGGCGCAAGCAATGGAAGACTCGGAAGTTGCTAGTTTTAGATTCGAAAATTCAAATTCAAATACGGGGACTGTGCACGCAGGTGCATCAAGGAGGATCAAGAGGGGGGCACCACCTATGACATCACCACATCCATCGTGGAGCTCTACAATGAACAGGTGCGGCCGCATGCTGCCCATTGCTTCCTGTCTAGACTCGAGAGTGTCATGTGAAGAGATGCTAGGCAAAGAAAGGCACAGTATCAGAGCCACATTTATTTGATTGCAGATGGGTGGACTTATTGCACACTGAAGTACTGGCCTTTTCTTTCAAATCAACACCATGTCATTTATTCAAGGCTTCATAGGGTAGCCCTTCTGCTTGGGCATGACTGCTAGCCATGCAATATGCTTCCTCTTCTGTGTGTGCTGACATTTTCGACTCTTCAAAAAGGCAACAAATGCAAGCTCAGGTAGTGCAATTAGGATGTGGCCCAAGACAAAGCATCGAGTCATCCAGAGGTAACAAAAAATTATGGGGGTGTAGGTGTGGGACCTACTGGCGGAGTCCGGCAAGAAGGAGGTGGAACTGGTCAAGGCCACCTCTGGCGCAGACTTCAACGTCCCAGACCTCACACAAGTCGGTGAGTCCCTTCCCTCTTCCACACAGTATCTATCCCGATACCAAACCTGCCTGCCCCGCGCTCGTCGTGAATTGCTTGTGCTTGCTTGTGCGCTTGTGCTTGTGCGTCTACCCAGGTCGTTGCTCATGAAGTATTACAGCTGCCGCAGCATAACTTCTGTCCAGAAATTGTGTACACATACACGTCGTTAATGCTGCACTAATGCAGAAGAGCATGCAGCCTGCCAGCCTCGCCAGTGTACCCCTCTTGTGAGACAGGGTTGCTCAATTGACACCTGCATGCCTGTGCAGCGGTGACATCGCCGGAGCAGATTCTGGACATCATGGCTCGCGGCTTTGATCAGCGCGCAACCGGCTGCCACGACATCAACGCCCACTCCAGCCGGTAAAGACCCTGCTTCCCTTTAAACAGGGGGTATCAAAGGCCACTTTAGTCTTTTGTACTCCCTGTTTCATGATGATGACACAGCCACTGCCGCTCTGTGGCCTTTGGGCATGCAAGGGCGACTTACTCCTGATGCCTGGTAGCCACAGCCCATGATTGAGTGCATGCGGGTATTGTCTCCATAGAACATTGCTTCCTTCAGACCCCCTGATTAGGAGCCCACTACCGTGGTAGAGAGCCCTGCTCACGCATTCTCAGTGCCCAAGAGAGATTACCCCTTGGCACCATAATACGATGATCAGATGTTGTCGTACCCCGACAAATCTCATGCCGATTTGCAACTTGCTCGGGGACGCAACACAGCGTCAGCGTTAGATTCTTGGTCTGAGACCAGTGCTTACTGCTGTGCAGGTCGCACTGCCTGCTGATTGTGCATGCGGCGACCACCGATCCGGCGACAGGCGTCCGCAGCGTCGGCAAACTGACTCTGTGCGACCTGGCCGGCAGCGAGCGCATCAACAAGACCGGGGCCAGCGGTGAGTCATCCATGCTTTCCTTGTCCTCTGTGTCCCCATGGCATTAGGGCTCCTGATACTTGTGCAACCCTCGACCCTATCTGGGTTACACTATCATATGCCGCGCAATGTAAGGATGCTTGAAGTCCTTGAAACATAGTCATGATCTGCTTTGTTGGGCTCTCATTTCTTCTTGCAAGTTATTCATCTGAGAATTGCTCAGAATGAGCGCTTTGTGCTGCTTTTTCAAATTGATACTCAGACAATCAGAGAATTTCGGCCTCAGCTATGTGTATTGTTGTGCAGGTCTGACGCTAACAGAGGCGCAGAACATCAACCGCTCCCTGCTGGAGTTGGGCAATGTCATCTCTGCGCTCATGCAGCAGTCCTCCCACGTCCCCTACAGGCACGACTGAACCCCTGTCCACCTGCAACCCCAGGAAATTTAACAGTGAAATATTTCACAGGCCCCTGTGCAGCCATTCCCACACCAACCTCACATTGTTGGGATGTCTTGTGGCTGTTTGGCTTTAAAGCCTGCATGCTCCACTTGAACATTGCAAACATGTGCCAGGTCACATGGATATGGAAACGTCTCGAGAAGCTACTTTCTCCAGCGCCGCAAATGTTCTATCGGCTGTGGTTGTGTGCAAATCCTGCTGAAGTGGAGTTCTAGGCTAATGTACTTGATTGATACTAATGTACTTGATCGCGCGCAGAAACTCCAAGCTGACGATGCTGCTGCAAGACTCGCTGGGCGGCAATGCAAAGGCGCTGATGGTTGCCAACCTGGCGCCCTCCCCAGCCCACGCATCAGAGACCCTCTCCTCCCTCGCCTTTGCCTCCAAGGTGCCCCTCTGTCCTTTCAGCAGATCTGCAAGTTCTGCCTTTGAGACACATGCAACTTGCCTGTGCCCTGCGTGAGGCAATTGTGGCCCTAATGAGCCCTGGACGTGCATTGTGATGTGATGGATTCCGCACATGTGCTGGAGCTTGCAGTGCCTGAGGTGTCAAGACAAGGACTTATTCGTGACATGCCGGCACATGAGTCGGTGCAAAACTGGATTTCAATAAGCCTGGAGGCAACCACAAGCCTTTAATGGATACGGCATAACAGAGAGCATGCATGATACGGGGCTTCAGGTGGCAAATGTGGTGTTGAAGACGCCACAGCGCAAGTTTGAGGACGCCCCCACAGCAGGCGAGGCCCCCTTGGCGGTGGGGAAGGCCGGGGGAACCCAATCGTTGGCCGCCAGATCAGGCGCCCTGCGTTCAAACCTGTCAGCGGACAGGCCGCGTCTGCGCGCCGCGCAGCCGAGCGGCCCTGCGGCAGGCTCCAAGCTCAGAACCTTCGGCCCATGAGGGGCAATTAGTCAGCGCTTCAACTGGCGTTGACCTGTGCATGGCTGCAGACGACAGGCAGTGTTGGCGATCATAGCTTGCAGAGAGGAGAATCACAGGGAGTACTGAAGACTACTTTAGTACCCCCTGAGGAATATAGTGCTAGGGTCAATGTTGGGATGTCCATCAATGGTGGTGGGGTGAGCAGGCCGATTAGCACAGTGAACATGGAAACAAAGATCAGCTGCAAGCTCTATTGACTGCTGCAGGGTTGTTGCTTTTGGCCGGCTGGCTAGGGACATCTATGCATCACCATGACAGGCTGCACTCTGCAGCATAGCCACCTACACACGGGTTGTTTCTTTCACTCTTAAGGCAGGATCTTTTCAACCCATGGGTTCAGACATGGCTACATTGTTTTGCCATCCTTGCAAGGCCCCAGGGAATTACAAATGGAAAGCTGCTAGTCCGGAATGAGACCTGAATGACTGGACAAAGTTGGGACATCGTGGTTTTAAGTGATCATGAGGCATTCGCCATGCATGCGACACTTATAATCCTGTATGTGTTGCCTGACCAAGGTTAATTTCAGGTTCTAACAGCCCACCTGCTCAGGATGAAGCTGGGGTTTTGAAAGTTGCTGATAATGTTCTGCTACATTCGCATGCGTTGCCTTTTGGCACTGTCACAGCTAGCAGAATTCCATTGGCTCGTATTGATTCATTCGTGATTTTTGGTGCTCATGAGCACTGTATGGGATTCTGTTCGTTATCATTGGGCAGACCTCTGCAGCTAGCAAATGAGAGAATTTTGTTCAATATGAAGCGCATGCGGGAATGCTACATGGTTTGGGGAGTGCGTGGGTCTGCCGGCGCTTGGGATATCTGTGACTTGAAATGTTTGTACTGTAAATTGATTACACGTTTGGGTGACCTTGTGGCCCCAGAATCAGCATATGACTGTCACTACATGCAAGGCAGAACTGCACAGGACAATGCCCTGCAACAATGTCTTGGAGCTGCCATTCAAACTCACACTACATGCAAAGTACACACCCAAATTTCAACTGCAAGGCAGAGTCTCCGCTCAGTGTTTATTCCAATTGTACATGTGCAAATGTATGGCTTGTAATACCCCGTCATACACGTCACCACCATCTTCACTACTGTCGACTGTTCTAAACCTTCTGAGCTAGCCATGGAGGCCAACCTGACTTCATTAATAAATTAATCCTTGATCCTACTGATGAAACGAAGGAATATCCAGGCATGCTTTTTCATTCTCAAATCAATTAATCTGAACGTATTATATATTATATATCATAGTATGTTGGCATGGGAGGCACTCAATGTGCCATCCTACTTGCCCCAGCCGTAGTTGCTGCCCCAGCCGCTGTTCCAGCCGCGGCTGCCATAGCCAGATCCCCAGCCGGATCCACCCCAGCCAGACCCGCTGCCCCACCTGAGCATGCACACAGAACCTGGGTTCAGTCACTGGAACCTGCAGATGTCATCTGCTTTTGTCACCTGCCCTTTTGTCACAAAGGACACTCAGCATGCATAAGGATTAAGCCAGGACTGCCAGACTCCAATGCAAAGGATGCTTCTTCCAACAGATACACTTGGGTGCGCATTGCCTCCAGCAGGACATGTGTTAAGGAAATATAACAAAACTTTTTCCTTCTGACTGGCTGCAGTATCAGTTATGACACACTTCTGGTAAGGAGCTGAGGTGCTAATCACGAAGCACACAGACAGCACAATGTGACATAACTGACACGCAGGCAAACAGAGGGCGTCTGGTGCAGAGCAGCTCACCCCCGGTACTTGGTCTCGGCGATGGGCTTGAGGGACTCGCGGTTCTGGTCGATGAAGAGAGCCACGTCCTTCCACACCGCGCTCGGCTGCACCGCCTCGGTCAGGGGGGTGCCCACGTTGTTGGCGTGCTCCATCACAAGCTCGTTGGTCACGCCGCGTGCCGTCTTGAGTGCAGCCTCGTCCGCAGGCAGCACGGCAATGTTGAAGGTTACGGTCTGCGCGGCACAACACACAGCTTGAAACCTTCGAATTTATTCTGACCAGAAAATTGTTAAGGTACAAGATGCCTCAAGGACAGGACTGGCTTTGCTCCTCAAAAGCTGCTAAGTATGCAAATGCAGCAGCAACGCCACAGAACGCCGCTAAAAATATTGCAGAATTGAGAAAAGCCACAGTGGCATGGCGCAATTTATCTGGGCGCACACCTTGTCTTCCTTGTTGTAGATGGGGTCTTGCAGGGAGATCAGGATGGCCTTGTTGCTGCTGCCGCTGGCCGCAAATAGAACGGCGTCAGGCACGTCCAGCCACTTGCCGTTGCTGGCCACGTACTGGGCGCCTGCCGAGCCATTTGTGAAGACCGGGGTGGAGATCAGTCCGGCCCTGGCGCCTGCGGGCAGAACAGGAGTCAGCTTAGTCTGAATCTTTTGTCCAAGGCAGCATGCACAATATAAAGCGGTAACGAAAGCATCCTGTTTAATGGTGGTTGACATCCCATGCACTGGCAGTCACACTTGGTGGCCTCTAGCCTGTTTTCCATGAGCCAGCACCAGATATCCATGAGAATAATTTTACGCAACCAAAATGCTGTATGCAGGGACAGATCAAAGATCTCACCTGTTCCGTAGTATTGCGCGGTGGAGCTAACGCCCTGCAGCTGCAGGGTGGTTGAGGTGGGGAAGCTGGCCTGCACAGGATCGGTCTCACAAAGTCAAGTACTGCAGGCCGTCGTGTGATTCGGGATATTCATGCGACGCAAAGAAGGCAAGGCCAGTGAGCTTAGTCGTGGTGGGCAACACGAGAGATCCGGGGGAGGCGAACCTTCTCGGCGGAGAGCGTGAAGACAAGGTCAGCGATGGGCTTGGACATATCAGGAGCCGGAGCAGAAGCTGGTGGCAGGTCGCGAGCTCCTGCGAGCAGAATATCAAAATCACGCTGTAAAGGCTCAGGAGAAGACGATGGAAAATAAATGGCCCACGAATGAGACGCGAAGCAAAATTACTCAAAACGCGTTCTGAGCAAACTTTTACAAGACAATCTTGTGAATATTCACCTGCTGCTGCGATGAGGGCCACTAGGACCGCGATGCAGGCAATTGTCCTCATTGCAGGCGACTCTTGGCTGTCGACCTGCGAACAGGGGTCACTTAGAACAGATCACGTGCTGTACAGGCCGTCAGGTGTGCACATTAATTCAGAAACAAGTGCTATTTTGAGAAGAATATAGAGCAGAGCTGCATAGGGATGAACAAGGTTGGGTGATGCTTCCTGCATGTACCGGCATTGCCCCGCCAATATGTTCACAGGATGGAACTGAAGACTTGCGACAGCGCTGAGTGCCTTCAGTCAATAGATTCCTTCTCTGCATTCCGTAAAGGAAATAATTTGCAGGAGGCAGAATGCGTGAAGGCCGACGGGCCAATGCCAAGGGAATGCCGTTGGCTCACCTTGTTCGCTGTCGAGCGGTTGGTGCTCGGTCGGGCGGGTAGGTGTGCGGCGAGAAGATCAGAAGGATAGGTGTGAATCCTCAGAAAGTTTTGTTGGATGCTCAGAGTCTTGCAGCCTTTGAAGGGCTTGTCCTGCTTACGTCGTTACCACACAGGCAATTGGAGCAGAAGTTGATTGAGAACCTCGACTATACGGACGCGCCTTACGTCAGGAAGAAGAATATCCTTGACTAAACATTCCATATTATTGAATAGATACCTTCCAAACAGCAGAATGCTGCTGCAAGCAATTCCATCAGAGCATCAGAATGTCAAACCAGAGGGAACAGTGGGCACCACTAGTGTCTTCAAATCCTATCTGTCATAGAACACCTTGCTGGACCGTCCAGTGACTGCAATGTACCCCAGCCTTGATGATCTACATGCCCCTCACGTCAAGAACGTTTGTAAAGACCTCTCTTGTCTAGCGGCTAAGTTCAAGACGCAGTTCAGCTAGATACCATAACTTTTGGTATAAGGTATTGAAGAGCAATTTGAGAGCAAATGTGCAGTGCACAGACTCTGCAGTTGATATTGTTTTCAGCAAAATGATCACTGATGGCATGGTATGTGTGGCCACGCATGGCAAATGTCACCACAAATCAGAGGATTATGTTTCATTCTTTTGTGTGTGCATCCTCTCCTAGTCTAGACTCGCCTATCGTTTGGAGCACGCTCTGCCTTGATGACTGCATTTCTATTTCTCTGATTCCACCTTTAGCCATGCTCAAGCCTGTTGCGCAGCAGGAACTGCCAGCACTTCAGCATTGTTAGCAGCTGCGGTCAGCTCCTGGCTGACTTCCCACAGCTTCCGCGCCACATCTGTGTCATAGGAGGCCTTGCTGGACGCCTTGGGTTGGCAGTCAACCCAGTACTTGGAGCTCACACCCTCCACCTCAGGGGAGGAGGCTAGGTAGATACTGGTGGCTGCTCCCTGTACTGGGGTCTTTAGAAAGACACTGGCCGCCTTTAGCAAAGGCACCTGCCACCAGGGCACCGGGTCTGGAACAAGGTACCTGCACATGCGCATGCATGCCATGCAATCAGCCTCCCTTATTGAAGTTCATGCATGCATATACTACCAAGTGATTTGTTTTCACATTTAAGATATTTCTCAGGCCTCCGTGAATATCAGAAATAGAAAAGCATGCAGGCGCGGACATGCAAGCAAAGATGCTCAGCAGTGCTGCGAAGGAGAAGGGGAAAATGTTGGCAGTTTACCTTTGGAGCTCTGTCTGCACAACACCAGGGTGAAGTGCGTTGACTGTCACATTTGCATCCAGCGGCAGGCGCCTGGCCAGCTCATATGTGAAGAGCACATTTGCCAGCTTGGACCTGCGCACACATCCAAAACAGTTGGACCTCAGCACGTATCAGAGTGAACGACTAAGTGTTAATCATTGCACTGCCCTCACTCAAATGTCATATATGGAGAGACCCTCAGCGGCATGCTTGAGCCTGGGAACAGCCTTATGCATCCACAAGAGTGTCCCCAGGCTCACGCATGCAAGAAAACATGACTGTGATGCTTGACGCAACTTGTCACAGTGACTGGCTGCAGAGCATGATTTGAGGATACAATGCAGGCTTTAAACAATTGCAAAACGTTGAAGACTTACTGGCCATATGCAACCCAGGGCTGGTACTTCTGCCGGCTCTGCAGGTCCTCAAAGTTTATGCGCCCAAACATGTGGGCGGACGATGATACATTCACTATCCTGGACGGCCTGCACAGCACACATGCCATCACACTTGCGATTTCAAATTCGTGCGTGCAGACTGAAGTCCAGATATGGGATCTGCTGTGAGATTGGATCTCCTGTGCTAAGGCATTCCTCACGCAAGCCTGAGGTGTGTCTCGTAAGGCAGATTTCCAGTGTGAGCCTCCTGTGAGAAAAGAACCAAGTCTCTATATGAAATTTTCCTCTGGGGTTCACCTGGAGGGATCTGTGAGCAGGGGAAGGAGCATGGTGGTGAGCAGGAAGTGGCCCAGGTGGTTGGTCCCCAGCTGCAACTCAAACCCATCCTTTGTGCGCAGCTCAGGTGTCGCCATGACACCTGCATGCATGCACCGTACATCACCCCAGCAACAAATGAATGTCCAGACCCCTGCTCAGGTCGCTCGGAGCAGTCAACCTCCAAGGGAGTAGAGTGAACTTCTCTGTTCCATCTCTATTGGCCCAGGAAAGAGGTCCTCAAGCAGCCATCGGGTGTGGGCGCATAGATGCTTGTGCATTTTGCTTTGCCTGCAGCCAATATACAGGGTGCGAGGAGCATGCCTGCATTGTTGACGAGGACATCCAGCGGCCTGCCTCCATCCAAGGCCTTCGTGGCAAAGCTGCGGATGGTTGACAGATCTGCCAGGTCCAGCGAGACTGCTTCCACCTTTGCCCCAGGCAGCCCTGCCCTGCAGTTTGGTATCCCTGTCAATGTGCGGATTGCATCACCTTACGATCATTTCAAGCTTTTGCCATATGGCTGAAATACAGTGTGCCAGATGTTTTGAGCTCACTTGATCTTGTCCCTCGCGGCCCGCCCTTTATTGATGTCTCGGCATGCCAGCACCGTGGCGTACCCCTGGGATGCGAGTGATTTGGCTGTTTCAAAACCAATGCCGGTGTTGGCTCCTGCACACAAAGCATATCAGGGTGGCTTGATGCCTTGACTTCTAATGGAGGCATCAATGCCATTGCCGCATCTTGGCTTATTAAGGGACCCTTCGGTAGGGTCAAAATATTGCACACCTGTGATCAAAGCGCTCTTTCCGTTGAATGTAACTGCACTGCATGCTACCCCAGAGTATCGCCTTCTCGAGGAGCATGTGAACTGTCTTCTGGAGGTGAACAGGTGGGCAGAGTGACCCGTAAAGGATCGGCCTTGTTGCAACGACATCAATCGCATATATTCTACAGTTCAACTTCTCTGAATACGAGATTTCTGGCCAAAAATAACCAGGATCTGACCAGATGTTCTTTTCAGGGGAAGCAAGTTTTGTCGTCCCTTCGTTGATGCAGATCAGTCGCAGCTCCTACCCTTGTGTTCTGAACTTCTTGGAAGTAAAATTGAGCTCCAGATTTTCTCTAGAAGAAAGGTTTGCCAGCATGTCCCCACGTGGGTGCATGTGACTGTATACGTCATTGGCTTCCACGATTTGCTCGTCTTTGCAAGCACATTGCAACCGCTTTGGTGTGGGATTCGATATACGATGCATTTCATTGGAGTCTGATCACATCGATTCTGTGTCCAGATCGGTGGCCTTGGTCTCCTTCGAATGGCCTTGTCAAACCCCAATGGAAGGCAATCGCCAGCAGCAGGTAAGGCGGTTTAAGATGCTCTAAGCTTACCTACGATGTACAGATTTTAAAAGTCTCATGGACACCCAGCAATGAATCTGATGAAACTACCTTGGCAGGTAAATATTGCATTCTGATGTGTGGCCACATGCCGCCTGAAGTGGAGGAATGGTAGGACGCAAGACATTTTGAGAGACCCTTTCTAATTTCCAAACAATTTCTGCCTCCTTGTTATGCGTAATCTGTTATATCCCAGCATATTCTGAGAGAGGGATGCCTACAGCTATGGGCACTTTGGAGACATGTTTGAGGCTCTGCTGAAGGATGAGCCAGCCAGCGAGCATTGGGACACGTTCTTCGTCGTTGACGATCACTGGCCTGCACAGGGCTGCCTGGAAACATATGAGGTGCACGCCAAGCCCTGCTCCAGCACCCATACATTCTCCATCGGGCCCACTCAAATATGGTAGTCATTGCGCACAATTTGGCATTCTGGTAAATATTTCTGGTGATAAAAGTTGCGTGTGTACAGGGTATTGTGGTGACAGGGAGTGCGTCCGACTCCTTTGGGACAGATCCATGGATAGTGCGGCTCCGAGATGAGCTGGCAGCGGCCGTGCGCCGAAAGCAGAAGATCCTTGGAGTCTGCTTTGGCTGCCAGATCATGGCCATAGTCCTGGGCGGCTCCGTCGGTGAGCCACAGAACTGCCAAAGAGATTGTGATAGCAAATAACAAATGAAGTGATGGACTCTGCTCTTTGCTGCTTGGCAACCAGACTGACATTAGCCCTGTGCTGTGTGCAAAAATTTGTGCAGAAAGAAGTGTGTAAAGTGTGCAGGAATGCCGATACTGCTATGCATGAAGAAAATATTCTGCATGCAGATGCAAGGGCCTGCATTGGCTTTGAAGGAGTTACATGAATGTGAGCTTCAGGGAGCTTCCCTGTCATGCAGGCAGGGCACCGGTAGGACTGGAGATAGGCACGCGCAGGATAGTCTTCCAGCAGCTGCAAGATCTGGCCAGAGGCTTGCCCTGGGGACACGCCTTACCAGAAGATGGGAGCGTGGTTGTCCATGAAATCCATCAGGACTGCGTGCTGGAGCTTCCAAAGGATGCCACGCTGCTGGCGTCTTCGCCCAAGACCAGGGTGGAAGTGTGGGCGTATGACAGCCACGTCCTATGCATACAGGGTGAGTCACCCACTGTCCGAGTATGCGTGCGTCCAGAAAGTAGACAGTGTTCTTTTTTTCACCGGGTCTCTTGCAGCCAGGGCTGTGAGCAAGACAGGGAACCAAGAACACTGATAGGGGGAATATAGCGTGTGCTTCTGCTGGTTCTCATGACTAAACTAACACCCACCTTTCCTGTGACACGGAAGTCACATGATGATGCTGTGGTGAGATCGCACTTGAGCGCGAGAACCTATTTGCTATATTGCATCGTACTGCATTTTGAGTGCGAGTATCTGTCTGGCTCGGCATTGCGAGACCTTCAGAGTACTGTATTGAGGATTGTCTCTTTGTGCATGTGCAGGGCACCCAGAGTTCTCGAGGGACTTCATGGACACCCTGATCAGGTGGAGGACAGCCAATGCCCCAGAAGCACTGCCGCAGTCCCAGGCAGATCAGGCACTCGCACAGCTAAATGATCAGCCTGTCACTGCCACAGATCAGGCTGCCTTGCAGCGTTTGTGTCATGCCTTCATTGCAGGGCGCACATGATTATCCGTGCATGTGGTGTTCTTGTCCAAGTCCCGCTTGGGCTGCTGATGTTGAACAAATTGCCAAGGATACCTTAAGTATGTAAATCCAATTGCATGTAAATAGTAGCATTGCCTAGTCCCGCTGTAATCTGATGTCTGCACGCTGACCGGAACACCACACGCCGTGAGTCAATGAGCTTGCCGTTTTCTTCTGAAGGATGTCGAATGTCAAACAAACAGTCATCCGCTGCTTGCGCAAATTGATATAGCAACTAGCAGGCACCAGCACACAGCTGGCCTTCTGCCTGATGTGGAAAGCGTGGAGAAAGACTGGGTACATTGCAGCCAGCAAGGTGTAAAATGACACAGGATGTGCGGACAGTGTGGTATTCTTTACTCCCTCTGGTCTGGATTTCTGGAGTCATGCTCTGCTTGTGTCGTCTACTACTCAATTTATGCCATTCCCATATTCATGAGAATGTCAGCCACCATATTATGGCATCTTTATTCAAGAGATATTCTTCCTGACGTAAGGCGCGTCCGTACAGCCAGTCAAGGTTCCAGAGCAAGTTCTGCTGCAGTTGCCAGTGTGGTAACGACGTATGCAGGACAAGCCCCTCAAAGGCTGCAAGACTCTGGAGCATCCATCAAAATGTTCTGAGATTAACGCCTATCCTTCTGATCTTCTCACCGCACACCGTCCCGACCAAGCACCAACCGCTCGACAGCGAACAAGGTGAGCCAACGGAATTCCCCTGGCATTCAATGATTGGTACTTCCGCCTTCACGCATTCTGCCTTTGGCGAGTAATACAATAGTTCTACGGGATGCAAAGAAGGAGTTTCAAAAATGAAGGCCCTTAGCGCTGTTACACACTGTCATTTCTATCCTGTCAACATGTCAGGCGGGGCAATGCCGGTACATGTAGGAAGCATCACCCGACCTTGTGCAGTTCATGCTAGTTTTCATCTCAACATTGCAGCTACTAATTAATTAAAGTGTACATTGACGGCCTTGACAGCACCGGCACATGTTCTGAGTGACCCCTGTGCGCAGGTCGACAGCCAAGATTCGCCGACAATGAAGACAATTGCCTACGTCGCGGTCCTTGCTGCCCTGATCGCAGCAGCAGGTGCATATGACAGAACAGTTTGCCCGAATGTGCCCAAAGTTGCGCCGATGTTGCCCTTACAAGATTTGCTCCGCATCACATCCCGTGTGCCAGTCAGTGTGCGTCGTTTGAGTGTGAGCCTTCAAAGCATGAAATTTATGTTCATCTATGTAGGCGCTCTCGACTTGCCACCAACTTCCGCTCCTGCTCTCTCTCCTGCGATGCCCAGGCCCATCGCCGACCTTGTCTTCACGATATCCGCCGAGAAGGTGCGCCTCCCCGGATCACTCGTGTTGCCCACCACAACCAAGCTCAATGATCTTGTTCTCTTTGCGTCGCAAGATAAGTCTGAAACACGTAGCAACCCGCAAAAATTGACTCAGTAGGATCGATCCCGTGCAGGCCAGCTTCCCCACCTCGACCACCCTGCAGCTGCAGGGCGTCAGCTCCATCGCCCAGTACTACGGAGCAGGTGAGATTTTTGATCTGTCCCTGCATACAGCAAATTTGTTTGGTTACAAAAAGACACCCTCATGCATTTCTGGTGCTGGCTCATGGAAAACAGGCTAGAAGCCACCAAGTGTGACTGCCAGTGCATACACCACTGTGGAACAGGGTGCTCCCAAAATCGACTTGTATTGTACCTTCGGACAAAAGATTCAGACTGATCCAATTATAACCGAATCCTGCCCTGCTTGCAGGTGCCAAGGCCGGACTGATCTCCACCCCAGTATTCACCAACGGCTCGGCAGGGGCTGAGTACGTGGCCAGCAATGGCAAGTGGCTGAACGTGCCTGACGCTGTGCTCTTTGCCAACAGCGGCAGCAGCAACAAGGCCATCCTGATCTCCCTGCAGGAGCCCATCTACAATGAAGATGACGAGGTGCGCATGATAATTCCATGCATGCATTGATCCAAAAGATATGAAAACGATGGTTTGCACAAAGACTCTTTTGCCTGTTCTTTGCCAGCTTGAGGCAAATATCTGCGGTGCTCCTGCTGCTGCATGTGCAAGCCATGACAGAGTATAGGGAGAAGAGCCACCCGATAAGCAAAGCACATGCCTAATCTTCTCAGAAGTTCTGACTTGCAGCTTCCTGGTAGGTTCTTGCAGAGATCACTGTCTCAAGCTGTGTGTTGTGCCACGCAGACCGTGACCTTCAACATTGCCGTGCTGCCTGCCGACGAGGCTGCACTTAAGACGGCGCGCGGCGTGGCCAACGAGCTTGTGATGGAGCACGCCAACAACGTGGGCACCCCCCTGACCAAGGCGGTGCAGCCGAGCGCGGTGTGGGAGGACGTGGCTCTCTTCATCGACCAGAACCGCGAGTCCCTCAAGCCCATCGCCGAGACCAAGTACCAGGGGTGAGCTGCCCTGCAACAGACGCTTTCCTTTCCCTGTATGTCATGTGATACCGTTCTGCTGTCTGTGTGCTTCTTGAACAGCGCGTCAGCTGCTCAGTACTTCTGTCCTCTTGATGCTTGACTCAGGATGTGTGTCAGAGCGGCTTTAGTCATGGGCGTCTGCTTGAAGCTATCTTCTAACACCCAGCCGTCTGGTTCGTTACAGCCTTTGGCAATCCCTGCTGGTCACTGGCATACGGTAGGCATACGATGTGGCATACGACGAATCTCATCACCCAGCTGCCTAAGACCAGAGTGGACATGATGCTATACTTGTCTTCGTAGAAGAACTGAAATCAGCCTTCCTTGACGACAATTGAAAGGTGGCATTTCTGTGCTCTTACGGATGCCCGGCATGCTGCATGTTGTTGGGTGAGGCCTGTGTGATGAACGCGGGCAAGTCTGTCTAGTATTTGACAACCGCAGCTTCCCAGTGGGTTAACCCAGGTTGTGTGCATGCTCAGGTGGGGCAGTGGGTCTCGCTGGGGTGGATCCGGCTGGGGCTCTGGCAGCCGCGGCTGGAACAGCGGCTGGGGCAGCAACTACGGCTGGGGCAAGTAGGATGGCACATTGGGCGCCTCCCATGCAACCGGCACTGCTTTGAAGCCCATGATGCAGCCTTGTACAAACAGCCAGGCAGGAGAATAAGTGAAGCTCAGGAAGCCGCATGACTCTGGCTGAGCAGGCCAGCGTGGCCCAAGCAAAGAAGTTCTTTGAGGGAACGCAGCAGGAAATTGTTGATTATAATTTGGTTGAGAAAAGAAAATGTGCCCAAGTATTCATTTTTTTCATCGGTAGGATCAAGGAAAAAATAAATGAATCAGGTCGGGCTTCAGTTTGGAACTTCCAAGGTACTTCAGACATTATGGCAGCGCAGCAAATTTGCGGAGCAACGAAGCGAGCAGTCAGTAGCACTGGAAAGTACAAGGTACCTGGCATTCTCTGTTTTGCTGTCTTGGTGGGATCAAGAGTGGACTCAAGAATGTAGTAGAGGCTCAATGAACATGGCATGGAGGTTCTTTCTTGGCAGAGTATTGTACAGCTGAGGGCGGACGATTATGATCTTGTTTTACATGATGTCTGAACATGCAACTTTACAAAAATAAATGAGCGCAAGGAGGCTCTTGCAGCTCAAGTCTGGGTGTATAGCCTGTAAGAAATAAAGATGTTCAGAGATGTGTCTTTGATGATCATCACGCGCTCAGCTCCACGGAAGAATGCGCAGTGGGCCGCCAAAATGCAAACTGGCCAGAGAATCACGAACACGTCAGCACACATCATATTATTTTACACGCTGTTCCTGCCAGAGGAAGGTGCATCCGCAGACAAGCTGCAGGTGCAGGCTCCTGATTAATCCTCCTGGCAGACAAGTGCTGTCCACCCTGTCAGCATTCTCGGGCTGTGCATTTCGGGCGGAAAGTGTTACATTTGTGTGTCATAACAGTACTTGTTGGCCTCAGTGCCCACTCTTTTGAGGCAAATGTGTCATTTCACTTAGAGAAATTGCGAACATCCGACTTGCATTCCTATGCCAACTTGGTTGAACTCTACTGGACTTTTTGGGCCGTAGTATGCATGCAAACCGGCAGTGCATGCCATTCTTGAAAAGCTAGGTCGGGAAGGAAAAGCACCAATACCAATATACGAATAGGACAGCGCAAGTCTGGATGCATGCTTTGTCGCATCAGGCAGATTTTGGCAATTCTGGACCTTTAACAGGTGAATTTTGAACCATGTTTCTGACGTGAGGCAGATCCAGCTTCCTGGGCAGCTGCACATGAGGTAAGGACGTAAGCACACGCACTGATAGCGTAAAGTTCGCCATCGGGCTCGAAATGCTGCACACTCCCAGAAGCAACACTAAAATCTCCAAGCAACGCATCTGCTGGTATATTACCTGACAAATCTCAAGCACGACCAACCATCAAGGATCTACTGACCGAAAAGGTGAGCATCGAGCTTGCTTCAGGCATCGCCCTTCCCGCCTTGACACATCCTACCTTTTCTACATTCTTACGTTGAGGTATACACGGTTATTGAGTGAAATGTCATTCTTCAAGGCCTCATAGCACGAAATCGCACTGTCCGCAAGGAATCTTGCGAAGGTTTGTTCCTGCCATGTTTGCCGGTACAAGCACGCACGCCTCAGCGTTGGGTATCGTATCCTTGGAGCTGTTTGTCATGAGTACCTTACGCAAATGCATATTTCACACTCGCGCTTACGATCGTCAGTTTCACTTTGAGATGGTCTGCCTGGGCACCTCTGCGCAGGCTTGCATCGGGTGTGGAGGCCTAGTCATCCGGAATGAAGACACTTGCGTACGCCGGGGTCCTTCTGGCCCTGTTTGCAGCAGCAGGTGAGCTTCAATACGGATGCTTTCACTTGTTTACCGAGAAGCTTTCACTTGTTCTACCGAAAAATTCAGGTTTACGGAACTGCTTCGTCACCGCATCTCAACCAGAGTCGTCGTAGAATAGACCCCTTGAGTAAGGCAGCGTGGCGATATGCGTACAGGAGCTCGTGACTTGCAGCAAGCATCCGCTCCCGCCCCCGCAACGTCCAAGCCCATCGCCGATCTCGTCTTCGTGCTTTCTGCCGAAAAGGTGCGCCTCCTTCATTTTTGTCTGTCATGACTGCTGAGCAACGTCCTGCCCACCACGAACAAGCTCAGTGTCTTACTTCTATTGTGTGGAATCAACCAAAGTCTTGAAGATCGCTGCACAACGTTGACTTGGTGAGACTCTCCCACTGCAGGCCAGCTTCCCTTCCTCTAGCACCCTGCAGCTCAAGGAGGTCAGCTCCACCGTCCAGTTCTATGGAGCAGGTGAGCAAAGTGCCTTTCCCCGTGCAATCACTTGCGACCAGCGCTTGTTGTGATTTCACCCTACTGCGCTGGCGCAAGTCAATTGACCCGGCACTGCGCCGCAGATCATAGCAGATATTTAATCGAGCTCAAGACCAGGTTACACTATTACTTGTCATCGTGTGGACCATGCAGAGGCAAGCCGTAGTATATCTGTTCCCATGTTCATACTAGCAGACCCCAAATGATCTCACTGAATTGTGTCGTGACCTCATGCTCTGCAGGTGCCAGGGCCGGACTGATCTCCACCCCGGTGTTTTTCAACAGCTCGGCAGGCGCAGAGTACGTGGCCAGCAACGGCGAGTGGCTGAACGTGCCTGACGCTGTTCTGTTTGCCAACAGCGGCAGCAGCAACCAAGCCATCCTGCTCTCCCTGCAAGACCCCATGTACAATGAAGATGACGAGGTGTGCCCCAAATACCTTCAATGCCCGTGTGATCACATTCCATTTGGCTGTCTGTGCACCTGGTGCTTGCGCTCTACAAGTTGATCAGGGTGTGCATGGCCTTTGTCTCATGCAAAGATGCCATCTCCTGTGAGCCCAAGCTAGACATATGCCACAGGACTACTTGCCCTTGCCAGTGCAAAAGGGCTTTGAATTCTCCATTCTGGAGTGATGGTTGACTGAAGACCCTGTGTCAAATCCCTGTGCAGACCGTGACCTTCAGCATCGCCGTGCTGCCTGCGGACGAGGCTGCACTCAAGACGGCGCGCGGCGTGACCAACGAGCTTGTGATGGAGCACGCCAACAACGTGGGCACCCCCCTGACCGAGGCGGTGCAGCCGGGTGCGGTGTGGAAGGACGTGGCGCTCTTCATCGACCAGAACCGCGAGTCCCTCAAGCCCATTGCTGAGACCAAGACCTGGTGGTGGTGAGCTGCTTTGCATACCTCTCCCCTGGATCATTTCCCCCTGCTTATAAACCCCGGCAGACGCACCTTGCCTCTAGCAGGAAAACTGTTTATAAGAACATTAAGAAACCCCGCTGCCCGGAGGACATGTGAAAAGCTTCACCTGTGCGGTTGCTTGCTTGCTAGCCGCAGTGGTTTCTAGCGCGTCTTCTCTGCCTTGTCTTTCCTAGTTCTTGTTCTCTGCAGCGGCAAAGGTAATGCAGCCAGTTCTCTGCAGCGGCAAAGGTAATGCAGCCAGTACAGTACTTGGGCTTTGTTCAAGTGCACCCTCAGTCAGATATGTCTACCTGCTCATGAGCGCTCAAGGCCAGTGTAGCTTGCTTTTGTACTTGTTGTCAGCAGGCGAAAATAAGGAGAATCACTTGTAGATCTACTTTATTCTTGTCAATCCCCCTGTTGTCAGGGGACCATCACGGTGCACCAGCCTTTCTGTGTTACCGCTCAAGCGTGCGTTTGATCGGCAGATCCGGTGTGGACAGCAGGAATACTTCACTTCCTCTCACTTAATTGTCTACCATCTGATGAGCATTGTGCCTAATCAGGTGGGGCCCTGGCTGGGGCGGGGGCTGGGGCGGCCGCGGATACAACCGCGGCTGGGGCGGCTGGGGCTGGGGCAAGTGAGTCACCTGCCAGCATGGCAAATGACTCATCTGCCAGCTCAGCTGCATGGTTGTGGCTGGGGCTCGGGCATGTGAGCACCTGACTGCCGCTGCGGTGCAAGCTGCTGACAAAGCTGTGGACCCAACACTGCAAGCTTCAGAGCAAGGCAAACTCCCAAGAAGGACCCAGCACCGCAAGCATCAAGCGAAAGGCAAATACTCAAGAGTGGACAATAAAAGTCTGAAGGGCTGAACCAAATCCATGCGGACGGGGTTGATGTAGGGTAGTTTTTGTTTGCAGGGCAGGCAGCAAGTAGACTGTAGGATTTGACATCTGTAACTTTGTGTATTTTATTACTTGAGGAACCTTCAAGACAACCAAGGCTACCAAGACAACAACCAGGAAGACCCTTCAAAGTTCAGAGTTCAAGGTCTGGGTCATAAAGTGGAACACAAGGTGATATGATGTATGATGTCAGCGCCCACACATAGCCCAACCCAGGAGAAATTTCAATTTTGTTAGAATCCAGTCTGTTGTTTATAGTTATACAAATGAACAGAAATTGATGAGTCTTGACTGGCCGCCCGCAGATGAACAGATTGCAGAATTTCAAACAGGTTTTGATTGTAATGATTTGATTTCGATACCCACATCTTTACTGCTGCTCACGCGGCACTAGAGCTGTGCCTGGGTCTTGCATGCATGCTTCTAGCTAGAGCTCTTACTGTGCCAATCTGGGTACATGCCCTTACATCAGGCTGCGCACAATCTGGGGCCACACAGGAAAAATGCGGACAGGAAACGCCTCACTGACCCTGGCTCAAGCTTGCAGCACAAACACGAATCGAACTGGGCTGTAGTTCTGCTCTGTAGTCTGGACAAACCGGCGGCCTCAACATGCAACAGTCCAACATCCCCCTCAAGCCACATCATAACGGTGATACTGAACTGATCCTGGCTAGTTAAATCTAACGTGCACTCCTGCAGCCAGAGGAGTTGATTTCCGTCAGTTATGCTACCACAGTCTCTGACTATCGTTCACGGCTGTTGGCGGTATGTCTGCAAGCATCCATCTACAAGAAGGACCTCGTGTGTCCCAGATGCGTGTGTGCCCAAAAAGGCCAGCATTGCAGCCCACGGCATCTGTGTATGGCACACCGCGTGCAAAATACTTGAGCTCTTACCACCAACAATGGTACTATTCCCATGGCATGAGTAATCACTGACGTTGCCCTCTGGTAGCTTCAGGCGTTTGCCGCGCAATCTGCAACATGCGGTGCACTGCATAGCATTGACATACCGGAAAAGGGTGCATGTGCCTCTCTGCATGACATGTCAAAAGCGTAGCCAGCATGCTTCCTGGCCATTGCCTCGCATGGGATGTCACTTATTGCAAGATGCCACAATCACAGAAACAGAAAGACAATTCCGCCCAATTCACCGGCTGGTGGTCCATCAGTAGATGGATTTCAGGTGGTCATGACAGGCTTTTGATGTTCATGCATGTTGCTAAGTGCAGACAGTGCTTTGAACAGCCCAGCCTGTCAAAAGTGTTCTGGGATACCTCGTCTGTTAGGATATTTGTGGGAATCTTTGGATGCTTGCGCACCATGCGAACCCAAAATTTTTGGCTTCCCCGCCCCTTCCGCCTAACATTACGTACAGGATAAAAGAGGTTTACGAGACGGCCGATATGAAGCTTCACGAGCCGATCATTCAAACATGACGACACACTTCCACTGATCTACTGATCCTGAGCTAGCTGGCGGTATAGAGCACCTGATTAGCAGACTCAAGGCATCTCCACACGCGCCACCGCGAAGCAACTCACCACTGCAGGTATTGCTCCATGCTAGGTATTGTTCCATGCCGTGCGTTTCCTACCATTGCTGGGCCGGTAGAGCTAGCTTTTTACCCCTTCTACCGCATATGTTATCTCTTTGAGCTGCCTTTTGAGCTCCTGAGAGCCGGTAGAGCAGTTATTCAGCACAGCTGTGTGTGTCTCTACCGTGGGAGCGTGCCAATCGTTTCATGGCAATGCAGAGCAGCAGCGCTGCCGGAGGAGCTGGATTCGAGCCAATATGACTTCCAAAATGGCTTTGTTGACGTTTGCGGTCCTCTTCGTCGCTGCTGGTGAGAGTCGTACAACTTCGAAACTGAATCAGAAGCTGATTGACCTTTCTTGATGCGCCGTTTCTTTGAGAGACTCTCTTACACTGATCGCTGATTTAGACTTGAGCAACTATACCAAATGTAGTGGGGCATTTGCGAGCGGGCTGGGCGCGCTTTGCAGCGATCTGGAGTAGCATCGGAACGGCCGTGCTTCGTCACGCCATGCCTTCCTAGTCACAATTCTTGTGGGAATGTCTGTTTGTACTTAATAATGTGCGATGGCAGTAGTATAGGGGTCTCCAGAGCTATTTAGGACGTGGTGCTTGCCATTTCGCTGTTTTTCTACGGAGCTTCAACGGTCGTAATGGGCGCAGGCGCACGCAAGTTGCAGCAGGCTCCCGCCGCCGCGCCAGCCTCCAGTGGCAAGCCCGTGGCGGATCTTGTCTTCGTTTTGTCTGCTGATAGCGTGAGTGTGCCTTCCTTGCCAGCTTACCCGAGGACAAGTCTAGAGCACGGGCCCATCACTTCCAAGGTTTTGGCCGACTCAGCAGATGCCTTCAGCAGGAATTTTGCCCAGTCGATGATAGGTCGTTGGGGCTGCGCAGGCATCATTCACAAGCCCAACAACCTTGCAGCTCGAGGGAGCAACATCGTCCGTTCAGTTCTATGGATCAGGTACGCCCGCCGCCGTTGCTCACTTTCGACCTGCGACTAAAGCTTCATCATACTTAATTTATCCTTTGTACGCCAATTTTCGGATGTAGACATATCGTTCGCATCGTCTCCCAGCTATCCAGAGCACCTGGCGTCTGGTAATGCTTTGCAGGGGCCCACTGAGAACAGCATGGCAGGCTGACATTGCAATGCTGTGCTCCTGCAACAGGCGCGCGTGCAGGAGTCATCCTGACCCCTAAGTTCCTCAACTCCAGCGCGGGAGCAACCTATGTGGCTGCAGATGGCAGCTGGCTGGATGCACCAGACGCTGCTCTGCATGGCACTTTCAACGGCTCGCACAGGGCCGTACTGCTGTCTCTCTCAAGCCCGCAGTATGATCCTGCAACATGGGTACGCCCGTATCCGGCAGTTTCTTACTGTTGCTCAGGTTCATGGCTGAATATCAACAAGGTACAGCTGCCTGAGATTGTTTGCATTAGCGGGAACTGCCACTTTTGATCACATGCAAGGGAAGTTTCTGGCATTGCAATGCATGCAAATTTGTGATCGGTGCTGTCTTGCATTGATTGAGGATAGTTTGTGCTGCTCCTGCCTCTGCCTGTAGATGTGTACCTTATGCTTGGGTAGTAGATTTGCTTTAAAATTTCAAATCCAGTTTAGGCTTGCTGAGATGTGCATTTGCATGCATGCAGACTGCCAATTTCAATGTGAAAGTGCTGGAGGCTGCTGAGAGCGGCCTGCGCGTCTCCAAGGGCGTTGTGAACGAGCTTGTGGCTGAGTCAGCCGCCGGCAGCGGACAAATCATCCCTGTGATCCAGGCGCGCACTCATTTAGATTGCTGGTCAATATTGGTGTAGGAGATTCTTCCTGCTCGAAATGCTTATTTGCCTCTGCGCTCAGCCCGACCACTGAAAATGTCTTGAACAATCTGGTTTGCTTGGGCAGCGAGCTCTACTGGGTTTTATGCTGCCAGTCCGGCAGGTCAAGCAGAGCCTGCCGCCTGTTACAATTGGGGCATCTTTCTGGGCGCATGTTGTGTGATCACCAAATGCCGCCGCAGAGGATACCGAACATCATGCTATCTGTACCACCTAATTGCAGTTCGAGAGGGGCAGCAGCATGGATGTGTTTCCAAGGGTGTGTGATGCCGATAGGTGTGTCTGTCTGGGGGATACAGGAGGGAACGGTGCTGACAGACGTGGCGCTGTTCATTGACCAGAACAAGGATTCGCTGCAGCCCATTGCCGAGACCAAGGTCTGGTGGTGGTGGTGGGGAGGGTGAGTGCCCTTGAATTTCTCTGCCCTTCAAGTTCCCTGCCATGTCCAAATTTATACTATGGAGCATTCCCCTTTTTGGGGCTTTTTATCCAGGGAACTCAACAATCGACTGGAAATTTGTTGCGTAGAAGTCCCTGGTAGTGTCCTGCATGGAAGGATGTGCAAGCCTGTGTCTGATGCATCAGGCTTTCTGCCTTGAAATTGACAGAATTTTGCCCGCCTTCTCAAAGCATAGCCCTGTGCTACAGCCCTGCATGCCTGTTGATGCTGCTTTGCAGCTTCAACAGGGCTATCGGCCCTTTACAAGGCACTTGTGGACTCTTTTTCTGAGACTCATGAGGACTTCAGAGCGATTTTCGCACTCATGCGGCCGTTATGCCTATTCTGGTATATCTTGTGGGGGTGAGGCAGAATTGAGAGGGTAAATTTGGTGTTGTGTGCAGGCCCACCTATTACTATCCGTTCTACGGGAACGGCTGCGGATATTACGGGTGCGGCTGGGGCTGGGGCAAGTGATTATATGCCAGCTCAGGTATTACATCACCCGCCAGCTCAGCAAGTGAGTCACCAGCCAGCTCAGCCGTGAGGGCTGCCCAACCCACCAAATGCTACCAGCAATACGGCCTTGCAACAGGCAGCAAGTTGGGCAAGTGCAAGAAGTAATCTCTGTAAGGGTGCAATTCCATCGCTAGATATCTGCAGGGAGTCGAAGCAATTGAATTCCTGCATTGGGAAGGCTGGCTGCCCTCGGTGGCTGGCAATGTATTCAAGGCCCCCAAGATGGTCAAGAAGTGGCTTCATCAATAGATTCTGCTTCAGAAGCTCGCATTGCCTATCTGACAGGCGGGATGAATTTAAAACCTGCACTTTGGTGTGTGTGCCTTGCGCCACCTGTGCAAAAGAAGTGTGGCGTGCATTGCAGCAGCGCAGGTCAAGAAGTAAGTAAATTCAGAAAGCAGCACTGATCGCTGTTGACGCCGTTGCACAATCTTGCAACGCCTCAAGCCTTTAGCTATTTGAAATGGGACATAGTCTTTGGACATGCCTGATGTTGTTTTGTTTAATTTTATGTGAGTGGTCTTATATGCTGCAAGAGCATTTCATTCAAAAGCCAGGATGCCTAGCGTGCTTTCCTTTGCATTCTTCCTGCGACAAGGAATAATGGGCGATGGGAATTTTTCCGCTGCTTTGGCCAACTGTGACATGTCGACTGATTGACAGGTTTTCCAGTGTGTAATATTTGATTTTTCAACTCCAGAGACTGATCATTTTCACGCATGCATGGCACATATGCATTCCTGCAGCCGCCAAAGACAGCGGACGTTCAATTACTCACCTAAATCACCTGTGGTTCTTCAGTGCGCACTATTGTGATAAGAAGTCATGGCATTACAGATGCACACGTAATTATAAGTTGACAGGGACACCTCGCTGAAACAGACATTGTCTGCTGTAGCGGATGCGCAGTGCACCTTTAACAAACTTGCTATTGGCAAGACAAAGGTGATTCTGAGCCCCGCACACACCCTCGAAACAGCCATCTCAAAACATGATCATGCAATCAAGCTTCTGCAACTGGCAGGTGCAGCCATCAATGAGCAGTACAACTTCAGCAACTGCATCACAAGCTCACAGGCATTCCATCCCAGACACAGTGGGGATCATTCATTCCCTGCTTGATAGATTTCTGCATTTGAAACCTCCCTCATCCGCCCAAAATACCCACGTCGTTTCTACTTTCATTGCCCCTACAAAACTGGTGTCGTTGGTTCATTGACAGCACAATGCAAGTCTACTGGTGGGGCCAGTCAATGCCTCCATTTCTGTTGATCCCTGATGTCATCAATCCAACTGGCATTTGTCACGAGTTGCCTGGTCTTCTTTGAACATGTCAAGGGACGGCCTTCAACCACTTCATCGTGGAGACACGATGAATGCCACGACAGCCCCGTTTTACCTCTTGCTTTTCGGCAGCAGCAAATTCCGCCGCACAGATCACAATTAGACTTCTGTCTGGCTTGTGTATATTGTGCAGACCCGGCCTCACAGCTACATGTCACAGCCCCAATGCCGACTCTTCCGCAGCATGGCTCTGTTCTGTCCTGCAGCACGCAGCACAAAACACCTGCCTGACTCATGACTGAAGCTGCTGCATCCCTTATTAAAGGCTGCAGGGATTCTTGAAAGCTGCCTGGTGCTTTAGACCTGTCAATCCCATCTTCCAGCATTTTGAAGCCCCGGCGCCCACTGTGATTGTCATCCCCCTTTGTGTTACTTGAAGCCCCCACAGGAGCCTGCGCTACATTCTTCCAGGGCAGGATAGCCCACAAGTTTGTCTTGAAGCTCCCTTGGCAGCTTGGGCTGCACTCTCTGGCAGGGCGTGAAGAGCTCACAAGTTGTGACTTGAAGGGGGCTGCTCAGTCCTGCTTGACGCCCTCCACCGCCTCGGGCATGTTGTAGATGGAGTAAAGGAAGGCTGTGCTCCAGGCCGTCAGCAGCACCGGGCCGATGGGGCCAGCGTTGCCTGCACAACACAGAGTTTTGGCATAGTGAATAATTTTGGGGTGGCACTCATTTGACGGGCAACGGACAGTGCACAGCAGCCATCGCCCACCAGATGAGTTGAAGTCTCGCTTGAAGGATTTGTGATTTGATCCCACTTTAAATGAGGAAGGGTGCTGTGCAGTGTTTGCTCTCACAAGATTCTCTCTGAAGAAATCATCAGGAATTGCTGGCCAGATGGACTATACAGGGCCCTCCTGCCGGTGCTGATATTTCCAACCCTTCAGGGCAAGATCTGCAAATCCCACTGCCTAGCAAATGCAGGTGACTCGACAGAGGGGAGGCACCTGTGAGGGCGGCCATGGTGAGCACGATGACGTGGACGAAGGCAACGATGAAGAGGATGGAGTTCTGGATGAAGTGAGTCAGCGTTGCCAGCTGGCGCGCATCCGCCGTGCTCTGCACACACCCAACAATGCACCCCTCACAAACACCCCTTGCAAAGACACCCATCAAGCCTCACACGATGTTCTGCAGTTTCATGTGTGTGTCTACAAATGGCATGCAGTCCTGAGCCTCATTCGGCACTCTGCAGCTTCATGTAGAGCTCTGACAATGGCATGCAGGTTCACACTGACCCCCACAGCATTGCAAAGACCCATGAAGGCCTATTTGGACCTGCTTGGAGTCTGGAGACAGATATGCAAACAATGGTCTTTCATACTCCCAGTAGATGATGTGATCCCAGCAAGGGAGAAACGCACACATAGCACATGCACAGAAAGAAGGAGGGTACAAGCTTCTGAGGAATCTGTGATGCATGCATGCGGACAAATGTGGGCAAAGGTTGCACCTTGAGGTTGTAGGTGGCCACTGGCACGATGATGTGCGCGCTGGCCGCCACCAGCTCCCACAGCAGGACTGCAACCTGACTAGGCACCCGGTTGGTCGCCGCCTGCATGCATGCAAATCTGCAACTCAGTCTCAGTTATGCAGGCGTCTTTGTGTAACATGCTTTTTCGACAGGGGCAATTCAAGCCCTGGCACACTAATGCAGTGCTAACAGCAAGGGCAGACTTCCAAAAGATGTGCTTCCCCGCAAGAGAGCAAGGTGCGCCTGCAGTAATGCTGCAGGCGAAGGCAGACAGTATGATCATGTTCACAGTTTGTACAGATCCTTGTACAGATCTATACAGATCCTTCCAGATGCATGACCGTTGTTGGTTCAGACCACTCCTACTTGAACCGATGACAGCTTTCAGCCATCACCCACGTCGGCTGTTTCATGCTTCGAGCATGACCCTGTGTCGAGGCATTGCATGAAAGGCATGGGATTCTATGTTTTGGTAGAATACTATTGGTAGGGTAGGAGAAAGGACACGGGGGCCACCTTGAGGGTCTCCGAGGGGAACAGCAGGATGAGGACCCCTTCCACGAAGAAGAAGGTCGCGTATGCGAGGTAGATGCCTCCGCGGCGGGTGCGCACGTTGCGGCTGTCCGACGCGATGTCGCACAGCACGCCCGCCGGATTCTGCTGCGCCAGCACCGGCCCCGTGGCCGCCAGCGTGTTTGCCAGCACCGCGCCCCACGCCCTGAGGAGTAGGACAGTCTCAAGTGTTGTAGAAGCTCGATTGCAGTGCAGAAACAGAATTCTGTTGGCCAAGCTCTGCTCTGTCAGCAAATTTATTGCAGTGGTTGGATCAATGTGTTTGCGGCAACCCTCTCAGGGCATCCCCAATTGAATTAGCGGAACCTGAAGGAAGGTTAGATGTATTCACTCAGACTCATTCACAGCCATCTGCCCCCTGGACATCCTCAATAAATAAGTGTTGGCCACAGCACAAATTTTTTGGGAGTTGCAGAGCTGCTTGCCTTACCAAGGCTGGTAACCAAGATGGTCGAATGAAGCAATCTTGTGTGGAGCAAGAGAGGAACAGGGCAGATCAGGGCAATGATGGGTGGGGGATCACATGAGGGCGGTGCGCTGGAAGAGGCCCTGGTTGAGCAGGGAGAGGATGAGGGACAGCGCCGCCCATGCAGCCAAGCCCAGGTTCAGCCTCGCGTACACCTTGGCATTCAGCACATTCGCAGCTGCGGCTCTCTGCGCGAGAACAAGCCCATGCACGCTTTCAGTCCCTCACTTGCAGCAGCACAATGGGTAGAGAGTCGCCTGCTGTTGTAACAAAACAGAGGTACCATCCACCACAATCACACACGGAATTTTATATCACAAGCTCCTTGGGAAGGTGACTTGACATCAGAAGGTTGATGTCAGGTCATGTGCGCTCAGTGCAAAGCTGCATGCAACTGCTTGAAGCAAATTGGGGTGTTCAAGCCCTCTGATTGCTGCATGCACGCGGGGACAGAACCACAAGAAAGGACAGCCTTACCGGCACGTATCTTGCATGATGCGTGTAACACATGAAGTTCTAAGGGCAGGCCAGGAAATGCACGCCTGCAGGAGGTACGAAGCCAGAGAGGCGCCGAGGAGGGCAGCCCCAATGATGCCCAACTCCACCAAGTAGACTGGGTCCAGCTTGTACTCTGGGATGCCCATGAATGACTGGGGGCGCAGGGAAATCTCTGGGATCTCCCCACGCTTCACCTGTGGTGAAGTCACACCAGTCATATTACACCGCTTCCAGCCAACTTAGGGCCCCTCTGATTCAATGCCTGACTCTGATTTTCAAGGTGAGCGCCGTGCCTCACATGCAGTCACTCGGTCACATTACATCGCATCTAGCTAGGACTCCGAGTCATCCAATGAGTCATCCAATGACTCTGATTCTGGAAGTCAGCCCCCAGCATGACATGCAAGCACTTGGAAATATCTGTGCACCCTGCCAGAAGTGCTGCATCATAATAAAAAATATTACTGATATGTATATCACCTGCTCCGCTGCATCCTTCATGGCGTTTTTGGTGGACTCCCCTGGCTGCAGCACGCCGTTGCCAAATGCCAGGTACGCCACCTGAGACACAATTTGAAAGAAACATATATCTGACAATATTGAGACGATTTGCTTACCACATGCTCCCTTGGTAGCAGAGTGTCCATTTTGTGTTGGCCATTTGCTCAGAAGAAGTTTTCATGTGTTCACTTACACCAGGCACTTGAGGCTGCACGGTAGGCAGACATGTATGAAGTGCCTGAATAATTGGCAAGCACTTGCACATGAACCTGCACATGCTGCATCAAGGGCCATGCATGCGTCAGCTGAGGCTTGACAGGGAGCACCTTCTCAGGGAAGGCCAGGATTGAGGCGCCCAGGAGTGCAGTGGTGAGGCTGACACTGGCATAGGCAAGGGCCACCCTCTTGTTCCGCGCATCATCTGAAGTCGTTGCCCTCCGTGCCTGCGAGCAATGCACAGCACCACTGAGCCTTGGTTTTCCACGGAGCTTCCGGCCAATGACTGGTCCTGTTGTGCGCTGACTATTTGCCTAAAAGCCGGCGAAGAATGCCGCCGGAACGTTGGCTGGGATGTAGCACATTATGCAAGACATGCTGTAATACTGATCCTGGAAAGGACTGAAAGCTGCTGACGTGCAAGGGACAGTGAAGAGACAATGCATGCAAAGGCAACCTCGTCTTTGTATGCGCCGTGACCCCCGCGCCACTTCTTGGGATCGATCTTGTCAGATTCAAGACTTTCCTCTGACTCCTCACGCTCGCTCTTCTCCCGTTGCTGAGAGCAAGGACAGATAACAGGTCACAGGTCATTTTTCTATCCTTCAGGGCACAAAAGTGGTCGGGAAGGGATGCGGTGCTGGACGGAGCAGTGCAAATACCTCGCTAGCTTCTGCCGCCATGATGTACCTTCTTCCTTTCCCTGCGATCCACTAAACCACGTCAAACGCATTGCAGGTGCAGGTGGATCGCGGCGGATCACACATGCGTCAGGACAGATTGTTCGGTAAGTGCAGACCGCGTCTATGCAAATTGTTTTGCAGGAATATCATGATGCACAAACATATTAATCGGACTGATCACTGCTCGATCTGGATTTCGGACGACGGAAGCCAACCTTGTCACTCACAGCCAACTGATCTGCTAAACTATACGACTGCGACACGCAAAGCTCGCGCAGCAAAACAGATTGGTGATGCCGTAGCCTTCGATAACTTTCAACCAAAATCGGCAGAGGCACGAGTGCGTCCTCGAGGAACAACACTCATCTATTTTTGGACAATTGAGTTTTTTGTGGACCCCTAGCTAGGGGCCTGCTCGAGGGGAAAGCCCTTGAACGAACCCTTAAATCTAATCATCGGATCTAGGCCCGTTTGACTGGAGTTCTTGGTGTGTGAATAGGAACTAGATTCACTGAATCCTGAAAAGCACTCCTGCGAGCAAGCCAGTCCTTGACGCAGAGCTTAAAACAGAGTCTGCCTCGAATAGTATTGTATCGATCACTTTTATCATTGGTCCAAAATGGCAGATGATTTGAACTAATTACAGCAGAAATTCGAGCGAAAATATGAATCTTCTACACAGGAACTTGAATCCTTGCAATGGTACATTTCTGAGCCACTCTCATCATTGTCACTTGGTGAGTCATAGTACAAGGAAGGCATTCCACAAAAGCAGCCACACACAGCGACAGCCATGGTCGCTAAGCAACAGCACTAGAAGGTGAGCAAGCTGTCGCTTAGCAATGCTTCAAGGGAGTCTACTTTCGTCTTGATTCTAAATAGTGATGCCATGCAGGAGGGCCCCCTGTCTACATGCTTCTGATGACAACTCAGAGAGTGAGACGAGCAAGGTAATCACCATCTCCTGTCTTCAGTCACCCTCTGGCTGCCTGCAGGATCCTCTCAATACAAAGTGGACGCATGCACTCTTTCATGCCATGCGCAGGCACCAGCGAGCACAGAGGAGCCACGGCAGGACAGGAACCTGCAGCTGCCCAGTGAGGTCATTCAGCGGCTCAGAAACGTCATCTTTGGCTTTGACTTCTTTGTGACCAAAGTGGAGAACTACCAGGCCAATGGTGTCATCTTCAAAGGCAACCTCAGAGGCAGTCCAGCCATCGCATATGACCGCATTGCTGCCCGCTTGAAGGTACTGTGTGGCTATGACACCTTGCAAGTCTCCATGTTTGCTCCAGCTGCTTAGATGCAACGAATTTGTTGCAACCAAGGAAAATATTGATTGGCTGTGAGTATTAGTGCCTTGACATGCCTGCACGTCAATTGGCCGTGTGCTGGTGCTGCAATAAACCACATGACCCATTATTACATCAAGGAACGCTCCCTGTCTACTTCGTAGATCTGCCAGTTGACTGTACCTCCTCGAGCTGCTTAGGAGCTGTGTGACTGCAGTCACTGAAATTCTCATCTGACATGGCAGTGAATCATGCATGCGCACTGCCACAGGGTGAGCTTGGGGAGGAGTATGTGCTGTACCTGCTGGAAGACCAGGAAGAGCAGCCAGTGGCTGTCATCTTGCCCAAGGACGCGGCAGAGCAGCCACTGCCTGCCACACAAGAGGTGCTCATTTCTATCTACTGTTTCAATATTAATGCAGGCTTTTCCTGCCAGAGGCAAGGTGCGTCTGCAGACAAGCTGCAGTACGAGGCTACCCCTTGCAAACTCTCCAGATCCAAGCAAGACCCAACCAACCTTGGGCACGGTGCTCGGTTTTAATACCGGCCCCAGCCAGCCGGGGCCGCTGTTTACATTTATTGCACTTTTTGCTTGGTGCTATTATCCACCCATGGGGATGCCTTGACGGGGAGTACGGCCAGGAATGGAAAACAAGTTGTGCTTGGTTGCAGGCCCTGTTGAGCGCTGCATTTGGCCTGGCAACTCTTGTGACCCTCCTCAACGCCAATGGGCTGCTGCTGCTGCAGCCTGATCAGCTTGACCTTAGCCCCGGCAGTGTCCTGTCTGCCCTGCCTGGCACTATCCTCTTCTTCCTTCTGCTCGGTATGACACAGCCACCTCTAAGCATGTTCTATTGTGCTTATAACCACCTGCATACAACCAACATGTATCCATGCATGCATGCCCAGGACGCAGAGACGCATGAAAGCCAAGCATACCAGCCTGAATCCTATATGATATGAGATGATTTGTTGTCTTTGTAATACTCAGTGAAGCAAGCCCCCTTTCTAACGTCTAATTTTCTTGGTATGCGCAGCGGCGCACGAGGCAGGTCACAGAGTGGCAGCAAAGCAGGAGGGAGTGGAGCTAGGCACCCCGCTCTTAGTGCCGGCCGGCCTGGGCTTTCTGGGCTCCTTCGGTGCGATCACATCCTTCAGGAGCACGGTGCCGGACCGGGCGACGCTGCTGCATGTAGCCGCATACGGCCCGGCGTTTGGCACAGCCGCCTCCTTAGTTATGCTGCTTGCCGGGCTCGCGCTCTCCGCTGCCGGCGTTGGCGACGGGGAACTGCAGCCGGCCGCCTTCCAGGACAGCCTCCTCGTGGGAGTTCTAGGTTTGAATCCTGCCGACGTACCTTTTTATTTATTTTTTATTGACGATTGTGGCAGTGTGCGCTTGCAATATCATGTGCAGGCTTGAGTGGAGGGCGTTTTAGCAGATTACAAACCAGCATTGTTATTCAATGCTGTGCGTGTAGTTGCTGAGCTGTCCTCGTCTTCAAGTCTGCTCAAGGCGGTGATACAAGCATGCATTTGGATGTCTTGTGATTTCATCAAGTGCGCTTGGTACAGTGGTGAGCGGTTGGTGTTGCATGTGCAGGTCAGTTGTTTGTGGGGTCGAAGCTTGCACAGGGCGCCACAGTGAGTCTCAACCCGCTCCTGGCCGCAGGCTGGGCCGGCCTCCTGGCCAATGCACTCAACTGCATCCCAGTCGGTGCGCCTCAGACATTCACCCTGCCTCTAGTATCTTTGCCATCAACCATTGTCTTGCCTGTATGGGCGCTGAATCATTCAGCCTCAATATGCCTGCCGTGCGCAGATTGTTGCACGTGCGGCGTTTTCTGCAAAAAAAGCATCAGTATATATTTTTACAAAAGGACAGCAACCGGATCATGATGCTCTGATGGGTGTGCATGCATGTATAGTGCATGCATGCACACCAGTACCTGGACAAGCCTGAATTGAGTGAGAAGATCAATTTGTAGGTGTGTTGGATGGCGGCAGAATAGCACATGGGCTGTGGGGCAGGAGGAACGCTGGCAGGCTGAACATCATCGGCCTCTTCCTTCTGGGAGTGACTGGCATCTTCGACACGTTGTCGCTGTTCTGGGTTCTCTTTGTCATCTTTCTGCAGCGTGGGCCCATCTCCCCACAGCGGGAGGAGCTGAGTCAGCCTGAGTCTCAGCAAGACAGGGTGCTCGGCCTGTGCCTGCTGGGTCTGTCTCTGCTGGTGCTGCTGCCTTATCCTAGTGCAATCGTTCCAGAGACTGGATTCTGAGAGAGACGCTGCCCTTGCATGTTTGAGAGCATTGGAGAGGTGTTGAGATTTTGAGAGATTGCTGAGGAGGGAGGTTATGCTCTGTGAGGTTCGGTGTGGTGCAAGGGAATGAGGAAGTGAGAATGGTCAGTGAACTCTGTCAACCCAAAAGCAGTTAAAACTATTTGTAGGATGAGGGAAGAAAGTTCTGGTGGGCAAGGCACAAAGCTGCATGCTTTGGCCACTTGTAGAATGTTGCACGCATTCACAGATGAGATCAAGCATGCAATCATGTGCAGAAAATGCATGCAGTGATATTACATCCGTGGTACTTCATACATTCGTTCCCCATCGACATGGGGCACTACCCTCAGCTGCCTGGTCCAATGCAAATGCTGAAGTGAAAAGAGATCATGGCAATAGCTGACCTATCCTAATCTTCCCAAGCCTTTATGAGGTTCAGTCAAAACCCGATTTAGCCAAGCTGGGCTGGGCTTCAAACTACGTCTTGGCACTTCACCTCAACAGCCTCTGTACTCCCAAATATACAACATGGAGCACAGCAGTGCCAGATTCTCACATCTCAACTCAGCCCAGCACACTGCCTCGAGAGTTCACAGAAATAGTCTCTGTCCTCCCAACTCGCTGACATGAGACGGAAGGACTCTACTATGCCGGCTGCGCAGCTGGCTGCCTCTGCTTGTCCCGGGGCGCGCGGCAGTGGTTGCCGATTTGCGAGTCTGATCTCCCATCTCAGTTCAGCCCAGATGGTTTGACACCCTGCCTCGGACTTCACACAAACAGTCTTTGTCCTCCCAAATCATCAAGCTGATTTTGAGGCATGCTACTAGGCCGGCTGTGCTGCTGGCTGCCGCTGATTGGCGCTCTGCTTGTCCCGGGGCGCTCGGCTGTGGCTGCCGTTCTGCGAGTCTGCCACGGTGTGCATGCTGCTGAGAAGGCGCTGCCGCTGCCTCTCTTCCCAGTCTGCTATCAAGTGCTGCGGCAGATGGTCCTCCACCGCCCATGAGTCTGGGTAGTCATCCTTCCACCTGGGGAGAAATACTTTTTATTTTTATTTATTTTATTCTTAATAAATATAGTGTCTCGTCTCAAAAAACTTCTCTTTTTGGTTTCACAGTAACATCGAGAATTTGCAAATCATATTCTCCAGCCTTTATACGCTTGTTCACTTGATCACTTGAGTTGAGTCAACGGAGGGGTTCAAGCTGATCGCACTGTTGATCATTGTCAGTAATGAGCTGCACACGATGCAGCACACATGCACAGAAGCATGCATGATTCTCAAAAGAGCGCCCTCTTTGCAGCCCTGTCCCGGCAAATGCAAGAGAGAACCTGTTCACACAGGAAGTGGCAAAATTCTGTAAGCGGGTTCAGGGTGACTCACTGCACTAGATATTCCCGCGTGTCGCCGCGCTGCACAGACTTGAGTATGCGCTCTGCTTCTCCATATTCCAGCCCAGCATCAAAATCCTCCACCACGTCATTCGCCACATTCCATTGGGGCACCTGCGCAAGCACCACCCAACATTCACACACCACTCCCCTCTCTGTGCGGACTCCTGTAGGATTATATATATTCTACCCTCACCCCTAAAAATAAAAATAAACCTTCAGTGCAGACTCCCAGGGCCAGAAGACACATGCAATCAGAGCTCCCAGATCAGTAATTCAGTCATGTAGATCACCTCAAAGATGAATGCATGGCGCTGCAGAGGATTGATTTGAGCAGTGACAGGTCTCTTGGACATGGGACAGGACAAAGAGGAGAGTTGAAAAGGATGCCAGTGCGTACCCATGAGTCTTCTGTGCCGTCGCTCCATTTTACCAGGAAGTCCCGAGTCCCATTCTCGTTCTTCCTGGCCTTCAGCACTGCCACCGGCTCCACCTCCTCAAACAAGTTGTCTGCAAGGCAGTGCCACATTTCTGAAGTCCGAGACAAAGGCAGGGTAATCATGAACAGGATGTCGTCATTCCTGTCTTGCGGCTTGGCAACATTACCCTCAAGCTCCAGATAACTTGATGAAGTCCAGCACTGCTGCCACCATCTTTATAACCAAAGGCAGCACACAGTAGAGGGCATTGGTATAGAACACTCATGCAACTGAGAATCCATCTGCCTCTTTCAGAGCTACGCAGTATAGTTCCCCAACTGACCTGCAAGCAGGCCGGTGACTTGCTCGAGGGCCATGCGGCGGCCCATGTACTCTGGCGCGACCGGCATCTTGTCGCGGATTGACTCCACGAGTGCGATCACATCGCGGCTCTGCCTGTCCTGCATCTCGGGATCGGCACCTGCCTCTAAGAGTGCGGCCACCGTTGCCACATGGGAATAGCCCACCGCCATGTGCAGCGGTGTGTACCCTGCGCAGGAAACATACCTCAATTGGATATACTTCGGATAGACCCACAATTACCTGAGCAAAGTGTGAATATGAATGTGAAAGCTCTTGTGGGTCAGAAGATGCACGGCGTAGAAGTGAACACTTGCAGGGAATGCGGGGCAACCAGCGATGTTTCCACTGCAGCTTGACAAGACAGGGAAGGCAGTTGCTCATGAGAAAGCGACAGATTACTCGTCGCTGTTGGGGTAGATTGTAGCAATGCAATTTGCTCACCTTCTTTGTCGCCGAGGTTCAGATCAGCACCCGCTTGGCAGAACATCTTTGTGCAGGGTACGTTGCCAGTAGCCGCCACAAAGTGCAGGCCACTGCACACACACAAGGAGGCTTTACTGAATATAGGATGTGTACATGTCTTCAGCTGAAGATTAGCAGTGCAATATAGGAGATACGCTTGGAGATATGAGTGGCACCTTCGTCTGTTCTCATCCACTATGTTTGCCAGGACACGGCCGCTGGTGGACAGCAGCTTTTTGAGCTTTGCCTCGTCACCCTGCACATCCAGGCCAACACATGAGACCTGGCTATGTCCCTGTCTGGCAGACATGTCCTGGTCATCCATGCATGTCTCATTATTAATGCCAAAGGCATGCGGATGTGTTTCTATGTCATCCCTTCATTCCTTATTGAGGCAAGCAGCTACCTCTCGGCAGGCTGTCCACCACATAGCTTCAAAGTCTCGCAATAAGTTGTCCGCCAGGTTTGCTTCGGGCTCCCTGAAAGAATCCAAAAAAGGATGTCGAGCCCACTCCGGTGACCGTGACATTTGATACAGGTGAGGCATTGAGAAGCAAAGCAGGCAAGGAAATGATGAGATGACTCACCAGGTGTTAGGAGCACCGTCCTGCAAAGCAGCCAAGAATATGAAAGTCAGCAAGCTGGGAATCGAGACTGCAGGTAATGACACCCCTTTTTATAATCAAATCATTCTCACCTTCCATCTGATCAAATACTCCACCATGGGCCTGTTTTGCTCGTCCATAAGGACCCTGATGCCCTCTATTTCCTCCACATCGGCAACTTCACCCTGAGCGATCACTTCCACCTGTGGCGTCGCATATGCGATATTCCTACTTCTCTGCCGACTAGATCTTTGCCATTGTACAGGATTGGGCCGCTTTCCTGCTTCCTTTTCTCTACTCGGGCTGGCACGTGCTGCTTCACCCAAAAATTTGCCTCGATATTTACTCTGGCGCAACGAGATTCGTACGAATGCTGCTGGTCTGTGTGAGCTATGTGCGCAATTTTCTGCGCTCGACATCGGGGCATGGAGGCCACTGCAAGAAGCCTCCATGGCTACCCAAAAAAAAGAGAAGCTCTTGCCCCCTTTTAATACTTGTTACTAAGAAGGAGTCAATGTGATATCTCAGTCTGATCAACTTTTTTGTGCAGGTGACTTTTACAACTCTACAATAACAACAAACATATCGATTGCAAGATCTCAGCTTATCATGAAAGCACGCCGCTCGAGACAAGCATTTTGGTCCCATGCAGTCAAATTTGGCACCCCAGTCAACTGAACTCCACTTTCTGAAGCGTTTGGGCATATAGTTGGCTTTTGGTGAAGTCTTTTAACCTAATACTGGTAGGAGTCATTCATTGAAGACATTTTGAATGTAGAGTCGTTCCTGGTGTGAGGAAGGACGCCAGCATGGCGGTTAGATTGAGGTAAATTCCTGATTGAGTAAGACGGTCTTTTTGACGACTGAGTGATAAAAAGCAACCGACAGTTTGATCAATTTCTCATGGTTTACTGCAAATGATTTTCATTTGAAACCTAATATGTGAAGTCCTTCTCGCTACCGACATCTTGGAAGAATTCTGATGTCCATTAGAGGAACAGGGGTTGGGTCTGCTCGTATACGGCATTGACGAGACATCATGATGTGCAGGGAACTGATCAGGAGCGTCAGGCAGTGCAAGACGGCAGCCGAGGAACGCAACGTCATTGCGAAAGAAAGTGCTGCCCTCAGAAATGCGTTTCAGGAGCAGGACGTCACTTACAGACACAGAAATGTGGCCAAGCTCATGTACATACATATGCTTGGATACCCTACGCATTTCGGCCAGATGGAGACCCTGAAGCTGATTGCAGCGACCGGCTTTGCTGAGAAGGCAGGTCACCCTGAGCTCTTCCTGGCCATGCAATACATATCCACGATGCCATATCCATCCTGTATGTGTGTTTCATTATTAATGTAACCTTGGCTAGGCCCAGCGTATATGCTCAACATCTCAGAAAGGCGCACTTGGGTGATGGATTGTGGTGATGCCTGCCAACGATCCAGCTATAAGATCCTCAGGCACATAAACGAAAGCTTTGAGCAGCGTCGTGATAACAACTGGCCCTTGATGTCTGCAGAGGATGGGCTACCTGGGGCTCATGATCCTGCTGGACGAGAGGCAGGAGGTGTTGATGCTCGTGACAAACTCCCTGAAAAACGATCTGAACGCGCGAAACCAGTACATCGTGGGCCTGGCATTGTGCGCACTAGGCAACATCTGCTCGGCGGAGATGGCTCGGGACCTGACGCCAGAGATCGAGCGCCTGCTGCAGAGCAGCAACTCCTACATCAGGAAAAAGGCCGCCCTGTGCTGCACACGGTACACCCCCCTCCCTTCTCTGCCATGCATACCACTTCCTTGCTCTCTTTCCTCTGAGTGTCCCAGCATACACAGCTGCAGTAAGATTAGAAGTGTAGAAGGCATGCTCAGCTTAGAAGAGCATGTGGAAGGCATTGGTATGGCAAGGCTTGCATGAGGTCTTCCATAAATTTGCCGCACTTAAGGGCACATTGAGATGTGCTCTATCATGGCCTACGAGTCTATTGTGCTTAGATCACCATGTGCATGCGCAGGATCATCCGCAAGGTGCCGGATGCAGTGGAGGCATTCCAGGACGCTGCAGCCAAGCTGCTGGCCGACAGGCACCACGGCGTGCTCCTCACAGGCGTAACGCTGATGCTGGAGATCTGCGCTGTGGAGCCTGCGGCTGTGGATGCGTACCGGCGGCAGGTGCCGTCGCTGTGCAAGATCCTGCGCAGCCTGCTCATGAGTGGGTTTGCGCCGGAGCACGATGTCAGCGGCATCACCGACCCCTTCCTGCAGATCCAGGTGCGCAGAATGGGTGACACTGCAAAAATTTTGTGTGCACGTTTGCCTTAAGCATTCTTGCAGAACTGCGCTTGTCAACCTGCTGTGCTCGCCGACCAGGACAATCCTACTTGTAGAGTAGTCTGGCATGGCCACGTGCAAGTCTGATTGTCATGTTTGGTGTACACGGCAGCTTGCCTATCTGTACGATAGCAATGAAGCTGCTATACATATATGCTGCTGAGAAGAGACCTCGTACCACCCCTGCTGCAGATGACTCTTTTCAGACCGAGGTAAAGGTTTGTGCCTGAATACACTTCCGAAGCACAAGTGGCATAGTGACTGTTAGGACAACTAATTCTCGTGCATGCAGGTGCTGCGGCTGCTGCGGGTGCTGGGCGCGGGCAACGCGGCGGCCAGCGACGCGATGAGCGACATCTTGGCGCAGGTGGCGACCAACACGGAGGGAACGCGCAACGCCGGCAATGCCATCCTCTACGAGTGCGTCCAGACCATCATGGGCGTCGAGTCCTCCGGCGGCCTCCGCGTCCTTGCCATCAACATCCTTGGCCGGTTTGCCAAATTTCCCCTTTTATCTTCCTTCCGCCTGACACACCCAACATGCCTGCACGGTGCAACGCATGCATGAACATTTGGGTGGTTCCCCGAAGCATGCAAGCCCCAAAGCACATTATGAGTGACAATTTTAGAGCATAGCCCACATAATGACGGGCCTGCACCTTCATGACTCTTGGAGTCCTGCTGCTTGCCAAGCTTGCAAAAGTAGCATGTTCCAGTGCTGCAGCTCACAGGGAAAAAACTCCTCCAAAATGCGCAATTGTCACGCTACCAGCTTATTTTGCAAGGCCTGAGCTGGCCCCTGGGGCTGCCGCGCAGTTTTCTGGGGAACAAGGACAACAACATGCGGTACGTGGCGCTGAACATTCTGGCACGAGTGGTGAGCGTGGATCTGCAGGCCGTGCAGCGCCACCGCTCCACCGTCGTCGACTGCGTCAAGGACGCTGACGTGTCCATCCGCAGGTGCGCGCCAGCTTTCGCCATGTCTTTTTAGGAGTACAACTCGACGCAAGGCCCGCTTGGTGGATTAAGAAACAGACGTGTCCCTGGGATTACTGCAATGCAGCAATGCATTCCAGATACAGATGGGGTGGAGGTGGCTGCAAGCTCCATCCAAGTAGCGTTCGTTCTCTTAACCGCGAGGATCGGGAATCCATGGAATTTTTCATGCCCTCAAGGCCAAGGGACTGGCTGAAGTCCAGAAAATGAACCCCCGTACTCACGGGTATGAGAACAGTTAAGACTTGCTCACGCCCTTATTCAGAGGAGCCCATCCAATCATGCAAGCGAGGTTGCCAATTGTGCTGTTCACAGGAGGGCGCTTGACCTGGTGTATGCGCTGGTGAACGAGGGCAACATAACAGCGCTGACTAAGGAGCTGCTGGATTACCTCAAGGTGGCCGACGCCGAGTTCAAGCCCGACCTCACCGCCAAGATTGCAGCTCTTGTGCAGCGCTTCGCTCCCGACAAGAGATGGCATTTTGACTCCCTCCTACAGGCAAGCTGCGCACTCCTTTTGCATTCTTTGGCTCCGCATTGCTTTCCCTTGCAGGGATCCTGGATGGACTCAGTGCTAGGCCCAGTAAGGTAGGGTTTTAAGACAAGCGCATCACATAAGGCCGACATGGTGCATGTTGGCATCCGTGAGTACCATGTATCCCTGCATGCACAAGAGTGTGTTGAAGGCTGAGACCAGTTGCATATGGCTGGTTCTGGTCTTACTTATGCCTACTTGCCTAGAAAGAGGACGCCACTGCTGCCAGAGCAATGTCTCGGGCAGATCCTCTGTCAAGACATATGCGTGCTGGGCATGGGCAACCTGCTGACATCAGCGCCATGCTGGCCGCAGGTGATGACTCAGGCGGGCGGCGACGTGAAGGAGGAGGTCTGGCGTGCGTTCATAGTGCTGCTGACCAACGCCCCCGAGCTGCACGCGTACGCGGCACGCAGCCTGTTCCGCAGCCTGCGCGAGCACCTGGCCTCCGCCGAGCTCAGCCTGCTCGCCACCGCCACCTGGTACATCGGTGCGCGCACTGCCGTCTTTGCAGGCCGTCTGAAGGCTGTTGCTCGTGACATGATCATCAGGCAATACAGCATGGTAGACACACTTGCATGCATCCTACTGGCTCTTGATTGAGAGAGCCTGTTGTGGAGAGGCAAGAAAAACGGAGGCGCGGTAAATCGCTCTTGTCCTGGATCTAGCATGCACCTATCATTGCCCGCCCATCGTCAACTCTTCTTGCATTATAGAAAAGCACACCCCTGGCATCCCTGCCCAGTTTGTTCCTAGCCATTTTGGATGGTCTTACTAGACGGGACTTTGCAAAGTGATTCACATGTATCGGCCCTTGAACTGCCCTGATGATCCGTGTTGCGCCAGGCGAGTATGGGGAGCTGCTGGTAAGGGGAGGTGCCTTACTGGAGAGGGAGGATGCGCTGTCAGTGGGGCCGGCCGAGGTGGTGGGCTTGTTAGAGGCGGTGCTGCAGCGGCCGGGGCTGCAGCCGCAGTGCCGCAACTACACGCTCACCGCACTCATGAAGCTCTCCACGCGCTTCCCCGACCAGGCCGACCGCATCAAGGTGCGCTTGATTCTTGTACAGAGGGCTGTGTCTGTCTTGCATACGGGCTGAGGATCCAAAATTGGGGGGGAACGCGAGAGGTGTGCTGCCGCTGCTGGTGTGCATGGCAGGTGGGTGGCAGGGTGTGTGTGATGCTTGCGTGGCTGCTGATGTCATGCTGAGATATTCTTGGCCCGTCAGACAGCAGAATAATTGGTTGTATGGGGGGGCTGTTTTTTGCTAACAAGTGTCCGGCAGAGGTTTTGCAACAAGTTCCTTTGATTGTCTGGCAAGGATAGCTGCAAGCGCACAGATTGCTTATTCTCTGCCAGCTGCATATATCACTGCTGCACATGGTGCGGTGCAGCAGCAGTTGTAAATGTCACCGGCGTAGACGAGGCAATCTGAGGAGCAACTTCACTTTGCATAAGCTTTCTTGAATGTTGTTGATGCTATGGGGCTTGATGTCTGAGCGGAGTTGTCTTAATTATTTGCAGGCGCTGCTGGCGCAGCACAAGGGCAGCGCGCAGCTGGAGTCGCAGGCGCGCGCGGTGGAGTACGGGCAGATCTTCCAGTACGGCGAACTACGGAACCAGCTGCTGGAGCACATGCCCCCGCTCGACGCCGCCGCCTACGCGCGCTCCGTCGCCGCCGCCGGCACCCTCAACTCTGCCCCCGCCGCCCTGGTGCGCCTGCAACTGTTTTGTTCCTGTGCTGGGCAAATCAAGGTCCCAAGACTGCCTCTCATGAGTACTGCATGGATCACCAGCGGCTCTTGTTGATTGTTGTTGTAAGCCAAGTGTCTGATTCTTCTTCCTGGTTCCCAAGGTCTGTCATTGTGTCAATTTTGGATATAGAGATACTTAAGAGAATTCCTCATCGGGTGCGGTGCAGGCGCCCACAAACGGCAACGTGGTGAAGGACCTGCTGAGCCTCGACGACGACGATGACATCACGCCGGCCCCATCGGCCCAGGCCTCCTTCGCCGACGATCTGCTGGGCCTCTCGGCAGCGCCGGCTGCCGCGCCCGGCGGGATGGTCGCACAGGCCGCCTCGCCGCTCGACCTGCTCAGCCTTCTGGATGATCCTGCCCCCGTTGCATCGACCTCCGGCGCAGCTTCGCAGCCGCCGCCGGTGAGGCTGCTACCCGACCAGCTTTGTCATATTGCCCCGCTGTTCCCTGTAAGAAAAACCTCTGTAAAGGATGGCTGCAGCACTGACGTCATATCATCTGTGCGACCCCTGTGTGTGTTACGAGCAGTCTGCAGTCACCATTTTCTTGGATCCTTCTTACAGTGGACAGGGCAGAGGCGTAACTTGACCCTCTTTTCACTGTTGGCACTACAGGATCTTCCTTTAAATAAAGCGAAGAAGCATGCATTTAGGTGTGCTGTGGGATTGCAGGATCTGTTTGGTCTCGGGGACGCGCAGGCGCCGGCCGCGGCGGCCGCCTCAGACCCACTGGCCGACCTCGGCTTTGGCGCGCCGGCCGCGCCAGCTGCCGCCCCGGCCTTCCAGCCGATCACGGTGTTTGACAAGGACGGCGTGCGCGTCGGCTTTGCCTTCACCAAACCTCCTGGGCAGCCGGGCCTCACAGACATCAGCGCAATCTTCACCAACTCCGGCGCTGCCCCTATTACCGGCTTCTCGCTGCAGGTGCGTGGCTTGCATCTGAGGGTTGTTATCATGTCCGCATGTTAAAATGCTGCATCTGCGTGAGTATGAGCTACAGCACACACTATGAAGAGGAAAAGCTCAGCAAGCCTTCACGTGCTTAACAGGAAAGTACTTCGGTACAGTGTAGTATTCCAGAGGGTATGTGTGTTGGAATATGATATGTTTGATATGGCGTGTGCATGTGGGTCACTGGTCCTCCTTCTCCATGCAGCTGGCTCATTTCCCTCCGAATTGAATCCTCTTGCATTTGTATGACAAAGCTGGGTTGTGGGGATATGCAGGCAGCGGTGCCGAAGTTTATGCAGCTGAAGCTGGACCCAGCTTCCGGCTCCACGCTGCCGCCAATGGGCGGAGGCAACGCCACGCAACAGCTGCACGTCAACAACAGCATGCACGGCCAGAAGCCGCTGGTCATGCGGCTGCGCATTGCGTACACTCTTGGCGGCGAGAACAAACTTGAGCAGGTGGAGGTCAAGAACTTCCCTGCCGGCTTGTGATCAGCAGTCCAATCGCAGGCTATTGCAGCAGCGCTCTTGGTGAGAGGAGTTTTCTTTTGTGCTGTTTGGCCACTCGATTTCCAGCACCGTATAACGTGTTCTTTGTGGGTTTAGAAACTCAATCTCAGTAGGACGATATTGGAGTGCGGTGCGTTGTAATTTCTGGTCGTCTATTGGGAATTCTGTCCTTGCCAGATAAAATGTAATGTAACGAGGGAAGCTTTACAATGATTCAAATGTGCCAGCAATTAATCCGCTAGCAAAGCCGCGCCCTGGACCTATCCGTGTACAGCCGAAACAACCAGTTGGAGGTGCTGGATTTCCCCTGTGATCTCCCTTTTACTGCTTACCAATATCCAAGTCCTTGAGAGTCAGAACCCTGGGAGCATAGCAAAATTGACAATGCCAGACGGCAGTGCTGCGATGTCCTTGAGCAGTGCCAGCCTGCTCTGCCGCACTGCCTCGTCATCGCACATGACAAAGACCTGCTCAAAATAGGCGTCCACCGGCTCCACAAGCGCCTCTGCCACCTGTCAACAATACTTTAAGCCATTAATTCAAACTGCCAAATACTCAAACACTGCACTTGAAGCATGCAACACTGATAGGGCATGGGACCCATTTGGTGCTGCGTGCAAGTGCCCCAGCCAAATATTTTCTTGTGATTTGCACATCCTCAAGGATTTCCTTCCAACACAAACCTCTCAAACTGAAGCAACGCAAAGATCATAATGATTGACATACCTGGAGGAAGTCTGGGATGCTCATGTCGGGCCGTATCTGCCCGGCAACTGCCCGGAAGGCTGCCCAAAGAGCGCGCTCCTCCTCCAGCTCAAACTTTGACTCGTCCACGGCCCAGGCTGCATCCACCTCCTTGCCGCGCACGATGCGCGTCGGCCGCGCAAAGGCGGCCATCACCCGCGGCAGCCGCCCGGCCTCGCCCTCGCTGCTGCAAGCCTGCACACTCCAAAGCAGCCTCCATGTAGTTTGAATCGATGCCAGGTGCCACATGATAATCTGAAGAGCCTTTACACAGAGCACACAAATTACCGCTTGCCAACTGCAAGCGGTAATTTGATACTGCAAGAGCAAAGCAGCTTCACAGATGTACCCACATCCTGCAATTGAGGAGTATGCTTGCTAACTTCACTCTGCCTCTGCACCTCAGTCTGGGATGCAAGCTCAGTATAAAGACAAATTTTATGAAAGTACCCATGCATCAAACAGACACATGCAAAGCAAAGACCCTCACTAGAAAATCACGGTCAAGAGCGTGCCGGCTTGCCTGCAGATTGCGCGCCGATTGGGCCGCTGCGTAGGGGTCCGCCCCCCGCTCCGACAGCACAGCGCGCACAACTTCTGCGCCGCAGCCGCCGTCGACAAGAAGCTGCTCCAGCCGCCGCGTGACAAACTCCAGCACGCCGGCGACCACCGTCTCGTCGGCCGGGATCGGCTGCGCCACTGCGGCCGCCGCCAGCGCCGCTCTCAGGTCCACACGCACCTCGTTGCTCACCAGCGCCTGACCATGAAAACAACTTCAATTTTGCTAAATGCTGCTATATTATGATGTGCTGGACCCGGCATCTTGCATGAGAGAAAATTCAGAGGAAGCAATTTGGCTGGTCAACCACTTGATCAGCCCGAGACCATCCCCAAATACACTCACAAGTGCTAGTACATCCGGGAAGGAAACTTGGCAATCTGCGACGCACGCACATGCACAGTTAATAGGGAGGCTTTAATCCACTCCGTGGTGGAGACAGATCCACATTGAACTGAAGGGAAAAACGAAAACACCTCAAGCATGCCGTAGGCGCTGCGGCGCAAAGCAAAGGGGTCGGCGGAGGCGGACGGCGCGGCGCCGGCCGCAAAGAGACCCACGAGGCTGTCTAGGCGGTCGGCCACGGCCACCAGAATGCCGGCCGGTGTACGCGGTAGAGCGTCCCCCGCGTGCCTCGGCAGCACCGCCTCGAATATCGCCTGCGCAAGGAGACACCCCTGAAATCTTTAAGCCAAAGCAAGCCATGGTGCTGGGAGGTTACTCTTTTAACTTGCTGGCGCACAGTGTGGAGTGGATCGATGACTGTGCACAAGTCACGGGCATTATTCAAATGTGAGATGCCTGCAGTAATTTTGCGGCTTCAGAGGACCCAATGTCTTCCAAGGCTGTACCTGGGGAATGCCGAAAAACCAGTACCCTCACACTCAACGCTGTCAATATACCTGCGGCAGGCTGCGAGCATACTCCACAGCGAGGCATGTTGAGGGGCTGGTGTCCAGAGCGCTCCCACAGCGCATCAGAGGAAGACGACGTGCCCTTATTTGCTAACAAGGGAAAGTGGACACTGTATTCTAGCACCCCGATACTAGCTGCATCATGTGCCTTTAGAGCCGAGATCAAACTAGAAGAGCACCTCAGCCACATCGGGGGCGGTGCCGCACTGCAGCGCGTAGTGGCGCCCCATCGTGCCGGCCAGTCCAGTCATCTCCGTGACAAGCGATGTCGCCAGGTCGGCCCTCGCCAGCCGCGCGGCCGCCTCTGCCACCTCAGCAGCTTCTGTGCAGATGACACTCATCACCTTTATGTTATGATGATAGCCAAGCGGAGCTGGAAAGTTGTTGCTTCTGCAGCAACTGGAAGGCCACTGCCAGAACCACCGACGATCACTGGAGAACTGAGCTCTGACAATACGTGAGCCAAACGAGCCTTGCCATCAGAAAATCAACGCATCCTCTCTGGGACACATTAAGCCATTACCACAGCCCCTCCGTGGGAAAGCAGCAGACAACGGTGGAGGCAGAGTACAGTAAGTTGCAGACACACAAGCCTCCACATGACAAAGGGAGCAATGCTCTACACCATCAGCGCCAATGCGCAATGAAGGAGCGGGTGTTCAATGCAATAGATTCTCTTAAGGTAAGATGAGTGTGATTAAAGGTGGAGTAAGCAAAGTACCTGTGAGCCCGGTGAGCTGTGCGAGAGGGCGGATGAGGCCGGCAGTGCGCTCAGACTTCTGCAGCAGATTGCCGAGCGTCTTGTGGAATTGCGTGCCGGCCAGCTTGGGCAGGAACGCCTCCAACGGCTGCCGCAGATCCGCCGAATAAAAGAACTGCGCGTCCTCGAACCGCGCCCGCAGCACCGCCTCGTTGCCTGCGCAGTTGCAGTACGGGTACCTTAGCCGCTCTTCTTCGTTGCGCCAAAATAGGTTCATTCCCTCTTATCATATTGCATACTTGGTGGGGAGCAGTTTGTGCCATCACGCATCACTTATGGGCAGCAGAGATTCTGCCCTCAGCATGCCTCTGCAGCCGCATAATCTGTATCTCAGCGCCCTGTGCTGTCTGTGCCATGCAAGCTCTAGATGTTCTGAGCAGATTGCAGGTTTGGTGGGCATGATGGTGGTTTCGCTGCAACATCGCAATGCTGCGGTGGCAAAAATTGATGAAGGCAGGCTGTCTGGCGCAGATTGCAGCCTTGGTTAGCTTGCGCAATTCTGTGCCATGCATGACCCGCTGACAATGAGTGAGGGGTCTCTTGTCAAGTAAGCCGACACAGAAGCACTCTATACCACATGCAAGAGCAGCATACAAGAAGACTATTGCCTGCGCCATACATCCAAAAGATGAGTCGGGCTCCAGTGAGAAGAAACACACCTGTGCGCACTGTGGGCACGTCTATCTGCCCGTTGGCGACGGTGATAAAGTGCGGCAGCAGCGCCTCTCCAGAGGCCTCGTAGACCGGGAAGTAGCGCTGGTGCTTGCGCATCACCATCACCAGAACCTCCCTGCATGCCAAAATGTCAATTTCCAAACATTTCTTTTTAAATTGCAGGGGATCTGACACGTCAGCTGAGGTGATCATCGATGCTAAAGAATTGGAAGGACATTCGTCTGACACCTGTGCATTATGTCCCAGTGACATGGATCCTTCCAATTTTTTTAAATGAATAACAAATCATGTAAGCTGATATGCCATACAAGACTGTGGTTAGGAACAACAAGTCTGGTCAAAACTCTACTTGCCAGGGCATGTGACAGGGAAGAGGGCTGAAAAATCAGACTGACCTGGGGAGCTGCAGGAAGTCTGGGCTGAAGTCCCCCCGCACAACGGTGGGGGCCTCCACGAGGTGAGTCACCTCCTGCAGCAGCGCCTCCCTGGCAGACTCCGGTATAATTCCCCCGGCCTCGGCCGCCGCGGCCGTCGCGTTGCGCCAAATCAGGTCGGAGCGCTGACTCACCGCCAGCTGAATCCCCGCCGCCTCCAGCGCGGCCGCGTAGTCAGACGCTGACGCGACTTCCATCTCTGGCTGCGCCCCGTTCCTGAGACCCCTAGTGGTCCGGCCTGCAGAACAAAGCTCTCTGAGTATCATTCCTTGCCAACAATGTATCACAGCAGCAAGATAGCCAATCCTGTTCATTCAGAAGGCCTGTGAAATTGGATCCCAGGCCGATTCCATACGAGGTGCATATTGACTCCACCAGACAATGCGAAAAAATTGTGATTCATGCAGGCCCATGCAAAGGTGGAAATCTTACGATTGCATCAAGAATAGACCAAAAGCTCTGCAGTAAAGATTACTACATCATGGACGTACCGGCTTGCAGGCCTGCAAAGGAGAAGGGGAGGGAAGCCGCGCCATGCAGGCCAACGAGCCACCGTACCGGCCGCGAGAAAGCGGCGTTCGTTCCGTTCCAGCGCATGGACTTGCCAAACGACAGGCCCGCCACGAGCGCCCCCAGTTCCTCCGTCAACACCTGTGACAATGCATGCCAATCCTTCTGCCCTTGACTTAGTACAAATGATCTGTCCTAGCCAGCTTGAAGTGCGCTCTGAAAACATGCAAATCGTAGTGTTGCTGACTTCAGAGACATCAAGGATGCAGACACTGCACCCGTCATTTGCTACCAAGCTCCCCTTGAGCATGAGATCTGACCTGTTATTGAGTTGTGAAACAAATCAGCAAGATGGAAACTCCTGAGAAGCCCCTTAGGAGAGTGATACACACGATGCTGCAAAGATACAGGCCCAAACACAGCAGCAAACCATCATCAGAGCAGGGCTGCAGGGGCAAGGGCGAAGGCTCACCTCTGCTGCGTGGCGGCCGGCCTGTCTCCGCACCGCCCACACGTACTCCGTGCCCTTGCTGTCCGCCTCCCGCGTCACCTCCTCGATGGAAACGCCGTTCTTCGCCGCGAAGCCCAAAAGCGCCTTTGTCGGCTGCCCGTCCGGCCCGTATGCGGCCTGCCCAGAATTTTACAGTAAAGTCAAGAATCAAGCTTACGACGCAGCATGCCACCGTTGTGATACACACGTATAAATCAGGATCATAAATTTCTTTGCTACTCCGTGCCCGATGGGAGTCTTAGAAAGACCTACAGATGCACAGCAGTGAGAAGACGAGGATGCGCTCAAACGCTCGACACCACGCTCGATACTGCTCTGTCCAGATTTCACCGCTGCAGTGACACTGATGCAAGGGTGGTCTATGGGAGAGCAGAACCCCAGCCTTGCATGCACAAGCCACCCTCGTTTCCTCACTGACCCTCCCGCATGGCAGAAAACGAGGTCTGGACAGCTTTGCAATAGCAGCACCTTGGCTGGCGGCCCTCGAATCTTCTCCTCGACATCGGGCTGCGAGCAGCTGACACCGTGCACGATGACGGCCAGCCGCCGCGGAGTCGTCTCCACCGACACATCCCCGTGCGCCAGCCGCAGCCTCTGCAGCAGCGCCGGCACCGACTGCCTGCACAGTGATGACAACTTGTCCCATGATTCTTCTTCGGTCTAGCAGTTTAGCAAAGTCGAGGAGGTTTTGAAGGGCATGTTTCCTGGGAAGAATGCTTGACGTTCAGGCTGGCTTGTTGCAAAAATCATGGAGCAATCCAGTGTGAATATCAGGCACAATTCCGGGGAATCTGTGATTTGCATGCCAGATAAAGACCGGGGGTTGACGTGTCAATCAAGCGTTATATACGGCTCACTGCTTTTCAGAGTCTTGCTGAGACAGCACGGCGATGCACTGCATCAACGCTGAAAAGGGTCAAAGTCTGACATGTTCACATCAAAGACATCGTGTTAGTTCAGCCGTGAGCTTGAAGAATGAGGGGGAAAGTGGACCTGAGCTGTGCAGCAGCGGCGGTGGCTTCAGCGGGCGGCAGCTCCTCGCAGCCGATCTCCACGACCAAGTCGGCAGGGCCGGTGGCCAGCTCGCCCTGAGGCGCTCCCTGCTGTGGCGGCTGCAGTGCTTCTACCTGGCCCAGTGGGTGGCCCAGCTCCTCCCTCCTCTTCATCCAGAGCCCTGCCAGGCGCACACAGAATCCTAGTGAGATACCCACGGAACGAGCATGCTACTACGTGAACAACCAACACATGTAGTGCTCTCTGCAATGACAAAACTTGTGATCGAGAGTGACACCAGCAGGGTCAGGGTTTCCAGTGAGACAGGGCACTCAGGTAGGTTGCAGTCAACACTGTCAATGATGTTTTGCCACTGATCTCACTGTAGCACATTTTTCCTGAACAGTGCGAGCTCAAACAGAAGAACGGTTGCATCAAGGTCTGCAGGGCTGCCAAGTCGTGAATGCCATTGCCATGGCACCAAAGCCCTCCCTGTCCATGAAGAATGTGCAACAATGATTCTGGTGGGAAATTACCACGCAGACATGTATGTTCTCTTCAGGCCCACAGCTAGATCTAGAGCCCGAAATGATGGCCCTGGCCAGACATCCTGCTGCAAATATGAAGCCATGATCTTCATATGGGGGCATCAGCAATTTCCTTGCAAGCGGACTCCAACACCCAAAGTGCTGCCTTGCTGCTGCAGCTGGCAGCTGCCACCTAAGGGCAGGTCCTCCGCTGACACAAATCATGCATTGCATGAACAGCGCACCTGCAATCTGGCGGGCGAGTGTGCGCATGGCGCCAAAGCAGGCGGCGCGGTCGGTGACGCCCACGGCTCCGCGCGCGTCCAGAATGTTGAACGCGTGGCTCAGCTTCAGCAGCTGCCCATACGCTGGAATGGGCAGCCCGGCCTCCACCAGCCGCTGCGCCTCCTGCGCTCATACCGCGCACTCATTTTTCTGTCTTGGCTGAGTGCAAATTTTATACCCACTGGGCGCTCAATATTTTGTCTAGGCTAGATGCACATCTCAAGTTGCACTCCCCAGGCGCTCAGGTATATGTCTCATCTACATGCACATTACAAAGCTATGTACCACAAGCGCTTATTTCTATGTCTTGGCTATATGCATATTACAAAGCTATGCAACAACGCGCACTCGACTCGCGGTCTTGACAACATACACAATATGAGTCTGCGATAGTGGCCTGCATGTTTGCCGATCAAGGGAAGCAATACTGATGTCTGTACAGAGATGTGCTATGCATGGACAAAGAAAGGAATATGATGAAGATCAAGTCCACTGCCTCCTTGTCTTTTGAACACGAAATGTCCGGTGTGCATAGACCATATGTCACGGTGCCTGAATCCATCAGAATACACAGCATTTGGCGTGCGCTCCTGCCAATACGGTTTCATGAATGCCTGCTTGAAGCATCATTGCTGATGCCTGCGGGGTTTATTAAATGCAGGCGATCATGATGCCCTCATAGAAGTTTTGCGGAGAGCTTGTCTGCGCGCTCTCAGATGTTGACATGGCTTTGCGCTGTTTGGAAGGGTTGGTCTATTGTGGTGGCACACGTGGAGGAGCTGGCCCACATTTTCCCGATGAAGGGGACGATGATTTTTGTCAATGTCGCATGCATGTTGATGCTGCCTTTCCCCACAGCAAATGTGCTGCTCTGCATTACCTCTAGGTCAGTGCGGCCATTCCCATGGTACCTGATGGCTGCAAATGCTATGGGCTCATTATTGCAGCGTCTAGCTTGCTTGGGTCTATGACCGTGCTGGATAAATTCGGTCATAGACCCAAGCAAGCTAGACGCTGCGCAGAATGACCTCATAGCAATTGCAGCAATCAGGTACCATGGGAATGGCCGCACTGACCAAGAGGTAATGCAGAGCAGCACAAATGAAGGAATGCACAGAAAGTGGGTATCAGGGTGTTCCTGGTGTGCACATGGTCCAAGAAAGCTAGCATGCAAGATCAATCTTCGCTGAGCCACAAGCAGCCCTAGATTCACCGTGAAGCTCACAATTATTTTAACAAGCAGCACACCGTTACCCTCTAGATCAAGCCTGCAGGCGGTATCAACACCTCATGAAACAAAAGAGGTAATTGGGCCAGACGCGGCATCTGCTCCGCGCATTGATCAGGAGGCTTTCAAGAGGTGAGCCAAAGTGGCGTTAAAGCAAGATAGTAGGCAGTGAGGAGGCTGACCTGCTGGTGCAGCTGGAAGAGCTGCTGCTGGGAGGGCACATGAGCGCTGTCGAGGTTGTAGCAGCTCATCTCATACTCGTTCTGCAGCAGCATCTCGCCGTATGTCAGCGTCGGCGTGTAGCGAATATCCTTGAAATGCTTCACACCCTGCGCATGCAGTCATTATCTCAACCAAATGAGCAGGACATAAGTAGGAGGAGAGCCTCATACTGTCTCTGTTCACCCTTGTGGCGAAATAAACGGAGCTTCCAGGGCTGAGGATGCCCCTACGTTGCCCTGCAGGGGGTTTTGTGTTTTGCTGCACCAAGGCCATGCACGAGCGGAATTAGCGGTAGCCATTGTGCACTGCAAATCCAAGGCACCTGGCTTAAGTTTTGCTGAGAATTTGCACCTGAAGTGCTGTAAGGATGCGTTCGAGGCCGTATGTAATCTCAACACTGGGCACTGGGAGCGCCTGGCCAGCTGCTTGCTGGAAGTAGGTGTACTGAGTCACCTCCTGGCCTGCATGCCCACACACACATTATTACCACTCTTTTCTGCATGACATGATAGCAGCAAGAAGCACAAGAGTAGAATGGCATGCGTGTATCACAGTTGAGTAGAGTTGTGCATGGTAGCAGATATCACAAGGAACCCCCCCTACTGACATGCAACAGCATCGCATGCATGGTCTTCCACAAGCTATAAGGTACGTGTGGCAAATCCTTATCTTTATTTCTAGCACACAAGAAGTGGAGTATAGCCAGTAGAAAGATTGGGGAGCAGGCACGCACCGTCCATCCAGATCTCCCAGCCGAGGCCCCAAGCGCCCAGAGTGGGGTTTTCCCAGTTGTCCTCCACAAACCTCACATCATGCGCGCGCACATCGATGCCCAGAGCCTCCAGGCTGCCCAGGTACAGCTCCTGCGGCCTGCCCGGGTCCGGCTTGAGGATCACCTAATCGCGACATAACCACCCCGTCAGCACGCCGCGCCGGCACGGCCGTCCACTGCTGAAACGCGCTTGGAGGCTGGTTGGTGCCAGTCTGCTAGCTCATGCACGCATGCCATGCACCTTTTGCCTTAAGAGCGCATGCATGCAACATGCCATGCTCCTACATGGCTGTTTGAGCATCAGGAGCAGCCTATCCATGCATGTAAGGTACACAGGGAAACAATGTCCTCTGCTTCACTATAACATGGCAAGCGAAGGGTCCGTATGCACAGCGTGAGATACATCTTGTGTAAAACCAGGCAGGCATGGTGTCCGTGCCTGGAACTGGGTGTGTTGCTGCAGGCGGTTGGGGTTGTCCCCATAGCGGCTGTCGTCCGGCCGCACCGATGGCTCCACATAACACACTCGCCACGGCTCCGGGCCGAGCACGCGCAGAAATGTCGCCGGGTTCATTGTGCCTGCGCCCACCTGCGCGCACGGCCGGCACATGTCACCGTCATGCGAAAGGCATCCATTGTCTTCCGTTTTGTGCGGTCCCGCCCACAAGGCATCCATGTTGACTCCAAGCTTGCATGAAGAGACGCCGACTGAACACCTCTTTAGTGACGTTGGTCCTGACTCCGTCTGCACGATCTAAACTCCTCGGGAGGTAATGTGACAGGATGCCCAGCATGTGAAGGTATCTGATTTAGAAAATACTTAATCTAGTGGGGAGTTTTCTAATCGGGGGAGGACCTCTGAGTTGAAGGGCTGCCACACAGCGCAGCCCACAGAGGCCCAGTACTCCTGCAGACGCGCCACCGCCTCCTGGAATGTCAGCGCAGCCGCCTTGGCTCGCGGAGAAGCCCCGTTGCTGCTGCCACCAGCGCTGCTCATCTGCCGGTCCTGTTCAGACGCAGCCGGTGCCTCTGCCGCTGGCACGCTGGCTGCTGCCCTGCAGATGCCCCTCAGAGGCACATGCAGGCACCTGCAGCAGCGAGAATGTCCTTTTGGTACTGGTCTCCAATTGCCTGCCTCCTGAATGGTCACCGCTGAAGGGGAAGTGGTTTTGAAGACAACAGCACGATCCAAGGTCTATTGAACATGGCACCCAACCAGTCATGTGCAAGGTCAAAAGGTTTTCCAACAGCATCGATCTGGATCCAGATGAGAAGGGGGTCATGCCTATGGGATTGACGGCCCAAAGGAGGTGGAGTCCTGCCATCGATGCATCTGGAGCTGTTGAGATGGCGCCTTGCAAGCCCAACGTATGGCCGTGTACAGAGGACGGACATGTGTTGTAGACAATAAGGCATGTGAAGCCGCTGGCCCAACATCTTACACGTTATCATAATCGGTAAGGCTCTTTCACTGGGTCTGCAGCCCACTCGAGATCTGCGGTGAAGATAGAACTGAAGTAGTCATCCTGCTCCTTGCCTGATAACTAAACAACCAAATACATCACCCCAAAATCTGCTGATTGTCCGCGGATTGTAACTCTAGCTGTGAGGATTACAAGAAAGGGATGCCTGAGCTAGCTCAAGGAAGCCCTACAACAGACTGGCGACTACTGGGCCTGGAACGTGAAAGTCTAAACATGGTTGATTTTATATGGACGATTGAGGCAAGTACAAAGACATATCTCCGGACCACAGGCAGAATGGGAATGAGAGATCTGTCTGGGCAGATCGATTGTTTATGCTACCACGCCTTCAGCCGCAAAACATTACTTTGTACAAAGAGATCTCGGTAAAAGAGTTCTGAATGCAAAGCATTTTCTGCGCAATTCCTCCAGCCCACTGATCGTCATGCGATCCAAATGTGGCACGTGGACAGCGCATTGAAAAGTCAAAGTCCCGGAGTCCGAAGTTGACCAGTCTCCCGCAGCTGATAAGCACAGAGCTACAAGCGACCCTGCCTTGACAGCTGACAGAGCTCAGAGGCACGAAGAGGGCTGAACGTTGCAGAATTTGAGCCGGAGTGCATGGGAAAGCAAAGGTGCGGTTTGTCAGCGCCCCAACAAGCGGGCGGAATGTGCTCCGCTTGATCTGGACTGAAATACAGTGCAAGAAGGGCCTTCGCTCCTTATGAGTGGAGCGGACATCGTTAGGTTTCCTTTGTGCTTTCAGCACAGTTCTATAGAGCCATGGAGCCCAGCTGTGCGAGTTTGTTGGCCTCACAGTCCAAGTAGTGCTCAAGAATAAAACGTTGGAGTAGGCATTTTGGCCACATTGGAGGCTCTGAGAATTTACGAAAGGTCTAATAACATAAACAAAGCAGTATAACACAAGATCCGTACAGTTGGCGGGCTTAATTTGTTCCTGCAAGGAAACCAGGGAAGAAGTGACTCTCAGGGCCATGCCAGCAGCTTTTGGTCTTATCCGGGTGCTGGCGTCAAACTCTTGAGCCTAAAACAGCGCAACGCAACATTTAGTTCTAAAACATATTGGAGGCTGGAGGACACGGGTGAGCGCTGCGGGACGAGAGCGCAGCTTGTACGGCGGTCTCGGAACAGAACCCTTCTGTATTGCAGCCGTGCAGCCGAGCATCTTGAGTAGCTGAGAGGATCGAAAAGTGTTGGAAAAGAGTCTGGACGGTTCAAGGATCCGGGGAATGATTGCTATCGGGCAAGCTTCACCTATAGCTTAGGTCGACCGTACCTTGATGCAAGTCTCTAACGTAACGTGTGTATCTCGTGCATCTTGCAGAAGCAGCACAATGTTCGGAAGCTGTTTTACCCCCAAGCCGGCACATACGGGAGCCCCCATGGCGCAGCTCAGGGTGGTGGACGCGAGTCCCTACAAGATCGTGGAGAGCTTCGAGCCGAAGGAGGAGGACGTTGCACAGAAGGGAAGCGCCCCACACGCAAGCAAGAGGAGTGGACGCGCATCGCTCCAACCCGCACAGGCGCTCGTGCGCAAGCTGACCGAGAGCGCTGAGAAGAGGTGGAGATCTCCTTGCCGATGGACAGATCTGGTCTACAAGTCACTGCCTTGGCTGCTCTACGGAATATTACTGCAAGGCTAAACATATTTTTGAGGTGCTGTCATATTAAGGACCTGATCCCGTCCGCCCCGGCCCTCAGATCGTCGTATTATCATGGAAAAGTTTCCAAGATGTATGCACCATCCCTGCAGGTCTATGCTGGCAAACCTGCTGAAGGAGCACTGCCTGGTGGAGGGCGGCGACGCCAACGTGGCCCAGTGGCTCAAGGACGAGGGCATCAACGCCCCCATTGGATCTGTTCTCAAGGTGACCACTCGGCCCAGGCCCGTCGCCAGACAGCTATACTTGAACACCTTCACAGATATGCCTGCTTTTCTCCAGCTGAAGGCCGCCTTCTCTAGCGGTGTCAATGCCCAACTAACACGGCTTCCAGCACAGCAGTGCTCAACTGTAAAGACCAAAGCTTGTCCCATGCAGAGAGGCCCCAAACTCATGCACGGAAGTCCCACCTGGTGCCGGTGCTAAGACGGGAATGCGCAGAGGCGGAAATGCAACACAATTCGACCGCAATACATCCTTTCTATGTGCAGGCTCACGCTTGTGGGGCAGTCAATGCACAATGTCACAGGCATTGAGACACATCAGAAGGTTGTAGAATGAAGAATGCACAGTGAACTGACCACCCATAAGACCAGTGAGCCTCAGGTGGCTCCCAGCAGGTCTCCGAACTGTCATGCAAATCACCATAACTGCTAAAATTGACATGTGACACTCCTCTCCGTTCCTGCGCAGGCTCTGGAGGAGGCGCAGAGCAAGGACCTGCTGTTCTGGGCGTCGCGCTACCACCTGTTTGTGACCTGGTCTCCCGACCGTTCCCACCCCTGGGATTCTCTGCCTGCCGCCGGCCAGTACTCCACCCTGGAGATCGGCGTTCAGCGCGGCGCCGACGACAAGGTGCGCCGCTGTTCAAATGCGCGCATGCATACATGCATGCAGCAGTCTGCCGTAGCCGTGAAGATTACAAATGCCAATTCTGAGGCACGGCGTCAGCCATCTGCCGAGCCTGTTAGAGCTGAGACGTCTGACTCTACAGCATCCCGACAAGGTCAATCGTGACAGATTGGCTCGATGTTCCAGCTAGTCCCACGCAGAGAAAGAGAGGGTCAGAAGCAAGTGGGAAGATGGGGGGTCTGCCAGCTGTGTGTTCTGGTGGCTGGCGTGAGGTGTGTGGTGGGTGTGTGCAGCTGGTGGTGCTCCTGGATGGCAAGGCAGTCACCGATTACACAATGCACAACTCCGTCCTCAAGACCACGTGCGCCCTCCTCCACATTCTTGCCCTTCTCACCATTGCTCTGCTACTTCCTCAAGCATGTACTTCCCAGGGCCGCGCTGATCTGGGCTCGACCGGCTGTTGTCTGAAGACCAAGCACACCCAACCCTCTGACAATGCATTGTACATTTACTGGCACGCCAAGCAACTTTGTCTCCTTGGTGCTGATGCAAAGCAGCCTGTGGCCATGACAGGTTGATCGAAGAGGCGTTTGCAGTTCGACAGATGCGATTCAGAGCAGCACACGAGACAGATAGTAAGCGCGTGCATGCATGCGCGCAGGTCGCCGATCGAGTGGGAGACGCCGAGCGGCCAGATTGCGCGCGTGAACCTGCAGCTGCAGTTCAGCAGCTTCTTCGGCTACGCGGGCGCCGACACCGACGCCGGCTACCTGGGCCTGCAGTGCCACGGCTGCCTCTGGCCCGTCAACGACGCCGACCTGCCGCACTACTGGCCCATCGCTCCCCCCATCGTCTCCGGGAAGGTGCGCGCGTTTGCCGCATCCACCCTTCAAACCCATACCCACCAGGGGTAGCGATGAGAAGCATTAGCACCGTTGCGTGGTGTAAATTCGTACGGTGTATCGGTGATGCTCAGGGAACAAACGAAGAGAATGTGTCCCGCAATGGAAAGGGAAGATACCTGCACTTTCTTACCTCTGCCGTTTGTAGAGAGCTGTGCGGACCCACACAATAAGCGCTACCTCCGCCTGAAGGGTGCCCCATCGGCTGACCTGCGGCAGTATCTCTTGTCTTCTTGCGTGTCCATCTGCTTTGCTGCGCTGACAGAGGGACCTTGGAGATGTAGTCTCATGTTCCAAGAATGCTCGCCATCGGCTACCCGGCAGCGGCAGTGCTCTGTTGTCTTGCTACTGACTCATCCACGCACAGTGGCTGCGCGGATTCTAGGGCCTCAACACTGTCAGACCGTGTCCCAAACAGTCCCACCGGATAACGGCCAACGGCGGGTGCGCGCAGGTGAACACGGCGGGCCGCGACTCAGCGGTGTCGCCCGGCAACTCGGACAGCCTGGCGGCGTTTGCCGGCACGTATGCGACGCACCTTCTGCCGGCCGACGAGGCCGCGCAGGTCACCACCGGCGCCGAGATCGCCATCAACGTCAACTCCCAGGGTGAGCCTGGCGTGCAACTAGGAGGCTTGGGTGATTAGAAGGATTAACGGAAAATGGCTTTGAAAACGTTATCTAAGGGAGGGCCTGGAAGTGAAGATTTGTGCGCAGCTGAAGACATCAGATCAATCTAGTTGTGATGCCTACGTGAGGCAGCTCGAGGAACTTATGGTTGCAATGGTTTAGGATGCCCATTGCTAGTCAACGGAGACGATCACCCTGCAGTTGTTCTAGCTCCTGGTGAACACAGCTGTGAACCAGCAAATTTTATCAGCGCATGCATTGAAGGGGCAGTGGGAAGAGTACTGCAGAAGGCAGAACTTTGGGGAAAGGATGACGTGCATGCAAAAGGCCAAAACTTTGGCGGATGGATTTAAACTGAGACTGCGTGCGTTGTGGCAGGTCTGCCGGAGGTGGCAGTGGGAGGTCGCGACCTGTCCTTCTGGACCTTCGACGCCAACAACGTGCTGGCGTGGGCCGACGAGGCCGGCTACACCGCATGGCTCCAGTTCACCGTGCTGCCCGGCGGCCCGGTCTTCATGGGCACCCTGCACCCATCGGGCGGTGACGCCGCTGATGTGGAGGCCGGTGAGTCACCCCTCACCTCACCCCCCGGCGCGCCCCATGCTATGGACCTTGGATACCAGAAGAGTTGAGAACCGATTTGAGAGTTCCTGCTGCATGCATGCACCCCTGACACTGCGCAGCGTTTCCGGGCACTAGTGAAGTGTTGCATGCAAGTCGGGAAAGAATCGAAAGACTGATGGCCGTGTTTGACAGCACTGGGTTGTGCAACACAGCAGCCACGAGGACTGAGTGACAGTTGGGGCCAAATGTTCTCTAGATTCTAGTTTATGTTGGAGGAGGAGGTTAGGAAATATAGAAATTTACTGGTGGCATGTGCGAAGAGGGTCTGTGCTGGCATGCAACAGGCACCTTCAGCGTGTTCGGCGAGCTGCTGAGTCAGCCGAGCCGGCTGGCGCCCAACGCCGCGGTAGACGCGACCGTGGGCCAGATGGTCGCCGTCGGCCTCGCCACCTCAGCCACCGTTCTGTGCACCTCCCTCCTACGCTCCGCCACCAAGTGAGCCACTTTCCCTTTTCCCCCTCAGGCCTGCCACTTTCTGCGCGCAGAACACAGACATCACCGGTGTTTGCTGTGACCAGCATAGCACCTCTAGTGCTCCAGAACTGAAGGTTTCATTTGCAATTTCATCTGCCAGCACACCACTGACAATGATGAGGGAAGGGCACTCGAGGTCTCTTCCGCTTGGTGGGGTTGCACTCTTGATTTGGCTATTGGGCACATGCACGGTCACTACAAACAGGGAACTTTATACAGGGTTCAGCGGCGAAATGGAAAGGGGATAACCCAGGGGTGAGTGACAAGGGTGGTTTTTGCGCAGGTGCTGGGCGCTACTGCGCAGCGGCATGGGAGCTGAGGACGTGCTGATGGAGGAAGAGATCATGCTGCAGGGGATGCGCCGCAACTTCGAGTCGCTCGAGCGCGTGCACGCGGCGCACAAGGCGGCAGCCGCCGCGTTCCCGGCAGCCGCCGGCGCGGCCGCGGCCAAGGAGATGGCCCCGGCAGCCGCCGAGGCCGCCATTGCCGCCGAGAGCGAGGCCGCCGACCACGCGCAGGTATATCGCTGTTCCCTTTTTTGTTTGTTTTTTTTGCCTCCGACTGCTGCATTTAAAAACCATCCAGTTGTAGGAACGCAGTCTTGGTGTGATGTTGTGAAGTCTGGACTGCTCAATTTGATGCCTGGTGTCCCCTTTCTACTGCCACCAACTGCTGCATCAAGGAGTGTACCAGCGGACTTCAGACATGGAGCCTTGATAAGATGTTGTTGATTTCACGCTGCTCAGGTTCCTGCGCACGCTTGTGCAAAGATTGTGCGTCGCTGCCATGATACATGTCCAGTGTCCAGGGCTGGGAACATGCTTGTAAAACAGGACAGTAACTGGACCAAAAAGTGGGTGTGCTCATGAAGTTGCTCTGTGTTGTGCGCAGGCCGCTCGCGTGAGCGCCGACGCCGTGGCGGCCGCGGTTACCTTGACCAACGACTGCATCAAGGATGGAAACGCCGTCGAAGCAACCTCCAAGGCCTCCGCCTCCGCCTGGCGCTCCAGCCAGGTGCTTTTTATTTTCAAACCACAATTCTGGGCACTGTTCAATTTTTTGACATTACACCAGGAGTCAATCGCATGGTTCACTTCTGGGCAGACAGCGCTTGGCTTGCATTCAGTAAGCACTGGCCATTGTAAAGTGCAAGGCAATGATGCCTTTATGTGAAGTGTGATCATACAGCGCCTCAGGCACCATGTATTTAGGCATCAGTTGCTACATTCTGCATGTCAATGAAAGCAGTCAACAATGTGTTTGTGATTGCTACAGGCCGCGTCTGCCGCTGCGCACGCGGAAGAGAGCGCGCTGCTGGCCGCCAAGAAGGCCGCCGAGGCCAACACGTGTGCCGCCCGCGCCGCAGCCGTCTCCGCCGCCCAGTCCTACAATCTGGTGCGAAACTTCTTACACTGTTCATATGTACCAATAAGTTCTTGTAACAGGGAAGGTATTGTCTTCAGGGCAACACCTGGTATTGACGGGCATGCTTAGTCAGTATCAGCCGCCAGATGTCAGGGCAAGTTGCCCTCACAGGATTCAATCTTTACAAATGCTTGAAGACCAAATTCCAGACACCCGTCTCCTAGTAAACATGCAAGTCTTTCCCTTTTTGACATCAGGAAGTGCTGCCTTGCGCTGAAAATTGTCAGGGCTTCTAGGTAGACTTTAGTACCCCCTGAATTGTGATTAATGGGGGTAATGCAATGGACCTGCACGAAGAATGCGTGCAGCTCGGAGCGCCGAAACCCTTCCTTCCTGTGAATTTTTGTCACGACACCACTGAAGGCATGGATAACCGGACATGTCATGCCTGACCGGTGAATTGGCACAGGCCCGCGAGTCGGCGCTGGCCGCAGCACGCGCTGAAGCAGCGGCTGCGAGCAATGCGCTCAAGACGGTTGAGACAGGCATCAACTACTACGCCGCGCGCAAGGAGTACATCAAGCTCAAGGACATTGCCGAAGCCTCCGACGTCGCTGGGAAGGTGCGCGCACCGCCCCTTTAATTTTCCCCTCCTCTGCCCGTGCCTGCTCAGGTATGTGTAACGATGCGCAGTTATAGTATGCTCGTCATGTTATTGTCATGCTGAGGCCTATTCAAACACTGCCTGTTGCGAATTCTTACTGCGGGCTCAACTTCACCATGCAAGACAGCGGTGGATGATGATGGATAATGGGCCATCCACACGTCTTGCGCATGAGCGGTGCTTCTTCTTGCTCATTGTGCGCAAGTTTGAGAAGCGGGCTGCAATATGCAGGCGCTCAAGTTTGCCAAGGAGGCGGTGGAGGGGTACGAGGTGAGCACGGCTGCCAGCCGCGAGGCCGCGCTCGACGCCACGCGCCAGGCCGCCGACTTCTCGCAGCTCGCGCACAAGCTCATGCGCGCCGTCTACAAGGCCAAGTGAGCGCGCGCCCGGGGTGTTCCCTGCGTGGCACGCGCCAAATTTGGCGCTCCGCTGACCGGACCGCGCGCACAGCGGCGTTCCCTCTTTCAGACGGCCGCCAAAATTGGCGCTGACTGGACCGGGCGCATACGAAGGCATTGTCTGTTCTGGGTGGCCGCCAAAAGGACCACCCAGTCTCGCCTGGGTGGATTGGTGGGCGGGGACAACTGTCTTATCTACAACAGGACAACCTGCGTGAACTCATGGATGGAGGATGTGTCAGATCATGGACACACTTGGGCAGTGTAGGGGGTTAAAACAGGAATAAAGTTTGCTGAGTAGGCATTAGACGTCAGCTGAATGGCAGAAGAGGACAAAAACCACAGCCTTGACATTTAAGCCATGCAGCTTCTCACTGCGCACCCCAGCGCTAGAAAAGTCTGGACTCGAAAAGTCTGGATTGATGCCCTCTTAGAGATGGGAATAATTATATCACGGTGTCCTACTATATCATGGGCCAAACAAAAGCTCTCAATTTCCATGTATGCAGGAAAATAAGCAGCAATGCACAGCAATATTTTGCTTTGAATAGGGATTTCTCGTCCAAAATGGGACAGGCATGAAACCGAGAGGCGCAATGCGTCTGGTTGGACAGGAGGTGAAAAAAAGGTACCAACGGTTCTGTGTCATGCCATGGAACAACAATGTGATGCGGGTGGCGACAGATTTGGCTGGAATGATGCCAATGAAGGAGGGGGATTCTTTCTACACACAATACAATTGGAACCAGGCATGCGGACAGATAGACACTGCTAGGCACTGAGGTTTTTGTGGCTGGTCAACAGTTCTGCCAGGCTTCCTCATACCTTTGGTAGACATTGAATCGATGATGTGTGTTGTGTGGCTTTAGTTTTCTCAGGAAGGCACCACACATGATGTGGTATTTGTGACCTTTGAACAGTCAGGATGGCTGCACATGTGTATAGCTAGAATTATTCAGATTGGTGTAGTGTGTCTGGTGGCGTGCATTCAAGTGATGCGCCGTGCTGAGGAGATTCAGTTTGCCTCAGACACGCATGCGGTCTATTGATCAGTGACAGCATTGCTAAAAGTTTCGATGATGCTTCCTGTGGCCCTGATAAACCACTTACGGCTTCTCAGTCGGCCTGGGAATAAACGCTTGCCAACTGGATGTGGAGATCTATTTCTGCTTGTCTTTGAGGGTCACTTGTTTTAGCTTTTGCGTTGCGTGTAACCCTCTTTCTCCCATACACGAGCTCAAAGTATCTGGCTTGCATGCATGCTGGCATCCAGGAATCTTCTTACTCATGAGCACACAGCCACTGCTGGCTTTTGTTCAACATCACTAGTGTACTGTCCGAACCACCTTAAGTATTTTTCCAGTTTCATCTCACCAGTTTGAGCAATCAGAAACATGCTTCGGAAAGGACATGCACACTCTCTCCAAGGGGACTTTCTCAGGTGTTGGGGCGTCTGTTGCTTTCATGTCTAAACAAATACAGCGGTCCGATTTTTCCTTCTATATTCAAGTGTGCATATGCGTCAGTCCCACTTGGGTATGCGGGGAACGCCGATGGACACTGCTGCCAGATTCCAGGGCTTCTTCAGCTCTATGCTGCCATCCTTCCCGTGCAGCAGCACCACGTCACCCACCTGCACCCAAATATAAACTTATTCAGAAAATTGCACTTTTAATTGACGTAATTTTGAAGCCGGGCGGACACGCCTCTGATATACAAAAGAGGTTGACAGCTCTTAGAGGGCGGATGCTTTAAGGCTTTGCTCTCACAGAACAGCTTCAACCTCAAATCTAAAAGCGCTGAATTTTACAAAAGGACCACATGTAAGACGGTGCAATGGAGGTCAAATACGGTCAGGGCTGGCATGCAAAGAATGACCTGGACGAGAGGCACGGCAGTGACATCGATGATTGTGACGCGCATGCTGTTGCCCAGATCCACTCTCTGGCACAGCTTGCCCCTCACCGCCACCTCATCCACCTGAAACCTGCAATTCCACATCACAGTAGTCACCGGTCTAATCCCCGCAGAAAATAAATGTTTTGACCAAATACCAAATTCAGAAAGCCTTCGACAGGCCCGATCCAATGGAGCAGGCCCTGGTGATGAAAACGTCTGGAAGACCTCTAAATGTTGCCTTGAAAAGAATCTTTTTCCCGCATCGCCGGGGTTACGGGGTTTAGAATGACCACTATGGTATACACCGCTCGCAGCCTGCATAAAGCTTTCCCTTTACCTAATTATGTTAATGCATTTGTTACCCCCATGTGCTGAAGCCCTCCGGGACAATCAGGAGTACTCTGCACAGGGCAACTGTCCATACAGACCATGCCCAACTCTTTTTACTTGCATGCATCAGGGGTCAACTGCGTTTCCTGCACATGACCACACACTGTTGCATCTGCTGCTCTTGTTCTTATTATTATTATACACTTTTTCTGCCAAGAGGCAAGCATCTGCTGCTATAAAGACTTGGGCATATTCTGACTCATATGCCAAAAATAGAAAACTTACGCGTCGGTGTAGCCGTGGTAGATGACTGCCACGGTCATGTCCCTCTTGGCGTGGTGGCCCTCGTGCAGCAGATCGCCCGCCTTCACCTGCTCGCACCCACATCACCTCAGACCGCACCACACCAAACATTCTGAGGCCACTGGCTGTGCTTCAAACTCAAAAATAAAAAGGCCCTCCTAAAGGCCTGCCTGCATGCGCTATCATCTGCCTTGTCAATATAAGCAGGGAGCGTAAAGACAAGCTCTCCACCAAATCTCAGATGTAACAGTGCTGGACATCAGACGCCCAATGTAGCTGCATCAGACCATGGGAAGGGTCACATCTAATTTTACATATAATGCACTCCTCAAGCGGTAATCACGAGTAAGATTGCAAGATGATTGCCTTTTTGAGGGTGGCGATGCGGGTGAGCCACCGGGCAGCCGAGCGCGTGCCCGGCACGATCTCCTGCTGCCCGTAGAGGGCAGCGCTGACGTGGACGATGCCCGTAGTCCCGTAGGCCTCCTTGTCCCGTAGCATCTTCGGGCTGGCTGCCACCCCCGTAACGCCAAACTTGGCCCCAGCCATTCGCAGCTTCTCCGCAAATACCTCCAGCTCCTGCACTTCAATTTCAGCGTTTCAACTTCACGCTTCAAACCACCCCCGTTTCATCAGTTCTGCAGCTTCAACCCTGTAAATTCTTTTGAACTTTAGTGTCACCCCCAACCTTCTAACAAATTCCCAACAGCAAAACATGGTCGCAGCCGCCTTTACGTACCAAGTTTTCATGCAGGCACAGTAGAGTCTCTACTAAAAGTTACTAGCAGTCAAATCTGGGCAGAACTGAATTAGTAGTAAAGCCGGGCCATTCCCCAAAGGCAATAGCTGAGATAGGCTATTCAGAACAATTCAGAACGGTCTCCCTTGAGGGTAAGATCGTATCTATCCGGCAGCACAAGGGACCACAGCTGCAGAATTTTGTGCCATTCAGATCGACCATTCTCTAGGAAGATGAGAGCGTGCCAGCACTGACCTTGGGCTCGGCATGCTCGGTGGTGATGCCTCGCAGCTGCAGGCTGGTGCAGGTATTGATGTACTCTATGAGCTCCATGGCCTCCTCCACGCTGCTCACTCCCTGCACAACTGCCCCAAGCGCCACCTTCACATGCACCTGCAACACCGGCAGAACTGTCCGCACTTAATTCTATATATTAAGTCATTACATTTCAGAGACCTGTTGGGAACCACCTCAGGCTCGTTGGTCTAGTACGCAGATGATAGGCGGTTGCAGCGATAAGATCTGAAGCACTGTCGCTGGGGGCATTTTGAGAGTACACTGGAGACTCTTGGGAGGGAAAGTTGAAATAAAGACAATGAGTGCCACTTGCTGCGTAAGAAAAGTGGCGCCCCTTTTTGTCACGTGCGTCTCAATCACAACATTTGAACCTAATCTGCTTGCAGCCCGCAAAGGCGCTGCGTGCGGACACATTGTGAGGCTTGGTGCCCCCAGCATATTTGAATTGCTCTCTGGTGTGCGCATCTTGAGGCGGAAGCTCTTTTGAAAAGTGGGAAGGGCGCAATAAATGTTATGCCAGGATGAGTCACCCAAGATGAGTCACCCCAGATTGAGTCACCTGCATGGGCGCCTCGCGCTTGACAGCGGTGGTCTCCTCGCACAGAACGCGCGCGAATTGGAGGTCTTCAATATACACCTCCACATTTTCCAGGGCCATCACTCGCGCCGTCAGGAAGTCCGGCTGATAGATGATGTGGATGGGCACCTCCACGCCTTCCTGCAGCAACACAAGACAAACCTCGGTGTGAGCTTCTGACGCCCGAGGCCGGGGCTGCAGCTTTCAGACGCAGTGGTTTTGATAACGCGGTGCCTGCCAGGTTGCAAAAATTGCAACATGCAGTCCATTGTCAGTCAAGGCAACATCCTCCTACAGGCAATTTCCTACAGGCAGGCACTATCAATACCAGGGACTCTTCCGGCTTGTTGTGATCATTATCACGGCTGTCAATGTGGGTTTCCTGGCTTGAACCGACCCCATCTGGCCCCCATTTTAACGCCCCAAACAAGCCCCTTTTATACATGGACAGGGGTAGAAAGAGCAGGGTTAGATGTGGCACCAGGACTTGTTACAATGATTGGCGATTTGGTTCAGATACACTTAGGGGGTTTGCACAATATCTTGCACAATATCTTGCACAATAAATCTTGCACAAGGAAACTGCAGAGTGCTTTGCAGTCATAAGTAGTCACTGTGCCGCACCTGACGCAGTGTGATGGCTTCGTTGATGTCGGCAACCCCCAGTTCCTTGAAGCCCGCCCCCAGAAAAGCCTTTGCCACTGTGTCAAGCCCTGCACGCCATTTACTCCTCATCTCAAGTTTCCCAGATGTGATTCTTTGTACTCCATGCTTAATACTTCAAGTACTTGAAACTTGATGCTTGCACAAGGGATCAGACAGCTCTTCACTGCAGTCAGCGACAGCATGAATGCCTTTGTGATATCTTCGATGCCTTTGATATATGCAATTGGCAAGGGGTGGGATTTTGAATTGGGGAAATGTGTAGCTGGGCTGTGCATTATTATGCAGGTTGAGATGAAGGTCGCACCGTGGCCGTAACCGTTTCCCTGAACAATGGCCAAGGGGATGACATCCGGGCCGAGCTGATATAGCACCTTGCCGGCATTGTGTGTGAGATCTGAGTAGCTCACTTCAATCCAGGACTGGGATACTGTGTACGTGCGTGTGGGGCCCAGCACTCTGAACCTCTGCCTTTCGCCAGGTACTTGGCCTGCAAAGGAGTTCTCTTCGTCAGCTGAGGTCATTTGCAGGGACACTTTTGGACAGAAGCTGGTGAAAAAACAAGCTCTCGTGGTTTCTCTCGAACTGCGCAGGGGTACCCACCGAAATCGGCTTGCAGTGAAGCGAAAGCTGTCAGCGTCATGGTGCTCAGCAAGACAGTGATGCATCGCAGCATCTTAGCTCCTTGTGTCGTCCCCAGCTGGATTTCTGCACCTTCAGCTGCAACAGTAATCAGAGAAGCAACAATGGTGAATCTATTGGCCCTTTTTGTAGAGAAATAGTACGATAGCCACTGATGGGAAAATGGAAGATGTTTATTGCCTAGCTATCGGGATTAAAATTCCAAAATATAATCGTATTTCAGTACATGCCGGGCGATCTGGTGGGGGCAGCTCACCAATTGTGTATCACCTCACCATATTGGACTGCTAAAGATGTTACTAATGAGCGATAGTCAATAATTGCATTGGCTTCTGATAGTCCAAGAGGTTCGAAACTCAGAACTGGTACATCGGAGCATCTCCTCGTGTACTCTTCCCTCGCTCGGTAAGGCAAGAATCCCTTCGTAGACTTCTTAATCGCCCTGCTCTCGGTTATAAAATCAGAATGCTGCGTTATCCCGAGTCATATATCCGACGGAGTGACCATCGCCTGCAGAGGGGGATGTGGGCCGGACCCAAAGACAATGGGAGCCAGATCAGGCGACCCACATGACTTGAAGGTTGGGGATGTGGCATGCAAGTCACATTTTGGTGCTATATCTGAGATGGCATGCTCGCCAGTATGCAGCAGGACGTCAGCCTCTGCAGAGATGCAGGGTTGCCCAGCAAAAGAGGATTTCCCAACCCCGTTTTACAGATCTGCAGAAGGCAGTGATCTACAATAATGCAGTAAAGCCTGCTTCTGGCGTAAGCTCGGCTTCGAATTTGTGCAGGAAAAGCAAACTGCAGTTCCAAGTGTTCAGCAAACGCAAACCCTGACATTCTGATTTTCTAATCACCTTGCTCTCACCCCACAAATTGTACAGCATTCCATAGGACCCCAAACAATTGCTCAAACAAACAATCATCTTGAACACCGTGTCACATGACCATTTCAGCATAATCACACAATGACATTCTTGTAAATCTATGCTTATTGAGAAACCGCACACTGGTGCGGTTATCTGCAGTTATGAACAGAAGCTTGAGAGCTTGCCCATGCGGGAGGCCAGAACATGATCATTCTTGAGTACTGCATTCCACCTTCAGCTCATTTGGTTCAATATTCAAATTCCTGTTTATTTTGCTGCCTGCACATTGCATCCAGCAACGGGTGCACGACCATAAACATGCGCGCTGCAATTCTGTGCAGCAGCGATTGATCAATCATCAAAAGCAACATTGCGCGCATCTGCGCAGCATTGTTTTAGACGCATGCATAAATGTTCCTTGCAACTCTTTCAGCCCTGGCCGCCATCAGGGGGAATTAAGAAAGCAATCCCCATTCTCCTACTCCCCCTGGCGCCATGTTGGCTCCTAGCCAGCATCCTGAAGTGCTGGCAATAGGTGAATATGCACCAAAAAGGCTTGAATAGGGGTCACATGTAAGCTTGAACGTGCTTGCCGGTGCCCCGTAACGCGGCGGCCCGGCAAAATTGTCACTGCACCCCGATGACGCATCATCAGTCACAACCCTTAGTCATGACCCTCAGTCATGGCTGCGAGAGAACAGCTCAGGCGGTGTGCACCAGGCGCAGGTGCTTGTAGGTCTGCTGCGCGAAATCGGCAGCCTGCTGAGTCGACTCGATGGCGGCCTTGCGGCTGTCCGCGGTGTCCGCCTCCCAGCCGGCCTCTGCCTCCTCGGCCGCCTTGAGCGCCTGTGAAATGACACAATATACATGTTCAGCCTCAAGCATTCACCGGAGCGAAGCCCTCGCCCACATCAGAATGCCATCTTTGCACCGCGCAGCAACCTTGAAGTGGCAGCCCAGCATGGCTGCCCCAGCCCTAGTGCTCACGCAAGATGACAGCCTTAGTGACCCAAACGCTGCATGCGGTCTGCCATAGTATCCAGAAACTGAAGCTTGCCGGATGTACAGGGAAGACTGCACAGGAAAATCTTGTTAGCTGACTTTGGATCAGCTGGGACCTGACAAGCAACACCTGACAACAAAGCAACAGCAAGGAATATTGTGAAATGGCAATAAACAGATCTAAGACAGAAAAAAAAATGACTATTTCACCAATTTCTGAGGCCGAGCCGGTGCCGTTTCCATTTTCATGAAAGGGAATTCAGATCCTGAAGTGCAGAGAGTGGTCAAAACAAAACGTGCCTGGCCGGCGACGGCGGATGCTTCGGCCATGTCCTTGAGGCGCATGTAGTCGCGCGTCTCCACAAAGAGCTGCACGCTCGCCTCAACGCTCTGCAGCGCCAGACCCGCGCTCTCTCCCGACGCGCGCACAGCAGCCATCGCGAATTCCTTGGCCTGCGCATGCATGAATCGTTGCATCAGTCTCCGTACATTGGACGGGGGCTTGAAATGCACCGAGGAGGACATTGTTATTAATGGCTTGTCTAAGGGGTACCTGGAGCTTTTTGTCAGAGCAAAGTGTTTATACATGATGCAGGCAGCAGAACAAGTATCAGCCGGGCATGCTTAGCATTAATTCAAAGTCAGGTTTGTTTGGATCTGAGCCGCCGCAAGACCATGCACTGTTCTCAAAGTTGTACACAGATCGCATGCACCCAATGCACGAGACCATTGCAATTCAAACAGTACAGGGCGCAAATGTGCTGGAAAACGTTCATTGGGGGAAATGAATAGGCGCACCTGGTTGTAGGACTGCGCGGCGACCATGGCGGCGCGAAGGGCGGCCTGCGTGCGGGCGGCGCGTGCCAGGCTGGCGGCTGACACAGCGCTCTCCTCAGCCACAAGAGCGGCCTTGCCGGCCTGAAAACACCACCACCACACACTGCTTCAGGACAAGAATGCAGCGCTGCATACGCATACAGCACCCTCCTAACAACGCCTGGGCAGCCGGCTAACTGATGTCTGGACCCAATTACTGGCATGGAACGAATGAAAGGCAGGTTCCTTGCAGGAGGCGCAGAAATCTTGCCCATTCAGATCTTGCAAAACAGTTTTGGGAACCATCGAGGACCTGACAGAGATGCTGGTGAAGCTCCATGCGTCAGGACTCCTTTGCCAAAATACAGTACTGTGGCGGTCATTCTAAAACCCTCAATAAATGTTTATTTTTGGCCAAAAAGGGTGGAGAAATGACCCTATCTCCCAAATATTAACCCTTTGATAATTTTGAGACCAGATCCAGAAGCTCTCGACAAGCCCATTGAGCGGAGCATGACCCCGGAGTTTTCGTAGTCAGGAAGACCACCCCAAAAACTGCTTTGAAAACTCTCCTGCACCGCCGGGGGTGCGGGCTTTAGAATGAGTACTTCAGTATTTGCGCGCACCGAGTGGGCGCGGTAGGCGGCGGTGGACGACTTCTGAGCGGCCTCCAGAATGTTCTTGCCCTTCAGCGCGTCGCGCACGCCCTCAGCGTTCTCCAGCGCGGCCGCACACGCCGTCTTGGCCGACTGCACGCAAATTTCAAACTCGAAGACTAATACACCCTCCGGCTGACTCTGCTTTCACCACAACAGACAAGCCCCTGATTGTACTCTTTGAGAGCTTGGTCCTCCAGCAATAAATCAACCGGGTCTGACGACCGGGAAAGCCTTGCTTGCATTTTTTCGCGCTTGTAATGGAACTCAAATTCAGCATTTAAAACGGCAGCTGCAGTATATAGGCAGGAGATCACCTGGGCGGCCTCGAAGGCCTCCTGCTGCGCGGCTTCGGCACCCTTGCCGGCGGCGGGGTCCAGAACGCGAACGTCGGCGCCGTACGGGAATGCGTCCTCCGTGGCAGCGTTCACGGCCGCCACCTGGATCACAAAGTCGCCATAAATTAGTAACGATCAGCATCTCTCAATCAATCGTGCTCGGAAGCTCTGCAATTCACTAGAAGCTGCTAAAGCAATCTCCATGACACTGGATGATTCTGCAAGGAAGTGCATGCAATTGGGTCAAGCCAGGCAGGAGACCACCAGGGGTTCATCCAGGTGACGCCCTAAACCCTAAATCCTAAACCCCTAAAAATATGAAAATATGTAAGCATGTGATTTGGATTTTTCTTAGGTGAGAGATGACAGGGTCACCTTGTCGGCCAGCTCCAGGTATGCGTCCATGGCGGCGTCGGTGGCGCCACCGCGTTTGGCCTTCTTCTCGGCCTTGTTGGACCACATCCTGCGCGCACATTACTAATATCAGCACATTAGTAACATCAGCACGTCAGTAATGTCAGCAAAGCCATTCGTCTTCATGTTATCGGCCTGCCTCTATTCTGCTCACCACAAGATATCAGAATCAGGTTTCTGCATTCATCACATGCAGCTACATCTATTAACTGCGAATTATTCTCCGGGCTGCTGGAATCAGAAGGTCAGCCTGTTGCTGCAAAGCAGCCACCGTTGACAAGCAGCAAGACACCCATTGAAATGTCTGGTAACGGTGACAAACTGGCAGGTACACTTCCAAGCATGCATCTGAAAGCCTGAAGCATGACAGGCAGCACTAAATTCTGAAGTAATGTTGTATTCTATAGTACCGCACTGGTCACTCTGAATCCCGCAGAATTTTTGTTTTTGCCAAAAGGATTGATGATTAAGACCCTATCTCCCAGAATATAATCCCTATGACAATTTTGAGACCAAATTCGGAAAGCTCTCCACAAGCCTGATCCAAAGCAGCAAGCCTTTGGTGATTGAAATGCCAGGAAGACCCCTAAACGTTGCCTTGAAAAGTTTCCCGCACCGCCGGGAGTGCGGGGTTTCGAGCAACCAGTATGGTAATTTATACCCCCTGGTTACAACAGGGCAAGGGAGGCGAAGGGCCCTCACTCAAGGGCGGAGGAGAGCACGTTGCCCAGAACAACAGTGGAAGCGGTGGCGAGGCCGGCCGCCACCTGCTGCCCCACAAAGTTGTCCAGGGTCGAGTCCGGTGCGATCTGAGATGACTGCCCGCTGCGTTCTCCCACCACGTCGATGGCTGCGTGCATGTGCATACACATGTCAGTGTAATTCCAGATGGGTGGATTTTGCAGCTGGGTGAATGCAGGGTGAGTTCTGCAGCTGTCAAGGTGACAAAGTAAGCAGTACATCCAATGGGTTCACAGAGGGACGGGAGGGAGGGACTCTTGCAAGATCTGCGTGGCGATGGAGGCAGTTCCAAGGCAGCAAAGCAAGGCAAAGTGAAACAAATGCGCTGAGCTCAGAAGCCTCTAGCAGAGCATGGCAGGGGCCATCGACATGACTTTCATGCAGGGGATGCCACAAGAGCGCCGTCACTCAACAGCCACAGCATCAATTTTCTTTATATTTTTAAATGATTAATTCCAAAAGAGAGAACACCACAACATTGCAGCACGCACCCTCGTAGGCATCGCCGTTGGTGATCTTGCCGACGAAGACCGGGCCGCCGGGCAGCACGAGGCACTGCAGCCATGCGCTGTAACCCGCCTCATCAGCCCAGGCCAGAACATTGTTGTAGTCAAAGGTCCACGCGACCAGCGCCTGCCCGTTGACAGTCACCACGGGGCGGCCTGCGCATGTGAAGAATAATTTAAAAGTTAGATTGTTATGTGGTACGGTACTTGAATGTCCAAAATGGCCAGCACTGCTGTGTTTCCTCAAGCTGGGGATCTGCTGCCATTACAGGCAAGTACCATTGAGGCTTATTACCAGCATTTGACTCCTGATCCTGTGCTTTGGCAGGTTCTGAAACAGAATTAATAACACCATGCAAAAGCAAAGCAAGTTGAGCCTTCTGGGCAACCATGACAACGTGAACCTTTGAACGCTCCTCTTGTACAATGTGATGCCATGGCAAGTGACGGGACAACAGAGACCAGGACTAGTATTAGTATTAGCACACGCGCATCCTGCCAAGAGGCACGGTGCGTCCTGCAGACAAGCTGCAGATGAACGCTGCCACAGACCAGAGTAGGGTACAGTAGTTCTCTGGAAATTATGAGCATTGACAGGGGTTGGCGCGCCGTTGTGGGAGGAGATGGCGACCTCCACGGGGCCAAGGGGGGTCTTGGTATTGTGGGGCGCGAGCAGATAAGTGCCCTCAAAGGAGGACATGCCATCGATTGCTCCGGGGGCCAGCGCTGCGTCGCGCGTCGCCACATTCACCTGTTGAGACCACACTAAATTTTAGATATAAGCTCGTATTTGCAGCGTCTGACGCAGCGCGGAGTTCGGCTCTACATGCATGCACCGTTGTGAGCCGAAGCAAGAATACTTTTGTGCTATAACACCTCATATTAAGAAAGGACTGGGGAAAAGATCTGTCAAGTAGGAATGCTTGCTTGCCAAATTGCTTGGCAAGAAAGTCCTTGGCACACCATCAACCTCAAGAAACACGGTGCATGAAACCCTCGAGGCAGGGTTCTGTGGTTTCAAGCCTGGGCTTAGAAGCCCACAATACGACCAGAGATTTAAATTAAATCATGAATTCGCACTTCGAAAAGCTCGCACCTTGGCGGAGACAACGGGAGGAGTTACGGGCCAGATGGCGGGAGCGGTGGCGCCGGCTGCGGGCCACAGGATTCCGTGGGCCTGAACTCCCAGGTAGGAGGACAGGAAGCCGGCCTCGCCGTAGCCGCTGAAGACACTGAACTGCAGGTGCAGGTTCACCTGCGGACACATGGGGTTGCCTCATACTCTGGCACACGTGGCAATGCTTGCATCCTGAAAGCAGTGACGTATTGCTCAGCTGAGAAAACTTATTGCCGACAAGGCAAAGCTTGTGATAGGCAGGAAGCGCATATGGATTGCACTAAAAGCCGCAGGAGTGTGGCTTACATTGAAGAGCTATTTGCTGGCGTTCTGACCTGCGTGGGTTTCATGAAGGCTTGGGTTCGTTCCGTAAATCGTTGCCTTACTTTTTGCAAAAAGCAAAAGAGCCCCCATGCAGCACGGTGTCTAAAAATATTTTCAGAATCGGGGTGTAAATTGGTGACATGTGTGGGGTGGATCACCTGGGCGGTCTCGCCGGAGGGGGTGGTCCACGCGATGGGGGAGGTGGTACGGAATGTGCTGTTGGCAAACGTGAACTCCGTAACGGGCTTGCCGTCCAGCAGCACAACCGCCTGCGCGCGCCATTGCTGATATTAGTAATCAGACAGACAAGGCTGCAAGCATGCGAACCTTTGAACGGTTTGCAATCTTAACAATCTATCCCACGGCATTCCTCTTGCTTCTACTTCCCCTGCTTACATCCTCAGACAGCAAGGCTTTGCATATTGTGCTGCTGAAGTTGAAAAACGTCCCCTTTTGGGGATGCAAAGGCAATCTGCACCGCTCCGGTGGAATAGTGGCCCGTTGTCTTGCATTAAACAGGTGCTTGCACAACATACGCCTCTTGCAAATTTAAGCTGGTTGCAGCTCAGTCATGCAAGGAGACTCGCACGCAAATGAACATGTTTTACATCAGCTTGCTGTGCAACGGAGTTTGCAGCTTGCGAGAAGTGCTGGCAGGTACAAAACAGGAAAAGAGCGCACCTCATTGTCGGAGTCGCGCAGCTTTCCGATCTCCAGAGTGCAGGCGGCGGTGTTGGCCTTGGGGAGCTTGTCCCAGGGGTGGCTGCGGTTGGTGGACCAGTGCACGAACAGGTTGTAGCTCGACGCCCAGAACATCAGGTCGCTCGCTTTTGCCTCGTTCAGGGCCTGCGCATGCATACACACAGTTGAGAAGCTGAGATAATATTGGCATGTCTCACTTGCGGGAGCTCTCTGCATCTAAGGCACCTGTTGACCTCTCAGCGGGCGCTGATGCCTGATATGAAAGTGAGAGTGATGCTTACTTGGTGATGAATGGCACACTTGATTTAGATTGCGGAGAGCAGACGCTGGAGGATTGTCTTGTGGTATTGGAGAGACTCAGAAAGCCAGGGCGCGAGTGCATGCATGCATGGCGTGAGAAACCAAATATAAACATGGGTTGGGAGGCAAGCAGGATACGAGGGGACTGGTCACCTGCACGACGGAGCGCACAGACGTCTGGAAGCCCTCCTCCTTGAGCCAGCTGGTGAGCTGACGGTCGCCGCCATCCACATGGCGCAGATCCTTGAGGTGTGCAGCCAGGGCGTTCCTGCAAGCAAAGGATCGCCCAGGTCAAGATCTGGTGCCGTTTGCGGTGATTTTGGGAGCTCCTGTTTCCATATGTGGCTAGAAAATCCGGTGGTAGAAAGTTCCAGGCGTCAGCGATGGTCTGAGAACCAATGGACCAAGAGAAAGGTCAGAAATCAACTCAGATGATGATGCCGAATTCTGGTGGACGGCGCAACACACACCTGGTCTCTGCCTTGTGGGCGAGCTGCACAAGGAAGGCCTTGGCGGGGCCCTTCTTGCTGGTGCCGTCAACCTTGGCCTCCGGACTCAGCAGCTTGTTGATGAAGTCATTGTCGGGGGTGATCCCGTCGATTCCCTTCTCGGGCATCATGGCAGTCATTTTGTTTGCTGATTATGTGATCCCTCAAGCAGGTGCCCCCTGCGCATCAGGAGAGCCGTGTTGGACATCGCGGAGTAGACTCTTCCGGGTGCACACAAGACCTTGCAGGGCACGGTATTTTCGCTACCACGAGCGTATTGCCGCATCCTCTATACCTCACATACACTGATGAACCTGTACTAACTCTGCACCGAGTCCCAACGGCCAAAAATTGGACGATGAACGCAACCACAGTGCCTGCTCGGTGATACATACTTCTGCCTGGCGCGCCAGAGATGCAGCCTAAGGAATACTGGAAAACCTATCTGCTATTGTTGTTGCTTCCTTCTTTGAAGCATTCATCTGCACTGTTTAGGGACAATATCAGAGCAAAGTGGTAGACATTCCGTCCGTGCATGAACCCCTCTGCACACTTCAAACCCCAACCAAGAGCATGCTATAGGGCTTGACTGACCTGTTTTGTTCTTGAAGTAGACCTGTTCTGGGCTCCAAGATGCTTGCAGCGCTGCGATGTGAAATGCGAAGCAATTTGCCCCATGGACAATTTCTCGGAAGAGAGATGCCGGCGATTGGAGCCTGCCCGTCGCCAAACTTGGCTCAGCGGGGGCGTCATCAATGTTCCCACGATTGGGCTCCCAACAGGACGAAGCAACTCACACAGGAGGCGACTCAGAGCACAGCTGACACCAGGCAATATCAGAGAAGACTACATCTGGAACAGGTGCGTGGCATGGAGCTTGTGCTGCACAGGCAAAGGGGGAAAGGGCAAGGGGTGCTAGTCGTTTCGGAAGTGAAGATCTGAGGGTCTGCAGCCAAGCCCAGCGCAAATTGACAGCATTCAGGACAGTATAGGGGCATACCGGAGGTCTAAACTGCCTGAATACGGGCACCATCAAGCCAATTTGCCTATCTACGAAGCCTGTGCGCTTTCCGGCATTGTAGATCTGCAACTTAGATATTCCCTTTTGCGGAAGCCAGAAGACTAAAGACAGGGCATATATGTCATAGAGAGGAATGATAGGCTATGATCATACGATAGATTGAGGCGCAGGCTGTTTGCCCCTTCGTGGCACAAATAAATTCTCACGGACTGTGCCCTCCTGGGTTTATGACCTGCAGCCGTGGTGGCCGTCTGGCAATGCTGACTGACTTTTTATGGATGCCACTAAGTGGTTGCATTGATGTTTCTTCGTCAGATAGGGCTTTTTTCTGATCCACGTGAATATGTCTGCTCGCAGATCAGGTGCAAGTCATCCCGGTCGTCAGAGCACGATGGGCTTGTTTTCCTGTTTCTCGCGCGCCAAGACGGTAGATGCCATCGATGGCGGAGACATCATGTACAACATGGATGGCCTGGAGCTCAAGGAGGGCACGTCACCGGGCGGCAGCCCCGGCAGGAACCGCCGAGCACCAGGATCAGACAGCCTGAACAGCTCCCCACGCAAGCGCATCGACTACGACGCCCTTGTCAAGGCCAAGCACATGCCCGGCACTAACGTGCACGCCGTCGCCACCGCCAGCAGCGGAGCGGGCGGCCAGGGCAACGTCGAGCTGGCCAACGCCCGTGCCCTTGTGCGTGCCCTTGCTCGCAAGCCAGAGTCCAGGCAAGTCGAGTCCCTTGCCCGCTGCTCCTTGTGCCACACACTGTCATTTAAAAAGCGACAGAAAGAATCCGCTCTGGACTTTCTTATGCCTTCTTCTTCTATTGCCAGCACCACAGAAGGCTGGGCGTGAGATGTGGTGTTTGAAAGTTGGGGTAAGGCTGAAATGCGATGATATCAATTGGGTGTTGCTGCAGGAGGCACCTGTCAAGGCTTCTGGTGCTGGACGGCCGTGAAAAGCTTGAGATGTGGTGGGTCGAGGAGGGGTACCTGACTGACCTCACCTCCGTGCTCCTGGTGCGCCTTTCCCACATAGTTGGGCCCTTGAAATGATGAATCTTTTATGGGAATGAAATCATCATACTTATACCCTCTTCAGATAGGCACCTGTGAAAGAAAGCCCAAGCAGCGCAGTTGGCTTCTGTCACACCATGCCAGCTCTTTCAGCCGTGCCTTGGAATTGAGGCCGCTGCTGCTCCCATATATTGGAAACCATCAGAGGCCAATCACAGCATTCAGATTGGCGTTCTTGACATCAGACTCCTCTGCACGCAGGCTCTGGAGGAGTCCAAGACCCGTGACCGGCTGTACATCCCCTCCCGCTACCAGCTGTTCACTCTCAACCAAGTCCGCCAGGTAAGACATTTTGTTTTGTTTGTTCCACCTCAGAATGTTTCACCCTAAGATTCACTTGCCACACGCATGCATTTACATTTGAAGCCTTGGCTCATAATGTGCAACGTTGCATCGGCCTTGTACTTCGGGGTATGCGCAGGTCTTGATGAAATTGCAGGTTCACAAGAGCGCCTCAGAATCATCTGGATAAGAAGACTCCAAGTGAGATGTGTCCTGTGCACTGGCAGGGTGTGAAGGCATCAGAGGACGCAGCACTGCAGGCGGCAGCAGCTGCGCAGGCCGCAGAGTCCGGCAGCAACGCCGTTGAGACAACTTCCAAGGCCGCCCTTTCTGCCCTCAGATGCTCCCAGGTGACTACTCAACCACCTGTTCCCATTCCAAGCCAGCATCTGCCTGCCATGCTCCCATACTAAAATCCTGTAAGCAAATAGCTAAGATGTCACGCTGCAGAGCAGCACTAGCGGAGTCATGCCTGTGCACTGCATCAAAAGTGCCGGCAACGTCAATCGAGCCATTTGTGATGCGTGCACAGGGACTTGTGATGTAGCCATGTGGTCAATGGCAAAGATAATCCAGAAAATTGCTCAAACGCAGCCATACTTCATGCGCAAGAAAGTATACTCACAGGAGATGTTTGTGCAATGCGCAGGCAGCCAACGCGGCGGCGGCTGCGGAGGGCAACGCGATGGGAAGTGCCAACCACGCGCGCATCGAGCAGTCCATGGCCTCGCTCGCAGCCGCCATGGCCGCCATGGCGCTCTTCGAGCAGGTGATAACCCCCACAGCCGCCACATCTGAATTTTATGTCAGATACTTTCCGTCCCCTAGGATGGCTACGTGATCTTCAGGACATTGCTGTCCACCTTGTCGGCAAGCCTCAGCGTATCCCCCTGCTGTGAAATTTTCGCATGCGAGGAAGCTCAGCATGCAACTAAGCTCTCAGAGAAGCATGCAGCCACTGCTGTGCAGTGGCATCCCTGTCGCATGCAAGCACCGTGTGTACATTTCTGCCCGTGCTGATCAGTTCTGCATGGCAAAAACCGTTCAGAGTGCTGAAACCAATTTCTTTGAGTGTTATAGGCGAAGGAGTCTGCGCAGAATGCTGCGCTGTCCGCCAACAAGGCGGCCAACGCCACCTGGCTGGCCTTGGAGCGCGTGAGTGCCCTGTACACCAGCACTCGCCAGTACTACATGCTCGATGACCTCGTCGATGCCTCAGCAGCCGCCAAGCGGGTGCGTTCCCTTTTCAACTTCCCAGCACATCAGCAGGGCCTCAAGCCCTGCAAGCCAATCTGACCCCAAGTTGGTACAATTCAATTTGGGATGCAGAAACAGAGTAATTCGTGCAGGCCAGGTGCTAGCATATTTCCTGTTGTGCTGCCAAGTGTCGAAGAGGTTTCCTCACGATACAAATGCATTGTTACTGCAAGAAGAAGTCCTGGTGCTATCTGTCATACCAAGAACCACAATGCACATTTGAGCCGCCTCCTGGCAAGGCAGTCCTGTAGGCCTCCGCATCAGGGAATTCCCTTAGACCTGATGCTCATTTTGTCCAATCTCAACCTTTTTTACTTGTCCTGATGTGTTTTGCCTTTCTTCCCACAGGCGATGGCGCTGACAAAGGAGGCCAACATGGGGTGGGCCGCTGGGTCAATGCAAGGGCGGCAGACGGCGCTGGCAGCATGCAAGGCCGCAGCCGACGCAGCAGATCTCTGCCACAAGGAGCTCGTCAATATGTTCAAGCTCAACACCTGATTTTACGAGCATGCAACTGCCCGCCTGTTCTGGCGGCCTGACTATCTACCCACGGCATAATTGCAAGTACCTTGACAGGAACTTGCCTGTCACCGGTGCAGCAAATAAGGAAGGCGTGTTGCCGAGTGGGCACATAATGCAGCGCTGGCGTTCTTAGTCACATGCATGGGGACGACCATGTGCTAGATGGGAACCGGATGGCAGCAGTAAAGGGGCTGTGCTGAGTGTGCTTGCTCTGGGCAATGTGGTATAGCTTTCATACACGCTGCCATAAAGAGCTTAGAACTCAGGCTCGGGATAGTGCATGTGCAGCTGTGCACGAGCATCCTGGCAGGGTAGGGGTCCCTGCAGGACAGATTTAGGTGGAAAGATTTTCAGATTCAAAAGCAGAGTGCCAAGCAAAACAAGGTATGGAAATTCTCTTTGCTCCAATCTTGCAAGAGGGGCAGGAGGGCAGATGGATTGGTGCCCATTTGGGCAGTCCTAAGCATTTTACATTGCATTTTAGCTTGCATTTTAGGCATTTATCGGCATGCGGGCAGACATGCAGCACAAGCTTGTGAAGAAAAGTGTCCCTGCTGCAGGTGGTGAAACATGTGCATGCTCAGTATTGTTTCCGCAGTATAGGAGGCCTGCTTGAGGTCATAGCAGATAGAAAAAGAGTTCTCAAATTTGAATAAATAAGTCACTTGTCTGGTCATGCACTGCATCAGGGCAGATTTGCTGACAATAAAGTCAAAGTGGGATTTTGATGCATGTTGGTGACGGATATTGAAGGTCCGAGATGCAAGTGGTGCATCTCTTTCTCTTTCTCTTTTGCATCATGCTTAGCTAACTCTAGTGGCTTTTTGGACAGAACTGGTTGTAGCTGTTTGTTGTGTGAGAATATGTGCTGATGTGGGCGTTGTGAATATCAATTTCCATGCATCAGACGGGCATGTGCATGTCCTGATGACCCATGGAAATTGTCAGGGTTAGTCAACAACTTGTTGTCTTGCGCTGTCCCTGAGCGCATGCCCTGCTGCTATGTTTTGCGTTTGCTTGCAAATAAGGTATTACTTGGAGGACCCTGCACATTACTTCGTTTGGGTTGTGTTTGATGAAATCACTGATCACTGATTCCCGGGCGGCCAGTGGTGTAACACTACAGCCGTTACTCAGCAATTGCATTGGCAGATCATGCACAATCCTTGTGACCAAAAAGTGTCGCTGCAGCATTGCAGCACGGTGCATGCCATCACTGCCAGGCTTTGCATTGGGAGTGGCAGCCTGCGGAGTGAAAATTGTACAAATGTGACACTCCCGGCCGGTTAAATAGTTGAGTCGGCAGTGCATGCGAATGCAGTCCCACTTCATGCGCGCTTTGATCAACAGAGACTCCCATCTTCAGACCATGCTGTTGCAATTCACAACGCCACAATGTCCAAATCTTGAAATGGCAACTAGAGGAAACACTGGAGGCAGAGGAAGGCGGTGAGGTGAGGGGTGACGTTAGCTGCAGGCTGCTGAAAAACACAGGGACCTTTGGAAAGCACAGATTCAAAAGAAAGGCATGCGCTATGCGATAGTAGTATCAATCGCGCCTCAGGTGCACCTGTCGTGACTCAAATCTCTCTTGGGCAGGAGAAACGCGAGGGTTGAGTTTAATCATGGGAGCCGCCGAGAGACCACTGCTTTCTTTTTTTGAGAAGGCCCCACCATTGGCTGCGATCGCGGTAGCAACGTTGGCCGGTGTGGACGTCGAGATCAAGGCTGACCCCAAGTTCACAAAGGACAGCCTGCCAGCCCTTTCTATTCCAGGAGGGTGAGCAGCCTAATTTTGAGCCATTTACTCTGCCCTGATTTTCTTGTGTGTCTCCTTTCCTTTGGACCCCATTGACTTCGCAATATAGAAGGGCAGTACGGCTAAAGGAAGCGGCACGACAGGAGAACGTTTGTCAGGTTGCAGAATTTTTGGAGATCTGGCAGCCTTCTTTTGCATCGTGCGTCTAGCTAGCATCCACGGCCTGCGCTTTAAATGACCTGTGCGATTACTGAATTCTTGTTGGTTTTGTCGTAGGGAACAGCTTGTGGGCTTGACCCCCATCCTGCGCTACTTCTCGAGGCTTCAGGATCCGCTGTATGGAGGCAATGCTTTCACATCGGTTCAAGTGAGAGGCCCTTTCTTCGCCGAAACCTTCCAAGAAGTCATCAACTGCCCTTTGTATATCATCTTTCAGCCTTCAATGCCAATAACTGATTGCATGCTGCACAATTGGCCGATCTTCAACAGAATTAGCTTCAATAGGTGTTGGTGAGGAATGCTGCACGATTGGCCGTTCTCCATCAGAACAAGCTTCAGTAATCGTTGATACAATGCAGGTGGACCAGTGGCTGGAATTTGCGCCCCATCTGGTCACAGGCGGCGGTCTGGAGCCAGCCTGCGCAACAGTCAATGAGGCCCTTGCCCTGCGCACCTTCCTGGTGGGCTACAGCCTCTCCCCTGCAGACGTCGCCGTCTGGGGCCAGCTGCAGGGTGAGCTTGCCACACCTTGAAGCCTGGCCTCCCTCTTTGAGTGTTGCGTGTCAAAATGTTTCAATGCCAATCAATTAACTCGCACCAGGCCCTTTGATGCCTGTCTCCCGGTCCTTAGCCTTTAGAAGTGTCTTTTGGACTCCTATAGCTTCAAAGATGGCTAGACTTTGATCAAATTCAGTGCATGTCATTGCTAGTACTGACACAGGGATACATGCATTTTCCCATTTGTTTGGGCTGTCACGTCATTGCACAGAGAAGCTGTGGGTGTTGTGTTTTAGGCAATTTTTGAAAGACTCTGATTAAGACTCTGATTAAGGACATCATCTGCCAGGTAGACATTTAGAAAAAAGGTTGGAACTCATCTCGGGTGCTGATTCTTCTGCACAGTGGCTGAGAGAGTGCGTGCTGTGTAGTGACGTTGCAGTGGGACAAGCTGCGGAGGAGCGGCTCGCTGCCGCACCTGGGCCGCTGGTTTGAGCTAGTCAGCACAGAGGCGCTGTTGAAGGAGGTTGCTGACAAGTATGGCCCCAAGAAGCCCAGCTCGCGCACAGAGTTCCGGAAAGAGCTGGCCGCTGCCGGCATGGGCGGTGGAGGTGAGACTGTTTCTGTTGCACCAGCTACCTTGGTCCTACGAAATGCAATTTTGCACTTTGACGAGAGTGCTCTTGCATTGCTCTGATCTTCAAGTACATTGTCCAGTGTGTTCAGTGCTCTGGATGCGGTGCCTCTTCTATGATCAGCAAGCTGTGTTCGCCTTCAAGTTCACTTTATCTATCTGCACATCTGCATGCTGGTTTGTACACAAGCACGGCTGGCTGCATGACTGATGCAACAACTGACTATACCCATTTTCAATGCTGGCAGTCAGCACTGATCTCATACTTCGCGGGCTAAACTGTGTGCTGAGCTGTGTGCTTGTTCTTCTGCGCAGACACCGGGTCCTTCAAAATCGATCTGCGCAACGTGGTGAAGGGGGCAGTGAAGACTCGGTTCCCCCCGGAGCCGTCAGGCTACATGCACATAGGGCATGCCAAGGCGGCTCTGCTCAACTACCACATTGCCACGCTGCATGGCGGCCACATGGCCATCCGCTTCGATGACACCAACCCCTCCAAGGTGGATGGGGAGCTTTTGATCTGCCTAGCCACGCCTGCCTCTATTTCCTTGAATACGTGTGTCAGATTTCTCCATTTTGTGCAGTCATCGTGATGGCACTTTCTCCACCAATGCAGTGGGAGAATGTTGATGCTGCAGAGGTAGTCGGTATGGGGACTTTGTTTGTTTCTCAATCTGTGCATATGACTTGTAGAAGCATCCTGGCATTTGCAGTGGCTGGGTGGGTGTCCTGCCTGCACTACATGGAAATGACTGCATTCTGCCGCCTGGCAAATTTGTGAACTTGCTTGCTTTGAGCAGATGTGGCGTGTGAGAGTGAAATATTTCACATACATTACAATTGCTGATCTGCGTGCTTTGCTGTCTTGTGTGCAGGAGAACACGGAGTACGTTGACGCCATCATCGCAGACGTGGAGCGGTTGGGGCTGAAGTTCAAGGGGCCCATAACCTACACATCGGATTACTTCCCCCAGATGCTGGACCTGGCCGAGCGCCTGATCAAGGCCGGCATCTTGTACGCGGATGATACCCCCGTCGAACAGATGCGCGCGGTGAGACATCTCTTGCACTACTCACTGCACTATCTCCTTTTCCCCTGTCAGTTAAAAAAAGGCTGTAACCACGGTGATAGTATCCCAATTATTAAGTATGAAGGCAATCAAAGAGGATAAAGTCATTTGCTTCTTCTGGCCTGGCTCGGCTGAACCCCAACATTATCTGAGAGGACATACTGATATTATCTCCAATTTCTAGAGCAGATGCACATAAAGGTGATCATTTCTGGTCTGTCTAGATCAAAGGCAATGAAAGGAGACATCCTCATGCGTTCTCTTGCTTTGCTGAATTTAAAAGTTGAAATCAAACATTATTGGCTGTGCAGGAGCGAATGGAGGGGATCGAGTCTCAGAGGAGGAATCGATCAGTCGATGAGACCCTGGCGGTGTGGAAAGAGATGGTCCAGGGAACGCCTGAGGGCAGAAAGAATTGCATGCGCTTCAAAATCGACATGAAGGAGAACAACGCCGCACTCAGGGACCCTGTGGCCTTCCGCTGCAATGAGACGCCCCACTGGCGCACTGGCACCAAGTACAAGGCGCGCACCTGCCTCCCTCTCTCGCAAGTTGTGAGATTTTCGTGAGCAATATGTTAGATGTTTTGTATTTTGATGCGCTCCCCTTGTCTTGTACTCCCCCTGTCTTGTTCTTTAGTTTGGTATCTCTGATGAAACACCCCACATAGGTGCATGTCATATGTCATGCGAGTTGGACTTGCAAAAGCCGAATGGAGGCAATTTAGTGTGTTTATGTCTTGGAACCCTGGTGAAAAGCAGAGGCTGATACCGCTCCTTGCGATGACCTGGTCTCTCGTTAACATCAGGAACAGTAACCTGCTCGGCAAGTGGGCTGGGTGATTCCCCATGATCCGCGGCTCAATCCACTGCAGCTACATTCCCCTTTTATCACACATTTTCCATCCTGCATCAGCGCAGGACAGGTCCTAGTCCGGCCCAACCACATAGGCCCAGGCAGGTGTCTGACAGATTCTGGTACCCTGCCCTTTTTCGCAGCATTGAGACATGCTTGCATGGCATGGTGTCTCCAGGCATGCATGCATGCATAGCAAAGAGCTCGGCCTGAATCGTGCCAGTGCTTTGCTTTGGCATGCAGGTGTATCCGACGTACGACTGCGCGTGCCCCTTTGTGGATTCTCTGGAGGGGGTGACTCACGCGCTGCGCACGAGCGAGTACAAGGACCGCGAAGCACAGTTCTACTGGGTGCTCAAGGCGCAGCAGAAGGTGCGTGCACAGCCTACAACCCATCACATTTGTAAAAATGCACGATTTTGGCCGTCGCGTAAGGGTACCTGCCTGGTCACATGAAGTCTGCATTCACCAATGCAGCCCATTGTTTGTGGTAGTGGTGAGCGTCTCTTTCCATGAACGTCAGTTGCTGGCAGTCTTACGGAGCCTCTGCCGCATAAGTACCATTTATGAGACCAATGCGTGCTGCTGGCAGTGGCCGCAGGCGCAATCATGTGCAAGCAGAAGTTTATAGCTTTATGTCTGTCAGTGCAGGTGTGGCCGGGGCTGCCGGACGTGCAGATCTGGGACTACTCCCGCCTGTCGCTGGTCAACACGGTGCTGAGCAAGCGCAAGCTGACCTGGTTTGTGGAGGCCGGGAAGGTTGATGGCTGGGACGACCCGCGAATGCCTACCGTGCAGGTGACTTATCTTCTTGTTCCCTTTCTCATTTTTTCTCTCTCTTTTATAGGTTCTCCTCTAGGAAGCCGCATCTGTGGATCGTGTCGACTTGTCCTTGGTGAGGAATTTCCATGCAATTGTTGGAATTTAGCCTGATCCCAGGAATGGACAGTACACCATTCTGACTGTGTCAGATGCGAAGGAGCTGTTGGCACTGCTGTGGAATTTTAGCCTTGCATCAGTGCCCACGGCTTCCACAGTCTGATGCCAAGAAATTCTTTAGGCCCCTGGAAATGCCACAAAGCAATGCTACATTCTGCACATTGCTTTGCCTGGCAAGATATAGAGGCGGCTTCTCTTATCCAGCAGGTGCTGTGTCCTTGCAGGGTGTCTTCCGGCGGGGTCTGCAGCTGGAGGCACTGAAGGAGTTCATCCTGTCCCAAGGCGCCTCCAAGAACGTCACACTGCAGGCAAGCACCCAACCCACACCTTACTGTATCCATTTCATGCAAGTACAGCGGCAAGGGGCGTGCAGATCCGTTTGCAAATTTCCCAGACGGTGCTGCTGGCTGTTGCAACACGATGAGCATGCCTCTGCCTGTCCATTTTGTGCAGGAATAGCAATAAGTTACCAAGCGTACGCGTACTTGTATGAGGTTCCTTAAAAGGCTGGCTCATTTCGGATTTTTATACTGCGCGCAGGAGTGGGACAAGCTGTGGTCGACGAACAAGCGCATCATTGACCCCGTGTGCCCGCGCCACGTGGCTGTCAAGTCCGATGGCCGCGTGAAGCTGCGCCTCAACAACGGCCCGGCCGAGCCGGAGGTTGTCAGCGTTCCTAAGCACAAGAAAAATCCGGACGTGGGCACCAAAGCCACCACTCGCACAAAGGTGGGTACCTGCTGTCTATATTTGGCCATTCTTATCACACTGCTTCTGTGGCCCTTGGAGAGTTGTAAGTCTGAGCAAATGCATCTGTTGTTATTCGGCAGAAGTCAGACCAGCCTTAGCACAGCAGATTGTATTGCATAAATCAAAAGTTGCGTTAAAGTTCAGATCTTTGCATTGCACATTGCAAACATTTGAACTTCAACGCAACCCTTGACTTGATTGCTTTGCCATCATTTCTGGGCCATGCAGTCTCTTGCATTTCTGCTGTGCTACATGCACTCTATGCAAGGCAAAGAATGTCAGCGCTGCGGTGCCTGATGTGTTATCATTTGTGTGTGGACAGGAGGTCTGGCTGGAGCAGGAGGATGCGCAGGCTATCAGCGAGGGCGAGGAGGTCACCCTCATGGACTGGGGGAACGCCATCGTGCAGGTGCGCACCCTCCTTCATAATGTATCCTTTTTATTTGCATTTTTAACCTTGCAAAGACAGACATTTTGTCCCTATCCAAATAGAGTGCATTTATATTTTGGGCAATGTCACGTGCAAACTAGAGTTAAGACCCAGGGTGAATTCTTGAAATGGGACGAGGGGCATCATGCAAGATACCCAGCAAGGCATCTAGTGTCTGCACATCGCAAATTCGAATTTGTGTTTTGGGGTTGGTATGCAGAGGGTGTCAAATGAGAAGGCGGGGGTTTGAATTTTAGAATTATGTCAACGCAGAGGGTGTCGAAGGACGAGTCAGGGGCGGCGACGGGGTTGGAAGGCGTCCTTCACCTGGAGGGCAGCGTGAAAACCACAAAGCTGAAGCTGACGTGGCTGCCTGACATCAGCACGCTGACGCCGCTGCGCCTGGTGGAGCTCGATCACCTCATCACCAAGAAGAAGCCCGAGGAGGACGACAAGATCGAGGACCTTGTCAACCCCAACTCGGTGCGCGCGCGCATTGCTTTCACTGACCATCATCAGTGCCTGACAGCCGGGCAGGATGTATAATAAACAGTCAAAAAGAGGTTAAGGGAGTTCAGAATGATGTTCCCTTTTGCGCTAGAACTATAGTGGTCAGTGCCCATGGGCGAGTCTGCTGAGGCCATTTACCTGGCCCAATCTTAGATTCATTCTGAACATGAGGAACTTCGGCGGGCCCGCCAAGACTTGCCTGTTGCCATAAGCACAGCACTTCAATTTGTCTGTGCTCGACGACATCAGCAATTTTGTAAGGTAACACTCGCAGCCGATGAACCTGGCACTGACTGGGATGCATGTTCTGTGCAGAGGACCGAGTGCTTGGCGTGGGGTGACGCCAATATGGGTGAGCTGCGCAAGGGAGAAGTGCTGCAGCTGGAGCGCAAGGGTTACTTCATTGTAGACGTGCCCGCTGCCCAGGACGGGCAGCCAGCAGTCCTGTTTGCCATCCCGGACGGCCACCAGAAAAAGCCGGCGCAGCCGGCGCCGGCCGCCACCGCCGCCACCGTGGCCGCTCCGGCCGGCAAGGCCAAGCAGCCGAAGGGCGTCAGCAAGGCTGCCTCCTTCAAGTGGGTTTCTGCTCCTCTTTCCATGTGTGCTATAGACTGTCTGCTGAGAGAGCGAGTGTATATCCTTGGCTGTCTGTCTCCTGGGCGTGGGAATTGTAGCTGCAGGCTGCTCTTTGTCTGCGTGAAGCAGTGTGACTTGGAGACTCACGATCATGCAGATGCTTGCAAGAAGCAGGCACCTGTATTCTGGTCAGTATCCTGAACGCACTACTTGTCCAGGAACCTGGCAATGATATTTCAGTATATTTTGGGTAGCCATGACATTTGCTTGCCAATGCTTGCAGCATGCCTTTGACATATGCGCAATCTGCACATCTGACCTGACATGGCTCTTTGGGGTCGGGAGTGCAAGAATCAAGCGCAGCGAATTGCAGCAACACAGGTTTTCCTGTGCGTTTGGTTGCTTCAGGACTGGAAAGCAACTAATGACAGAAATTCAGATGTTTCTTCCTGCTGCAGGGTGCCCCCCACGCCTCACAACAGCTGCGTGCTGCCAGAGCTCCACCCGCAGGACTGCAAGCAGCAGGATGTCTCCTCCGCCCTACAGAATGCCAGCAACACTCTGGCAGACGGCGTACCTCCGCCGCGCCACACCTCCAGCTCGGCATCGCTCACCCCCTCAGACAGCTCCTAGGGCGTTGTGTTCGGAACACCCAGGTTGTGGGCCTAGCACTGCTGTCTTTTGAGCCTGCCAGGATTCCCTGGCTGTGAGAGTTAGCAGTCTGCTGCGAGCCCCGTCTGTAAATTTTCAGGGACTTCAGTGTTGCTGCCTTTATTGATTGGTTGTGGGGGCCGGCCGACACTCTCTGCGGCTTTGGATTCTGCGCCCCATCCACCCTTGGTGGCGTTTCTGGGGTTGAGTAGGACAAGATTGGAAGCAAAGCTTTCATTGCAGAGTGTGGGATCCCCCTGGGACCGTGGGCCTCAGCCCTCCACTGGGTGTTGTCATGCGTGTCTGTGCTGCCCAGACACTCTAGAACCAGTAGTGGCTGATTAGCCCTATGGAACTTGATTGGAACAAACTTTGAATTCTGCGCAAACTGTGAGGCTGGATGTGAGACTGGTTCTGCGTTGTACGTGTCCCCTGTTATCTGCTTTAGGTGTCTCGGACTTGTTCTGCCAGATGGCGTGGCGTCAGTATATGGCATGTGCCCTGCCTGCAAGATCTATGATCTATGCAAGATCTATGCAAGATCATTGTTTTATTGACCGGAGTCGAAGTTCCCGATTGGATTTGGCTGTGTCTTCCCAACATGCTTGGAAGAACTTTTAGCACAAGCATGTAATATGCCTCCGGGCGGTATCGAGGCAAATGCCATGTAGGATTTGTGACACTAACAGTATGACATGATGACTTGTGCCCATACCTCTTGTGCTTGAATCCTTAAAGATAGTTGCCTTTACACTCCTTTTGTATGTACAGGTTTGCCCAAGGAACCCCTTGAGATCTGTGCTAGCTGGTTCTAGCAATCCCTGTCAAATGCCAGGCGTGGAAATGACTGCGCCGTGACCTAAGAAACACACTATACATATGTCTCCGAGCCAGAAGGGGTTAAAGTAGCATCGAATTCAGCTCCAAATAGAGTGCAAGCCTGCTGCACCCCTTTCAACGAGAGACAGATATGCAGCAGTGCCCGCCTGAAACCTTGGCTGAAAGAATATACACACCAAAGAATGACTGCCCTCTCCCACTCCCCACCTTATAAGTAGTCGATTACAGTACTAAGAGATAAATGCAGCAGCTAAAGCAACGTGTCAAACAACACACCAAGACACTATCTGAATGGAAGTTCAAACCTTCACTAGTTTTCAGCTTAAAAATCCCCCGCTGATTTACGGCTTTCCTTCACTTGAGCAATCCAGCATCTCCTTCCTCGAAGGTGGTTTCAAATTCGAGTTGGCCAGACTCCTCCCTTTGCTGCCTCCAGCCCTAACCGGCACAACAACTTGCATCCCCTCGTGCCAAGTACCAACAGAAATACACACTTTAATACCCGGACTACAGAGACGAGTGCTGTGCTGCCTGCATGGAACAGATCCTAGCCTACCCTTCAATCTACCCATCAGCTAAGTCAATCGACAGCCAGATCAGACGCCAATACTCCCTGCAGCTGTTGCAGCAAGTCTTGTCTTGAGCGATTCTGTCTTGATCGCATTCCAGTATTCTCATGCATGCGGGGATGCAATCCCACGGGCACTTCTTGTTTGCCTCCTGGGTGCCCACAGCTTAGATTTATTCTTATTTGAGTTCAAGGCCTGTTTGATGAAGAGGCAGTCCCCAAGTGGGCATGCACCTGGATTTTTGTGCCAGGTGTACAGCATTGCAATCCCTTGGAATCTTCCTTTTCAGCCCGTCAATTGCAGGGCGCCATGCGCGGCAGTGCCGGCATTAATATAATTTTGTTGATACTCCGGCGCCCCCCGCCTCGGGGGTGAATTCGTCACGTTGCACGGGAGCCAGAACAGGCGCTGATACACGCAGCCAGATCAGGCGTGGCGCCAGAGTGTCAGGTTCAAATTCAGGCCTTGGTGGTCATGTTGCGCATGAACTTGTGGCACAGCTGCGAGGCCTCGGACGCGTCCTTGGATGCCTCGATGGCCGCCGCGCGGCTCTCCACTGTGTTGGCGTTCCAGCCCTCGACTGCCAGCTGGGCGCTTGTGACGGCCTGCGCACACAAATGCTCCCCTAACAACTCGGGAACAACGACACCCTTCACACAAATATCTGAAAAACGCAAGACCAGGCCAGACCTCTCATAAACCGTTTGGCTTGCACTCGCTGTTGCATGCCTGAAATTGGCTTGTACTGCTGCATGCAAGGGGATGCATCATTCACAGAAGAAATACAAAAGTTGGATGCGCGCACCTTTGCGGCCAGCCCGGAGGCCTCGGCGGTCTCCTTGAGCTTTCCGTAGTCGCGGTTGGTCGCGTGCAGCTGGATGCCGTCCTCCACCGCCTTGAGTGAAGCGTTGGCCGCGCGCATCTGCGCCATAGCGGCCTCGATCGCCATTGACTTTGCCTGCGCGCGTGCATTCAATAAGGACGCTTGATTTCAAGATCAAAAAGTCAGGTTTGCAGCGCATTCCCACAGAGAATCTCAATCCTCAATATGTGATCACCAGGTTGCATATGAGGCTCCTGCATGGATGTCAGCATGCTAAGGATGCAGGGTACTTGAAGCAATGTACTTAATTGTTATGGGCCTGTAAAGGCAAGGTCTTTGGGAGCATTGAAGCGAGGCTTGCTGCACATTCTAGCCATCACAGGTATGCAAGAGGGCCTAATTCTGCTTCTAGACTGCAGCGATCCCCATCACGAGGGCCACTGCACATGCCAGCCTTCCAACGCATGGCAGCCGATGCGCAGGCTTCAATAGTAAGAGCTATCGAGTGGGGATGCAAGACAAAGCGCACCTGGTTGTATGCCTGGGAGGCAGAAATGGCGGCGGCCAGGGCAGCCTTGGTGTGAGCTGAGCGGGACAGCTGCGCAGCGTTGAGCGCCACTGCCTCGGCCTTGCCTGCGGCCTCACCGGCCTGCGCAGACCACACATCAACATCTAGAACCCACCGAGCTGTTGACGTGGCCATTATTGACGTTGTGCCCTAGTCCCTCAAGCTGCTGCTTTAAACGCTTGGGGATGTTTTTGAGTTGGGTAAGCTGTTGTGGGCCCACAGAATAACCCACCAATTCAGACCTTGTGGGCTTTTTAAGTGCAAAATTATTTCCACTTTTACCAGGTCTCAGCACGCTGGCTAGCCCTGCGTGTGGTGAAGATATGCCATAACTAGCCCGCAGCGCACTTGTGGCATGCAGGAAAGAGAGGGAAAAAAGAGTTATTACCTGTGCGGAGCGCCATGCGGCGACGGCGGCCTTGGCGGTGGCCTCGAGAGTGTTGCCCTCCTTGAAGCCCTCCTCTGCGGCGGCCACTGCTGACTCCACCTGCTCGCTCGCCAGGCGCCCGGCCTGCAACCCAGTGACATTTCACCTTCAATACCAGGCAGGATCCTGCACTTTATATGTTGCAGTAGGGGGGGGCAACAGAAAAGAAGAGGCTGCTGAAGCGCGCAGCGGTGCTGCGTCTCGCTCATGGTGAAGCTTCCTACAAGCACTTGCGCCAGAACAGGCGTGTCACGAGGACAGGCCCACTGGGGCACAACTACTCATGTTGGAGCCCAGGAAAGAATTTGTAGCACAGGGGTGACCGATTATGGCTCAGAGTCAGACTTTTATGACGGGAACCTCAGATCCTAAAATAGGCACTTGCATGCGCACTAGGGCGATCCTTGGCAGCCCTCCTCATGAGCCCCTACAGCCAGAGCAGACGCACAGATCCGCACCATGACTATATTGGCAACCTGAAAGAGACCTTGAGCTCAAAAGGTAAGTGGCAAAATGCGCACCAGGGCGATGTTCCTATGTATTCCAAAGGGGAAAATGGAGCCAGAACAGGCGCAGATACAAGACATGCATGCAGCCAGAACAAGGTTGCATGCATGCGCACCAGGGCGATGTTGGCGGCGGTGGCGGCTGCGGCGACGGCCTCGGAGGAGGCGGCGGGGTCCATGGTCTTGATGTCAGACTCGAGAGGGAACGCCGCCTGGAACGCGTCGGCAGCCTTCTGCAGGCGCTTGAGCGCGCGGAAGGCCGCCTCCATCCCGGCCAGCAGCTCGTCCTGCTCGCTGGCGATCAGGTCCGGGCTGGCTCCCTTGCGCAGCTCCTCCCAGATCCTGCGCCCGAGGCATTTTATTTCAAAATTTTGAATTTGAAAATTCGAAATTTGAACTTTGGGATTTGAAATCAATAAAGGTGCTGCACCCTCGACAGCGCACTGCCAAATCCTGTTGTTGAGGCAACCCAGGGCAGCTCAAGCAACTGGCTACCGGCTCCGCAGGTCAAAACATGCACAGGGATATCTGAATGAGCAAAGTGTTCATGGGAAGAAGATGGTACCATTGAGGAACTGCAAAAAATGCATAACACAGCGGTTGAGACCCTATTGTCAATCAAGCAGCCCCGAACTCCTGCCTTGAAGGGTACTTTTCTGCATGCAACCTCACAGACAGAGGCCCCCTCGACAGAGGTCTTGACAGGAAGGAGAGAGCAGGGCACTCACAGTGCGGCGCCCTTGAGCAGGTGTGCGAAGAGGATGGCAGATGCAGCGCCCATGCCCACTCCTGCCAGCTGGCCCATCGTGTTGTCCATGGAACCGTCCGGCAGCGCGCGGCTGGCCTGGCCCCGGGGCTCGCCAAACACCTGCGCCGACCACATAACATTCCCCTCAAAACACGCTGCAAAACGCCTTTCCATTGTGTCTCTTGCCATCTGCATTGATACATGGATTGTGGTTCCTCATGTAGAATGTCTGGTCAGCAGACTTGCCTGCACAGCACATGAAATACAGATCTGCCGATACATGCACCATAACCTGTGCTGGAAGCAGGTGCACATCCCAGTGCAAAGGAAAGCTCAGCAAAAAAGAGGTGGTCCATTGACACCCAGCATGGCACAAAACATGCATGGTTCCACGACATGTCAGAAATTCCTATGGTTTTACTGAGTTGGATTCCATTGTTGATCTGAAGAACAAACCTGGAATTCGACGTCGGAGACATAGCCCTCAGCGCTAGAGGGTGCCACGGTGCCCATGAAGAGGGGCCCGCCGGGCAGCACGGTGAACTGCAGCCACGCGCTGTAGCCGGCCTGGTGCTCGAACGCCAGCACATTGTTGGCGTCAAAGGTCCATCCGGACACCTTGTTGCCGTTCAGGGCCACCACCGGGCGGCCTGCGGCAGGATGCACACAGCAAGATCAGCTCCACTGCTTTGTGGCGGTGAAGAGAATTACACGGCCTTGAGTGTCATGTGCAGCAGACACATTAGCCATACAAGGCGAGTTCACACAGGAATGCACAAAGGAGGTCAGCTCCAACGCTTGCAAGGGGATGGAGAAAGGTTGAACCCACCAAGTGTCATGCATAGCACCGAGCCAAGGACAGCACAAACATACCAGGTATCTTGTCGCGATGCTGCTGGATTCTGGCATGCCCTAAATGTGGTCAGATGTGTGGAAAGGACAGCAATGCAAGTCTAATGATTTTGACCGCTGACCGCAAGCAGCATATCACACCGGCATCATTGGCATGTCTTGCAAGGGCGACCGCCAACACCAGCAGTGAAGGCTCCAGGGAGAAGGCTCCAGGGTAAAGAACTGAGAATCCAAGAGTGAATTCAAAAGCAGATTCGGCGGCGCACCGGACTTGGAGGATGAGATGGTGAGCTCGATGTTGCGCGGCGCGTTGCCGTTGGCGGCCGGCAGGAACACCGTTGAATAGACACCGCTGTACTCCGCCAGGCTGTCAATCGCAGCCGGCACCGCCGCCGCCTCGCGCGATGCGATGTTCACCTGAAGCAGTTGCGCAGATAAATTAGTTTGAAGAATCGCCTGTCGTAGCGTGAAATGACCAACTCAAGAGCAAAGGTACAGGGGAGCTCATTGCAGCTGCATCAGGCGGCAAAGCCTTCAAGCTGATGCCATATGGGAAAACAAACGCCTAGCGAAGCCGTTTCCTTATTTAAACAGTGCGCTTCTGTGTTGTGAGACACACTTCAGCAAGTGCTTCTGCTCTCTCAAACAGCATGTTGCGTCACGCATGTATGCCCCCTCTGCAGGGCCCCTCAGGGCAGACCTCTTTCAGAGTGCAGGAGCATATGCCGTGCAAGTGCGCGCACCTTGCCGGAGACTATTGGGGGAGCGATGGGCCATGCGGCGGGCAGGGCAGAGATCTCAGGCCACATGACGCCGTGGCACTGGGTGCCGAGGTAGGTGGAGGTCTCGGCGCTCTCATATCCGCTGAAAGAGCTCATCTGCAGCTCCAAGTTGACCGGCACCGCCGCGCCCGTGGGGCAGTCGAAGACCACCGGGGTGCTGCGCGCATGCATCAATTAAAAATCAAATTCAAATTTCAAGCCGCAGGAAAATTTGCTTCCCAAATGCGCCAAGGGCAGCAGCACGAGTTGGGTCCCTGGTCATATCCTCCCAGGTGTTCGGAAATAAGCTGCTTTTGCCGAGAAGTGCAGAGGCAAGGACAGGAGATTTCTTGTAACAGGAGAAACCATGCGCAAGTTGCAAGGGGGAGGCAATGGACAGAGGGGCCTCACGTGGTGCGGAAGATGCCGTTGGCAAAGGAGTAGTCCTTGATCTCCTGGCCGTTGATCAGCACCACAGTCTGCGCAGCACAAGTCAAAATTTAAATTGCAACTAGCCATGTCATGCCGTCAACTCCCCATGCTTGTCGGTCTTTATGGTTGCATGCACTGTGCAGCCTTGGCATGCAGGAAGCCTAGAGCAGCTTGTGACCTTCAATGATAAGGGCCGGGGCCGCGCCGTGAGGTGTGTGCGCACACCTTGTTGGTGCCGCGCAGAGAGCCGATCTCCAGGGTGGCGGCGGGCTTGCTGGCGTTGGAGACGTTGTCCCAAGGGTGCTGGCCGTTGACGGACCAGGTCACGAACAGGTTGTAGCTTGACGCCCAGAACATCAGGTCGTTGGCCTTGTCGTGCTCCAGAGCCTGCAATGCGGTTTAATCGATTCAGTACCTTCCGAATGACGAGTCGTCCTGCGCACTCCGTGCTGCAATTCCCATGGACTGAGCTGCGAATTCCCAGGGACCCACCTTGATGACGTTCGAGATGCCGGTCTGGAAGCCCTGCTCGCGGAAGAAGCACTTGACGTTCTCGTCGCCTCCCGAGGTCAGGTAGTTCTCGTGCAGCAGCTGCTCGAGCTGGCTCCTGCGTGCACCAACCAGCGGCGTAAATTACAATGTCGAAAAGGGGGACTTGACTGTGCAGGATCCAGCGCGCTACTACTCTCCGACGTACGGCAAGTCGAACGGACATGCATCGGTCTCGGAGTGCTATACAGAGACAACATGTTTGATCAGAGCTGTGCACACATCAATGAGGTGCACTGTGACTGAGCTTATCACAGCTATATCGAAGTAAACAAGCACCCACAGAACGAGCTCTGACAACGGTCATGAGGGGAAGCTTTCAGATACTTTCAGCGGGAGCAGAACATTGAAGCTCCAGGGCCTTGTCACCGCACCTGGCATCGGCCGTGTGGATGAGGTGGCGGACGAAAGAGTGCGCCTGGCTGCCACCGGTGCTCTTGTGGGTCTTGTGGGGGACATCGTCCTTGTGCGCCTCCTCCTTGTGGCCGACCACCCCAACGACCTTGCTCTTGATGTCGGCGCCCTTTTTCATGATGGCTTCATCCATTGGAGCCACAGCCACCTGGCCGTTGCTCATGCAGAAGCAGCTCATGACGGCGACTTCTGCAACACACCAGACCATCACACGGCTGAGAGATCCCGTCTATGTGCTAAATTGCTATAATATTCTCCCTAGTTCTCAGTCATTGCCATCTTCGCATAAACTAAGTTACTTAGTTCCGATTGTACTTCGGCTCGCCAACAGATGGGATGCGGGGGTCGTGCTCGGACTCTCCTACGGCATGCTTGTCCGGGAGGCCAGTGCATTGCGTTTATATGCCACTCGATTGCGGCTACCTCCACAGATAACACGAGAGATTCATATAATAACACACAACAACAGTACCCAAGGCAGATAATTCCCTCGGCGCATGCTGAAATGGCCTCGCCATGCCAAGTAGCAGAAAACGACCCACCTTTTCCGGGATGGCGTGAAGGCGTGAATACAGCTGTGCAGGTGTGTCAGACAGCCCTGTTGCAGAAGGGCTTGTGAGCGGTATAGCAAAATCGCGGTGTGCGAGTGCTTTTGAATCTGCGATCAACTGCACAACGGACCACTGGTCGTAATGAGGGTTTAAATATGCAGCAACCCCCGCATCGCCCCCTGGAATAGAGAGCATGCATCCTGAACATTCAAACTCTGCACAGGCTATTCTCTGCCTGACACTTTAGGTAAGGAGCATTCGCAGCCTCACAGCCCTGGAATCCCATGCTGCCTGCTTTTGGCAGATGCCTTGCAACTGGTGACTTTGATTATTGGAGCTACTATATAGGGATAATATACTGTGAGTAAATACTAGCGACGTCAACAGACAGTCACTGACGATCACTAATATATCTCTTTATATTATATATCCTGAAATTATTCCAGACAATCTGGGAAGAGTAACGACAGTGCGTGCAGTAAGGAACCATGAAGTCACTCAACACTTTCGAAAGACTGCAGTATGTATATAGCGCTGTATACTACACGCTTTTTCTGCCAAGAGGCAAGGTGCGTCCTGCAGACAAGCTGCAGCGCTGTATACTACGTAGTATATTGTATCAGCAAATTGGAAGAGAGAAACCCATCTTTTTCCCAAAGCATACATATGTGCCATAACAAACACCTACCACGCAAGATGCGCAGCTCAAAGGCTGATCAGTTCTCTGTACTCTGACCTGTACGTACTCTGACCTCAGCTCTGTTGAGAGCTCAACTGAGTCACAACTCACAGGCTCTTCAAAAATCTTGTCCGCTGTGTGGGGGCTTGCACTCCGGCCACAAATTCACTTGCACAGTGGCGCCAGCAGCCGCTCAAAGCCTGCTGGCCGCCAAGCCTGCTCGCACGGCACCGACAAGCCCTGACGGCTGAGGCAGGGAAAGCAGGCGCCGCACAAGCAGTGCCTTAGGGCAAACATATCACCCTGTGAGAAAGGGGAATAATTCCCAGGGCACCGAGCCTCCCAGACACCATCCCCTTCTATCAGCTCCAACTCAGAGCACCTGGCCCCCATGCTAAGATACATCAAGAATTTTCTGAGTTCCTCCGAAAAATTGGCTTTGGACTGCAAGAAGATTGATAGCAACGAGGACTCGAGCCACTCCCCCTCTGCTGTAATCTCAATAGGCCCCCTAGCCACTGCAGCCAGTGCCATCAACTCTGTTCCTCTTGTGAAATGCATGTGCAGGCCACAGGGAACGTCCACATTCAACTCCTCCAGGTTGGGGGTGGTCATGCAATCAATTCGCAGGCGAAGCGTCCGATGCTGGCCTGCTGCACCGCTCACGCCAGAGAAGATGGTATCCTCCAACACAATGCGCAGCTCAACCAGATTCGCCAGCTTCATGGGAATGAACATGTTTGCCCCCCGTGTGTTCAGGGACTCTGCTCGTAAATTCCGGGCACTGCTGCGGATCAAGAGAGCTTCCACCGAGGGGATGACTTGTCTTGAACTGAAGCGCAGATTCCCGGCATATTTCTCCATGGTCAAACTGCACTTCTCTGGCAGCTGCAGAGATTCTGTGAATAGCACACCCTTGATGCCCATGCGCAACAGGTGCGCACAATGCCTCAGATCATTAGGGACTGAGACCTCCACAGAATCTGCTTCCACATACAGAGTGCGCAGGGACTGCAGGCTGGCAATTGCCGAGAGAGTCTGCGTGTTTCTGTTGATATGAGTGGTGCTGTCATTGCCAATGTGCAGCACCAGAATCCGCAGATCCTCAAACACAGGGAAGTGTGCAATGGTGGGGGCATGAATGCTGAGGATCTCAATTGTGCTGCACAGCTCCCTCAGGAGAAAGCCTTCCACGCTTTGAGAGTCAATGCAGCGCGGACTGATCATGTGCACTTTGTGCAGAGCGCAGCTGCTGGGAAGGGCAGGCACAGATGCTCCTTTCCATCCCTCACTGGACTGGTCGAAGTCCTCGGTGTTCACGAAGAGCGACTGGCACAACGGCCACTTGTCGAAAGCCCACTGTGACTCCCGCTCGGCAGCAGTGTCTTCCCAGCTGCGAGGTTTGGCGCATGCAATTACTCGGCGGGCTGCAAAGGTGGCATGGCTTGTGCAGCACGCTCTGCCCCACTCCTTCTCGGACATGAAGCGCGCGATGTGAGCCCAGATGGGCGTCGGGAGTTCCATGGCCTGCGTTCAGTGAGGAAGGGAGTGGTTGGACAGTGGACTTGCAGCCCTCAAGCAGGATGCTCAAGGATATAGAATTCAGTCTTCCGCACCGAGTAACGCGGCTCTCACTGGATGTCACAACAATTTGTGAAGGCACGACAATGGCAGACACAATCGAGACCTGAAAACAGGCTAGAAAATTCAAAGATCAAGAACCCGTCCATCTTGCCAAAGACCCTGCAAATTCATCTGTTAGACTATGATCTCTGAGGACTATGATCTCTGTAAACACAGAATGATTAATCCGTTGTCCCACGCTTACAAACGGCGTTTGTTCTTAGCTTGCCTTCACTGCCAGTCCAAAACCTTGGCTCAATGTACATTGCCAGCCCTTCTGAACAATGACAGTGCAGATCGATGTGCGCACCTCGGGAAGCCCTTCAGATTCCTTCAAGACGGCGGACGCAAAGCAGATGTATCTGGACGATCTCTCACTGTGCCACTAAGATGATGTTGACCCTAGATCCTGAGTGTGGCAAGGCAATTTGGAAGCTACGCGCTGAAGGTGCATGAAGGTTGCAACTGTTTCCAATTGCCCTCGACTCCTATGCAAAGATCCAAGCTCTTGTGTCTGAGGCAATCAGACTAGGTGTTGCAAAACGTGCATTCATGAATCTACAAATCATCTGATATCTCGTCAACAGACCAGCTGGTCTGTAGGCCTGCAGGCCTGTACACCAGTAACTGCGCAGTCACGGTACCGGTGCAGTGCACGCACGCTGAGAGTTGAGTTGGCTTGCCAACTTGTGGGCTTCAATTGAGTCAGCATCATGCACATAATGTGTATGCGCACGGTGTTGCGTGTTGTGTAAGCCATGTGTAAGCCATGCATGTTGAAATTCTTTACATAAGCACAAGGTGTTGGGATGACCTGCACGTCTGGCGGAACTTGCCGCCGCGGCAAAGGATCTCGAGAGATAATGAATCAGTTTGCATCAGTCGTTGCCAAACATCCGTGGCAATGGCTTTTACCATAATGAGTCAGTCACGATGACATCACTGAATGTGGACGGTCCATGGTACCATGCCATGATCGCCACAGGCTGCAGCCCTCCAAAGCAACTATGATCAGCAAGCTAGCAAGCGCCTCACAGTGAGCCCCTTTTCAACTGACAACCCTCGGCTGCGGCTTCAGACAGAGAAATGTAGGACACGTCAGCGCTGCACACTTACTGCCAAGCGAAAGGTCTGCCTTCCTTCCAGCGCTGTTGCCGACAAATTGTGGCTGTCGGCACTGCCAGCCCTGCTGCCCGTTGTTCTACTTGCATCAGCTATGCACAACAAAGCAGCGCAGGTTGGGAAAGAGCTGCTTTAGCCTTGCCCTGCATCACCACATCAGGCGCATCACTCAATAACGAAATATGAAAGTAATACAGTATGCGCACATGCTTGGAAAAGGTCTAAACCGCACAGAAGTACAATTTCTGATCTGCCAGGTACTAACTACCAAATATGCCACCGCGGGTGACATGCAGAATTGCTTCACTCTGTACAGTCAGCACGACACAAATCGTTCCTCGCTACATGCACCCAGCAGGGCTCGGCGCACCTGTCATGCTGCACAATGCCGGTGCAGCCGCTTGTGTCCAGTGTGTGCAGCGACTCACTGCAGCTTTCTGCCAGGGCCTGTATGGCAGCGTCTGTGACTCCTCGGATGCCATGCAGAGAGAGTGACTCCAGTTTGCGGCACCCTTGGGCCAGCGCGCAGATGCCGGCGTCTGTCAGCTGTATGCACCAGGTCAGATTGACCTCCCGTAGCTCGTGGCACGCCCCCAAAGCCCCGACCGCCGCATCTGCGCCAGCTCAAGGTTGTATTGTCAGACAGGTTGCGAGTGAACCGTGAGAAAACTCAAGAGGAGGGACATGATGGCATGGGCTGTATGTGAGTCAACTTGGTCAGCTTCTGTCAGATACTCCCAGGCCTTGCTCCTCCTAAAAGCATGCCCTGCTATTTCTCAATTAAATGGCAGATCCCTTGCGGGCAGTGCATGCAAGGATTAGCACGCCACAAGCCCGCCCGGCACTCCCAGTTGCCACAATGGCAGAACCCAGAACAAAAGGATTGAATGGCTCCAGCCGCTCACCAGAAAAGAGAGTAATTGTCGATAAGTGTAAAGAGAGAAAGTGTCAATTCTGCAGCAAAGTCGACAAAACAGGTAATACCTGTAGCGGCGTGTGCGCCGCAGAGATCGATGACTCGCAGGTGACTAAGCGCGCCACAGCCCTGGATGGCCAGCGCGCTCGGCATGCTTGCATACATCCGCAGCACCTCGATGTTGGGGCAGTGTTTCGCCAGCGCTGTGTATGCTGTGTCTCCCAGCCGCGTGCACCTGAGCCCCCATCTTAACATTACCCTTCTGAAGACAACGTTCTTATCCCAACGTTGCTGCCCCTGCATCACCTCAATGGTCAGAATCTTGCCACAATGATGCTGCCACAAGCTTGCAGTATCCAGTCATTTTCTGCATGCTGCTATCCGAGTGAAGGGCTCTGCTGGTCCACATACAGTTGAGCAATCCTGTAACTACTCCATGTGTCATTCAAATTGCACTCCAACCGCAGTTTGTAGAGGCATGGCAGAAAGGGGGATATGGGATCCCCACCGGGTGAGGTCCACGTGGGTTAGCTGGGGACAGCCCTGTGCCAGCTGCACAATACCCAGGTCAGTGACGGCCTTGCAGCCGCTCAGATTCACCCGGCTCAGCCGCGGGCAGGCCTCTGAAAGGGCCTTGAGAGTCTCCACGCCCACGTTGAGGTTCCAGTACAGCGAGATGGCTGTTAGGGACGGGCAGGCTCTCACAAGTTCTGCCACCCCTCTGTCTGTCACCCTGCAATACCAAAGTACAAAAAGTGAGACACTTCAGATAGCCGGCATTTGATGCTGGTGCATTTCGCCATGTGCAAGCATCAGGATGAGGACAGCACTGCATCAGGCTCTCAGGATTGGAAAGATGTCTTCTTTTCAAGAGACGGTGCTTTTGCACAGAAGTTGGTCGTCATGATGACAGAGGCTCACTTCTGACATCCATTGAGATTAATTTCTTCCAGATTGTACCGCTCCAGCTGCTGCAGGTGACGATCTTCGATGCCAACGGCAAATTCTAGGACGACATTTCTCAGAGCCTCTGCAGCAACATGGCTGTCACTGATATGCTGGAGAGCCGGCTTAGGATTTTGACAGCCTCGTAAATCAAGGGATTTCCACAAAGAAGGATGCTGTAAGATCTGATGCCATGCCTGCGGACAAAACTGGGTAAGATCACTTCTTTGCTAGGATGTATGCGTACAGCTGAGATCAAACAGAGCTTGATGAAGAGCAGTAACTGCAAGAACTCGCAATGAATGTTGGAAAATGGAAAAGAACAACATGGCACCTTGCAGACAAGAGCTCCTCTCGCTCTGTCCTTTAATGTCATGTGCTGAAACACATGAAGAATGGGTACAGCGGGGTCCGGCATTCTGCCGATGTTGCAACTTGACCTCAAACAAATTGATCCAGACTGTGTGCTTTCCAGACTGCGTGGAATGGGCCCGAGAAGAAGGAATCTCATAAATGGTTACTAATCATCCACGTGTTTAATTCCACTTCAGCAGCATCCACCCGAATAGACACATGGTGACCTGTTTCTGGTTTCAAGACAAATCCAACGACCTTAGAGTAGCATTTGTTGGACAAGGTAGGAGAGTCGAAGTGCTATAACGTCCTCAGATCCTCATGCACTTTCGTTCGTCTATGCTGTCACATGACAGGCACGTGCCATCAAGAGTTCTACGAGAGGAACGAAAGCTGGAATCTCACAATGAAACTAGACCAAACTGTCTCTATCTGAGGCGTTAGGAGTGTACCTTGCCAGATAATGCCCTGTGTACCTCTAGTTTTTATTTTCTCGGGTGTAAGATCGTCATACTGTAGAGCGTATTGATAGACGTAAATCAGTCAGCACGTCCGCTTTTGGGAGTCTGCAAATAATTCATTAATGTCTAATTGCGTTATGACATGATCCAGCCCGATAAGGCGCCCTCCAGCGCGAGGTATTTGTTGAGGACGAAGACATGCAGATCCTGTGCACAGCCGCTCTTGGTAGATGGCGAGGAAGAGTCCTTCCCCGTGTCTGGCGTGGGTACTATGCACAATCGCTGCGCACTCAGCTACTGCCAGCAGCGTGGCCTCACACTAGAGCAAGCCACACCAATCTGCAAGCACTGGCGCTCCAGGGGCTTCTGCATCTATGAGGCAAGCTTACAGGCCTCCTGCATGATCTTATGCCTCTTCCAAGCACCTTTCCCCCTCAATGATCTGCAGCCTCCTTTCTCTGCGTTTACCACTCCTGGTGTCAGACTCACCTGAAGACTTGGAGATCTTGTTGTCAAGGATTTACATTACCTACAATACAGAGCTCAATGCATACTCTTTCCGCTGCAGAGCACATGCTTCTACAAGCATCCACCAGAGGCCAGGGGTGCCCCCAAGCCGCCACCAGGCAAGCCCACAGCAGCCGACATCGCAGCCAAGGCGGCAGCGTGGCGAGCCATCAATGCAGCATCCCAGCAGGGTCAGAGCAGCCCTGCCAGCCGCCCCGATGCCGCGGCGCCGCCGACAGCTGTGGAGATCTCAAATGGCTGTTCCTATGCACCGGCAGAGAAAGCACCCTCCAGCCATGCTGACCAGGCCGCCACAGATTCCGCAGAAGCTCCAGGGGACGAGGCAGCAGCGCAGAGTGCACGCTTAAACGGCACTTCCTGTAGCAACAGCTGCGATAGGAGTGAGGAGGTGTTTCAACAGCCGGCTGCTGCCGGAGAAAACGGTGCACCACTGGGGGCAGAGCGCGCCAGATCTGGCGTCTTGGAAGAGGTTGCCAGATCAGGCGCCACTGGAGATGTTGCCAGATCTGGCGTCTGTGCAGGGGAAGCCAGATCAGGCGAAAGGGGACAAACTGCCAGATCTGGCGTCCGTGCGTCGCCTGATCTTGCGGCAATGCATGCGGCCAGCTACGCGGCGCGCGCGGTCCGCCGGGGCCCTGCCAAACGCAACAAAGTCAAGAACCGATTCCGCGCCGGAGTTTTCCGCAGGTGCCCTCCTCTCACGCCTGTCTTCCTTGCTCACCCCACATGCAACGCCCTTAATAAAGCATCTCATAGGCACAGTTGGCGTGGAGCTTGGATCTCTCGTTGAAGTGGGTATGTGCTTGGTTGAGGGCTGCAAGCCGCATCTGGCTGGGTAACATTGCGGGTGTGCCGATTCATCGATGGCAAGATTTGGTGTGGGATGCTGTACCAGATAGTATGAGTGCCGTTCATACTCCGAACTCTCTGATCTGCTGTAGTAAATGGGTGCAGATTTCTGCTGGACACCTTTGGGAGGGAACGCCTGGCATCGGGCTCAGGCGTGCTGGACATTGCCGGGGGCAAGGGTGAGCTGGCGTTTGAGTTGGTCAACCTCAACAATATCCCAGCCACTGTTGTGGAGCCCCGGCCTCTCAAGCTGGCCAAGCAAGAGCTCTGGCTCAAGGTGTGTCTTCTCTGCATCTCAACACCCCTTGTGTCTTTTCTGCATTGGGTACATAGCCGCTCCTAACTGCACAAGGCCCTTTGAGGCACCTCCATGCAGCACAGGGAGGGAGCAGCAAGCTAGTATGGGTAATCTGCTGCTGCTAGGGAGTTGTTCAATATGCTTGGCTAATACCTCCATTTCTTACTCCTTGCCTTCACATACTCACTTCTTCACTGCCAGCAAGTCCTGAACAGAGCCATTGAATGCAAATACTGAAGCCTGACGCCCTCAATTCCTGTATGCGAGGGGGGCTTCTACCACCGGAACAGCATTTTCCAGCGCTACGTGGACGTCCCATTAGAAAAATTCTTGGGAGCCGGAGCCGTAACTCCTCCGCAGCTGCGCATGGTGGTCAGCGAAGCCCTCTGCGCTGGCATTGCCGCCGCTGACATCAGCAGCACTGACATCAGCGCCGGCGATGTCAGCGCCGGCGACGTCAGCCGCACCGCCCCGGCCGCCGCTGACATCAGCGGCACATCTGGCGCCGCACCAGAAGACCTCATGGCCGGACACGCTGATAGTCCATTGGCTGGTGATCATGTCAGGCTTGATGCCGGCACAGAAGACAGCACCAGGGGCTCGGCTGACGCCACAGGCTCCCACAGAGAGGGGTGCATAGGGGTAAAGGCTGTGAGTGAGAATGGGATGGGCCACGCTAGCTGCAGAGGCGCAGACAGCCAGAATGATAGCTGTACATCTGGTGGTGCCAGAGCAGATGCTGCAGAGGACAGCAGCGGCCACAGCAGCACTGCAGCCATCGTGCGGACGGACAGATGTGGAGATGAGGGGAGTGATGAAGGGAGGTCCAACCCCTTGAAGGCAATGCTGGAGGAGTCCTTCCGCCTGGCAATGGACACCAGGTACCTTCCTTCGTTTTGTCCAAACCAGTTTTTGCCTTTGTCGTCTTATCACCTGTGCAGCATTGAAGGGACTCTCGCTGTGAGTCACGAGTGTGAAAGGAGGCTTCTGTCTGGATTACATGCCTTCCTGGCAGCTTTTATTTTTGCCTGATGTTGCCGGATTAGTCTGCATGCTTTGCGAGCTCTGCCACAGAATTGTAAGCCACTGTGTGCCCTTTGCATTGGCCATTTGCAAAAAGGGGATGAGCCCAATATTCTGCAGTGCTTCTGCGCCCAAAAGACACTCATTTGGAATCAGATGACCTTCTGCCCTCCTGCTGGTCAGCAAAGTCTCCTATGCTAGGCTTGCATGCAGAGCATAATTCATATTCCCGTGGGATGCTCCTCTGTGCCAGGTGGACGCACAAAGGGGTGGAGCACGAGGGCAACAGCGCCAGGGTGTTCGCTGATGTGGCAGCGGATGACTCAGAAGATGAGTCAGAGGCGTTCCCTGACACCGACGCATTCACCGCTGAGTCAGCGGAAAAATGTGAGACATGCGTGCCTGATCTGGAGCGGGTGATTGACACCTGGCAGCGCAGCTCCATCCTCGTTGGCATGCATCCTGATCAGGCGCGCTCTGCTGTCCTTCAATGCCCCAGATTTCACATCAGTGCGCGTAAGATTTCCCAAAAGCCTCCAAGGCAGCATGCAGGAGCTTGCATTTGGCCTGGAAAGAGCAGGGTTTTGGCAATAACAAGGAAGTGAACAAGCTCCAAAGTTTTACGGGGATTGGTCTGTTGCAATTCTGTCTTTCTCTTTCCTCTGGGCATCTAGCATGCAACATAATACTCTTGCCTTTTAGAGAAAGCTCAAAGCATCTGTCACATCTCTAATGCCATACAGCTGCTCTAGCAAAGGGCTTCCTAAGACAGCCCACGACCTATCCTCAGACTCTTTCAAGGATGGTCCCCTAACATTGGTGGTATGCTGCGCAGGCGACAGAGGTCATTGTGGATTTCGCGCAACGCATGCGCAAGCCATTTGCAGTGGTGCCCTGCTGTGTCTACGCGGCCGAGTTTCCCCGGCGGCGGCTGCCGGGGGGCACGCCCGTGCGGACGCATGATGACCTCATTGCTTACATCATCGCCAGGGACCCGGCGGCCGTGCGCGTTCGCGAGCTCCCGTTCGAGGGCCGCAACAAAGTCGTCTATGTGGTCGAGTGGAGCGCCAACGACCGTGTAAGCAGCAGTGCGGCTGCCAATTTGGCGGACGTGGAGTCAAGCTAAGTGAATAAAGACATGCAAAGCAGTGCGAGCGCCACATAAAAAGCACGGGCTGCCTCGCAGTTTTATGCAATGCACGCATGCAACATATAGGACACCTCGGATGCGGAGCCAGACTTGTCGGATGCGGTATCCGACATTGCGGATGTGCTTTGAGGCAGGGGACGTTTAATTTACACTTGAAGTTCTGTCCTCTGTTTGTAAGCAACAGAGGGGCATATGCTAAGTTGCATGAAGAACTGCCTTTAGGATCTTTGCCGAGTTGGGTCAGGATGCAGATTTGGGGTTTGATGCCTGGGAAACGGAAAAGAAGGTCATAACAGAGTGTTTTCAGTATCTTCATTGTATGATCTCAAAGGCGCACTAGAAAAATTACAAGGAAATAGCAGGGTTCAAGCTACTCATGATCATGATCTAGGGACAGCCTGAGGCACCATCAAAGTCACCGGACCACACATGAATGCAACGGGACATGCTGCTCTGACAAGGAGACAGACTTCTCCACTAGTGCAGATTTGCAGACAGTGGACTGTAGCCAAAAAGTTGCAACTTCAGAAAAATACAGCAGTCACGACAAAAACCCCCACTGAAACCACCCTCACTCTCCGGATGTGACTTTCACATGTCAGAACAGTCCATTGCACATTCCAGCAAGGCAGACAGGTGTTTGCATTCTGTGCGCACAACACAACCTGTGTTCATTTATTTGTTTCTGTCTTAGCCACTGCGCTGCACTCCTAGCAAACGCTGTTGCATGAGTGCCAGACAGGTCTCACCTACACTAATAAAGAATAGGGCAGCCCCGCATTAGCTTGCATCTGTGGGTTGTGTCCCCGTGAATGCAAGCCAAGGCAGGGACTGCACCACTCGATCAAGCTCCTCTCATAGGATGCCCGCTGCAATACCAGCGCTAAAAGAGGCCCCAGCAGGCAATCATAGCTAGGCTCACGTCGCACACCCAACCTCTAGCAGGTTGTCGGGTCCTCAACAGGCAAGTCAAGTCAAGTACTATGGCTCGGTAGCATCAACTTTTCTCACTTCACAGGGCCTCTAGGGGAGGCTTTTATGCCTTGCAATAGTGTACTCTGCAAGGACTGACCAAATGCAATGCCCTTTCTTCTGCGTTAGGTGCCCATCTACAGACTTCTTGGACAGAAATTCCATGCGCCAAGCTTTGCGCAAGGATCCTTCACAAGTGTCCAACATGTCTCCAACTTGGTCAAACACCTCTAGGGTCCTTTCTCAGGTGCCATCTTTGCTCCTCGGCAAGCTTGTCAGGCCGCTGCAAGGGGCGTCATCTCAGTGCTGGTGTGAATCAGCAGCCGCCGCCGTTTATCCTTGACATCAGCCCTTTTGTGCAGCAGCCTGCCGCCCAAGCCAGGATGAAGAAATCTGCTTGTGGCTGTGTCACATATGGGCACAACCCAAAAAAAAAAGGTACCGTTGTTAAGAGGACTCGCCTCGGCACTTCAAGACATGCATGCAGCCCGGGAGCAGGCTAGCGAGCAAAAGAAAAAACAAACGCAGGTCTCGCTGGAGGGTGGTGGTGCAACTACCAAGTTGAGCGCGTATGGAAGGGATCAGAGTTCAGCACCAAAAGGCTACAAAGAGGCACCAAAGTTGCTGCAAGGATGAACTCCATGCGCGTCCGAGGAATTCCCAAAACAAGTGCCCCAACACAAAAGAGCACCAGACAGGCCAGCGTGGCCGCTTGTTCAACACCCGCCAATAAATTCTAGGCACGCAATGGCCAACACCCATAGTGCTGTGGGCCAGTCCGCCACAAAGTCCCCCTCTGATGCAAACCCACCACAACTTCCTCTAATACCGTTAACCGGTGCCACGCAGCTCTGACAATACTCTGCTCCTGTCCCAAAGCGCTCTCCGCCTGACCCCCAACTTCTTCTATTATCTCCTCTGGAGACAGACAGCCAAAGGCGCCCGAAGCACAGTATGCTGCAGCAAGGCCGGCTGCCTCAAACAACCACGCCCCTTTCTTCAAAGGGGCCGCCAGGCACGCCAGCATGCGAGAGTGCAGCTGGACACCGCCTGCAGGAAGCTGCCAATCGCTCGCAACACTGCGGCAGCCTACAGGTGGCGTGACGTCTGCAGTGCATGTGAGCGGCGTAGATCCCTCTCTCCTGAGCTCAGCCCTGCCATCCTCATGAAACGGCGCACAGCAGCACCGGCACTGGCTGAGTCCGGCCTGATCCTATCACTGCAGCACGAGTCAGCCGCGCCCGATTGCACTCTGCCTGTCGGCTGCCTCAAGGAATCCACGACTGAGTGCACACGCCCGCGCACAGCTTCGGGGAAGCTTCCTGCGGCAAATGCGCGGAAAAGCGCGGGCGGAACCTGCAGGAGACTGCGTCTGACGCCGCCTCCCGAGCCAGGCGTGGCGCGCGGCTCCCAAACTCCCACGGGAGGGGCGCGGTGCAGTAAATCGTAACGGCGGGGCTTAACAGCTGCGAAGAGGCATTGGCGCCTGTATTACGGCACATCCACGTCGTCCACGTCGTGCAGGGTGTAGTCGACATCCTTGCGCAGAATGATGACCTGTCAAATTCAAAATAACCCTCAGTATCGTATGTTGACAATGTATTTTGAGCCACAACAGCGTCCTGATAGTGTCATCTGCACGGATGCATGGCCAGGACAGTCTTCAAGCACCCCTGCGCTCATGTAGCATAATGGGTGTTGCACATATAAAGGTCATATAAGGCCGCAGAGTCCAAACGAGATATATTGGCCAGGATTCCTGGCACGAGTTCTCACGCATGCATGCATGAAAAGGGGGTGGTGTCTGACCTTCACACGCTGCGGCCGGGCGCTCTTCAGCGCTTTGAGCAGCTTGTTGAGGGCCGTGTCGGCCGCCTGCGTTGCCGCGGTGCAGCCGTGCAGGCTCACCGTCTTCAGCGCCGGCAGCTCTGCCAGCCCCACCAGCCCAGTCGTCACCTGCAAGAACAGCCATGAACAGGAATCAGGCCACGGCATGATATGACTAAGTCCATGTCATCTGTGAGCATGGTCTTGTGCTGTGCTCCACAAGAGCGTGGTTACGGAGCAATTCACTTGTGGCCAGCAATTTTCTCAGAGCAAGGATGTTGGCGTCCGATATCGAGCAGCAAGCGAGCCGGAAACCTTTTGCGTTGATGACATGACATGACGGACATCCGACTAAATGACTCTTCCACTGCAACCATACTCGCGAGTTACAACATACCAGAGCTACACCTGCTTTGACTTGGGGATTGCCTGCAACTCAAATTAATGCCAGGGCATAAGTCTAAAACTCGCTTTCAAGGGGGTGAGTCAGGAGAAGGCACGCACGAGCAGGTGGCGGCACAGGGATAGGTCGAGGGAGCGAGAGAGAGAGACGCATCGTGACCGATGTCTGCTCATACAATACCCATCAGGGGACTCTAAGTCAACGTTGATTTAAAGTCCCCTGTTACCCATACAACAAGGGGGAAGAACGCACGCGCAGGTGGCGGCACTCGGAAAGGTCGAGGGAGCGCAGGGCGGTCATGGCGGCCCAGGGGATGTCGTCGCGCACGTCCAGCTCGCGGTTGCGCGACAGGTCCAGCCGCCGCAGCGCCTTAAACTCCGCCACCTCAGCCGTCAGCTTGCGCAGGCCGCTCGCGCGGATCGCCAGCAGCCGCAGGCCCGTCAGCGCAAACACCGCCTGCGCCGGGAGCATCGGCATCAGTCTGGCACAATGAACTGTTTCCATAAAGCAGCCTCTCATGAGTGTATGACTGTCGGTCATAACGGGCACCCTTCCGCGCCTTCTGGGTAGAGCCCAGACCAGTAGATCAAGAATTCCACCAAGCTGAGCACAACTTGATCTTTCAGTGGACTTATTTGGGACAAGTGTTGGAGCCCAGCCCAACAGTGTCCATGAGCTCAAAAAGTACCCATTTACGTGAGCTAGCACAAAAACCCCGACTACTCGTCTGGTGTGTTGCAGCCACACAGGGCGGCCACACACAGACAGCCAACGTCAGGATGTACCGTTGATTACTAGCAGGAGGCCCAGCAATACATCAGGACCCTCAACAGCACTGCCTCAGTGAAGAGCTTGTGGGACCCTGCACACCTGCGGGATGGCGGGCCAATCGGTGCACTCCAGCACGAGCTCGGTGAGAGTGGCGCCAAGATTGGCAAAGCCAGGGGGAAGCAGCAGCGGCGAAAACTGCTTGGACACAACCCGCAGCAGCTTCAGGCGGCGCAGGGACACCAGCTCCGTTACGGGCGGAGGTATCACTAGCCCGAAATTGCGCGGCGCCAGGAAGCTCAAGCTGCGAGCCGGCACAGAGAACGCGTCAAAGGAGTGCACCTTTCACAATAGCTGAACGCTATCATGACACACTCATTGGCCTGCCTTGGGCCGGAGAAGTTGCATATTAAAAGCATGCAATCAGCAAAATCGGCTCCGAGAAGTCCCCCTCCTGCTGTGAAACGTGATGTTAACAGCAGGAAGAACAGCCGCGGGTGGCTTATCAGGTGTCAGGCATCGGCTGCAAGGTCAAATGCAGCCTCTTCGCTTTAGGCATTGTGGGCGCACCTAGTAAGGCTGGTGAGACCCGACAAGGATGGGCACCAAGACTGCGTCTGCTGCGCTGCGCTCGGATCCAGACTCATCCTGGCACAAAAAAGGTGACTCGTCAGTGAGTCAGCCCGGAATGGAAGTACCTTAAATGAACCCCCAAAGGAACACTTGGCCCTTCAACTGCAGAAAGTCCATGCCCAGTGACCATTTGAGCGGGATCCGTAGCAGTCTTTTGAGCAGCCTGACACGTCATATCAAAAGATCTGCAGCAAATCTCGACTCCTGGGTTTGTGGCAAAATCGGTTTTAAGAAGATACGCGGTCAGGCACTCACTCGCAGGCATTTAATTCCAGTTCTCTCAGGCTCCCCAGCTGGCCCAAACCTCCCTGTATCCTCAGCCCTCGTGCGCCGACAATCTCCAATACCTCTAGATCCTGCAGCGAGGATACAGCATCCTGCACAAGAAGAAAGAGAAAGATTGAATCTCATGAAAAGACCAGACCAAAGGGGTGGCCACCCCTTGTTTCAAAGACGCCCTCTTGCATGAGGTGCGCCAATGCCCATGCAGGCAGCCTCACCCTGCTTACGATGTCAATGAATGCATTTGGGGCAATCTGTGGAGAAGCGCGCATTCTGAGCTTGCAGCAGCATGCCATGCAGCACCGGTTCTTGGACAACTCCACTGCACCGGAGAAGCAGTGCAGATTCGTTCTGAGATGTATTGCAGGGTGGCCCAGGTCCATTGATATGTCACTGGCCTGTTCCAGCGCAGACTACCACTTGTGCGTCAGGTGGGCACGCGTGGTGGGGCGTTACCTGGATGAGATTCAGGCCGAGCGCTCGCAGGGAAAGCTCCCGCAGCGAGGTTACTGTGAGGACGGCTGGGGGAATGGGGTAGCGCACAGGGTCGTTGAAGCTGGTGATCTGCAGCAGCTGCAGCTTCTGCAGCAGCGACAGCGGGCTGAGATCGCGCGTCATCACCCCGTCTGATGTCAGCTCCAGCCGTTCCAATCCTGCTCCACACATGCGCGGAATGTTAGGCGGCTGACTGGCAGTCATTGAGAATCGACACACTGTCTCGCAGTTTCAGAGGAAAGGACGAGCACTGTGAGGAACAAGAGGCGCAGGGCATGCAGGTGCACAGCATCGCATGCCAAATGATGCGTTTGCCAGGGCTGCTCTGCAGCAGGCAACCGCCTTGCGCGGCGGGAAGTGCTGTTTGTGCTCTGTCTAGCAATCGTGCATGTCGAGCAGTTGTGCAATCGTGTGATCACGACAAGAGGGAGTCTACAGATTGCGACGCATTGGGCGCGCACCGGTGCAGTATCCGATGAGGTTGATGGTCGGCTGCTGCAGCGGGACGGCGCCGTGGCAGCCCGGGCTGAGCCCAAGGGTGCGCAGAGAGACCCCAAACAGGCCTACCAGCACCTGAAATTTCATCGCCTGGTGGTGATTCGTGAAGCGCACTGTGAGTTCCCTCACACCAGCTGCGCGCGGCAGCGCCCACGCGACGAAGCTCGCCAGCCGCGGACCCTCCTGCAGCCTGCGCAGTGAATAAGCAAGTCTCCTCATCCCGATCATCGTGATTACTAAAGTCGCATCCAATGTTGGGTCTGAGTCACCAAAGTTGCTATTGTTGCGTGTATTCCAGGTCCTTGAGATCCAGGATCCAGGTGCGTCAAGGAGTACGAACATTGATATTCTCCAGTCTGCAAGGTTTCAGGATTTCCTCCACCCATGCATCCTCTCTTGACTGTAAAGGGCCTTAAGATCAAGATAGGAGACAAGAACCCTTGCTGGTGGGACATCTTGGTTAGTACCGCACAGATGCAGTCAGAGTGGATCATTGTAGACATGCCAGGGGCGCAATGATTTTCACGCATGCATCTGCAGAGGCACAGTTGGTCCAAGGCTGCTTTGGCAGATGGGAGGCTGGGAGCTTGCCTGGGCAGGGAGAGCAGCATAACGTTCCAGAGCACGCTGGGCTGCCTCAGCACGCCAGCAAATTTATTGCAGACGAGCGAGAGCGCGAACAGCAAGCGGCGGTCGTAGGGGGATGGGCAGGCCTTTGCAAAGATGTTTATGAGAACGTTGGACGGAAAGTCCTGCAGCCCCACGCTCTCTGCCAGACTGTTTGCCTGCCTCCTGTCATCCACTTCCATGCAGGCCTGGCAAGAAGCACGAGGACAAGCCAAAAGGTCAACACAGGTCTGCAAGTCTGCGACTATACGACTGCCATCTGCAAAGATCGCACAGTAGAACGATTAAAGGACTACCACAGAGACTATAACATGCATCAGAACCTCCAACATTGAGCAATACAGGTGAAATAGGCTCACATCAATCTTGACTCATCCAACAACGCAGGGCAACTGGACTCCCGTGGATAGAAAGTGCATAGCGCACTACAGACATTCTAGACGTAGACTACTGTCTCTGAAGAGAGCATGATGAACTATATCTTCGAAAACGCACCAGCTCATCTGCAACATCTCCGGCACAGGCTACGGTTCGAGAGCTCGTCATACTGCAGTCAGTCCCAAGCGACGACCCAGACTTTGTGAGATCTACATGTACTGCTATGTCTCTGTACATAGTGTGCACCAGGCGTGCGGATTAAACGATGTCGTACAAGGCGTTGTGCCTTCACACATCACACATCCCTCACTGTCTGCCAGGATTTTCGCTCCAACAAGCGAGGTGGGCCATCCATGACCTTCCGACTGGTGACGGGGTCAGTACTGTGGGTGGAGAGATTAGTGACAATGGGGTCACCTCTCGAGAGTACAGGTCGTTGGGTTTTGGGCAAACCCCCCTGTGAGGCCACATCAGCGTCAGTAACTACTCCAGAAATACAACGTCACGCACGTGCCGATTGACACTTCTTCTTCTGCTCCTTCTCCGATCCTGAGGACAGAACACTTACAACTAATGCATTTGGACTGAGAATACTCGTAGACTCCAATCCCAAGGTCGTGCAGCATTCCGAGAGTACAGAGTCGCGATCTGACAAATTACTGTGTTCTCGTCTCTTTGATGGAGGATTACAACAGGCTGTAATTGCACTATAGTGTACTTTTGTTCTTGTTGAAATTACATGCAAGCGCTAAGATGCGCTGCGGGCAGGTATGTGCGCCACACAACTGGCTGCATTCTGTCTCCAGGTCCTTTGTAGCCTTCAATTATATAAACGTTACATGATTGCAGGCTCAACATGATACGACACACTATGGGCCTCGTGTATTCAAGAGCAGCAGACCTGTTCACACTCCGCGGCTTTGCCAGCGACCCATGCCGCAGTTGTGTGATGGTCCACCCTCGCGCCCAGCCACCGCCCTATGTGCAGGTGAGGCCTAATGCTTCCCAAGTCTATCAGTAACCTGATTATCTCGCCGGCCTTCCAGCCAAGAAGTGAACCCCAGCTTTCAAGTGCACGCAATTGTGGTGGCTGTGATTTCTGGAAAAGCAAGAGCAGGCGTTTGTCTTCTGACTGATGCCGGACTGTTACATGGACGTTGCAGGAGGCAATGAGGCTGGCAGAGAGCTATGCGGGCGCGCATTGTAAGAGCATCGCCGTGGGGCCGTCCCGGGGATCCCCCCCAACTTCAGCAGCCTTCTTCGGCTCTGGAGCAGTGGAGTCCCTGAAGGGCCAGCTTGCAGCCCTTGACCCCCACACGTGCGCATGCTCCGCTGCTGTTCCCTTGCCCACTTATCATGCACTTCTGTCAAATACCCATAGCATTGGCATCTGAATGTTGGCACCCACACTCTGGCTGGAAGTGCTTTCAGGCGCCTTCACGATGTACCTGACAGGCCAGTTGGTTGCGCAGTCTTGGATAATCTACAGCCATGTGACAGGGAAATGTGATTGATCGGCCTGCTGCAGGGTGTTTGTGAATTGCATGCTGAGCGGAGTGCAGCAGCGGAACCTGGAGGCGGCCTGGCAGCGTCCCGTAACGGACAGGGTCGGCCTCATCATCAAGATCTTTGCCCAGCGCGCTCGCACACGAGAAGCCCGCCTGCAGGTGAGAACAATAGTTTGCCACACACAGCATGGCCAAAGTATCTGCAGTAGCATTGGTCCTGGCTGGCTCCACTGATTGACATCTCCTGCAAGTAGCTTGCACCAAGTCAACCATGCTGTATCAGCTTTGAAGGGTACATGCACAGCAAATTAAGCGAATTGGTTTGCTGTATACATGCGTAGTACTGCAAAATGGACGAGGGCGGTGTGCATCATGCCACCCCTTGCCCTCCTATCCTTTTCTGGCTGGCTTATCTTGGAGTGGCAAGCTACAACTTATGCAGTTGCTGATTTGTGTTTCAGGTGGAAATGGCGTCTCTGGACTACAAGGCGTCCCGGCTGGTGCGCTCGGTGGATGCAGCCACCGGGCAGCGGGCGGGCTTCGGAGAGGGGGGCCTCACAGAGGTTGTCAGTGCAAGGTGCGCGCTTGAGGGATAGAACAGCAGCAGAGCAATTCAGCATAGTTGCAGAGGCGCATCAATGATATCAAGTGGGATTCAATGCAGCAAATTCGTCCCACTGAACAGCGCTGCACGCTGCTCCACCTGAACTGCGCTGTCCTGCCACCTCTGCAGCAGGGCAGCAACAGTAAAGCTGGTGCTGCGAATGTGCTGCTCTATGCAATGTACTTGCTGAAGAATGTTCCTCCAATCCATTTTGTCAGAAGGCCATTCGGGCATCTTCACTGATGGTGATGCATGGCACACTTTTAGATCAGCTCATAAATTCTAGGATGACTAAATTGTGGTGATCAGTTCATCCCGGTTTCGCCATTGCTTCAAGATGTGACATGCTTGCTCTGGGCACAGGGAGAGGGGAAGGAGCGGGGGGACCTCGGGGGGTCTGGGTGGATCGGCAGGTGGCGGAGAGACGGAGTTGCAGCTGCAGCGGCGGCGCATCAGAGCGCGCATCAAAGTCTTGAAGCGCCAGCTGGCAGAGGTGCGATGCGCGCGACTGATCTCATTTTGCTGCCTCTCCGCTATCTCTGGACCTGCACCATTGGCACTGTGCTATTCCCCCAGCCATCATGCATGAGTTGCAGGGGCATTGGCTATTTCTACACCTCAATAGCTCAGCGGAAAAATTGTGTTGACACAGTTGCAAGGCTCTGCACCCTGAGTCTGTCAGGCCGGTGTCGTTGGACCTTGGTTGATTTTGGTAGCTCATGTTGGGCAGGTGAGGCAGACGCGGGTGACTCAGCGGGCAGGCAGGCTCCGCGCGGGCAAGCCGGTCTGCGCGGTCGTGGGATACACGAATGCCGGGAAGTCGTCGCTGGTGTCAGCGCTGTCAGGGGATGATGTCGGCGTGCAGGACAGGTGCGCGCTGCATGCCGCTTATGTAACCTTCGATGCACATGTCTCAGCACTGACGTGCGCTGTGTAAATGTCACTTTCGATGCGCACGTCATAGAATTGGAACCCCATTGTCCCGAGTCACACTCACCCCAAGCGACGCATGCACCACAGCTAAGCTAGCAGGTCTGGACTGATCAATGGAAAACGAAGGCATTAAGAGCTGCCTGGAGAGAGAGTGCCTCATGTGAATCTTCTGTGCTGCTGGAAAAGAAACAGCCCTGTACTGAGGGCTGTAAGGCAGCGCTTCCATGCGTTGCACCACGCGTCCTTGTTCCAAGTCAGCAAATTGAGTCCTGGGGAGGAGTACTTCAGCAATGGCGCCTCGCACACACGCAGCTTGACAAGCGGAGTTCTTATGTTCAATTTGTGATGTGCAGGCTGTTTGAGACGCTGGACCCCACAATGCGCCAAGTGATGCTGCCCTCGGGCAGGGGCGCCATCCTGTCAGACACCGTCGGGTTCATCTCCGACCTGCCTCCCTCGCTCATCAAGGCCTTCCAGGCAAGCAACCTCACTCCCTATAACATCAGAATTCTTTGTCCAGTCCTTGTCCTCATCATCCTGTGCATGAAAGCCTCTATTGCAAGAGCCCATCCTGTCTGATCGAATAAATGAGGCGTGCGTGACCGTTCAATAGCCTCATAAGAGTGTTTCCTCCCTGTCAGTGGACCTGCTATTTGTGGCTGATGCTTCCCGAGCGCCATTCCATGCTGCGCTGGTTGACTGTTGCCTGATAGTGCCTTGAGAATCAGTCAATGCAGGAGATCAAAGCCTGGCTGTGGCTGGCCCGGCAGGCCACGCTGTGCTGGGGCAACGTAGCCTCCACACGTAGTCTCCACACGCTCTAGAGACATCAGGAAATACACAAGATGAGAGCTTTCTGAATGACTGGCCTGGCAGGCGACGCTGGAGGAGGTGGTGGAAGCAGACCTGCTGCTGCATGTCATGGACGGCAGCAGCGAGCAGATGCTGCAGCAGCGCGACGCCGTGCTGGCCGTCCTGCGGCGCCTCGGCGTGTCGGAGATGCGCCTGCAGAAGAGCCTCATCGAGGTCGTCAACAAGTCGGATATCTTCCCTGGCACAGCTTCCCAGTCGCCAGAGTTGGACGAGCCTGATTTGGAGGGGCCTGAATTCGATGTCTCCGGCATCCCCGAGCCGGCCGTCCTGGCCGGCCGCGGCGCGTCGGCCGAGTCGCCAAATTTGGCCATGCCTTTTTTTGCAGCACCTGGTTTGGCAGAGCCTGATTTGGGCGAGCCTGAGTCGGAGGCGTCAATTTTGGATACATCCTCCAGCAGCTGTGGGGGCTCTGCAGTGGGGGGAGCGGATGCCCAAGCACTGTCAGAAGGGAGCGTGGAAAGGCAGGACAGCGGCGCAGATGCCTCATGCAGTAGGCAGCAAGAGGCAGGACCCCTCAGCAAAATAAGCAGCAGTGGTGAGGCAGCCGATAGGGAATCGGGCATGCAGCGGGAAAAGAGCAGGGGTGGATTTAGTGGGCGGGGGGTGGAGAAGGAGGGAACCTGTCAAGGGACAGACGGCCACGTCAGCATTGCGCTGGACTGGGCGCGCGGCCGGGCCGGCCGCCAGCCGAGCGTGGTGGTGACGTCAGCGGTCACAGGGGACGGCCTGGATGACCTGCTGCTAGAGATGGACAAAAAGGTGTGTGACCCGCTCACTGTAATTTGAATTGACTCAATGCACTATACTTTCACCGCGAGGCAGCCCTTCCTGCATTTGAAGAATTCTTTGCGCTCGGATCGCATTTACGTTGGTATTTGTTTTCCTGTACAATGTTATATGCACTGCTTTGTGAGTTGCATCCATCTTCCAGGTGCATTTCTGGGCATTAAAGCTTTGATAGCTAGCTGCGGTGCGTACAAGCTGTACCTGCCAAATGTCACATGGAACTTGTGGTAGGCAAAATGCCTTATGACATTAGGTGAGAGCATGTTGGACCATTTGTGGGTGCAGGTGAGTCTGAAATTTGCAATAAGGGAGCTGAGCGAGGGGGCGATCCGAATGGGGCCACGCGTGTTGACTGAAAACATTGTGGGCCCAGTTGTACCGGGGGTGACCCAGCCCCGCGGCTCGAGATTGCAGCATTCTTGGATATGACTTCAAGTTGACAAGTGCCGCATATATTTCTAAACCGAGGTCAGCTGTGCGCACGATTTCAGGCGTGCCATCAATCTGCAGGGGGCCTGTGTCAGTATTCTTGTACACTGTGCAATTGAAGGTGTCAAGTGGCCAGCATATCTGATTATGCGAGGACGCTATCAATCAGAATGCATTCAATTGCGATCACATCCCAAGTTGGCTCACGATGCGCACTGCGTGGCATGCCTGCAATCTGATTACTTAATACACATGCTGCCGACGCCTGGATACCTCAAGTACTTTTTGTACGGATTGTTATGTATATTTCGAGGCCACACTCAGAGGGCTCTTCATTTGACCTCCTATCTGACCTCCTGATGAGCTCTGCTCATCATGCATGCATGGCATGCCTCCCATGTGACCGATCACGTGCACCGAGAAAGGCTCGGTACCCTTCCATGAGCACTTGCGATGCTGGCAATCGGGAGAAGAATAAGACATTGAGAAGATGATCAGTAGGTGGCTCCCATTCAGGTACGAGTGGTCACGAGCTGCCAAGAGCTTAAAAGGGGTCCAGATCACCCACGCCAAACCGATGCCTGTGAGATGTGAGCACTGTGGTTGGAAGTCCTGTGTTGTCAAATCTGTGAATAATCGTTCAAATTCATCGAGTATGATCAATCAGGGTCCTGAAGAAGCGTTCTTTGCACAATTCAGGTGGTTCAATCTGAAGGACGACAGGTCAACACACCGCACTCGGCCTCTAGAATGGCGAGACAACGGTAGCAATCCGTACAACGTCACATTAGTTCTCGACATAGTGCAGCAGCTGCTTGATGCTGAACCAGTGAACCATCAACACACCTGGATCACTGTCCTAGCGAACACTCCATCAGTGCGCCTGGCAAGGTTAGGCGATCCCGATGGCAGCGTCACCCTCAGAGTCCAAGGGACACCATACGATCATTTGGTCTGCCGCTGCCTCATGCCTCTTTGCTTAAGTCTCTGTGGGTTGTCAGCTTAGCTTTTTGTTGAGTTGTGCTTGTGAGGCTGACTGTGTTTTGGCGCAGGCGAGGATGGTATACAATGCTCCATTGCACAGAACAGAGCAGTGGTTGAGGTATCTTGTGGAGGAGCATTGGATCACTCTGCACTGGGTGATCCTATGGGTGGCCCTTTCTGCCATACGTCTCGAGTATGTTGCCACTAAGAAGGACACAGGTTTCCAGACAAATATAGCTGCCACTGCCATCTACTACATGCTCTGGGGAGTTCTTGCAGTAAGGAACGATCTGAATTCACTGCATACAAAGAGTGCCACATGCCTTGATATTGTGCAGCTCAGATTTCTGATGCAATCTTACGAATGGGCAAGCTGTGCAAAGTAAAGTAATTCCCAAGGAGGGTGTCTTGCTGTGCACAGATTGGCAGCACAGCTGTGGAGATGTGGCTCTTTCCAGAGATTGCATATGGGGTCGAGAGACTGGCTGCAATGTACCATGTGAGAGCCTCAGCTTAATGCCGAATATACTGATTCCAATGATTCTCAAAGGTCTGCACACCAAGTATGCTACCTTCAGCGCAGATGGCATGCGGATGTGAGTGAATGCCGATTGTGCAGGAGGCCGAATTTGCTCGATTATGGGATCAGAAGAGGTCCAGAGGAGTGACGCCCTTGCGCCAGGCAGCAGCCAGGCAATGGAACTGCTCAGAGGCAGATGTGATCGCCCAACAGCTGCAGTGCGGGCCTTCCCCCGCCTTTGCTTGCATCCTTCTGTGATCCTGCAGGCTGCTGTTTCCTTCATGTCAAGTGTAGAGTGCAGAGGTGTCTGTGACATGGCAGGCAGAGACTGAGGAGTATGCTAGTATACTATATTATATGAGTAATTATATACAGATTATATTCCTGTATATAATACTCGAATACAGGAGTATTTGTATTTGCTGCAGCATCCGGACGTCATTCTCAGTGGTGAGGACGATAGCCAAAATGCTGAGGGAGGAGAAGGGGAGAGTGGAAGATGCACTGTTAGCGCTGGACATGCGCCTGCCCCTCTTGCAGAACCTTACAAGCACCTCCCAGGCATGATCTTCTCCAGAACCCGGATGGCCGGCGATGCAATGCGGCTGAAAGAGTGCTTATTTGCCTCTGGACACTTTCGCTTTCCTGAGCGCCTCAGAGGCAGGGTGTGTTGTACCCTAGCAATGTGGACAAGGCGCCTTGCGCTGAGAATGCATGCTTATGTGTGGCATTTCAATGCGATTTCCTGAAATTCCTCAGCTTGCATTGGTGCTGCAGTGAAGGGCGGTCAAAGACAGTTGTGAGTGCGCAGGTTGTTGGGCTGCGTCGATGAAAGTGCATGTGTGTTGGCAGGCAGAGCAGGAGCTGAAGCTGATAGTCCATGTGGAGCACGATGTTCGGAGGGGCTTCTGGCAGAGGATACACTTGTCTCACAGCTCCTTTGCAGCCACAGGCAGCATCAGCTGGTGAGCTCTGTTCTGGTGCCATCAGGCCAAATAGCAGAATGCTCCCAATCACTCACATGCATGCCGCATCTCGTCCTTTGCAGTGATGAACCGCACAAGTTCAATAGCTCCTTTTGTAATGGGACGGGGAATTTTATCATCAGAAGCACAGCAGGCTGCAGTAAACATCAGTCCAGACCCCTCTTGCAGGTTTCCTGATTCTGCCAATTGCATGGATGGATCTAATTATAATTCAATGGGGTTTGGGGGTTGCAGGAGGCAGGGTGTGCGCCTGAAGAGGCCAGGGGAATTGGACCTGGCGAGACAGGCAGGGGAGAATCCCTCGCCCTCTCGTGCCCCCGCCAGCACAGAGGGAACTATGCGAAGAGACAGTCGGGCCGCGGCCTACGGGGACGCCGGCAGCTCCCCAACCTCCCACAAGGCAGACCCTCAGGGGGTGGGTTCACAGGGTACATCCACTGGGGACAACGCCGTCTGACCTGGCCTGCACTGAGTCAGCTGGGGTGGCAGGTTGTAACCGTCTTTTGGAGCGCAAGCTACTGTATGCCGGTCATGAATGAGAGAAAACAGAAAGCTTATGTAATTGATATGTATTCTACGCAAACCTGGCGCTTATTCACCGGTGGGACCAGATGACTGAGCTAGAGCTGCTGCAGCGATTTTAGAACTACTGTACAGAAGTGTGCATTTGCTTAGGAGTCCACTGGATATGGCATACTGTGCGGTTGAAGTGCCACTGGCCCGGGGTGCAAGTCTCCAGGAGTTTGTTGTACTGTGTGACTCGTACCAAAGACAATAGTACCAGCTATGATGGCATCACAGCCACACTTGTAAACGCCTGAACTCATATGTAGAACGAGCTCAGCTGCATGCACACTCAGCTGCGCAGAGCCAGAAATTGCCTGGCTAGCTGGCCGGCTGCGGCTGTAGCCACGGTGGCCGTCCAGCAAATGGATGATTTTTGGACTGTTTGCCCAGCACAGATACTGTAGTCGTTGTCAAGTAGAGAACACCTGTAGTCTCAGGCTATCTGGCCGTCATGAATGGCTCCAAATGGTCTGCCAGCAGGGATGGCACCTTCCATGTAGATCCTAATATAGGAACGCCATTGAAAGGGTGCGATATCTCCAGCAGGAAAGAAGAACAATGATCACTTGAACATTCTGATACCTTGTACTGGACGTAATTCTTCTTCTTGATTGAATGGTGATGTGTTCGTGCACGTGGAAATAGCGTGACACCGGCATATGGCTGCAGTGATCGATCCCTGTCTTGAGAGACCAGAGCCTAAGCTATTTGGCAGAGCAGCGTCCGTCAGCAACATATTCCCACAACTGCTGTTAGAATTAGAGAGCGATGACAAGCAACGTCGATTGCTTGCAGCTCAAGACCTCGTAGCGTACGAAGAGCACCTGCAAATCTCTCACATTGAACGACTCATACCGAACTTCAAGGACTTTCTGTTCGCCGATCTCGACGATGAGGATGATGCTGCGCTGTGCGCAGCAGCAGCACAGTTCTTCACGCCTTTCGCTGAGGTTTATACTCTCACCAATGGCTTTCTGTGAACGCTCCAAGGTTTGCTTTTGCCACCAGAATCATATGCCTGTGGTCGATGTTGACTCTTAGCGCGTCACAGGCCGAGACAGGCAGCGTGTCGCATCCATCAGACAGCGTGAACGAGGCAATCCTTGAAAGCAAGCCTGCCATTGGTTGGGTTCCCACTCTCCTGGACTGGGGTGCTGTCCCTCGTCTCATCTCCCTCCTAGCGTGGCCCAACCAGGCAGATACGAGACCTTGGCCTGGAGCATATGCTGCAGCAGGTGATTTATGTGCTGATTCTCATCAAGGTCAACTGTGCAGCAGATCCTGACCTGGCAATGTGGCATCTCCGGAGGCACACTTGCTGGGCTCTGCGTAACCTTGCTGATCACTGGAAACAAGAGTCATCAAAGATTTCTTCATACTCCAATGTCAGACCCCAGCAGAAAATGTGGCTGACAAACTGCTATGACGATTGACCAAGAAGTGACTGTGCACGCCAGGAGGGCGCTTATTGTGTGCGTTGGCAGCTCATCAGAACGTACGCGCGCACAAGGAGCTGCTGCAACAGTCTGAGGCTGTGCCTGCGCTGCTGCATGCACTGGAGGAGGTCTGGCTCAACACCTGCTCGGCAGAAATCCTCTTCTACCTTGCTGACAGGTGGGCCTTGCAACATCCGTTGCCTCATCCCCCTGTGATTTTTACATCAAGAATTACCTCAACTTCATCTCCCAGAGCGACTGGGGCCAAGGATGTCAGAAATTCTCAGGTTACGTTATATCACATGCCCCGAGGAGAGGCAGATTGCAATAAGTGCCGGGTATTGGCAAGTAGGATTTGCCAGACATCATGACTCTCCTGCCTCCAAGATGAACGGTTTAAGAGTGAGTCCAGTGATACCGAGCTTGTCTCAGCTAAAGCAGGCATGAGAGGAATTTCCAAGGTCATTATTGGAGGTGTCTCAGAGGTATTTTAGAGGTCTTTTTTAAGAGGTTATTATTATTAGAGGCAGTTCTGTGAGCCGTCTTGCTGGCGCAGCCCGGTGCCTGGCGGTCTCGATCGACTGCGCATGAGCGACGGGGCGGCGATACTCGTCTCCTACATCACGCGGAACATCCAGAATCGGCGCAAGCGCATGCGAAGCTACGGGCCGACTGCTGCAGAGAACCCCCCTTTCCACGAGGTGGCAGCCCTCTACTACGCTGTGCAGCTGCTCATACTGCTCGCTGTGCGGCCGGACGGGTGTGCACCTGACCTCCTTTTTGCTATCTGCACAAAGCTCCACACTGGCACTTGCATGCGCTTATCTTGGTGAACGGAAGATCCAGACCTACATGCGAATGGGTGCGTCAGAGATGAGCAAAGGTTCCCTTGCAACCAAACAGAGCGCAACAGTGCAGGGACAAAGTGTCCAATGTTGAACCATTATGCAGCCATGATGATTACCTCCAAGTAAGGAATGGGCAGAATGTGAGTTGCAGGACGAGTATGGGTGACAATTGAATGTGCGGTGCGCTGTGCAGTGGTGGGGATGACTCTGAGGACGATGCGCTGAAGCTAGGTGGGCGTTTTTGCCTTCTGCAGACGACTAATAAAAGTGCTGGCTGATATCTGCGCATCTGCCTTTTCAATGCTAGCTCATGGCAAGCGGCCTCACACAAGGCAGACTCATCTCATTGCACCCGCAGAAATTTTCAATACACACTCTGCATGGAAACTTGGTGATAACTTGCGCAGGCATTCCTTGGTGAGGTGCTTGGCTATAATAGAGTTCCCATGCAAACATGCAGGTCTCATGTAGCAACATGTACAGTCTTGGCTATTTGGTGTGCAGGGCTGCCAGTGCCCACTCAGGACATAGTGGAATTGGTGCAGACTGTTCTCGGTCTAATGCCTCCGGCCAAATTGGCCGCGGCTGTGCAAAAGCTCATGAACTGCTGCCCCGAGGCGCGCGCAGCACTAGAAGAACAAGTGCTCTCTCAGGACAGTCGTGGAACCGGTGTGTACTTCACCCGAACCTTTATACAGCACGAAATGTCGTACAGTCTACTTTTGGGCGGCTCAACTTTGGTGAAAAGCTTGAGGACAAAATCTGGAAATGTCTAACGTTGGGTGGCCTTGAGCGTGTCAGATGATTTTTTGGAGACTTTGCCAATAATTATGTAACCCTTGATGGCTGACTGACTTGTCAGCTCACCAGAATGTATTATCAAACAGCAGGAAGACAACACTCCTGTGATCAAGTTGATCATGCTCTGGCAAGGGCAGCTGGCTGGGTGAATGTGCACTCAAGAATAGAGTGGGTGTGTTCGCAGGGTGGTTTTCCAATGCATGGGCCTTCATGAAAAAGGCGATGGAGGATCCGCGGGAAACACCTCTGGCCAAGAGCGAAAAGGCTGTATAACACAGAACGTCAGATAGGCATGGTGCTCATGAGGTCAAATGAGCCGTGCAGCCAAAGCCGGCATAGCAGCAACGTGAGAGGAAGGACAGTTGTACTTATATGTACTGATGGTGAGTCACGTGTTCAATGATGCCTTATGACATTTGTACCAGTAGATAGGGCGAGATGCGAGAAGCAGTACCAATGCTTGGAAATGTTGTTGAAGATTGTACTGCCGGCAGTTACTTGTTTAGTAGCCCTGGTTGAGTATTACATACAGTCTGCGACATTCAGGCAAAAGTTTGCAATGTATCACAGGCACAATGGGCACCAATGGTGTTTCCAGCTTGCCGTTGGAGTGTTACGATACAGATCACAATATCTTTCTTTCCTAGAGCAAAGTCATGAGGAGTATTGTGAGAGCCAAATTCTGAAAGGTCCTCAAACAATCCAAAAGTGTATCCTATCCATGTGCCACGGGGCAAATTCTACCATTGTATCATTCACAATCTTGTAAGTCTTGACTTAATCTGCCAAGTTCAGGACATTTGCCACAATTCTTTTTACGAGTCCCCGCGACCAAAAGCTAGAAACTGATTAAAAACACAATAGACATGGCCGCAAACAGCCTGAACAGGACAGAGGCCAAACTGAGCACCACCTTGGCAAATACAAACGCTCCAGTCAAATAGAAGCCTAACTTGCCTCATGAGTCAGTTTCTGACTCAGATGAGCTTCTGACTGGACACCTACACATTGCTTGGGCACCACATCAAAATTACCTGATGACCTAACACTGCCACGCATGCATTCACCTAAAAGTAAACTATCATTGCTGCCAAAATTGTTACGCTGCAGTGTGCAGCATCATTGATATCACCTAACTCAGAAAGTGATTGCTGTTGGAGGCATGCATAGAATTCAGTGGTGTACAAAGCTTTCTCTAGAAGATGTCATCCGCAGCTCTGCAGAGGTTCAGATTGTGCCTAACACTTCTGACGCTTTGTAGGAGAAGCCCCTCTCTAAGACAGTAGACCGAGCTCAGCCCCTTCAGTTGAGACTGTCAATATTGGTGATGGATGGCTTGGCCCACTTGTGGTGCGTCTCAATCATGCGCACTGCACAACACACAGATCCTCTGTCAACCAAAGACACCATGCTGCAACGCACCATCAACCCAGCTCACACTATCGCCACACTTAATGTTGCAGTTACCATAGCAGACTGTGAATGGAGGGCTGAGCATAGTATGCACAGCAGCAAGTCTAATTAAACTCATTAATGTGCACTTGTGTCAATAGAAATGCTTGCGAGACTGGCATTTCCCACAAGCCAGCCTCCTTTAACGTACTCTCTGTGCAGCCTATGTGCATGCTTCAGCATGTGTATGTGCCCTCTTTGTGGAGCCTCCTCAGTAAACCTTGATAGTTGCCGAGAGCCAGCCCTGGGGGCTCACCTGTGCCTGAAGAGGCGCGCATGACAATGGAGTTGGTCGAAGCTCCGCCCGAGAAATAGCGCACACCGCGCAGCAGGTCCCCGTCAGACACCCCGGTCGCTGCAAAGAACACCTGTTGCACAAATGCAATGTCAGCACCTTGCAACGGGTCTTTCTGGCGAGATGGCCTGCTGAATCCACCATAGGCGGACTGTGTCAAATCCACAAATGTGCGGGTCCACAGGTGAACAAGCTCGATACCCAGGAGACCACCAGACCTTGAACTACTGCCTACAGAAGGACTGGCCTTCTGCGCACCAAAATAGCCTCCGAAAAAGCTTACCTCCCAAATTCACTGGGAGAAGCCACGCATGCGCGATGAACCCAACGACATGTCCTTTGCAACCCACTGGTCATTCCATGCATCATAGAGAATCCCGGACAGTTAAGCAATAATGGAATGCGGCAGCAAAGGCGGCATGTGCGCGCACCTGCTCGCCCTTGCACAGGTCGTCCTGGTACAGGATGGCGGAGATGTCCAGGCCGGCCGCCTCCGCCCGGCGCCGCTCCTCCTCGTTGCGCGGCCACAGCCGCGCCTGCAGCGAACCCCCCATGCACTTCAGCGCCGCCGCCGCGATCACGCCTGCGCAAAGCACCCGCCACAACACACGTTTGCAAATGCAGAATTGTTTCCCAGCTTAAAAACCATAGAAAAGTGGAGGGAATAAAACCTGCTCATTGAATGTCAGGTGATATTTAAATAGAGGGTACGAGTCATGAAGACAGAGCATTTAGAGCGGTCCTCGGCTCAATGATAGGATCTTAATAAATGAAAGATTGCAACCAAAGCAAGGTTAAACAAAAGGCACGCAATACCTTCTGCCATTCAGATGAACTCAGATACCAACCCCAAGGCATGCTGCAGCAATACAATTGCAGTCCGGACTGCTTTGCTGCAGAGAACGTACGCCCGCTGCAGTCAGATATCATAGCCGTCATCTGAGGGCAAGGGACATACATTATCTGCAGCAATGGTTGACTCACCCTCTGGCGTGCCACCGATGCCCAGCATGACATCCACGGGCGACCCCTGCTTCGCAACCTCGATAGCACCTGCAGTAGATGCAGCAGATCACACCTTAGACTGCGCATACGCACGCTACATTCCAATTGTCAGAATATTGCGAGATAGCTGTACGTATAGGAGAGATGGGCTGTCAAATGCTATCAACTAGGCAAATTGTGCCCAAGCTGATCATCCACAGCCCGAGGGTGCGCCAATTTCACATGGGCAAAAAAAACACCCGAATAGCCCAAATGGCTACCTGGTTAGTTTCTTTGCGCCCGCAAAAGAGAGCAGCCGTTCCAACCCACAGGATGTGAACCACCAACCAACAGCATGCTTGCAGGAATCCAAGACAGCAATGGCGGACTTTGACTAAGTGCAGCAAGCAAGGAAACATGCTGTCAACACAGCGCAGCGCGCAACAATCTGAAGACACACGTAGAAGGACATGTCAGGCAGCGGCGTGCACCCACACACTGTTCTCATGATCAGTCACTGGACGGTGACCAATGCATGTGCAAAAAATTTGAGGACAGGGAACGCGGGAGATGCGCACCTGCCACGTCACCGTCGCTGAGGAGGCGGATGCGAGCGCCAGCCTGGCGGCACTGTGCAATCAGGTCTGCGTGGCGCGGTCGGTCCAAGATGCACACCGTAACATCTCTGCGCATGCATGTGTACAAGTGCGCCTGAGAATGGTTTTTATCGTGCATCAGTGCATCCTATGCAAGTGGAAAGAAGACTGCTTTTAATCATGCAGAAATTGCTGGGGTGTCGGTAGCGATGCAAGTCACACTGCTGAAAGAAGGCTGACCGACGCACGCCGCTCACTGAATGAAATCCGGCATCCATACATTTGTAAGTGAAATGTGAGAATGCCGGAATACACTCAGGGCGGCCTAAACATTGGCCAGACATCCATAAGCAATGGACCTTTGTTGAAATCTCAACAACCTGCATCTCTTTCCTGTGGCCAGCATCCCACAGCACCGCCAAGTGCACGCGGTATTGGCCCCAGCAGAACCAGGCCCTTGGCGGGCATGCCCATCCAACACTAAGAACACCAGCACGCATGCACCGCGGAGACAATAGTTGCCTTCGTGCTTATACTAAAAAATGGCCCCGGCTGGCAGGGGCCGGGTTAATACTGAGCACCGTGCCCACGGGTGATTGGGTCTTGCTTGGATCTGGGGAAGCCATCAAGGGGGTAGGATGCGTGGCAGCCTCTACTTGCACCTCGCTTTCAAACGCACATTGCCTCTGACAAAAATAGGGTAATACAACATCAATAAAATGGTATACTGCGCGCACCTGACAGGCTTGTTGAGTGCCACAGCGACAGCCTTGAGGTTGCGCTCAACAGGGTACAGCAGCGACACCATGTGCGGGTTCACCTCTGGGCCCACTGCGCGCATGCATGCACAAAGCACCCTCAGTCACATCCCTGCGCGAACTACACAGGCAGCAGCCGACCATCTCCGTGGCTGAGATAGTCCACTCCATAACCCAGAGACCTCATCCTCTGATGCATGTTTGGGGACTAGATGGCATGCACAAAGCACCGCAGGAGGCACTTGTGTCTTTAGTACGAGCGTGCTGACAGCCATTTGATGAACACCGCTCGCCACATGGATCTCCTCGGCGTTGATGCCCCCAAATACAACTACTTAGGTTGAAAGTGTCTTTCTGATTTTCAGGGCTGAGTCAGCGCACCTGCCAGCTTCTCCATGTACATGCACGGGCCGGGGTCAAACAGCGCCCCCCGCTCCGCCATAGCGATGACCGAGATGGCTCCATTGCGGCCCTGCACAGTAAAAAATATGCATCAGAACTCAGTGACGGCCACCGGATTTTGACATGAAGCGTAACATAGGCGAGATGGCCTTAGCTAGTCTCATATTTTTGCTGCACATTACAAACTAGTTGAAAGGTGAGCTGCATGGGCCTTTCACGAGAGAGAGACCATCAGGCAGGCTGCCTGTAGCATGCCCTCTGTCTGCTCGTCTCTGCCAACCTCTGCCACATGGATGCCGGTTCACCACTGATGTGATCATGAAAGGGATGGGTATTAAGGTTTGCTGCGCACCTGGGAGACGAGTGTGGTGCCATCCAGGGGGTCCACAGCAATGTCCACCTACAAAGGAGAAAAGGCCGCTCGAGCGCCAGCACGCATTGAACACGAAATTCTCTAGTCCAAAACCTTGTCTTTGCCCAAACTTCACCATTCACAGCAACACCACACCACAGTCTGCAGGGTATGAAACTGATGGAAAGCAACTGCACTTCAGCTCAGAACTCGTGCTAATTAGCTCCTGAGATGAATGGATGCGCGCTCACCATTGGCTCCTGTCCTGTTCCAATCTGCTCCCCGCAATACAGCATCGGCGCCTCCTGCGCACAGTCAGCGCCCCATTTCAAGATCTCCAGAACTTTCCGCTGATATTCCTCAAGGTTATTTAAAGCATACCTCCAGGAGACAACCACATCCCGAGCAACAACAGCAGGAAGAACAGGAAACTCAGCACGTTGTTCCAATGTCATCACATGGGATGTAGCCAGGCCCATGCATGCCAGCCTCTTCTTGGAGCTCTATAGGCCCCACATTTCCAGTCACAATTTACAGCATGCACCTGCGATTATCCAGACATGCATGTGCATCCACTGACAGAGAAAAGGGACAGTGCGCACATCCTTCTCTCCCTCGCCGATGACCACGATGCCGTTCATCTGCACCGTCGACAGCACTTTGCGCATCATGTCCACTGCCGCCTGGTCCGCTGCATTCTTGTCCCCCTAATTTCAAGCAACAGCGCATGTCACCATCATTGCATTTTAGAACACAGACTCATTACTGAGAGCAGGCTTGTCCCCATGATTGCATTCTAGAGCATAGGATCCTTCCTGAGACCAGGCTTGTCTCCCATGATTGCATTCTAGGACACAGGTTCCGTCCTGGAAGCAGGCTTGTCTCCATGTGTGCATTCTAAGCCACAGGTTTCTTTCTGAGACCAGCCTCGTCCCCATGATTACATTTTAGGAACACAAGTTCCTTCCTGAGAGCAGGGCAGTCCTAGCTGACATGCACACCCGGTCATGCTCGTCGCAGCTGCCATCATTTTAGTGTGTTCATGTCACGTAATATCCTCACAAGACAGTGAAACAATGATAACAGCTACACGTGGAGCGTGAACGGACATGCATGGATTGAGATGCAGTGCCCTCGATCTGAGCAGCAAGATTGCGCACCTTGCCGAGCCAGCTGCCTCCAGCGAGTGCTGCAGCCTGCAAATGCAGTGAATCTAATCAACAGCTGTGTCAGCACACCAAGGCTAAAGCTCTTTATTAATTGGGTCGCAGAAAAATCAGAGGAATATGTGATTGGCTAGGTTTATGCATTGGTGGTGTTGGTGTAGCAAGGGGGCGCCTTGGATGAGTCAGCAAAGCTGGGCTCTTTATCGAAAAGGGGAGGTAACTTACCTCGGTGACTCGCACGAGCTCCATGGCAAGATTCCTGTCCACAGTGACATAGTTGGGCCCTGTCAGCTGACTCTCGCCACGCTGGCCTTTGCTCAAGACTGCCGCTCCTGCAAGCAAAGGCAATTTTGTCATGCGAATTGTCCTCCCCATTCTGCGCTTTCACCCTGCGAAAATTGCAGGAAGCTGGTACTAAAATTCAATTGTGCCCGGGAAGCATGCATCGAGAGTATTATGATGCACGTACTGGTTAGCAACCGACAGTAGATCGCACATGACAGTCAAGCTAGGATGGCCTATTCTGACACGCATCAGAGCTTTCGCACAAGTGGCATCGTTTCTGCAAACTTGCCTGCCGCGCTTTGCCCATTATCTGACCCTCCAGCGGCACGAGGAGCCTTTCTCGCTTGCCGCTGTCCGCAACGTGACCGAGCACTGGCTGGAAACACCAGTCCCTGCTTGAGAAGACTGCTCTGCATCTTTCCTGCTCTTTCCAAAGTTTCTGTGTTTAATTATGATCCCAGCTGAATAGTATAGGATCTGTACAGATCCGAGGAAAAGGGCGCAAAACGCTTGCTGATGTGGACACATGTGGAGGGCTGACGTGTAGTGGTGTTGCCAGAATAGGTGCAAGCCAGGCCATCGCTTCCTCAAACTTCCTCAAGACAGATGATCCTTCTAGAACCTTTGGCAAGAGGCCACACATTGAGGCAGAGATACTGTGGTGCACTTTTATTCGTCAGGTAGGATGACCTGAGCAAACCTGCAGAAGAATTCTTCTTCAAATAGATATGGCGGAGGGTGCAGGAGTTGTGCGACTCATCAGTGAGGATGCCAAAGCGAGCTTGTTGGGTCTGGAAAACAGTCAGGCAATCACTTGTGAGGTCATTGAGTGCTTGCGCCCAGACGAAGCAGCCGGCTGGGACGCTCTGACACATCAGCTGCAGCATTCCACCTCCGACGAAATCTCCCCGCCACCACAACGTTCCGGTGATCTTCGAAGCTTCTCAATCTTTTCATGGAAACTTGGTTGTAAGGAACCCTCATCGGGCCTCCCTCACATCAAACACGAACGATAATGTATGTGTGCCTCTAGTGGAGAGATGTGCAAAAATTGTGGTCGCCGCCCCTTACAATGCGGCAACAAATTCGCGTACCTTACAATTGACGATGTTAAACCCAATCTCAGGGGAAGCAAAGTTAGACGACGCCGAGCCTGTCGCCACAAAATCAACTGCACAGGACCACAGCGGCCCCAAGCGACGGCGTGTTCTAGACGAAGACCTGCTGCAGTTGCTCCAAGCGCCAACGAGCTTTCGTGTCGTCGATATTGCGAGCCTCTATACTGGTGAGCGTTCTTGATTCTCGAAAGTGCCACAGTGAGGCAGCCTCACACTCTGACATTGTCACATTTGACCATGCCCTGCTGTCGCTTCGGGAGTTAATACTGCAAATGATACAGAAAGAACACACCTATATCCAAGGGCAGCTATCTTTACATGAAGACTGAAGGTTGCTTGCAGGATGCCTTCACGGAACAGGCTTCCATAAGAGCAAATCTATATCCAACCAGCAGCGTAAGGGACCATATTTGGTCGATTGCATGCCGTTCTGATGAATTGTCCTATCTCTGAAACAGTGCGGCTGTATTTATAGGCCATGTCTGCAGCCACGATGACCTGGCGGCGGTTCCCTCCATCATGCCGATGACTGGAGAGATCTCCCTGAAAGACATTCAGATGCTCATCAGCATCAACAGCCCAATCCTGCGTGACTCCTCAATGATGGACTTCTACCGAGACGCGCAGACCATGAACGATGGAGATTTCTCTGACAGGCTTGCCAGGGTGCGCACTCACTCCTCATGTCTATCCGCCTTCTAGCTGCCTTCCGGCTTTCCTGCAAATAAATTGAACAATTTCAATGCTCAGAATCTAAAACTTTGGCTGCGTGGGACTCTGCTTGCCATGCAAGCAATGCAAAACATGCGCATCATGATCAATCAGGTAGATAGTCCAAGATGTCCAAGAATGCAAAAAATCATCTCCTGACCTTTGAGAAGCTCTTCTTGCATGCTGCAGGCCGTAGGCAGGAGTGCAGAGTTCCGCAGCTATTGCAACGCTCGCACGAGTCTTTACAACCGTGAAGTCCCAGTGCTGCTGACCAAGACTCTCCCCAATGGCTGCTGGGCCTTCCTCTTCCTGCGCGCGAGCGACTACAGCAGCGGCCGCTGCGTTGTGACGGCAGCCAATGACTGGCACTTCCGATGGAGCCTGATGCACGAGGCGATGGCCGCCAGATTTGGCCAGCCGCCGCCGGGAGCAGGCAACGCCCCCGGCAAGGCGCCCGCCGCTACGGGTCCGCCGCCGCCGCGAACCGTACCTGCTACGGGAGTCGCCGCACCGTCGGATGACTGGGTGCGACCCCGGCATCATTCCATCCGCTTGGGCACACTCGCTGGCATCGAGTCTGAACATTCAGGGATTGACAATCATTGGACGAAACTTACTGCATCGGTAGCAGGCTGCCATTGCATTCCCTAAACGGTGCCACATGGGTTGCAAAGTTAGCTCTTGCCAATCACGAGCTACTCAGCAGCAGACTCCTGCTCTGCCTAATCAACATTGCTGTGCATGGGCGCATTGTTGTGGTGATTGCTGCATATTTGTGGCTGCTGACACACCACATTTTGCAAACTCCCCAATATCTTACAGGCAGCAAGTTACAGGTCGTGTGCATTGTGGTAACAGAGCAGCTTTTGCCTGACATGCCTTCTTGTCTTCTGTCAGGTGTATATTGGCTCAGAGCCTGACTTTGAGGGAGAGGGCAAACAGAGGCCCTTCATTCCTGGATTCCTTCGCAGATATTTGCCTCCAGTCCGTGAGGTGAGTCTCAGCTCTTACTTTGTGTCAGCCCCCAGCAGGTCACATGCATTTCCTGCAATTTGCTTATACCTGCTGTTGTCAACATACCAATGCTGCGGAAAGTACTGCTTCACAGCACATGCATCAATATATCTGCTTTGTGGGAGCTTATTCCTCGGCTTGCTGAAGTTGCTTTTGCTGCCAGGAGGGTGCCACATTGGCTGATGTGGCGGGGCCTCCCGCTGATGTGGCGGGTGATGTGGTGGGACCCCACACAGAGCCGAAACCGGCCGCAGTGAACAAGGGCCTTGAGCCAACCGTGCCTGAAGAGGCGTCTGCTGTCCAGACAATTGAGGCGCCGCGTGATGCAAGTGACATTACCTCAGCATGGGAAATGCTCACATTCAATGAAACCAGGAAGTACGAGCTTCTGGCAAAGCAGATGTCGCAGCGCAAGCAGGTGAGCCACTAGCACCTACTTTGCCATCTGCTACTGCCAAACAAGACAGCTATTCTGACCACAATTGCATCCCAAACCTTGCTGTGCTGTCTTGGCGTGTTTTCAGTGAAAATATATAGAAATTTGTGTTAGAAAACCCCTTGCACAGAAAAAACCAGTATGCTGCTGCAACTGCCGGTGTGGCATGCAGATTGCGTGCATTGAAGCATCCGTATGACCTATGACAGCAAATGCTGGCTGACAGAGATCGTGTGAATATTCTTAGGGGGACGATGGCTCGAGCGATGACTGTGTGCCGGAGGACAAGTTCAGACACTGCCTCCCAAGAAGCCGCCACGGCAAGCTGCCGAGTGTATCCAGCAAAGCTGACAGCCAGAAGCAATCCTCTCCAGCAGCCTCCTCCCAAGGCGCAGCCGAGGATGGTGCACAGGCAGGGAGCAAGGAGCCAGAGGAAGCTTCAGGGGGAGCTGCACCCTCGCCTCAGATTACGGCCAAGAGCGCTGCGTCTTCGGTGAACGAGCGCGCGTGGGAAGCTTCCAAGGCAGCTTCATCCGCAGCAGAAGACTTTGTCACCATGCAGATTAAGTTGACCCCTGACGGCACTGCAGCAACCGGGGTCGTCGTGCGGAAGCAAATCGCTGAGTCATCTGCGCCAAGTGAGGCTGCAGCTGCAAAGCCAGGATTCTCGCTTGCCACCGAGCCAGATCAGGCGTCTCCTGCATCGCGCAAAGATCGACAGATCGGCAAGCTGAGGGAAGCTGTGGATGGGTGGTTTGGCACATACAAGGCGCCACCTAAACAGGTGTGCCACCAGCTGCCATTCTTTGCCACCTGCTGTCTTTGTCTCAAAAGTGTGCTGTTTACTTACTTACTTACTTATAAACTTAAACACTGACCGGCAGAGATTTGCGCAATCACTTGGCGCACCCCGCACCCTCCCTGTGTGCCTTGGCGCATGTTCATCAGATTAGGGGGTTTTATGTGCCGCGATATGTATCGCGATGTGGGACTCCAGATGCCCTAATTGCATGCATGCCCGGCATGAAAGCACACGTTGTGCCTGACAGGTTTGTGTGGGTTTGTTTGCTGCTAGGACTACGATGACTCATCCGTTGACTTTTAGGATGACTACGAGCCCATGCGGTACAATCCCCCCAGCCGCCGCCGCAACCGGACCAGCAGGGCCCACCCACGTGTCACCTCCCTTCCTGTGGCTTCCTCCCGAGGCGCGACCGAGGAAGCTGCACCGGCACGCAGCAAGTCCAAGGAAGCTTCCGCAGCAGCTTCCTTCATTGCTGCATCGGCGGCCAGCAAGAGCGCAGAGGAAGCTTCCGAGGCAGATTCCCCAGAGGCAGACTCACTGGAGCTCACCTCTGATGAATCAGTGTCAGGCGCAGAGACACGTGTTCCACACTCTCCTGCAAGCTTGGATAGCTGCCGCTATAGCCAATTCATGTACCTGGACGTCTGCGGCTGCTCAAGCTGCGAAGAATACAGACGGGAGAGATGGAACTCACGCAGGGCTCAAGGTATGCCTGGATCCTAAATCCTACCCCTGAAAAGTTCATCAGCATCCCAAAAAATAGTTTTTTTGTCTGCAGTGTTCACTCCTAGATAGAGCTTGCGGGCCACAGCCCTGTTCACAAACATTCCTGTCAGGTGTCAAATCTGAGTGTGCACAACATTAACATTATTACTGCTGCTGTCAATTCATTTGTCCTGGTGCAGCTTTAATTGGTGAAGCTGTTTCGTGCTGCAAGACCGGGGTAAACCTGAAAGGCATTTGGTGCTTCCGAGCAGGTTGGGGCGCAATGTCAATGTATTCATCTCAGTACTCCTACGGGGGATACTCTGATGATTGCCGGTCGTGGGTGTTCGATCGCGCTGAGGAGAAGCGTCTGCAAGCCGAGGCTGAAGATGCTATGTGTGAGGACTGGGCGTATCCTGTCAACAAGCCAATGTTCTTCACCTGCTAGGCCCCGAGAGGGTCCCAGTGCAAAGTATAATGGAGTGATGGCCTAGGCGCCTGCCAGCAGTGGATAGGAGATGGGCAGTAAAGGGGAGGATCAGTGGGAAAACCATTGTCAGTGCCAGGTGAAGCCGTAATGCAGGCATGCAAGCAAGCTTGCAAAGTTTTGAAGAGGTGAATCCATGTGAGTGTAATAAGCTCTTGGATATCTTGGCCCCGGCTGGCGGGGGGCGGTATAAATACTGAGCACCGTGCCCACGGTTGACTGGGTCTTGCTTGGATCTGGCAAGTCCAACAAGTGGTAGAATTGTGGCAGCCTTTAACTGCAGCTTGTCTGCAGAACCTTGCCTTTTGGCAGGAAAGGCGTGTGATAATAATAATAATAACAATATCTTGAGGTGAGGAGGACCTCAGTATGGAAGTCTGTGAAGCAAGGATGAGGCAAGACGGCACCAGAGCTTGTTGTGACTCTCATTGTCTCAGATCTAGGTCTGCAGATCTGCATTTGCTTTGTAAAATTCTTCGAGACACCTGCACCTGGAATGTTGGCAGGGTTGTGTATGTGAAGAAGGACATTTGATTTTCCGGGTAAAGTGGTGCAGCAATGTGAAGGTTTACAGTATATTAGTGATGTCAAGAACATCCTGCGCATGGTGACACCACAAAAACAAGGAGCTTGTCTATATACAAGCAACATCTGATCTGAATATATATCGTACCGCCAACACAAGTCTGCCGTCCGGTCAATCCATCCTTCTCACCAATAATAAAGCATTAAAGCAACAAAGTTCTTGGCAAGACTTTCACCTGCAGGGTCAATGACATATGGCAGTTCACAGCCACCTATCTTGACAGCCATGCGAGGGCACAACCCTTCTTGAGAGCAGAACACACCAAACAAAGCGTATGTCTTGAGATGAGATCAGGAATGCTCAAAAGTGCAACTTTCTCATCTTTCCCTGCACCTCCAGACACAAGCTTGATCTGCACTATTTTGGGAACTCTGCTGTCTTGAGCCGCTCTCGTACAATACAGCCGCAGACTTTACCTTGTCTCTTCACCAGACATGAGTAATTTCAATGGACCAGGTTGTGAGATATTTCTAATCATGCTGCCCACAGTGACAGGGTATCAACATGAGGGTGCCCGTATTTAGCCGGCAGCGCTTATTGCGTGATTGCGCAAAATTTGTAACCACGCTTGAATTTTGAATACAGATTTCATCCCCAGAAACCCCAGGGGCCACCCCAGCCCAGGGGAACCCTGATCAGGCCGGCCTTCTGGGAGGCGATAGGGGCGTCCACATATGACATAATGTCCGCCACGTCAGCCGCCAGGCTGGCATTGTAGAAAGTGGTCGAACCCGGGGTCACGTAGGGCAGCACCTGAGGAGGGGGAATATGCAGGGGTCAAACCCTAGAGCTCATAATTTAGCCCCAGTATCCGAACCCGCTCCATCCCAGGGGAATTCTGATGAGCCCGGCCTTCTCGGCTGAGACTGGCGAGGCAACAAATCCCAGAATTCCAGCAACATCCACGACCAGGCTTGCATTGTAGAACTTGGTAGAGCCGGGGGTGACATACGGCAGGACCTGAAGGGGAAGAAAAGAACAGCGGGGGTCAGTTTCCAAATGGAGAATGTGTGCGGGATCAAGCAATCACTCACACATTCCCGATCTGGGACACACCAGAGCAACCCTAACATGACAACGCATCCCAAAAGAAGCACCAAATGAAGAACAGCCCAACCCCAATACACTTCATGTCATGCAACAGACCAACTCTCATGCTTATCCCAGCGTCATGCATGCAACTGTTACCTTCGCTCGAGATAACAAAATGACCGGGCCGATCCGTGGGGGAAATATGTGAATTTCCAAAGAGGTAAGGGAATTAAAGGGGGGGCCGTACCGATGTGCCGGAACCCTCAGCGCCGTTGTTGCTTGACACAATGCCATTGACAGTGCCACCGACTCCGGGCAGAGTGGTGCCGTTGACCGGCAGGACGCTGTAGTTGAAGGTGATTGTGTTCTTGGCAGAGTCGTACTTGGGCCTGTGGAAAGTGCAGCACAAACATGGTCAGTGCTGGGGCTTGAGTGGCTGCACAGGTCACATGAAACATGCGACGACAATGCTGGCAGCTGCATGGCATTGCTGAGAGATCTGCTTCTGCAGCTGCGACAGGAAAACTCAAGCGCTTGCAGTGAAGATGGGGCTTTCGATCTGAGCTGGCATGCATGAGAGGCCAATGCAAGGAGTCTCAGTGGGGAACTATAACCTATGCGCTTTGCTATGGGGTAAAAAAAGTGCGCCATCAGATCACATAGAAGAGTTCCCATGCATGGCTGCCATTTATTCTGAACTGCATGGCTAAGCGCCTGTATGGCAGCTCCTGGCGCATTCCATGTGCATGTGCAATAATGCAAGCAGGTTCATCCCAGGGTCAAGCAGGGGAACATACGCATCGAGCTGCACAAGCACGGTGGAGGCGTTGCCGTTGTAGGAGCCGGAGAGGGCCGCCTGAGGGCCGCCGGCCCACTTGCCGCCAAGATCCGCCATGCTGGCACTCACCAAGTAGGTCTGCACGTCATGACATGCACGTCAGAATAAGGCAAAGGAACTGTCATTCTGGCGCTTTGTAACCTCTTTAAGCATTTCTGATGAGTCACTAGTCGAAACGAGGACATGGTCTTGCTCTTGACTGCCATAGTAAGTCAACAGCTCATCAAGACGAGATGAGGGAGGACTGAATGTGCTGCAAGCTCTTGAAAAGCGACAAAGGGAACACTGGGAAACTGTTCTCGATGCAGAAGTGGCTTGAGAGGTGGTGAGCTCTTGACTCATTAGAATCTTCACTTTGTTAACCTGAGCTCACGGCTGCGCCAAAACAGGTTGCACGTTGCGATCCTCAAACATTTTTGGTCAGTCCCGGGGCAGAAGCAAGTTTCCGCGCAGAGTCATTGGCAAGGGTTTGGGTGGTACCTGAGAGACAGCGCCCGCCTTGGGCGAGGGGGGGAACTTGACGTAGGAGGTGGTGTTGGCAATGTCGTACAGCACAAGGGCTGTGCCGTTGACGAAGGCAGCCTTGCCAGCGGTCAGGGCCAGGACTCCATCGATGGGGGATGGGGCTGCAGCACAAGGCACGAGATCCGCGAAAACGTCAGAAATATAACAGGGATGTAATCTTCCCTAACCCTTTATTTTCTGGCACCCAATACTGTGATGTGCCTCCCTCTGCCAACACTGCCAGTGGGGCCAGCCATGAGGCAAGTAGTATTCCAAGGGAACTGCAGAAACCCCCGCGAGGAGAAGGTGCGATTACCTGCAGGAGCCGGAGCTGGGGCCTGCTGCAGATTTCTGGAGGCTGCCACACCTGCAGAATCACAGATACGACTTAGTACAGCTCAGTTGAATGTGCCCAATTCTAGATGCTACGAAGGCAACCTAGCACGTGAGTGCAGAGCCGTCCTAGTCCAGCAATAGCATCATGTAAAGGAAATGTAGATTTATATCTTGCTGTGAGAACCAATACGTGCCCTGACTAAGCTGCTCCGACTAGGCACACTTGCTGAGACAAGAGTCGTCGTAATATTCCGTAGCACGCTTGTCACAGCACTTGACAACCATACAGAACAAAAAACCTGCTACAGATGAAACAGAAAGGCGGCAAAGAATGATCTTTGACCAGCAAATGCCAGAAGCTGGCTCCTGCTACCATCACACGCCACGCCCGTCACGATGCCAGACTCTTCCTCTCCCCAAACACCGCGCCGTACAGCCTAAAAGGCACCGTATGCCTTCCCAAACAAAGGATGTACAAGCCAAATCGTTCTGCAGGGCCATCTGCAAACTGTTGCTTGTGCCACCATCGCCAATTGGCAGCACGAGCCCTAGTACTTCCCAGCGAGGCCGTCAAGCTCCCGCAAAAGGCTCACCTTGCGATGAGATGGCAATCAGAGCTGACAGAATAACGAAAGTCGACATCATACTCCTGCTAGGCTGCATTTGGCGGCTATCGGCTCGTTCAGACAGAAAGATACGAAGCTGGCCGGGATGATAAAGTCGGTCACGCTTCGCTGGGCACACGTTGGCCGATATCAGCCCGATGTTGTCCTTCTCGACGGATATCTTGGTTATTCGAAAGCAAATTTGTTTGTCAAGCCAAACTTTACGAATCGCTGAGGTAGCTGGGATCTGCATTACTCCATCACCCCACTTACGATCATTGGATTTACGAGAAGATCCCTGCGTTTGTCATGCTGATCTAGGAAGCTCAAGGAAGCTTGCGTTCAGGACTTCTCATAGTGTGCCCACCTCTCTGCAACACTATGATTCACTCATGCTCGTGAATGAAAGGTTGAGAAGTGTAATACGGGACTAGTCATGCAAGCGCAGTGCAGCCACCATAATGTTGGTCCATTTGTATTTAGAGACCATTGTCCGCGGAGATTCCGAATCCCCGGGAGTCCCTGCTGCAATTGCTTTGATTTGAGGACCCCAGTCAGTGGCATTTGGTGCCGGCGCACTAATCTCAATCAGATCATTTTTGAAAATCCCATTTAATGAGGTCACCTTGCTTCATATTTCATCTGCAGGTCATGCTGCAAGATCTCATTGTCACTGTCAGCATCACAACTTGTTGAACTGGCAATTTCCTGCATCCCACTGGCGGACAATGGGGGCTTCAAACGATCCTTACTAACTTGAAGCAGCTATTAACTTAGAAGCTACAAGGCATTGCTGCTAATTGGATGCTGCGAATGGCAATAATGCTTGTCAGATCACAGGAAATTAGAAGTCATTCCACTTTATAAAAGTGGAATGACTTCTAATTTTAGAGTCTGCTGTTCACCGAGCGAAGCCATGGCACCATCCGTAGCTGAAACACACTTTTCTCAATGGCACCAGTTTTTTTTGAGGTGTGCGCAAGACTTAACGGCGCAGATCTTTCAGCAAACCTTCTGAGAGGCACTGACTGAGCTGATTGAGTCTCTGTCAATGATGTGAAAATGCACAGAACATGATGCTAAGGCATTGTCCCAGTCAAACATGAGTCGCTGGCATTTTTTCCATACTTCAAAATTTCAAGTCAAGGGACGGGATTGGCAACCGCCCAAGTGCCGGTTTGCGGCAGTAGTTACTAAAGGCTTCCATAGTAGTCATTAGTATCTATGACTGCAGCGCCTCAAGGGTAGTAGTAAGGGTCGCCCACATAGTAGTCATAGCCATAGCCAAAGCTGTAGCCCAGGGGGACTCTGATCAGTCCAGCCTTCTCGCCAGATGTTGACGAGCCACTTCCAGTGTACTTAGTAATGTCGGCTGTGTCGATAAACAGCGTGGCATTGTACAGGGTCAATCCGGGGGCGGCTGCCGTCAGCAGAGGGGTAGCTCCACTGCTGTCAGTTGACTGGCTCGCAACCTGCAGCAATATCAACTGCTCAGCACAGCATGATCTTGGCTCTGAAGTTTTCTGCTCACGTTGGAAGGATCCCCTTCACAAGGAAGGACAGTTTGTAACACATGCATTGTTTCTCGTGGAAGTGGTGATCAGAATGAAAATCTGTGATAGGTGTCTAACCGAAGCACAACTGATTAACGATTCTTCACACTGAAGCAGTATTTACAATTTTTTGCTCGGCAAAAGAGATATGAAACAAGTTACCATGTGAAGGCAGTTTAAGTCTTCCTAAACAGCAGGCAGGGTGACTCACCGTGCCCAGGACTGAGTTGGCAATGCCCGAAGCTGCGGGCAGCGATGACTCATTGGCAGGCAGCACCTTGTAAGCCAGGGTCACCACGTCGGTCGCTGCGTTGTAGACGGGCCTGTAGAACGCAGCAAACAGCAAGCCTCAAGATCCCTTCCTTGAACTTCTGATGCCATGAATGCTGTTCAACGGGTCTTCTGCATGCATGCCGCACAACACACCAAGAAGCAGTGTTGCACCCTGATGGGGGACTGATAAGTTAAAAGAGCGCATGGTAGGCAAGGGTCAGGTTTGCATTTGAGTTGAAGAATAGGTCACTCACGCGTTGAGAATGAGGAGGATGTTGGAGGCATTGCCATTGGCAGAGCCTGACAGCAGCGCCTGAGGCCCATCGATCCATTTGCCGCTGGCTGCAGCCAGCTTCTTGCTGAAGAACGCTGCCTGAAACACACCCAGCATTATCAGAATTTCGCGCCGTTCCTGCCAGAGACAAGGTGCGTCTGCGGACAGGCTGCAGAAGAATGCTGCCACATATCCTTCCCCTGGAAGGACTTGTCAGATCCACGCAAGAGCCCAAGCTGCTCAGTATTTCCACTGCTCCTGCCAGCCGGGGCCAGGTATTTACAAGGGCATAAAACAAGAATCTATTGCCCCTCCCTTGCATCATTATTGTGGGAGGGCATAGCACAAGCGGTGGGCAATACCAGGTGACCACAAGGATGAGCTGAGTGCTCACGATTCTCCTTCTTAAACTGTACTTTGCAGCACAAATTCTTCGGATGAGCTCAAGCAACGCGCATGCGCTGCAGTTGTTTTCTGTACCAGAAACAGTCACAGTGACAAGCCACCGGGCAGAGAAATACCTTTGCAAAGGAGCCAGCAGCCGGCTTGGGGGTGTACTGGACCCACTGAGTGACGTTGGGTACGCCACTGAGATCGATAGCTGTGTTGTTCTTGAAGGTGATCTTGGGAATCGTCACGATGAAAACTCCGTTGGCTGCCGGCCTGGCAGCTCCTGCCGGTGCCATGGCCCCCATAGGAGCCGTCTTTGACATAGGTGCAGGAGCAGGTGCTGCGGCAAGAAGATCCCTGCTGATGGCGAGTGAACCTGCAGTGGAACGAAGGCTTGTGTGGGATACGAGTCACAAGAACCATGTATGATACTTCAGCTGAGTTTAGATCATCGTTACATTTTTGTTGCTTGTGCCTGGGGAATTCACAGACTGAGCGTGACACCCGAATGATGGATCTGCTCCTTCTCAAGAGATTGTTACTTCGGGAATCCTTTGCTGTGCTGGCTAGTAATTTGTTAAAGCACAAATGTTGACCATCAAGTGCAGATAATCTCCTTTTCGGAGCTTACTTCCCTCCATATCTGCGTTACTGTATTTTCCGAAACCACGATGAGCACGAGCAAAGACGCACCTGGCGCTTGAATTGCTGCTAAGACACACAGCAAGGCAATGGTGATGCTAGTGTAGGATGATCGCGGCCACATCCTTGCGCAGGCCCGAGTCGGGCGATGGTAAGCTGGCAAACCCGGTCTCCGGTGGTGCTCCTTTAACGTCACAAGGTTGCGCGAGCCTCCGACAAGGTTCAGCTTTTTTTAAACACAAAAATGCGTCAGTGGTGCTCTCTCGGGATCGATTTTCAGTCTATTGGACGCTAGGCTTTATGATGAATTGCTGGCGGTTTCGATGATGAAAGTATTCATGATGACGGCGTTCCAGAACTTCATCTCCCAGTCAGCAGAACGTCAGCTTCTCTCAGATCAGGTCTGGACATGAGAGAATGCAGCACATATATGGCAGTGTGAGCGCCAACATAGAATCCAGAATGCACGGAATATTTTACTTGAGCCGGTCCCCACGCAACTGTGCAATTTCTCAGGGACACCGGTACATAGCTGCAAGCAGTGCGGCCTCAGGCTCTTGACGCGGAGTCAAGAAAGATTCAGGTCTGTTTCACTGACAGTGGTTCGACAATGAGTCGCTCAATACTTGCTGAACACAGATCTACTAATTCCATTGGGGTCCAAACCTTTGCCCCACTGCCATACAATATTGACTGCCAGTGATGAACACCAGTGACTGGACGCATGTGCCACAGTCAGTGACAGGCCGACGTCGGCTCAGGCTTATGAGCCTCGTGAGCACAGTGCTGGTTCAATTAATTCTACTTGGATGGGAGATGGGAGCCAGCGGGGGCCATTCCCAACTGGCAAGCTGCAATCGTGCTTCAGTGTTAATTTTACAAGGCCACACACTGTGACAGTCAAACACCAGTGCACAGAGTACTCACGATGACACATTCAGGTTCCTCACTTTTGTGCGCAGAGAGTCCACCCTGGACTTGGCCACCTTGTTTGCTGGGGAGTACGACAGCGCCTCCTCATAAGCCTTCAGAGCCTGCACCACACAAATGGTTCAACGGCCTATCTGACTCGCACATCATGGCACAAGATCTTCAACCCCAGGTGAACACATGGACCGTCGTCGTTACAAAACTGTGCTGTCTTTGTCGTTTCCAGCAGACTCCCCACAGTCATAATGTCACAGCCCAATAGAGACAGACAGGCACTGCTTCGCCTGCTGAGTTTTTATAAAACTCCCACGGGGCTCTTGCGCATCAAGCACACAGGGTCATGGCAAAGCATGCAGAGCAGCAGCTGGAGTACCCATAAATTTCCCAGATCAAGTGTTCCTTAGATTAGGCCATTTATCAGATGAGAATAAGATTTCAAGAGCTGCGCACCTGATCCAAGTCCTTGGCCTTCTCATAGGCGTCTCCCAGGTTGTTCCAGGCGGTGACATAACCCGGCTGAAGCTCCACTGCCTTCCTATAGTTCTTCAGTGCCAGCTCCGTCCGCTGCATGTTGAAGTAGGCAAAGCCAAGCGCGTTGTGCACCTGCGATCACATGGCGCTGAGTCATCACGCTGCGCCATTATCATCATACACGATTTTCCTGCCTTGCAAGGTATGTCTGCAGACAAGCTGCAATTAAAGGCTTGCAATATATCCTACCCCTTGATGGACTCGCCAAATTCATGCAAGGCCTTATCAATCGTGGGCACGGTGCTCAGTTGCTGCGCCATTCACGCAGGAAATACAGCGACAATGTGAGTCTTGTTGATAGGTCCATGGGGCACTAATGGCATTGAGCGCAGCAAGAGACGGCGCTTGCTGTTGATGTGTGCCATTCGAAATAAGCAGGCATGTCAAGATTTGCTTGCAGCGTCCAGTATCCACTCCTGCCTCAGAGCGAATCTGAGGGCAAGAGGCTTGCGCCACTCGACAGCCGGGCAATGTGCCTGATATCAAAGCTGCCCATTTCAAGACTGCAGAGGTGACAATCCTCCGATCAGCAAGCAAAGCAGTCATGGGGCTTGCACCTGTGCCAACTCCTCTGGCTCGCTGTCCCATATCCGGCTGGCTTTCTCCAGGTTCTTTGTGGCCTGTGTGTACAGCTTCTTGCGCAGCAAGATTACTCCGAGCTCGAAGAAATCCTGCAAATGCCACAGCCAAAACTTGTGACGGGGATGTGAAATTTTTTTTCGTTCGGGGATTTTCACTGGTTGAGGACATTATCTTGTGTCCTGCGTGGCACTGTATGCACGGGTGGCGGCAGAAGCATGCAGGTCCTTGCAGTCAAAAGTTTTGCGCTTGCTGCAATTTCTACATGAGCGGCTGCCCACCTCGCAAGTGGCATCGTTGGTGCGAATCCTCTCTCCCAGCACCTTTGCTGCCTCTTCAAGCTCTCGTCGTACAAGAACCTGTCGTGAAGGAAAACATTTTTACTGGAGTTCTTCACGACAAGAGCCTGCTGCATGCCCTTGTCTTCCCTTTCGCACTGGGCGCATGCCATTGCGAAGAATCACGCTCAGCTTGCATGCACCTCTGCACTCATGAACAACAATGCAGGGCATGATCTCTTGCCGAACAAGCAGGGCTGTGTACCTGGCGGACTACAAGGTAAGCGCCGACAACCACGAATCCCAGTAAGGTGATCAGATACAGCAGCTGCACTGGGGCCTCCAGTCCGTCTCCGAGCTCGCCAAGCACTGCATTTGCTGCTGCATGACTGCTGAACACCTGGTCATGCAACTCTGCGCTGAGATCCAGCGGCCCTGCCAAGCCTGCCGCTGTCCTGGTGGACGCTCTGAGCTTTCTGCAGGGCTGCTGTTGTCTGCAAGGCCATCTGACGCCTGTGTATCATGACAAAAACGGGTTTATTAGAGGGCTATTACAAGTAGGGAGCGACAAGTATTTGATTTCTATGCATATCGACTCTTTGACAATGGCGATCAAATTAAATGCGACCTGATCATGAATTGCTTGCACCTGTGATGCTCCATACAAGCCAACATGAGGTGGTGTCACACAGAACTCACCCGGCGAAGATATCAAGCTATATCTTGAGATCATACAGGAAGGCTGCACAATGTATTCCTGCCGTCTGCTGATGCACAAAGTAGTATGAGCTGACGCGCCACATTGATGGCTTGTGCCGCAGGCCTGCATGCCTGTCATGCTTCTCTGAAATATGTCCATTGTTTAATTTGGGAGTATAGAGTGTTCAAATATCGATATTTGCTGCTAGTCCTAGTCTTGATTCCTTGAATTGCAGATGCATCGGATTGGATAAAGCAGAAGATGAGACGGGACCGCGTGGAACCACCCCGGGGGCCCAATTGCAATCCACTGTAATCCACCCCCTCATGCACGTGCTTCAAATTAGAAACTATCTCATAATACCATTACGAACATTTCAGACCACCAGAAGTTTCCTGCGCCAGCAGTCATTCAGATTGCAGCTGTAATTTCTGCTAAACTTATTCGGAATTGCTTGTTGAACGTCGCTGCCATTCATCGATCCAAGCATTCGAGCTAGCGCCGACGTCAAGGCCAGCAAGAAGATTTTTTTGTTCCTCAGCAAAATAGCACAATGAATATCAACGGAGGACAAGATTGGGATACTGTGGTGATTCGGAAGAAGGCTCCCAAAGCCGGGACAGTGAACAAGGACAAGGTTGTCAATGACGCTCTGCGAGCAGGAGCGCAGATAGAGGCTGTCAAAAAGTTTGGGGCTGGTGCAAACAAGGTCACCGGCGCTGGCAAGGACGCGGCTAAACTCGATAGGGAGACAGAAGAACTGCATCACGACCGGTGCGTGGCGTTGCTCTTTGACTCTCCGTTGAAAACGCTTGATCAGAGATCAGAGCAGCTTCTGTATTTGTAGCAACGCAAAGCCTGCTTTTTAATTGCAGCACTGTGCGTAATCTTCACATCACACCTTTTTCCAGCGGCAAGTGAAGAGATGCATTGCTCGAGGTGTCAATATTGTGGGGTGACTCTGTACAAAATGACATTTCTCTGTGTCGTGGCTTGCCACCAGTTGTAAATGGCTGTCTTGTTGTCAGCGGTGCCTGTATCTTCTCTGTGCATCCTGCTGACATTTATATGCCATGTATGTGCCTCCAGCGTGCCAACAGAGCTGAAGAAGCGGATACAGGCAGCGAGGCTAGAAAAGAAGCTCACTCAGGCGCAGCTGGGGCAGCTCATCAATGAGAAGCCTAACGTAAGTCCAGCAACTTTGCCGGCTCCTCCACCAAGCTCATTAGCACAGATACCCAGTATGCAGTCACTCAGAGACCTGCTTGTGTCCTGCTGATACATTACTGGTGTGCCTGCTGCTGGCATCAGTTCTGCTTGCGTATGTGCAAGTGTGCTCAGCTGGCTTAGGGTGAATTTGCCTGGTCCAAATGCCAACTGGTACTGCGGACCTGAATGTGTCTTCTTAATACATTGTTTGAAGTGGTCAATGTTCTGCTCCTGGCATCAGTTCTGCTTCTGTATGCGCGAGTGTGCATAGGTGTCTTGGGGGGTGAGTCTGCCTGAACAAGTTGTTAACTGGTTCTGTGGCATTTCTGTGCAGGTGATTCAGGAGTATGAGAATGGCAAAGCTATCCCTGCGCCAGCTGTGCTGTCCAAGCTGTCTCGCGTGTTGGGAGTGCAACTGAGTGTGAAGAAGAAGTGATGCATGTCCACTGGCCGTCTCTGTGTCCCTACTTATGCAGCTGAACAGATCTGTAATCGATGGTATTTGTGAGCAGCACAAACGCACTTGGGAGCATTTCATAGAGCAGCAGATACAGGACCTTTGCTATAGTATTCTAGAGGCGTCAAATGGTGCATGCAAGATTGCACAGCAGTAGGGGGGTGCTTCGAGTATTTTAGCCACTTGCGGTCACAAAAAGACTGTAGTAAGGATGTGGGACTGGTTAATGACCTGACGTGTGCATCATGCATGCCTTAGTCTAGCTCACCAAATGGATGCCATGGCTCAAGTTCGGTCTCCTATTCTTTATGCTATCTGCAATTTCCTTTTGAGACTGCTCTAGCGTGACCTTGCAGCGCGCTCTTGAGCTTTGAGTCCGCGTCTGAACATGTAACATAAATACTGCTGCTGCGTTCTGTATCTTGAATGAGAATTTCCAGGGATCAGTAACCTGATGGTGCTGAGTGCACCTATGCACTGCATTTACTGTGTCGCAGGCACACTGGGTGAGTTTGCAGAGGTGTGTTCACATCGGATTTGTTCAGCCTACCGAGCTACTAGGCAGCCATGCTCCTGAAGCTGGCATGCAGAGTCATCAGCCTGAGATCTGTGGAAGTGTGCCAGTGGCCTGCATGCAGGATGTGCAACCATGGGATGCGAAATGCTATTTACATCAGGCAACATTGCTGAACAGATCACTGCCTCAGCACAACATCATCCATTGATTGAGCACTCAGGCTGAGTGATTGTCAAATATGTGTTCCACAGGCAGAGAAAGCATCCTTGTACTGATTCAGGGCAGCTTTTGAGCTGGAGCATTGAGCCGAGCGACCCTTTAAGAAAGCAAACAAAGAACACCAAATCCTCAATTCTGACCAGGGACTTAAACCCCTAACTGACCCCCGGCCCTGCACTCACATTCCATGGCTCGATTGCACGGCCTTAGCTCAAGATATGTGCGGAACTCTACCAGTGCAGGGCCGGAGGCACAGCATTCCCTCTTCTACTCAATTCAGTACTCAATATCTGCATTTCTGCGCATGCAACGCTGCGCAACCAATGTTTTTGGACATGCCAACTGAACGCAGCTCTTTTTTGACACCCACTAGCCCTCAGAACAGCCCATGCAATACCACGAGCGACTCTTCAGAAGCTGACAACAGATGTTCCTGACACTTCACACCAACCCCATGCGTCCGCCATTCTTATCTGCTGCCTTCAGACAGCCACAGCCCAACACCTCTGCAGACAGCCGGTGCAGACACACCCTCCTTTCACTTTGCGGCCGACGGGACAGCAGATGTAGCCGCCTCACTATACGGCAGTCAGCCCAACAAGTCTGCACACAGCCGTTGCAGAAAGGCCGTGCTGTGACATTGCAGCTGATTGACAGCAGATGTTCTGCCTCCACACAGCTCACCACCTGTGAAGACAGCCGGTGCAGGAAGGCCATCCTCTGGCATTGCAGCTGAGGGGAAGCTCAGGGGAAGCTGCAGGGGAAGCTGCAGGTGAAGCTGCCTCACTCTTCGGCGGCCAGCTGGGTGCGGAAGGTGTCAATGAGGTTGTTCATGTATTTGGCAATGGGGGTGTAGAAGTAGTCTGGGTACAGGCGGGAGGCCTCAACATCCTTGGGGCCCAGAGGGGTTGTCACGCCGTCCACAGTGAACGTCTTCTGCAGCTGCAGGAGAGTCTTCTTGATCGGGTCTTCGGCAGCTGCACAGGCCAGACAAAGTGCTTCTGTCAGTTCCTTGCATGTGATCACTGCACATGTCAAATCACTGCACTGCCTGTGCATCTTGAATTGATGGCTTAAGCCACAAGAAGCTCCAGATCAGCTGACCAGAGCTCTGCATTCTTGAGAAGGTATTACTGCCAGTTGCAATGCAGATAGCATCGGAATAAATGCCAACAGCCGATTCCCTGATTGCTCACAATTCAAGCACTGCCAGAGCAAAATACATCATCATGAAGGGTGCTCCCTTCCACATGCTATACAGCCATGCCTGGACACCGCTTGAACCACTTAAATCGCAAAATCGGCAGCGCACATGCGTTAAAATTCAAGTTCAAAATGACGGCCAGATCAGGCGCAGGGGGCGCACATGCTATGCGCTGCTCAAGGTCGGCGTTGGACACGAAGGCGCGGTCGAGGCGCGAGCCGATGCAGAGCTGGCGGAAGATCTTGTCCTCCCAGATGTACGCCATGTCATGCTGACTCAGCGCGTTCAGCGGCGGCCGCACGTGCATCTGCCGGTTGAGCGTGCGCGAGTCGCCAATCGCGCGCGCTGCGTACGCGGCGATGTCCCCCTCCACGTTCATCACCACTGCACATCAGCTATGGGTTTTCAGGGCAGATATTTGAAATTCAAATATGAAGTCGGAGATAAGTAACATGTACCTGACAGTAACCATGCCCTGCTGGGCAGAGGGAGGGCAAGCACAGCACATACATGGGCTGGGACAGGGTCAGCGAAATCTGCAAAGACGATGCATGAATGTCTTTCTGGCGCTGCGTTTGCAATGTTGTTTGCTTGAGAACCCAGGTACCCATCTCCTTTGCAATCTCACTCTGTGCAAAAGTGATGGAATAGGACGGTGACGGCGTACGCTTGAGCAGAGGAGCATTCAGCAGCAAAGGGCACAGGAAGCAGGAGGACAGAAGGGCGCACGTTTGATGCGGCCGGTGCCGTAGAAGGGGACCTTGTTGGCGGTGGAGGGCGAGGCGGGGACCCTGTTCTTCTGCCCCAGCTCCCCCAGGCCGTTGGCCCAGTAGGAGGCAAATCCGTAGGACACGATGTAGGTGTACGGAACTCCCGAGGCCTCCAAGGCCGCTCTCACCTCCGCCTTGGGGCCGAACAAAAGCGGCGCACTGGCCTCACCTGCGCGCACATGCCGCCACATCAGTATCCGTTGTTTGACACCTCACCAGCGCGCATGTGCCGCCACACCAGTATTCATTGTTTGGCAAATCAACAGCGCCGCATATGTAACCAGTATTTGAAAAAATATAGCAATCCCAACTTTTGCTGCATGGCGGCATGCGCGCTCAAAATGCACCTTATGACCCTCCCATGCAGCCAAATCCTTCCCCCTTCATGCCAACTGCAGGAATTTCTATGGTGTGTGCTTCATCTTGAAGCAGTCACTTGCATTGTACAGAAGGCTACCAGTGCAGCAAAGGCCAGTGGTTCACAATGTTGCAGGTAGCAGTGAAAAGAAGCTCACCGACAGCGCCAAAGACGCTGAACTCGGAGGGCATGAACTGCTTGATGGTGCCGGCTTCCTTTGCTGCAGCCACCAGCTTCGTTTGGGAGGTCATAGCAGGGCCATTCACTGCAGAGACCACCTGTTTGGCAACACCATCAAGTCAGGCAGGAGGAGCTGAGGTGCCGAAATATGCTGGCCATCGGATCGAGCGGACTCGCCACTACACAAGCATTGCACTCTTGTCGAGAAATTACTCGCATCAGGATCATGAAAAATCGCGCGCAATTTTCACAAGGCAACCTGTCCCCAATGCTACAACGATAGTACTCTTAAAGATTTCCTCGATGTCCAGCTGGGGAACAATTGGTCGACATTGCTCGTGATATCTACTGTGAAGGAAGAGACTAGCAATGGACGATGTTGAGAACAAGCGTCAACCTACCACTTCAACGGTCTTGAGCAGGGCCACCAGATCCTTGTGATCGGACTCCAGGCTGCCGGTCTTGATCTGCACGCCGGCCGCCTTCAGGCCCTCGACGGTCTCCTTCTTCTTGGCGAGGCTCTCCTCGCTGACCAGGGCGGTCACCTGGTGGCCCAACTTGACGGCCTCCTTGGCGATCAGGTTGCCCAGGAATCCGGTAGCACCAACGATGAGTACCTTCACCATCTTGTACCGCTCAAAGCCTCCTTTTGGTATTTGTACAAGCAAAATTCGAACGTCGATCGATCAGAAATTTTAAAACACAAGCAGGATAGTAGGGATGTCGATCATCAATGAGCCGGGCGTCATGGTTTGTGGGTGTGGGATAATCTCCAATCCAAACCGCAGCCTCCCAGGTGTGACAGTCCAAGGTTGGTTTTGAGATCTTCGTGATCTAGGTGCAGCTGAAGTTTGTCAACCTTCGAGGAGCAAGAAAGCCGCTTGCAAGTCTGATTCGGCTTCTATCCGTGGCCAGGGCTACGCGGTGACCTGCATGCAGTACTGTGTGTACACTAGTGTGTAATCACAGGTGTGATCTTATATCAGAATGGCCCATTGGCCACTGGCACTTGGCGAGCCGCGCTTGAAGCCGATTGTGTGGGACTGCCAACCTGAATATGCCATGCAAGCAGGGCTTGTCACGGTGTGATACGCACCTCGGGAGAGTTGCTTACGCCTAAGGATACTCGCTGACGTCACGGTGATGTCTGTACCTCCAGTGGAGCCAGAAACTCACATACTACGCTAGTAGCAAGTCATGCTTGCAGACAGTCTACCCATTTCAAATGTTTTTCTGAGCGCACATTATCTGGCACATTAGATGTCTCGAGAGTCTGCGCCGCTGGCTCAAGAATCAAGAAACGACGACAAATTCAGGTTGCCAAGACACAGCTGCCCCACTTTTCAGGACACTGCACTGCCTCAGGCTCCTATAAGCTCACATTGATATTCAGCTGCACTAGACTGGCGCACAGCCCGAGCTCCTGGCCATGTCGGCGCCGGTCATTATTTTGCCTTGGGCCGTATTTCAAGACACAGATGTGTCACTCTGCAGGCCAACGCCCTGCCTCAGGTCTCCAGAGCTCAAGCCTATAAGAATACTCGATTGCATTTAGCTGACGCACAGCCAGCACTCCTGGCGATCATGGCCCCTGTCACAGCTTTGCCTCGGGCTCTGGGCAGCGCTTGAGGATCCACTCTTTGAGCGTCCTGGCGGCTTCTTCCTTCTCTGGGCCCATCAGCAGCTCGTGGTAGCCCCCGGGAAACTCCCTCAGCTCCTTGTCCTTGCTGGCTGCAGCCGCCAGCAGCCTCTTCACTGCCTGCGCAGACCGCCAGACCAAGTTACTGTAGTGCTCATATGAAAACCTGCTATAAATAATTATTTTTGCCCAAGAAGGTCGATGAATCAGTAGATACTTGCACTGTCAATTTTGAAGCATTCGTTCGCATTTAGGCCTTCGCTCACAGCAACAGTCGGGCAACACCCCCTGAGTTTGATCCACTGATGCAGCACTCATTGAGCCTAGAAGATTTCAGTAATGGCCATAACGCACTGATGAAATGATGAAAAACTCAATGCAACTCTGCTGTACAGATGTCTGCTTTGTCCATGCGGCCATTTTCTCCGCAAGACAGCCCTTTCCCCCTTCTTGCCGCTCGCACTGCCTCTGTTAAACTCTTACTACCCAACTTATTATGGGTAATGGGCACTCGCCGTGTAGCTGGTGATCTTGTCGGCTGTCCCATGGATTGCCAAGATGGGTATTTTGAGCAGAGCCTCCTTTCGCTGCACGTCTCTGAAGCCCTTGAGGATCTCATTTGCAGTGCGCGCGCGCAAGTCCCCCACAAAATTCAGGGGGTCCTCCGCAAAATGCTTCACCTGTGTGCACCCGCAGCACAGCCGGTCACGCCCCTGCATCTGCAAAGCAGCTCTGGACAGGGACAAAGCGCCACAAGTCTTCAATGTTATGAGATAGATGCATGCCTTCCCTGCGCTAGCAAGGAGGCAAGGCGAGTCTGCAGACAAGCCACAATAGGCCCAAGGAAAACCTGCAAGCTGTTAAACAACTGGCAAAGATAATCTTGTGACCATGGTACCAAGTCAGGCCTGCTACAGCATACCAGACGTAAAGACAGTTGAGGATTTCCTCGCTGCCCTGTCGCAGCCCTTCAAATAGGTTCTTCAGGGCATGAAAGGTGGAGCGGAACACAGCCTCACCACTTGAGGCCTTCTACAATACACCAGATGCGTACACCAGATGCAAAGACTGCTGCAGATCTCATTGTGCAGCCTTCGCAGATCCTATTTGACAGCCCTTCAGTTCAGTTTCTCAGGGCTGAAAGTCATGAGTGAAAGACAGGGAGTGAAACCCAGGCTCACCACTTCAGGGTCGTTGCTGATGTTCTCCAGAGGGACTGCAGGCACTATCTTGGCCCGAGGCAGCAGCGTTGCCAACAACCCCCCGATTGGCGCCTGCAACCTGCGCACAGTACAGCCCATACCCTTCAATCTTTTCATAAGTACAGTAGCTACTCGCATGTAGCTCCATTAATCTCAAGGATCACAAGCCTCCTTATGCCGTGCAACATCTCTGGCTGATCAATGGCAGGTCATACTTTCCCTTTTCTTTGGCCTGGCCAAACCAAACCAAAGCCAGGATTGGCAAGTTGCACAACCCTGAGCTGCTAGGAAGATCTCAATGGAGTTATTCATAAAGGCTTCACAATTCTTGCACGACCCCTTGGTGAAACTGCCAATAAGTGTTAAATGGAGAGGCAGAGGATAGGGGGCATGGGGCGGACCTGAGCACAAGGGTCCACTCTACATCGATGGCTGCTGAGCACAGGATGAGGCCTGCCCAGGCGCTCTGGTCTCTCAGCACGAGGTGTGTTGCTATGAGGCCGCCCATGGACTGGCCAGCAGCTATGCAAGGGATGTCTGGGCTGTACTGCTGCCGTATTCGCCTGGCAAAGTCTTCACTGTCGTCCACCTGTGCAGGCGCGCCTTACATCGTGACAATGCCATTTCGTCACACCTTGCAGGCTTCCTGTGCTGACTAGGAGTCGAGCAATAGCTTTCAGCAGCAGAGTAAGGTTGATGCTCCTTACAAGATAGTTGAAGTCCCCAACAAGGGCTCGATCCCGGGAATCCTCTGGCTCTGACAGGCCATGCCCATGATGGTCGTAGCCGTACACAGCGATGCCTGCCTCAGCAAGCTCCCGATGCACTGCAAAGTCACAGATGTAATGCTCAACAATATGCAAGCTTGTATCCATTGCGCTTGTCCTGGAACTCCAAACACAGAGATTTCCATACTGGACAACAGCTCGATTTGCCCGCGTTGAATTCAACATTTGCCATTGGGATATTAACATCAATCATGGAACACGATAACAGCACACTTGAGACAAGGATTGCTCCATTCCTATTGCCATTGCTTTACCTCGTTCGTAACGACCTATGTGTTCTCCATACCCATGGTGGAAGAAGAGCACTGCTTTTGGCCTGCGTAGATTTTCTGGTAGATATGCAACAGTACTGATCTGCTGATTGCGTTTATTTGTGAACGTGCTTCTCTCTGACTGCACCATCAGAGTTATTGAAAGCTTTGAACAGCGATTCGATCTTGAATTCACACCCCTTTTATACACAACAGGCAGGCTAATGTTTCTCTGAAGAATATTTGCATCCTTCATATTACTGTCGTTCCAAGAAACATCGAAGTAAATTGCGCTCATGCTTTCGTTGTCAGGGTTCTAGTTAATTATATCTCTTGAGAAAGGGTTTTGACAGAGGGCTTCGTGATGCTCCTCGGAACCGCTCGCCGACATCAATTTGATCGGTCTCCGGAATCGTGATCATTTGAAACAGCGCTTAGCAGTGTTCCACACAGTTCATTGGGAGCAGACGTGGGCTAGCATGGGTCTTTACGACGAGGTGGAGATCGAGGATATGGAGTGGAACGAGGAGCTGGAGGCCTTCACGTACTCGTGCCCGTGTGGCGATCTGTTTCAGATAACTCTGGTATGTTTTCACTTGCACACACTGAGCTGATTTGCAATTGATTGCCCACTTTTGCTTTTGCATCACTACATTCTTGCAGTGTCTCTTCCACGCCCTGTGGACCTCACTCAGTGAGTCCATTATAATGACAATGTGACATGCATTTTATGTTTCTTATTTCTGAAATATTTCATTTGTTTCGCAGAAAGAGCTGGCTGCTGGCGAGGACATTGCAAAGTGTCCCAGCTGCTCCTTGTACGTGCAAGTCATCTACGATCAGGTGCACCTGCACTTTTCTTATATCCTTCAACATACCTCCTGCTAGTGTTGCTTGCTGCTAGTGTTTGTCCTCATGTGGACATGCATGTCCTGCAGCCTGCAGCGCAAAAGGGCTCTGCAGTATGCTGTACTCGAGCTCATCTCTGGCCATGACCCATGTTTGTCTGATGGCAGGGGGCCATTGCTGCTAAGTGTCGGGAGGGAGGCTCCAACATTGAGGGCAAGGCTCCTGCAATTCCTGTGTCCTAGATGGCTTCTGCAGAGCAGGAGTCTCCAGGCGCCAAGCAGCAGGGATAGGAGTCTGGCGGCCGAGTGTGACATTGTAATGGTCCAGTGGTTGGGGCACTTGTACATCACTAAGCAGCAGATGCCAGTCAGCAAGCTGATGCAGACACAAACCGATGAGCGAACTTTTCTGAATGACTTGGAGTTGAATGCATTCTGCATGAGTTTGGATACAAGGCAGACCTTGAATTTAATTTCAGCAGGGGACATGATTAGAGCAGCTGTAGATCATGCAAACAGAGACAAGTTGCCAGGGCAACGTGACCAGTCTTAGTGTCAAGACATGCGTATGCTGTGCTTGCAAATTTTCCTGCAGATGTCAGGTTGTGAAGAGCAATTGTTTACTGAGAGTGTCAGCGCTTTGATAAAACAGTCAGAGATTTTCGTGTAGTTTTTTTTGGATGTGACTTTGGCCCGGACATGTAGAGGCGAGGTGATTCAGGTTGCATGTGCCTCAGTGCCTGCATAGAGCAGCATCAGTGCGAATCAAAGGATGCGTGCGCGACTCCTCAAGTGTAAAAGGCCAGTGTGCACAAGCAGATGGTGTCCTGCAATGTTCTTGAAGTTCCAAAGGTGGGGTAGGAGCACGCGCGCACTTGTTGTAGAGGAGCTCTGTAGTGCAGTGACTGCGGATTTGGGAAATCGGGCGATGGGCTGCAGACAAGCAGCATGAGCTTCTGACCAGCAGAGTGTCAGCCGGCCGAGAGGGGTACTGTGCATGCATATTATTTATTAATGGCACATCCTGCCAGGAGGCAAGGTGTGTCCTGCAGGCCAGCTGCAGGTAAAGGCTGCCATACTCCGAGTAGGAGTCCTACCCCTCAATGGACTCGCCAGATCCAAGTAAGACGCAATCAACCGTGGGCACGGCGCTGAGTATTTGTACCGCCCCCAGCCAGCTGTGGGCATATGCTGCACAGCAAAAAGACTTTAACACTGCCACATAAAAGGCAATGCTCGTGATCTAATACCATTGCCAGTGAGGTTCAGCCCAATCTGAGACCATTCAATGGTCTCAGGCTGGGCTGAGCTGGGCTGGTCTGGCAAGTTGCCAGACAGGATCCAGACAATTAAAGATCATACAGTACTAATGTGCACTGTACACTGTTGGCAACAGTCAATTGCAGCCGATGTACGCATATGCGGCACTTCAACCGATAACAAATGCATCCTTGATATCAGGTGGCAGGCTTTCTATCTTCTAGGTCTTCTTCTGGACTTCTCCTTCACTCAAATATTCAAGCCTTTCTACATCAGGGGTCTCAGCACACACAGGCAAGGAAGTTGCCATGCATGTGCACACGTAGGGCGATGGCGTTCCAGTCTTCATCGGATTACCAAATTTGTCCGCGACTGATGTAAGGTTTGCGCCGCATTCAGATGAGACTTGGTGATGCTGCAATCGATGTACCTTGCACTGCTATGCTCTAAATCGGGGCCGCGTCGCGCTTGAGGATAGGTAGCGTGCATAGGGCCGATGTAGATCCCCGCATACAATGATAAACCTCGACGCCGGCATCCACAGTACCAGCGAACAAATGCGATGTATCAGGCTTTGTGGGACGCCATTATTTCCATTGCCGCGTGACTCAGGCATTTGAGTAGCGGTGCGCTTCGTCGTACATCATCCCAATTTCCAAGGTAACAAAGCTGTCTTGTAAACGATGGTGGATCGTATCATCAACGAATTTCCAAAATTACAGACATTCCAAAGAATTCTTGAGCCCCATCTGCAGTAAAAATAAAGGAGCTCTCAAGTGTTTTCGCAACACTCATTTAGCACTTAGTGGCTTGCTGAAGCTGGTACTGCTCACGAAAGAAATGTGCAGCTTGATCAAATCAAATGATTTTGTGCTCGCCTTCAACAGGTGATCATTAAACGACAGGCTGATGGCTCCGTTCCCACCCACTGCAACCTGTGTCCTGCCCATGAACGCGCAGCAGTACTATGCAATCCAAGACGAACCAGGATTCCGCTCTCTTCTTGCCCAGGTAAGCCTGATCTCCAGTGCTTGACTGTTGCACTCTCACTTCGCCTGCACATGGCTCCTTAGCGTACCCTTGCTCCCCTTGTAAAGCCAAAGCTGCACTGCCAGTTTTCTTGAGACACAGCAAAATGCGACTGATTGCTGCAGCTTTCCCGTGGCAAACATATGTGCTTGAGCCTTATTAACCGCCCTCAAGCAGCTCACCTGACTTGTCACAATTTGAACTGGGGGAAAGGTGATGGATCAGGAAGTGGAAATTCTGGATGTCTGGTACAAGGACGACACCAAGTGTGAAAAGGTCATCAACAGGTGGGTTACACTTCCTCAATGAGTGTCTTCAGAGCCTGCAGCGATGATAACAAATTCCTGCATCTTGCATGCAGCAGTATCCTGCAGCCCTGCATCTCATGCTTATAATATCGGTAAGACCTGCAACATGTGCACAATACTGCTGCAAGGCCTGACAAGCTTATTCTGCCTTGCTGCAGGCCCGACTACGACAAATGGGTAGGGCTCCATCACCCACAAGCTCTTAGACTCCCAGTCCTTCATAAGACTCATCAAATGGAGAGCTTGGACCAGCAAGCTGAAATGGGATTTCTAGTGAAAAGAGTGCATGCATAACAGGTGCCCAAGATCGGCAGGAGGTTTGTGAAGCCCGATGACATAGCCTTCATCGACATCACAGAGTATGCGCCACGGTCGCAGACAACCGCTCCCTACCACATGAAGATCCAGTCCATCCTGCCTCTCCTGGGAGACAGGGTGAGCTCCTCACAACAATCAAAATGCTGCAAATTTTATGCCTGTATGCTTTGTAGAATGTATCTGGGCAATCAGACCGCACAGATTTGGTACTCCCCAACAATGTACTCTGTGTTGTATATCAAACAAACATGGTTGTGCATGCATCCATTCACATTTGGCCCCTGAGCAAAGAAGCATGGTACATAAAACAAATTCACGGGAGCACTGTCTCGCACTGCAGAGCCAGTGCTTCTTTGAAATGCTTGATGCCCAATGTTTCTGCTGCTGACATCTTGCAGCAGTTTCACGCAAAGGCAATCAGAAAACGTCTTTATTTCATTTTTGCTGATCTATTCGTATGGGTTGGCCCTGACATGGTGGAAAAGGTGCCAAGATAGGCCGAGCTGGAAGGCTGTCATAGAAACGCTGCTGCGACGCACCTAAGCCAACTGTGGCTTGGATAGGCGTGTAATAATAATAATAATTCATATGAGGCGTCATCCCAGACATGCGTTTGTGCGGCACTCAGGAGCACACTGCAGCTCTATTTTCATCCCAGGATTGAAATTTCTGGTCAGTCTGTCTTATGCATGCACTGGAGTCTTCTAGTTGATAGCCCCAACTGTCTCTAGCATCTCATTATTGAGCCCAATCGGGAGCTTTGACGTCCCCAATAAAAAGGATGCAAGACGCAGCAGCCGCTCTGCAATAATCTTCAAGTGTGCCTGCTATGGCTACAGGTGCACATCCAGCGGGTTGTAGTCATCAGCGAGGTGACCGCGAGCACATGCCGGCACACCATCACGGGTGACGTCAGCGTGCGCGTGCCAGGTGTCGGCCGCATGGTCGAGCGGTATGTCATGGCCAACACCGTCGCTGCCATGAACATGCTTCACACCGTCGTGGACAGGTCAGCGCGCTAGCGCATCTCTTTTTCACCGGCACACGGTCTCAGTTCCAGAGATGTCAACACATTTAGATGTCAATGGCATCTCTCTTTCTCAAGGAGGAAGGATAGTAAGGCAGAGCGAGCACCAGAGATGAAAGGAAAGGTCAAGTAAACACCTATGAACAGCAGCAGCAAGGCCAGCATGCGTGCTCTCGCAGAACAATTCTGCATAAGTCACAATTTTTCCTGCGAAATGGATTGCATGCGGATTGTTATTTAAGGAGCATCCATGCATGACAGCAATCGGACAGCCATATGTGGCATTTTTGGTAATTTTGCATGCTGGACATCTGAAGGATTGTTTATCTATGGCGCCAGGTACCAGAAGGTGCACGAGCAGTTGCCCGAGGAGGTCATTCCTGCAGAGCTGCCTGGCGACCTCAGCATGCTCCTGCAGGTGCGCACTTCTTGCTGCTCTGATATCTTCATTGAAGGTAAAGGTCAGCTGCTCTGGGCGGGTGGGTGGCCGCGGGGCAGAGGCGGCGATGGCACCACATGCATGCAGGCCTTGCAATGGGAGGCCTGCATGCATGTGGTGCCAGGGCAGCAGCTACTAATTCTTGGTTGTGGACCTGAGTCACCCCATTTAGGCGAACCATTCGTGTATCGTGGATGCAGTGAAGCAGGATATGCTTGAGTACTCATTGTCAGCGGGGTCTTCATGAAATCAAGGTGGCCATCTACAGCAGAGATGCACCTGCACAATCAGCTGCACACCCTGCCCTCGTGAAACTGCCTGTTGATAGACAGGGACTTCAGGAGAATATTGTAAGAGCCCCCTGCAGCTTGTCTGCTGATGCACCTTGCCTCTAAGAAGAACCTCGTGTAGTACTACCGATAATAAGAGACCCTGAAGGTGTTCTCACAGAGGGGATTTATATGCATGCAGGGCCCCTATGCATCAGATGAGGAGTCAGAAGCATCTGCACAGACAGCGCTCAATGCTGCTTCAATTGAAGCAGTGGACGAGGCTGAGGTGCTCAGTACAAAAATTGACAAGCATGCTGAGTCACCTGGGCCAGCTGGCAGTGTGCCAGAACAGGCGCCGCCCACCAGAACTCTGGACCGGCAGGGCACCAAGTACTTTGACGCAGGTGAGATCATGGCATGCACAGCCGTATGCATGCGCTCTTGCACTATTGGCTGGTGCATCTGCGTTTCCTCCTGTATTGCTGCACAAGCCCCACAACAAGGATGTTAAATCAGCCACATGGTTTAAGCAGTCTCCATGCATGCACGAACCATTGTTGGAGGCATCTTGAGGATGGTTGACCAGGCATCTGCAGAAATCAGCAGCCACTCTGGACAGCCTTTCACCTTTCACTTGATTGTTGCCGGTCTGCCTCCCTACTACTGTGCAAGTGATTCTTTTTATTGTGCCTGCCTGCCTCCTACTATACTGGTGTTTGTTCCTATGCCCACAGATGAGGCACTTTGGAATGCGGACAAGGATGAAGAAGCCGAGGAGGAAGATCTGGATGTGATGATTGAGGTGCTCATCAGGGACGAGGTACGACACATCTACAGTATTCACCCCAATCACACCATGTACATGGCAGACACTCTTGACACTCCGCCACCACAGAAACTGCATTAATTCAATGCCACATGCTGACCCTGCTGGCGGGGGGCGGTATATATCTGCCGACCACTGTGCCCATGGTCGATTGGGCCTTTCTTGGATCTGGCATGTCCATCAAGGGGTAGCTTTATGGCAGCAACCGTTACCTGCAGCTTATGTGCAGACGCACCTTGCCTCGCCAGTAAGAACACACCTCATTGACGGATATCTCCCACTGATGTAGGAGGGTGAGGAAGAGATTGGAGATGATGATGTCACCAATGGCAAGGGGAATGAGAAGCTGCCAAGGAAGGCTCGTGAGCGCCACGTGCACACCAAGAAGTTTTTCGCGGAGCTGCGCAGTTTGAATCTCAGCAGCCGCCGCCGCCAAGCGCACGCCGAGACCGCGGCTCTGCATGACGGTGCGATTACTCATTGCACCCACATTTATTATGAATTTTATTACGCGTTTCCACTCCTTGAGGACTAGGTACGTCAAGCATCACCTGAATCGCTTTTCAGTCTTCTCGAATCTTGCACTTCCTCAACCAGTCACCCAGAATGACAGTGTGAAATTTTCAAAATCTGCATCCATGTCTGCAGCAAGACCCGCCATTGTTGAGGAGTTCCCTCAGGAGTGAGTTTCTTCTCTAGTTCAATCGTCTAACATGAGTTGTCGGCCCATCCGGCCAGGGGTCTTCTCTGATATATTGTTGACATTAACATGCGCCGATGAGAAGTAAGTCTCCAGCTGGGCAGACCAGCATGTATGGAGGATGCCAACATCGGATGCTTCATTACTCATCAGAATTCGAAGTTGGTGCATGCTGCGATGCGCGTGCACTGCACGCCGTGCAGGCAAGTAAAGACAGTAGATGATGGCATTATTATCGGGGCTGATGTGCAAGCATGGCCCTTTTGAGAGTGCAAAGTCCGGAGCCGCGGACTGCGTCAGAGGCAGCTGTGCAGGATAGTGACTCTTCATAGGGGAAATCAATGACAGGAATGTGACAAATGCAGGTGCACGGCAGGCTTCTGAGGAGGTGACTCGCTGGAACCGTGACAAGGAGCGATGGGACAAATTGTGGCGGGGAGCCAGGGTCCGCTCAGCCCCGATCCCCAAAGCCCTCGCATTATTCGTCTACCCCCTGCGCCTCGACAAGGGTGAGTCCTGTGATGACATATGAAGATACACTTCAGAGAACATTACATAAGTTCTGGTCCCCATGCATCTCTCCCATGCATCATGCTGTCAAACAAATTGGTCCTGGGTTCCTTCCTTGGGACTCAGGTCATACACATCGGACGTGCACTGCAGTGACATGGCATACCCGTCCGCCACATTGCCAAAATCGCAAGTTCTTGTGAACCTCTTGAACGGTAAAAAGTGAGTCACTCAGAGTATACCGCTTGAAGCTGGTGATCAGAAGCGGAAGTGTGTGTCTGCTGCTGTTGTGCAGTGGGGAAGTGCCTAAAGGTGCACCCCGGGGAAGGAGCAGCAGAGGAAGAGGTGAGTGCATCTTCTGAGGAGGAAGCTTCCCCGGGCAAGCAGCGGCTGAGCAGCAGTGGCTCGAAGGAGTACCGCAGGGACTCGGGGATAAGTGAAGGAGAGGCAGCATTCTTGGAGCAGCAGGGGCCTTCGCTGTCCAGGGAGGGTAGCAGGCTGATGGCTCGGCTGCGCCTCAGGAGGGAGTTTAAGAGTCTGGGAAAATAGAACAGGATCGGGGAAATGAAAGAGGGTCTGGGGAAATGGTCAAGGGCGGTGTCTTTTCAGCACATTACATTGCATTATGGACTGTGCATAATGTATCGAGTCCGTGCACCTCGGCAGGTGGTTATTGAATTTAGGGCAGATATCAACATGTGGAGGCCGGTCTGTTCAAAAATTGCATGACAGTATATTTCTCCTTACACGTGTGTACCATAGATTCTTTATACTGCGAAATGTTTATTGCAGCCTGGTAGAAAGCTTCCAGTATTAGCTGTGATGCTGAGCAAAGGCTTGGACAGATGCCAAGAACTGTCCAAGAATTGATGTGTATGAAGTGCATGATGTGTATGAGGCCAACTGGCAGCCAATCAGAGCAGGCCATGTGGACAACGGTAAGCATGCATTGCAGCATGTGCCCTCTGTAATAAAATCTATGATGTCTTCCCTCTTCTCAAAATAATAACTTGCATTATACAAGCCTGGAAGCTGCCGTCAGTTGAGACAATGATATGTGTGGAGGAATCGCGAATCTCGGAGGTTGCATGCAGTCATCACTTTGCTCATATGCCCAGTTCACTATTGATGACATCCATGTTATCTTGACCATTGCAGTCCAATTGAGTGGATGGCTTGTTGCAAAGGTGCAAATCGGGCAGCGCAACTTGCATGCTGCAGCCGCGCAGGCTGGCAATAGCCACATGCATGACCCTAGATCTGCCAGACCTCCCAGTGGGAGTGAGCATGCTTGCAGAATAGTTGCAGAGTAGTCTATTAAAAGACTCTCATCACGGAAGTGCCAGCATCAACATTACATCAATGTCTGGCTCAATGTCAATGGGTACCACAAAGCCTCAAAACTCTGCAGATCTTCAAGAGAATCACATAAATAGAACCCATCGGTTGTCGGCGCTGTGGCAACACAATGCCATCTTGGTGCCACACCAGATGTGCCTTACTGATAGCAGAGAAGTGACCAGCAGAACTGCTATGGACCGTCTTTTACATCTTGATCTTGACACCAACAGCCACGCTGTGTCAACAGCGGAACCGGCTGGAAGTAATTCAAACAACCCTTCGACGATTGGAATCCCTGGACACCATATATACCGCTATTGCTACAGGATTATAAGGGTCGTTTGTGCCTTGAACGCTGCCGCACTGCAAAGCCACACTCACTGCTGCAGCTTGTCAAAACTGCTTTTGGCCCCTGCGCAAATGCAAAACCCCCGTTTTAATTCTTTGGTGCCTCAGAGATAACACCAGAAGATTCTGCTGGGAGTTGCAGGCACCACGTAAGCTCTGCCTTTTGAACAAGTAATGCAATTTTCACACCCACCTCCGCTTCGACAGAGACTTAACGAAGCAGCTTGTGGTAGGGTAAGCTTTTGCACAGCAATCTCAATGATGTCAACTAGATGAGGACTTCCTAGCAGATCGCATGCCATCAGCAAAACAATGGTGGACATTACCCCAACTCAGGCGACCACACTGCAGTCCGTGCTGCGAGAACAGCACGTGCCTCACCAGAAACTCAAGCACTCATTAAGCCGAGAACCTGCGCCTGAAGAAGCACGCAGGCAGTCTGATCCTAAGTCTGATCAGGCGCATGAGCACCACCTAATCTGGCACTTAACCATGTGCAGATGCAGCGCCTGATTGAGTAATTTGTCTAATCAGGAGGTACCCGGTTTTAGGAAGTATTTTACGCGCGCACCCTCGGTGAACGCGGGGGCGAGCGCCGCTTGAACTGCATCCTTGTCAGCAGAAATGGCGGCAACATCAAGGTTGCCGCTTGTGACTCCGTGCACAACGTCTGTGTTAAGTTTCTGCAGGGCGGCCTTGGCCTTGTCCGGGAAGGGGATTAGCCCGACCGGCAGATTCGCTATCGCCAGAGAGAGCGCCTCGAAATCGCCCTTTAGCTTTGTAGCGAAGCTTGTCTGCACAGTTGCAGTCACACGTAATTGAGCCTCCGGACAGGAGTATATGATCAGAACGTTTCTTGATGTAGGAATTAGACCCACAGGAACAAGTAGAATCACAGTACTTATTGTTGATCATGGAATTATATGATTGTTTGGTTCCTCAGCCTTTGTTTTGGTGTGCCCAAAACTGGAACCCAACCCGTGCACAAACAAGGAGCTGCTTGTAAGGTTGCCATGCAAATCCGGGCATGCATAGCTCGGTTGCAACTCTCGCCAGTGCAAACAAATTGGAAAGCTCTCGCCGTGTATAAAGATGACAGGTGACTCACTCGTTCGTCAGCCGCCAGAGACACCGCGTGGCCTGAGGCGGCCAGGTCAGCGCCCAGCTGTATCGACGACGAAACCAGCTTGCCTATCGCATTTGATTCCTCCATGGAAGTTGCATTGGGCCTGCGTACAGGTCATTCCAGTCTCACCAGGCCCTTGCATTTGCGATTTCTTTTCCTACTACACATTTTCCAGCCAAGAGGCAAGATTTGTCTGCAGACAAGCTGAAGGTAAACGCCCCCACAAATCCTGCCACTTGATGGACTCGTTATATCTAAGCAAGACCCAAATTGGACTATGCCAAGCCTGCATTTGTCCATTGGACCGCAGTTGCCGGGCGCATGCTCTGGATGTCCAAGGCTGTGAAGCGGCTAGCATGACGCCTTTCAAGGCAAAGCAAGTAGACACCATTGTACTTTTACTAACTTCCTTGGAAGGGCCTGCAACAGAGACCACAAGACTGCTATCCCCTTCAGTGTGCCGGCTTGCCAAGGCAAATTCACGAACGGCAAATTCACTGCACAGTTTGGTCCTCTACAGAGTGCGGGCGAGTCATTGCAAATCCATGCAGAGAGTCTTCACTGCACAGTCCTGTCCTGTTGAGTGTGGCAGCCAGTAGCCGCGTCCTCTCAGCAGATCAACGCTCGTGCTGATCAAATGCTGCTTCAACTTGAGAGAACTAACCTGCTTGGCAGGGCGATGATGGGTAGATCAGTGCCGTTCCCACCCACGGAGCCAGTGGCAGCCGACACCGCCGAGCTGGCAGCTGCCTGGAAGCTGCGCACGGCCGACGCGGCAGCCGACGCATTTGCAGCCGCCAGCGATGCATTCAGTGAGAACGGCTGCTGCTGCGCCGCAGCAGCCGGCTCCGGAGCATTCGCTGGGGTACCATACGCCTCACTCTGCTCCCCGCAGAACACAGAATTCAATGCTAGAAAGGGTAAATGTTCAAGACCCTAACTCCCGGAATATAAAGCCTATTTTTAAACCTGATTTGGAAAGCTGCCGATCAGCCTTATCCAATGGAGCACGCATTTGGATGCCTAAGACCCAGGGACTTGACTCCATAATCAGCTATTCTACGATCCCTGCAAATTCTTGATATTTCTTCACAGGTTTCCTGCACTGCTAGGGGTGCGGGGATTACACTGAGCACTGGTTTGGATTGGCACCTGTGCGGCGGGCCCAGGGGCGGGCGCAGGCGTTGATAATTCGGCGGCCGGCCCAAGGAACGCAGCTGCAGACAGGGCCGGGGCCGGGGCGGCCGCGGCAAGAGTTGCGAGGAAGTCGGCGACCTCCGGCGCTGGTGCTGATGCGAGCACGGCGCTGACGGCATCAGCTGCCGCCTCCGGGGAAGCTGCCGCCGCCGCCGGCTCCAAGCCTAGCCGTGCATGAAAGAGAATGAGTTGTGCATAACAACATTTGGTGCAGAGTGCTGTTGAGAGGTGTACACAGAGGCTTGTTGGCAGCTTGTGTTTTAACTGTAATCTTTCTGTTGGGTATGATCAAAGTGGTTCCATGTGCTTTTTCATGCAGTACAAACCAGTATATGGTACAGGTTAAGTACCGGTGTACATCATAAAGTGTAGCTGTTTGACATGGGCCACCATACTTGAATTGGCCGTCTGGAGTACTGAGGATCTTGGGAGGCTCACCCGCTAAGAGGGCTGCTGTCACATTGCTGCCTGATGTTACATTGCTGCTTGCTGTCAAATTGCTCGCTGCTGTCAGATTGCCTCCTGCTGTTAAATTGCTCGGTACAACGGTCCCTGGTAGCAGAGGTAAAGGTGGCAGCCTAGGCTGTGGTGGTTGCAGCCAAGGGCCTGGTGTAGAGATGTTCGCTGCAGTTATAATTCTGGAAGATAGATCCTGGATGGCTTGGGATTGGTTGGCTGCTGGTGCCTGCATCCCAGGAACAGCAACTCAGACAATGCTGCCCATATTCACTTGTGAAAGGCTGGGCTAATTATGCCCAGCTCTGCATCAATGTAGTGAGGAGATATTGACAGTAACACACGGGAAAGTAAAGACAGACCAACCAATATTTGAGTGCATATCAGTTCCTTGTCAGGCAAGAAGAGAGGCGAATGAAGTAGAGCTACTTACGCTGGTGCTATCTGACGCATGCACACTGACGGTTGACAGAAAGGCCCACCAAAAGAACCTCGCCCAAGACGACATCCGCAACATCTTGTTCTATTTCCACAGCAGCATGCCTGACCCGTTCAAAAGATCTCTTCAGCGAAGGCAAGCTTGAAGCAGTAATGATAATACAAGCTTGTAACGATAATCACAAAGCTTTTCCAGGCAAAGCATGCTCTATGAGCTATTGGGCTCCCATCGAATCCTACCAATGCATTAGTCAGGATAACAGGGTGAGCAGCATCTAACAGCCCAGGAACTCTGTCAAGCAGTCAGAGATCTCAAATTAATAAATTCTGGAACGACAATCTTGTACTCATGGATTACGAAAGCCTCTTAGCTGTTAGTTGTTAGTTTGTTTTTCTTATCTGTGGCGCAATTCTCTCAATAGAAACAAGATGAAAATGTCTGCAATTACTTCGCGATTGATGAGGACAATTTTTCCAGGCGCACAGATGTCTCTTTCGCCTTTCAGAAGCATTCAAGCTGTTGCATTTGTCATGCTTGTATTTGAGCTGGAGCATGTAGCCAAATCAGGACCTGTGCAGCTATCCCAAAATACATTCTGATCCCGAGGCTGAATGGGGGACTGAAATTGCCTGATGTTCTGCTCTGTATCAAAGAGCGATTACTGCTAGCATCGAAGAGCGGTGTCCTGGCATCAGAGGTATAGAAACGCTTTCTGAGACGGTTGTTCCGCTCATTTGTTTCCCTCCTACCTGAACAGTTCGTGTCAAAGCAAAAAGCAATGGTACTACAGGAGGCATCATTGGGTGAATATCCAATCTACTATGGAGGTCCAAGCGACCGTCCAGCTGTCATTGTTATCCAGGTACTGTTTTGGCAGGCGATCGGCATGTGGTCTGGCTGATGGGCCTTACAAGAGACTTCATGATCGTTTGCACTCTGCAATGATTTGGACAGCTTGCTTAACATCCTTTCTGCGCTCTTAAATGTAAGTTTTGATGGGCTCGATTTGCATGTCTCGCAGGAATGGTGGGGTGAGTCACTAGAGCCAGCTATGCTGCAACATTTGTTTTGCAGGCTTTTTTGCAGCCTGGATGCCTGCTGATTTAGTAAAAACTTCTGTTAATCAATTCTTTGTGTGCAGGAGTGACCCCTGAGGTGAAAGAGCAGGCAGAACTCATCAGCCAGAAGGGCAACTACAGGGTGCTTGTGCCAGACCTGTACAAGGGCAAAATCGGCGTCAATGCTGAAGAAGCAAAGCACGTAAGATCTCCTCCTCTGATCACGATTTCTTGAACTGCCAGCGTCCCATGCATCCAGTACATGTGCATAAAACATAGTACTTTTCAAGCATGCAACCAGGGCAGGGTGAAATTCAATCTCATAACGCAGAGCAGTATGGCTTCTGTCAATGTAAGCAGTGCAGGGTGCTATAACGAGCTATCATTCTACAGCAATCATCACGGGTCTTGAGTGAATGTTGGCCTGCTGGGTGCAGCTGGCGTCTGAATTAGACTACGGATCAGCCATTGAGGGCTTGAAGCAGTCTGCTGAATGGCTGCGCGCCAATGGAGCCTCCAAGGTGTGCTGCCCTGTCTCTTCTGTCCTTCACAGATGGTCACTATTGCACACGAGTGAGTCCATGATCTGCTGTTCGAATTGTAAGGTCAACAGTTGCTTTAGCGCCCCTCAGCCTATGCAACAAGGCTCAGGGTTGCTCCAGGCCTGCATCACAAAAGGCATGCAGTGTGTACTTATAGTTCTTGAGAAGTAGCTGACTGGGCAACGAGATTGCGCTGATTGCTCTATTTTTACCTGTGATATTTTGCATGCATGCGCTAGGTTGGGGTGACTGGATTCTGCCAGGGAGGCTCCCTCGCCCTGCTGGCGGCTGAGTATGCTGGCGTGGACACAGCTGCACCTTTCTATGGCATTCCCAACAGCTACCCCAGCCATGTGCGCCCACCATCTCTCATTATCAGAATTTGACAGGGCCTCACCAGGATTCCTGTGTCGCCCAGAGATATTTTTGACGTCTCTGGGCAATCCCAGGGGATTCAGACCTGCCCAATGTGATGGCAGTCAATGTGGCAAAAAAGTCTGGGCGGACCAGAACCCCATCGCAGACCCCAGAACCTTGACCACAACTCAGAAGAGATCTCCCTGAGAAGTCAAACCCTGGGAAATGAAACCCAAATCATAATCAACAGCCAAGGTACTTGAATTAGTAGGGCGAGGATTCTCAGAGACTGTATTGCAGCCCCTTGTCATGTCGTACAGATCTGGTACCAAGGCAGAGTCCGGCGGTGGGTTCTGACGTGTAGTGATATGGGCTACTGAGGGGTGAGAGGCAGCTGCGGTATCAATGAGGATGGGATCTTGGTTCTACGACTCGTACTGTGTCACTGGTCGATTGTAATCACTACAATTTCCTGACATTACTAATGTGTGCTGCGCAGCCCGAGAAGATCAAGGTGCCTGTGCAAGCGCATGTGGGTGACCAGGACAAGTTCTTCCCAGAGGAGGTATGCACTAATCAATCAAAATCATCTTCAATTCAGTCAACTTGCATGGGATGATCCACATCAACAAGACCTGCACTGTGTGACTGGCTGATTTGAGGTATCACTATTATCACATGCTTTTCCTGCCAAGAGGCGAGGTGCCTCTGCAGACTAGCTGCATAAGGCTGCCAAAGCTCTACCCTCTGTTGGGCTGCCAGACCCAACCAGGACCCAACCAAATGTGGGCGCGGTGCTCAGTGTTTATATTGGCCCCCGCCATTTGGGCCATCAGGCTGATTTGGGGAGCAAATTACACAGTGCGGAAGGAAACAGGGTAGATCAGTGGGTACACACCGATGTTTCACTCTGATGGTTGCTATGCAGGACGTGAGGAAGTTTGTGGACGAGATAAAGGCGGCAGGTGGAGATGCGGTGTTGTATGTCTACCCGGGAGAGGGCCACGCCTTCATGAACGCACAAAGTGACAGCATCGAGCGCATGAAGAGTGAGTCACAAAGACTCCTTCTTTTCAAGCTGTACTCATTGCCCGATTGATGACTTTTCTTCCACTGCTCCTACCAGGGGATGTAATTCTAGAGCAATTTCTGGGTGTTCTTTAGTGTTTATCCTCTGCTCCCACATGTCTGTACATAGCAGAATTGGTGTAATGTTTCCAGTGTGCTTCAGCCCTTGTGTCTAGACCTGCTGTCAGATCTGTTGGCAGTGCCCCTTAATCTCATTGTGATATCGATGTCTCTGCTGGACGCATGCCAATGAGGTGACTGCCAATGAGGTTGCGAATTGTGGACGGCTTGTGGGAGATGGCTTGTGGCACATTTTTTGATCCCCTGGCTGAGAGGGTGCGTGTGTTGTGTGCAGCTGCAGGCATTCCTGTGGGCAAGAGGGAGACCCAGGAGCTGGCCTGGTCCAGGCTCATGGACTTCTTCAAAAAACACTTGGGCTGATTCAGATTAATTGGGGGTAGAGGTTGCTGTTCAAGTCTGCTGTTCAGAGATAATACTGCAGTTATTGCCACTTGTGGTACGCCAATACATCAACTTTCGGATGTAGTACTGCAGTAAGTGCCATCGGCCATGATGTGCAACATGCCCAGTGGTGCTTACTTTGATTGAGACGCAGGTGCATGCGCATTACAGAGATGAGCAGAGTGCAGTGAACATGTAAGCCTTTCAAGGTGAAGCTTGTCGCAAATCAAAATTGCCAGCTGGACGCTCTGGCACACATCATGTGACACATGCGCTGCAACTCGCACTCATTGAACGAAACCAAGGTCTTCAAGTCTTAAAGACAAGAATCCTGCGTTCGAATGCAAGGTCTTCGACTTGGTGCACATGGCAATGCATGCGCGGTGCACACTGCAAACGTGCACATGAAGGAAGGAAGGAAATTACACATCAACTCCAGCCGCCCAGGGCTGATTGGATGTACTGACAGCATCCAAGTGATCAAAACAATCCATGACAAAGTGTGCAACACTGACAATATCCAACTGCCACATGAACTGTTGCATGGTCTGAATGGCGGTAGCAAACAAAGCAGGATATTGGTCCCGAATGGACTGCACAGCAGGGCACTCAAAAACCAGATGGCGCTCATCCCCAAGCACGTGCTGGTCACAATGGAAGCAATATCTCTGAGCCCGAGCAACCCTTGCCCAGCGGCCTGAGACATTGGGCAGGCTGTGACACCCCATCCTAAATTTGAGAAACACACGCATGCAACGAGCACTGATGGGCATGATTACGGAGACCTTTAGCTTGTAGAGCTGGTGCCTAGTACGGGCTTTTGGGACTGGGTACACGTGACTGCAAAGTGCGACTGGCGGGTATGAGTAATGTCGGCCCAGTCGCCACCTGCCCAGGTGCTGCTGATGATAATCTGCTGGGGGTGTTTATATATACAGTCATGCCCACTGCATTTAGGGCAGTCAGTCGACGCTATCGGATAAAGTCTGCAGAAATCGACTCTCGACGTGTGACGGATAGAGGTAGCTTTACACGAGTTATATTGACAGCTTCAATTGCCTGGAAGTTGATTGTTGCTCCAAAAATGAAGGCGACGGCGGTGATTGTGTTGATCGCACTCTGCACCCTGGCAGTCGCCCAAGGCGCAGCCAGCAACGCTGTTCAGGTGTGAGCAACATATTTGTGCAACGATCTTAATCTTATTGACCTCAAGAGAGAGCTTCAAGTCATATCCAATGCCGTTTTGCAGAAGTGCTGACCTGCCAGCCGATGCCGGCATGTCACACGGTGTTGCACGTCAAGTACAGCGATGAATTATCAGTCGGGAACCGAAGACATGACACCTGGTTGCAAAGTATGGTTATACACAGAATTTTAGGATGTCTTGAATTTGACAAATTTGGTGGCGTGGCTGGCATAACTTATTTTGGGGTTGATCCAGTCGTCGACACTGAGCCTCGCAGCCATCGGCAGGTCTTGCTATTTCTAAGCGGCAGGCTCAATCGATCTTGAGATTTTTTGCATTGTTGCTGGACTACAAGTGGTTGATTGCGTAAAAGGCGGCCGGCCGTCCGCGGACGTCGACTCCTCGATCTAGGGAAAAAACCAAGGAACGCTTGCAATACAAACGTCAAAGTCGCCCACCACCTCCAAGCCGAGTTGGAAACGCATGTGAGGCCATGAATAAGGGCATGCGGTACTGAATTGTCTTACTGATCCTGGACGATGTTTCACACCTCTGCCGACCATTCCTTCAAGGCCGACGATGTCAGCAAGCCCCACAGCTGTGCTGCATTGCAGACAAAGGCCAAGTCGATCACATTGAAAATTTCAAGCCAATCCCTTTGGATGGCCTTTGAGAATACTTACCGGTCGCAAGCTCATAAGAATGTGTATGCGCACAGGGCACTGGCGGCTTCACAGGCCGCAAGATGCTGCAGACTTCTACTGCGCAAGCTCCGGCTACATCTCAGAGCAGTTCATCCCCGTCAGGCCCCATCACCCAGCAGCAGATCCAAGACCAGGTATTGTTAATTCTCTGCTGCGTGATTTGTCCCTAAGGGTGCTCACATGCTCAGAGCTCACCTCAAGTTGTTTTAATTGGCCGGTCCGGGCACCGCTGCAAAGTTTGTTAATTCATGCTCTCAAAGCATCCCCTATCAGCGTGCTACCTCATGAAATACAGGCTCTCTGTTGGATCAGTACATCTTTCCACTGAATCAGCGCCGGCTATTGTTTGATACTATGCTGGCAAGGTAGTGGATTGAATGTTGCCAGTATTTGGATGCTTCACACATACCCGATGAGGGGCAGACTTTGCAGTCAATTGCTAGAACATGCAACACACAAAGCATTGCCCTGGAACGAAATTGCTCCAGCTTCATCGGTTTTAATTGTGCATCGTTTACAGGTGAACCAGGACCGCCAGACTGGTGAGCAGCTGCAGGAGCAGAACGAGGCCAAGCAGTACTCTGCGCAAGCCGCCGGTGCCCCTGCCTCTGAGGTTGCCAAAATGGTTGATGAGGTGTGCACTACTAAGCCACTCCGATGGCCTGTGATTGTGCACTCTCGCAGCAAAATTTGCACTAGCTGAAGTCCCCGTCAATTCCTCTGCAGTGCACAATTTTCATTGTGCCCTTGCCCAAACCTTTGCCTGTAGCAGGGGAGTCTGCTTTCGCATACGAGGCTGATTTTGCACGAGTCTGATTTTGCATGAGGATGATTATTATCTGCATGTGCCATGGCTGGATGATATGAGGAATGTATGCACCAACGCTGCAACCTGTGTTTGAATGTATCAATTTTCAGATTTTCCCCGGCTGGCGGGGGGTGGCACAAATACTGAGCACCCGTGCCCACAGTTGATAGGGTCTTGCTTGGATCTGGCGAGTCCAACAAGGGTTAGAATTGTGACAGCCTCTAACTGCAGCGTGTCTGCAGGACGTACCTTGCCTTGTGGCAGGAAAAGCTTGTACTAATACAATAATAATTCTTTGATGCAAGGTTGACTCTTAATTGACTAGCCCTCCTATATATTTGAGACTGACACAAGGGTGGTTGATGGGTTTCCAGGGACGCAACCAGCAGGAGCAGGCTCAGGAGCAGCGTGAGGCAAATGAGTACCAGATGCAGCAGCAGTACAGGGACCAGCAGAGCAGCAGCTCTTCCACTGCAAACTCGCCCGCACAGGGCTAGATTGTTTGCATGCGTAGCCGCTGCCAGCTGACGGTTCAGTTGGTCAGCCTGACTCTGCAAACGCGCCCGCACATGGTCGGAGTGTTTATATGTAGAGTGTAGAATGCTCAGCTGCCTCCTCAGCATGTCAGCCATGAAAGTAGGTCCTCTTACTGAACTCACTGCGATCTGTATGTTGGCTGAGACTGGAATTCAGGGGAGTGAGTCATTCAGGGCATGAGACAAGGATGTGATGAAGGGGGTTTGCGCATAGTTGCGCTCCCATGCTGCAGCATTGATTGTGCACATTGCACTGCGAGCAAGCTGTATTCGTGTTCTGGAGGTGCAGGCGTGGTGAGTACTGTGTAGCGGGGTTTTAAACAAAGACGATGGCCATGCTTACAGACGTTGTCCAGTGCATATTGATTGGGCCTCCGTGGGTTGGGAGACATTGCATTGAATGTCTTCTGAAAGTGGAGGACACTGATACTCCGGTGGACATCATGTAAACGGCAACTGCATGCACACATCGTTCAGTCATAATTCTGTAGGGGGTCACCTGCAGGCTTGAGTGACAAGCAATTTAGGAAGGCACAACGTATTAGCTGAGTGATGTCTTGCCAGCATGCCATGCATGTGGCATGCGCTTGCACGTCAGCTTTAAGCTTGTTGACCAGTTCAAGTATCTTAAGCCGTCATGATTTGCACCACAGACATGCATGGGTTTAAGGACACGCTTGCCCATCTCATGCATGTAACACTGTGCCCACCTAGGAAGGAAGGAAATTGCACATCAACTTTAGCCGCCCAGGGCTGATTGGATACACCTATGGCATGGCGAACAGAGAGAATGCATGGATGGGTGGGTTGCCGGGTACATTCACAGGGTAGCTACATTTGGCTCCCTGCGAAGTGCACATCCCAACGTTCACAGGATGAAACTGAAGCAAGTTGTTGTTAAACACGTTGTCGCTATTGCTTAATAAGTCGAGTTCATATAAGTTGCTCGCTGGACACTTCTTACATGGGTGAATTGTTGACATGCTGATGCTGCAATACGTTTTAGAGAGACACCCCCATTGTTTCGTGCAACATTTGCTATACATTGCAGACATTTGTTGACTTTGTGAATGGTATATCTCTCGTCTTATCGCGATTTGTTGGACAGTTGTGATCGAGTTCAATGCCCATCAGTGACAGGTGATACATAATGGCAGATAATTCTCGACAAGAAACTGAATAAATACCGAAACTTATGCACAGTTTGTTCGGAAGTAATTGCAACATCCAGAGACAGATATGTACACGAAGGAAACTGCCATGCTGGCTCAGAGCGGTGACCCCTTCTGTGCTGGTGTGCCAGGGCTCAGTAGATGATAGAATGAGCGATCAGAATTCCTCGGCACAGAAGCGCACAGAGCTACGACGCGCCCTCGTCGACCTGACTGACAGAGGCCTGACAGCTGCAGCAAAATGGGCTGGCGAGCAGCTGGCAGGTGACCATTAGTCCTCTGAAGTAGTGTGGTTCACAAGCTGGTGGACTTCATCAATCCTCAATCGACAAAGTGGATTAGCAACCTGCCTTTACATGCCCGATATGTTGTGTCCTGGCCTGTGAGGAAGGAGCAGGGTGAAGAAGAGCAGGCGTGAGCGGCATTAATGGCCTCTTATTGAGCAAGAAATCCACTGGCAGCACAGCAGAATATTCAAACTGGTGCTGCTCTCACAGCATTCATTTTTGTGGGTATGGCAGGCCTGCCAGAGCCAGATGGGAAGCACCCGCCTGCACGCAGCGCCAGGCAGAGCCGAGCAGGCTCCAGCGGAGCAGCATCACACCATGCAGATGGAGATGACGATGCCTACCACTTCGCCAAGTCACTCTTTGACATGAAGGTGAACATGCTGCACTGTGCAGTCCTTCTCAAGGAGCTGCTACTTATGGCCCTGGTTCTTTTGCCACAGCTTCTCAAGGCCCTACTTTCCGGTCAAGCTCAGCCTTGCTTGCAGAGCTGGATACTCACAGATACAGTGCATGAAGAAAGGAGGCGACCATTTTCATTGTATCAGCTCTTTGTGAAAAGAACCGGGCTAAGTGACCATATGGCAAGAGCACAGCTGAAAGAGCATGCTTGCGTTTCAGCGGCCAGATTATATCTGATTTAAGGTGAAATAGTCACCATCTTATCGGAGTGAGATATGGCTGCAGGAGTATAGAAGGGCTGCGCATGTGCTGAAGGGGGCGAACGGGCCGAGGGCGGTCTTTCTGAGGGGCTACTCCACCTATCTGGCAGGGGAGAAGCGCAAGGAAGAAGAGCGGATCGAGTCTGCCGGGCTGCTTGGCAAGGAAGGCGCAGCTAATAAGGTGCATTGAGGGACTGACTCCTTCAGACAATTGGACTACGCTGCATATACAGTAACCATGAAGGCACCGGAATCTGAGATTTCCCTCACAATACATGCACGCTGCACCGCAAGGAGTGCAGCGAGGCTTCATTTGCATGCCAACATGATGGCAGGTAACCACATCTCTGCCAGTCAACAAGGGACTGATTAGATTATCAGCCCGACTCGACGTGTCTGTCCCAGTGGAGAGAAACAGCTGCTTTGCTTGGACACAGCTGTTCTCTGGAGGGATTCACTGGGTGCGGCACCGGTGGAAAAACGGTGTTGGCAAGAGTGTGCGGTGGGTGCTCAAGAAAATACTGATTGATCCAGGAGCTGGAGTTGCTTGAGAGCGAGCTGCAGGGTGCCACCCGGGACCTTCAGACCGCCGACCCCTTCCTGCTCTACCTGTACGGCCTCGTGCTCAGCGATAGGTGATCTCACTCCTTCCCAAGTTCTCCAAACACTCGCTGCAATCGGAAAAGACCGCATGGACTTTGCACGAGGCGCAGCACAGCAAAGCGCACCCCTGGTAATGGCATAGGACACCAGCAGCAAACCCACAACCTGCATCTCATTATCGCAATGTGAGTCTGCCACAGCAGGGGTATTTCGGGGGAGAGGACTAACCAATACGTAGACGGATGACTGCAATAGGATGAATAAAACTTGCAAAGGAAGGGAGTTGTAAGATCCAATCATAAGCCCGCCTGTCCACAGGCTGGAAGCTCAAGGTTTCGAATTCATGCCAAAGAAGGGATACTAGTTCAATAAGCCACGAGTGAAGTGCCCTAGAAAGCCATGCCAAATGTTACAATATAATCACTCTCTGCCCTCCTGCAGGGAGCGGCGGGCCGAGGCTCGGGAGGCGCTGCTACGAAGCGTGCATGGGTACCCATGCAACTGGTCGGCCTGGCAAGCGCTGGCGGCTGCGGCCGCACCGGGGCAAGAACTCACACCGGATGCGGACGCTTCGATGCCGCGGCACTGGACTCGCGAGTTTCACCTCGTCCACATCTGCCTCGAGACCCAGGAGAACGACGAAGCCCTCGGCCGCCTGCAGGCGCGCCCCCGCCATTCAAATAAATAATCTATTCAAATTTGAATTCTACAGTCGCATTTGTCATGATCACAGGGGTGTTTGAAAGACAAAGAAGAATGACGAGGCCTTCGGCCGCCTGCAGGTGCGCCCTGGCGTTTGAAGTTGTGTATCAATTCGAGTTCACAGTTGTGTGCATTGGAATCACGGGGGCGCCTGGAAGAGGTATGACGCTCAGGTGGCGCTCGATCGCTTGCAGACGATGTCAATTGAATTTTTAATGCTGGTCTGGGCGGCTCCGTCTGCATGAAGATGCAGGATGGCTGCGTGAAGCCTTGCCAACCCATGCTTGCACCGTGTGTCGTCAAAAGGATCCCCCTGTAAACTAGAACGCTCTGCAGACTGAAAACTCTGCATGTAGCTCTTGCAGGGCAGATGGTATCTTGCTACATCTCTTCATGTGTTGGCAAGCATACACGCAGCCTTATAAGCTTCGATGCTATGCTAGATTACACATTATTGCTCCTTTTCGGCGCCTGAGATGAGCTGTGCATGCGCGCTGATCGCAGAGCCTGTTGTGCAAGGGAGCAACTTAGCGCGCTCATCAGGGAGTGAGAAAAGGGTGAAAGATTGGACCAGGGGGAACAGAATTGTGATCCAGCATTGCATCTATCCGTCAAGAACAGGCTAGAGGTGTGCTGTGCTGTCATGTGTCGCAGAGCCTGGCGGCGCAATTCCCCGGCAGCGAGTGGGTGACTAATGCCACTGCGACGGCGCAGTACAACCTGCGCAACTTTGACGAGGCCCAGGAGCTGTTCGAGGACCTGCTCGAGCGCGATCCCCACCGCATCGAGGTGTGCGCTGCCCTCTGTTTTGAGTTTGACTTTCACTATTATCGAGTTCGTACTGAGTTGCACAATCTCAGGAGCACACTGCCAGCCTGCAAGCTTTGCTGGATGTTGCGCATGGCTGTGCTGAGGAGTGCGCCTGTATCAAGTGTCAACCACTTGTCTGGTGACATAATGGGAGCCACTTCATGCTTTTTGATACATTTACAAGAGCATTTGAGATGGTCAAGTAAGGCCGTATGAGGAGTGCCTTACTTGCCCATCTCAAACTGTTCTTGTAATTGTATCAGTGCCTTTGCATGTGCAGAGCTGTGTCTAGGTAAGTACAATGCTGTGACTCAGGATGCCATGCCCATGTCTTCAAGTGAAAGGGCAAGATCTACTGCGGTCAAAGTTCCAGAGCAGAAGAGAGTGTCGCGCAGATGCGCATGAAAGGGGCTTTGGGAGTTCACGATCTGGACGCACCATATCTGCTGCGCTGCATGTAGTTTCATTCGAGCCTACTTAGCTTCTGAGCACATTTTCCTGCATGTTGCCAGGGCATGGACGTATACAGCAACATCTTGTACGTGAAAGAGGCCTTTGCAGCGCTGAGTCACCTGGCGCACAGGGTATCCATGGCCGACAAGTACCGCCCCGAGAGCTGCTGCATCGTCGGCAACTACTACTCCCTCAAGGGACAGCACGAAAAGGTGTGTCTTTTCTCTCTGTCTTCTCTCTTCTGTGCTTCTATCTTTCAGAGGCTCATGCCCTCTTACTGCAGATTACCGCGCCCAGGCACCGGGGTGAATGCGTGTTTTCGCCACCATGTGGCCATTATCATTTGTGCATGCTGCCCAAGTCATTTTCTATCACGATTGAGATCCCTGATACACCTGACATACCAAATGTAGGACCGAAGGGCTTGGATTACCGTGTTACTTTGCTGCTACTGCACTTACCGCGTGTTACATGTGGCCACAAAGCATCCTGTCAAATATTTTTTTTGTGCGAGGGAAGGCGGTGCAGTACTTCCGGCGTGCGCTGAAACTGAACCGGAACTACCTGTCGGCCTGGACGCTCATGGGCCACGAGTACGTGGAAATGAAAAATCCGCCCGCCGCCATAGGTACCTCATCTCCCCTGTCGATTTTCTTCAAGCTTCCCCCGGTGTCTGGACCCCTCTGCAAACCTGCTGCGTACACAGGCCGTGGATCAATGGCTCAATGGTGAATCTTTGGTTCAGAAAGGAACTGGCCGTGCAGCATTGGCAGATTGTGGTCTCAAGCACCAGCACTGAATTCAGAGGCCATGCCCATAAACCCTGCGGTTGCCGGTCTTGTGCCCACTTGCAACTCTTCTTCAGAGGGCCAGAGACTCCCAGCAAGTGCTCTCCACCTGCCAAAGTGTGCCTCGCGTGAAATCACGCATCTTTGAATCATAATGTGTGCGGGTGTGCGCAGAGGCATACAGGCGGGCAGTGGATTTGAATCCTCGGGACTACCGCGCATGGTACGGGCTGGGGCAGACGTACGAGCTGCTGCACATGCCATTCTACGCCCTCAACTACTTCCGTCGAGCCACTCAGGTGCGCTGTGCTGTATGGCCCTACTGTGCTCAGGGGTATACAAGGAGAAAAGCACCTCACTTATGTCCCCCTGTTCAGTCCGCGGTGGGACAACAAAGAGAAGGGACCGTCCTTACTCCCCTGCCTGCTGTGCGATTCAAACCCCTGCTCTGCGAATAAAGCAGCCTCCTGAGTGGATATCGAAATTCGACTAATCGAACATAATGTAGCTGCCCCATGCATGCCACTGTAAAGACTGTCCTCTGCTTTTCCTGTGCGCCGCCCCAGGTGAATATGCTTTGAGCTTGGATTCCTTCACATTTGTCCTGCGGGGCATGGCTTTGTCTCAATGCTCAATGACCAGAGGCTTGCTGATGCCATGCCTCTAAGCACAAGCTGTTTCAGTGGAAGTCTCAAGAGGTCTTTATCATCACTCTTACCGCCTGAGAGGCTGACGCACCTTGCCTGTGGCAGGATCAGCATGTGATGGCCATACTTGCACCTGACGAAGCTCTGGTGCACCTGCAATTTTCCTGTATTAATTTTAGCCGTCAACACAAAGAGGTGAGGCTGACGGGGCTCGTCTGTGCCTGCAGCTGCGCCCTCACGATGCGCGGATGTGGATAGCGATGGGCCAGTGCTACGAGCACGAGCAGCTCAGCATGGCGCCCGCCGCAATCCGCTGCTACCACCGCGCCCACGATTCCGGAGACCGCGAAGGTCTTTCTTTGGCCCCTCCTCATAATTCCTCTGGCGCTGGGGGGTAGATATAGTACTTCCTGGCTGAGGTCACACGAGGGTTGTCCGCATGATTGCGCTTGCTGTATGGGACCACCGATGTAACGACTCCGGCGGCCGCAAAGGTTCTTTTTTCGCACCCTCCTGAAGTACCATAATTCCCTTGCGACCGGTGTCACACGAGGGTTTTTGTGTGAGTGTGCTTGTGTGCAGTGCTCTTCAGTACCATCGGTGTCACGACTCCGGCGATTGCGAAGGTTGTGCCCCCACCTGAGGGAAACAGTACAGCTTACAATAGCAAGGCCAACACCATCTGCAGCCAGTGGGTTGCTGCCAGCACAATCGCCCAGATATCCTATGCATGTCAATGCGATTGGCGAGTCAGGGACAGGCAAAGCAGGGCTGAGAAGCAAGGCAGAACTGCAGTTTAGCGTTTCCACTTGTGTGCTGCTGAGCACAGGAAAAGCGCTGCACAAGCTGGCGCAATGCTACCTAAAATATTAGGAAGAACAGCATAGATACCCCTGATATGACCGGGGAGATGGGTGTAGCTGAGGGTATGTGTTTGGGCTCTGCCGTGCACAGGCATTTCTTTGCAGGGCTTTGTCGCCGCATACGTCCCGATAGGCAGCCTGAAGATCTCACCAAACTCAGAGCCCTCCTCATGACTTTGTGGCCCCTGCTGCGCGCATTTATGGCGCTGTGACCTCGGTGCAGTTGAGGATGCACATATTTGACCAGGGTTTCGTTGTCTGAAACCCTTTCTCACCCTGAGCATGGGGTTATAATGCGCGCAGGCATAGCGCTGCACAAGTTGGCGCGGTGCTACGAGCGGGGCAAGGACCTGGACGCGGCTGCTCGGTGCTACGAGGCGAATCTGGCGCGCATCGACGCTGAGCAGCTGCAGGGACAGGACGCGCCCGACGCCCTCCTCTTCCTCGCAACCTACAAAAAGGTGAGCTGTCTGAAGGGGTGTAAAATTTATTTTTGGGGGGAGTTCAAGGGTTGCATAAGCAGGGGCTGTCAGCTGGGAGCCACCTACAGATAGGCGGCTGCGCACACATTCTCCAGGGGCTCTTGCAAGATCTTGGGGGTTTGTAGGAGTGTTGAAGTAAGTGCGGCCGCAAGTGAGAGCCACCTACAAGAAAAGCTGCAATTGCGCTTGATATAGTACTTTTAGTGTGTGATGTCCAGGGGGTTTGACATAAGAATGGTGATTGGTATGCTTACAACAGGCCTGTCAAATAGGATGGGTGCCATTGCCTGATTGGGTGCTCTTGACGGCAGTTGGTGAGGGGCCCCGACCATAGACATTGTCCAAGAATTGTGAGATGGCTTGAAGCGGGCAACTGCTGCTTGCTGCTTGTGTGGATTTCGCAACATCTTTTCTTAAGGTGCATTTAAGATCAACCTGGGTCTGAAAGCCTCCAAAAGCTGTTTTGCCAAGGCCGCTAGTGGGGATTTTTTGCTGTAACGGCCTGAATTGGTCTGTGGCTGCAGAATGCTGGGGAGCTGGCGGCGGCTGAGGGGTTGTGCCTGCGGCTGCTGGACTTTGGAGCCGCCTCCAAGGAGAGGGCCAAGGCGCTGCTCAGAGAAATCCGCTCCATGCAGGTGTGCCCGTCTGGCACCCGTTATCTGTCAATGATTCTCTTACTTGCTGGCTCTACCAAAGAAAAGCATGGTGTGTCTGCAGACACCAGCTGCATGTGGTAGGCTGCCGCGATCATATCATTTTGGCCTTGCCTGGCAAGACTCAATCAAATAGTGGGGCGGTGCTAAGCAGTTGTAGTGGGCCCCAGCCAGTCACCCCTACCTCTAGTTATTCCAAGAAGTATTTCGACCTGCAGGCCTCTTTACTGCCGCCAGAAGGTGCCATCTTTGTCTAGTTGTGTCTGAAGGATCGCAAAGGGACTGAGAGAAAAGTGTGCCAATGTGGCAAAAGACCTCTTTGCGGGGCCTTAACACAAGCAGACAAATATTGCACTCGCTGCCGCAAGCGTCTGCTGCTGCCTTCGTCCGGCCATGCATCAGTTCATGTCATACGAGGCTGATTATCCTCAAGGTGGCGGTCTGTTGGGTCAGGGAGATTTGGCATACCTTGGTCAAGTCTGCAGCAGGCAATCCCCATCCTGCAGCAGGCATCTCCTGCTGCCTTTGCTTGGCCGCAACCACAGTTCCTATCACGCAAGGAAGGCAATTCTGAGATTTGTGCTGATGTCAGCAGCAGGTGGAGGGGAGCGCGTCTGCGGTGGCGTTGGCGGCTGCCAGCCTGGTGGACGACGATGACATGGCGCAGTGGGACCCTGCCGAAGATATGGCGATGACCCCCGGATCCATGGGAGGCGCGCCGCACGAAGGCTCGCTCACCCTTGACACCGCCTTCGACATATCTCCCCAGTACTAGGGGGATTGTAGCCCCCTCCAGGGGTTTGTTCCATGCATTGTAGCTTCACGAGTTCCAAGGTGGCTTGAAGTGGGGAGCTGTGGTTCTTTTAATGAACCTCGCTCAACCTGGACATTGCGTCGATGTAATGGACTAGTACCAGTTGCAATATAGACCCTTCCAGGATTTGTTAGTGTTGGGTCGATTGTGCTTGTCCTGGGACTTGTTTGGTTCAAAGCTGGGTGTGCCGCCATGAGCAAAATAGCTGGGTAGTGTTCTTACGGCCAGCCAACAATAAATCACTTCTAGAATAGTGATGCAAGGTATTCCAGCTGTTAGTATCTGCAAATACGGTATTCTCTTACAGTGCTGTATGATCATGTTTGGCTAGACATACTGCAATGTACAAGAGTGGCTCCAAAGACATGCTGGTGATGCAGCATTTTACAGGACAGCTTTTGTAATCCTGTGTAATCATATCACAGCTTAGCAAAGCCCTGGTTCACGGTGGCAAAGAATTGTGTGCTGTTGATACAGTTGAATTGATTGGACTTAAGATGATTGTGGGCATGAGGTCAGAGGAGTCAGAACTAGAAGGGTTGCAGTAGCACGGAAGTGCATTTGTGGCACTTGCAGCAAATGCCTACTCGGTGACCACGGCAATGATACGTAGGATGACTGCATTTAGGTTGTTGAGTAGATGCGCTTAAAATTCCCAAGACTCACAATCCCAGAATCGATATGACTGTGAATACATTACAATTGACGCCTGACAATGCAATTACGTTCCTGAAATTGCATGTGATGTCGTTCAATCTGTCTGCTTCAGGCTCTCCAGCTGCAGCAACATTCCATCCAGCTCTTGCCGCATGTGCAATATTTGCATCTTTTCTGCCGCCATCTGCTCCTTGTGGGCTTCCTCTGCATTGTGATGCCGACAAACACTGCATCAGTCTTACAAGCTTCCAGAAGCAAGAACTGGATCATCAGTCAAGGGATGACATACACGTGGCTTGCCTGAATTGACATGCAAGGGCAAACGTAACGCACATTGAGTTTCACAGGAGGTTTCAGACAGGGGGTCCCCGGCCAAATTGAAGCAGGTGTGTTGGAGATCTTACGTGCTGCCTTCACAGCCTCGGCTTTGCGCGTCTCTTCGCCGGCTCGGTAGGCCTGGATCCTCTGCTGGAGGGCGTCAAACTGCACAGCCGAGCATAAGGCTTCAGCAACGCTCTAATGAGGCACTTGACATGTTCTCTTTATCCATCACACTCATGCCACCCTGCGAAACCCTTCCAAGGCTCTGTACCCACAACTTAGCAGCTACAGCGTCATGCTACGCTCTCGTGTGGGTTGCAATGAACATTTTTGGAAAGGTGAGGACAGTATGAACGCAGCATTGCACTTTGCATGATTCTCTATGCGTCCTCAAATTCCCATGGAGATTTTCAAAGCCAAAGATGGGTGGCTGGCGTGTCCCCTGAAGTACATGCCAGCCAGGAACTTCAGAGGGATGCACAAGTATGAGGCGGGGCCTGCTGGCCTCCAACAGGCATTTCCTGGAAGGATCTCTGGAGGTGACCCTCAACTCACTTGAAGCTTCATGGCAACTGGCGGTTGTGAGAATCCCACCTCTGCAGCCTGGGGGTCCGAGAAACTCTACTCGATGACAACAAGATGCCTGATGATGATGACACTAAGGAGATGGCGCCGAGATTCATTGCATTCCAGGGGGAAAACAGAGGAAAGCACACCTCTGCAGCCTTGGGGGTCCATGGAACGCCCCTGCGCGCGGCGCGCAGCTCCTCCTGCAGCCGAGCGCTCTCGCTGAGCTGGCGCGCCACCTCAGCCTCTGCCGCCGCCACCCGCTCTGACCATGCCTGACTTTCTGCGGCGGCTGCTTGCTGGGCCGCCTGTGCCCTCACAGCCTCCAGCTGCATCTGCAACGCATGCAATGTACCCATGTCAGGAAAGCACTTTTCTAGACAGACAGGCTGTCTGCTGCCAACACTGCGCAGCAGAGGAAATGCAATCTTCCATGCAGCTGCCCAATCCATGAGGCTAAAGACCTGCAAATTTGGACAGTAGAGATACACCAACGGGACAGCACGGTTGCATTGTAATGCCAGCACCTGTGTGTTGCATAGAGCAGCAGCAAATTTTCCTAGATTAAGGCACGAAGGGATTCACAGCCATGTTGCAAAGGCAGGGCTGGAAATAACAAGATTTTCAAAACAGCAGGTCCTTCTTTGTTAGGTGTACACATCTGCCGTTAGACCTTCGCAGGTGCTCTGGGCCCTACTTCGATTATTTAGCCTGCCATCATCGCTTACAAGATCACAGACCTGGTGTTGGGCTGCGGCCGCAGCTGCGCGGTGCTCGATGGCGCTGTCGCGGTCGTGCAGCAGCAGCCGGTGCGCCATTTCAGCGGCCGCCACACGCTGACTCGCCGCCGTCACCTCAGCCGCCAGCCTGTTGCGCTCCGCGGCAGCTTCCTGGAGCTCCTGCGTGAGTCAGCACCGGGCATCAGCAAGGCGCACATGCATCACCTGAGGCTTACACCTCTTAATGTCCAAAGTCCAAGGTGCACGCCCTTCCAGTCCCCCTCATTCCTGAACTTAGATGGACTGTCTGCCTCCCATAAAATAAATGGCATAAAAGTTGAATAGGTAACGCAGATGGCGTGCTTGTGGCATGCAGAGAAACCTTCTGCATCGGCTTAGTGATGATGCGGCTGAAAACCAGTTCATGGCATAAAAGGCTTGTTGGACTCTATTCGTATGCTTGTCTTTGTTGAGGAAACAAAGTCAGGGACGGTGGGGATATCACCTGGCGCGTGGCTGCCACCTGAGCCTCCAGGTCGCCACACTTGAAGGTGAGCTGTGCCAGTTCATAGCCGGCCCCCTTTGTCACCTCCTCCTGCACCCTGATCTGCTCCTCCAGCTGCACATGACACAGGGTCCCTCTCTTGACACTGGCTTTCTTGGACCAGTTCAGATATTCCAGATTTGTGCAAGGCAGAGATTGACGGTGGTACACTTGACTGGATAGTGCCAGATCGGTGTTTTGGCGGTAATTGGCACTTCCTAAAAGAGGCAAAGGAAGTGGCCAACACGTTTCCCCGGTCATCAGATCCACGGCCCCGTATTTCTTTAGTACTTTGTTATTGACGTTCCGTTCATGGAAGACCGTAAAGTACAGATCCTAATGAGTAACTTGGCAGGTAGAAATATTGTTGATGCATCTTGGGCACCTGCTCGATGCGTGCCTTTCTGGCGGCCAGGTCAGCTTCCAGGCGGGCGATGGATTCCTTCAGCCGCTGCGGCTGCTGCGCTGCGCTGGTTTTGGGAGGCAGGCGCGCGGTAGCTGTGCGCGTGGGAGCCTCCTGCAGCTGCTGCCTGGCTACCTGCCAGCATGCATGGAATCCTTGTTAGGCGGCATGACTTCAGCAGAGCATGCTACTATTTGGGCTACGCATCATGTTGGGACAAAGGCCTTGTCGGCAGCCACCTTGGAACAGGAGTGCAGCTCAGCATGCTGCTTTTTGACCCCCCGGCTTGCTCCTTCCCCTTGCCTGCTCGGTCTTGGGGACCGAGCCACAAAGGTACGCATACTGGCAAAACCATATCTGTCTAATACCCTATGCATGTCTCTTAAGGCAAGTGCGCTGTCCCACATTCCTTCCTGAAGGTTAATTGCACCAGAAAGCAATGAAGAAATGCTGTAGCTTGGACAAAGCAGAGCGCAGAAGCCACGAAGAAGAAAAAAAAAGGAGAGTCGGGACCTTGAGCTCTTTCTTGAGGATGCTCTCGCGGCGCGCAGAGGCAAGGCGAGCATCCTGCAGCTGGCCTTCCAGTTCCTTCACCCTCGGCAGCGCCCCTGCTCCCTTGTTCTCCTTCTGGGCAGTAGACGCGCTGCGCTTCACATTTTGTTGTCAAGGGCGCATCACAACTGTTTTTGTCACCCTTTACTTGCAGCTTGTCTGCAGATGCACTTGGCCCCACTTGGCCCCTATCGGCAGGAACAGCAATAATAATGTTGGCGGACGCGCCCTTCTGAGTCTCCAAGTATAGCGTGTAGGAACTTGAAAGTTCCTAAATATCTGGGAATCAAGCATGTCCAGCAATATTTGGATTAGGGAGTACATGCACATGCATGCACGCCATCCTAAGCCACGCCGTCTCTATGCTGGGTTCTTAGCACTTCCTCCATCATTGTACTGCTATCCTCTACATGGCTGACATGGTTGGCCTGTAAATTCTTTGTGAGCAACCTTTGGGAGTAGTGTTGAGCAGTGTCTGATGGCAGAGCACGCACCTGAGCCGCCTGGAAGCTTCCTTCTGCTTGCGCGCCTCCTCGGCGCGGCTGTACTCCTCGATGGCAGCCTCCTTGCGAGCCAGGTCCCTCTGCTTGCCAGACATCACGCACACTTTGAAACGTATCATGCAAGCAAAATGAGACAGTGCATGCGTATTTTGTAAATTGAATAGAGCTGAGACAGTTCAGAAGTTGACTGTGTGATGTCATGATATCTCCCATGCACGGATTCTCTGTGATAGTTTGGCTGGTCATCTCAGGCAACTGCACAGAAAATTATTGCTTTGTGCACAATGAAAGCTGATGGAGGATATTAAATTGGTGGCTTACCTGCATCTCAGCCAGTGTGGTCTGCAGCTCTGAGGTGCGCGCCTGTGCGGCTGCAGTTTCGGCCTCTGAGGCCTCAAGGCAGGCCTGCAGCGTGCTGACCTCTTCCACTTTCATGCTTAGCAGTTCCAGATCTGCGCCCTCATCTGTGACTGCAACATGCATGACATCGCTCAGGAAACCTTGCCACCTCAACAGAGCCAGACAGTGCAGGAGAAAGGTTTATGCACAACCAGCAACATCATGCATTCCTGACTTCATGACATGCCATGGCTGCTGCTGTCATGACAGCAAAACCATCAGCAATGGTGAGATGTCCAGGAAAACCTTGACGAAGAGAAGAGCTCTTATCCTTGTGAGAGTTGAGAGTTTTGAGAGAGACGACCTCTTCGTCCGCCTTTGCAGCGCGCTTAAGAGCCTGCAACACCATAACTTTAATACACCAGTGTGCTTCCATGATCAACTCGCTTATCTTATCACTGTGCCAGTATAGCGTCTACTATCTTATTGGGCAGTGAAAAAGGTGATCTTGACAGTGAACACCTACCTCCTTGTGAGCTCTCTCTGCCTCCAGCAAGTCCGCTTCCACGGTGACATAATTCATCCTCAGCTGCCTAACTTGCGCTGCCAGCTCACTCTCCTTCTGAGCGGCCACATCCCGGGTGTCCTGCAGCTGCTTCTGCAGCTCGAGCACAGCCGCCAGATTTTGCGCTGCGTCCGGCGCGTTGGGCTTTGGATGAGCTTTCTCTGCCTGCATGCAAAGTTGCTTTTGTGGCTATCTTCCTGTCATTGTCAACGCCCCCTTTTATCGGACTCTCCTGGAGCAAATGAGCTGCATTCTGTGACAAGAAAGACTGGCCATCTATCACAACAACTGATTTAACGTGAGGGATCTTCAGGTTGAGATGCATGACTTCTTAGCGGCCTTAATGCGTCGTGTCCTTGAACACACGGAGTCCTCGTGTGGGACACACCAGAATCAACCGCCTGTGAAAACTTTGCCACACCTGGGCATGCTGCAGGCAGTTCTCCAGGTGTGTGATGTGAGCCTTGAGACCTTTGACTTCCTGCTGCAGTGCCTTGTGCTGCACATCTGCATCCTCGAGATTTTTCTGCAACAAGCAATCAGCTTCAGTACCCGCCACTACAAAAGAGACTCAGCCAAGATCTCTGCCCTGCAGCATACCTTAATTTTGCATGTCATCACTGTGACTGACTGCATGAGGCGCATGCGGCATATTATGACTGGAAGGATACTTGGGAGGAAGGATTTGAAAAGCGCCAGCACTCAGCAAAATGAACTGATTGCAATTGTGATGTGCAAGTGTTCACCTGGTAGCCCTTGATGAGGTTCTCCTGTTCATCCATATCGCGCTTGATTTGGTCCAGCTCCTTACTGCTCAGCTGCACTGTGTCTGTGTCCCGCTGCGCTACCTTCTGCTGAGGTGTCATGGGTTGCACCTGAATCTGCATGACAACATCAAATCTCATGTCTTCTTTCCCGACAACTGGACACTGCAATTCCTTCCTGGCCACACTGCAAAGCCAGAAAGGTTGTCGATTTGCCTTGCATTCAAACAGTCACTTTCATACAGGGTCATGTCATTAGAGCACATGCTTGCCAGCTCCTTGGCCATGCCTTCTGTGCAGGCTGGTTGGCATGCGCACAGTCAGACCTGCATATACTACAAGCAAACATCTGGCAAAAATGGATAATGGGTGTTGGACAGGGCGTCTGCACCTGTGATTTCAGCTGGGCAATCTCTTTCCTGGCCGCCCTGAGTTTGCCCTCCAGCTGCTCGCGCAGGGCCTTCTTCTCCTTGTCTGCTTCGCGCTGCTGCTCTGCCAATTTTGACTGCATCTCCTGCCTCGCAGCCGCCTCAGCCTGCCACATGCGCATGCATATTGTTACTGTTTGCATGCATGACTGCGCATGCGGAAGGTTGACTGGACCTTGCATCCCCCGACCCATGCCGCCTCAGCCTGCCGCGTGCTTACTGTAAAATCTTTGGCATGCATGACCCTGCAGTGGCACGGTTGACCGGCCTTTTCTGGCCCCTTTCATCCCTGGACTCATTGAGAACAGTTGAGGCCTATGCTATCGTGTTAATCTCAACCCTGAAGAAGCACCAGGGCTGTCTTGCCACAGAGGCCCAAATTCAAAGGCACCATCTATTCCGGCGACCACAAGCAAGGCAATGAAAGCCACGAAATCTTTTGTACGTGGTTCATATACAGAACAACTATGCAATCAATAGTGCGTGGGGAAGTTGCAACATGCAAACCTGAGCCTTGGAGCGCATGGCTTCCAGCTGCCCTTGCAGGTCTGCCTCCCTGTTGGCGGCTGCGCGCAGCTGCGAGCGCGAGTCTGCCCCCACACCCAGTGTGGCAACCTGCAAACAGAAACATTCCTACACTCGCTCCCAGATGCATCCAACGGATGTCCTTTGCGTGCTTGATACCTCAGCACAATGCACCTCAGCACCTGCTCCACAATGTCTCTGGGTGTTTCTTGCATTTTCCTTCCAGCTTCCCACGAGGATATGTAAGATCATCACACAAACAGCCCACGGCGCTGTGCCACAAGCATAGGACACTGCGAGCATGACATCTGATCCTCTTCACAGCCATGGCCAATTTTGAGGACCCTTATGCTTCACAGCAGACTTTACCTGGTTCTCCAGGGTGAGGCACTGCAGCTGCAGGCCCTCATAGGACTGGCTGGTGGTGAGCGCCGGGCCGCGCATGCGTGGCTTGGATGGGCGCGGCGAGGCAGGGAACGCCCTGGGAGACGCGTTGCTGCGCCCCTGGTAGCTCGTTGTTGCGCGGCGGCCGCCCGCCCTCGCCCATGCACCTGTGCGCCACTGGTAATCTCAATGCACGGGTTGCACATGCGCAGCCGTGACTGTCACATGACATCAGCAAGTGATGTAAGCACCCATGCACCTGTGCATCCCTGATCACCTACATGCGGCTACTGCACATGTGCAGCTGTGATGAACACATGAAGGAAATGAGTCACATGAGCAAGGCTCCATTTTTTTGAAAGACAATTAGTCTAGCTAGTCCCGGTGGGAAGTAGTACACCGCGCTGGCACGTTTGATAAACAAGGTTTCTGATCGGGATGCCATTTATACCTCTTGTGTCAGGAAATGGATTGGTGCAAGCCGGCGAGGAAGCCGGCCGCTGCAGTTTCTTGGAAGGCCCATCAGGAGGGCCATCCTCGGAAATCGGCTGGCTGCGGAAGGAGGGAACCCGGCTGACAGACTGACGCAGTTTCTGCAGTTTCGACCTGCGCCTGCTGTCAGCTGCTGTGGCCGCCTCTGCCTGTGGTGTGGCCTTAGAAGCAGCGCCCATGACCTCTCCTGTGCTGCTGGCCTCTGGGGTGTCCTGCCAGAGGCTGTTCTGCACGATCGCTGCATTGCGCACGACGGTGTGGCCGAATGGCATCCCTCCGCTGGTGGTTGGGAAGCTGCCGGAAGCTGCCTTTGCCTGTCCCGCCGGCGTCTGCAGCAGGTCGGGTGCGCTGGTTCCAGAGACAGCGCTGCTGAGGGCTAAAGAAATGGCATCACCGCTGTCTGCATGCGTCACATCCACTGGTGCAGGACGTGGCTGCGCTGCCGTCTCATCGGGGACCGGCTCTTCAGGTGCCCTCAGGCTGCCAGCAGGCTTGTTGCATCCTTCCTGGACAAGTTCATCCTCAAAAGAAGACATGCGTTGGGCCATGATGGGCTGGTCATGCATGTCTTGAATGCCATGCTCTGAGCTGGTGAAGGAGTGCTCGGGCTGCTCCTGCATCTCCTGGCTGTCCCTCAGCAGCAATTCAGAGATCGAGTGGACTGACTCCAGGGCTGAAGACAGGCTGCGGCTGGCAGAGGTCAGGCTGTTGCTGCTGCTGTGCACTGGTGAGAAGGACGACCCTCGGCTGTGCCTTGAGCTGGGCACAGGTGACTCACTGCGCTGCAGCACTGGCAGGTCTCCCATTGGCAGTGGGCTGCAGAGGTCAGATCTGCCCAGCAGATCTGGCGTAGAAACCTGCCACAACATTAAATTCTGAGCCTACCAGGAACTCCTTCTTGCGCGCAGATATCGTACTCTGACATGCATCGACAAGCAAACAGTCTGTTGGGTCAGCTATACAAAGGAACAGTGCAGATTCTACCCTGAGACGAACCTCATGTCCTGTGTTCATCTGGAGGGCCCATGCAGGTCCATCCTTGCCAGGGTCTGCGGTGTCTGACATATCTGCATCTGCAGGTGCAGCCCGCGGGGACAGCGCGTCGTTTCTGACCCACTGTGGCGTGGTCTGGCTTGCAAAGCTCTTGGCGGGGGTGGCATCTTCCATTGTAGCCGAGAAGAGCTGCATTGCACCAATTCAGGTGAAAGCCATGACAATGGAGGACTGATGACAAGCCACAAACTGAATGGAATGCAGCATGTGGATAGCAGCAAAGTTTGCTTGTGTGTCACACTGCATATTGCCTACGTGGCAGGCAATAAATCGTTACCTGATTGTTTGAGAAGGTCATGAACTCCTGAACACCCGTCATCGAAGGGGGTCCCTCTTGATTGCTGCAGAGGAGTACAGCGACATCAGGACAATATTAATCATCCTATATAAAGCTTAACTTGGGCCATAGCGTCACCGTCTTAGATGTGGCCTTGCTTGGGCAGGCAGTATAGTAACTTAGACCTGCCATCAAGCAGCAGAATTTTAATCGGGCGAGTGACGGCTCCATTGCATCGCACCAACGCACCTGATTTCGTCCATTGGAAAGTCTGCGCGGTCGTTCAACGCGGCTGGACGGATGGATCACCGTTGTCTGACCACTTGTTTTCTCTCAGCACAACCCGAGACCTGTTGAGCTCACTGTCTTTTGTATGCGTGATGTCACCGATGATTCATAATATAAAGAGCTCAGCAGATCCGGAGCATCCATCTAGGAGCTGTAGCTTGGACAGATGACTTTCAGGTGCTTTCCAGTAAACAAGATGGACTGCTGCAAACGCCTATGCAAAACCCTGAACGACCCCGATCACGTACTCTGCTCCTTTCGCTTCTTCCACGAGATCCATGTAACTTCTTTGCACGACCACAACCGAATTCGTTTGTGAGACACCGGCCAGCTTAAGGACCTCTCTGCAAGAAACCCTATGATATGTCAAGGTTGAAACCCTTGAAAAATCCCTCATGCATGCTCATAACCCCAGAAGTCACGCCTTCCGCCGGTCGTGGAACCCCACACGCACTAAAGCGCTTCCACCGTGGAAAGGGAGGGAGCATTTAGCTTGGAGAGATCAGATCAACGTTGGATTAAGATCTGTGTTTGTCAAGAGCTATCCTCTTTACTTTCCGGCCGCCTGCGCAGTGTCTGCTGGTTTCCTGGTGCTTGTGCATCGAATTGGTAGAGCCGAGACTAACAACTGCTCCTGCGCCTTACCCGAGAGTAATTCTGGTGCTGGTGGTATCCCTCGCCCTAGGAGAGGTGTTCGCTTCACATCTGCAGTTGCTCAAGTCCCACACAGGACTTTTGTCAAGCTATCGCAAGGGCGACTACATCGCCAAGGGAAATAGTGATCCTGCCGCCAGGTTCATCAGTGGCTTCAGCTGATCACCAGCTCCGCCATCATGCTCGCGCATCGCCTTCCATGCCTCGCACATCGTATTGTCTCGCTGCTCGCGCCGGCCTGGAGGCCAATGTCTGTGGTGTGCTCCTCCTGGCTCTTTTATTAAAATCTTGGCTTCACTTGCCGTACTGCGCAAAGTTATGTTGTTATTCCACGTTCGTGGCACCTCATGTATTCTTTTCAGTAGGTTGGCACCTTTTTGCCTATTTCGCAAGGCTTTCGTCGGCGGTGTACCGCGCCCCTGCAGTACATCGCCAGCCTGTTTCCACCATGAATGACATCGTTTGGGCTTGGATGACCCACCTCCTGGGCTCACAATTTCACAAGCAACTTTTAACGTAGTAGTCGCGCACCAGTGGCCTCAGGAGCTGCGAGTGGCTTGAATGTCACTTATCCACATCTCATGCCTTTCTAAATGTGCTCCACAGGAGGCGGTGTCATTTGCAAACGCCAACCCAGCCGCCTCATTCCCATCAATACTGTCAACTCCGACATCAACAAGCATTGATGCCACTCTGCCAGCCTCTTCTGCAGAGGCAGCCGCCCAAACAGAGGCGCTTGTCCAGGAACTTACAAAGGTATCTTATTGTTTTCAAGGCCATTTTTTGTCCTCCTACCCTTGTTCCCTGCCTACCTTTGGCACCACATAGGCGTTTCACGTACCCGGGATCGGCTATGCCTTGTGCTTTGCAAAATTATGCATTTTACATGGCACCCCTGTCTAGCCAAATTTAGCAGCTCTAATGGACTTCACTTTCTGGCTTGCGCAGGAAGCAGTTTTGGAGTCACTACCAGAGCCAGCACCGCTCCCCGTGCCAGAGCAATTCCGCAAGCCGGACAGATCTGCCGAGATGCCTGCATGGATGACCTCCCAGGCACCTATCATCAGGTGTGGTTGCTGTGCATACAGCTCATTACCTGTGCTCTAGTCGTCTCAGCACTGACACCAGCTCGTGGTGTGGACACAGCTGCAACAATGCTGCTCCTGGATGCTTGCAAGGCTTCCTGGAGACGCGTGTCAATGATAATCTGTTGTCTCCCCTTTGCCAATCTTCCGTTACTTTGTCGTGCATGGCTGCTGTGATTTTTGTTCCAAGCTCTGGGCCCCCACATGGATATCTTTTGGCGAGGGCAGTGACGATGGGGTGCTGCAATTGTCAGTATTTGATCTCTCGTGTGAGTTCACATTTCAATTTGAACCGGCAGGCAGCCGCTGGCGGGCCTGCGCATGGAGGACCCTTCGCTGCCGCTGCCGCGATTCTCCCCGACCAAGCGCAAGATGCGTCCCGACCCCATCGAGGTCATGGCCGGCATCGAGCGAGTCAAGGTGCCCTTACTGCTCCCCATTTGCGGTTTTCAACATTTAGCTTGCTCCCTTTCTGAGCACCACCCAGAAGCCCTGACCGGCAAGCCTTGGTCAGATTGATCAGACTTGCAAAGGCCGGTCCGTCCTCCCTCACTGAGCCGCACTTGCAATCCTGAATTTGCCCGGGCACTTTGTCACGTAAGCAGGCGCTGTGCTTCCCACGACGCTTGGGAGTGGTGCTCTTCACTGACTCAATTGCCCACCCAAATTCCCTTACAAGTCTGGGCCAAGGCTGATGTTACATGTCCTCCTTCTTTTTGAGGACATGTAACATCGTTTTGAGCTGCTAAATACCTGATCAAGGGGCCAGAATCAGGCTTGGCGGCTCACGGTGGACTTGCTTTACACCTGCAGGCGGAGGCGAACGCGCGGTTTGACGAGTCGGTGGAGATTGCGTTCAACCTGGGTACGGACCCTCGGCGGGGGGACCAGCAGGTGCGGGGGGCCGTAACGGTCCCCTACGGAACCGGCAAATCCGTGCGCATTGGCGTCTTCGCCGAGGACGAGGCCGCCGAGCTGGCGCGCTCCGCAGGTGACACTTCGGCCCCATCATGTTGCTCGTGGACCCTCACACAGTTTTTAGGGCGCCTGTTCTTGGCTTTGTTTGCTCATTGGTAAAGAAATAGCCTGCTCCAGCTGCTTTCTGGGCTTGCCATTTGCAACGGCAGCAGGGGGCATCGCCGTGTCATGAGCTGCGCATGGTTCTCTGCTGTGCTGCATTCGACCCAACCAGAGGTGTTTGCGCTGGCCGGTGAGCATCTCTTGGCGATCGGTCCTGTGGCCAGATGCCGTGTATTTTTGCATGTGACGGTATTTTACGCTGAAACATGTGCGGCGCACATGCGCGCAGGTGCGGAGGTGGTGGGAGGGGAGGATCTGGTCGCGAAGATCCAGGCGGAGGGCGGCGGCAGCAGTATCCCCTTTGACAAGTGCATCGCAACGCCCGACATGATGCCCAAGCTGGCCCGTATCGCTCGCATCCTCGGCCCGCGCGGCCTCATGCCCAACCCCAAACTCGGCACCCTTGTGTCCCCCGGCGCCATCAAGGACACCATCGAGACCATGAAGGCCGGCCGCGTCGAGTACAGGTCAGAGGGCCTCCACTTGCTGATGTGGCAACCTGGAGCGCTGCTTAATGTAAACTTCCGATTCTGGTGTTCGAGCCACTTGGTGCCAGCAGCGCCTGTGTCTAGTTTGGCTCGCCTTTGTGTCTCCAGCAGGAAGACGTGGTAAGCGATGATTCCGTATTCCTGTGGGATGTGCGGAGACTCCAATGTAGGCACAAGTATTGCACTGGATGCGTCTGTAGCTGCTGGGAGACAAATTGGAGTGTCCATGGGCCGTCTTGTCCCTGCAGCCGATACTTCTGTCAACGTGACCAATGAAAGCTTCTGTGTGCACTTGAGCTTATTGTCTTGCTTTATGAAAAGAGTCCTTAAAGGACCAGGCAGTCAAGCTGCCATAGTTGTTTGTGATTGGTGCAACAAGCGCATTCTGAACTAGAGATGCAGTCGGAAAATGTCCTGACTGGGTCTGCTGTGGCTGCAGGGCTGACAGGACTGGCGTGCTACACGCTGCGTTCGGCAAGTGCTCCTTCCCCAAGGACCACCTCTACGCCAACCTGGGCGCTCTCACTGCAGCTGTGCTGGCCGCCCGCCCCAAGGGCATCAAGGGCGGAGGTACGCGCACTCAACCCCCCTTCATCATGATGCGTTTGCCCCGAGGCCCGTGTTGAACGGCAGGCTCCTCGTGCACATCTTCATGTAGAGATCTCCCGAAAAGTTGCCCTTACCGGCATTCAGGTATTGAGTGGATGCCTCCTGTCGGGGCTCATGAGCTGGAAGGCTTGTAGGGAGGTTTGTGTGGCGGGCTTGCTTGAGCCTAGGCTGTGACCAGCCTGATATACTCAGTGGCAATGCAGCTCACTAAGAAACAACGCTTGTCTGGGTCTCAGCAATTGTGTGGGTCCAAGCCGCACAGTTCCTGCAAGTGTGTGATTGAGACGTGCTGGTTTTTTTGCGCAGGCATGACTGGGTACGTCTTGAAGGCGACGCTGTCATCCACGATGGGCCGCGCAGTGCCAGTCACGCTGCCCTCCCTGCAGCAGGCCATCTCCGCTTACCAATCCAAGCGCTGATTAGGCCCCTTCTCGGGGCACAGTGCTGCCTAAATTGGACGCAGCTCCGATGCGTGTATTCTCAACTCTTCCAAGTCCTTTGGCTTGTGCTGGGAGAGCACGCGGCAACAGGTCCATCTTGAAGGAGCTGTGAGATGCTAAAGGATGCATGTCAAGCTCTAGGGCTTGGGCAGCATTGCTCGCCGAGCGGTGCCAGAACTGGCTCCGGACACAGCCTGGCATCTGCAGTAGGTGCAGCTTGCTGGGACAGATGCAGCTCCAGAGCACTGGTTCGGGAGCATGCAGCTGCTGTGTTGGAAGAGCACTGCTGTCACGAGTGGCCTGATGTATAGGCCAGAGAGGCAGAATCAGTCAGCAGTGGTCCTTTTTGGATCTGAAACCCAGACATCGGGGCCCAACTGTGACAATTGCTCCCCAAGCGGTGCCAGACTGGCTTTTGCACACAGCCTGGTGTCTGCAGTAGGTGCAGCTTTGGAGGGCTGATGCAGCTTCAGAGCACTTTTTCGGTAGCACGCAGCTTTTGTGATATTTGAGCGTTGCTTACCATGTGATGCCAGCATTGGCTTGGGACACAGCCTCTCATTTGCAGTCGGTGTAGCTTCAGTGCTTGGAGAATCTTGCTGAGATGCAGTGCCAGCATGAACTCGTGACAGCCTGGCATTTGGGGTTCAGCTAGCTCTCCCCGTAGTGGAAAGAAAGGGCATGGAGAGAGTTGCTTGATCACCAAGCCACCTTCCCCAAGTGCCGGCTCTTGAGCAATCTTCCTGTTTCATATGCAGACGCAGACATGTAGAAGAGTAGGGTGAGGCCCAATTCAATAGGTACATATAAGATTGAAGCAGCCCTCGGGATCACAGCCACTGCAGGCAGATGGGGGTGTAAGGGCGCCGCCGTCAGCAGTCTAGGAACTATTTTTGAAAGGCATGTGCATCATTCCGCTTATGGAGGGGGCGTGAATGCCAAGGGTTCAGGTGGCTTCAGAAACATGCTGGGGATGTCACCGTCACTCGATGTAATATGCTGAATCAGGCGCTTATTTTCTCATCAGGCGCTAGCGCTTCTCTGTGGGAGGGATTTTTGTCAGCTCTGCTGATCAGGCTCCGTTAGCCTTGGGTCTGGAATTTTCCAACATGCCAATAATGAATTGTCTGGGAGGCTGTCCTCCTCGGTGTCCTGTCAAGTGAGATTTTGCCTTGTGTCATGGGTAGACAATTCCTCTGCATAACTGCTGATCTCTAGTGACCCCAGTTTGTCAGCGGGAGGTGCAGATCAGACACTCAGGCAAGCATAATACTCAGAGGGGAAATGTGTTCTTGCAGCCACGAAGTCTCCATTGAGCCGTAAGAGGGTTTTGTTGTGGGCCTGGTTGAGCTGCAAAGGATTGTCATTAAATTCCAAGTATGTGATTTTACCGCTTTTGAGCTTGCACAGCACCATGACTGCTTTTACGGTTTACGGTGCTCTGCAGCTTGTCACCAGCAAGCAGATTTGAACCCTCAAAGACGGCTAGATCATGTGCCTTGGGAAAAAGAGTGGGTATTCAATAAATTCAGGGTGCGGGGTGGGGTTTCCTTAAGAGTGGGTTGAAAGTGCTTGAGGGTTGCAAACTAGGGGAATAAGGCTGTTCGTGAATATAATGCCAGGCATATCTGCACCGGGGCTTGTTGAGGGCCCATGTGTTATCAGCCATCAACTTTGCAAAGAAAAGCAGGTGAAACATGCATGGCATGTAAAAAGCTTCAAAGGCAAGGTATTAGCGTTCCGTAGCTGGGAGTCCCAATATGTTTGGACCTCAGGAGCTGCCACCCAGCTGGGCAGCAAGCAGCCATCCAGTGCAACGCACCTGCATGAAGTACAACAGCACAATGGAGCACCAAAGATCATTATAGGATATTTATATATAGTTTCGAGCGGTTTGCTAGGGACGGCCCCTCAGCATTCGTGTAAGAAGGGGGTGTAGACCTGTAGGCTGCAAGGGTGCATTTGCGAGTTGACAAGGCTGCAAGCCTGTGCATATCGGCCCCGGGTTCCGGCTGCAGACGGACCTGTGTATGCCCTATGGCCCTCTGGGCTCTGGGTTCGCCACTCATACAGATTATTATTATTATTATTATTATATCGAACAGGCGCCTCTGCTGCGGCATGCATGATTCGCGGCAAGTTCTCCAAAGTTCAATTTATCGTGTAGCTTGCCATGGCTTCAGATGTGAAGAATATCACACATGGCATGCAGACAAAAGCTCGAGCAAATAGTCTTGGCACAGATGGACCATCAAAATGTGAGGGGGAGTCTTTTGCCCGTTCATAATTACCTCGGTCCGTAGATACCCGCAAGCCCGAGTCCAAACTATCGCGGTACAGATCCACAAAATTAACAGACATCACAATGGCGTTCACCATGAAGTCCGTCGCTCCTTCCACCAGGTTCTTGAGTCCGAGGCCCGTCGCTTTGACAGCCAGATCGAGCAGGGGCCCAGTTGGCAGATCGCAGCTGGTGATCGAGGCCAAGACCGTCTGGCAGCTCGCACCAAAGTCTGGCAAGACTTTGGAGGCGCTCACGCTCACAGATGACATCAACACACAGAAAAGCTTTGTGTCCGTGGGGGACAAGAAACATCAGGATGCAGAGCAGGTGCTCGCCCTACCTCGCATCCTTTTGTACACGTTCAAGATAGGATACCACCATGCCTTGCAGTACTGCTTGCTGCCACAAAGGCAACATATAACTTTTGTTACCAATTCAGACGTGAGGTGAACTGACAATAGCATTGTAGAGCGGATCGGACCCTAGAACTATGCGTACCGCATGTCATGTATTGCAATATCTTCTGACATGGTTCCAATGTGTAATTGCATCAGATTTTCAGTGATGAGCAAGGAGTCTACGTCAAATTCGAGTCCAAGGGTGCTAGCGCCTCCGATGATTCTCAAGCGGACCTTTACCTCACGGTGAGACATGTCCAGATGCACAGCATTTGTTGTGCCTCGACCTCAAACCGCAGCGATGGCTTACTTGCATTCTGCACTTATGGTCAGGTATTTTGGCATCAACACAGGCGGCTGGCCTGCTCAATGCAGTGCGAAGACCCTGTTCTGCACTGCGCATCAACATCCTATCCTTTGTCTTAAATACGATACAAAAGAGTGGTGCTGTGCTATTGCAGGACCTGGGCAGTGAGACGTCTGTGACAGTGGATGGCAAGGAAGTAAGCAAGGACCAGGAGGTCAAGCTTAGAGTCGGCAGCGAGATCAGCTTTGGCTCCAGTACTGTGTACAAGGTGAGGACTCCACAGGCATGCCGAGAGCACTGTATAAATTCCGAGGCTGCTGATATCTGCCAGACTTGCTTTCCAATAGTGTGGGACAGACGCATGCCTTGGATGTCCTCGCTTGCTGGACCAGCCAATCTCTGGCTCACGTCAAGCCTCTTCTAGTGTGATAATGCTCTACATTGGGTACGCTCTAAATTTTAGAGCGATGACTCGGTGGTCAATTTTGGAAAGCTGTCCATGCATGCTGCCATCACTAGAGAGCTCAAATTTCAATCTGGCTGCTGAGCAGGTGCTTCGCGACGAAAGGGCTCATGCTTGAAGAGGAGACTTCAGGCAGCATCCTTGAGTTCATCCAAGCAGTTCATAGTGTAGGCATTCATGAGGGTTTGATGAGTTCTGAGGAGAGTGAGCTATTGCTTTTTAGAGGTGTGTAGTACTGGACACAGTGTACACCATGCATGTGCAGTACAACAGTCCAGACGAATAGCTGCTGCATCTGCATGTGCTTTTGCTGTAACTGATTGCCGATCATGGCAATTTGCAGTCTACTGATATCAGCAACTTGTCTTACACACTCCTAAGAATCGCAAGGGAATCTGACAAGCCAGGCTAGAACGACAGTTGCCTGCTGCTCATGAGTGATCATTTGATGCAGCGGCACGGCCGGCACTTATGTCGGCCTTAGTGGTGGAGCATCGACTGCATTAAACTATTACAAGCTACTCTGGACCTGACTCTTACATGCATTAAGAGTGTAGCAGTACAGTGTACCGAAACTTGGAAATCTGGAATGCCAAGATTGAGATACTCCGAACACATTGAGGCCTGCGAGGACAACAGTTAAACCGGCCTCTCACCACAACAAAATGTGCTTTCTGTTAGCCGACTACACCGCTAGCACGCTCAACAAGCACAAAATGCCGGTTCACATGCGCTCACTCTGAGCACAAATTTTGCAGGAAACTAACCAAAACACTGCACCATGCTATTATGTTCAAGTGCCCAGAGGGTCACGAGTCTTGACACAGTGGTGGTCTCACTGCATTTCTGTACCTCACAACATTATATTGTCATTAATTAGTGACAGCCACATTGTGTACCGCACGCGAGTCTGCATAACACTTCTTGACCTGCATCGTTTGATAGTGCGTCTGCCATACATGTTATACACGTGGTGCAGTTGAAACTCAACCTGCCATGCATGGGAGGTGAACCTCCCATTTTATATCAAGAGAAGGAAAACTCGAGACATGAAGGCATTGCGAGCGCCAAAGTAGGAGAAAGGGCTGCCTTGCGGTGTAAATACAGTGCATTGGACAAACCAACATATGTGCGCAGTGCGGTTCGCCCAACAGGATCGTAGGACAATCTTGAATGCTTGAAGAGCATCGCTCAGCCTGACTCAGGCGAAGGTCCACTGCTGGGTGCCTGCTGCGTTGGCTGCCAGGTGTGCTGCCACATGTCTGTTGTGGTGCACGAGCTCCCATCTGTCCATCCAGGGACCGCTGATGGTTGTGTCCAACTCCTTGTCAGCTGCGCATCAGACACCCATGCATCAAATTGGTGGCAAGATGCTCTCCCAGGGTTGCTGCGAGGCATAATAAGGCAATGATGGTGACACAGCTGCCGCATCTCTATGACGACCGTCGCTTCCTGGCATTATCAGCAGTCTAATGCTCAACGTCACGCATAAACTTGAAACGCAGCAGAGCAACGTGACGTGGGGGAACCACAACAAGCATGATCGATGGTTATCATGGTTCGAGAGAGGTTGTGTTGCTCTGCTACTCTCCCACTGCTTGTCTGACGTTGAGCGTGAAAGAAAGAAGCCATTACTCTGGCTCTTGGATACATGCGTGCTGCAGGGATTTATAGGATCTGCCCTTGAAAATGTGAGCCTCATCTGGGTACCAATTTCCGTGCAGCCTCATCATGGGATGACAGGCAATGCCAGTATGCAGAGCAACAGCAAGACAGACACAATCCTGAAGCTCTTGCATTCTCCGAGCAGACTCAACCACATCATCACACATCTCCTGGTGGCTCCACTGCCACTGCTAATTCCCTCACTCCCTCTCTTTATTACCACGGCACATAACACGGTGCATAATTGACTGTTGCAATATTGGGGAGAGGAAGCATTCTGCTTTCCCACAGTCCTGGGACGGTCCGCTGAAGAGCAAATGAGGCCTCACCTTGCGCCACGTCAGCGGTAGCGGTGACCTCAGCAGTCTTGTCAGCGCTGATGGCGGCCTTCTGCATGGGCGTCCTGTCTTGGCTGCCCCAGTCCGTCCAATCGGGGGCATATCCTGGCTCGTCTGATTTGGCCATTGTTATGCAGTCCTTCAGCCCGTAGAAACCGTTGGGCAGGCCTGGCCGCTGCCAACGCAGATCCAGAGACCATCTGATCTGGTCGCTCATGTTGTCCAGAGACCTGCGAACGAGGCAAGACCATTGAAGTAAATTCACTTAATTGACTGGAGAAAGCTCTCTCATGTCGTCCAGAGACCTGACCATAAGGCAACACATGAAGACTTGGTTTCAGATGATCTGACGGTGATAATTCAGCATGTTGTCGAGAGACCTGCTCAAGAGACAGGAGGCAACACACACAGACTTGGAATCACACTATTGGCCATATAACTCCATACAATATAGGAGCCTGCGCAAGAGGCAGAAGGCAACACTGGCATGCTCAATTTCAAATGGTCGACCGTGGGATCCCCATCGACATTGCTGGGCAACAACAGAGAGCAAAACAAAGAGGAGCACGGCTGCCTGATCTGCAACGGGAGCGGGCAGATCTCAGCATGGCGCGTTTCCTGTTTGCGTGTACAGAGCGCCAGGCAGAACACCTGCCACTTCGCAATGTACACATTCTACCTCTGCTCTAAGTCTTGGGCATGCCAAGCAGGCACATATGGCCTGAAGGGGAACGCTGAAAGCATAGCATAGCAATCTTGATCGCTGCAGGACCACAATCACATAATCCCTTGGTTTATGTTTATCAAAAGGCCCCTCACCTGTGGGGGATGAGGTTGTTGAGGAAGAGGACGCTGCCGAAGGGCACCTCGCATGTGACCACGTCAGCTGCCATGTCAACGCCCAGCTCGCGCTCAGCATCCTCCTCATCCATCTGCACATACCTGCGCACAGTCACCAGCTTAATTTGAATTGCAAATCTTAAATTCAAATCTCAAGATACTGTACAATTACCCTCAACTTTTGCCCTCGGTTCGCTCATCCGCACATGCCTTCGCAGTTTCAGCAGAGACCAAAAAGATGCACCAAGGGGAAACAGAGCATGAATTGTTACTGTGTTTATGGAGATGGATGCAATGGGCAGCACTGCAAGCCAAGCAATTTTGACAAGCTCCTTAGTGCTGCATGAAGTGCATGCAGCAATGCAGCAACAAAAGATTTGCCTGGCTTGCAAAGAGTAAAGGGAACTATTACTGTAAGGACCCAGCTGTGCAGTGCATGCAAACAGCTCCATAAAAGCAGCTTGGCCAAGGGAAGAATGACAGCATAATGGCCCATGAGCTCTCAGAGGACGGGGATTAAGACCGGACTTTCTTTGAGGGTGCACTTGTATCTAATCGGCAACAAAAGGGGCCACAAATGGCAAATTGTGTGCCTTGCAGGAGTCTGAAATGGTCATAAGTGGGTCACAACTTTCAGATGACATTCATGCAGCTTCACGCGTTCCTCGGTTTTGTGATTGTCTGTCTTGGCTGCAGCATAAGTGTCTACCGTTCTGAAGAGGCATTGTTTCTCACCAGGTGCCGCCGACGCAGCAGCTGTGCTTCACGGTCTTGCCGGCGCGGTGCCCCCCGCGGATGACCTGCATGCATCCGTTGCGCGGCGTTGCTGTCAGCATGGGGATCCAGGCCGTCACCTGCAGAACCTCCCAGCTCTCCGGGTGCAGGTACCCATTGTCCTGCAGCATTGAAAAAGACATTCAGATTCAAATTCTAAGCTTTTTTTTTGTCGTCAAACACAAAATACAGCTGCAGAGCGATCACACAATGCGATCATCGTCGAAGTGCAGAAAGGACACCTGTTCATTGTATTTAGCTCGGGGATTGCATGCTTGATGGCTACCACAGGAGACAGTATGGCTGTAGGATTGCTTCCTGTAATGTTCCTTTTCATCAGGCATCTGCTAAGTTGTAGTACAGGGTTTCAAGCCTGCTTCCATGCAGCGCAGCCAACCATAAGCATGTAAGCGTGCAGGAATACAGGCACGTCAAAGAAGGACTCAGTGCCACGCATCTGGGTGAGGCTATTGGTTGTGCAGAGACAGAAGGTCAGCGGGTATGATGCAGGCTGATCCTAGAAACTCACTGCCGTGCATCTGGGCGAGGCAGTTGCTTTGTGCAGACAAAAGAACATCAGAGGTGGTGAAAGGAGCTTGCCTGGTGCCAAGGCACAGTCGCCTGCTCCTGCTGGGGTGTCTTGGCGCGTAGGTTCCAGACAGGGTGTCCCGCCACATCCCCTGCATTATAGCGGAACCTAGGACATCACTGGGGTCCCTGTAAATAAGTAATTTAGTCTGCGAGGAGGTGGTCCCATCCTGTCAACGTCCGATGAAGAAAATCCATGAGAAATTTGTGAGATTTACATTAGGGCATCACTGGGGTTCATGTACATCTATGCATCTGCAGATGTAGTCTGCATTGCGCGTCCAGATTGGATAAAGAACGTCTATAAGCAGGTGGTGTATTTGACACAAGAAGGGGTTTTCACAGAGGGATGAGGCGCAAGCAAAGCAAGGAGCAATTTGAGGGGCACACATTGACATGCTAATATACCTAGACAGTCTGCAGTATGCTGTCTGCAGACAATCTACAATAAAGAAGGGAACGTGAAGGTGAACAGGCGCGAAGGGGGTCCTGACCTCCGAGGAACTGCTTGGCAGCGCTCATAAGGGCAGGAGAGCTCCACAGGGCGGCAATCTCTGGGGGCAGAATGCCCTGCTTGTGCACGAGCACGCTGGCGCTGGGAAACTGCGCCTCCAGCTTTGTCAGACGCGTGAAGAAGTCTGCGTCCTCGCAGAGGTCCTGGATCTTGCCCGCCTTGTGGAGCATCTCCGCCACCTTGTCCACGGATCTGCTCGCACAAGCACGTGCTCTTCAGGCGTTGATGGACAGGACGCAGGAAAGAGAAAATGAGCCCCTAAGCAATGCCATCATATCTGGAGCATGCAAGAAACCCTGCTGCAAGAATAGCAGATGGAGCAGTCCGTGCCAAAGAGGGGGATGCTGGCACAAGCAAGGCAGGATGATGAACAGGGGCACCTGTTGATAGCATTCTTGACTGCATCGAGTTGCTCCTTGGAGAGAAGGTCCTTCTTGACGACGAATCCCTCATCCCAGTACTGCTCCAGCTCCTCCTCTGTGAGGACACCCTCCGTGAACGGGCGCCTCCAGGACTTCATGACGCGACTGTCTTCGGCAAGCACGGCACCTTTGCACATGGTGCTCCGGTGTTGGGCCCGGAGGGTAGCAACGCCTAGTACTCCAGTAGGATTACAAACTGTACAACCTACTATGCCCTTGGCGGGAATGGTAAAAAAAACCAAATGATAGAGGTATGGGGTGATTGTAAGTAGGTCTGCAAGGACTTGATGACAAAGTTAATCGTCGCACGAGACGAACAGATAATTGAAGGAAAGATCGCCTGCGCAGGGGTCCACTTTAGGACTCTTATTATGCGAGGTGCTCAAGGCTGGGTTAGAATGTTTCTCCTACTTCAACTTGATCAAATAAGCGCACGGAGTGATCCTTATAATGAGCTCTTCCTAGCAAACGCTGTAAACTGACATGTCAGTCCACGTCAGCGTCCTACCTGTCTTTGGTGGTGGATTAAACTTTTTCACGTCTAGACATTTGAGATTGTGGGTGGGTTAAAGAGCGTACAGATATCATGCATCTTGCAAGGCATGCTTCAGCAATTGCACAATGTGGCATCATGCATGATGCATGCAGCATGGCCCTGCCAGTGCGCAACACCGTGTTGACACAGTGACTCAGTCAGCTGTTGCGCACAGCATCAGTGACTTTGGTCTAAAACTCCTAACAAAGATTTACATGCTGTCTCAGAACTCTGCAGCAGGCCTTCTCAAGTCATGCACATGCCTGCATGCTTTGCAGGGCGCTACCACCGAACAGCGTTATGATAAACACAGTCGAGCCCACAGATCAACCTACCTTTGCACTGATTCAATCTAGCACTTCAATGAAACCCCTGGAATATTGTACACATTCTCTGCAGGCAGCACACCTGCCATAGGCAACATCCACCATATGACCCCACCAAGGTCAAGCTCAGAAATGCAAGCTAGAAACGATGCTGACAGTCGACTTTGAGCAACCGCACGGGCAGCTGATCTCGCCAAGAGCCTGCAACCCGCCCAGCTGTGATGCAACGGATGATCAAATCTAAAAGCTGATAGCATCTCATGGTGTCTCCTAATCACTCTCACCAATCATATCAATGGGGACTTGCCCCCTCTTTAGCAGGTAATCATTCTGATCACACTGCCACTCGGTAGGTCCTCATCCTTTGAATGCAGAGATGCGGTCCTCATCCTTTGAATGCAAATATGCAGTCCTCAGTAGATGCACCAAAGATGGTGGCACCCAGAACTACTGCCCGGCCATTCTGACACCACAGCAGTGCCAACACAACGCTTGGAGGGAGCTAAGGGTATTCTGGCACAAGGATGACCTGTGCAAGAAAGAGCCAGGCCCCCGCTCTGCCAAAACACAGGACACAGGAGTCTGCAGCTCAAGACGCCTTGCGCGCATTCTCAGGGGTGTTGTCCTTAGGTGCCTTTGGGTCATTTGGAGCAAACTCCCCCGGGCGCGCATTGTGAGACATGCCCTCGCTGTCGGTCACATGCGGATCCCCCAGCCTGCCTGAGGGGCCCCCGGCGGGGGGTGCAGAGCTTGACTTGTCCTGCATTGCCACAAATAAGAGTCAAGGACAGCACATCCGGCACTGAATGCTGTCGCAACACAAGATTCAGGCACTGCATGTGCCCAAATGACAATAAATTCTTGTGCTGAGCAAGTGCAGACCAGCTATGCATGTGGCAGGAGAAGCTGCTGGCACTCCCACGACAAAGAGAAAAAATGCCGACATCGCTAGGCCGTCTTCGCATTTTCTAGATCAATACCAGCAAGTCTGAGCAGCAAGATACCCCTCCAAGAGGCTCACCTCGCTGCTGTCTGCTGAGCCTGATCGCTCCAGCTCTTCCCTAGTTGGAGAATCGTGCCCCTGCATGTTATCAAGGCATATTAGGGAGGCATATTAGAATGCTCCTAGGTTGGTGGTTTACTGACAGCCATCTTCCTCTTCATAGCCTGGCAGCACTCGTGATTACACAGCAGATTGTTTTGTCAATGACGATGTTACTGCAAGGTGTCAAAAATCCCCAATTCCAATGGTCATTTAATATCAAGTCCTTGAAGTGCACGATTCTAAGGGCTTACGAGAAGCAGCAGCCAACAAGGCAGCCGAGGCCCACCTTGGACACATTACCGCTTCCCTGTCGGTCCAGGGAGCCCTTTGGAGGCACGCGGTTGGGATCCAGTGCCTGCCCTGGCACCGCATCTGGCGTGCTGCCATCCCGTGTGGGCTCATCCGAAGAGCTCACGCTGTAGCTGGCCGCCTTCGTCTGAGTTGGCAGGCTGACAGATCCAAGATAGTTGCTGCGATACCTGGCAGCGATTGAGACTGGGTTGTACTCCAAATTCTCCGCGATCGGCTGCAGTGTCGACCGGAAAAACCGCCTACACATCGAAGATACAAGAGTACGTCAAACCTATATCTAGAATCCGCAAGGACACATCATTGGCCGGTAAAGGGTGGGTCAACCTATGCAATCTGGAGCACCTAAAGCTTTATCCGTCGCCATTCCAGACAGTGTTGCAGCATACGAGGCTTCAGACGTGGTCAGGGGTTTCAAATCACGTGAGATGCCAAGTCTTATTGTACACCAGAAAGCCGAACCAAGCCCGATCGGGCTGCTAGTTGCCATAGGATGACCCTAAAAGAGGCATCGTGCGCGATCTGAAGGCATCGCCGCCATCAGCAGCATTCAGTCCTCACACACTTCCTCGGCAGTCCCCACTCGAAATCCGATGCCATAAGGTTGAGCTATAAACCCTGTTGAGATGTCGCTCACCTTCCGTGTGCAATTCCACTCCTCATCGTTGCTCAAATTTGAGATCGCTCGAACGAAAACTCCAAACACAATAAGCGTTAACGAGAGTCTTCTGCCAACCTCGCCACCTGTCGCAGGGCAATCCTCAAACTCCTGGCTCGCACGCTGTGCTTTCAGTCTGTATTGAATGTTGCAAATGCCCGATGCCACGGTGGCGATCAAGACGGTTGATGGCTGGAAATTGAATGTCAAGCCAGCCTGTCGTGCGCGCCTAAGATTAAGCTTTCGGAGTCTGACTACTGCTGCCCAAGCAGTTGCGATGGAATGGGGACCCTTGATGGCGACATCTGGCAGCACGGGCGCCTATCTAGGCACCGTTCACCTCACCCTGATTTTGCGCAACTTCTTCATCAGCACGAAGCTCATTTACGCAGGAAATTGGTATCGGATCGCGCCACGTCTGCTAATGCTGTGCTTTTGGGCAGAGCGGAGTGCATGTCCATGATGCATGCATTGTCCCCAGACGTTCACAACTCATGGGGCGCACAGGCTCTTTAGCTGCAGCTGCAGCTGTGCTTCATGTGCTAGATCATCTGATGATCATGGACTGGAAGATTTGACAGCCTGCGGTCCGGATCAAGCCAAGGCTGAATAGTCAAGCTGTGCAGCACGACCAATGGTCTGCACATGCATCACCGGTACCACAATCATAATTGATTGTGCTGCTGCCATGGCACCAGCATTCACTGAGCAACTTTTATATACTGAGCAACCGCAGCGCACCGGCTGCCGCAGGTTGCCCGGACATGCATGGATGCCCGTCATGACGCAAGTTTAATCATGAAACCTGCACTGCCTGCCTGTCAGTGAACTTTGGCGGTCGAGAAGGCACATGCGATCAAGAAGTGCTGATTGTCGGTGACCTTGAGGTCCTCCTACCAGGCACTGTGGGCCAGGCTGCATGCATCCCCACCAACAAATATGCATATCAGGCAGCCTGCCAGAGCGCATGACGGTCAATGGTAGGAGCTGCCACTGGCAGGCACTGCCGAGGTGACCTGACAGTGCACTCAATGATTGGATCAATCACGTGCTCCGTGGCATCACACAAGCAGTTTCTTGAAGCTCAATTGAGCTGTTGCACTGCACAACCGGCATGCGGCTCTCCAATCACTCCAGGCTGGTACTCTCAGAGTACTACTCTGGATCCGATGCATCTGCGGAGTCCGCATCCATTTCTGGGTCAGAACCTCAGGCCGCATGAAGGATCACCCATGTTTAACAGTGGGCCTATCCCGCGGCATCATGATGGGCATCTAATAACACATTCTAAACCCAGCTTCTACTGCAAGAACAGCTGTCTCTTCATGCAAGGTGGAAGCTGTGAGAAGCCATCGTTACTAATTTGTATCACGTGCGCTTCACCAAATTTCCCTTGGCTCTCAACAGAGCGTCATTGCTCCTATGTAGCGTGTGAGAACATCGTCATAAGCATTCGAAGTACTATGGGCGTCAGCAATGGCTGTGATAAATCGAATGGGGGACTCCAAGACCGATGGCTTGGTGCGTCGTCTCTGGGCTTCGTTCTACAAAATAGCAGAGGCCCTGAAGTGGAAAGATGCACTTCGTGCAGCAGTTGGAGTCGCCATGTTTGCGATTGCAGCTGTCGTGCTCGACTCTCAGGAAAGGATGGGAAAGGGTCACGGAGAGTTTCGCCAATGGGCTCAGGGGTGCCTGGTGCGTTGATCCATTCATTGTCTTGCAATTCTCGAGGCAAAATTTTGCTTAAAATTGCAAAATTCCATTGCATACCTGTGGCGTGCACTGCGAGTCGTCAGATTACCCATAGCACAGGCAAACCCTCACCTGCAGATGTAGCCGCAGGCAACGTGCAGTGGTTATGCACATTTTGAATCAACAAGGGTGTGCACTCCTGACAATCTGATGCACACCACGCAGTGGGGGGCCATCACTATCGTCACAGTCAACAGTCCAGTAATGGGCAAGATTGCCAAGGTGAGCTTCGAGAGGTGTTTGGGCACTCTGGTTGGGGGCTGGCTCGGATGCGCATGCTTCATGGTGACACGTCATCCGGCATGGACAGCTGTCATCAGCTTCCTCGTGGCTCTCGCCTCCTCCATGCTGGCGGTCAAGCTGAAGCTGGACTACTCCTGCAAGCTGCTCAGCATCACCTTTATCGTTGGTGCGCGCGGTGTCTCCTGCCTATATTACTTGCACAGTCCCAAACAAGTAAGAGGATTCGAAGGATACCATGGAATCCTGGCTGGCCCCGGCTGGCGGGGGCCAGTATAAACACAGAGCATTGTGCTCATGGTTGTTTGGGTCTTGCTTGATCTGGCGAGTCCAACAAGGGGTCAAATTATGGCAGGCTTTACCTGCAGCTTGTCTGCAGGACGCACCTTGCCTCTTGGCAGGACACTTGCCTCTTGTATTACAAATAGAATTTTGCTTGTTCTGATGCCTTCTCTATTTTTTGCAGTGCTGTGGACGCCTGAGAGCGAGGAGCAGGCGGTGCTCGTGGCAGCATCGCGAATCAGCTGCATCGTGCTGTCAGTGCTGATCATGGCCCTATTGGCGATGCTGATCTACCCCCAAATTGCCTCAGAACAGGTGGCCCTCTTTTTCCCCTCTCTTCCTCTCCTAATTTTGTAGGTGCCCATTCCCTGTCCTTCTTATCTCTTGTTAGAGTGTCATATGAGGCTTCCACTTTATGTGTGCACTTTGTAAGCGGCCTTGCCAGTATTGAGGTGTCAAGCCGGACTGCAGGTTTACCATAGACCAGTAGATTGCATTGGTTGTGTGCCTTTGGGAGTGTCCATGTAAGTATCAACATGTCAGACCAGGCTCGAGACCCTTCTAGACACTGAAAGTCGGTGTTATGGGTGTATGCAGGTGCTTGGTTCGCTAAACAAAGCAATGGAATCGATGGCAATTTTGAACAGGATCGTGTGGGAGGAGGTTATGCACAAGTGCAGAGAGGAGTCATTTCGCATCACAACGAGCTTTAGACTGAGTATGGTCACAGCAGACAGGGCAGCCCAGGGCAGGACACAATCTCATGCCGCTCTGCAAAATGTACAAACGAGCGATAATGTGGAGCGAGAACATGCGCAAAAGCAGGATCAGCAGAGAACCTACCGTCAGGATGCACAGAAGGCACAGTCGCAACAGACTGAGTCAGAAGAGTCAGCTACTGCACTGGGGGCAGCTTCCCAGCACTCGGAAGCTGGGCCTCCGGAAGGCGGCATAATTTTTGTAGATGAGGGCAGCTGCCAAGCAGCTGCAGCAGGCGTCCCTACGAGTCCCTTGGGTTATGTGACAACATCTCGGAGGGAGAGCCTTACAGCAGAGGATGATCTGCCGAGAAGTTGCAATGGGGGCACTGCAAATGGGCGGCACGGGGGGCCTGATTGCTCTTCCAGCAGAGGGGAAAAGGTGGCGGCCGAAGATGGGCGCCAAAGCCCTTCAGGGGAGAGGCAGCACACAGACAGCGGCGCAAGCAGGCCCTCTGTGACAACTCCATTCTCTCCAGGTACGTTGATGACCGCTGGCAATGCAGAGTCTCTCCTTGGCAACCCATGGGCCGATGATGCACCCAAATTGCTCACCCTTGCCATAAGCACAGCGGATTAAGATGTCACAATGTTGCCACATTACCTGGTGAATATCGGGAAGTGCATCGTGAAAGGCAGGAGATGGGAAAGTGATGGCAGGATAGGTGTTTGTTCTATATGCAGGTGCCAGTGCAGCGGCAGGCAACAATGCGAGTGGGCCGCAGAATTGGCGAAGCATGGGTGCATGGCTGCCGGTGTGCTGGGCGAGGCCGCGGGGGAGGGGGGATAATAAACCAGGGGACACAAGCGACGAGGCGGCCGCCAAGCAGCAGCTGGATGAAGAGGAAAAGGTGAGTCATGCGCAGGGTCCAGGGGTTTGGTAGGGCACTGCAAAATGCAGGCATTGTGCAGGGGAGCCTAGAGTGGCGATGGTCATCTGCGCAAGCTGCGTGTCCTCGACCATGAGTTGCAACAATGTGCCAAAAGCTCAGGATACACTTTAAGGAGTTGAACGCTGTGTTGCTTGTGGCGCAGGCGGCTGCGGATCAAGTGGCGCTGCAGCTAGGGTTCAAGGGGTATGCAGAATTGGAGAGGGAAGAACCCTTCTTCGACGCCAGCACAGCCGTTCGCAACCAGCAGGTTCGGCCCAAATCTACATTCCCGTCTGCTCCAGCAACAAAATTGCTTCATGCCTTCTTGGTTGTATGGTTGCATGCACCCAATTCCTTGCAAAAGTGCGACAAACTTTCGTTTGATGACTGTGTGGCTATCAAAGCTCTTGCCAATATCAGCATCCGTATGCCTATTTGTAGCTGCTGTTCCCGTGTACTCTCAAAGAGGGCAGATAAATATAGGTGGAGAGGCTCTTTTGCATGGCTCTCTAGAGATTTGATGGGTGCTATAACGTGTTCCTGGCTGGCGGGGGCCGGTGTAAACACTGAGAACCGTGCCCGCGGTTGATTGGGTCTTGCTTGGATCTGGCGAGTCCAACAAGGGGTAGGACTGTGGCAGCCAGATAGTGCCGCTTGTCTGCAGCACGCACCTTGCCTCTTGGCAGGAAAAGCGTCTAATAATGATGATTATGATGATGGTTTTGTGCTGGGGTTGCGTAACAGGCGGCGGCTGAGGAGCAGCTGACGACGGCACTGAGCGAGATGTATGTGGGCACGTGGGCCGGCAGAAGGTGGTTTGTGCCAACCGTCTTCTACCAGAACGAGGCGCACAACAAGCAGGGATGGCACATGCCTGAGAAGGTGCGCAGGTATATTTCTGGTTGTTTTTTGTAGATAGGCATGAAGGGTTTAGTGACACTAAACGCTAAACAACAAAATAGGTGTTGGGCCAAGAAGGCAAACCTGTAGACAATTCTTTAGTCCAAGTAATACTCTAATGAGAAGGCGTGCAAGAAAAAGCTCTATGCAGCTCGAGCGATTGTAAATTGAGAGACTGGCCCTGATGGGTAGATACTTATAAGAATTGTTGGGTGAACACAAGCTGCAATGATGCATGCATGTCACTATTGCTCCATAAGGCTTCCTGTAAAAGGATGTCCACTGGGCTTGGGTTGTTGGGCATTTGTTATAGATTGGTGTCAGGGGAACGGCTATCAGGGGGATACCACATACAACAGCTGTATTTTTGGTAATTCTGAGGCTTTCCCTACAGGGGTCCCGTTACTAGTGTGCTATAATTGAGGTAAACACACCACTTGAGCCACAATCTGAAATGGTGTTTACTTATGCGCGCAGCTGATGTTACGGCTGGCGATGCGCATGCGGCGGGTTGTGCGCGTGCTCAACATGCTGCATGCCACCTTCAGGGAGGGCTTCCAGGTCAGCTTCCTCGTCACTGCCACCCTGTCTACAGCGCAGTTCCCTTTCAGACACTGCAAAACACAGGCCAAGAAGGACTGATTACTTGAGCGTCTGCCAGGATTGAGCAACAATGCCTGTGGATGGATATCAGGAGTATCTGCCATGTGTTGCACAGTCCAGAAAGGTGTTTTATCCAAAGGAGCCACACTGAAATGCAAACCAATAACGCGAGCTGAGCTGTGTGCCTACATGGCATCAGCAGAGCGGCAGAGACAGCGTTCTTGGCCATGACATACTGAGGCAATTTCTGTGTTGCCATGCGCAGAAGGAGGTCCTAGAGGAATTGGAGCATAATTTCCCCCTGGATTTGCTAGTGGAGCTGTCAGAAGCTGCCATGGCCACACTGCAGGTGCAAAGTCTCCAGCCTTACTTGGCCTCATAACTGTCTGCATGTGATCCAAGTTTTGTGCATGTCCACGCTGCAGGCAGGATATCCTGCCTCTGCTCTTCTACATCTCCCTTTCTCCACTGCGGGTGGTCGGGAGGTGGTAAGCATGGATGCCATATTCACCGATGCATGCACTCGTGTACTCTCATCGCACATACCATGTCTGTGGCATTCATCCCACCAGGTGGCATGTCAGATTGTGTATAAAAACGCCACAAGCACACAAGCTTTGCTCTGATCAAAGCAACACTGGGCATGGTGATTGTGTGGCATGCAGGATCTTGCAACTTGCTTGATGGTATGATGCAGGCATTGAGCGCGTTTGAGAGGTTGTGATGCATCAGCCAAGCTCTGCACTCTTAATGAGATGATGAGGCAAGTGAGACACACCAAGACTTGGACATTTCAAGCTTGACAACCAAAATTTGAACCCATGCAGGCTTTTGTGGACGCGTTTCCAAAGCCCGGTCGCCCGGTGACGGCAGAAATGTCAGATATGCGTCTGAGGAAGCTGAGGGAAGTCGCCAATGTTCTACTCGCCCTCGCGCAGACCTCGCGCCAGCACAAGGTGTGAATTTGGGTAGCCTCTGCAGTCGGAGCCGACGCGCTGTTCTGATGTAGCGCCTGAGTCACAGGTCCTCTCATTTGCGATAGACACTTTTGCAGCAATAGTACGAGATAATTTGAGGTCAGGCTACGGCAATAGTGTGCATAGCAAAGGAGAGGCTCAAGTGTGAGCATTCGTGTGCACATCTTCAGCACATGACCTGAGCTGTGCTGGTACAGGTGGACTTAATAGCATTGGGAGAGGAGGTCAGAAAGGCGGTCACGGCCGAAGGCTGCGGCGAAGAAGAGCTGCTGCGGCGGCTGCGGTGGGTGATTAGTAAGACCAGCGGCGGCCTTAATCATGCGGTGGGCGCTGACGAGGCGGTCAGTCAACCCGGCGTCATGTTCCCCAACACCAATGCCGGCTGGCTCGCCACGGTGCGCAAGCGTCGTTCCCTCCATCAACTCTTGACTTTAAATTGTTTTTGGATTAAATGTCAACCCTGAAACAGTAATCTAACCCTGCAAACCACCACACACCGTGAAGTTTGCTCCCTGCTGTACCTGGAGTGAGGGCCTGACCCAAAGCAGCTTTTTAGGTAAGGAGGTTGTCTTGAGCGGATGCACAGTCCAAGGCTTTCGGTGGGGAGGATGCTCTGTTGAGTACTGCTGACAGCTGGCCCTATGGGCAAGCCAGGCTTTTGAAAAATTTGGGATAAGTTTCGTACAAAGAGTCCTTTTCACCTGACAGTTTTAGTGCCTTTCCCTTCAACAGGTGGATTTGCTGCCAGCTGACATCGGCAGAACTATATCAAAGAGTGACTCCACTTTTAGCCAAGCACACAACAGTCTTCTCACAATACAGTGTCCCACCGAAGCATCCTGAACTGCCAACAAGGTTGATTTGTTATCTGCAAATGCAAAACAGAATATGCATGCGCAGGCTCGGTGGTACAGCTTCCACTTCCTAGTGCACCAGTTGGTGGAGGCCTTGGATCGGCTGAGGGTGACTCTGAACCTGATGCTGCCTCGCTTGCCTGGCGCTCACATCCAGCCGAGCTCACACATCAAAGGTGCGCTTCTCTCCATGAGATATCCTTGCTGGTATTGGAAAGAGTCGTACTTTGTGTGGTCCTGTAAACTTTCCACATCATTGCGCTGGTGCGGTGTCGGCCCGCCAGATCAGGCGCACCTTGCAAAAAACGCCAGTGGATTATTGTGGTCAATCAAGCCTTATTGCTAGATGCGCGTTTGTGGCAGTGATGCAGTGGATATCTTTGTGTGGCAATCGTGTCTCAGAGAGTTGTGTGCTGGGTGTAAGGGACGGGCCCCTTCCCTCTCTCGCGAGTCTCCGACGCTCACTGTCTCTAAGTGCATTCCGGCTGCTTTTCATACTGATATTTCGATTGCAAGAGCAGGACTGACGGCCCAGTTGCATGCACTCAAAAATGCATTGTGTGTCAGCCTACAAGACACCCTCATGGCTGCACCCCTCAGTCAGCTTGTGTGCTTTGAGATGGCACACACACATTGCACCCTTATCAGACACCCACAGTCAATATGGTGCCGACATGCGTACAAGTTTTTGACATCACTGCTCTCAGAACTGATGTTGAGTTGTGTGTGTGACATTGGAATGTCCACTGTTCTTCTCCTGCAGGTGACATGAGGCCGACACCCAGTGAGACAGCGGAGCAAAGCACTGCGCATGCACAGCGCAGCAGAGTGCAGGTGGTCCTGGAGGGCTGATTGCGCGGTTCAGACTGATATTATTAGTATTGCTATAGTTACTACACGCTTTTCCTGCAAAGCGGCGGAGTGCGTCTTGCAGACAAGGTGCAGTCAAAACAGAACACTGGACCGCCGCACACGACTCTCTCGACCGTCTATCAACCTATCAACCCAGTTTGGCTTTATTCCAAGTTCGACCCAAAACTTTAGTCAGCATCACAGTCTGCGCCATGCAGGCCTCGAGGACCGCCGTTTACTAATGCTTCCAATTGTGACCCTTTGTGTGAAATGACGTTGCAGATGGTTCTCTGACTCACCCTGTCATCACAGCTCATTTGAAAAATTTCTCCGCTCTGTGAGTGCAAGCCAGATTTGTTAGCAGTATATCAGTCTGGCCCTGGCTGGTGGGGGCCGGTAAAATTACTGGGCACAGTGCCCTCGATTAAAATGTCTTGGCTTGGATCTGGCGAGTCCGTCAAGGGGTAGGAGGGCAGCGATTGACAGTGCAAGCAGGCTGTCAGAGCAAGCAGCTGTGTTGCGCCGAGTGGTGGACATGAGCGGGTAGCAACTTGCATACCTGTTGAGGTCCATGTGATGTACTTGGGATGATAATCATGATGGAAGATACGTCAGTAACGTCAATTCTTCATGGTGGGCGATCAGGGTTCACAGAAACCGTGCTACAGCAAGACTTGCAATCCCAGAGCAAGAGGGATGCGTTTTCAAACAGAAGGTCGATGATAGATGGATAATTGATTCTACGTGTCAAATTATTCTCAAAATCAGAGACTTTTCCGCATGGGAAATGGAGGGAATGAAAGGAGGAGCGAGAAATGGAGGACTGGCCTTTGGAGTCTTTCAGCAGCTATTACCCGTCTAAGGAAGATGGCTGTTGATGCAAGCAATTTCCTGACATACCGCTTAGCATGCCCTCGACAATGATTCTGCAATTTTCTGGAATGATGACAGCTTGGCAAGGCTCTTTGTTCGTTCAAAATCACACGTAATAGTGTACAACCAATGAGCTGTAGCTACGGGCCCAATTTCACGGTATCTCCTATTATGAGTGTCCTTTTGCTTTTCTGTGGCACGTTTCCTTGCCTTGCTGCATCCCATCATGATGTGATGCTCCACTCACACTATCTGCATCCATTACCTGCTGACTGTATACAAGCAATATGATATTTACGGACGTTTTGCATGGCCCTGTGGAGGGTAGAGTGAATGACCCGGATAGGAGGGGTGCACCCCAGGGGCATCCCCCTGGCTGCTGCCTGCTTGCACTGGAACCCCTGTGCACACACAACGATATTGCTTTGCCCAAAATCGGCCCAGCCCTTTGCCCAAAATCGGAAGGTTGCTGCATCAATCTTGCTCACAGGCATGCATGCACATCACGTGCTTACAGCAGGACAAAGTGTTCCACAGCAGACTCATTGCATGCTAAGGCAGCACACCACGAGCACCATCGGCACGATTTGGCTTCAATACCTTTGAAAGCTGGTGTTACGTAACGGTTACTGGAGGCCAAACATACCTTGTGCCATGCTGGGCGCCGAAGGAGCCTGCTGGCTGCCATAGCTCCCGTAAGGGTTGCCGAAGGTCGGAGCAGGCCCGTAACCCCCGTAGCCGGACGGCGGCGGCGGCCCGTAGCCACCGGGTGCCCCGTAGCCAGCCGGCGGTGGCGGCCCATAACCTCCGGGGGCGACGTAACCGGGTTGCGGTGCAGAAGGGCCGCTGCCAGAGAACGGCTGCGGGTGTGCTCCGTAGACCGGGGGTGGTGCGCCGTAGGTAGGGTTTGCCGGCAGGGGATTTGATGCGGGGGGCGTGAAACCCTGGGGAGCGCTGGAGGAAGTGTGAAAGAAGCTGGTGGGCCGCGCGTACTTTGTCTTAGTCGCCTGCAGCGCATGAAGATCGGACCTCTGTGAAACTAGCACTCCTTCTAACACTCCTTCAAATCACTTAGAAAACAAAGGAAGCTGTCAGCGATTTCACAGTTCTGGGCGATTTGCTGTCCCTTGCAGACAAGCAGTATGCTACACAGCCCTTCACGCTTTGATTCATTAGGCGTTCCCTTGGCTTACACACATGACGGGATTGCAAGGAAGGGGGAGCAGCAGCATCTGTGTCAAGAGCAGAGGGACAAGTGCCTCCCCTCCGTTTGAAATGAGCTGCCCAGACCTAAACGACTATTGTGCACAAGAAGTGCAAGCAGCAGCATCTGTCTGGCGCGCAGTGGGACAATGTGCACACCTGGAATATCGACCCCAGCTTCTTCAGTCCCTTTGCGCGCGCCCTCAGCACTGACGCAGGCACCAGGGGATCCCGCAGCACCTGCCACGCATGACTCATCAGCTCCCATTATGAGTTTAAATGTAACTGCAGCATGTCATGCAGCAATCGATTGGGCCTGCAGAGGCTGAGCTGTATGAAGATTTGAAAGCAAGAGGCGGCATTCAGAACCTGCTGAACCACAGCTTTCACCGTGGCCTCTATGTCGATCACATTGATCCGCCAGAAGCTGTCCAGCACCTGCGCAAGTGAGGCACAAACATGTGCTCAGCGCTCTTCAGACATGACGAAGCACTGAAGACGCAATTGGGATGCTTGATATTAATTGGCTCTGCCTCAAAAGCCGCACACGAATCTCCTTGGCAGAGCGCGCTTATCCAGGACTTGATGAAAGCAGGCCCAGCACACTCACATGCACAACATTTACAGCCCACCTGTAACCATTATGACAACACACCAGGAAACAAGTAGGGTAGGAAGCAAGCGGAGAGCCGTGCCTTGTTCATGTGGACCTGGAAGTATGCGCCCACGGCCTCTTCGCTGAGCGCCCCGCCAGCCAAATCCTTCTGCGCCTGCTTCTGCACCTGCCACGTGACAAAGCAGTGCCCACAGTTTAAAATGCGCATTGGAGAAAGCATCTGGGTGCAGACAGGTAGCAGTGGAGGACTCCCCTGCACAATTCAACGCCACAAACCCATAGATTTTCCAAATTACATATTTTCCACATGAGATCATTATCCGCATGCCAACAGCTTGCGGAGCACAATTCCTGAACAGCATGAGCTAGCCTTCTGCATCAGAGAACACGATGCAGGTTCTGGGCTCGCATCAGGCCTGGCAGCACGATGGACATCTTCTTGAAGACTCCAAATACATCACACCCTGAGCCATCAATCCTAAAGGGATATACAGAAAGCACTGCCCTGTTCACCTGCATGAGATCGATGGCGCCCTTGGCAGCGTTCCACTGGCTCTTGACCGCATGCCCCTGCCCGCGTAGCCACTCTGTTGCGCCCAGAAGGTTGCCCACTGGGCCTCCCCCTTTCCCCAGCTCCTTTGCTGCCTCCCGTTGGTACACATACCTGGGCCGATCACCCCAATTTCCTTGTCATCAGAAACTGAAATTCAAATCTGGGTGATTGTGTGAAAAATGCTTTCTTCCTGTACAGGTGCTGTTCGGAGGAGATCCTCATGTGAAAATATCGATGACGTCCTGCACGGACATTGCACACGGGCTGTCCAACACACTGCTGGACCTGGCATCCAGGAATGCCACAGTGAATGTCTGCAACCAGGTTGTGGCGATGCGAGAACTGTGCTCACCCGATGGTGTGCAGCATGGCTTCGCCAAAGGCAGCTTCTGCCAGCCGCTGCGCCTCTTGAGTGTGAGTCTGCGTGAAGCCGGCCGCGTCGCCCGCCACAAACGGCTCCAGCCGCTGCCGTAGCCTGCCCGCCAGCTGGCCCACCCGCGCCTGAACAGGCGCGCCCCCAGATGCCTCATCATTACATCATCAATACAAGCCGGTATGTCTTGCTGTCTGAGCACCTGCGATCCGCCTTGTGGGCGTACTCTGTATTTGTAATTCATTTCCTCTATATTAAAAATCGCTTTCATCTGCAACTTCCGTTCACAGCAGTGGTGTCCCAGTTACACCGGCACATCAAAAGCCACAGTCGAAAAACAGGGAGCCCGTGTGGTAAGAATTGATGCTGCATGCATGTCGTTGTCGACCAAAGTCATGCAAGTGTCATTTTTTTGTAAGCATCTCTCCATCTACAGCATTGTGTAGAGCTATGACAGTGCTTGCTGCCGCCTGGATTGGAGATGGGTTTGATTGCAGTCAGTGACACTGTGTATCGAGTGCCGATTGGAGCTGTTATGAGGCAAGCATGAAAGGGGTGCTGACCTGTTGGATGGGCTCCAGCCTGGCCTTGACCTCCTTCTGGGACATCTCTCGGCCCTCGTTCTCGATGGCGATCGTGGCAATGATGGCCATCTGCAGCTGCCCCACATACTCCTCGAACATGTCACTGCGCAGCCACACATAGAATAAGTTGGTTAAATACCTTCTAGAGGCAATTACAAGTACCAAGTAAGCTTGCTAGACCACATGGGAAGAACACAAAGTACAGAGTTTGCCAGCTCCAATTTATCTGTAGGCTACCTAGCAAGCTCCCCTGAGCACAAGACAGGAACAGCACCTGTTGTCTTGGGAAAACCACTCATCTACTATTTGTGGAGACCCGCCTGTCTCGTGATCGACGCAAGGACTCATGCAGCATCACAACGCACAGCCAGTCACATGCAGAGCATGTGCATGGGCAATTGGGGGTCTCACAAATTGAGGAGCTGACCTGCCAAAGAGCATGGCGAAGACGGCTGCAGGATCCATCATCGCCTCTCCCTGCACGGCTGTCTTGCCCATCCTATCATACCTGCAGGAGTAATAAGAAACATGTACCCTGTCCTTCAGGCTACATCGGCTGCCTGTCTTCGTTGAGCAGCCTGCCACCGTGTGCAGAATACTGACATCCCCACGGGGCGAGCGAGCACTTGCATTGCATTGCCGGGGGTGCAGCATGTGCCCAGAAAGAATATGCAGCAGAACAAGCTGCACTCATTAGTGGAGGGTGTTTGCGTCACTCAGCATGGCTTGACCGCGGTAATAACCTTCGTTTGATAACCTTAGTGGAGTAGCCCCACCTCTCACGCTGCGTTGGGTCGCTCAAGACCTGGTATGCTGCGCTCAGCTCCTCAAACTGGCGTGTGGCATTTGGATTGTTTGGATTCTTGTCAGGATGCACCTACAAGGAAGAGCAATCCGTCAACATCAGGATTCATACACGGGCCAGGTCATCTTTTGGACTCTAGTCAGCATCGGCATAGGACAATGCAGAAGGCCACCTAGGTAAATACGTGAGCATTATGATTTAATGTGGATGTCTCACCGTGCGTGCACGGAGGTAGTACGCCTTCCTGATGGCCGCTGGACTGGCATCAGGAGCGAGGCCGAGGACCTCGTAGTATGCTGTTTCCTTCACCATCAATCACGACCACAAACTCCCTAAAATATCCAATGTGCTTTCTGACGATTATAAGCCTATGCAAAAGCTCTTTGCCAAGAGGAAAGCGCTTTAGTCAGCTGTACAAGGTTGCATTAAAACCTTGGAATCTCTAGGTACGCCTTGCGCAAGTTTCTCTTGCAGCTTCACTGCTTTTTAGAGAAATTATACCTCATTAAGAAGACATCAAGAATGCTTTGGAGATGTCCCCGTTCGCGCATGGCAGGATCGAGGTGAAGGAGGTCAGGCAGCTCCCCGCAGCTTCCGCCCGCAGAGGTTCGTTGGCGTTCCTGTCCAATTTCATAGAGAGCGGGAGATGCGATACGACACTTAATCCTAACCACCTCAGTCCGTCATGGCCCGACCAAAACCATGAATAACATTCGATTGAGCAGATAAATCAAGAGAATTCCCAGATGTGGTCAGAAATGGGCGTGTCCAATAGAAATCACCTGTGAAAGTCAGAAGATAGAGGCAAACATGATGTCAAGATGCTGGGGCAATGCTCTTTTAGCTGATAGGTACAGAGATTAGACTTGCACAAGAAGTATTGCCGCAGTTTGTTAACGGGATGAGCGACTAAATATCAGTGAAAAGTATGTACTTAGATTCTCAGATCCTGATATTCACTTTGCCTTTTGTACTCCTACTGTTGCTTTGCAACCGCATCAAAGTGTGATTTCACGTACTTTCCAACGTCGATCAGCAATTGCAAGCTTAAAAGTCATAATCGCTGTCGATAAGAAGTAGCAAAATGTGCCGTGGGTGCAGGGATGCAAGCAGTCCAATAATCATGCAGGGCCGCAGAACTTCGTGAGCCAGCATGAAAGGCCGAGCGAGCAGGCTGGAAAGGCAGGGCTCAGCGCGCTTGCATGGAGGCATCTCCTGGAGCAAGCTGCTGGTTGCTGCAGCTGTCCTTACTGCCGTCTGCATCATCTTCCTGAACTCCAACCACATCCCTCATTTGGATCTGAATGGTGATCACCCATTCCGACCATGCGGCACATCCCATCTACAGTGCACCCAGCAGCTTCCTTGTCGGTCCAGCACATCTGTTGGGCCTCTTGGTGGTACCTCCAATTGGACTGTTGGCTGCATGTGAAACCTACTTCAAATCATTCAAATGGCAATTGTCTGACATGACAGAGGTCTACACTGCTCGAATGAATGAGTGAAATGTCGTAAAATGTCTGGGGTTCTGATGCAGGGGGTTCGAGAATGCGGCTGCGGGTGAAGCAGGGTTTGTCCTACACACAAACCCTGCCAGGGGCGGAACGAAATCCTGAAAATCCCTGGTACCCATCCACAGATCACTTTCCCGTTGCCAGCTCAGCTGACAGCCGCGCGGAAGCTTCCTCACAGGAAGCTCTCTCCGGGGAAGCTGCCGGGAACGCCCGCAACTACGAGCTGTGGCAGCAACGGGACGACTTCCTTCCCTCGACAGAAGTTGACAGCGCGCAGGAGGGAACACAGCTGCAGACAGGCCAAGTAGTGAAAGCTGACATGGCGATGACTGCTGCTGACTGGGCGCAGCAGCGGCAGCTGGAGAAGATGAGCAGTGACTCCAACAGCTTCAGGGGGGTTGACACCTCAGCGCAGCAGGAGCCCATCGGCCAGATTGGCATGCAGGATCCAAACAGCTTTGGTAAGAGTGCTAGCATCACCGACAAAAAGACTGGAGGAGATCTGGCAGACGGCGCCACAGATGACCAAATGAAAGGTGCTGAGGCAGCTTTTCTCTGCGTAAAACAGCTGCCTGCTGTTTCTTGTAAAATAAGTCTGTGTCCTGCATATTGCGCACAATGTAAAGCCGAAATTGTGCAGCTTTGCGCATGCACAAGGCAGTCAGAATTGACATGCGCGGCCAGTGCAGTATAATTCTGCATGACAGATTTAATGTATGGTTTTGCTGGTGTGGGTAAATATAGGGGACCGGCGGCAGGGGGGTGAGGCAGAGGGGATTGCGGCGAGTGGAGAGATTTTAGAGGGGAAGCAGGGGTCTGGGGAGCAGGGTTCAGGGGAGGGAAGCGAAGAGGAGAAGGACACATGGATGGTGAAGATCTACAAGGAGATGGAGCAGAAGAGCAAGGAGGAGGTCAAAGACCCCGCGTTAGAGAACGGGTCGCGGATATTTGAATTGGACGAATCAGACCCGGTCGTACAGCGCCTGATGGGGCTGGTGAGACAGGTGCGCACAGGTGTATTATTATTATTATCATAATCATTTTCACCAATATTATCATTGGCTTTTCCGGCCAAAAGGCAAGGACTGTCCTGCAGACAAGCTGCAGTTAAAGGCTGCCAAAATCGTACCCCTTGATGGCCTTGCCAGATCCAAGCAAGACCCAACCAACAGTTGGCACGGTGCTCAATATTTTTACCGCCGCCCACCAGCTGGGGCTTCAGCTGGGGTGGGGTGTATAATGAAGGGAACTGTTAGGGTTGCCTGTGCATGCTTGCTGCTTGGTTACATAAAAGTGGAGTTGATCTCGTTGAGGAAATTTATGAGTCTACTTGCCTGCTCTTGTGCCGAAACTGGTGCGGCGTGGCTCTGACTCCCGCAACAATGAGTAATATCTGCTGGAACACTTTTCCTGTTTCATCCATGGGCAGGAAAATATGGCTTGCATGGATGGAGGCTATAGTCAGGATAGAAATATTCAATGTGGACATTTCGGTTGCTAAGAAACGGGTGTTCGGTGTGCCAGCTGGACCCTTCAATAGCAGAGAGTGGCGAAGATGAGCAGCAGCCAGGCTCTGGTCAGCATACAGGTAATTGACACCTGGCACAATATGTTCTGCCCCTGCAATCCCATTCGTGCTGGTCTGTCCTTTCAATAACTATTCTTGCCCCAATAATTTTCAGTCTGCCAACATCATTGGAGTCAAAATTGCAGCTTGGCTTCTTCACGATGCCACGCCAGAATCCTGTGCCTGCTAAGAGTTAGTCAGACCTGTGATTATTTCCCGCTCATTGTCTTGCAGTGGCCTCTCAGCTGCGGCTGGTGGGTCTATACAAGGATGCTGGAGAGGCAGAGCCGCACAGGAATGCCAAGCTGGACAGTTGGAAGGCGGACTTGGCTGCTAAGACGGAGAGGCTGGAAGAGGCTAAGAAGGTGACTCACGCTCATGCCTTTCCCATGGAGCAAGCTTAGTTGCACTGTTTTGCAATAACGCAACTTTGCAAAGACGGAGTGGAGCGTAAGACCAGGGTCAGTATAAGCGAGCAATTTGTCCGTATGATCCTGTCTTATTCATATTGGTGCCCACGGTTATTACAGTCCTGCATAGATCTGGCAAGTCCAACAAGGGGTCGAAATTTGGCAGCCTTCACTTGCAGCTTGTCTGCATACGCACCTTGCAGCAAGAGCTTGTAAATGAATGATTGAGTGAATTGGACTTACGCGCATGCACAGTTCTTAAGAGCACACGGCTGAAGGGAGTGTGAATTGTGTCTTGCAGGAAGAGCGGGCTCGGCTGCAACAGGAGCAAGCAGCGCTGTTCTCTGACATTCCTGTGGTCACTGGTGTCTTGGATCAGCCCAAATCCGCAGCTGACGTCGACAAGGTATCGAGAGCACTCAATGATTTTGTCGTACACATCGTTGTGCCCCTTTGCCTCTCTGACCAGCATTGTTGATGATGCTTCATGGCATTTGCTGGGCACCTTGAGGGGATGAGTCCTCAAATCTGGTTGAGGGCTCACTGGATCCTGCATGGCTGCCGATATCACTGTTTCCTGTGCTATTATTATCACACGCTGTCCCTGCCAGAGGGAAGGTGCATCTGCAGACAAGCTGCAGGTAAAGGCTACCACAAATTGCCCCCCTTAACAGGCTCGCCAAAATCCATGCAAGACTTCATCAACCGCGGGCTGCCAATACAGGAGGGGGAAAACCGGCCGGCAAGGTTGGATGACCTGTTGGAGGGGGATGAATTGGAGCAGCGTCTAAGCGAGGAGGGAAGGCTGGATGACTTATTGAAAGACCCGGAGCTCATCCCGGACTGGACCACCCAATTTTCTGCGCAGCAGAATGCTGCTTTATAGTGATGCAATTGCATATGACCTGAAGGGAGCGTTGATGGTGAAGAATTGCTGCCAGCAAATGAGATTGTAAGAGCGCTCGAGTTGCCAACCAGTGTATGGTAAATCCGATGAGTCATAGTAGCCACCTGTAGGACGCACATGCATGCATTTGTTTTGGCCTCGGGAAGAGCCCACAGTTGGTTTGTTATTGATTAGTATCCTCAAGGGCTAATCGCACCAAGAATTCTGTGTAGAGGGAGCTTGTGGAGGGGTCTGACAAGGCGTGAATGTTGGCATGTTTGACTGAGGAATAAAATTCAAGATTGGCCATCAGAAGTGACGTGGCAGAGACACTTTTGCCCTGCTGTCGGCCTCCGTCTGCGCGCCAAAGCTCGTGCACAACATGGGACTGGCGATTAGCAATCTTTTTGGACTTAAACTTGCAATATACACCAGCTGCAAGGATCTATCTGGCGGATTGTCCGGCTTCACAGCGTGCCCAGTCATCCCGAAATCGAGGACCTGATCTTCAGCTACTAATGCATACGAGTGCGTCTCTCCGAGCCCATCACTATGTTGAATTTTCAAGCGTATATGATGCATTACAACAAGTATGGCATTGGACAGTCCATCTCGAAGTTGCCGGGAATATCGCCGCGTCGGCCCCTTCCGATGGGGTGAGCAAGCATGCCTGATATTGCATCAATGGGATGGTCAAGGTGATGCAAGGCATTTTCATCATCTTTTACACCTAACGATCTTGCTCAGCACCTTCATTTGTATCGAAAGGCCATTACTTTTGATGGGCTCTAAGCTTATGAAGCAAGATTGGGTTGGTCATCGTGACCCGACGTGTGAGACGTCTTGGTTGGCTTCTTGAATGCCCATTGCAACAAGAACTTTGCCACGTACGCATTCGCTCGTATTCTTTCCATGCAGTTCTCCGCAGGACTGCTGTGCTTGAGTAGGGACCATGAACAACAGGAGCCTCCCATCAAATTTTTTGCGATTGAGCATGCACCTGAAGCATAGTAAAATTTTTGCTCATCGCAAGAGGCTTTTACAATATCTCCAGAAGGACCTGTGGCAGGGAAAAATGTCCCTCTGGCCATCTTGGCGATGCTGCTTTGCATTTCAGCCTGAGCTGGCAGACAAACGCTCACCCAACCTGGCATCTAGAGGAGACCTGTCAGGCATACTTCAACCTGACAACACGTAGCAAACCTGGCGTGTAGAGATGCCAGTCCAGGGATTCTTTGACGTGCTGTAGGCGCAGCTTGCTTGGATATTTTCTGTACTTCGCAGCAACAGAAGATTCCCTGCGCAGGGAGGCGATAATGGCGCCGCCGAAGCTGGGGCAGCCTTTGGGCAGGCCCCAAATGGGGCTGCTGGGCCGGGGCACCCCTGGCGCGCGGTTGCTGCGGCGGCCGCGGCCGGAGCGCGGGAGGGAACTCCTGCCAAGCCCACTGACTCTGCTGTGTCTGTGCTTGGCGGCCGGCTTTGCCTTCCTGCTCCTGGGCAGCTCGCGCATGGATAGTCTCATCTCGCGCTCCAACCGAGGTGCCTCCAGCGCTCCTTGCTTTGCTGTGCACTGTGCATGCAACACGCATGCAACGAGATCACTGTGCAGAACATTTTGAAGAGCCATGACAGAAAGTGCCCTCATAGTCGCAATGCGAGGAAGGGCTGACAGGTTGTGGAGCATCAACGGGCAGTCTGCTCGTTTCCCTTTTGCTCTTCAACTTGCTTTCAGTCACGCATACAAGCTTTCGATTGAATCAAGTGTGTGTAGTGAATGAAAGAAGTGTGGTAAGTGCCCATTGCAGCAAAAAAAGATTTACTCGCAATTTAGGTTAGAGGTCCATGGCAAGTGCCCATAAGCTATGCACAAACTTGCAGGCGGCCGTCGCATGACGGTGCGCATGGGCTCGGAGCGACACATCAGCGGTGACTCAGCGGTTATGCCGCTGCCGGACGCGGTTCCGGAGGACCTCGTGGACGCCGCGGCGATTCTGGGCCGCGGGACGAGGTACAGGGGCAGCGCTAAATTGGAGTCAGTGGCCACCGAGGGGGGGCACCTGGGGGGACTCGCCCTGCCCAAAATGGAGCCTGGCGGCGGGCACGCCTCCGCAGATGCTGCCGAATCAGGCGTGAAGAAAGGTGACGCTTTCTGGGTTTGATCGATGGTCTCCTAAAGCCGCAGCCGTCGTCATTTGTCATATGCTTCAGTGCCAGATGATAGCTAGTTCAGCATGCGCGGCGGTGCTCTGTTTTCCCGAGAGCTGGCTTACATGCGGACAGCTCATTATTTTTCTGAACGCCCCCATGTAGCTTGGCTGTGCAAACGTTCTTATCTACCGTGGCATCAAAAGTGTAAATTATCTCAGCAAAAATGTCAAATTCAAAATGTTGAAATTTGGGTTGTTTTGGTCTGCCTGCAGCTTTTGGAGAGGTGGGGCTGAGGGCGTTGGAGAGGGAAGGATTGGACAGCTTTGTGGATCAGCAGAGGGTGACTGACGATGACTCGCAGCCGGACCTTCGCGCACTCGGCGGCGGCAGCAGCGCTGCGGCGCTGCTCGGGAAGCTTCCCGAGCAGCTTGCCGAGCAGCTTCCTACCAACATGCATGTCAGCGCAGCACAGCGTGCCAGGTCCGACCCGGCGGCTGCCGCGGCCGCCGCCGCAGACGGTGAGCAACAGTCCAAACAATAAGCACCCCCCATATGCCAGGAATGCGTGTTGAGGCTGCATGCTGCTCAATGGAATCTCAAATGATGAGTGACCAACAACAGCAGTAGTTGCCGCCGCCGCTGCATCCCGCGAGTGGCGAGGAAATAATACATAATTGTCATCCTGATCTTTCTTTACCGAGAACTTGCCGAGCGACCCCATATCCTTTGATTGAACAGTTTCGCAGACCAGTAATGTGCCTCAGAGCATGGCACTCAAAACACGATCGAGGTAGCATCAGTCCATTTCAGCAGAGCAGTGCACTTGACCTATTCAATATTATTGTTAGAATTGCGCGCTTTTCCTGCCAGAGGCAAGTTGCGTCCTGCAGACAAGCTGCAGTCAAAGGCTGCCATAATCCTACGCCCTTGCTGGACTCGCCAGGTCAAAGCAAGACCCAATCATTACTGGGCACGGTGCTCAGTATTTGTACCGCCCCCCGCCAGCCGGGGCTAACGATCTTCGATGTATACCTTTTGTAACAATTTGCCCAACCTTGCAGGGGCGGGCAAGGGCAACAAAGGCACTTCAGCGCAGGAGGTTTTGGCCCAGGGGCTGAGGGAGTCAAACCGAAAGCGGGCACACCAACAACTGGACAGGCACGCCGTGCAGATTCAGGTTTCCAAGAGCCTGGTCGATCTGCCGATGGACGCTCGGGACAGCCTGCTGTCAAGTGCGCCTCTGCCCCTGTGTCTGCGCTGACTGTGTGCCAATTTTATGTACTGCACCAACGACCCCTGCTTTCTGCCGAGTTCTGCAGAGGATCACAAGTCTGAAGCCCCAGGGGGCTGGGGCTTCAGACTTGTGATCCTCTGGCGTTTAGTGACCCAGATGACCTCTAGCTGGAAAAGCCTATTACAGCATGTGTAGGGGCTAATTGTGGCCCGAGCTTCAGACTTGGATGAACACAGGACATGCTGAGCAAGGTTGAGAGTGTGATATATAAATAGTGAGTTTGGCAAGGAAAGAAGTTGCTCTGCTGCAGGCATGGGCGTGAGCAAGGACGGCAAAGGCAGCGAGAAGCTGCCGGCGATGACTCACGACGACGACTCAGCGGGTGACTCACCCTGCAGCCGTCTCCGTCCTGACCTTGAGTTGTTCATCTTAATTTGATCATCTTGAAGATAAGGAATGCGGATTTTGGGGTCAACTTTGGGGAAGACTTCTCTATAGCAAAGCTGAATTCTTGTGCACAAGCTCTAGCCAATTTGTCACTCTTTTCTCCTTAGGGATCATGAGTTATAGCACGCTTTCAGGTGATATGATGGTGGTTGATTTTTTAACGCAGGGGCCGACGCAGCCGTCTCCGCGGCGGCCGGCGGCGCCGTCAGCGCTGACTCAACGGCTTACTCATCTGACTCAGCGCTACCAGGGCAAGGCACAGCCGCAGCTGTTGCTATCAGCGGCACTGCAGATGAGGCTGAAGATGAAGAGGAGGAGGAATGGGATTTCGACAGGAAGGCTCAGGCGCTACAGGCGGAGTTGTTCGACCTCAAGGGGCTCATTCCTGGAGCGCTGAGGCCTCTCAAGGACCGGCCGCGCCAGAAGAGGACGGTGAGTAAAACTAATATATACAAAATTTGTATATGCACAGGGTTTGAAGTTCAGGAGAAACCCTAAATCTGGATAAAGTAATAGTGATGACAAGGACAGATCACAAAGAGTGTCTGGCAGACTTCTTGTCGGCATGTGTTTGAGACGGGGAGGAGCAAGGAAACGGATGCAACGCTGAAGCAGCCTTGAAAAACAAACTACACAAGCCATTCAGACTGACAAGGATGTTGGGGGACATACGCATGCACTGCCGGAGCATGATGCATTTGAGGATGGACCAGACAGGGAACCGATAGTGCAAATACTGTGATGCATTGCGACCGGCCGTGAATTTTGTTGAAAGCAATCAAGCGTTCATGCAGGGGCTGTCAGGGGTGAGCAAGGCTGTGAGCAGCCGGGGATTGCCCGCGAGCGGCGAGTGCCAAATGCTGTTGGCAAAGGCCATCGAGGGTGACAAAGAGAGGGAGGTGGGCAGCCCGTCTGCCCTTGGCATGTATTCCACGGCACATGATTGACATTGCAAGCCTCAAGACAACTGTGAACAACAACAGCCTTGCAGGGTCGGGCCATGACCTGTTTGATGTGGGGTGATAATTGGCACGTGTCCTGCCAAAATTTAGACTCGGAGATGTGTACCCTTGCTGGGGCAGGGGAATGGTGGTCCTGCATAGCTATCACATCTGGCCTTCTGTATCCAGATGGACTCTAGTTTGGATTACCTACTGCAGCATTCCTGGTAGGTCTGTGCAAAAGGCAAGCGGGGCTCGGGCGATCTGTAGTTCCTCTGGTCATTAGGTCATCAGATGAACTATTCATGGGGATCTCCATCAGAGACACATGAGAAGTTTGTGGTCTGAAGCTGGGCAGTGACAGACTGCCCACAAGGCCAATGAGCCTCAGGTGGCTCCCAAAAGGTCTCTAAAATGCAACACTAATAATAATCACATGGGGGTTAAATGTGGTGGAAAGGGACGGGCTAAATGGTGGATGCTTGGTGAGTGCAGGTGAGGCAGAGGGAGGAGCACCTGAAGTCGCTGCCGAATATCTGGGACCCGGAAACCGAGAAGAAGGCGCGGGAACCAGAAAAGTTCCGGACGCGTGCGGATCATGCTGGCAAGCCGACGGAGTTCCCTCCTGGGACCGAGGGCATGCTGGGCCGCCAGTACACAGAGGTGCCGCCAAAATTTTACTCCCAAGTGTTTATATGTCATGCTGGGCGCTGACTCTGAAAGCAGAGTCAGGCATCGGATCAGCCTCAAGTCGACGGGAAACATGTAGCGTGACTGACTGCCTGACTGACTGATGTGCCCGTTCTTAATCCCAGCACTTCTCTCCTCGCCTGTCATGCCAGATCGTTGCAAAGGCACCGTTGGCACCAGTACGTTTGCACGGGAGGGTGTCCAAATGAGACCTTGTTCCACTCTTTTGCTGAAATCCTAGGACCAATGAAGCATAATCAGCCGCCCAGGGAAATTTCCCCGGTGCTGAAATGTATGCAAGCATACATGTGTCTGAATCCTCACAGCCTGATTTATGAAGTCTGAACTGCCACAGACCTGCTGCAGGCAGGCAGGCATAAGATAAATTAAGAACCGTTAGTGTTTTGTAAAGCGGGACATTGTGCTTTGTGGTCACGGCACTCAGCGTTCCCTTGTCCCCGCCTGCCGAATCGATGACTTACAGTATTCAACAACCCATCTTGCAGGACAGGGAGCGCGCGCGAAAAAACATGCTGCTGACGTACGATCTGTTCAATGCCACCTGGCACGCTCGGCTGAGCATGGCAGAAGTTGCGCAGCTGTGGCTGGACGTTGTTTCCCCCGAGGCCGCTGTAACCATCCGGGCCTTCCTTGAAGACGCCCAAACCCAGGCACGCTTGGCAGCTTATAGATGTCAATCTTTCTGCTCTTTTAAGCCTGTATTTGTATTTTCAGGGGGCATGGGTTGCCAGAAATTCGTAAGTCGACCTGTCGTCAGCGCATGGTCATACAAAATTGAGTAATTATGCAGTCGGCACGCCTAGGGGACCATATTTGCCAAAATGCTCGCTGTTGTGAATAAACCTCGCTCTGTCAAAGGAACCAGCATTCAGGGCAATAAGCCTCCTTTACCCCGCCTGCAGAATTGTTTGTGCCTCGTGAGTCGGCAGGTTTATCATCTGAAGCCATGACAAGTATGATTTTGAAATTAAAAAGCTGGAGCGCCTGTTCAGGCGGATGCGTCGCAGAGCCTGAAGGATCACAGGAGCGAGGGAGGGATCGCGGCGCTAGACAAGGCGGCGCCGGTCGCCGCCGGAGCGGCCAATCCCGAGTCTGTCACGGCGCAGGCACGGTGAGTCACCTGAATTTCATGGATTGAGGGTTTAGTCACCCACTGACTTACCCCCATGCTGGCATGCGCATCCTGCATTGCCGCCCCAAAATCACCTGCGAGCCATCCTTGACTCATGCCAAGCTGGCACAAATTTTTTACTTCACGGCCAATCGTGACTGCATGCAGCCAAGGCACTTTGACTCAGTGCTATACCGGTCCTCCCAAAAGGGCCTTGGACACCACGGCTGCCTAATGCTCCCATGCAACTTGATTGACACAGACCAATGATTTTTCTTCTGGTTATCCCACCAGCAGGTCAAATCCTTAAGCGGTGAACTAGGCCGCTCGAGGGCATGCTGCACGCCACTCAACCCACCGAAATGGCATTTAAATAGTAATCTCATTCTCCATGTGGGGAGCAGGGCGTTGGAGGGAATGCTGCAGGCGATGTGCGGGGGTGATGAGGAGTGCATGCTTGAAGTCTGGCGCTCGTGCAAGGAACAACCCAAGTGTGTTGAAAGCCTGTACAACGAGCGCATGGCAGAAGAGAAGGAGAAGGCTGCTGCTGCAGGCGCCAAGAAAGCCCAGGTCCTTTTTTGCTTGATATTGCTGCTATTAGTAGTATTGTTACAAACCACCTTTCCTACCAATTCGCCAAGTTGCGTCCTGCAGACAAGCTGCAGTTTAAGGCTGCCACAATGCTTACCCTTGATGGATTCGCCAGATCCAGACAAGACCCAATCAACCGCCGGAACGGTGCTCAGTATTCATACCGCCCCCCACCAGCCGGGGCCGGGGCCAAAGTGTAATTCACTGGACCTTTAGGCGCCAGCTTGACCTGCTAAACATAAACACACCTGGTAGGAAGGGCGGGATGCAAAGACAGGCTTGGCTCGGTCGCGGGGGCACTCAGTGTTCTAAGTGTTCAAAATTGTACATTGAGGGGATTTCACACGTGCGCAGGGGGCGGCTGGCGGGGCCGGGCAGCCTGGGGAGGGCAGCGGCGGGCAGCCCAGCGAGGCGGCGGCGGCTGCCAAGCTGCAGGAGGCGTGCGGCGGCCGTGCAGAGTGCATACAGCAGGTCCGCCTAACACATTCTTGTGATTCGCTCGATGTGTCCCCCATATTGAAGAAATACAAATACATCACGGGGCCCGCTCTAGATCCGGTATGACCCTGGTAAGGTTCCTGGAGAGGGCTGAAGGAGCCAAGTGGGACGGTTATTCACATCACCAATTACTTATAGGTCTTTCAAACCTCCTTCATCTTCAGTCCTGAATTCACCCTTGTGTCTCATTCTGGCTGCCGACGCCTCTCAGACTAAACAGAAGCCGGGACACCCTGACATATATGCCAAGCTGGAATACTTGAAACCAGTTCCATTGCATGCAGAGAACACAGTGGATTATGACATTTACTCTGTTTCTGCGTTCCCTGGCCCCTTACAAAAGTGTTGTCAAGGTTGTTCCCCTCTGGCTGCAGGTGCGTCTGATGTGCGGCAGCCAGCCGGCATGTGTCGTGGGCGTCGCCAAGCAAGTCCTGAAGTCGGTGCGCTCACCCTTCTGCGCCGCACTAACTCCCCTTCAGGTTTCTGCAAACTGTGAGTAATGTGTATCAGTCAACCAGGTCTGCGTCGTACTCAAAATACTGCTGTGCGTCCTCAAATATCAGAATGCATGTGAAACAAAGATGCATAATTGATGGAAGGCATTCGATACGCCCCCATGCCTTGCGCACGCCCATAAGACACGTGTGATGAGTGCATTAGCATGCCGATATGTAGAGAGCGCCCGCTTCCTTACTCGGTCAGTATGTGACTTCTTGGTTCCGCCGCACCAAGCAAGCTATTGTTTTCACTGGTGATGCTGTAGCAACACTGGCCAAACAAACAGTGGGAGCCTACAGCGCGCAAACTATTGGCAACTGAGGGAATGGTTGCGGCAATCCTGCTGATATATTGCCAAACGGGGACAATTGATTTGCAAATTTTCTAATCCCCTATCAGCGAGACCCGCGAGCTGATCCTTTGGTGGTATCCCCCGCATGGCTTTGGCTAATGACCATACAGCAAAGGGCAAGATTTCAGGGGACTTAACATTGGTTTGCACGTGTGCAGAGCAAGGACAAGAGCGGGGATCCCAAGGATAAAAAGGTGGGCGCTGCGGCCGGCGGCGCAGTTGCCGCTGCACTCGATCTGCTGCCCCTGGAAAGGGCCGACAAGGCGGCCAACGCCAGCCAAAAGATGGGCGCTGTGACAGGTGAGTGGCTGTTTCTTAGGCCATTAGGCCACTTCTTGGGCCAGAACCATCTGGGTGTAAGGTCATCTGAGAAGTGTTGAGCGCCTCCATGGCCGAGCCAGGCCTGTGTTTGCATCCCTGCCTCTCCTAGCATCTGCCTTCCTGTGTAGCTCATCGTGCTTGCACCTGATGACACAATGAAAAACAAATCTCCTGCTGCCAAGTGCTTGTTAAGACAGCTCATGCATGGACGCAAGCCAAGTGGCCCCTGTCTTACCCCTTTGGCTGGACACATACAGCATGTGCCTTTGCAGTGTGTGCCTGGCAGCCGCGGCTTGGCAGCTTAGTGCCTAGTCTGACGAAGAAATTTTCATAGTCAAAGCATCATTTGAACTCAATCTTAAGCTTACCGTGGTTTGCTGTGGGCACAGGCGCGTCGGCAAGCCTGCAGGCGGCGCATGCTGAGGCGGCCAGCTCGGAGCAAAAGACCACGCAGGGAACGCAGCTGCAGACCAGCGCAGCCAGCGCTGACAGGTCCTGACTCATCCTTCTTACCGAGTGCATGGATGTCAGGGGGAGCATGTTTGGTAAACACCCTTTCAGATGCGTGAGAAACACTCTTGGTGGGGAGACAGGTGGAGTGTGACCCGTTACTCCCTTGAAGGATAAGCTTGCAATCTCTGTCCTTCTTCCAGACTGACTGAGATCCACCACCACCGTTGAGAGCATCAGAGCAAGAATGGCTTTCCAAATTGTCACATCTTCACCCAGCCATCCCAAAAGAACTCCACGACTGGCATCAGGTGTCTCGGAGTAAAAGTCAGTCGCATCATGTGTGCGTGCTGACGTGGCAGCATGGCGGCATGTGCGCGCAGGTGGGCGCAGGAGCTCATGTCGCGCATGTGCCAGGGCCGCCAGGCATGCGTGGAAGATGTCTGGCGACTGTGCAAGGGCCGCTACGACTGTATCAAGACCTCCTGGGCCGCGCACGCCGCGCAGACAGCGCAGTCCGGCGGCAAGCTCGCCACGTCATCCGCCACATCAGCCACCGCCGCCACCGCGCGATGACTCATGGCAACCAAGATCTGTCACTGCCACCTCAGCCGCCGCCGCCACCGTGCGATGACTCATGGCGACCAAGATCTGTCACTGCCACCTCAGCCGCCGTTCCAACCGCGTGTTGACTCACAGCGACTCAGCTCCATCGCCATATGTTCCGCCACCTCAGCCACTGGACAACGAATGATGATGACTGAGGCGGCTTGCCATGTCAATCCGCCACCTCAGCTTCCGTCATCACTGCATGATGACTCATGGTGAACAAGATAACTAATACAGTCATCCGGCGCCTCATCCATGGCATATGAGAGACCTCGACAGAGCTGCTCTGCCCAGTCATATGACACCTTCCAAATCTGGGCTATTGCGTCACCTTTTCTACGCGGAGGAATAGGAACAGCAAGCCCGTAGATCATCTTAACATTCTGCATGTCTCGGAGCTGCAATCACTGCAGAAGTGTTCTTGTGTCAGAGTCAGCTTGCAACTCATGTCTGCCACCTCAATTTGACAGAGCGTGACCACTACAAATGTGGCTCGTAGCTGTCGAGAGGTCATTGCAGGCAGGGAGCACAAGTGCTCATCTCGAGCTGAGAGCGCTCTTCAGTCTGATGCTAAAAATTGCGCCGCTGCGCTCGTGTTTGAGATTGCCCACCTGTCGCCGAGCTGATAAAAAATGAATGCGAGTTCTCAAGAAAGTCAAGTAGAGCATTTGGGCAGGAGTCTCAAGAAGGCTTCGCTTCCAATCTGCATGCGTGCCTTGGGCCTAATGCTGTCGGAAGGGGGTTGCCATAGCCAATCCATTAGAACATAGAACTGATTGAACTATTGAGATCAAGGAGTTGCCAAGTGCAAAGTGTGTAGCTCAGATTAGAAGTCCCATGCGCAGCTCAGGGGCAAGGGGGCGCGCACAAGCAAGTCAGGACCATTTGGGGCACAAGGACAAAATGAATGTCGGGTTCTGTGATTCATACCCCTGAGGACATCACCCTTGCATCAAAACTGCCCAAGGCGCCTCTTCAAGACCTTGATGAACGCATCAGCTTTCTCCAATTTTGGTGTATCTCACTTCAGGCCCGTTTCTGATGCTGTCAACTCGGCACATCGGCTTGCAATATCCCTTCACATAAATTAGGTAGAATGTGAGTTGCAAGAAATTTAGCAGTATTTACCAAGGGCCCAGTTGCTTGCACACTGAACTCTTCTTTAGCCGCAGACATCTGGTTTTTACAGAACTTCATGTGCTGTATTGCTCTTAGCCTAGTGGGATCGGTGTTGGTGGTGTTGGCCTGTGAGTCTGGTGGTAGTGTTTTGTTGCGTGCTTGACGGTACGCTGTCTCCTTGGGTGGATCCTTTTTCAACTTGCACCAAAGGAATCATTCCTTCCACCAAGACCACAACTGCAATACCATGAGACTGATGAGACATCTCGTGACTGCCATCCACTAGGTTTACTTGTAGTTTTTCATAGTCATGGATTTTAGCGTATTAGAGAGGGATGCCATTACTTGATGTCAGCATCATTTGGCACAGACTTCGCAGTTGTGATCATCTCAGCTAGCTTGATTGCCGTTTGGCACTTTGGTGCTGAAAGTTTTGGCACTTAGTGTTTGAATGCTTGCAATGCAATTAATTAGTCCACCTTGCCCAGGGGTGAATGTGTCATCATAGCACTTGTAAGTTACACAAGTTGTAACACGTAGGTGGCCTTTGCACAATTGTCCAAAACTCCGAGTTGTAGAGTCTATCTAGAATGCGCGCCACTCGTTGAACATTTCAATTTGCAACTACAAGCTTGCAATTGCCACTTGGTGGCACACACTGTACAGTGGCACAGTCTGTTTAGTGGCACACACATGGCATGCATGATCATATGGCTTGGTCAAATGATCATGACTAACTGCATGCACGAGCTTGAGCTTTGTCATGCAGACTCTAGGATAGGCATTCCGGTGTTAAGAAAGAGAGAAATAATGAGGGAACGCACAAGCGGAAAAGTTCAGGTTGAAGTAAAACTTCAGGTTGAGGAAAGGTAAGGCAGCGCATCGTTGAGAGATCTCTTTGCTAATGTCTTCTCGTCAGCGGGTGGCAGCTTCCGAGAATGTCCCCGCCTACACGTGGCGAGTAGCAAGGGGTGCACCTGTCGAGATTACGTGTGAATGATGCGAAGCTAGTTAGCTCTTGCTCGGTTGAGATCCACACCAGTCCTTCACAATCCGCCCAGCAAGACCAAGACCCAAGCGAATATCTATTCGAAGATTCAAGAGAGGACCTATCGTTTGACTGAGGTGAGGCTCACGGCTTCTCGTCGCAGCTCTCGAGTGGTCATGATGTTATGCTTCGTCACGTTAACCTGACCCAGTGCAGTATCGTGTTGCTTGCTGCTCCGTCGCAATGGACCTTGTGAGATTTGATGCTTTGTGGTTTTCAGCATCGGTTCGATGTAGCTTGCTGGCGTGAGCAGTATTAACACGAGAGAACGGCCACGGAATGTTGAAATATCTGCTGAGTACAGTCCTGTGTTCTCGCAGATAATCTTGAGCAGGGAATTAAGACGAACATAATGGCGAGGTTGCTCACAGCTACGGCTGTGCTCCTAGCAGCACTTGTATGCACAACAGGTGAGCCGATGCTGGTGTCAGCCTTCCGGCCTTTTCCCTCCGAAACTGTCTGGAAGCGCTCCCTCGCACATATATTGGGGGAATGACGTGCCTGCGATTGTCTTCTGGCCTTGATGAGACCCTTGCGGTGATGGTCATTGCACCGTGCGTGCTGTCTGTCTTCGCGAATTATTACGTTTATGACGGCTGCATTCACGTTTGCAGTAATGCCTGTATGGCGTCCGTTATGGCATCTGTTTCGAGCTTGTGCGTGGTCACATATGTTCAGCTCATGAGGTTCTTCATGCTTTCGCCAATAGCTATGAGAGTGTCTGAAGTTATAGCGGGACCTGACTTTGTACCGGCATGCAACAGGCGCACGCCTGCCCCTGGCAGCCATGGCGCCCGCACCAATGGCAGAGGGAATGAAGGGCCCGAAGGCGGACCTGACGTTCATCCTGTCCGCTGACACAGTACGTCTTCAGCTTATTCCGGACGCAGTTTCCACGATCGAACATGTGCATGTTATGTATCTCCGCCTTCGGGATTTTCAAAGGCTCATTCTTATCGTCCTTCCTAATGTGTGCAGGCCAGCTTCACGCCAGAGGGAAACCTGGTGCTAACAAATCCCGCGCAGACGACGGCATTCACAGCGAAGAAGGGCCAGTCGGGCATCTACCCGACGTCCTATTTCACAAGCGTGGCCCCCGGCTCCAAGTTCCTGTCTGCGGACGGCAAGTGGCTGGACATGCCTCAGGCAGCCCTCTACGGCGCCTCTGCCCAGGGCAACAACCAGAGTGTTGTGCTGCTTACTCTGGGCAGCCCTACCTACAACGCTGATGCCAAGGTGTGCTCACTTTCTGCTCCTCACCTCGCAATACCCACACCCCTAGACTCGTTACTGACATTCTTGATGTGAGGCAATCACTTGATTTCTATTGATGTCTGCATGCAAAGCGGCAGGATGTTTTGGTTGTGATGTGCATACTACTGCTAGGCCTGTGTGTTTGCTGTGTATCATGGTGCCAAGACCACCACTGCCAAATCAATTTGTATTTGGTCTTGGCCAGGATTCTTTGCCTTGTAAATCAGAGCAGCCAGTAATGAACTTTGCTCTTGACAAGCCTGCTTGATCCGCGCGCATGCGTCCTGTTTACTGACATCAATTTAAATTCCTGCGCGCAGACTCTGACCTTCCCCTACCAGTTCCTGGCGCCGGCTGATGCCAGCGTCAAGTACCACGGCGGCTCAGTGGCACACGTTGTGAAGGACGCCCAGTCCGGCAACAACATGAATGTGATCGGCCAGATCATGCCGGGCATGACCATGAATGGCGCTGCGCTGTTCATTGACAGCAACACGATGGCGCTTCAGCCCAAGGCTGAGACCAAGACCTGGTGGTGAGTATCTGCTCTGCTCAATAGTCACTGTATTCCCTTCCCTGGCTCGGGTTGCTCAGATGCCAATTTACAGCTGCCTGGTCTGCTGCTCCTGTGTTGCTCGCATGAGCAGAAGTTACGACCGGCATGTTGCAAAGTTGCACTGACGTGGTTCGGCTGCGAGGCCATTTTGATTTACCAGCTTGTGTGCATTAAAGCTGCTGGGTACTCAAAAGAGTTGAGAACGTAAGATGCTGCTAATGTCGGTACTGAGGTGATTTGTGGGTCATTAATGTCGAGAAAACTCGGCTGGAAAGTTTGAATGCTGACATGCTGTGTGGTTGGTAAACTGCAGGTTCCCCTGGTGGGGCGGTTATGGCAACGGCGGCTGCTACAACTGCGGATACAAGTGAGCCCCCCTCTACCTATTGCATGCAATGTTTTGGCCAAGAAGAAACAACAGCTGGCATGCATGACCTGAAATTCTGGCCTGTGTGCACGCCTGTGTTTTGGGTTCTGAGCAAATTCATCTGGAAAAAATTGTCTGGGGGCTGATGTGGGCCGGTCTGTTGTTGCAGCAACGGTTACGGTTACAACAACGGCTACTACAACAACGGCGGCGGTTACTACAACAATAACAAGTGAGTCAACCTGCCAGCTGGCCAGTAAACTTCTGCCTGACTGCTGCTTCTGTCTGCTGCTCTTGTTTGCTGAACATTAACTTGCACGATGGCTGCTTTCCATTACCTTGTTCTGATTTGTTTGGGGCAGATTTATACGAGCCGAAAAGCTCTGTTTGGGGCAGATTTATACGAGTCGAAAAGCACTTGTTTTATATGAATTTTCAAGAGCTTAAAAGCCTTTGGTTTGAAATGATGCTGACATGTACCAATTTTGGTGCTTGCAGCAACAACAACAACAACGGCTGGGGAGGAAACAACAACAATAACAACAACAACAACGGCCGCCACTGAGTGATTTGAAGCACATGTGAGGGGTCCAAGCGGATTTCATTGTATTTTTTGAGCAGATTTAGATTTAGTGACATGCAACGAATGTGCCAACAGAACGGACCAGATGGAGAAAATTCTCAAGAATAGTTTTTGGGGAGTAATAAATTAAGACCTTTGCCCATCACAGCGCGTAGACTGGCACCATCAAAGCAATGATGTGTTCAGCATAGGACATGTAATATTTCCAGATGTAGGCAATTTTGGACAACTGTAAGCCAGCCTATTGATATGTCCACAAGCCACCGCATCATGGCAGTATATTTCATGTTTTGCCAGGATGTTAACAGTGCTCCCTTGCACCGCTGTAAAGTAGAGTGGTAGATACTGGCTGCCAGCTGATCTGTGCTAGGGGTGGTCTCAGGCGCTGCGTCAAATGCATGCATGTTGGCCAAACTTGCACCTCGAACACATATCTTACATGCTGTACGGCGTACTGGCGGGAAAAATTGCTGTCTGAAGAGTCACATGGCATCCTTGCTGATGGCATCATCATCATTGCATAACTCAGTAAGGCAGGCAAACATGCATGCTGTAAGCAGGCAAGCTGCATTTAACAGATTAAATATTTGCCTGCACTCACTTTATCAGAGTCGCATTGAAGTGTCCAGGAGATCTAGAGAGCTGGTGGCAATGTGATGAGTTCTATAATACTGATGTAGCACTCGGAATAGGTGCATGCTCCTATAGGGGTGCAAGTCACCACGGGTGGCGGTACAAATACTGAGCACCGTGCCCCCGGATGGTTGGGTCCTGCTTGGTGCCGGCGAAACCATTATGGGGTAGGGTTTGGCAGCTTTTACATGCATATGCAGCTTGTTTGCAGACGCACCGTGCCTCTGGTAATAATATATAATGGGTGCAACACACCTGCAGACTACTGGAAAAGGAAGGAGGGAACGTTCTCAGGAAAATGGCCTCTCCAATTTGGACCTTTTCGTGACGTCAGGGCATGTGATCCTGACCTCACTATCACATGCATCTGAAAGGTGAAACTTTCCTGAACAACGCTCCATCAGAGCTACTGATCATGCGCGTGCGTTGCATGTTAATGTGAAATGAACGGCAGGAGCGCGCTGGCGCACGATGATTCGGCCCACGGGCCGGCTTCAGAGCCTCTGCTGCACAGCCAGCATTCCAAAGATGAGGACGAAGAGCCGAAGCGGCTGTCGCTGCGCTCGCTCAGATCGGTCCACGATTATTTTGCAAAGAAGAAGACAACGCCTGATTATATGCTATTCCTCGCCCTTGTGTTCGGCGTGTCCTCTGGCATCGTCGCCTTCGTCTACGACACTTACTTCGAGGCGATCCTCAAGCTTGTTTGGGAGGTGACGCACCAGCAATTCGTATATCCGTTGCAGCAGCTGTATTTTGCAAATTGTACGCACTGTTTCTCAACACGGGAAGCAGTGTCCGGCTTCTATGAATAAACCCTCATCTCTGTTGCACCCCAACATTTGAGCTCATGCGTATCTTTCACGGCCTTGCTGTGCACCTGGCTCTGTGTCAATATTACTGAACTCGATGGGGACCGTTTCACCTCTCTGCAAGGGCAGTTTAAGCCTGTAGGGCTCAGTGCCTAGGGCTGCTTCTGAAATCTGGGCAGTACTTGCGGAGGAAGTAGCGAGAGTAAGCAAATATGCTAGCGTCAGAAAATACAAACCTAGTTTGACAAGTCACTCTAAGGGATCGTGACACCCCTGCTCAGAATAGGAAGATCAGGGCTGGGACCTTTATTACATGAGGAACTCTCTGGCGCAAAACCACTCTTAATCTAATTCTTCTTTTGTCTGCCGCAGGTGATGCCACACCAGGTGGTGACACCTCTGGTCAACCATCTGAACACCAACGTGTCCTGGTTCCCATCACTTGACAAGGTGAGCAAATGTACACCTTTTCTCTAATTTTTCACGCGGATTTTCTTCTCGTCAGCATGACCGCTATGTCTCACACAACTCCAAAATTTCAGCTTTGTACCATGTGTACCATGAAGCCCGGAAGCCGTGCTTCATGTGTTTTGTGGATTGCCTCCTGAACTCTCACGGGCAATGTTGCTTCATAGCCTGGTGCAAACGCAAATCTAATTTTTCGAGAGGTACACATGGGCGTCTAGAACAGTACATGGGGATGCTCGCTTTGCCTGAAGGACAGAAAAAGCACTATATACGCTGCAGCATGACTGCTGATGTCAGCGCTGGCGTGGCACGCAGGTGGCATGGGTGTACACCCTGGCGATAGCGACGCTTATGGGAACTTTAGTCGGGGTGACTCAGCGCGTGCTGGGATCCCCCGGGGACCTCCCGGAGGTGGTCCACCAGATTCACACCAGCGGCAGGATCGCCATCTCACAGGCGCCCTCCATGTTTGTCTGCTCAGCCTTCAGCATCGCCGCAGGTGAGTCATAGTTTCATTCTTCTTTCTTCTTTCCTTTTTAAGGACGAAAGATAAAGACACAAAGGCAGACCGAGCGCAATAGACATGAGGAAGGCGTGCCTCGCAAGTGAGCGTCATGCAACACCAAACAACGATCTCCCGGCTCAGCAACACAGAATGACCACATTGTATACATGCAAGTATTGCCGGAGTCCTTCTTGTGTTCTCCAACCGTGGAAACCTGAGAATGGTCTCAATGGCCTCCTCTGCCCATGGCTCATCCAATGATTGTTGGGTCTTGCTTGGATCTTGCTTGGATGGAAGGGGAAGTATGGCAGCCTTCCCCTGTAGCTTGTCTGCACAATACTTCGCAGCTATCGCAAACCTACAATATATTGTCTGATCGATTACATTCTGATGCTTGCATGCAGTCGGCAGCCTGGGGAAGCTCAAGAGGGGGCCCTGAACAGAGTCTGCTGAACATGCGCCAGTGACTCGCTCCATGACTAAGGGGATGACTCGTCAGATGACTGATGCATTGACTAATGCGCGCAGGCGGCAGTCTGGGCCCGGAGGCTGCGCTGCTGGCGCTGTGCGGATCGACGACGAGCTATCTGGCACGAAAGGTGTTTGGCGCCCGGGGACAGCACCTGCGAAATTGCGCCCTCATGGGGATGACCGCCGGCCTCGCTGCATTCTTTGGCGTGGCACTCGGAGGTTTGTCACCCCTCTCCCCACGATCGCTGCAGCAAGGCCTGTAGTGTGCCGCAGAGGTGTAGAACTGCGGACCCTGTGATTGCCGCTGCAGAGGACGGGAGGTGGTGTGACTGGCAAACATTCCATTCTAGCAGTGTCACCCAGCAACTAGCATACCAGAGTATCAGTGGCCCCGCCCCAGCGACAATCAACAGGCTTCCCCTGATCACAGCACCCTTCTTCTGCAAGCTGAGCCCTGCATGATGTGAGCCATGTCTTGGCTCATACTGGGTTAATCCCCCAAGACCCACCTCTCCTCATGCCCCTCACCGTCACAATTGCTGGGCTCTGTGATCGGATCAGCTAATTGAACGTTATCGTGTGCAGGCTCGCTGTTCTCACTGGAAGTTCTGCACCGCACCGGCCTGCAGTTCTACGAGGTGGCAACGTATGCAGTGGCGACTGGAGTCATCTGTCTGGCTGTGTTCCGGGGGTTGAAGCGCGAGTCGTTCGGCGCAGTATGGGAGTTCGAACTGCCATTCCTGGAGGTTGACTCGCGCCACATCATCCTGGGTGAGTCATTGTTCTTGTCATGCTTACGTGATCATCAACTCAAGAGCCAGAGGCCACAGGGCGCCTGCAGCCGTGTCATTTTTGGGTGATTGACACCGCACCCTCAGTAAGCAGATATTTCACAGCTTCACTAGCAACTAGGTACGTGGCGATGGTGTAGGTCAGGCATATGCGTCAATCTTCACCACCCTCTTTCCGCTTCACGGTTCCACTTGTTTATAGGGCCCCAAGGGTCTGTGAATGGCTCAGGCGCATGCCTGGAACTCAGATCTGTATGGTGGGCAGGCATACCCAGGGACAGGGGTACACAACATCTGCAGACTTTTCTTGCAGCTGTCTTGTGCAGATCACAAGCTTTCTTTTGGCAGGAATATGTGCTGCCAGGACTGGTAGCCCAAGGAATTTCTGCGGATGCATGCCCATTTGGGCTTGGTGCGGCTTGGGTGTTTGCACATTCTTATTTGTGATGCCCTGCATCCCTCAGAAGACTGTTGCCTGAGCTTCCTGACGAAAGGTGCATGCTCTCTGAGTTTGACATTGAAATTGCATCTGGTGCATTCCGGTCACAGGTGCACTGATGGGTGTGGTGGCAGCTGGGCTGGCGCTCTGTTTTATGCATCTGCACTGGGGGCTCAAGAAACTCTGGCTGCGGATGGGCCTGCATGTGAGCGCTCTCTTCTCTCCTCAATCCCTGTCTGTGCACAGCCATGTATCATTGCTGCCTGTGCGCAAACAGAAGCTCGTTCTGCCCCTCTGGAAGCATTGCTAAGAGATCGAAGTCGTTGCTCAGGCAACCGTGCATCAAGCTGTCAATGGTGCCTATCTAAGTTGGGTGTTCAAAGTCCAGAGCTGTCGGGCTGATTATTATTGTTATTATTATTATTATTATCAAACGCTTTTCCTGCAAGAAGCAAGGTGCGTCTGCAGAAAAGCTGCAGTAACGGCTGCCATAATCCCACCCCTTGATGGACTTGCCAGATCCAAGCAAGACCCAATCAACCGTGGGCATGGTGCTGAGTATTTTTACCGCCCCCCGCCAGCCGGGGCATACTGATTGGGCTAGGCTATTGCTACAGGACATTCTTTGGTTGACAGAGCACTCGCGTTTATCTGGCGTCAAGAGATATTGGAACATGCTCTCAAGCAGATCCTGAAATCACCACCTCGGTTGCATTGGTCACTTTCCCTGTAGTATTTCTGTTAAAATGTCACGCTCAAGCTCTGAGATAAGAAAATTATATTTACTGTAATGCTTACAGCAATATTTCATTCTAATTGTAGGAGCACCATGCGCCGATAAAGTGCGGTGTCATCGGCGGGTTCCTTATCGGCATAATCGGCGTGCTGCTGCCGCCGACCATGTTCTGGGGCGAGTTCGAGATTAACTCCCTGGCCAACCCTTCGCGCCCCCTGGCCCACATCTGGCCCCAAGGGGGGATATGGGGCACCGGGCTGTTTATGGGCGGCCACTACGGGCCTGGAACATATGTGCTGATCGGCTTTGTCAAGCTTCTTGCCATCAGCATTACTGTCCTGTCAGGTGAGCAGTTCCTGCCCTGCCCTGAGCAGTGTTGCAAATAGGGTATTGTAGACCGTTTGCAGACGCTGATTCTAGCTTTGTGCATGATAGTGTGTATCCTCAAGTCACACTACTGAGCTGACCAATTGTGTTTTGTGTGAGCTCTGCATAAAAAAGCCGGCATCCGGCCCTAGATCCCAACCATGCAAGGCTTACTCTGCAAAATTCTCTGACTGGTGGTTTTCATTTCACGTTTTTTGGAGTCAAAGTGGCTCAGTGGGCTGGTAGAATGGACAAACCTTCCAAGGTTGCCGTGCAATCTGAGTCCGATGTGTGCTTGCATGCATGCAGGTTTCCGCGGCGGCTTCATTTTCCCGACCTTCTTCGCGGGCACGGCTTTCGGCCACGCAATCTTCCGGGGCATCACTTCAATTCCCCATATCACCCCTTTCATTGGCGGCGCGCCCCCCATCCTGTTCTGCATGACTGTAGCTGTCGGTGCGCCTCCCCTGGCAATATATTATAATAGTTTTGCACCCTTGTCAACCAAATCCATGTGACCTGTTGCAAAACCCTCGGAGCGGTTGGAACGAGAGAAATGCCTCCATAATGTTGAGTAATCTGAGGCATCTAGATGGTTTCCTGACGTTGTCCTTCTGCCGGTGCCACCTTGTATAATTGCCCATGGTTGTGCAGGGGTAGGAACATTAATTTTTTTTCCAGAATCCACTTCCCTAAGCAACCTTGTCTCAACTACCTGCCATGTCAGTGAAATAAAGACATGTAGGCTGTCAGCAGATGGACTCGGCTTGCATCCATGCACGGCTAGAGACCTGAACTACTCCAGGGATGGATCTCTTTTACCCCAAGAATGTGAATCACGTGAAGGCGACCAGAAAGGTGACTTAATTTGCATGCATGCAGGATTGGAGACGTCGATCACTCGGACGCCGCTGGCGAGCACACACATTCTCTCGATTCTGGCGGGGAGCTCACAAATTACGGTGCCCTGTCTTGCGTCAGCATTAGTCGCTCTTTACATAACGCTCGGATTCCCCTTCATCATGAGCCAGAGAGACCGCCACGACATGGCCCTCAAGGTGTGCCTCTTGCCTTCTGCTCTATTCTCTCGACTCCCTCTCATGAAATTCACTGGCTCACCAATCCATCACCCTGTTAAACATGCCTGATTCCCTTTGTGGGAAGCTGCAGAACACTTGACTGGCTCGTGAATCATAGTTGATGCTCACACTGCTGTGCAGCCGCAAGTGAGCGGCCTATGGCTAGGCAATGTGGCTTTTTCCTCTGTTAAACATGTTCTTGTGCAGCCATTGAAGGGGACTCTATTTGGTGTGCTGCGCAAAGTTCTCCGCTGCCACTTGGGGGATTTCTGTGGTGAGGATTTTCAAATTCTGCCATGCGCAGGAGCTGGAGGAATCCGAGGACGACCATGGCAACATAATCTTGATAGAGCGCCTGAACGGCGGCGGCATTGTGCACATAAATGGCGCCGAACGCGCCGCGCGCGTGAACGAAATCCGCGCGAATCCCTCGGGTTCGATGGACGTCCGTCTTCACATCGACAGCCAGGCGGCCTACGCCGAAGACGAGGAGGTCGGCGCGATTGGCGTGTGAGTGTTAGTCATTGCTGGTCATCACTGCATGAGGGTGAGTCATTGCGCCAAAACAGGCGCCAGGTGATTTCGTCCGCCGAGCCAGACGAGATATTCGGCATGGGTGAGTCATCGCTGCGCCAAATCTGGCGGAGTGTGCCGACAAAGACAGCTGATTGCAGCGCCAGAAGGGGCAAAAGGCAGTCATTCAAAATCCTGCATCAATATGCAGCAGGTATTGTTGTGCCAAGTTGGGCACCAGTAGCCTGCCAGCAGCAGACAACCTCAGTTTAAGCTGCATCGATCTTCACACTTTTAGCCATGCGCGGACAAAAGAGAACAACAGGAGGTTCCCATTCGAGAGGGCTGAGGCAGTCAGGATGCGATGCAGCAAACCATTGCTTCTGCAACGCGATGGAATGATGAGGTTACTGAAAAGTGTGCCTTACTTTTGGGCATGAGAAGCCCAACTCTTTTTTCTGCTCAGCTGGAATCGAGGTGTGGTCCTGTAGTTGTCAACAAGATTATATGTATCTCCACCCTCTTAATGCCCTTGGCGGTTTCTGGGTGCGCGAGAAGTCTGGGGAGCCTGTTCGGGCAGCTCCTGCGCGCCCTATGAATGAATTACGAATTCGAATTTGGCCATTAGACACGATTGCATGTACGTGGTGTTGTGATGTATCTGTCAAGATCTGTCCCCTCGCTGGTCAAGACATTGCATCACCCCTTTTGGTGGGCAGCATTTGGCGGCAGCTGCACATGCATGAGTGTTATGGGGTGAATAGCAAATTCTCTTCTAGGTGCTTGTTGAGTGCCACAGCTTCTCGTGGGGTGCAGATTCTGCTTTTGAACATGTGTCCTCCTGTGAATGTGGGAACATGGGGATCTATGTCTAACATTAGATATAGATCACCATGATGTGAAGGTGTGATGTCAGGTCTGTGTGGGTCTCACGACATCGTGCCATGGTTGAACAGCTGCTAATTTTTTTTCTCCTGCGGACTTCTGTCCTTGGACTTGATGTCAAAGAACAGCACACAGTTTCCGCTGTTATGGACATGTTGGGCATATTGGCTGGTAGACATCTACAGGTGGTTCTGTGGACAGCTGTTTGTCTTGATCGGGACTATCGTCTTGGTGTTGGGAACTATCGTGTTGTCATATGTTGCTCAGCGCAGTCTGAACAGAGCAATGCCTGCCAAGTCAATACTAAATATTTTGTGCACTATTATTTGAGCTTGACCTTGATTTACGAGGAAGGGTCCCATCTGTCCTTCTAGCATGTTTTTTCACCATTGGTGCATGCGGTCCGCCGGATGCGGTCCCCGGCGGGTTTGTCCCAACAAATATGGGTGTCGACTTACCTGAGTATCAACCTGCTCTTGATGTAAACACATCCGGCATGCAATGATGAACTCAGTGGATACAGGCCTTAGCTTGCACTCAATCACTGGGTATACTATAGTAGCTACGTAGACAGATATCTCTCCACTGCGGTTCGAGTAGGCTCTGGTACATGCATATGCATCATCTTTGACAAAATTCCCATTACAATTGAAATCACTCTCTCGTAGTCTAGCGTTTGCAGCATATATGCACAGGAATCTTGCAAAGATTGGAGCTCGCTGAGCCTGCACTGCAGACCAGGGACACTTGCCCGCCAGTTAGCGTCTACCGAAGCTGAGCCGGAAGTTGTCGACACGCCCGTTTGCCTGGCCGACAGATTGGTGGGTGCCACGCGGCGATTACCCGACAACGTCAGCCGTTTGACGAGGCCCTCTTCAAACCGGGCGTGACAGGTGGATCACGGCTATATAGGGCGGGCTCGACCTCAGCTCCATCGCAAAGATAGGAGGAGCAAACGGTTTGTGGAAGGAAAAACAGCCTGGTAATTTTCAACACAGGTGATTTTTATTGCACACTAGTTCTATATTACGCTTGGAGGTGGTTTTGAGTGCGGCCAATCCTTCCGAACATTCCGCGTGGCACCTAACTAGTTACAGCCGCTCTTTGGGTCCGGTTGCTTGCGGCTCGTAGACTGCGAATTATGTAATATATTGGATTGCACTGTGACTGGTGGATGGAGAGTTGACAGGCCAGCAGAGGGCCCTGCACTGCGTCATCTTGTTTCCGCGATTCAGACGTTCCACCTGTCGCAGGTCGTCACACATCCAAGTCTAGGCAACACTCTCACTTCAATGGCACGTCTCCACTTTGCTGCACTGCTTGTGGCGGCAGCGCTGGTGGTCGCATCCGGTGCGAACTTTTGCAGTGTGCACGTGTGGGCCCTAGACCTGTGTTTGTTCGAAGGGAGCCGGGCAAGAGCCTAGTGACCACACTTTCGATGCCCGACAACTCTGAAATTGAAAGGGTTTCATTTGGTGACTAGAGGCCAGCAAGATCTTGCTTCACGGCTTCAATGTTCTCAGTGTCCAGCAGTCGCACCGCTAGCGATGGCCGAGTGCCACTAGTTTGCACAGCAGATTGTCGATCTATAGAGGCTGTTCCGAAAACCCAATATTTTGTTGATAGGATACATCCTTTATCGGGGGCGATTATTCAGTTGTCGCCATCCCGTCCTTTGTCCTGACATCTGGCCCATGTGCAGGCACTCGCGTGCCACTGCAGGCCGCCGCGCCCGCTCCTGCTGCCTCAAACGGCGCTGACGTCCTCTTTACGATGGAGGCTCAGCAGGTACTCGCACTTTCCCCTTCGCACCATACGCCCAATACCTTTAAGCTCCTCTCTGCTGGACCCGTGTCGCCCAGTCGCACTCTTGTGCTCGCTTGACTTGAGATTTCTTCGCTCATGCCTCTGCCTCAAGCACTGTTTAGTGGGCTCTGTTCTACACCAAATTCACTGCAGCATCCGGGCAGGATCCGTTCAAAGGGAGCAGTCAGCAAAGCATGTCCCAGAAATGCATGCAGCAGCGCTGCATATCATCATACTCACTCAATAATCTCCCTGACGCTGTGGCTTCTGTTTGAACGCAGGCGACCTTCACAGATGACAAGACACTGACCCTGTCTGGCCTGACCGGAAGCGCACAGAGCTTTGCCGTGGGCGGCAAGACTGCAGTTTATCCGATTGCAGCATTCACCGGCTCGCAATTTGTGAACGCGGCTGGCGAGTGGCTCGGCAACCCCCAGGCAGTCTTCTATGGAGTCAACGCCCAGGTAAGGAAGTTTCTTTAGCTGAAAGTGTTCCTGCTCTTTCCTCCTCTCCCCTGGCATCATGCATGTAAGAAATATTACTTAGCTGAAAGTATGCCTGCTCTTTTTTCCCCTCTCATGGTATCATGCAGGTAATTGCCTTCAATGATGGGCGTCTGTGCTTGTCTGTTCTTTGCAATGTAAGAGCAATTGCAATGTAAGTGCGGAGCTCAGTCCCATGTGCCATGCCAATCTGTACATTTCTGATCGTGTGAGGCTCTTTCATTTCATAAGTGCAAGGAGTGAGAAGTTTCTCCAACACTTCAACACATAGTACCTCACATGGCATTGTGTTTTTGTGCCTGCAGGGCAACCTGACCACAGTTGTCCTGGCGCTGTCATCCCCCAAGGTCTCTGCCCCTGCCGCCGGAGTCACCAATAACAACAACAACAACAACAATGGCGGCACGATTACAAACAACAACAACAACGGCGAGGTGCGCTTTCCATCAGCACCCCTGCAAACCCTGCTGCCAGGGGGTACTAAAGACTACCCCCTGCAGTCTTCAGTAACCCCTGCTCCTGCAGCCTCTTTGCCGTGTGTGCACAATCTGACAGCCAGTTTTGACAGTAAACTGGCTTCGCAATGTTTTGGAGTGATCGGAGACGCTGGTGCGTGTCAGTGCATCATAACACAACCAGCCTTTTTTACTTCCCAACTATTGTTGCGGCTCTGTCAGTCATTACTGAGTGGCCCTAGTCGGTGCGAGTTACTCCATGTGACAGGTCACCATGTGACAGTTCACCAAAAGTCGTATAATTATTACCCCTAATCAGAGAGTTCAAGAGTACCTGAGAGATGCCTGAAGTTCGACATGCGCATGCATGCGCAGATTGCAGCCGTTCCAGAAAAGCTCAAACCTCACTGGAATCCCACCTGCAAATTTTGCAAGTTGCAATTTCAAATAACTCAGATGACTAATATTCAAATTGCATGCATGTGCAGACGCTGTCCTTCACCGTGGCGGCTGTGCCAGCTGACGCGGCCAAGGTCAAGATGCCCGGCGGCGCTGTCTCGGCAAAGATTGCTGAAGCCGCTTCCGGGGCCGGCGATCTGGCGACGACCATTACTCCCGCTGCGCAGTTCACGAACGTTGTTCTCTTCATGGACAGCAACCAGGCGGCCGTGCAGAAGACCGCTGAGACCAAGTGGGGCTGGGGCGGTGCGCGTTCCCTCCCTCTGCATGCCCTCGATCACCTTACTCATCGCCACAATGACCCATCTTCTCTGCTGTGACTGATTGAGGCCGCCTCATCCACAGGCCCCATTGGCCGTCACTCCAAGTGATCCATCGCTGCAGACTTTGTAAGCATGCTTTACAGATGCAGGTCCTTGTGGACCTTCGAACAAAGCCTGTTTTTACTTGGCTGTCGTGTCTGTTGCTCCTGCTCTGGCACCCGTTGGCAATCACAGAGTGTGAGTGGTCAATGTTGGACCGTGCTGGAATTGTGCGTATTAATACAGCAGTCAAGGCTGCCTTCTTTGTTAAAGCGGATTACGTTTGTTAGAGAATTGTTTAATGTGCATGCAGGCTGGTTCCCTAACTACTACAACAACGGCTACAACGGCTACAACGGCGGCTGGACCTCGAACAACAACAGTGCGCTACCCTCTTACACCTCTTTTGCATTATAACTTCCCTGGTATTTAATACGGTACATCGGGAGACCTCTGGGAAGAGGCTTAGCCTTGCCTCATCGTCTGCTGACAACACGACTCAAAAGCTGGGGGGGATTCTAGAGACAGACGTGCATAACTGACGATCCTGAATGCTGTGTTCGCTCTACCATACACTTTCTTTGCACCATAGTTTCTGCTGGTGCGTAGTTTAGAGGGGCAGCTGGCATAGGTGAGGGCGACCCTCAGTGCCTGCTGACACGCCTCCAAAGCTGCGTGAGGTTCTAGAGACAGATGTGCTTGACAGATGTGGACAACAATGCCATCGAGCTGACTGGTGTGTGCCCCCTGCTGCAGACAACAACAACAACAACAATGGCGGCTGGGGAGCAGTGAACAACAACAGTGCGTTTCCAGCCCTTCTTTTCCTGTGCAGCTGTTTCCTTTTTTTAGTTTTTCTGCATGCATCTGTCCTGCTCTTGTTGGGCAGCTGGGGCTTCTTGTCCTGTTGCATGTATTTGCACAGCTATCACTATGCAGCGTTTTTCTTGTCCTGTTGCATGCATCTGTCCTTTCATTCTTGTGCAGCTGTGGCTGCTTGTGTATGGCATGCATCTATTCTACTCTTGCTGTGCAGCTGTAGTTTTTTTGTACGATTGCTTGCATATGCCCCTCTGTAAGAGGCTGTGGCATCTTGTTCTGTAGCATGTGTTTGTCCTGCTCAGCAGTTCCCTCTGGTCTTGACTGAGACAAACAATGTGTTGTGCTTTTGTTCAGACAACAACAACAACAATGGCGGCGGGGGAGCAAACAACAACAACAATAACAACAACAACGGCGGCTACGGAGCCGTGAACAACAGTGCGCCAGTGCTTTGTCATTTTCTGCCATGCTATTTTTGTTAGTTCTCTATATCCAGTCATCTACTTCTCTGTGGCATTATGTCATGCGGCTATTCTGAATGTGTTTGCTTGTGGGTTTTGGTGCAGACAACAACAATAACAACAATGGCGGCTGGGGAGCAAACAACAGTGCGCATCCTACCCTTCTGTAGATCTACAATTGAACTTGTGCAAATGGCCAGCCTTTCTCTTGAGTGCTCAGAATGCTTGTGATTGATGCTCTGGTTTTTTTTATGCCTGTGCAAAGGCAGGCTCAAGTGCACTTATTGAATTTTTCTCCTGTCCTGCAGACAACAACAATAACAACAACGGCCGCCACTAGAGTGGAGAACGCATAGAAAGCATCCCATAGCGAAAGACACGAGCGTGTTCCTTACTAAGGAATCCTTAGTCGCGCAACTCAGCTGCAGCAATTGGGCGAACAAGAAGCAAAGGAGCATACAATTCAAATTAGAATTCAAAACAGCCTCTGGCTGGATTTTGGGAGTGCTGTGCACACGCAAGAACGAATGAGCTCAAGTGATTGACCACATCGAGTCAAATAAATAATCAAGATTATATTTTCTGCTGCTGTTGTTCTGCAAATGCTAGCGATTGAACGAGCCTGGAATGAAGATCAAGAATGAACAGCTCATGCTCAAGAAATGAAGTCAAGAATATGTCTGTCGGCGTGCTGCTCTTGTGTTGACATGGATTTGTGTACGATGACATTCCAGTGGAATCTGCTTATTGCATCCTTGATGTACACTCCTGATCCGATGTATCAAATCTGAGAAGGCCTTGGCCAGGTGTGCCAAACGGATTGCACGGTTTCATTGTAAAGTGCTTCTTCTCTGTCACAATCAGCCTTGCAGACTTGCGAAACCTTTACTCATGCTCATGCCTGTATCTTACATGCCCTTCTCCTACTCAAATCGGCGCTCTTGATATGTTTGTTCTTGAGATGTTGACATCCATGCACGGTGCACAGGAGACTGCATTGTGGCATGGCAATTTATTGCACAATTACTCCACCCATTCAGGCACTTCCTCACGGACGCACCTCTAGTCTGCTCATTACACGTGTCCTGATTGGCAACCCTGCTAATTTCAAATCCAAATTCCTTGTTTCTCAGTTCTGGCATGTTGCAAAATCAAATTCTCTGCTATCAGGCAGGACGATACATCTTAGGCTCCTCCGCTCTTCAGTTCTGGCACATCTCAAATTTTCACATTTTCAAATACAAATTCCAAAATCAAAGCCTACATCAGGCGGAAGGGTGCTGCATCGCCTGGCGATTCATGTCGATGAAGAGTGTCACCTCTGTCAGCTCCATCCCAGGGGCTGCCGTCTGCAGTGTGCACACAGCACGGGTCAAGCTCTGCCAGACTCACAGTCCAAATCAAAGCATCTGTTCTGGCAGCCACTTTCTGCAACTGGCATGCCAATACACCTCGCCAATGGAGATTGCATAGAAAGCATGCACATGGACTTAGTTGACAATTTCCTGATGGGCTTCAACAAGTGCTGCGCTCATGACAGCGCTACAGGAATTGTATTCAACTTCTTCTCTGTACCATGAATTATCAAACGTTTGTCAACACCAAAGCCGTGGCAATTCTTCCCCAATGTAGTCAATCCAATTGTCTGGCAGGCACCCACGAGTAATCTTATCAGTCGCACCTGGATGAGTGGCTCCCCCGTGCAAACGCCACCTGACACTTGTCCACTGAACCCTCTAGCATGCAGCCATGACTAATGGCCCGTTGGTCACATTAGTCGCACCTGGTTTATTGGCGCGCAGAATGCTACCTGAAATTTTAACCTAAATCTCTAGCATGCGATCATTAGTCATCTTATTTGTCACACCTGGATGAGTGGCGCGCCCATGCCGGCACCTGCCTGCTGCACGCGCTCCGAGACGGCTCCACCGGGGAACTTGACATCGACCGGGCTCACTTGCAGGGTCGCCACAGTATACGAAAGCGTCTGCATGCATACAGAAAATATAAATAACAATTCAAATAATGGAATTTGAACTCCTTCTAGCGCTTGCTCTGCCTTGGTGTTCGCATTCCCCTTTCTCAAAATGAAACTGTAGATTCTGGCCTGGCTGGCGGGGGGTGATATGAATACTGAGCACCGTGCTCACGGTTGACTAGGTCTTGCTTGGATCAGGCGAGTCAACAAGGGATAGGATTATGGCAGCCTTCAAGTGCAGCTTGTCTCTCGGCAGGAAAAGCACCTGTTCGGTCTCGTTGTAGAGGGGCCGTGAGAGGATGAGCAGAGCATCCGCTGGGTGGCCGCCCGTTGTTCCCTTCATGAGCGCATCAGGCTGATTCAGCCAGTGACCCGCGCTGTCCACATATGGCGCACCTGAATAATGAAACCTTTAAGAAACAAGTATGTCTGGATAGTTGGCTGCTTGGAAGCACAGCAAACAAAGCCACGGCCTTAGAAACTTGTTTGTGGATTATGTGCAACCTGGTTTCCACCATTCCCGTGCATGAGAGCTCTGCCTGCAACTATCTGTGCATGGCAGGATCGATTGATGGTTCATGAAGTGATCAATCTCAAAGAATCATCACTGTCTTCCGCTTGCAGGCTTTAAGGCATGCATGCTTGCTTGCTTGCAGGCTTTGATATTGCCCTAATCTCACACTCTATTCACTGAACTGAGCTGGGTATGCAATGATTCATCTTATTCTGCCACACAAGCCCTCTAAAGCGCTAAACCAACACAGCAAGTTTGCCAGCTGGTAACACCATCTGCAGCACTTGCACAGCCCCGGGCATGGGATGGCATCCAACTTGAACCTAGTGGGCCCTTAGTCTGCAAGGGGTAACTTTGCCCACTGCCAAGTTAATGTGATCTGCCAATACTATGTGATGTTTGATTGTTTAGCAGCACTGATGAATGCGACCCACCAACACCACCTCCACTCAAGAGGATGGTTCTTGACAGATGGAGTCTGCCCTTCCAGGCATTTTGGGCATTCTCACTTTCAAAGGCACAACATGCTTTTCTGATGAAAGAATACACACCTGGAGCGGTGGAGACAAATTGTGCGATTGGAGAAGAGCCCGCTCTGCCGCCGGCCTCAAAGCTGGCGACAGTGTGCGCGGGGCGGCTCAGGACAAGAGTGCTTGCGGTGGTAAATGTGGCCTGCGCAACAGAGAACTATTATTAGCAGAAGGTTTTTCTGCCAAGAGGCAAGGCCGTCTTCAGACGAGTTGCAGGGAAACGCCTTAAATTCCTACCCCTGGTTGGACTCGCCGGATGCAAGCACGACCCAACCAACTGTGGGCAGGGTGCTCAGTAAATATTGCGCCCCCTCCAGCCGGGGCCCGCAGAAACTGTGGGCATCTAAGGCATGTTGAGACCGAACAAGCTAAAATCTCTGATTGGCGTGGACATCTCAAAGAGTGCAGAAGAGTTATATTAGCCTAAAGCTGAAGGAAAGATTTCTGAGGCGCTGTTCACAAGACGGGTGGCAAAGGTGGAGAGGACCTTTAGTCATGCACTCATTTGCTTGGAAGTGTTGGACGGATTCAGCAGAATCCATGAGGGACCTAGCAAAGTAAGCTCAACAGCAGAGCTCAATGGCAGTCTGTGGGATCTGCCAAAGCTCAGAGACTTCTGGGGCAAAATGCCTTCACAGGCGCAGTCTCCTGCGCAGGTGGCAAGACGACGCTGAGTTCACCTTGTCTGCTACGAGGACGAACAGCAGGTCCGCCTCTCCCGGACCTGTGTAGCCCTGTTGCTGTGTTGCGGGACCTGGAGCAGGGCTGGGCATGATGGAAGCGCTGGCAGGTGCCATGGCGGATCCTGGAGCAAGGGCTGGGGCAGTCGCGGGAGGTAGGGGTTGGCGAGCGCCTGCGCAAAAGGCAAGCAGAGTGTGATTGCGTCTCATTCTCTAGACTCACGGCACCCACGCTTCAGAAATGACGATCAGCTCCGGAACTGGTTCGGAAATGGCAGCATACCGCTTGCGGTAGCGATGAGAAATGCTGCGAATACCAACGCTTTGTATCTAATCAACGCCATGGCTGAGTCTGATTCCCCCTGCTCAGCGTATCCCTGAATCCGAAAGATCTGGCAGATTTTCGCTGCAAGCGATGTGTCCGCAGCACGTTTCCACACGTATGATGGACACCGGTAACACCTCAATCAAAGTGTCAATCCTCTACAGGTTTCAATCGTCAATAGTTTTCAATCCGAAGAATGCTTTATTAGAGATGGAGACTTTTGTGGAATGGTGTTGGCTAGCTGCTGCTTTGGAGTTCGTCTGAAGCTGGAGCGGCAGTTGCAGACAGCACAGGGCGTTCCCTGCAGGATTCGTCATAGAAGGACCTCAGATCAATTTGCATGCCCGGCAGAGGTAGATTTGCAGTGACATGCGCTGAGCGTATAGTCCTAGCGTTTATGCATTGCACTCAGATTTTCCTGCAGAGCGCGTGCAATATGTATACGATGTGTATCGCTAAAATTAAAAACATATGTTAACACGCGTGGTACGTACGTTGGTCACCAACGAAAAACGGTTTTGGTGCCAGCTGGTAGGGCGCATGTGTTTCAGGGCAGTCCAATCATTCGAGCCTTCCTCAGTGCAAGTTGCACTGATTGCAGGATGGAGTTCCATGTACTTTAGTTCGGATCGAGTGTAGTCATTGGCGACCAGCACTGTGCTCTGCATGCATCAGCTGACGCATGCAGGCTGCGGCTGATGAACATGCATGCGTCTGTATTGCCAGTATCCTGATTTCTGCTTTTTACATTCTTCCGGAACAATTGAGTCAAGCTTACACTACTGTGATACGTGGGCTCCACTCTCTCAATACCCAAACAGACTGGTGCTTCAGACAGTTAAATACGTTGGCCATCTCATGAGCACTGCGAAATATCGAACAAAATAGTGACGACTGACCAATGGAAAAAACAATGTAAATGTCAATTGGCTTCAATAACGTACACACTTGATCACCGGTCACACCAGGGACAGTGTCGAATTGCAGCACAAAATCAAGCTTCCGCAGCTTGAACGCAAAGGGGGTGTCTTGACGTCAATCGTGCTTGGCGCTCGGCACGCACATTGTTATACTGCAAACCATGCTTGAAGTAAAAATGTGTCCAAAATGACGGGGTGCCAACGCTGCTCTTATGATTCTGAGTCCAGGATGGCTGCAGTGAGATGATGGTCATTTCTACTTCAGGCAGTGCTAGCAAAAAAATCCAGCAGTGCCGGGGCAAAGCGGTTCTGCATCGCTAGACATCCCCTTTCTGAGATCTCTGAAAGTCTCTCTCGAGAGACTCACAGACACCTGGCACGAAAATCCTTCTCTCCGCCTGCCATGCCCTCCAAAGAGCATGCTAAGTTGATCTCTTTGTGGCTCCCTGGGAGGATAGAAGCATGTCAGAGGCCACCATGTTCCCCTTCTATTGATCGCGTGAGACTCTGCTCTGCTTGTCCTCTTGTCCGCTGTCCCTTCCATAGTTCGCGCAAGACCCTGGTCTGCTGTCCCTTCCATGAATTGCGTGGAACTGCTGCTCTATTGTCCTCTTGGCTGCTGAGAAGTTGGCTGTCAGAGGTTGCGCATGGGAGCCTAGCGGCCAGTGGGGGCAGGAGATCCACTCCCGGTCCCATAATTGACGCTGCTATCCGAGCCTGAGAAAGCAGTTGCACTAGATCTCAGCTCCTGAACTTGCATTCAGGTATCACATGGAAATCATGATGTCATAGAAAAGCAAGCTTGCAGTAAGCTTGGTTGCTTGCACGATACATTAAGTGCAGCCAACGATTTACTTGCACACACAGATTTCCTGCTCGGCTTGCTTTAACAACAGACTGGGGGGACGCTTATTAATGGTACTGCAGAGAGGGTGCACTTTGAAGAGGAATTCAAGAATTGAGGCAGCGCGATGACAACTAAGCTGACTCACCTCCCCAGCCGAATTTGAGCGCAGCCGGCTTTTGCAGGCCAGCATGATTCTGATCGATGAAGAGCCCCGCATCCTCCATAACCATACCAGGGGTCACCACCTGCAGATAATACCACACAATCACCATTCACACTCTTCTCACTGCCCCCAGAATCTGACCCAATGCATGGCTTACATCAGGGTCCGGCTGACATATCATTTTCGAGTAGCCCCACGCGTCTCCTGCTTCGCCTCTTACTGGTGGAGGAAAGCCCGAGATACAAAAGGATGGAAGGCTGTCATAGAGACGCTGCTGCAAAGCTGATAAGGCATGTAATAATAACAACAATGCCCCCTTGGCATCAGGGGAGACATAGATATGTTCAGGTGTGCCAGAATTCTTGAAAAAGAATTCAAATTCCGTACCTGGATCAGCGGCGCTCCAACCCCCGCGTCGTACTGCTCTATGCGCCGCGAGACAACGCCGTCTGACAGCTTGGCCGAGGCCGGCTGCGGCGGCAGCACGCCCACTGTGAAGCTCAGCGTCTGCAGCACAGCACATCGTGTCAAGACTTGTCCTTGCTTTTGCTTTTTGCCCAGGGCTGGCAGATGGTGGGCAAGGAATGTCAAACCAGCTGTGTCACAGCCTCATGGTGTCTCCGATTCAATCAACTTCAGCCCTCAACAGCCACAACGCCAACACAATGTTCCCTACGCTCCCCAGGCAGAGAGGCCAGATACTACCCCTATAAGCGCGTACACACACCACAGCGCGCTGAACATGTTATGTGTGCCGTAATGCTGCAATGAGAGTACAGATAGAAGCGCGAGGATCGGCGCAGCTCACCCGCGCGGTCTTACATCCGCTGTGCCAGCAAGCTGTAAGCATTGCAGACTGCCACGTCAAAAATGAACAGAGTAAAAAGGCTTGAGAGTCGACGGACAACAACCACACCGTCAAGCACCAGCTGTGACAGCGAATGTTGCAGTATGCCATATCACAGTAATGACAACAAAGAAGCTCAAGGATGGCTCACCTCTGCTGCGCGGTCGTAGACCGGCTGTGAAAGCAGCAACAGCACGTCGCTGCGGCTGCCATTGATGGCCCCCTGCAGCAGCGCGTCCGGCTGGCCCAGCCACCGGCCCTGGCCGTCCACGAAGCGCGCGCCCGGGGCGGCCGACGCGAAATCCGCAACCGGCTCCCCGGCTGACCGGCCGCCCGCCTGGAAGCTGGCGACTGTGCGCGCCGGCTGCTGCAGCACCAGCGTGCCCGGCGATGTGAAGACGGCCTGCCCGGAAAACACAAAGCTTGTGTGAGAATCTGATTTGAAAAGATCTTGGTGGATGGTGGGGCAGCCTGCTTCTGTCACTGCTGTGATGGCTGCCAAAATTGCCACGATGTTTTATTGCTGGATGATGCTGCTGTCAGCTCTAGTTCATAGCCGGGGCAGTCCTCAAATTGCCAAGGGCGTGGCTTATACTTGGTCCTGCCAAAGTCTCTGCCCTTTACAAACATGTGCTGGACCCATCTCTCCCTTGCCAGACACGTGTTTACCCCGATCGTTCTGTCAGAGGCCTGGAGGGCACCTTTTCTGCTGACAGGAAGAAGGTCACATCCGCTCCCTCCACAGCAGTGCTCTTGCCTTCAGCAAGACCAGGGCTTGGCGCCAATGCACTTTGCAAGGTCGCGCGAGATGCTGCACATGTGACACGGGTCACCGTTAGTCTGGCACTCCAGGCCTTGCCACCTAGCTTCAATTGAATACATTTTTTCCCAACAAAGCAACCAGCCCTCAAAATCTGCACCCTCTAAGACAGCATATAAATGTCTCATAATATAACAGCTGTTAATTTTCTTGTACTGTACAAAGAATCTGTCATGCACGAAGGAAAGATTCACCACTTGCTGTCGCGAGTAGCAGGAAAGTGCACAGAACACCGGCAATACCGATGCGCGCCATTGCAACTGTGTCCCTTGATATTTAATCTCTCTCTAAACTTCACAAGCGAAGGCTACGATAGCTGTGTGCCCAGCCTAGAGCTATGTTTTTTGCTGTGTCACCGACACCCCACGCACTGCGCGCTTCAAGCTACTCTGAAAGCGCAACCCGGAAGAGAATCCATGGTTGCGAATGCGTACGCGGAGACGCCTCTCAGAGGGCAGGATCGTTGGTGAAAAACCCGACTCGTTGTCATTTGCGTGCCATTCCAGCATCTGCTGAAGAAGCTGAGCGCGAAGCCAGCTGGCACGCCTCAAGCTCGATGGTGACATCAGCACATTACTAACCTCATTCTTGAGTTCACAGGCACGATGATCTTTCAGTTTTGCAGCTGTTGAGCCACTCTGAAGCCTCATTGATCCCAGGGCATGCGATCTGTACACAGACATGGGGGTGGAAGCAACGGTCTTGTGAGCACCAATTCTGCTCGTCGACAAGTATGGGGGAAATACTCAGGTCAGCAAGATAGGGGCAGGAGACTTTTCTACGTCTTCTAGCTTATCAGTCATTGCCACAGAGACGTGCAAAAAGGTGAGCTATACATGTGCTTTGCAGGGACCATCTATGAGATACTTTTCACCTCGAACCCGTCGTTATGTCCTAGCTTTGGGTGATTGATACTTAAGACACTTCTGCATGCTGGTCCAAAGTATTACAAGCAGGTGAAGTCTTGAGTTGCAATGTTTTGTCATGGGATTCATACGATTGGCAAAATATTCATGCACGACTCTGGCATTGGTGAACGCGCTTTGTGCCAGTGACTAGGCTATGCAAGAAGGCAACTATAGCATTTGAGAACTGTTCATTTGCTTATGTTTGAGCAACTTTGGCTTAATTCGTAAAGGTTTAAGCTGCAGTACACCTGACTGCGTCCAGTAAGACATTAGACATTAGGCTCCAAGATGACCACCTCTTTCTGATCTGTATGGAGGGGCCTCCTGCGCTGCGACGCTTCTCTAGCAACTTTGCGTCTAATAATTGTTCCTTTTCTTCTTGCAGATCCAGGGGGTGGCATCTTCGACCGAGGTGATCCAAGCTGTTGGCTTGCAGCCTTGAAACTCTCTGCAGTTGTTGCGGGAGAGGCTGAAAGAAGAGCTGATCAGCAGCCCAGTGGCCTGCATCGAGCAGCATTATACGCCGTTGGCGTCCATCAAGCCATCCAGGATGCACCAGTAAGAAGACACAGACATTTAGCGCAGCACAGCTTGTCTGACTCAGTCCCAGAGGAGACCAGAGGAGGGATCAGGAGGACGAAGTGAGGCGAAATAAGAAACATATCACCTGAGGACAAAGGTCTCATTGTCAGCAGAGAGGAGGGGAGGGAATGCCCTCGCACAGACGCAGTTCAGAGTCTGGCCAGGCGGCCAGCATGGAGCCTGCAGGCAACCATGTGAACAGCAGCCCTGCCGCTGCCGACAAGCGCAGATCCATCCCTCTGCCCAGTCTGGAGACAGCCAGCAGGTGCAGTGCTGTGCACACTCTCTCCCTGGACACAGCAAAATTACTCTGGGGCTTCCACACTGCTACAAGAATTCCACCTCAAGTTTTTCAAGGTTCCAAATCTGGAATGGTTGTGGCGTATTTGGGCATGGTATATGCCATGTTGTCTATCCGTGTGCTTGGCATGCACGGCATCAATAGCGCTTACATGTCACTCACATCACGCCCTTGCTTGGGAGGCTTGTCAGAAAGGAGACTACTTCTGCAGGGAAGGCGCATGGAGGATAATCATGTGCATTACTCTTTGTTTCAAAGGAGAAAAGGAAAAGGAGAGCTTCTGTCTTGTTCTGCGCATGCTAGGGTTGACAAAACATGAACAATGAGGTTTGGTGATGCATTTTGCAGGTTGAAGACGTACGTGGGAAATGCGATCAACACGGCGTCGGCCGCACCGGCGTGGCTGGCGGCCAAGGCGGTACCGGTGGCGGCTGACGGCGCCGGGCTGCTCAGGAACGCCGCTGCAGACAGGGTGGCCCTCTTCCGGCGAGGGTGCGCGCCGCGTGTCTCTCTCTTTTATTCGTTCCCAACCCCTGCGCATGTCAACATTGGAGTGGTTTTGTGCATCAGCATGCACAAAGACACAGTGACAGGCGAGGGGGCGGGGCCATGCCTGTATCATCCCACCCTGCTGCCTTATATTGTCCTGTACGTTGTGAATTGGGATAGGCTGTATTCTCAGCCGCGTGTCCTGGAACCTGATTCTGTGTTGGGCGTTTCTTGGGGGTCGCTGGACAGCAGTCAGGATGGGGGTTTGGTGTACACAGAAGACATGCCGCATGTGTACAGCTAGTGACCCACTCTGCTGTGCATGATCCAGGGCACAGTATGATGAGCTGGAGGAGGAAGAGGACGAAGCAATGAAGCGGCGGACCATGGCGCTCAGCAGCGCCGACGCACCGCCGCAGCCGTCCGGCAGAGCCGCCTCCGCCTCACACCAGGTACATACTTTGCTGCCGTGACCTGTTGAGAGCATGAGTGGTAGCCGTGCAGTGGCTCCTTCTGCAGCCCTGCATTTGTGCAAGTGATAATGGCAGGCAGATGACCCATCTGCCATGCCATAATCATTCGTGTGGGATGTGTAGTGTCTGTTGACCCGCTGTTTCCTCCTGCTCAAGGAGTTGAATCACCCCACACGCAGCTGCTTTGTTATGGTCCATCTTTCAAACTTGACGCGGTGTTATACAGTTCCTTGAGCCGACTACCATGGCTAGCTCACTCCAGCGGTTCAGGTAAGATACTAGTGGGCGTGACAAATCCTTCCTGACGTTCGGGGTTGCTGATATTCCAGGGGCAGGAGGGAGGGGGCGACGCGTCGAGCGAGCCGAGCCCCACCGGCCGCTCGGCCAACGGCTGCCAATTGGCGCGCAGCTCCGTGCACGACGAGCCGGCCATGATACTCTTCGATGAAGACGATGACCCGCCAGTCCTTGCGCAGCAGTCCACTCGTGGGGCCCTTGCAGGTATATCCAGAGGGCCTCTTGATTTACTGGTTATTCTGCCCATGTCCTGACTGTCAATCATTTAAGGGCTGAGTGTCCCCATGACCGAGCTTTGCATCCTGTCTTTCCTACCAGGTGCCTCCATGTCTTAAGCAGGTCATGCTGGCACCTGTGAGTCCAATGGATTAGATTTATCCATGAGCTTACCGAGAGAGTGGTAGATTCCCCGGAGTCTGCCATGCATGTGGTGATGGGTATGGCATGCTTGCACATACTGAGTGACTTTGGCATCTGTGGTCCGGATGCGCACCCTGAACTTTGAGGGCAAATGTTTGGCAAATGCTTGAGCGCAGGACACAGATATTGCACGAGATAGGCAGATTATATTGTATGCTGAGCTGTCCACTGAATGGACGGAGCCATTACTGCTTTGTCGGGCCTGCAACTGGAACTTCTGATCAGCCAGGAGGGTGTTCCTGATCGTGTGCTATGCATGCTGACAGGACAAGAAGCAGCTGTTAGACCGAGCTCTGCTGCATCCTCCGTGTCAGCAGCCTCAGACCTGCTCTCGGAGGGGTGGCCCTCGGCCAACGGTGCCTTCAGGTGTGTAGCTTGGCCTGCTCGTCTCCTCAATCAATGCATGTACAGCATGCTGACCTGCCCCCTCCTCAACATTATCAAATTTTGGGAGGCTGGTGGATTTTCATTGTGTGCAGACTGACAGCTGCACGGCACATACAGTACTGCACCATCCGCCGCTGCATACTCGCTTCTAATTTAGTATGTTTTGTACAGGATGCTGGCTGCTAGTTGGAAATTTGTGCCTTTTCTTTCACAGCCAGACGGTGTGCTTCAGTACGGTGCTGTTGCAGTTGGATATGCTTTTCCATTTGCTTTTCACCCACCTAGAACGCCTCACAGGGCGCCACCCATGAGCGCAGCGCCCGCCGCAGCAGCGCAGTCGCCGGGGGCAAAGCCCCGGCCGGCCGCCGCGGCCGTGGCGCAGCCGTCGCCGGACGCGATTGGCCGCCGGAGCCCGTACGCGCCGCTGCGGCCGTCGCCTGAGGCGGCCAAGGTGCTGAAAACGCCGCAACTGTCATTTGTTTCGGACGACTCTGCCATGGAGGTTCCCCTCAGCCGCCGCAGCGCTGGAGGCGGCAGCAACGCCAGCCCGCTTGTGCAGCCGCAGGTTTGTGACACCTGTGCATCTCTGTTAACTGCTCAGGAGGTCACTATAAGCACCGCTGATGGCTCGTGGGATTGCGCGGCTCCAACGCAAGCAGCATGTGGGAAGTTGGGGCATCTTGGGACCTGCTCATTGTGCAATCCTGCATTGTGCAAGCATTCACATCGGCTTTGGGGCGAGCATGCACTGGTAAATTGGGGAGCTATAGCAATCCTAAGACAGGCATTTGATAAGTGCTGATGTCATGGGGTGTCTGAAACAGGCCGATGAGGTGAGTCATCCCTTGCAGGGTACGGAGCAGCCGGCCTTGCGCAACAACTCGCAGCAGCCCCTCATAAGAAACCGAACGCCCCCGCCCGCCCCGCGACCCTCCCGGCCGCCGCCGCCCCCGCCGATTGACCCCGACCTGCTCTCAGTATGCCGCCCACTTCTCTTGAGTGGCATCAAGGCGCAGAATGCATATAATCATGTTGACATCCTTTACATGTACTTTGTTCTTGGCCCTGGATGCACCAGATCTATGCCTCCTTGCCTTTACTGCCCTGCGAATGATGCACAAGTTTTTGCTAGGTCAAAATGACGTTGTACGCCAATATTTTGATTGATCTACACGATAGTAGCACATTTAGGAGCTCACTTCCCTGCTTTGCCAGTGTCATTGTCACCTGTCTGCGGCATGCATCTGTGTTCTCCATTTCATGCTTCTTCTGTTTTACACGCAGGCGCTCACAGACACCAGGGGGAGCATGCAGATGGTGTCACGCCAGTCGAGCGCATCTTCAAGCGTTCCAGAGAGGGGCGCGCTGCGACGAACAGAAGATAGCGAGCTCGGATTGAACAATAACGGCGGCGGCGGGTCGTGGGATATTTTTGAGCCGCGCGCGGCCGAAACCGCGGCTGCGGCTGCTGCCGGGCCCCTGTCAGAAGGCCTCAACGGCGGCACGATGGGGCTGGCTGCGCTCAAGCAAATGACAGGTGGGTTGCAGCTGTATGCTCACTGCTCTATGGAATAGGTCGTGTCTTCAGGCAGATGCGCTCATGCCTAAATAACGATGGTTGCGCTATTGCCATTTGTTTTCCCAGAAGGCGTGCAGAAGCGCGCGACCACAAATCCTGCTAGCGGATGTCTGTGCAAAATCTTGCCAAGAGACTTCTACTCAATCCGCCGGCACACATCCTTGCAATTGCCTGCATGATTGGCCTGCTCTGTTCCTTGGGCATCCTATAGCTTGTTTTGGCCATGCTCACTCCCCCAACCATTCCAACTGGTGTTAGCTGGTGAAGAACACGCAAGGATACGGGATTTTGGAAAAGATTTGTAGAAGTGCTGCTGAATATCCCCTAGCCTTGAAGGCTGGAACAGCGTGGATCAATGATAACTTATCAGTGACAACAATAAGATTAGTAGTAATAATGCTTCCAATGATGACCCGCGGTTGCGCACTCGCAGGCCGGCAACTGCTGCAGACGCTGGAGGTGGGCGCCCCGGTGCGCAAGAAGTGGGTGACACGGCTGTCGGCCGCGGAGGCCGCCGCAGCCGCCAAGACGACGCGCCATGTTCGCTGCTTCGTTCGCGGCGGCAAGGTCTGCCTGCGCTACCTGCACCAGGTGCGCGGCGAAGAATGCTTTCCCATGCTACGATGCCACAATGTCATCTCACCGAACTTTCTCCCCCTAATTCCTGGCATATGTGTGTGCTAACAAAACGGTCTACTCGAGATGACTCACTGAGCACTACTGTGCCTCTGGCCGAGGCGATTGCGAGCATCTTCTCTACTCTCATGTGAAGAGATGCAAGAACCTTTCTTGCTCTTGTTTGACAACTCCTCGTCATGTGAGTCAGCCGACGCGCTGTGCTTACATTTGCTTCTTTCCTGGGCATGTGTCTCAGGGCGAAGCTCAAGCAAAAGCTCAAGCAAACAGGCTTGGCATGATGAACAAAGATCGCACTCAAGAGCACAAGCCATTTGCCATGATGCATGCATGTTGTATGTGTGCAGGGGGTCAAGGGGCTGTTGGACCGAGGGGAGGTGTCGGCGACGGTGCAGCGAGTGGAGGTCCCAGGTGGCAACTGGGCGCCTGGAGCCAGCATCACCGTATACACCTCCAGGTACTTTTATGCCATGCTCTAATCCGCAGTTCCGGTGTATTCAGCGTATGTCTATTGCACTCTTTGATGCAAATGGAGAAGAGCTGTTGATGACAAAATGTATTGGATCAACCTGAGCTTGGATCTCCCTGTATCACCTCTCCGCTGGTCTCAAGCAAGCAAATTGACTCTCTGCAATCCCAGATCACCTGCTGCACTGCGCAAGGGATGGGCAGCATTTGAATGGTGTCCCATCCTGAGGCAGACATCACCTTTATGCATGGTTTCTAGCAGCTCTTGGGCAGCTTGTCATGCATTTGTGCACCTTCCAGATGTAAGATCTTGCTGAATTTTGCAGGGGCACGCTGTTGTTGGAGCCGCTGTGCCCCGGCGCATACTCGCAGTGGGTGCTCGGTCTCAATGCAGCGCTCGTGGCCTGCCAGACCCGCCGCAAGGATTATATTTACGCCTGCCCGGCACACACCATCCCCCGCAACTCAATGTTTGTTGTCGCCGACGCCGCCGCGCCCGCCGCCGCGCCGGCTCCCCGGTGACAAGGGGCGTTCCAGTCGTTGCCGGTGCCTGATTTGGCGACCGGAGGATTCGATGCCTATATTAGCACGGCCCCCTGCCGGTGCCTGATCTGGCTAAGACATGTCCTGGTGCCTCTTTTGGTGCGCATGCCGACCAGAGATGGGGTGCGCCCTGCAGCTGCGGGTCTGATATGGCGCGGCAATTTTTAGCATCGGGATTTTCGCAGAGTGACTTGGTGGACAGAAGACCACTGTAGCCATGGGCACAGCCCGGGCAAATTGGAGGACGGCTTTTTAAAACTGCTGCAGTACATATCAGAGGCAGGCTCGATGCATTGTTGAAGCTTGTGCGACACATGACTTTGTCGCAGAGAATGACTGAATACTGTCAAGATCCGTGCTTGTGCAGCTCCTATAATTCTGTTTTGTGGTTGGCTGTAATGAAATGTGGCTGCCCGAATGCAGCAAGTGGCCCCGCAAGGCACACTGTAAACACCCTGCACAGCAGTATATCCCGAGATATCCTGAGGGCAGCTCTCTCCACTTATGGGGCAGAAGTTGTTGATTGGGTGACCTGCAAGGTTGGTCGCACTGTTGGAATGAGCTTGAGCTTCTTGTGTGAACGTGTGTTTCGCTGCGTGTTTTGTGCATGGGAGAAAGTGAGTGATTTGTCTGAGTGCCTTTTGATCACATCACCACGGGCCTAGGCCTACACTTCATATGTGTCGCTGACAAATGATTTTTTGAAAAGTTTGTGCTCCAAAATCCTCTGAGGAGCAAAAGATGCTCAATTTTTGAGACTGGTGAACCCAATTATGAAGCACTGGCTTGGAGGATGTTGCTGTGTGAAAGCCCACGGGGTGCCAGAATGACAGTGTCTCGCTCAAATTGATCTACCACAGGCTCCTGGTCCACAGCTAAGAAACCCCAGCAGGGCTATCTACATGACCCCTGGTGCAAGGGAGGTGCACTGTTGGTGCTGTGTCAGCGTATAGACCCTTGCAGTTTCTGCGCGCTTTGCATCAATAGTTGGGCAAAATCTTGCAGAATCTGAGGAAGGCACCAAGTCTGAGCGATCTTGTGAAGTGCTTATAATTACTGTATTATAAATTGTAAATCTACACCCTGCTGTGTATTTAAAGTCTCAATTTTGAAGGCAGGAGGTGTTTCCATCAAGAGCCCTTGACGCGTTTTGACAAGATGAAGACCGTAGGCGGAGTGTGTTGTGGCGGCTCTGTCAGTCTCGTCTCCTTGGGAAGCATCACTGTGAGAAGACAGGTTTTCAGCGCATCCAAGCGCCAGCGTTTGATACGATGCTCCGAAACAACCAACCCACAGTCCAGTCCCTTGCAGAAGCCTGCAGAGTTCAAGAGAGGCTTGCTTGTACCCCAGAAGTTGCTGGGAACGGGCAAAGCATGCTTGGTGAGATCTGCATTTCGTGGGTGGTTCCTTCTCTCTAAACCCTGGTTCACCTCTTCAGAAAGATGTTGATTGCTTGGCCTCGAGGAAGCGCGATTTCCCTCAGTTTGTCACCATCAGTCTTGTGTATTCTCTGCGTCCAAATGTTCCGAGAGAAGCAGTCGATTTTAGTCTGTCAACGGGTGCTACTTCAAGTATTGACATCTTGACTTGCCACACGCAAAGCTTTTTTTTCGTTTATGTCCTCACCTGCAGTGCGGCCTGCGCAGGCAAGCCAGAAGGACCACACAGTGTACACGCTGCGCTTCAGCACCGGCTTTGGCAGGGGCTGTGGTCTTGATGTACCAGGCGCTGGCGTGCAGGTGAGAGATTGTTCTCCTTATCCAAGCGCTTGTATGGCTTGTACTCAACACCTCAAAATTCTTTTGCTTTGTTACTTCGGACACCTCCAATTTTAGACCGTCTATAAAGAGGTTCGTGCAATCAGAGCCCTGCATTCTGAGCGGGGCTGTAGCCTTTGCACAGCAGCTCTGATACTGGTGGCAACTGTGTTTGCCCTGCACTGAGCAGCACGACTTCACTTCTGTGTCATTGACATTCTGGAGCATCAGTAGTGACTGACTTTGTCTTGTCCAGATCTGCCTTATTGGAGAGGACGGCCAAGCTTTGCTGCACCGCATCTCCCCTCTCAACGACCCAGTCGCAGCTGAGCAAGACGCCCTGGCCATCTGCAAGGTCTGCCTCCTGCCCAGCCCACCCAGCACCCTTCAACTTCGCCTGTCAACCTTTCCATCACCCCATAAGCCTTCTCTTCATCTCACTGTGATCTTCGTCTCAAGCTCTTGCACACAGGATATTCTGTGCTTGTGATGGTCCAAGGAAAGCGTCTGATGGAGCTCAGAGTCTAGCAACATTGGAATTTACTGCATAACTTGCTGAAGAACCTCCCAAAGTATTGGATGATCCTGTCTCATAATTCGTTTTGTGCCGCATTTGGATTTTCTACTATTCTTACGGTCTCCTGAATCAATCCAATTCTGCGGTTTGAGCATCCTTCCCTCAGAAGCTATTGCTGTGCCGGCTAGAAGTGCTCTGCTCCGACTCATGCTTTGCCTGCCAGGGCTCTGGACACCAGAACAGCGTTCCGGCGCTTGAATTTTTGGTTCCCCTCGCACTGAATTAGAGTGATCTTTCTTCCTGATGCAATGTTGGAATGCCTGGCCCTGGCTTCAGACCGATTTGTTTCCTGATGCCCTTTTGGGTACCCTTATTCTGGGTTCAGACTAACACTCTATCCTTGATCTACTTTCATTCTTGACAAGCCTGGTCCCAACGAGTGTGTGCCTGCTGTCAAAGATGGTGGACAAGGAGGCTGGCGCTGACTGCAAGCGCGTGCTCAAGGCGGCTTCCACCAGCCGCGCGCGCTCCGCCGCCCTCAAGCAGCGATTCCAGGGGGGCGCCGTTGACGAGGTCTCCTTCCTCGGTGCGGCTGCGGCTCACTTTCATCTTCTTATTCTTGTTCTTATTCTTATTCTTACACGCTTTCCCTGCCGTAGGCAAGGTGCGTCTGCAGACAAGCTGCATCTAAAGGCTGCCAAATTCCTATTCCTTGTTGGACTTGCCAGATCTAAGCAAGACCCAATCAACAGTGGGCACGGTGCTCAGTATATGTACCGCCCCCCGCTAGCCGGGGCCAACCTTCTACCAGTAATATTGCAGATGTCGTGAATATCTTCTACCTGTCTCCTGATCACTTTCTCTTGGAGGATTCGTGTTGTGCCTCTTTGGTGATATCAACACACTGCTGCTCCTCTCAATCACAGAGTTGTCTGCCGATTTTTGCGTCAGAATTGCGCCTTCTGGTTCGAAGAAGCGCTGCCGCTCCGGTTCCTGCCAGTCAGTGTGCCTGCTTTTACATCCAACATTCCAGGGGGGTTCTACATCTGATCTGTTAGATCTAGAACCTCCTGAACATTCTTGTCCAGGGGTTGTTGCCATTGTGATTGAGATGTTTGGCATTGTGCAGGGCCGGAGCTGGGCCCGATTGCCTCGCTGATGGTGGCGCCTGAAGAGGGGTCCTGGAGAGTGGACGAGGTGGGGCATCCGCCTCTCGAATTCAAAGTTGTACACATATGCACTGATCACTTGCATGCATATGGTCTTACCTGCACGGGCCGCGAGGCATTCCCCTGCTGTGATATTTCCAGGAGCTCATGACCAGATATTGGATCTATGCGGATGTTTCGCACTCATACCCAATATAAAGCTGCATTCCCATTAACGTCAGCGAGTGCAGGTCCCCACAGACCACAGACATTGGTCATGACTGGTGTGCGTGGCCCAGTGGCTTTGACAGGTGGAGAACATGCAAGGAACGAGATGAGCGGAAAGAAATGATACGGTTCTGAGGACTGGAGTGGTTTCGACAATACGAACTGGGCTTGCTTTTTACCAGGTGACGGTGTGCTCGTCGCGGACGCGCCACACAGACCGGTTTGTGTGCCGCGAGGCGCTGGGCTACGGCGGCGTTCCTGCCGGCTTCCTGGCGCCCGTACCCGCCGACTCCGTAGTCTACGGCAGCGGCGAGAGCGCCGTCATCCTCTCAAGGGTGCGTGCATGTCACCGGGGGGGGCATTTTCGTATTTGTTTGCTGTATGTGTCCACAGGAGGCGCACGTGCAGGTGTGGGATGTGGTTGACTTCAAGGCTCTTTGTTTTGAATTGCAATTTTGCATGCCACACCAGATTGAAGAGGCATGTACATTCCACCATTCCACGTCTTGGCGCATCTCCTCAGAGCACATTGTGGCGGATGCTGTCGCAACATTCCACCATTTCTTCCTGTCACTTTTATTACCTCTGCACAGATACTGCGCAGTCCCCCGGATTGCATGGCTATGAAGGAGTCCAAGAGTCAGCCCTCTACTAGAAGCCGAACCCTCAGAGGTATAATGGCAGCTGGTGATGATGGCTGGGGAGTTGTACTGCGGCACACAAAGCAACTAGTGACGATGCAAAGACATCACACAAGAACCTACACTCAAATCCCCTGGCGTCTAATCCCTGCCGAGGGCATGCATGCGCAGGAGCAGGCAGCGATGCTGCACGCGGCGGGCATGCTGGATTACTCTTCGCTCAAGGACCGAATCTTGGTCACAACAGCGGCGCTGGTGGCGGCCGGCTCTTCCCTCTGCTACAGCATGGGAGGCTGGCCGGCCACCGAGCCCTTCCTGGCTGGAGGCGCTGTGGGGCTGGCGTACCAGTCCATGCTGCAGGCCAACGTCGACTCTCTGCCCGGCAGCAGCGCCTACTCCACCCGGGTGCGCATTTGGCCTGCCTATCACAATGAAAACTTCTTTCCCATTGCTTATGGCTGGACGCGGACCCTTGATACGCTTGTGTGTCGTGCGGCACGAGAGGCGAGAAATCGGAGACAGATGCTCATTTGCCGTGTTCAAGGCAGACATTATGTAGCCATTACGTAACGCTTTGGCACGTTTGCACTTGAATAGCTTGGTTGTTTTTGTTTGGAATTTTAAGCGTGGTGCCGTTTTTGATGATTGGCCTAGTTACTTGCCACCTTGCCTTCACAGCCAGGACCTCTGCCATTATGTGCAAGTCTGGTTTGTTTAGACCTCCTGAGAGGCTGAAGAGGAGTGATGCGCTAGGCGAATCATCGCTGTGCCGTCTCGATTGAGTGGCTTTGGAGAAGGGGTGCTGCATATGCTGTTTCGTGGTGTGCCGTACCCTATGACCCTGGACGGAGGGGTATTGATGGTGTTAGAGAAAATACCAAATGTAATCTGTGTGCGCAGGTGATACTGCCGGGCCCGGCTCAGACGCTGCAGCGCATAATGGGCAGCAGCACGGTGCGCTTGATGGCGGTGGCCGGCCTCTCACTGGGCGCTGTCTGGGGCCTCAAGGCCTCCAGCGGTGGCAGCAGCGACGATGTCCTTGCCCTGCAGCAGATCCTCGAGGTGGGAATGCCCGCTTTAGCTCCAGTCTTGTAAGTCTTTCAGTCTGCTCAAATCGACTGGAACTCCCAGACAGACTGACAGAGTGTCAAGGGAAACGGCACCAGCAGGAGGGACAGTTAGGATGCGCACATATAGTACAGGGATAAGGGGCAATTCCTTCTTACCTGAGCATGCTCTACTTGAAACTCCAGGGGGACAATTCTCCAAGAAAATTTGCATCAAGCAGATTTGCTACCTTCATCATGTTGGTGAAGCAGCCAGGGGTCCTAGGCCGGAGCCCGGCCTGCGAATGGGTCGAAGACTTTTCTTATTAGATTTGATAGCGCGATGACTACGGTGCGCAGTCTAGACAGTGTGACTGATCGCCTGTTGGGCGTGGGTTGCAGGTGCGCCAAGTGCTGACTGGTCTGATGGGCTTCATGATGTACAAGCTGGCGCTCGTGGGCTGCTCCGCCGTCCCCACTCCGCCACATCAGCACGCCACCGAGGAGGAACGCCTCATCTGACGCGCGCCCCAGCAACCAGCCACATCAGCACGCAACTGGAGGAGGCAACGCTGCGCTCCGTTTGCCATGCCACATCAGCACGGGTACAACCGAAAGACTCTTCTTGTGCCTTCTAAACGACAAGGCCTATCTGGTTGCTGCCAGCAGTATCTGCAAAGATGTGCATCTCACAAGGAAGCAGGAGGCAATGTGCTGCCCACCCAGGCAGCGGCTGGCCTTCCCAGAGTCAAGTCTTGGCAAGGATACATGTAAACTGGTGCTGCTTCAAGCAAGGAGTCAGTACGACTGTGCAACAGCGCCCAGGCGTCAGTGTTGCTCCCTTTTCTTTCTTGGCCTGTAGTAGCAAATAGAGAAATCTTCTTGTATTTGAATCCCAGACCTGACATGATGGATGGGAGATTACCAATGCTGTACAAGTTATGAGATGGTGTAGCAGAGAAAGGCTTGTCTCAACCAGGCAGCCTGTACCATCAAAGATTGGTAGACAGCAAGACGAGCAGAGCAACTCTGAGGACATGGCATGATCGGTAGGCATCACAGTCAGCAACATGGCGATTATGCTGACACATTTTGGGCAAGTTTGAAGCTTCAGTTGGATTTGGCAGAGCAGATAACATTTGGTAGATAGAAATCTCGCCTGTACAATATGCACAACATGTATTGCAATCAGCACTTTTATGACCTTTGGCAAGAACTGGTGAGCAATTTCCCTGCAGCAGAGCATGGGGCTGCTTCGCCTGTGCTTGTGGCATCTAGGCACATTGAAGAACTTCTCAAGGGCTCAAGCGTCGATGGGAGTTGAGGCTTCGTACAGCGGCAGATCCTTGAGATATCTGTCGGCACAGGACAGCGCATTACTTCAAGTGTGGTGAGCACACCAGGCATAGCAGGGCTTGGATGTTCTGGTGAAGGCAGAAATGTGAAGGTGCAGTACATAAAAAGGTGTCAGATGCACACATGCAATTAGACAGCCGCTGCTTTTGAGCGGCATTGCTTGGTTTGGAGGGTTGCCATCTGCATTCACTGCTTGCCACAGTGTGTATCCATTTTTCTCTTCATATTTGAACGGACGCCAATGGGCCCTTTACTCTGCAGCTGGCTTTGTTCAGATGTACATCCATGTATTGGCAGTGAATTTCTTTCCTGCATGTCAGGCGCTCGGTGTGCCAGAGAAAGCAGAAAAAAGTTGAGGCAATGGAAGTCCTTTTGGTTTTGAGGTTTGAACTGTGTAGGTCAAGAAATCACAAACGGCATAGGCCGTAATCATGATGCACTGTCTCGCATGGCCCATGTTGTGGGATTTGGATGGTTCTCCATGCGTACTGCTCGATTTGTGTTCTGTAATTTAAACAGTGTTATCGATATCTGGGTGCTCATTACAGTTGTAATTTTGCTGGAGACCTTCAGGCCTTCATCTCCCGTCTTGGGATGTCTGCTAAATTCATCATGATGATTGTTTGATCAAACAAAATGATATCCCCTGTTCTACCATGAAAGTTGAAATACCGTAGTCTATCCCCTACTGTTCAGGAGGCAGCGCAGAAACGGACACGGCATGACCCGCATTTGTGCCATTTGACTAGAAAGATACTGCTCCCCCAAAAAAGAGCAAATTATTGGTGCTCCATCCCTCCGCATAGCATGCTAGGACACCTGCCGCGAGTGTTCAACCCTGGTATAAGACAATTCAGGACCTGCAATTTGATGAGAAGTGGGCGAGCTTGAAGGCTCTCCCTGCTGGCTTCCCCTGCCACAGAGCTCTGCTGCTTTTCAGCACAGTCTGAAGGCCAAAGGGGACCTCCAAAATTGCACAACCTCCGCACCGGCTTTGCACAGCTCGTGCTCATAGGTTGGAACGAATGTGGAAACGCAAGCAGTTTAAGTATCTTCAGACAGGAAACCGCAGAAAACATGCAAACCAGTTTCAGGAAGCATGCCGAGATGAAATCATGAACTTCTCCTGGCCTATGTTCTCAAGAATAGCATCAAATTGGCTGCGTTGAAACAAATTCTAAATTACGTGCTACTTCACAAGGACGTGCTCCTTGGGCAGATTCCGAGCCTGACTCGCTACAACCTTCAGAGCTCCCAGGACCTCCCCAATCGCCTGTTGCAGCAAAGACACCACGCAATCAGCAAGACAGCCTTGGTGGCTAATTGATAGACACTCATGGCCCTGCAATTTCAAGCATACCTTGTATTCTGACAACAGAGCATCCCAGAACAAATGCTTTTCACAGCTGCATCACACAACAGCCTGGAACTGGGGAGCTAGAACATATGTTTTAACTTCAGCCAGAGAGCCGACCCCCTTTTAAAACGTTTCATCTTTTTAAGTTCATCCAGGACTGCGTTGCTTCAATTCTTGATCAGGGCAGTGCTCACCTGGAAGAAGGTGGGCGAGTGGTACTTAATGCCCAGCTTGGCGCACATGGGGCGCACATAGGCAGAGGCTGCCCTCAGGTGGTGCCGCGGCAGGTCAGGGTACAAGTGGTGCTCTATCTGGTACTGCAGGCCCCCATGAAACCAGTCCATCCACTCCGGACAGCTCACATTGTTAGTGGCCGCCATCTGTTGACACAGCACAGGAGACATGTCTGTCACAGGCACTTGGTAGTGCTAGTTGCAAGCTGCCCTGTGTGTCTTGCAGGCACTCTTGCCCTCAACTGCACACAGGCACTCCATGCATCCTACACTCTTTCTACAAAGGCAAGGTATGAGCTGGTATGCAGGCCACAGTGAATGTCCAAGGAAAGCTAGGTGACGCTCTGTCTTGTCGCTGGTGGTCAAAAGGAAGCAGACAGCAGATGCTTCTGGCTATGATACAATACGTCAAATGCTATCGGCCTGGAGCTTGAGTCTCTGTTGCTGGACAGGTGGACTTGCCTGGGTTGTGGTCCAGTCATTGCCATAGTTCTCCAGAGCGCTGCCATTCTCGACTGGCCGGCTCCAGTGATTGAGGGTCGTCTGCAGGCAACAGCCCAAAGCTTCCTTATTGTACATGCCATAGTGGGTCGTCTATGCCGGCCCTGCAGGGCTCAGAAAATGGAATGCATGTGACCCCTACGCTGCAAAATCAGGCAGGTAAGAAGATGCCTGCGCACCTGCAGGTTGATGATGCCAAAGCATGCATGCGAGATGACAAAGAAGAGGATGCGCTCGGTCCACGTTGGCAGGCAGAAGCAGAGGGCAAGGTACCTACAAACATGCATGAAACACTGAGTTCTGCAAATGCACCCAGATCAACTGCAGCACATCTCAGGTTGCCTGCAATTGGGCCTGTGAAGCAATACGGTCTACCACAAGAGCAGAATCTTATTGGAGGCAGAACTCGCACCATGTAAAGAACCCCAGGAATGCTGCCACTTCGAATGGCTTGTAGATGGCTGGCCTGCCCTTGGCCAGCAGGTGGAATGTGCTCATGGCATAGAAGCCTGTACAGCAAAACGAGACAAGCTTAGCTCTGCAGACACCCTGACATTTGGATACCAGCATGCAAAGCCGAACCGAGCATGCATGACTTCCTTGCGGCTGCATGTCATGTCAAGAAGATGTCACGCATGGTGCAGCAGGAAGCTAGAAGACAGGGGATGAGCAAAGCGCTGATGCATGCCAGGCAAGAAGGGCTCACCAAAGCGGGCAACGAGCATCATGGGAAGGAAGGTATAATGCTGCACACTGATCATCATCTTGGTCACGGCGTTGTCAAACACCATCGTGGCCTGGTAGAATGTGGAGCGGAGATTCCTGAAGAACTGATTTGACAGCGCAAAGAAGGGCAGGTGCTGCAAACACACGCAAAGTGTCAGTAATGTGCACGACTTGAAATTGCATAAATGCGGTGTAACCATTGCAACTTTAATAGCATGCCAAAGGACTTTCCTGATGAGCAGCAAGCATAGGCAGGTCTGGTGAGAAGCAGAAAGAGCACGCACCTGAATGTCAGGATCATGTTCGCTGGAGTTGGGAGTGACGTGGTGAGTGTTGTGGTTGTACTTCCACCACTGCACGCTGGCTCCTAGAAAAAGCGTGATACCAATGCCGATCATGGAATCTAGGCTGCGTGTCCTCAGAATCTGATTGTGGCCCACATCATGGCCCACCAGCGCCAGCTGCATATCAACCAAACATCTAGTAAAGACATGCAGCCTCTGACAGTTAATACGCTAACGTACAGCTGCTGGCCATTGATCGACCATGAGCAGCAAATTTGTCAAAGTGTTGTGACTCAGCTGTGATTGTCTCACATTCTTGAAGGTAGGGTACCCCGAGCAAGTAGACCTATGAAAATCTTGGAGACAGTACGTTTAAGAAGACATAGCTGCGCGGGCTCACCTGCTGCCAGAAGAGGGACAGTAAAAGAGCGCCTGGCACCACCCATCTCTCCTTCACGCAGAGCAGGACAGCGATGAAGGCCACCGCTAGGCCAGCTGCCAGAACGATGTAGTTCCAGTAGTTGACCTTGAAAAGTCCAGCTGCTTCCATTTTGCTCCGCACTTGAATTAGCTGCTGAGCTGCGTCAGTGCGTGGCTTCTCCCTGGCTGATTCCATGAAGCCCACGCCATACTTCAGCATCGTCAGCCTGGCTGACGTAGGATGCTTGAATGCCTGAAACGCTTCAGACGCGTCTGTGCCTGCATTGACCACTCAAGCTTTGAGCATTACCGTAAAGTTTGGGCCTGTTGGGGTTTCGCACTTGTTCGTCATCAGGGTAGGCAAGCTCGTGCAGCAAACTGTTCCGGTGGGCAGACATGTTGAATACCTGCAACATGTTGCAATATAAGCGCGCTTCCAGGGTGCAGGTGCTGATACTCTGTGAGGTCATACGCCCTGCCGTTGACGGCCACCCACAGATCCTCAGCAGTTGCGTGCAGCTTCAACTCCTTCCATGTTACCGGCCTCCCGGTCGCGGCGGGAATGCACATTCGATAGAAGGCGTCCTCTTCACGACCTGGTCACGCAAAGAGATAGAAGGCTGCTCGACTGCTGCTTTGATTCCTTTTACTGCTGAACCCGATATTTCAATTTTAGGGTTTTTGAGCAGCTGTTATATTTCCCTGCTTACCAAGGGTTAACCCTGATCGAGTATCTCTCTGGGAGAGCTCCTCCTCGAAGGCACTTTACTGCTGTAATGCTGTGAATCATTGACCGTGATCATGCAGATGTGCTGGGGCTAGTGCGAAGCCCAGCTTGGTGAGTTGAACGGCGGATGTCTCTTAAGAGAAGCTCAGAGAGAAGTGAGGACTCTCAGGCCAAGAAGCTCAGGATGCAGGATGGTAGCGCAGCGAACGGTGTCAGCAAGGCTGGTGATGGCCTCGTCATTGATGAAGATTTGCACAGTAGACAGCTCGCTGTATACGGCCGGGAGTCCATGCGGCGTATGGCCGCTTCCAATGTCCTGATCGTCGGTGCTCTGGGACTTGGAGTGGAAGTAGGTGAGGATCGACGCCAACATATTTTCCAGCAGCAGATACTGCTTTGCTTTGTAGCACATGCGATCACATCGCGATAGCAATGTGCTAAGCACAGAGCTAAGGAGAGCAAGTTTGTGCTGAATATATATATTACGCAAAGGGCTGCTTTCATGACCAGCCTGATGTGAAGCTCAACAGCACATTTGAGAGTTGTTGACATCCTCATGGCATGCGCTTGGATGCCGCAGGCTCTAAATATCTGCAGTAGCTTCTAGTTGTGTCCACCGATCTGGCTGTGTTGAAGCACCTGCCCTATTGACGGGACCAGCTCATTATTAAAACGAAAGAGTATTGTTATTTTTTAATGTAAGTTTGCAATGGTGTCTTTCTGCATTGCTCCTTGTACCTGACGTGGTTGCCTGTTTGTTGTTGCAGCCAAGAACGTGATTCTTGCTGGGGTGAAGAGCGTCACCATTCACGACGCAGCAGACACTGGGATCCAGGATCTTTCAGCGCAGTTCTATTTGAGCAAGGCTGATGTTGGCAAGAACAGGTGAGTTTTCCTTCATTTGATCTGTGTTGCAGCCCTTTCTGCAAGCACTATCAGGGTCCGAAGTCATGCTCAATCTGAATCCAGATGCCATCCCCTCAGGAGCAAAGTTTTTAATCACGGATGTTTGCAGGGCGGAGGCGTGCAGGGACAAGCTGCAGGAATTGAACACAGCAGTGGCAGTCAGTGCCTCATCAACAGAGCTCAAGGAGGACTTCCTCTCTCAGTTCCAGGTGCACATCATGCTGGCATGTCATCACTTGGCATTTTTTCACGCCCAATGCGCTCACATTATGCTCTGCATGAAGGTAGAATGAAGCACTGTGTGCAGAAACCAACATGACATGCTCTGTGCAGGTTGTGGTGGCGACAGGCATGCCCCTGAAAGAGGCCCAGGCGCTCAATGACTTCTGCCACAGGAATGGCATCGCCTTTATCCGGGCGGACATCAGAGGGGTGTTTGCCAGCGTCTTCACAGACTTTGGACCTGCCTTCAAAGTGGTGGATGTGGATGGTGCGCGCTCAAGGCATCTTGCATGACTGGCCAGCTGTTGCATGCACATCTGAGAGCATCAATGACAAGCACATGCAGGGTGGCTAACAGCAAATGTGAGCTGAGGCATGCTTCCTCGTCATGTCAGCCCTGCATGCACATGCTGATGCGAAAAATGCTCAGCCTGATCATGCAATGTTCGTTACACAGGTGAGGACCCAGCATCCGGCATCATTGCTGGCATCACAACCAATCCTGGCGGCTCAACGCTGGTCACATGTGTGGAGGATGAGCGGTTGGAGTTCCAGGTATGCATGTGTCCTTGGTAAAGCTTGGGTAGCTATGCGCATGTTTTGAAAATGCATGCAGTACTGCTTCACGGGATGAAGGCAGAACTGCATGTTCTGAAGGGGCTGGTGTCGCAGGATGGCATGCAAGTGACATTCTCGGAGATCATTGGCATGGAGGATCTGAACGATGGCAAGCCTCGCAAGGTTAAGAACTGCAAGGTGTGTTTTTCACTGCATCCCAGCTGTGCCGCTACATGCCATTATAAGCCTTCCTCAGGGGAATGCACTGCATTTGTCACATGCACTGCTGCAGTTCAGCCTTGTATTTTTTCAGAAAGCATGCATGTCCATGCGCTGGCTCTACTGCCTTTAAAGTATGGACCTGCAGATGCTCAGAACTGCTCAATTGGTCATATCTGATGTTCTCATTGCCCATATGGAACTATCCAGGCCCATTCATTTGAGCTGGAGGAGGACACGAGCGCCTACGCCCCCTACGTCCGTGGAGGCATTGTGACGCAGCACAAGGCCACAAAGACTCTGTCCTTCAAGAGCCTGCAGGAGGCTCTGGCCACGCCCGGCGAGTTCCTATTCTCAGATTTCTCCAAGCTGGAGCGCCCGGCCCTGCTCCACCTGGGCTTCCAGGCCCTTGATGCCTTCCAGGTGGGACTGCCATCATTTTGCCATGTCTTTCTGAATGTCCCCTTCAGAAATCTTGTTTTGGTCTGGGAACAAGCACATGCCAATGCTATGCGTGAAGTGCATCATGCGTGCCAAAGATGTGGGCATGCAAGTCCAAGTTGCCTCGTTTCTGGGGGGGGGGGCTCATGTAAGCGCCGGTTTGCTGTGATTTGCTGCAGGCTGAGACTGGAAGGTTGCCGGCCCCACACAGCGAGGAGGATGCCATTCGCTTCGTCTCCATTGCACAGAAGCTCAACGAGACTGCTGCAGACAAGGCCGAGATTGACGAGGCCGTCCTCAAGGCAATCTCCTACACAGCGTCGGGCGAGCTGTCCCCCATGGCTGCATTTTTTGGCGGCGTGGTTGGCCAGGAGGTACCCATCAACTTCTTTTCTGCTTCCTAGCATATGGCAACATGGCAATGGCGCCCAATGTTCTATACCTGGGCTGTGTCTCCCTCAGTGCATGATTGGTGCAAAGTGCTGCAAGTGAGGATTTTTTTTTTCCAATGCAGGTGATGAAGGCGGTGTCTGGCAAGTTCCACCCCATCTTCCAGTGGTTCTACTTTGACAGCATGGAGTCGCTGCCAGAGAACCTGCCACTCAGCGCTGATGAGGTCGACCTGCAGGTAATGTGCTTTGCCCTTTCCATCAACTTTCATCCCGGTGCATCAAATGATTGCCAGCAGCTATTGCGAACTGCATCTGTGTCAAACTTGCATGCTCACCCCGCGCAGAAGAGGGCTTGAGAAGCCGCATGCTTGCAGCATGCATGGGACTTTGAGTTACAACCATTGCTTGCTGCCAACAACATTGGAAACTCCATGCAGCATGCATGCATGGGATGTTGCCGTCATGTTCTGACAGCACACTGAGAGGCAGGGGTGATGTCACTGCAGGGGAGCCGATACGATGGGCAGATTGCGGTGTTTGGCAGGACGGTGCAGCAGAAGCTGGAGCAGTTGCGCACCTTCCTGGTGGGCGCCGGCGCTCTGGGCTGCGAATTCATCAAGAACTTTGCCATGATGGGCGTTGCCACTGACAACGCCGGCCTCATCACGCTGACCGATGATGACACAATTGAGAAGAGCAACCTCAGCCGCCAATTTCTCTTCCGCGACTGGAACATTGGCAGGTGCGCTTGACTCATACTGGCCAAGCCTATACAGCTTCCTATTGGTCTCCTCTGAGTTTTGTGCAGCGCATGCTCCCTTTTGCCCATTTGCCCTTTCTGCGCATGAATGGCAAGACTGGCGAAAGTCTCATGAGCGTGCATCCCAGCTGACACAATCCCTTGTTCTGGCCTGCAGCGCCAAGTCCACAGTGGCGTCGGCGGCGGCGCAGGACATCAATCCTGCGCTGAAGGTGCGCGCGCTGCAGAACCGGGTTTCCCCCGACTCCGAGAACGTCTTTGACGACACCTTCTGGGCCAATCTGGACGTGGTGGTCAACGCTCTGGACAATGTGAACGCGCGCCTGTACGTGGACTCGCGCTGCGTGTACTTCTGCAAGCCCCTGCTGGAGAGCGGCACGCTTGGGCCCAAGTGCAACACGCAGATGGTCATCCCGCGCATGACCGAAAACTATGGTGGGTTGCGGGTTTCTTGCTGGACTTGGCATCTTTTGAACACCGTTGTCACTCCCTGCCAGCACCAAAAGGAGATTCTTCTCGACCTGTGTTTCAATGCTCGTTGTGCGAGTGGTTAGCGCAGCCAGTAAGTGGCAGGTAGACAGGAGTCCGTGCAGAAGACTGGCATTTGGAGATGATCAACTCTTGAATATGAGCATGCATGTATAGACAATTATGTCGTAATTGTGAGCATGCATGTAGGGGTGATTAAATCATGACATTGAGCATGCATACCCTGCCTGATCAGGTGCATCAAGGGATCCACCGGAGAAGCAGGCGCCCATGTGCACGCTGCACTCCTTCCCCCACAACATCGACCACTGCCTCACCTACGCGCGCTCCGAGTTTGAGGGCATGCTGGAGAAGAACCCCACAGAAGCCAACGCCTTCCTCAGCGACCCCGCCAAATACCTTTCCGCTGTACGACAGGTGGGCACAATCCCATGCTCATGGTGTACTGGCTGCATGCACGCCTGCAGAGTTTTGCTTTTGCACTGCAGCCTTGCGCGTGTGATGTCGTGACAATGATACGACACAGAAATAAAACACATAATCATTCACTTGTCATGGCTAGGTCAAGCTCTCACCATGGCAGAACGGGCAGTGTCTTGATGTGACGCTGATTGGCTAGACTGAGACCTGACAGAGCACTTGTGAATTCGTTCGTTGAATGTGTGCACCAGACATGTCAAGCTCACTAAGGATGAGTGCGCGCAGGCAAGTGACTCAGCGGCGAGGGAGCAGCTAGAGAAGGTGGTGGAGGTGCTGGAGACTGAGCGATGTGTCACCTTTGACGACTGCATTGCCTGGGCCCGACACAACTTCCAGGTTTGCTGCCTGACTGGTTGCCTGGGAAACACCCTTTATATGCTTCATCTACCACTGGCACATTGTTGGGTCTTGGACACTTCAGAGAAGCCGCAGACCGCTCCAGCAACAGGGAACACAGCGTCCTTTCTTGGCTTTGCCAATCAATGCATGACACTTGTGGCGTTTGCACGGTGACATTGATCGGCAAGATTTGGTAAGGATACTGTGTTGCACATCACCGGATGGATCTGCGTCTCAACCCAGGCATGGACAAGGGTTCTGGCCCCAGAGGAGCCTTTCATTTAATATCTTATCCAGAACATTTAAGCGAAGACCTTGTTGACCAACAGCATCAATGCTCTGAAGACCGATTTTTTTTGCTTGCAGCGCCAATTCCACGACCGCATCGCGCAGCTGGTGTACACCTTCCCGGACGACGCAGTCACCTCCACCGGTACCCTCTTCTGGAGCGCCCCCAAGCGCTTCCCCTGCGTCGTCGACTTTGATGCGGCCGACCCGGCACATGCGTCCTATGCGCAGGCCGCCGCCATTCTGCGGGCCGAGGTCTACGGCATCGCGCTGCCGCCCTGGGCCCACAGCGCCGAGAAGGCACGGCACTTTTTTCTGGACAGAGGATGCCGCTTTGTAGGACCTCAGTGCTTGACAAGATTTCTTACGGATTGAGGGTTTAGGGAAATGTGCTGATAGTTTATATAGTCCTAAAGGCTATATTGCTGCTGTGAACCTTACATTTGGAGCAGGAGGTCTTCTGTGTACCCTTTGCAGGACTCTAATGTTGTTTTTCAGATTTTGCGAGGCACATCATGGGTGGCTGACCAGTGAGGCTATCTAAGCTGGATGGGAGGGGGGCTATTTGCCAGGTGGCCTCTGTGGTAGCCATATGTGATGGACCTCTTGTGTCTGTGCAGGTGGCGCAGGCAGCGGAAAAGGTGCACGAGCCGGAGTTTGTGCCGAAGCAGGGCGTGCAGATCGAGACCGACCCCAAGGCCAGCTCTGTCAGCAAGGCCACCTCCATGGGCGACGACGAGGGCGCCATCAATGCTCTCATCGAGAAGCTGGAGGTGAGCTCACAGCCGGCCATGCAGCGCAGGCGATCGCATGCACTGCCACTCCTGAAGTCCAGCCTGTATTCGACAGAAAAAGGGGACTTTGTACCTACCTGCCAAAATTGCACATGTTGCTGCGGAAAATTGGTTATTTGCATGAATCCGATCTTTGCTTGTCTAACCGCGGCTAACAATGAGTAGCATGGTTGACCTCAGCTTTGAGCTGTGTGTGACCGTACATGCGACTTCACAGGAAGCTGCAAAGAAGCTGCCGTCCGGCTACCGGCTGAACCCGGTCACCTTTGAGAAGGATGATGACACCAACTACCACATGGACCTGATCGCCAGCCTGGCAAACATGCGCGCGCGAAACTACTCCATCCCTGAGGTGGACAAGCTCAAGGCCAAGCTGATCGCCGGCAAGATCATCCCTGCCATCGCCACCGCCACCGCGCTCGCAACAGGTGCTGCACCCCAGTCCTCCACAGATGTTTCTTGACCCTTCGGCTGTTGCAGCGTTGCACCTGCAGGCGGTCTCATGTTGGCCCAGTTTTAGATCATCTTGTACCAGCCCTCATATTGCTCTGCAGTGCATGTGCTGCTGTGAATCAAGGCTTGACAGCTGCACACTCCTGCAAGTTGATGTGGGTGTTCCACCTCAGATTGCAAGATTGACTCCTCGGTCACGAGGCCAGGTGACTCTCATCTAGCACGGATCATCTTATCTCATGGACTCCTCATTTTTTGTGTGGGCCTGGTACAGGGCTGGTGTGCTTGGAGCTGTACAAGGTGGTGCAGGACGCGCCGCTGGAGAAGTACCGCAACACCTTCGCCAACCTCGCGCTGCCCCTGTTCGCCATGTCAGAGCCCGTCGCCTCCAAGGTCCGCACCTTTTGTGCCACGCAGGGGATCTGCCCCGACAGCTGTGCACACCAGGACTCCAACAGAAAGTGCTTTATTGCTTTGTGAAGACTGATCCTTTGGCTCGGCACTTGTGGTCGTTTGAGCGATCATAACCGCTGATCCTCACGCAGGAGCATTTGGTGAAAAGTGATAATGAGCCAACATAAGTTCACAAATTCGAAATTGAATTCTTTCATGCGCAGACGGTGAAGTTCCAGGAGATGGAGTGGAGCCTGTGGGACCGGTGGGTGCTGGAGGGAGACCTCACTGTGCAGCAAGTGATCGACTGGTTCAAGGTCTGCCCACGCGACAAATCTTGCGTGTTGTTTTCCCTATCTACTGCAACTTCCACCTGTCCTGCTGGTGCACACCCTGTCATTGTACTTGTAACCTTGGGGGGCAACACAAAAGTAGGTAATGTGCGTCTGTACTCTAAGCAATGCCCTTATAGCGCTGATTGTAGCAGGGTTCAGGTGCCCGCAGACACCTGTTTGGAAGGCCCGCCGATGCGTGTGACTGCAAACACACTAGTATTTGCAGTCTGTAGTTTTTTTATTATATTTTATACGAGCTAGATTGGTTTGGTCTACTTGCTGGTCCTGCCAAAAGAGGCAAGGTGCATCTGGCATCAGGCAAGCTGCAGGTGAACACACAGTCTCTATAAGGCATCAGTGGCTGATCCATTGTGTCTGGCGCCATGCAGAAGCGTGGCCTGGAGGCGTACAGCATCTCTTGCGGCCAGAGCCTGCTGTACAACAACATCTTCCCCAAGCACAAGGAGCGCCTAGGCAAGCCCATGAGCGAGCTCGTGCGCACAGTCGCCAAGATGGAAGTCCCCGCCAAGCGCAACCATTTCGATGTGGTTGTTGCCTGTGAAGACGACGAGGGAGAGGACTTGGATGTCCCCTTGGTGTCCATCAAGTTCCGGTGAGGAGCTCGGCGTGTGTTTCCTCGCTGGGTAGCAGCAGCGCGCACGTTGTCTCCCTGGGAAGCGGCAGGACGCAGGGTCTGGGGCGTTCTCTCCATTGGAAGCAGCAATGCAGAGGGCCTGGCGTGAGGTCTCCCTTGGAAGCAGAAGCGTGGAGGCCTGCTCAGGAGATGGATTATGCATGGGCTGCTCTGGTGTTGTGTCCACAGGCAGCAGTCAGAGTTCAAGAGCAGTCAAGCGCATTTTTGGCGCCGGCAGTGCGTTGCGTGGAGAATCTGCAGAGCTTGGGCAAAGAGCTGCAGGCAGTCAATGCACACAGGGAGAGGTCATCTGCTGGCCCTGAAGAAGTGAGATGAGATGCCCGCATGCCATGTATTCGTTCCTGCCGTGCATGTGCATGGTGTTCAGAATGCGCTGTGGCAGTTGTTCTCGTGACTTCATTCTCTGGATGCAGGAGAGTGTGCAAGTGAATTGTTCCATTATCAGGGACTCTCATGCTATCAAGCTCTATGTGCGACACGGATTGCACAAGTGTTTCTTTTTCGCTTGCAATTGCACTCTCACTTTATTATTTTTTGGTGTGCGTATGCACTAGCCTCTCTAGTAGTCCCGTGCATGTGTGGCGTCCATATGCATAGATTCAGCTGGATCTGCTTGCATGGCATAGAGCTCTTGGCATGCATGCGCTACGAATCGCTGCAACAACTTGTCTGAAAATCTTAAAGCTCAGCGGTGTAATTATTCGCACTCATGCTGAAGGTCTCGAAAGTCTACACAGCGGTAGAAGAGAGGTGCAAGAACATGCAAGAGAAGATACATAAGATACAAGCGAAGATTTGTGAGTGCACAACAGTGCGAGAGGGAACTCTTGGGATTGTAGACCAAGCCCGATGACCAAACTGGACAGCTGCATCATAATCATCGAGGATGCTATCTATGGGCGGAAACCTCATGTGATCAAGGCGCAGCATAAACCACCTACGCTTTGACAACATTGTTTGAGGATTTTGATGGCATGTGGTGGCTTAAATCCTTGAAAGACGCCGTTTGCCCAGTCAGCGATGCACACACTGTTGTAAAATCTTGTTGATGGGTTTGTTATATATGGCTCAAATGACATAGATTATCACTTTCTCAACTGATCGAACGATTCCAGCCATCCCAGCACGCCGCTCCGATCTTCCCGCGTCTGTAGGTAGTCTGGCTAGATGAGGCTCTAGTATTGAAAATTTGACGACCCTGGTAGTTCAGAGTGATCTGCACTCTAGTGGATGGGAGTTTTCATTCATAATGTCCCAAAGCAATTCGTTGAAGTGCAGGGTGGAATCATGCAGCAGACAGTGGCTGGCCATGCGATGGATCTGCTGGCAAATGAGATCAGGACATCACTACCGCCAATAACACTTCGAGTGACGAACGTGTTTGGGTATATAATCCTCATAGCCGTCAACATTGCGGCCTCGACCGGTCTTCTGGGCCCGACAAACGCAGAAGTCAGCGCCAGACATCCCACTCCCCTCACACCAGCCGGGTGGGGCACTGCATCGCATCATGATCGTCGTTTCCCTTTTCGTCAGCAAGATGTCCTCTACAAAACGAAGCTCATGTGCCAATGCACCTGGCCAGTATCCAGCTTGCTTCACACGCTTAAGGCTCTGTGCCATGGCAATTGGGAGCTCAAGTGGTGAGGGGTTGATTTTTCAAGAGTTTTCTGGGGTCCTGCAGGTGGGCTTTCAGCATATGGGGCATAATTTTCGCCCTGCAAGGTTTGGGCGTCGTGTATCAGGCCATGCCCCAAGGATACACCCCGGACGGTTGGAAGCAGCGCATTGTCAACAGCGTGGGTGAGAGTCCTTGCGCTGCTTCAACAATTTTCTTTCCTGCACAGCTTGCCTTTCTCACAATGACCTCATTGCTGAGCAGCCTGTCATGAGACCCCCAATCAGAGTATTGCATGCAGTTGGCTTCAAGCCAAGTGCCAGCCCTGTGCCTCAAGCATTGCAGGGGCATGCTACAGTGTAGTCTCCGTGACGGTATTGCCTGAGCAATGCAAATAGGACCTGTCACCAGGAGCTAATACAAGCTGGCTCCATGCAGAAAAATCTTGTGTTTTGGGGCTTTCTGAGCAGGACAAGAACATTACACTTGCACCAGAAAACTGACACTTGCTGCTCATGCAGGGTACGGGTGGCAGATTGGGTGGTGCTTTGAGGTGGCGTGGCAGGTGGCCTTCACAGTGGACGCCCCAGCCTCGCCCTGGATCTGCATGTTCCTGCTGCTGGGGGCCTTCCTGGGATTTGCCATCACGCTCCTCAGCCTCTTCAGGTACCTTCCTGGCCTGCATGCTGTGACATAGGACTTTCGTGCAGGCAACAGGCGGAAGGCAATCTGTGGCGTCCTGCCTTGCAAATGATCACTTGCGGAATAAAAGGGCAGAGAGTGCAAGACAGACAAGGCAGTGCGAGCGCCAAGTAGGGAGAAATGGCTGTCCCGCGGTGTGCATGCAGTCCTTGGGACAAACAGTACACCTCTGGCCCGGGAGCAGGGCAGCAGATTGTCATGCGCTACTGCACAGGCCAGAGAACATCATGCCGCAGGCATGTCTAGCATGTATTGCCTTAGTCAAGTTTATTCTGGGCCTCTGTGCACCTATTCTGATCAAGGCATCTGATCAGGCAAGGGTGTACAAATAGAAACTTTATAATGCAATCATGACTGGAGGACAATGACGACGCAGGCATGTCTAGCGTGCGTCTCTTTATCCCCGCCCCAAGCATCATCAAATTATTACCTGACGTTCTCTTCATACTGCTGTGTAGGCTGAAGGACACCTGCGGCAGTCTTTCGAGCGTGCTCCTGTACTTTGCATTCTTCCTGCCCACGACGCTCAACACCGCCTGGCTGAGCGTGGCCACCGGTGTCGGCATCCTCATCGTGCCAGAGTCGTATGACTGGGACGAACGCCATGTGGAGGCCTTTGCAGTCGTTCTCATCTGCCTTGTCACCGCCCTTGGTAAGGCACTTTGGCACACCCTTTAGCTGCCCTGAGAGCCATATCAGGACAGTCAATTCTCGCAGGCGGTAGAGGGCGTTTGCTTAGCTGCACTTTAGCTGCACTGAGAGCCACATAAGATTCTGTATACCAGAGTACAGGTGAATTGCGCAGATGATGCTCATTGCAGGCTTATCGCTGCACAATGTGCTGGCAGGGAAACTTGTCTGTTCTGTCACTCCCTCGCTTGGCCTGCCTCTGCTGTACTGCCGAGCCCCTTCCAGATTGTCCCAATGCCGCTCGATATACTGTATAAGCTTGCACGAGCCCAGAATTGTTACAAAACAAGGGCTGTCAGAGAGGTTCTCCCATGGGGACTTCGAGGGCCTGCTCGTCATTATGCAGATTTGACCGTGCATATGTGATGTTTAATGACCCTGCTGCAGGTGCCGTGGTGATGCAGATGGAGCGTGACACGGCCTATGGGCTGACCTTGGTGTGGGCGCTGGTGGCTGTCTATGGCGCGCAGAGCAGCCGGGCCGTCAGGTGCGGCACCCATTGCATCTGCTGACCTCTCAAGGCCTGCAGTGTGATCTTTGGCTTAGTTGCTGCGGCAGGACGGCAAAGAAAGGGGGATAGCAGAGTTCAGATGGGCTGCTTGATGGGTTGGTTCCCCCCATTTCGTTTCATGCCCGAGGCTGGCTCATGTTTCGTTCTTGAGTTAGGGAAGTAGCTTCTGTGTCAATAGCACTCATCAGTGGTCCGCGCCTCTAGCATGGGTCTGTGCCTTTGCTGCAGGATAACAGCGCTTGTGTGCGTGGCGGTAAACACGCTGCTCTCGATGTTCAGCCTGCTTCGGCGCAAGCACCCGGCCGGCGGCCGCGGCGGCGTCGGCGGCGGCTCGGCCGAAGCCGGCGAGCCGCTTCGGCAGCAGTCGTCGTCTTTCAAGCGGAAGACTGATTCTGACCAGAGCATCTGATCAGGCAAAAAGGAGTAATGAAGTCTAATGTTAAGGGGCTAATGATAAAGGGCCTCTTTTTTAGCTCCTTATTCGAATCCCCCAAAGCTCATGTTCAGCCAGGACTGCTGCGTCTTGCTTTGAATAAGAGAAGAAATCGCTGCAATTCACTTTGGAGATGAGGAAGTACAAGGTGCAACAGCTGATTAATTATCCTATTGAAACAGCAGCCGGGACGAAGTTGAGTGTGTCTTTGCAGCGGTCAGTCTCCTCCATGGACTCATTCTTGTCAGTGCCGTTTTGTCAGTGTTGGTCATGGAATTGAGAACCAGTGGAGAGGGGCTGTTGTGAGTGGTGAGTTGTTAGGCATGCTGGAGTGCTCCAGAGCACTGCAGATGTGTTTTTTGATTGATGAACTTCACAGGAAAAGCAGGTTCCTCGGTACAGGGATGTCCTGCAGTGTAGACAATGTATGATGTACATGCATGTTACAGCAATTTGGATGAATCTATCAAGGTCAAGATCAAGATCTTCAATATGACAAGGTTGTACGCACGTACAAATCTTTTTGTACCGTATTACGATGAAAATCGCTTTGTTTTGAGGAAAACTCAATGAGTTTAAACCGAAGCTTCTCATGTCCCTTTAAAGATGGATTTATCTTCCATATGCTGGCCCCGGCTGGCGGGGGGCGTTACAAATACTGAGCACCGTGGCCACGGTTGATTGGGTCTTGCTTGGGTCTGGCGAGTCCAACAAGGGTTGGATTGTGGCAGCCTTCAACTGCAGCTTGTCTGTCTTGTTCAACAGTTAAGTTAATAAGGTTGATTATGCATGATTGTCGACATGAATTTAGCCCTAGCTAACGCTGATCATGATGTACATGATCAAGTCATTGTTTGGAAGCCCCAAGGCAGCAGTGAGAGCTGGCTGGTGCTGCATATTTAGTCCAAATACATCTGAAAATTTTGAGGTAGCCATCACCTGTGTCCTGTGGAAGCTGCTAGAAGCTATTTAGGCAGGGTATAAGCAACAGCATTACTTTTTAGAAGGACACCTTGTCCCGATCAATCCGTGTTACCGGCGATCCGTCAAATAGATATCGCCCAAAGCCGAAAGACTTGCTATTCTCTTGTGATAACAACAGTCAGCGCAGAATAGCTCACATCCAAAAGATCTTGTCAGGAGTTTCACCAACAACTCCATCTGCCTCGACTGGCTTCTTGTCATGAACCAGCAGAATATGCAGCCACCTCTTCTTGGTGAGTAAATACTTCAAAGTTTGGTGCCAGTATTCCCCAGAGGATTATCTGAATTGTTGCCTTTGGTGCCTTATCACTGAATATATCTTGGCGATCTGTAAGGTGTGTCTCTGTGGTGTGACTTGATGCTCTATTTTAGATGCTTGTATGATTACCACAAATTGAAAAGGTCTACCTTTATTAACAAACACATATCATGATAGTATATAATATCAGCGAAGTGCTACTGTGCAAGCATGCCAGAAGTAGTGTACTTGGAGTCTACAGGACCCAGACATGTCGCAATCGTCTTGGTTGTTCCAGTATTTTTTTCCGGTAATAACTTTCTGTGGGTCGCTGCTGTCCAGGCCGATTTGCACCCCACAGATGTCTCCCTGTACTACAACGACTAGGCAATGCAGCATCCTCTTCACAAGCTGTGCCTGTAGCCACGGCCACGACGCAACGCAGACTGACGTCTTTGCACAGTCCAATCGCAAGCTGCAGCTACCATACAGCACGAAGCACCCAGTGCAGAAGTGCCTTGCTGTCCAGGAACACAGGCATTGCTGGCCCCAGCAATTTCAGCAGCCTTACCCTTGCTCGTTTTTCAACTGCCCTCAGTGGTAGCGTGTTTCCCAGCCAGACATCAACGCCAAGTCCTCTACATCAAAGGCAAGCCCAGATTGACATCTTGCGTTGTGCTTTCCACCTGTCCTGTGTAGAGAATTTGCGAGCTGTAGCAGGCATTTTGGGACAAGGCGTGGCCTGTGATCTTGTTACCTGAAATCTTGTGACAGTCCTAATTTGGTAGTGATTGCAAGGATTGAGTCACATCCACGCAGGAACCAGTCTGGCTCACAGCCTTGGGGACTCGCTATCAGATTGAATGTTGTTACGCAGGCAACAGCGCGGCTTTGCGGTTGTGGCAGCAGCGAGCGGGGGCGGCAAGAGAATCACGCAGAATGAGTTCACTGACAAGGCCTGGCAGGCCATCATTGCTGCACCAGAGATCGCCAAACAGGCAAGAGACTAAACTTTCTCTTCAATGCATGCCTGAAGTGACCAGTTGACCAGTGCCTATCTGGGTGCAATACGGCAATAGATGGTGCCCAGCACGGCAACCCAGCACAGCAAGAGCTTGGGTTCTTCTGAAGTGTTGGATAGTGCAACGTGCTTGATGTTTAGATACGTGTCAAAACAGCAAGGATGCACATCGTGATTATTTTCTCCAATTCCAGTGGTTTGCATTGTGCTCACCAGCGTTGTCCAAGCATGTAGAGCAGCCACATGTGACACATGTTCCCCGAGCCAGGATGATTGGAGTGTGCACGTGTTGTTCTAATACCTGTGCTTTGCATTGTGCTGACTTGCATTGTCCTTACACATGCAGAGCAGCCACCAGATTGTGGAGACGGAGCATCTCATGAAGGCTCTTTTGGAGCAGCCAAATGGCATGGCGAGGAGGATCCTGGCCAAGGCAGGCTCCAATCCCACAGATCTCCTGGACAAGACTGACGGCTACATCCGCCAGCAGCCTCGCATCAGCGGCGACTCACAGCAGGTGATTATTCTCCTGCCTCCTTGGCCTCATGAACTAAGTCTCAAGCACTGAGTAGGCATTGCAGACGAGCTGCTCACTTCAATGTGCTCTGCAGAGGAGCTGCTCCTCTGAATGTGCGCTGCAGATGAGTTGTTCTTCTCAAGTCTCCACTGCAGGTAATAATATCAGAGGGCTCCTCTGGGAAGGAAAATATGAACCTGTGGCCGCAGGGAAGGCCTCCGAGAGTAGCCAGGAAGCAAGTGCAGCTGTTAATCAATTCGTTCATTTGCTGTGTATGGGCATTCATGCAAGACATTCACATAGCACAGGCCCAGGCAGTTGCCACCTGCGCCGGCATGGCAGCACATGTGCTTAGTTATTGTGGTGCATGCTTGACTCACTTGAGATCGTGAGGAGGAGGCAGGCACAACAGAAGTGTGAGACATTTGCTTACGGTACAGGGCTTCACACTAGCCCACATGTGTCCGCATGCAGCGCAAGCATTCAGTCATCGCATTGCATGAATGATGCAATGTACCGCGCAGGTGCTGGGGCGCAACCTGGAGGGGACAATAACGCGCGCGCAGGACATCCAGAAAGACTGGAAGGATGAGTTCACCAGCGTGGAGCACCTGGTGCTGGGCCTGCAGGACGACCCGCGCTTTGGCCGCGACCTGTTCAAGAAGGAGGGGCTGGACGCCAAGAAGCTGTCCGAGGCCGTCAAGCAGATCCGCGGCTCCAACCGCGTCACCGACCAGGCGCGCATTCACTATTTTGCAGCTTTTTTGTGCCCTTCTCCAAGTCGTTAAGCATATTCGTGGCTCTAACCGCGTCACTGACCAGGGGCTGCATCCTGGCATTGTTATTCCCTCCTGCTGCTGTACACCCCTAATTGTCTGTTGGAGGTACGCTTGAAGATTGGGCGTCTCGCTGACTGGGACAGGTCCCCATCAATCAGCAGTTCCCTTTGATTTATGTTCTTTAAAGTAGCAAGTGCTGCCTTTTCTGCTTGAAAAATGCTCATAATTCACCAGTGCGTGCGTTGCATGCTCAGGCTTTTATTGCATACATCACCTCTTCAGCAGCCAGCCACATGTGATGTCCTCTTTATACTGCTAATGCATGCATGCCTATTCACCGTGGACAAATGCAACTTTACATATTTTGATAATATCATGTCGCCTGTTCAGGACCCGGAGGGCAAGTACGAGGCGCTGTCCAAGTACGCGCGCGATCTGACGGCGGCCGCGCGCGACGGCAAATTGGATCCGGTGATCGGCCGGGACGACGAGATCCGGCGCGCCATCCAGATCCTGTCGCGGCGAACTAAGAACAACCCCGTGCTCATCGGCGAGCCCGGCGTCGGCAAGACGGCCGTCGCCGAAGGTGTGCTGCACCAATTTTGAGTCTACGAGCGTAATTTCCATGAGCTTAAAAGTTCATCCCGTTGGCCTCTGGGACCCTTGTGGCTGCTGGGTTTGGCGGCCTGAGAGGCTCACCTGTTGGTGGTGGTAGCATGCGCTGCGGCAGGCATTGGACCCCTTTCATTGTCTTGCCACAGCAGGCTCAAAAGCCTGTGTGTGCAGTCTCCGCTGCAGGCGCTTGCTCGTTTTTGTCCTTCGTTGCACATGATCTGTGCACAGCCTGCTGCCCAACTGCCTGAGTGACATGGCACTCCAGCAATTGTCCTTCTCCCAAGAGAGCACGCTCGATGCATGGTGTGTACAGCATGCATGGCTGGCAATACACCTTTATTTCTTTCTGTATCCCAAGGGAGCATGCTCAATCATCGTGCATGACGCGCAGGGCTGGCGCAGCGCATTGTCACCGGGGACGTTCCATCGTCGCTGCAAGACCGGCTGCTGATGGCGCTGGATCTGGGGGCGCTGATCGCGGGCGCCAAGTACCGCGGCGAGTTTGAGGACCGGCTCAAGGCCGTCATTAAGGAGGTCACCGACTCCAACGGCAAGATCATCCTCTTCATCGACGAGATCCACACCGTCGTTGGCGCGGGGGCCACCAGCGTGAGTCAAAAGTTGCTTGCTCAGGCTCTTGCCTTTGGCAGGGGCCTCACGATGCCTGCCCCGTACTCAGTTTCCGAACCGCGGTTCCTTGACCGACATGGATGCTGGCTCAGTACTCTTGCTCTAGGCAATTGCTGGTGAGCCATGTACGTGACTGCTAAGGCGCTTTGAATAAAATCTAGCTTTAATCTTGTATTCCCACCCCTGCTTGCAGGCCGGGGTGGCTTTATCTGCATCTGATATGCAGCTCAGCAAGCTGATGAAGTTTGACCTTTCACTTCGCCCCTCCCTGGACAGCAATAGCATGCGCAAGCATGAATCTGTCTGTCACTAGCAGTACTGTAATAGGAGCAGCTCACATGATGCATGCGGTTTAGGGCGCGATGGACGCTAGCAACCTGCTAAAGCCAATGCTGGGCCGCGGCGAGCTGCGCTGCATCGGCGCGACGACCCTCGACGAGTACAGGAAGTACATCGAGAAGGACCCGGCCCTCGAGCGCCGCTTCCAGCAGGTGCAGCAGCAGCTCGAATCATCCTCTATTGCCTTGCTTTGGAAGAGAGCTTCAATCCCCTTGAGTTTGCATTGCCCACCGTCTCTTAAAAGGACAACACCTTGGCCCTTGCCTCGTCTCCCACTGCAGGTAATACATATGTCAGTGTGTGATGAAGTAATTGAGTTCGGGAAGGGATCTGCCCTAGGACATGCAAACCTAATTTACTCATTATAAGGACACCCTTTTTATAAGAGTCCTCCAGGGACTCTGAAAGCACCTGATAGTTGATACGAGGTGATTTAGAGAACCCTTTTACTCAAATCTCAACGGCACACTAGCGTTTCTGTTGGCTGCTTAGGGATCTTTGGTGACAGGCTGCTGTGCCGATTTGCTGTGAGCAGCTGTGACAGAATGAAGCTCATGGCGTTGTTTGTTGGTGTGACAGGTGTATGTGGACCAGCCCTCGGTCGTGGCCACCATTGCCATCCTGCGCGGCCTCCGCGAAAGGTGCGCGCACCACGAAGTCACTCAGCTTGTGTTCGGGGGTCAGGGAGGGGATGCCATGCTCCAGCCACCGGCCTGAAGCATGATGTTCTCAAGAGCAGCTTTGAGAAGTTTTCAGCTTGTGGGCGGCAGGACACCTGTTGATCCGCTGTTGTCTGCCTAGTGTTTGGGAATACTGCCATTGCCATCTTCAGGACTGCTGCTTGTTGCTGCAGCTGCTGTCCAACGTAAGCATTTTGCAAGATGCAGAGCGTCTTGGGTAGGCAATGGCAGTGTTTGGTCCATCCTCTGGCAATAATTCCCTATTGGAATTGCAGGTTAGTACAGAGGCAGTGTCTTGACAAGGTCCCAAGAACCTGACAAGCACTGTCTGTAGCGCAATTTGGCTGCCATTGTCAGAAAAGGTATCTTACGGGAGGGTGTCCCCTGAAAAAGACACATCATACCAGGCACACGGTGCACCATGTCATGGGTAAGAGCGCCAGTGCCGGCTTTAAAGACAGGATCTTTGTGTCTTGCAGTTGTAATCTTAATCTCGTTACCCGATCAGGTCCAGCGCGGAACCCCATGAGAGATCACTCATTAGTTCTCACACTTTAAAGATGGATTTTTTATTCCATTGCCTGTTCAGGTCCGAGCTGCACTGTGGCGTGCGAATCAGCAACAGTCCAGGTCCTCGCGGGAGTTTGGCTGGGGTTTAGAATGTAGATTTAAATTTTAAGATGTGGTATCTGATCAGGTACGAGCTGCACCACGGCGTGCGCATCAGCGACAGCGCGCTCGTGGACGCGGCGGTGCTGGCCGACCGATACATCGCCGACCGATTCCTGCCGGACAAGGCGATCGATCTCGTGGACGAAGCCGCCGCCAAGCTCAAGATGGAGATCACAAGCAAGCCGCTGCACCTGGACGAGATTGACCGCAAGATCCTACAGCTCGAGATGGAGCGCCTCTCGCTCGCCAAGGTGCGGGGATTACTTTCTGCGAGTTGTTGGGTGGTGTACCGGCCAGGTCTGTGCCGTGCATTGATCAAAGAGCTGTGAATTGTCGAGCGTCTCGAGGTGAGAGGCATTCAATAGTTCGCCGCTTTTTGCGCCATGCATGGTAAAAGAGTTCTGCCACGGAGTGCCTGTCGAGCGCGGTGCTTTTGGGCAGTGCTGGCTGTGAGTTTATTGCTGAGTGCAACGGCCAGGTCTGTGTCGTGCATTGGGGATGAACGCGTGGAATGCTAGGTGTCTTTAGGAGAGAGGCTATTAATATTTCAGCGGGCACATCGGAAACTGGCCTGATGCACTGTGCACCCTTACAACTCACACGTGGCATGTTGGTACTGTGCTGGTCTCCGCTGACGTTCGGGCATGCAGAGCATAGCAAAGAATCGTCACTATCAGTAGCAAAATGCATACTTGGGAGGGTACAAGAGGGCCTGCCAATCACAGTCTCTGGGCACAATTGCAGCAGATCTTTGAGTCTTATGGCGTAGAGACCAGAAATCCAGAGACAGGTCTCCAAAGCAGTTGATGCGGGGTACCATTCGGTGGTGGTCCCCTTGGTCACCCATGGGGCAACGCTCCTGGTGCAGCAGCAGGGTTGCACCAGACTCAATTTATAGGAATTGGGTACTTTGAGTACTGGGAGGCCGTACTGAAGTACCGGCGCTAGCATTTTTTCGGGTGCTCAGAGCCTTCTAGTATTCAGCACTCCGCGTTGTGGGGCGTACAGGTGCCACCATGTGCAGCGGTAAATCAATAGTAATATGAGTGATGTGCATGCATGCCTTCAGGCGGCAAAGGCAGACAAGACGGCAGCAATGCGGCTGTCGGGGCTGGACCAGCAGCTGACGCAGCTCAAGGCGGAGCAGGCCGAGCTGACCAAGCAGTGGGAGAAGGAGCAGCAGGAGATGCAGCGCCTGCAGTCCATCAAGAACGAGGTGCGCGTTCCCACCGGACAAGCTTTTCTGAACCTTTCCTGGAAATGTGTGGCCCACTACGTAGACTCTACGTCGTAAAGTTTGTGCATGTGGACGCGTTGGCTTGAAGCTTGAAGCTCTATATCTGCAGCTGGGCACTGTGTTGCAAGAAGAAAGTCTTGCATGCTTTGTCAGCGCATCATGGCATGGAAGGCTTTACTTTTGCGGCAAATTGCTCATCCGCGTGAGCTTATCTTGAAATATGGAGCCATGCATTCGGAAGGATGTTCTTGACATGCAATACACTGCAGTATATTGGCGCTGATAACATGATGTCAAAAAGTGGACGAACACGGATGCTTGCCCCTTAGTCCCCCATCTTGTGAGGCCGACACTTTAGGAGGGATGGCTCATTCTGAGCGGTTCTATTGTGTGGCCTGCGCACAGATCGAGCGCGTGAACTTGGAGGTTCAGGCGGCCGAGCGCGACTACGATCTGAACCGCGCGGCGGAGCTCAAGTACGGGACGCTGTTGCAGCTGCAGAAGCAGCTCAAGGAGGCCGAGCAGGCGCTGGAGCAGGAGACGGTGAGGCCCCTGCAGGAAGTTTTGTGATTGTGACAGAACTGCCAGGTGGCTGACAGGCATGGTGCTGCTGCAACAGCTTTGACACGTGCACATGGGGGCTGGATGGGTGCAAGTTGTGTAGCTCCCTATGTTCTCCGTCCACTGGTCATTTATGATTTGAGAGCGAGGAAATGGGATGCCTGCAATCTTCCACCTGGTTCGGTGTCGCTTTCAATGTGATTCACAACAGCTGCTGCAGCGCCATGCTTGGTTCTGCCACCTGGTACTCTGTGGCCCAAAGGATGGAACGATGACCGTCTTGCACTGCAGGCACTTCAGGCTTAGATAGCTGTGACTTTTGGAGCTGCCCAGCGAGAGCAGAGTGCAGGACCCTGCTCAATAAGTTGTGCATTTTGGCGCGGGGGAGGCTGTTGTAACCATCCTTGTTTGACAAGCTAGTCCATCCGTGTGCGGGCATGCTATCCCTGAGATGGAGTCACGCCATAATGCCCAGACTGCCATGCAATTCGTTATGAATTGCATTGAGCATACGCTCCTGGTCAAGTATCAGCGCAGGAAACTTATTTCACAAGCATGCATGTTACCTGCTTAGGCTTCGGCATGTCTGACGCAGGCGGGGACGGGGTCGCGCATGCTGCGAGAGGAGGTGACAGAGACGGACATCGCTGACATCATCAGCCAGTGGACGGGCATCCCCGTTACTAAGCTGGTCGCGTCCGAGCGCGACAAGCTGCTGCACCTGGACGAGGAGCTGCACCGGCGAGTCATCGGCCAGGACGAGGCAGTCAACGCCGTTGCAGACGCCATTCAGCGGTGCGCGCCCCTTGCCTTTCACTCTCTGCTGCAGCCTTGAAAACAAAAATCTAGCGAGACGAGAATACTGCAGCAGGAAAGATGTGTTTTTTTTCAAGCATGCAGTGCGAGAATAGCATTTCGTTTTCTTGCAAGGTCCATATGGATTCCAAGGTCCAACTTATTGACAGGTGATTTTGTGGTTCCCTGGACTCCTGAGGCACCAGGTTACCTCCAGATAGGCATTACTTCATGTGACATGCACAGCTTGTATGTGCTTGTGTGGAAGCCACCAGCTTGGGCTCCATCGATAGGGGTGCAAAGGTCCTTTTACAGTGCAACAAGTGTTTTTTCGGCCTAATTCCCAGCTCAGTGCATGTCAGGGTGTCAGCCATTTGAAGGCGTATCTGTTGCACACACAGCGCTTGTGCTCCTGCTGTGCGACACATGCGCCATTGCTTGGCTGACCATCCTGGCATGCATCCTTGCATTTTGAGTTGTCAGTTTTTCCCAAAATTCTCAGCATGCTCCTGCATCGGGCCTGCCCGGGGTTCCTGGTCGTACAAAGATCTAGCATGTTTAACAATGTACATAGATCACCAGTCCATCAAGGGGTAGGATTCTAGCAGCCTTTACTGCAGCTTGTCTGCAGACGCACCTTGCTTCTGGCAGGAAAAGCGTGTAATAATAATAATAATAGATCACCAGTATGCAGAGCTTAGAAAATAGTGTGATGTGCTGTGAGTGTGTTTGCAGGTCGCGCGCTGGCATGGGCGACCCGAATCGGCCCATTGCGTCGTTCATGTTCCTGGGCCCCACGGGCGTTGGTAAGACTGAGCTGGCCAAGGCGCTCGCAGAGTACCTCTTCAACACAGACCAGGCCATGGTGAGCCCTCCTCTCCATTCCCACTTGCACTGCTTGTGGTACACGTGGATTTCAGTGGTGAGCAGTCATTGTTATTTGCAGGTCATCTTGCCTCCACAGACTGTAGGTTTGTTTATGTCCAGCAATTCCCAGCAAGCTTCCAGCACTCCTGTTGTACCAGCTGTGGCAACAATGCTCCACTTTGGGTTTGCATGTCTTCCTTCTTGTTGTCAAGATGGAGCCAACGTCTTGTTCGTGTTTGCTTCGTCCTGCTTGGGAAATCAGCGCCCTAAAACAGAAGCCTGTGCCTCTGTAGCTCTTATCAAAATAGGCACATGGCCTGATATGTGCGTACGCATGCGCGCAGGTGCGGCTGGACATGAGCGAGTACATGGAGAAGCACACCGTCAGCCGCCTTGTCGGTGCGCCGCCCGGCTATGTCGGCTACGAGGAGGGCGGCCAGCTCACTGAGGCTGTCAGGTGCGACAGCTGTGCCTAGCTGCATAGCATCCTGTTATGAAGGCAGCTTGCTGGCGGCTGGCTGGTTCTGCTCATTCCTGATTACGATGTGATGTGAAATCAAAGTTACGGCACGTGGGTTTGCGCACCCCGCTCCTTCTTGACGCCAGAGTCAAAGTATACCCTTTGCAAAGCTCCGCTCAATCAATGATTCTTAAATGGGTGGTGTTCCTGCCAGGGTGTGCATCGTTTTTGGCGCTGAGAACGAGTTGGGTCATGAATCTTCTTGTAGCCATGACAAGAACAAGAGTCTGAACTCTTAAACCTGCTGTCCTTGGAAAATTAAATATGCTTATAGCAGATATTGAGACTTGTGTGACGCGCACTGCTTCTTGCATGTAGGCGTCGCCCATACGCAGTTGTGCTCTTTGATGAGGTGGAGAAGGCCCACGCAGACGTCTTCAACATCCTGCTGCAGGCAAGGCTCCCAACATACTCTTTCCCTCTGGCATTCTAGTACAGTAAAAAGGCAGTTGCAGACTTCTCTCCATACGGATCGCATGCCTGTGGAGTGAAGTCTGCAACTGCAATTGGGTATGGGGGCACAGGCTTTGACAGTAGCTGTGGTCCGTCAGTTCTCAGCTCTCAGACATTGCTGGCAATCTTATGTGCCATATGGCAACAAAGATGCCATGTAGTTAAAGTCTGTGCTGAGTGGCATGGTATTCATTCTTTGACCGGCGAGGAGCCCTGAAATGAGCTATAAGATCACATGCACACCCATGCCTGGTGCATGCTGCCTTGCAGATCTGTCACAATTTTGGATGAGGTTGCCCTGACATCAACTGACCTTTGGAGTCGCAGCGATGTCTGACTGCAACCTGCCCTGCACATGTGTCTTTTTTAAACCATTGAACGATGCCTGCACGGATGGCTGGCAACTGTGCATCAACACTACTGCTAACATGGATATCGTCAATACACGCTTTTCCCGCGAGAGGCAAGGCGCGTCTGCATACGAGCTGCTGGTAATGTGTGCTATTATAAGACAGCATGGTAATGTGTGCGCTGTGCAGATCCTGGACGATGGGCGGGTGACGGATAGCCAGGGGCGCACGGTGTCGTTCAAGAACACTATCCTGATCATGACCAGCAATCTGGGCAGCCAGGCAATCCTGGAGGGCATGGCCGCGCGAGACCAGGAACGCGTGCGCGAAACAGTCATGGCCATGGTAAGCGCTTGGTCCCTGTAAAAGTGTTGGTTATTAAATCCTCTATTGTGCAGGGTGGGGTTGGTCCCAGTCCCCAAAATCCCTTATGCAAGAGCTGGACAGCGCCCCCCATAGTTGGAAGTATAGTTAGAAGCATGGTTTGAGGCTTTCCAATAGGGGCCCGTGCTTCAGACTTCCAGGTCATTTCTGCAAGTGCAAATTGGTTGCAACCAGGCTTCAAGCTTCGATTGTTTCTATACATCAGTTGACAATGACAATGGCTCGTCTCTTGCTGCACACCTTTGGTGTCCAGACTCCACCAAACTTCTAGAATTTTTCTCTCACGTCATTCTGAACTGCAAAAATGCGCAGGTGAAGGCTTCGTTCCGGCCGGAGTTTGTGAACCGCGTGGACGAGTTTGTTGTTTTTGAGGCGCTGAAGCTGAACGAGATCCGCCAGATCGTGCGCCTGCAGGCCAAGCGCGTCGAGCAGCGCCTCGCAGAAAAGAAGATCAAGCTCGAGCTGGATGAGTCAGCTGTCGACTACCTCGCGGTGCGCGTTCCCTCCCTCACTTTTTTTTTGAGATGAAATTGCACTGGCAGATTTGTGGACACATGGCGTCAGAACACCTGCACGCGCTCTGGCCAGCAAGGGCTGTTGTGCCAGGGCATGTGCAGAAGTTGTGTCAACTTGTGTCCATGGAATCAGCAATGTGCAGCTTTGTCTTCCTGGATTCTAGTGGTGAGACTTCCCTATCCCCCGTGCGGGGCAGGGTGGCCCAGAACTTGTTGCTCTGTGGGTATGGTATCGGCGGTCTCCAATGTCCGCGCCCAGGCAATTGCTTTCATGGCCGGGGCATGGAGTATGGGCCAGCGGTGACTTGTATTATTGCTCTTTATTGCTTCTTCATGTGCGCTAGGGGCAGTGCACTTTCAGCATCCCTCCAGAAGATGCCATGCCATGTGCATTTGCCGCTGCAGCATGATCATGTCGTGGCTATTTTCTCGTGCCCTCCGTTGTCAAGATTGCCTCTTTGTCCAGCGCTCTTGGCAAGGCTTCTTGACGACAGATGGCACTTGTGGGAGAGCCACCAGATGCCAGCAAACATGCCGCTATATCTCACAATCTTTAGGAAATCCGAGTTCCCTGTGCAAAGTAGTATCTTCCTGAAGAGTGCCTTCTGCTGACGTGCTTATGTTGGTAGATGAAGGGGTTTAACTTGGTGTACAGGGCTGAGGATCCAGGGCAATTCTTGTAAATGCGATTGTTTCAGTTACACATGCAGCTGACGCGATCGTTTTCCCCCGTGCGCAGACCAAGGGCTTCGATCCGGTGTACGGGGCGCGTCCGGTGAAGCGCGCGGTGCAGCGCGACCTGGAGACGGGCCTGGCCAAGGCGCTGCTGCGGGGGGACTTTGGCGAAGAGGACACCGTAATAGTGGAGGCACCGGGGGGCGCCCAGGGGGACCACTTGGAGTTTCGGGCCAAGGACCGCGCCACGCCGCCCGGGCCGCCAGCTCTGCCGCTAGAGATACTGGCCTGAGTCAGAGCTTGGACAGGGCTGAAAGGGACAGGGTATAAATCGTCTCTTTTACTTTTGGTGCTCGGCTGGAGATCCTGGCCTGACCGGCGTGAGTCAGTGTCCACGCGTGGTGGAATGTGATCGGCAAGAAAGATGGGCAGACTTCACGAGGAGCTCTTGTGGCTGGCGGTGTGACTGGGATCCTGGCCTGAGCTGTGGCTTTGGCCGGCAAAGGAATTGGGGCGGAGCTCACAAGAAGGCTGTAATGCTTGGCTGAGCTCTCACAGGGCCTGGGTGTGAAAGGCAAGGAAATTGGGCAGAGGCTCTGGTGCTTGGCTGGAGATCCTGGCCTGAGTTTCTGCTCTGACAGCGCTGAAAGGGACCGGCAAGGGGAAGTGGAACGGAGCTCACATGTAGGCTGGAGGTGGTGGCCTGAGTGGCCTGAGCTGTGGCTCCCAGGGGCGTAAAGTGAGTGGCAATGAAAGAGGTAAGAGCTGACAAGGAGGCTTTCCTCCGGTGTGGTGCCTGCCTTGGCAGGTATATGTGGAGCAGGCGCGGTCCCTGAGCTCACAGGCATTAATGGTGACATCGCTGCTTTTGTCTTTGCTGAGAGAGGCTGCAGTTAAGAGGACAGTTCTGTTTCAGTTGGACGGCCATTTCAATTTCTGCTTGCCGGCGCCTGCTTCATCAGAGGAGGGCATGTTACAATCACTCTGTGCCATCTGGTGATGTTGTGATGGTCGCTTTGTCATGGTCATCAATTATCAAATTATGACAGTATTGTTGTGTAGCTGTGCACTCAAGGTTTGCTTATTGTATTCTGCTAAGCTTGTGACCTGTTGCAAGGGGTCGTTGGTCATGTGCGTTTTGTGCTCTTGAATGATTGCAAAAGTTTACATAGCGCTTCTGGGCTCCATTATATTAAATGAGTTTTTGCTCATTGAGGTCGGGCCTTCGCACAACATCATTGATTTCATTGGTTGTCAATGCACTGAACACCCACACATTGCAAAAGTCTTATTGCTTTGGCATCGCAGGTCTCCTAATAAGGGTAGAGGTGCCTTGAAGGGTGGAGCTCCACCTCTGCCCTATTGTATGTACTAAACATGTTTTGCTTTGTCCCCATGATGATAAACTTCCTACCAATATGTCCCTACACTTGTGGAGACCCATCCTATGCCCGTGCAAAACTCCGTGTGACTGCCCCTTATTAAAGGTTCTCCCGCCCACCTGGTACGAAACAAGAGGGAGCAACCCATGCTCCCTAAATCCATGCCCATTGTCCAATCTGTTGTACATTTGCGCACAGGCACACGAAATACATGCGCATACAAAATACATGCCTCATGCAGAGATGAATGAGCATTGGCCATGGACCACATCAAGGCTGATGTGTACCCTAAGGGAGCTGGACTTGGGAATGTTTAGCTTTCTTTGGGCTTCAAGGTAGCCTGTGCAGATGCATGCTTCAGCCCCGTGCCAAAGATTCCTCAGCTCAGCTGCGTTATATGATACAGCAACACAGCATGGTTTCTCCCAGGACTGGCCATTCATGCTAGCATGGTTTCTCCCAGGACTGGCCATTCATGCTGTGCTGGCCGCCGTGCTGCAAGCTGCTACAAGTAACAGCAATATTGCATGCTGTGCTGTTAAATTTAGGCCCTATGCTTGAGGGCTTAAATAGCTACAAATGCAGTGCTGGTGCCACAGCGGTTTTGCGAGCTGCTGCTAGAATAGGCATGTTCCTTTCTAAAGGACTCATTTGCGGTCAACCCTGGCAAACGTGAGGGCTGACATGGCATCAGCCAGATGGAAGCCCATCAAGAAGGGGCATCTTGAAGAGGCGGAAGGCAATCATGATGCCCAGTCCCATCGCTATCGCTCCAAGCTCGCTCCATATGGTGAAGCCAAAGAAGAAGTCCCTGTTCGCATCCAGCCAGATATCTGCTGTGACTCCTGGCACCGAGTCACAGTCATGATACAGTGGGTCACATTACGATACAGCAAATCCAAATCATGACATCTGAACTATGCCGTCTGGTGTGAGAGCTTCAAGAGGGTTCAGAATATTACCAAGTGGTCCAAATGCCCCTCCAGTACAGGACAACACCTGCACCAGTGTAGCATGGTGCCCATTCAGGATTTCAAGGGGCAAAGAATCTCTCTGTGGCTGTTGAAGACGTGTGCACAATGCAGGAAATGAACATGCCCTTGCATGCTCACCTGTGATGGCCACCATTGTGTACAGATTAGCTCTGACATCAAACTTCATGCCTTCGTCCACAGCGGCCTGCACAGCTTCCGTCACTGCATCTTGCATCACCTGCGACACAAGCAAAAGCCTATCAGGCGCTAGAAAACACATTTTACCGGTATTGGAACAGAAGGATCACAATCAATTGAAGGAAGGGGCGTTACATCCTGCACAGCGCCTGTCACGGCGTCCTGGATGGCCTCGTGCATGCCAGGGAAGTCTGTGCGGAAGTCCTCGTACTCCATCCCCTCGCATCTGTCCTCCGCCAGCAACTCTGCAGCCTCACTTTCAGTACCCTGCAATGTCGATTACATATTCTGGGGTGGTGCTGTAAATAAGGTCTTTCAGAATATATCTGGTCTACTCTCGTTTCCCTCGGATTGCACGAAGTATGTATGGAAAGCAGGTCAGCCCACCTCCTCTCGGCCCTGTCGCCGTGCTGCATCACTTCGCGACTTATAAAATGATTGGGAGTACTTCAAAGCTCTCCTAAAACGATTGGCTTCATCTTTGTGTTCTTCAGCGTCGTCAAATAACACCACCACTTCACCGTTCTCTTGCAGCGCTTTGGGTTTCTGATCAGTATCGTCTATGGACATTGGCCCAGGCCTGCACTATATTTGACTCCGGCCTCTTCAGTGCGAGGTAAATTTCCTATGACGAGCACATACAAATGCAATTTCACAGCAATTTCCAAAATATGCGAAAGGCACTTCGCCCCCGGCTAGCCTTGAGCGCTTGGATAACTTCAGCTCTGCTCTTTAATCAGTTTTTGCCTTATTGATATACAGTTTTTGCACACACGTCACTTCCAAGATCGGGGTGTAGCTTCGCGAGCGGTAGCTTCCGATGTAACGGCTGATGCCTGAATGGGAAAATCCCGCAATTGACGGCTTAACTTCTTGTCTCTGAGAAAGTGGGACTGATAGAGTGAAGTGCCCCCAATTGCATCCCAATGAAGGTGATATCTCGACTGGCACTGTCCATTCATAAGAGGGTAGATTGGAGTCCCTCACATGCAGACATGACTGGCCTATGGCGCTGGCTTGGGCCCAGCTGGCGTGCAAGCCGTCAGCAGAAAGGAAATTCGAAGTGGCCCACTGCACAAATCAGATAATATGATATCCCAGAGTCAGTTTGCATGCATGCATTCATATTTCAGGCCAAGCAAGAGGCTTCGCGAAAGCATATCAATATCGATATCTCTTCGTGAGATTCTTGGCCCATGGGCACAGAACATAAGTAGTAGAGGCCAGCAACACTTGATAAACGCCAATGTCCTAAAGCAAGCTCTGTCGGCAAGAATACATGGCAGCCAACCGCTCTCCAGTGAAGGAACAGGCAGCAGCGCAGGCGATGTAGCATGTCTGTGTGCATGCTCAAATATTGCCTAGCCTCTATATCCGTATTACTCGTTCTTACTTCATCAGGTTGCCAGCCCTCCAAGGGAGCCGCGCATTACTGCAGCACTTGCATGAGGAGGTCATAGTGGCAACCAGAGAAGAGCAGGCAGACGGGTGACACCCCCGGGTACTCCTGCGCCCCATACTCTGACACCTTCTCCAGATCCTTGCCAAAGATGCCAGACTTTACCTGTAAAGCCACAGGCACCGTGACACCCTGGATCCTTGCACAAAGTTCATGTTTACGGTGCCAACAACATGCTCCCTGTCTTAAATCTCCCTGGCAGCTTGAAGACTTTCCTGGTTCCAAACGCACATGTACAGCGGCAAGGACCTGAAGGTGAATGATCATCATGCTCAAGTAATTCCAGAAGCTGAGGCAATGCAAGCAAGAAAGGGCCTCAAATGCAGAGCTTCGCGAGTGTGAAGTCCGTGCATTTCCATCAATGCGTTGTTGCTTGGAAGGTGGCGGTGCTTGGAAGGGGGCAGCACCTCTCTGTATACAATGATGGGTCGCCGGATGCAATGGATGGCCACCGCCAATTCTGGCTCCCCTGCACACGAAGAAAGAAAGAGAACTTTGTCATTGACACAGCTCGATGTCATCAGTGGAGCCCACAAAGTGTCAGCTGCCCCTAGTGTACAGTGCAAGTGCTTGGGGAAAATCATAATTTATGCGCACTCTGGGCTTGAAGAGGTGTGGGCTGGCCATGCAAACTAGATGCCTCACCTCCCCAGATGCCCTCCAGGGACATGTTGCTGACGTACGCATCAAACACCCCCGGGATGAAGGGCTCTATCTCCTCCTTTCGTCGCACCATCTCCCCGCACACCTCCCTCCTCAGCCCAAACCCCGCCTCGAACAGCTCCCTCCCAGTCACCAAAGCCCCTGCGGAGTAGGAATGCTTCAGGGGCGCAGATCACATGTTGGCAGCATAGGAGAGCAACAATGCAAGTGCCCCTTTGCCCAAGCCAGGCCTGCCCTTTACGCATCCCTGCTACGATTTCTGGATTAGGGTGCTCCATCTAAAGGTCATCTGATTACTAACGGCCAGAGCTATGCATAAAAGAGCGACACCTTCAGTCGACAACCCAGCCACTTGGCTAGAGACTGCCAGACTGCCAAAATCTGCATCCTCGAGGCGTGAAGAAATGCAGCCTTGTGAGGCCAAGCAAGCTGTACTGGGGAGGAAACTCCACTGTTCTGCCCTCCATGACAAATCTTGCATTCATGCTTGCATCCTTTGGGACAGCATTCCACAGCATTCCCAATGCTCTGTTACTCTATGAGCACACTGCTTGCATGATGCACCCCTGATTGCTTTGCTACACTCAGACGCTGATCCTTGAAGCCTTGAGCCATTCTTTGGCGATCGATACCTGATTGTAGCACAGCAAGCAATATGAGCCAATTCACCTGTGGATACATGGTGGGTGCCCTGAGCCACAGCCCTGAACAGGCAGCTGCCGTCCCCGGCGATTCTGTGGATCTCAAACTGCACTGGTGCTCCCTCTGCATCCGATGAGGAGCCATCACTGCTAGTGGCTCGCTCCTCTGCAACTGTGCTCCTGTCCTCATAGCTGCTGCTGGCAGCGTTTGCAGTGGTGTGGGCACGCCTCCTGGTCTTCTCAACTGAACGGCGCTGTAAATTGCAAGTTGATTTCCTCAAAAGGCTGAGAGGAGCTCGTCGGACGTTGAGGTGGCCTGGACATCTCGCTGCTTGCTGTTGAGCACCATGCCTACAAGCAGGCATGGGCCCTCTGCTGCGGTGGTATGTTATGCATACCGGACTTGCAGCGTGGTTTTGCACTTTTCTCATTGATACAAAAGCTGATCTGCCAGCACTTCTGCTGGGATGCACGTGTGCACAGATGCTTTGGCCCAAAGCTGGACAATGCAACCGGAAGACATGCATTCTTCCGCTTAAACTACTTTATGGCCAAGAAAGTGTGTTTGGCAATGTGACTAAAAGCTGGGGAAGAAAAGGACGGCAACAATCCAAAGCAGTACGCTCGCAAAAGTATGAGTCCGGCGAGAAGAAGGCACCTCTTTTCCTACAACAGTACCCGTACACACAAATGACCTTCGAAAGATGAGGAGCACTTGATCATGCCAGCATTGCCTGGGCAATGTTGCCTTTGATCCTCTTCCGAAACAAGGTTTCGGAGCATGTGTTTCCTGATTTGGAAACCACTCCGCGCAAATTTTAAATTCGCAGATGCGCCGTCATCGTCGAACTCCGCACGCCGGTCGTACGGAATATCGTTCGATGTCCCTGATGCATTGCCTGGTCTCGTTCTAACTTTTTATCGTGTAATTATCTTCCGAATTTGGCAGCCGCTGTAGTTTCGTCGACGATCCGAGAGCGTTTTCCAAAACAGGCGGTGCCATGTCAGCAGAGCCTGAGTAGTGTTTTTGATAGTGGGCATGCACTTCACTTCTTGTGCTCTGCATCTGAATCCTAAACAAATTATCACGCAGGCTGCTGTGACAATGAGTGCAGGATGGCTCTGTGCCGCTTACGCAGCAAACACCGTTGGAAATTAACAAGGTTGTTTGAGGACTTGCGCATGCACATCAGCTGCAGTGGCCAGCAGGGTGGCCATCTGGAGACTAGAAGTTTTTGCACATCGCAGTGGGGTGGCTCTTGGAAGGAGATCGCCAGAGGATGGGAATGCTCTTCTGCTCTTAACTCTTCTGCATGTCGGGTGGATGCAGCAAACCCAGGGGACATCGACCCTCCAGCGCCCTGCAGGGTTTCTCAATGTGTCCTTGCCTTGCTCGCTGTTCTCCTCCCTGCTCGCTTCATTTCCACTCTCCTTTGGCGTCCTGCGCGTGAAACTCTCCGGCGAGATTGTTTTGACCTCTGAAGCTTGAGCGCTCTGAAGTACTGGTCACCTCTGGACCCAGTCCAATCTCGGTAGGCACCACTTGTCGGCCCTGCTCACGCCACTTTCACATCAGAGCGAGCGAATACAGCCAGAATGGGTTACAAGGAGCAGACAGGACTTCCTAATGGGCTTTCCATGAAGCGAGCCAGGCAAAATCGGCAGTGGACAACACCAGCCCGGGAGGTGACTGTCCCATGCTTTCTCAGATGTGTCCGACTTCTGGTCAGATCAGAGTCCAAATTCTACTGGCGTATGTGATGTGGCATGAATTCTCGTCTGTTTTCCTGATGCACCATCCTGTGTTATGTGTTTAGGGTCCTCCAACCAGGACTGAACTGGTTGCCAAGCTCAAGGTGAGTCCCAGCCAGACTGGCCCTATTCCTGGTAGCTGTGGTGATTGAACGCATAATGGCTTTCGTAAGGAACGTTATGCACGCCTGCATAGTCAATCGTTCATGGTGAGCCGTATATTTCGCAAGGGGGCGGTGGATAGTGAGTCTACGTCTGACTGCCTCGCTGCGAGTGCTCCGCTGACCGCTAGCTAACGAGGGTGTTGTTCGTGCTTGATCTGCCAAAAGTGGCTGACAGTCTCTTATGAGTGTTCGGGTTGTGTTCGTTTCGGTGGGAGTGCAAGAATTTCGCCAGATGAAGCTACGATTTGGTGAGAATTACAAGTCGTTTGAGCACTGTAGTCATACCCGCAGGTGTCCTCCCTCAGGAAGTACGTGCATGCCTTTGATTTGGACATCTCGCCAAACAGCTCCAAGGAAGACCTGACTGCTGCTGTCCAGAGGCACTGGGCATCCCAGGTGCAACCCTGTAGCCAGCTTCACCCCCCCTTGGCTGCCCTCCCATAAGTCCGCCGCGCTTAGTGTACATGCAAGCAAGCTACTCATCAAGAAACAATGTGTCCCAAATGTATTCTGAGAAGATGATCACGTTGTATGTTTGTCCTACAAAGTAGAGTGCTTCCTGGCATCTGCTGGTCGGGCACCTGTTGGGAGGTGGCTGCGCTGGTGCGCAGATGCTTTACTTACACTCTCACGGAATCAATGCCCGCAGGTGATCAAGGAAAACGAGGTCCTCTTCAACCTGGCAGTTGCCTTTAAGAAAAGCGCAGCCAATGGGCGGTTGTGACCTGTTCAAGATCCCTGCAGGCCTGGCAAGCTGTCACGCCTCAGTCATACAGTGTCAAAGTTAATGTGCCAACAGAGGGTGGACAGCGGGTGAATACATTCAAGACAGGCTGCTAGAGGGGACAGTTGTGATGTATTCAATGGCTCGGATTTCTGTTGAGAGCGACGTTTCCATCCCATCCAGTGCAGCAACGGAACTCTGTCTTTGTCCAAGCGGATGTGCGAGCAAGGTCCCTGTTGTGTCTTTGTGATTGTGTATTTGCTTGCCAGCAAATCCACCTTTCAAGGGCTTGTATGTCTGAGCACGTTTGGAGGGCAACTGCTGACAGGTGATTCAGATATGCGTCTTGAGAGGATTTTGGGTTCGCATAATAAGAATGATTGAGAACTTGAAATGGTGATTTGTGCCTGTACGCTCTGGCCTCAGTGAGCATTGTACGAGTGGGCCCGTCTGGGTTTCCATCAAGTGATGAGGGGTCCTGGGGCCACAAGGTCTGTTGAGTTCCTAAGAGTGTGCTGCAAGCACTAAATAATTCAAGCAAGGGAGAAAGCGATCATTCATGATCCCGACGGAACGATGCTGTCTGGTTAATGACGGCACATCATGTAACGCACATAACAAGTACACATTACAAGTACCCGCCCATTCAGCGAAACGCCCTTGGGTGTGGGCCCCTGCCCGTCCTACGGAACGCCCTTGGGCTTGCGAATGCAACGGCCAGAGGCTCGCAGTGATTGCATACATACATGGCATGCCTCGGGGCACCAATTAGCCCTACTGCTCCACTAATTGCTTACAAATAACTGCATGCAGCTCGCACAGCTGCCTACTGTGGACTTTACCACAAGCATCAATTCATGTGTTCCAACATGTTTGCGAGCATGGTTGTTCTGTGGGTTTCAGCAAAGAATCTGCACTGGTGGCTATGCATGGATGCTTACTGCTGACATCATGCCACTTGGCCGCCAGGTCAGCGAAAGTCCAGTAGGCTGCCAAATAAGAAGTGCTGCATGATGGGGACCTTTGACAGCACCTCCACTTGGTACATCTTCAGCATGCCGCTGTTCACCTGTGCACCAGCAGCATATTTACTCACTCTACAACCAGTCATTCTTGGAGATCTAGCCGGGAGCTGCCCTGGTGTGCACATCCTAAGCGTAAATCAGCCTTGCAACTCATCTCAGAAGCTTGCCCGGCAGCTCAGCTTAGTCCACACAATCAGACGACAGTACCCAAAGCAAGGCAGAACGGATGCAGAGCACGATAATTGAGCAGCATTGAGACCTCAGACCGCTTCTAGAGCACCATTTGCTACTGTACATTTGGACATGAAACCTGGCACACCTTGCCCCAGTTGGGCACTCCACTGATGTCGTTCAGCATCGGCGAAGTCTCTGCCAGCGGACCTTTCTTCACCTGCACAGGCGAAACCATTGCCACCCTTCAACGCCGCAATATTTAGCAGCACGCAAGCACATGCTGTTCATAAGTCCCTCACAGGCGCCAGTACTTATAGCTGACTGCTGCAGCAGAGCACACAAAGAAGGCCACAGCGGGCCCTGTATTTGAAGCGAGAGTTTGCTTCTTTCAAGGGCTGATCAGAGCCCGCACAGCTGCATGCATGGCATCATGCCGGCGCTTGTGCGCGTCTATGACCTAGTACTTCCCAGTCTGCCATGTGCATGCATGCAGCGCGGCAGCCCATGCCGGCACATGCATGCACCTGCTCTATGAGCAAACGTTTGCGGCTTATATTAGAACGCCGCAACGGCTGATCAGACCAAGACCCAGTCTCCCACAAGCATGCGTGCATGCATGCACGCACATGCGCGCACCTGCTTGACGAAGCGCACGCAGCCCAGGTACATGTAGTCGGGCGCGCAGGTATCGAGCACCTCCTGGCTGTGGATGGAGCGCGGCCGGATGAAGGGGTGGTCCATCAGCTGCGCAGAGCCCCAGACAAAGGGCAGGAACTGATAATCGTCCAGTCCCCACACCCCGTGAGAGCCTGCCGGCTCAAGCCTGAGACAAAAAGCAGCGCGTGACCGGATTGGTGGATGATGCACACACCCAATGGCTCAATCCTGGAGCCACAAGCAGCATGTGACCAGGATGGTGGAGGCTGCGTGGAGGCTGCATGGACATGCACAATTTTTTAACGTGCTTCCTGATGCACTTGGGCCACTGAGGTCTGCACCCCGTGAGGGCCAGGTGGCTCAAGCCTGGAAACTGCAAGGAGCGCCTGATCGGACTGATGCAGGAAGGCTTGCAGAGTGACAACGTGCTTGGCTAAATGGCCCGCTCAGCACCACTTTTGGACCCAGCAGAGTATACAGCTCACATATGGCATTGAGTCATAGGGCTTTTATCTCTTGTGTCGCCCTGTAAGCTCGGAATGCTGGCATCTGGCAGTCAACGATGCACCACTGGAAAATTTGGCAGGACGCTGCAAGCATGTGACTGTACTGCGGATGTCCAGTGTGTCAAAACACACATGACTGGTACGGGGCTCACCAGTATGTTGTCTGCACCTTCCGCATGAGCTTGATGTAGCTGTCAAAAACTTGCGTGACCAGTGCCTGGACAGGAAACCTCACATTCAGAAACCTCACATGCAAATTAAACACGTGACTTATGAAGAAGCTTCTCTCTTAGAGGAGAGTCCTCTGAGGCGTTGGAAGACTTCACAATACTGAAGGAAAGGCCAAAGGAGACAGGAAAAAGGATCCATTGAAGGCCAAAGCGTAAGCAATAATAACCAATCAAGGCGCTTGCCAAAGTTGGCGCAGTGGGGAGAGGGGACTCCCACCTGCAGATCGGCCTCAGTGAGCACGCCTAGTTTGGCGAGGCAGCACAATAGCGCGCAGAACGTTGTTTCGTGCCCCGTCCCGTAATCGATGCGCGTTGGGTTTCCCAGCGAGTCAGCCAAGTACGGCGCCAATTCCAATTCCGCGCCGCGCAGCCGCTCCGGCAGTACAAGCTGCGCTAGTAGCTCCGGCGCAGCCGCTGATGCCTTTGCAAACCATGTCCTGTGATGCAATACAAAACTGTGAAGCCAAAGCTCCTGGATAGGGGTCATGGGTGTCTGCAAAGGCAGCTGTGTGTTCTCAGACAAGCCTGCATGGCTTTGCCTGTGCCCAAAGAGGATCAGGGCAGACTTGAGAGTCTATGCCTTGGCCTTCTTCTCGCGCAGACAGAGCCATATGATCCTTAATCTAGCCCACCGTCCTGTCATTGCGCTATCATTGCAGAGCTTGGTTGTTGCGTGACAGGTCGGCAAACATGTGGGCAAACTGTACAGACCCCATCTAGGCGCTGCAGTATGAGGCACATGTGCTATGGAAAGCATCCTGCATCTTGTCTCATACATCGGGTTTGCCGTGCAGTGTTAACAAGGAGTACCTGAAAGCAGGGTTGCCGTATCGCAGCGCCTGATGCACAGGGGGAATTGCGTCGACCCACTCGCTGAGCTGCTGCAAGATATTCAGCAACCCCTGCACCGGCAGCGACACCTGGCACTCGTCCGACACCTTTTTCCCCTTCGCGCGCTCATTCAAGGCCACTATGAACCCCACAAACTCCTGCACTGTCTCCGACTTCAGAAACCTGCAGCAAAGGCTTCGTGTTGGGACCTACTCCTGAAGGCGACAGTGTCAGGGGTACTAGGAAAGATCAAACTGCGCCAACTTATAATCCTCGATTTCCCAATATGATTGCAGGTCCTCATGCGATACTTGCTCCTATACTCAGATGTACAACGGTAATTCCAGCTTACAGATCAGGAGGTCATATGTGTAATATGGATATTGCTGATCCTGGCTGAGCATTATGTAGAAATCAGGCAATGAAAGAGCTGCAGACCTCTCCAGATCTGCATTGTTGTGGATGCGCTTCTCTGGGGGTGCAAATTTTGGCCGGCCGGCCGGGGCGCTGTTTGCTGGTCCAGGCATCTGCGCCTCTGCAACAATCAGCGGCTGCACTGGCACGCCAGTCAGGTAACCACGGTCTCTGTGGTGATGTGGATCTGGCTGGGCAACCTGCTCCTGCCCTGTATAGACAGGTCAACACTGTGGTCAACGCTGTGAGGAGATCTGGAGTACCCCCAGGTCACTGAGGGAACCAGCCTGCACCACAAGGGCCTTCCCCCGCATGGTGTCATCATGGAGCACTATGATTGGCAAAGATCGACAATTTGGACGATGTCTGGAGTGCATGCGTGTAGGCTGGGCTCCAAGTCGTTGAGAGGGGTTGGGGATGCTACAAGGGGTTCACCAGGCATGGATCCAGGCTCTGGGGCTGCGAAGACTCTGCCTCTGCCGCCGTCTGCCCAGGGAGCTTTTGTGGGCTCCATTGGAAGCTTCTTCTGTGCTGGTGCTTGCAAGGACATTTGTGCAACAGAGTGCTCGAACTTCTTGTCAGCCCACGGCGCCTTTGTGGGCTCCATGTCTTTCGTACCAGAATTCTTTACCCTTCTAACTCACCAAAGCTGCCCTTAATGAGATGATTGAGCTGCGATCCTATGCTGCCGCCTAAGGTGCAGATATTGGGTGAAGGCACCTGAACAAAAGCTCACCCTGCAAGTAGTTGCAGGACTTTTTGAAACATAATTTACTGTGTCTGAAGGATTGAGGATCCCTGTATGACGCAACAGTAAACTGTGATGAACTCCTATTCTCCAAAGCTCAGATACCTCTGCCCCACTTCCTCTGGTAGATTGTAAGTGTTCACGATTGACTGAAACAACGAACAAGAGCATCTGTGAAAAGTCCTTTGCTTTCTCGGAACCAAAACAATGATCTCGTCGGTGACATCGAATTTTCCCCTGCCTACACTCTACTGCCTGCTTGCACAATGTGATTATTTGCTCAACTAACACGATTGAAAGAACACACGTGAGTTACAACAGAGCTATAACTCGCTGAGGAGATCCACGGCTCGCAGAGGAGTGTGCAACCCGCAATAATGAGTTCTGGACACCCATCGAGGCCCCACCATCCAAAAGATGACGACGAAGTCTGGTGTGGCGTCCCGGCCACATGGGGAAGGGTGAGATTTTCTGGCTAACGGCCCAAATCGCCAGCTGAGTGCGTAGCTGGAAATGAACCCTGAGTGTACCAAACCCGGATCCTTCGTGCACACTGCTGACTGTGAATAGTGCCTGCTGCTCGATTCTTGAAAGGAATGGTGTCGATACCCCTCTTTAAATCTCAGTTTAAAGGAACAATGCATATTAAGGGACATGTGGCCGTGACTTTCCATCCACTGCTTTCCATCTCGGCATGCGCTTCACACCCGACGTCGAAGCTCGACTTTTAGTGGCTGCATGCATCGCAGGTTCTCCTTGGAGTTGCAGCTGGAGTGATTGGCACTCTGCTGGTCCTGAAGGTGACAATCATATCTGTCCCAAAGTCTGATCTGTGGCATTATGGGCGAGCCGTCCGATGAGCTTGGCTGCGACCTATGCACTTGTTATTCTGTGTGTTTTCGGTGCCTGCTGTGAAAGGTGACATAATCGTACTCTGAAATGTGCAGTCCAGTCCTTGGAATGTGGGGAAGTCTGAACAAGCCAATGCATCTATTTTTGGGAGGTGCTGCCTTGCGCAGAGTCCCACACAAGCACTGAAATAATCGCTGATGTCAAACAGCGTACTGATGTCAATTGTGCACATGCAGTGGTCGGACAAGGATGCATCGGCTGATGACGTTGCCAGGGATCTGAAGCGCTCTGCTGAGGCCAAGACTCGGGAGATCAAGGACTCCTGGTCACGCTAAGCCAGCCAGCATTGAACAGAAGTCCAAGCGAAATCCAGGACATGTTGCTCATGGATAACAAACCTCTCCTGACCATCTGGGCATGAGGTTGCATGCGCTGCCACTGTGGGAGGGGACAGGCGGCCAAACTTTGCAGCAGTCCTTCATCTTTGCGGAAACGCATCTATGTGCTTGTATGAATATGTAGAACGAGGCACACGTGTGTAGCTGTCAAAGTGGGATCTGTGCTCCTAGCAGACGTTGGTAACTCGTGCAGTGTGGGTGTATGGTCACAGCAGAGAACAGCACTGGCAGGTGCTTTGCAGTTGGTATCTGGACAGACATGCATGTGATGTAAATAATGTGTACATGTGAAGCTTTGGTCTTCTATGTCTACCTGCTTTCCATATGCATGTGCATCACAACAATAACGTCAGCGCTCACTAATGTGCTCAAGCAGATCAGCTGAGCTCAGCTGAGCGACTTCTTTCTTGTCTAGCCTGAGACAGCTCCGAGCTGTCTGGCACATGCCGTGCACAGTGTGTACAGAGCTCCGAGAGTCGAAACGAGTCTGTGCCGGCGACATGCACAAGCAACGTTCCGCCTGACACAGCTTGTGCCAAAATAATTCCCCTGAGCATTGCAACACCTCTTTTGGTCCTTGGATGACAAGCAAGTGCTGCTTGGAAGTGCGTCCTGTGAAGGAGCCTGGCCTCATGCAGCATGCATGCTAATTTTAGTCTGAGCCAATATAAGCAACAGTACCAGCAGTTGGACCTCTGGTGCTCCTTCATGACGAATGCTCATTTTACCTTGTGTGCTGTACGCTGTAAAAGATACGTACCTTTGTTCTATTTACTTCAGCATGGATCAACCGCTGTTGCGCACCTCGCAATCCCTTGCAGGTATATCCTCACATCAAAATTGCAACGTGACTAGTTTCAAGTCTTCAATTTGCCATGCCGATGCCTGTGAAGGGTATACTTGTGGGCATTGATGGTGCTATTGTTCCTTGGTGTGATACTGTAAAGGCGTCTTCTTGTGTTCACGGGCTTTCGCTAACTTCTATCTAGTGCAAGCAGAAAGAACAGGAGGCGATTGCCTCCGAACAACAGCAGGAGATGAAGCGGAAAAGAAGGCTGCTACGGTAATTTCTGTCTCTGTTCTGGCCGCAATATCTGCCTCCAAGGTATTCCTAAGCAGCTGCACACCAAGGTGTCTGAGTAATGAGCCCAGTGAACACCTGTGTGCTGCACAGGTTCGGCGCAAACTGATCTTTGCATTGGTGCTTGCAATGATATTCATGGTGGTGGAAGTTGTTGGAGGCTTCATCGCCAACAGGTGCATCACTGCTTTTGCTTGATGGGCTGCTGCCGTACCTCTTTCAATTACGTGTCTTCGTCTCAATGTCAGGCTGCGAATGAAGCTCGAAGCTCTTACAATCTGTGTGGTGCAGTCTGGCCATCATGACCGATGCAGCCCACCTATTGTCAGATGTGAGCGGCTTTGCAGTGGCCCTCTTCGCCGGCATCTATGCAGCAAAGAAGGGCGGCAGCTCACACTCTTTCGGGTGTGTACTTTTGCGATTTTCTGTAGTGCCTATTGGTCATTCTGCCTGTTTCCTCTGCACGTCTCCTCTGCATCTTTCCCATTCTGTGTGCCCTTGTGAACGAGAGCAGGTCCTCCTTGGTATTAAACCGGATGCTGGGAGGACATCTGCGGAGCAGATCAATTTGTGCATCATGCCTGTTGGTTCCATGCATGTGCAGCAGCGCTTGCCCCATGCTTATGCCTGGTGCATTCACACTTCAACCCATTCCTCCATTACAGGTATCACAGGATTGAGGTGCTGGGCGCTCTGGCATCAGTGCTGGCCACCTGGTTAGTCACCGGCGTGCTCGTGTGGGAAGCAGTTGGGCGCATGATCAATCCCTCTCCTGTCAATGGCAAGGGTGCGTCCCAATGCAACCCTGACAAGGCAGCCGCATGCCCAAAGATGTCCTCTTCTCAAGATCCTGATATAACCTGTTGAACTCCATCATTGGGGAATCCTTTGGTGCTGCGTCATTGCGGTCGGCATTTCGGCAGCCGCACAGTCTCAGAAGTGCGCGGGAAATGCAATAGCATATCAGGCAAGCTGACCACTGGATGTGCCAGAGAATGCCAAGGCATCTCTTGGCAATGTTGTATCGTGTCCTTTTGCTTGCATCTAAATGTCTGCTCAGGGAGTCTATTGGTCGACTGCATGCATGTCCAGGACATTGCAGCCATAAAACTGCTATCAACTCGCAACCCACAAGAACAAATGGACAAAGGGGGGCCTATTGATGGGCACTTTCCATATGTGTGCAGTAATGTTCATTCTGGCGTTGGTGGGCGTGGTCATCAACCTGAGCATCATGGCGATCCTGGGGGGCCACGGGCATTCGCATGGGGAGGGAGGCCATGACCATGGTCACGGCCATGGGCACTCCCATTCACACGGCCAGGGCCATGGAGAGAAGCACAGCCACAACGGCCATGCGCATGCAGGGGTGCGCACTCTCTGCTCCCACCGCTGGTGTGGAACTTTGTGCAGCAATTTCCATCTTTGACTGAGAATACCTGGTGCCAGCATGGCAACTTTGAGCTCGTGGTTCCTTGGGTGCTGATAAGTTGCAAGCATCAATAAGCAGGCTCAAGCATATACCAACAATTTCTGATGGCGGAAGGAGCCGTGCCATGCACCTCTACCTTTGGCAGTCTGCTGTATCCCTCTTATCTGAGCCCAGGCCAGCAAGCTCTGCGAAAGCATCAAATATTAGTTCTATGTGTATTCTAGACGCTCCACCCGACTTATTATGGCAGCTACGAGGCAGTTGCATTGGTTCTGACCCTGTTCTGGGCTGAACAGGACGCGCAGTGTCACGCAGAGGAGGGCCATGCGCACGCGCATGGCGTTGAGGAGGAAGCCGGGGAGACGAACATCAATCTGCGGGGGGCGATCGTGCATGTGATCGGGGATCTGGTGCAGAGCTTGGGAGTTGCGCTAGCTGGAGCGCTCATATGGTGGAAGCAGGTACGAGCATGCATCATGCATGCGTGCATGCACTGTGCATTCATGCATGCATTCAAGCATGTCTTTGAGCTGCAAGTTTGACACTGAGCAGCTGTGGGATTTGCAGCCAGTACTTCTGAATGTTTTGGGCATTGCTTCAGCCCCAGCCTTTGTTGCGCAGTCCGCTACATTATGCTTGCTTGTTCATCTTCGGCGTGAGATTTCATCTGCATTCAGACCTTGCTGGACCCCAAACAGAGCATACATGGCACGGCTGCCGCTCCTAGCTTATCTTAGATCGCCTGAGTTTGTGAAAACCTTCTGGCAGTATGTTTTTGAATTACTGGCAGGATCCTCTTGGTATTCCAAACATGGGTCTTAAGGCAGGCATTGGAGCAGCCTTTGTTGGTTGGAATTGTGGTGGTGTGACTCTTGACTGTATAACTTGCATCTGAGAGCGGTTGATATGTGTGCAGGGCGATCCGCGGTTTGCGATCGCGGACCCGATATGCACGTTTGTGTTTGCGCTGCTGGTGCTGCTGACGACGCGGTCGCTGCTGCGTGACATCAGCGACACCCTCATGGAACGCGTGCCACGCGGACTGGACGCTGACGCGATGCAGGCCAAGCTGCAGGAGGTGAGCCTCCGCCCTGCCCCACACTTTCAACTCCTTTCCTGGCTGTAAAAGGTCCCGCTTGCCCAGGATCTTGTCCTTCTGTTTGGCTCTGTGTGGAGGAGCATGCAGTAACCACAGAGTAATTGCTGTCATGCCCTCGTCAAGGCAAACAATTGCATGGTCTTTGACGACACATGACATGGCAAGGTCAAATCTTCCCAAACGGTCGGAGTATCCACACCGCCATGCTGTGGTGCTCTTATAGTGTATGTCAAGCGTAGCCTGCCGAGCCTCAAGCGATGTGATCTTGCTCCAATGATTGGCTCCCTTCAGTGATAATATCTACTTAATCGTGTTAACTTGGCAGTAAGTATAAGGGCGTGGCTGGCGTAGATTGAGGGGGTGGAGTTTGTGTCGGACCTGCACATTTGGGCGCTCAAGCCGGGCATGCCGCTGCTGGCGTGCCACCTGGACATCGCCTCGGAGAGCGTCGCCTGTGACGTGCTCTCGCGCGCGACTCAGCTCTGCCGCTCAAAGGGCATCAACCACTCCACCATCCAGCTGTCGCACCGGGGGCAGCCCTGCTGCGCTGAGTCCTGAGCCGGCCGCGTGGCATAATCCTCCTGGAATTGGTGGGGTGCACGCTGAGCCGGGCATGGAAAATGGGCATGATAGAGAGCCCTCGCCCATATCCAAGTATCTGGGCAGCGCTCCATGGACGCAATGAGGTCATGTAAGATTTAATCTATCCTGTAGTCGGGCATTGAAGGCTGAAGCTACATTACTTGCTGCCACTCAGCTTTAGCATTGCCCTGGTGCGCCGAGTCCTGAGCCGGCCGCGTGGCGTATACCCCTGGATTTGGTGGGGTGAACCCTGAGCTGGCCACGGGGGAATGCTCTGCTGTGCTGAGCCCTTAACCGGCCGGTCGCGCAGCATGCTTCCCTTGGGGTACAGGGGTTGTGGGGTGAACGTTACGCCGGTCACGCGGTGGCGGCGGCGGCAGCGGCGGGTATTCTGTGTCAACCTGGCAGGAGTTCTGCGATGTGCTATGCTTTGGAGAGTGGAAGCCAAGCTTCTTCCTTGTGGCAAGCCAGTGATGGCTGAATTATGGAGAGATGAGGAGTCACGCTCTTGGCAAAAGACTTGTCAACGTTGTCAAAGAAGGCTGTCTTCCTCCTGCAGCCTATTTCGCGCATGCCGCCTTGGCGGATTGTTCCATGGTTATGTGCTTTGATAGTCTTCAAGCACAGTGACGGTCATCGGCAGGGTGCTGTTTCCGGCTATTTGGGCAGGGTCTCTTATTTCAGAGATGAATGCTGGGTCTGGGTGGGGATTGGTATTCATTTTGTGTCTGCGCATGTGCATGCATGACGGCCACACGGCCTGAGTAGGCTCATCTTTGATAAGACGCATTGTATGTCTGCTCCTGTCTTGGTCCTCGAATCTGTACTGCGCTTGTCCTCTAGAGAGCTGTGGGTTCACCTAGCTATGCATACAGCATGGCTTGCACTGGCCTGTCAGGGTAGCTCAGTACACGCGTATGAATTCTCTTGAAGATCTGACATTGCATGTACCATGTAACTCAATTTGAGTTACTCAAATGTAACTACCGTAGATATTCACAAGTAAATCATGACCAATCCTACCTCAACTAGGCCATGACCAAGTGATCAAGCAATCCTTATTGGGGTCCTCCTTCAACGCCAGCCTTATATGAGCTCACCAGGGCAACTCAATACAAGTCCTCATACAGCAGTACAAGCACAGTGTGCAATCAACAATTGGTGCAACTCAAGACTGTACAAAAGCGATTCCTCCCATGGGAGGCCAAATCAAAGACCCACAGTTAGAGTCTGTTCGCTCAGCTTTTGTCCACAATCTTCTCAAGCTGCTTCGCTTCTTCTCTCCTGCAAGCCAGCAGAACCTTTATTTTCTCAAGGATTGACTTCACATGTGTCACGTCGCGCATGCGATCATGACTGCAGGCTGCCAGAGTGATGGAAGTGCACAGGTCATGCCACTTCCTGATGTGCAAATGATGAATGCATCAGCGGGGTTACAAGAGATTCAAGAGACCAGTAATGGGATGGCAGATGAAAGCAAGAGTGGAGCCAATCGCACCATGCAGGCATCTTTGACAACTTCTCCTTTTCTGGCTGCGTCAGAGCCTCCCCCTTTCCGTTTCGTTCTTGCAAGGCCTCGCACTGCCTCAGCTTTTTCTGCGCATCCCCAAAATATAATAATTAATCATGTTGACAGCGTAAAGTGGCAGTACTGATACTTTGATTACGCATTTTCTAGTCCTAAGGACCCGTTACATCAAGCACCTGTGTTACTAATATCCACTCTTTTCAAAATGGGCAGCATAGCAGTGCATAAATGACCGATCGCCATTGCGCTCTTGCATCATAGGGTGTGTTTGGGGCCTTGCTGACTTCCCCTCACCTGCAGAGCTCGCAGCAGCTTCTCGGCAGCTGACGGCTGACCGCCGGAAGCTTCCTGGTCGGGTGCCGGCACCGGCGCCGCGGCCGCGGCGGCCGGCTGGGAGCTAGAGGTAGCTGGTTTAGCAGCGGGCTGCCCGCCGTCGCTGCCCCAGTCACCCAACCTGTGCATGACACACACTATAAACATGAGCAGCAAAGCCAGACATGGTGGATGCAAGAGGCTGTGCACAGACGTTCCCAAAGAACTCATGCTTGCTTGATTGTTGGTTGAATGCTCTTGTTCCTGCCAGTGAAATTTTAAGCAGCCAAAGACACATTTGGGTAGACTTGCAGCTTTTGTCCTGCCCCCCTGTCATGGACAGTTGGTGTGTTAAAGTACTCACCTGACAGCTGCTAAACCATTGCTCACTCTGCTGACCGCTACAGTATCCTCCGGAGCCTTCTTCGCTTTTCTTTGCGCGTTCTTTTTGGCTGCCTTTGATCTTGCTGCAGCCTTTGCAGCTTCCAGATCTGTGCAGCAATGCAAATGAGGTGAGAAAAGAAAACATGGATTGCAGGTTCATAATGGTAATAGATCCAGTGGCCCTGCACTTGCTCTTTGCACTTATAAGAGTGGAAGGGGGTGTAAGCCTCACCTGCATTGTCCAGGCCAGGAACTTTGGGACCGCCACGCTGCGCCTGTGGGGCAGCAAGGGATACACATCAGCAATAATGTGATTCTCTGCAGCCATGCAGGTGGTCGCTTGTTTAGTACAGTATACCATGGGACCATGAAATTAAAATAAAGCGGGGACCATTAGAAAATCACCAAGGCGCCCCTTGGGACGTAGACAGGCTGCTCGTCCTGGGGCACGTAGCCTGCCCTGACTTTCACGTCCTTCCTGTAGGTGCCATCTGGCCGTCGAGTTCCGGAAATGACTCTCTCTCCATCATCCCCCATGTCGAGGATATTGAGAGGCTATTCTGTTGAATAAAAGCTGCCAGGTATCCAAAGGTCCTCCAATACTATCGACAGGTGTGGCAAGTGATCTGTCAGAGTTCAACTTATTTTCTCTGATTGCGGTGGCAAGGTCAAGCAGGAATGGAATGTCGAATCATCGCTATGACACATCTTGATGTGATCGATGCAGATTTTCGCAGAGAAATGCGGTGAAGTGGCCAAAATGAAACTTGATCACGTGGTGCTCAGATGACGCGCACGTGCAGACGGTCGCCGAAAGCGGCAAGTGCATCGTTCAAATTTGTGGTGATCAGGATGCGATGAGTTGCATTTAAGTCCAAAAATGGCTCTTTATTGAACATCAACGAACAAAGTAGCCAAAATCTTTGATCGATTATTGCAGCGTGCTGCAGCATTGACCCGTCGCGCTGTGAGACGCTTGCTGGAATAAATTTGCCGCAAAGCAAATTTGGATCAGATGACACCTTCAACAAGTTGAGCCATATTTGCTCTGTACTACCTTCACTCTCTTCACTGCGAACAAGATCTACACTTGACCTCCTCCTCAGGGACATCACGCTATATACCTGCGCAACAGGTTATCTTTGGCCCTGGAATGGCAACGCAATTCATTCTTGTACAATTTTACGCGTTGAATCAAATGATAGTGTGCTGTGCTCCTCAACCAAATCTTGAATAGGTGGTGTTGCGCAAGCTTGACTATTTTCCACCTCTACAGGTAAAGCAAAATGAGAGAACGTCTCCTCGTACTTCTTCTGCCGCTGCTTCTGTTGAGTTCGAGTGGCTGCAATGCATCGGTCGTGGACTCCTTGTGGCACAGCCTGACAGCATGGCTGCACCTAAATGCTTCATTACCCGAACTCCTAGATGGTAGACATCAACCCACCTTTGATTCACCCAAACTCCAGTAAATGCAAGCAAGAAACTGCTGCATGAGTCACACTTACCGACACCTCAATGGACCTTCAGAAGGGGCTTCAATTATGTTGCATCATTCTGTGCCATGGTAATCCAAGGTTTGACTTTCTTGCAGCGTGAAAGGCATTGATGGTGCATGCTCAGTCTGAAAGTCTTTCCTTGAGCTCGAATACAACAACATTACCATTGTTCATCTTCAGGGCCGGTGTGTCTGAACATGGAGGGAACTCCGGTGGACTGGTGGATCGCCATGAAGCTGCCAGGCGCTGATGACCTGGCATATTTGGACAGCCAGGACGCAGACAACCTTGGAGAGCAAGCACGCTTCAGGCAAGCACCAATGCAGCCGCTTAGAAGCAACAAGCAGATGTCAGTAGTGCCTGCGTGCATCCAAATTTCTTTGGTGTTTTAGAGGAAACCAACACCTCTTATCTTTTGGCACACAAATGGAAACAAAAATTGGCACCATCAAGATTTAATCACAAATGTTAGATCCGCAGAAGGAATCGGCTTGTCTCTACAATCCATGCATAAGGCAGTCTTTGACACCTGGAAGCATGCAGCACCCGTTGCCATTCTCATCATAGTGTGGGCTAATATTTTCAAATGGTAAGCTCCAACACCACAATGAATGTCTCATTCCCCAGGTACATGCCTGCCGAGGCCAGCGCCCTTAACAGGACGCTGCGCCAGCTGTACGCTGACGAGGCCTATTCAGGAGGTGCCACATCAGCAGACGACAGATTAGGCCGCCCCGGCCACATCATGTACAGCGATGAGCCGCCGCTGGTGGAGGGATTGAGTGACGAGGACTCTTTTGGGTTCGCGTTCACACACGGCAAGGGCGTCATGGTGAGCATCTGCTATTCTTTCTGCGCAGCTGTCCTTCAAGAGAACACTGTATCTTGTGAATGATACATCATGTATGATACTACTCCTATTGATGCATAATTATAGTCACGTATCATACATTGCGAGGATTTTACCTTGCGAATTTCTGCTGGGGTGATTACTCTTCTGCCCGTGTCTGCTTGGCAGGAATGTGCCATTGCATATCAAGTGATGTGCTGATGGAACAACGATATGTTTGCGGCGTTGCTCACAGGGCTATGGGGAGCAGCAGGGCTTCTGGCTTGTGCACAGCGTTCCCTCCTTCCCAGCAGCGCCCAGAAAGGCTGCCTACTCAGGCACGCAATCATACCTCTCTCTCTTGATGGCCCTACTTGTCATCTGCTTCTCCAAAATACACACCATATTGGTAACATATTGTTCCAAGCTTTCATGCCAAGAGGCAAGCTGCATCTGCAGATGCGCTGCATTTAAAGGCTGCCAGACTCCTACCCCTTTTTGGACTCGCCGGATCCGAGCAAGACCCAATCAACCGTGGGCACCATAAAGCAGCATACCGGTACCATAACCATACCATATTGCTCAATTACACTAGAAGAAGTCAGACAGGGGCAATCATGGAGAGGAGTAGGATTACAACGATGATGCTGCATCACAGGCGTGCCTAGGAGAGAGGCAGGCAATGCGCACACCTTCCTGTGCATGTCGGCGGCCACGCGCCAGCTCAGCACCACGTCAGCAACACTGCGCGCGAACGCTTACTACGTCTACTCGGAGGCCGCGCCTGAACAGGCTCGGGGATTAATAAGCGATGCGCAGCGCGCGGCGTTCCCTGACCTGGTTGGCTCGGAGCCTGATCAGGACGCGGCCAAGGCAGGCTTCGGCGTCAAAGTGACAGAATTTGAAACGCTGAAAGGTGCGGATAGGTACCACTTTCTCCCCGGGGCTTTGTAGTACGTAATGTCTCGGTCAAGTCCACAAACAATAGGTGAGCTTGCACAGGATACCTAAAAACCCCTTTGCAATGTTTGCCGGGAGGCACGGTTGCATGCAGTGGATAAGATCAGTCACCTCTCTTGCGCCCATTCATTGGCATGCAAGCTAAAGGATGCGAGTGTGGCTGAGAGCCTCTCTGGTGGTCATATTGAGACTGCAGCATCGGGGCAGTTATCAGGATTTGCTTCATTTGCCTGTGCTAGACCATGAATCTGTAGAAATAATGACACTTCTGGAAGAGTGATGGAATTCCTGAAAGCAGGATAATAGCAGGCTAACAGTGTTTTTTGTTCTGGGCAGGCGAGCGTTTTGTGGTGTTTGCAAACGACGGCCAGCGGCCAGGGGTTCGGGTGATGAGGGACATTGTGCAGTCCTATTTTGGCAACGGCATGTTATATGCTAATCCCCCTCCCGACCAGGGGAGCGAAGAGGGTCCGTGCCAGGGCGGCGACTCTGTGTTCCCTTCGCTGCATGCCAGGTCAGCTCATAAATCTCCTGAAGGCACCATCCGACGTGTGGGATAATTACTACAAGATCAGAAGGCCTTGTCTCTGAGCAGATCTGACGACCGCTGAGAGGTCTTTCGCTGGCTGCCACAGTGTATTCAATTGTGTACCTAGGATACCTCGAGCAATGAACACACACTGGCACACACTGGGTCAGTGAGATTGGGATGAACCGCACAAGGTGCTCATGTATGACCTGTGTGACTTCTGTGCACCAGTGGTGTGTGCTCAGGCAATCCAGCACAAGCACGGCACAAGGGGTTCATATTTTGAAGTAAAAATGTCTGGCATGCATCGTTCATATCAGACTGAAAGACCATTCTCGTCCGCTCCCGGAAGCTAAACAGTCTTGAGCGCAACTAGTATTGGGTTGGGTGACCACCTGAGAATCCTGTGTGACGATGTGTTTTTGCATTTTTTTTCTTGTATCTGCTACCTGACTTCTCCATTCTTTTCCTGCTGATGATCTCACATCAAACAGCTTCAAAGCTCATCAAATTGGATGCCACAGCAGCATGGTCACCTGTTCAAACCTTGGGACGGACCCTTTTTGGGGGATGCCAATATCAGGGTCCTGGCTGACAAATCATACGTGCTGGCACAGGGAATATTTCCTGGACGATGCAGACATTGCATGGACCGCCGCTGAGGACCTCTCCACATGGGCCATCTCCCTGGGCGGCCAGAGCCGCTGCCGGGACGCGGCCGCCGCAGCTGAGCCGGCAGCTCCCATGCAGCCTGATCAGGCTTCTGTGGTGAGTCAGCTTCTACTTTGCTGACACACACTTGTATGGGGTCACCAAGCGGGAAAGATACCACTTCTTGTTAAGAAAGAGATTTGAGAGATACTGTTACATTACATGTGCCCGAGTGCAACATAAAACTGTGTTGTAGTAAAACCCAAACAGCCTGTGGCCCCTCCTCTGGAGTCCTGAGGAGTGCACATCAATTGTGTGAAGCAATGCCTCACACAATAACAAAGCATGAAGTAGGGTGTGGTTTCAACACAACCAGGGCATTATTGTCGGATTCCTGGGGTAGTGTGTCTTTCTCAGGGCGCGATGTGAAGCTTGTGTAGCATGTGTTCAGGACAAGGGAGCCGTTGTACAGCAGGATGTCCAGCAAAATGATGAGTCACCGCCGATGTGGTCCCAGACGATGACTCGCCCCGTGGCCAGCGCGTCTCGCCGGCGTTTATTGGCTTCGCAACCCCTGCCAGATCAGCGGAGGGCAGGGGGTTTGAGAGCCTGGTTTGGCGACCTGGCAGCTCAAGGCAAGGCATGGTGGAGGACTGTTCGCGGTGTGGCAAGCTCAGAGGTGAGCAGAACTTGGGTTGAAGCTCCATGTGCATGGAGCCATAGCCATCGCTTGAAGAAGACAAGTGAACAGCTTGCAATCAGCCACCAACTTTTGCTGAGGTGATGTCTTTGAAGCAAGAGCAGGGACTCAGACCCTTGCGTGAGGTAGGAATCGGTTGCCATGCTTGCGGAAGTGGAGCAATCTGCTTGTTGTTCCCCACGCTCTTTGCACATGCATGTCAGAAGTTCTCACTTCTTCACAGAATGCGTAGTCTGGTCTTAAATTTCCCTATGCGTGACAGGACGCTGCGGACGACACCAGCTTTCTGCCGGCGGTGCCCCTATACACCCCTCCAGACGCATCATACCCCTCGGCAGCTGCCGGCATCCTGCAGAGCCGGGCAGACGCGTTGGAAGAGAATGCCGCTGGAGCAGAGAGCGCCCAGGGTGCACTTTTGCAGGAAGGCCCCATGTTGCGCCAGCAGCGAGGTTAGTAATTACCGCTTCTCGCGAGATGATCATCCCTGGCCCTCTTCCTGAGTAGCGACTTCAGAGCGAATGAGCATACTGTGCGGTGCAGTCACGAGCACCTGATTGGCGTCTGATGGCACGCCGGATGCGACCTTTCTTTGACATCCTTGAAAGTGCGCATTGCACCGCGTTTTGGAGAACACAAATTATGGTGTTAAACGGGTTGTGTCGGCTGCAGAGGCGTCTGATGCGTGGCAGGTGGATGGCGTTGCCTATCCTGCCGCGGCTGACGCGGATGAGGAGGCATTCCTGGCACTGCCAGAACTGGGGAATCCTGATCAGGCGCGATTCTGCAGTGAACTTTACATGTCTCGGATTTTCGTGATGTGCACAACAGAAGAGGACTGCTGCTTGGACTGATGTATGCCTTTCAGCACTGGCATAAGAGACACAACACAAATCTCCTCTAATTGTGCATGTTCCATCAGCAGATGGATGGAGCCAGACCGGCTGTGGAAGTAGCCTTTCATCAAGGCATGGATCCACTATTTTAAGAAATGAGCCTGAGCATGAGCCCTGTCTATAGCAGCATGCATGGCATGCTCTCAGGCTCACACATTCCTTGTACTGACCGTTGACTCTTTCTGCATTCCTAGGGACCAGCAGGGTGCAAGGACGCTTCGTGCAAAACTGCAAAGCTGGCAGAGCGAGTGGCGGCACTCGAGGAGAAGCTGCAGCGGCTGGAGAACTTTGTGGTGGAGGCGGACGATGACCTGGCAGATGACGTGGATGAGCTGGCGAATGATGATGAGGACGACGGTGAGTCATTGGTTACTCATCCTTGCGGCAGCGGCACTGGGCACACTTCTTGTCTCTGCACATGTCTTGGCATCCTACAAATCTGAGTTTTACTAAAATCACACTATATGTGCATGAGCTCCTGTCTTGCGAGTTGGGCGCTACTATGCAACAAGGGGTCTCTGTATCCTAAATTGAAGTCACCAGATCTTTGGCATTGCACGACTTTTTGGTCCAGAGCTTGAGGCAATTGGACAGTCTATGCTTGTTTCTGATCTCTACTTGCTTGCTCAGCTGGCAGATGATGTAAAATTCTGCATGCAGATGATGAACTGGAAGAAGAGGATATGAGAATTGAGGGCGGGGAGGATGGCATTGCACAGGCTCTTATGTCAGGGTGCGATCAAAGCGCGGCGCAGCGCAGCGTGGCATGCATGCACGATGCAGGTACTATAAATGCAAGATCTTCTTTATACTCTTGAAGAATGGTGCCCCTGCAAAGTCTCATTTGCTGTGAATGCAGTGCATGAGATTGGATGCAAGCTTGAGCTGTGCAAAATTCTAAAGACGCCTTTACAGAGCCCAGATACAACAGGACCATGCCTTATGCTCAGGGCCTCAGATTCTTTCTTCTGGTGAGACTTGCAGTGCAGCGCACAAAACAAGCATTCAAGCTTACCTTTACTTGATGCACTGGTCCAAAAGAGGTTCTGGACAGGGGTGTAAGACTATTTTTGCATTGGTTGCAGGCCGCAGCCTTCAGTCGGCGGATCTGCCGGGAGGGGTGGTGTGCTCTGCAGGGAACCCCGCCATTTGGGCGGCCCTCCGTGACTTGGTCCAGTCAGCAGAAGTTGCAACCGCGTCCCGGTGCTAATAAAAACGTTTGCCTTCAAAACAGATGAGACTGTTCTAGTGCCCTCCTTGGTGATGGGATGCTGCACAGCATTTGGTTGCTTTGGTGATCTCTGCTAGCATGCTACAGTGATGGCACCGCCCAGGGTCGGCTTTCAAGAACTCGCTGGTGCTGGATGTTTCAGGACTTGCCCAGCTGCTTACATTCTATCACAGCTGGTTTTGTACAACAGAATTACCGTAGTATCAAAGTGCTACGAGACAGAGCATGCAAGTGTGGTCGAGTATGCATGAGCATATGCTTACGCGTGGGCACATGAATGACTGGCTGCAGCTGATGCAACTTATAAAGCTAAGAGATATGTAACACAAATGTAATGATGATTGCAACTTTCATTGTGTATATGGAAGATGAAGGCCTAGGCCATCTTACACATGTTGGTTGTATCGGTTCTTCAGCTACGAAATAATCCAAGGATTTTCCAGCAGCCCAGCACCAACAAAAATGAAACCATGCGCTGCAGTCTCTAGAGATCTGCCAATATAGACAGCTAGCATGCATGCATGACACTCAGCTAGCTCTCCAAACGTTCTCTAGGAAAGCTCTCCGCCTACAAAGATGCTCACACCTCTCAATAAGCTACATTCGAGCAAATCAAAATAAGCATACATCCCACAGCCGAGGAATATCCTTTTGCATGCATGCACATATGTGCGTCCAAATGCCAGCAGCATTTCTTTTCCTATTGCAGGGCGCTTGGAATGCAGCACCGGTAACAACCAAAAAGCTTTCCAGCTGACATACTTCAGCGCTTGCTTTGTCCTGCCAAAAAGTTATCTCCTCTGCATCATCTGCATTGAGATCAACTTCTTTCAGTGCTGCCAATACTGCAGCCAAGAAGTTCCCATAATGCACGACATAGCAGCAAGATTCCTATCACAAGCGAAGCACCGACGAGGTGTCTACTACTGACAATTGCACAGCGCACGCGCACGGGATTGTGGGCTCTAATTTGTCCAAGTCGCACTTTCTCTGTGCACAGGCCTGAGAGCACAGGACTTCACACCAGAAAGGCGGCTACGCTGGCTTGTCAGAACACACTACGCTAGAATAACTCTCACCGCAGCGAAATGAAAAAACATGTAACGGTTGGCATATGCTGTCTGCCACAAAACACTCTCTGCCATACAGAGAGACAGATCCCTTGGTGCTGCTTTGCAAAAATAGCACACCGACATGTTTGCTGAATGCAGCTAGGGACGGCTAGTCTACATACTGCAACAAAATTGAACTTTTATGGATTTTTGCCGAGCTGCATTCCTGCAGTTGGTGCAAGTGTTCACATTGGAAATGACAAATGATTTGAAATGCAGGAAGTTAAATTACGCCTAAACTTGTTTGAGCTTCTTGTGTTCTCACCACGACTCGGCTCGCATATTCATTGTGCCCTGAAAGGGTAAGTTCAGATTCACAAGACGTGCGCCAGAAACCAAAGTCCCTCGCCCATCTATTCGCTGCTGCACTCACGGTGCAGGGTTCCAAATGTCGCTATTGCATACATCCAACAGGCTTGCTTATAACTCGCAACTGTCCCAGTACCCAGCTGAAGAGTGCCTAAGGGCCGCCCTCGGCTTTGCCCATGCGCCGCACTGTGGTGATGTGCGGCAGGCCCAGCAGCCACCCAGCCGACCGCTTCGGCTTTGCCGCGGCCGCGGCGTTGCCGTCGGCGGTGGCAGCCGCCGGCGGCTGCAGCAGCGCGGCGGCGTCGATCGCCGGCAAGGCAGCGGCCGCCGCCTGGTCGGCCAGGCCGCGCGCCAGCAGCGAGACCACCCGCCGGGGCTGGCGGCTGCCACCGCCGCCACCGCCGGGAGGCCCCTCCCCACCGCGCTCCCCCCGCTCGTCGTGCTGCGCGCCAAGCACAGGGCTGCCGTCTCCGCGATCCGCATGCGCGCAGCCGCCGCGGAAGCGGCGCACCGGCTCTACTGCTGCGCTGACTGTGCAGGCGGCATCTGAGGGAGTCCCCTGCTGCGCTCCGGGCGAGGCGGCTGACTCCTTGCTGACCTCTGCGCACGGCGGCGACTGCTGGAGACCGGACGGGCTGCTGGGCAGATCCAAATCAATAGCCTTTGCTGCCACCGGCTCGAGTGGCATGTCTGTGGAGGCGTGCGCTGACAGCGACACCTGCATGCATCATGCTCATCCATGAATGAAGTGTTGTCATTTGGCAGTCACGCCCTCTGCAAGGCAAGGGACAGGTCGACAGGAAAGCACTTCGGGCTCAGAAAAGAAGCAACAAGACAACAATGCGGCCTAACAGAGGTGTGCTTGGGAGTCCTTCCAAATGGCAAATACAGTACAGCACTCACCACAAACGGTAGCTGCGACGCAGCAGCAGAGTCCCCGCTCCTACGCCTGGTAATTTCCAGCAGCTGCTTCTTGCCCCGGGTGAGACCAGCTCCTAGCCCCTCCAGCATCAATTCAAGGCCCTTTGACTGCGCAAAAGCAGAGTCCATAAGTCACGGCAGTTCATCACATAATCTCCATCAATTATTGCGACCAGAAGCCCACATAAGAGCGTACAGAGCACCTCAACCATCACCCCTGGAAAAGGTAGATTGTGGAGTACTTGGTGTAGTCGTCTGAGTTCTGCCTTTTGTGAAGAACCACAGGCATTGGAGGCACCTCTTTTCAGGGAGAGAGGATTCTATTTCGCCAGCAAAGCACACCTGGGCTCTTTCTGGCAGCGCAATGCCTGTGTAGCCGTCTGCTTTCTGCTGCTGCTGTTGTTGTCTACCGGGCCGTTCCCTGCGGCCGTCCGGGCCGGCGTCGCGGCCACGCGCCAAGTGGCGCCAGGCTGGCGCCTGCGGCGGAGGCAACGCCATCGCTGCCATGCGCTTTGTGGGCGAGTTGAACGGCGTAGCTCCCTCTTTTGCGCCTGCACAGTCAACCGCCCACAATTCGTAATTGTACTGCTCGCAGAACGAAGCCATTCATTAAAATGCCGGCCATGTTGCAGCAATACCGCTGCAATCACTGCAAATGCAGGCCCACTTCTCTCCTTTTTTAAAGATTGCCTAGCTAGCCGGTGGAACAAGCGGCAACGGTATATGGTATATCACATATGGGAAACACTGCATGGCTCGCGAGCGAGAACACTTACCCGCGGCGGCAGGGCCAAGGCCCCATTTGGAGAGCACGCTCTTGGTGCGGCGCCAGGGCGGCAGCGGCAGCTGCTGGTCTTTGAAGGCAGCTGCCACGGCGCTGCTCAGAAGCTCCACCACAGCTGCCAGCCGGCCAGCGCCACCGACAAACTCGCCCGGCGCGGCAGACAGCAGCGAGTCATATTCGGGCGTCGAGTGCGCTATTCGGAAGTGCTCTCGCAATTGCGGCTCCACTATGACCGGAGCCTGCGAGATGAAGACTGGGTCAAGAACAATGGCTATTGTGTACCCGGCCATCTTAGGAGATTTTCCACAACAGGGCTGCAAGACAGAGACCCTAAACATGAGCACAAGCAGTGAGACTGCTGCAAGCATAGATCAACATGCTGCACTGAGCAAGTGTCTAACAACCGTCCTTCTTTCAAAATTGTTGAACTGTCTCTTTCCTGTTCCATTGGAGGCCACAAAAAGAGCCTCATTCCCTCTTTCTCAGAGGTGACAAGAAGGGATAGGCGCCCACAAGAAGGAACAGTCTCATTCCCTCTTTCTCAGAGTTTCTCAGAGGGCGCAAGAAGGCACCCACCGTAACCGCTGAGTCAAGGGAGCCAGAGACGATGAGGTAGGTGTGCTGCAGTTTCTCCAGGCACTGCCGCCTGCATGCCTTGCCGCACTCGCGGGGCTGGCCGCTCTCTAGCCGCACCAGGAACCCCATGGCAGACAGCACCTCCGCCAGATCTGGCGCGCTGATGCTCCCCTCCCTCTCTCCCTTCAAGCCCCTTAGCAGCCCCAGCAGCTGCAGGAATCAAAAGACTCACCGACCAGTCACCGGGCAGTAATCCTCATGGTCTGTTCATCTTGCCTGCTTTGCCGGATAAATATAGGGCAGCCAGGAGGTACAGAGCTCCAGCCAAGTCGAATACAATGCACCAACTCAGACGACCAAGATGCAGAAGAGATGCAGAGATCTAGCACGTTTGGACCCACAAAGACGGGCAAGCTTTGCAGAAATACCTGCCAGTATCTTGTTGAAGACAGCAGGTGTTCATCAATGCCATCAAACTGGTGCATGATGCTCCAGAGGTGGGGTGTAAGGGGCAGCAGGGTGACAAGGAAGCTAAAGGCAGCTGTGAGCATTTTTCCTCCCTCTTCTCACAAAAGCCTTGGAGCTGCTGCTGGATTGCATCTATAGCCTTGGTAGTGCGGCCTTTGGCTTTTCCTGAAAAAGGAAGAGACTGCAGGCAAGACGGTGGCCCATCCTATCAAAATGAGAACCAAGCTGACCAGCATAAGACTCACCTGGGCCTCGAAGTCCGTTTGGGGCACGGACAGCAGCAATAGCCGTCTATGCGAGTCCGAAAAGTCCCCGCCAACAGTTGGCAAGAACGGTTCGTCGGCGCCCAGACTGCTGAGCTGCCTTAGCAACTGACTCGGGTGCTGCGAAAGCTCCAGGGAGAAGATGGGACTGCCCGCCATTCCACTTACGGCGGAGCCCTTCCCAGCATCCTGCAACAATAGGCCGAATTGATCCCACGTCTGTTGACCGACGTAAGAGTAAGTAGCCTCGGAAGCTACACGGCGGCTTTGGCTTGCCTCGGACGCAGCAGCACTCTGGGCCCTTACGCGCACTCGTTTGGAATGCGGAGTTGATTCGGAGCGTCTGTGCTTTGAACAAACCAGAATCACACGCACACAATGGCGCTGAGTGCCGATCTTGGAGTAACGCACAACTTACACAACGGGTCACTGGGTGCTGTGCCCACCTCGGAACTCATATTCTCCTCGCGTCGCAGCACAGCAAAAGGAGACAGCCGCATGGCCCTCCGCACGCCCGGTAGCATCAATTCTTCAGCCTTCAGCCTTTCAGATGTACCAGGAAAACATCGCACGTGCAATACACAAGCTCAACGAGGCCCTCAGCGCGTAGCTCTTACTTTCATCCTTCCAGCCGCACAACGGAACCAGCATACCGAATCACAAATCTCTGCCCATTCCCAGCCGCCTGTCTTTGTGTGCTCGGGCATTTGATTTGAGGACTTTTTCTGTTGAAGATGCTTGGCCCACGTGCCGATGTGCATTTTCGGATCCTCTCCAGTTTCCCCCACAAGGTTTGAATTGGAGTCCGACAGGTCCGACATGACAAATGCCTGCCAGCAGGACACATCAAGGTGTGCTGCATTCTGCATGGTTGAAGTACCTGCCATGCATGCTCCACAACATGTACATGCAGACGGCCACTGTCAAAATCGTCTAATATTTACAAACTCGCCAATGCAACTGCAGCCAATGGCCGCCGGCGGGCGCCTGCTGGGCCCATTTTGGCCCCCCATTGTGCCAGCTGCCCAACGTTGCCAATGCATCGAAAGATTATCATGGATGATCCATTCCTGGCCATTGGCCTGGCCTGGTCTGGCCTGTGTGCATGCATGGCCTGGTTGATCAAAAAATGGCCATGGTCACATGAGGATTACATTGCTGCACAGCTAACGGCTGATGCCTACGAGGAGTGTCTAGACAACGAAGCTATAGGAGCTGCGCAGCGCTGCTGCAGCATACATGCCAAGCTAGCTCTTGAACACCCGCGCTTTTGGGAGCGCTCAATCGCTTGCAGCGCCGTCAGACAGATCAGCTATAGCTACAGTCAGCATCTTAGAATGGATACCCATAAGAACCCGTTGCATGTTTCAGGAGCTGAGCTGTCTGGAGAGACTGCACACACAGTACACATCCATTCGCATGCGCACACATGCGATCGCGATGCAGTATGTGCAATACTGTGATATGCAGTGCTAGGCTAGCACCCCTGCAAAGTGGTAAACGCACTGAATTGCATGATTTTGCACTCTTTAGATGCGTTCATCGAGCACTCGAGAAGCAAGCATCTGTTTCATAGACCCACCGTAATCATGTGGTCTGCAACAGGGCAACTGACATACACCTGGACATTGTCTCTAGATCCCTTGCATCATCGACAATGCCATGCTCTGCCGAATGTCCTTGCACACAGCAAAGCGCTCCTTGACTCTCTTAAGTTTGTGCAGACACAATGATATGAACAAGCCACATTGGCCGAGTACAAGGGGCCTATCTCCTATACTGTACTATATTCTGCTCTGCCTATATGGGCTTTTGAGCTCTGTATGACTACACATTGCACACACCAGCCAAACGGGGTTCGTCCCCCCATGGACTTCATAATGTTGCACAGAGCCCTGAGCGGGGCGCAAGCTGTTCTACTCCGATTGGACCGCAAGCTATTCTACTCTGATTGGAAACTGCGGCATGCATGTGCATGCAGGATGAACATAAAATGCGTCCAGCCCGTTGTTATTCACCAATAGGTCCCCTGTAGAACACCCCTAAAGTATGCTCTGCCTTCCTTAGCTAGCAGACTGGGGCATCTGCACCTCGGTCCAATGGACACATCTACATCCGCCATTGCACACACCCAAGTCACCCTTGCGAGGAAGCCTCACATCCCGGTTGCACCCCGACCGACCTTACCCAATGACTCACTGTGCAATGAGTCATTGGTGCGACGGCAGCGCTGGGGCATTCCTGGGCGGCCAGCAGCCGCCGCTGGATCGCCGCAGGCCGGGTTGAAACTTCGGCACCAAAGGATCGTACAGGGAACCAATCGCGCGGCGCTCCCTCCCGCCGACCCCGGCGCGCGGCGTGCCCTCCTCACCAGCCAGATAACCCCGCTGCTGGCTGCCGGCGGGGGGCTCGGCGCCACCGCTAAGCTTCTCAGTGGCACTGGCGGGGGCACTACCACTTGTTCGAGGCCAGTGCCCGCCGGTTGACTTCCTCGGCCGCGCCCGTGTCACGCCCAGATCCCGTTTGTCTTCGCAGCAAGAGAAGGGGTTGGGGCCACCGGGGTCGGCTGCGGTGGCGCCGGAAGGCGGACTGCAGAACAGTTGCAGCGCCGGCTGCGGCCCCGGCCGGAGCCACGCGGCCAGCGGCGGCAGTGCGCGCACCGGAGACGCCGGCCGCTGCTCAGCTCCTGTTGTTGTGCAAGACTGAACAGTTGAAGCCCCATCTCAAATAACATGGCAATGAATTCACATGCACAATCTTGTGAAGATGCCTTCGATGCGGAAAACCCAAAAGAATACGGTAGTGTGCAGCCAAAAGTCTGAATCTGTTTGCGATGTACCCACTCGGCGGCAGAATGTACAAGTGAGCAGCTGACAACTGAGAAGACGATATCAGCTACAGACATGAGACTTGTTGTCGGGCAGGCATATGACAAGCAGGCTCGCACCTGACTGCGCAGGGGGCATGGGTGTGTCTGCAGGCGCGTGCGGCGCCCCCGAGGCCGGTGCACTGCTGAGGCAGGCGCTGCGCAGCGTCCCTCGGCGGGTCAGCGCTTCGCCCTCCCCATGCGCTGCAAGCACCGCTGACGAGTGGCGTGGCAGCTCAAATAAGCTGAGTTGGCGTGAGCTGGCTGGCTGGGCTGAGGGTGCGCTTGACAGTGGCCTCTGGCGGCGGGGGGACCTGGCAGTCATAGATTGATGCTTCAGCGCTCTGCAGATTACTGGGGGGTGAGGACTGATACTGTGCCAATAACACACTCTTGGCCCTCAATCCTACAAGACATTTCACGGCAACAATGCGCCAAGATGACTATTAAGCTGGACTGCTTGCACAGAACACAGGCAGCCAACTGATCCAATGAGACATTTTAGTGCACCTTTCATGCACCTCTTTGCAAGCCACATACAGTCTGCCGTAGACGCCAGTTTCGTGTGGAAAGGTCCGAGAGTTCGGGGAAGGCTCAAAGTGGCGAAGCAGCATGCAGACCTTGGATGGCGGTCAGATGCACTGCCGTCCGCTGCTTCGCTGCAGGGGGCGCGACGCTTCTGCGGAGACGGCTGGCTGTGCAGGGGAGGGCCGCTCTGTGGCTGGCTCTGTTTATGGGAGGCTTGAGGCGACTTTGGCGAACCTGGCTGCGCGCTATGACAATCCTGCAGAACCAATCCACATGACTCATGGTTAAGGCACAGCTTTGCAAGAAATGTGCGCGGCATGGCTCCAGCTGATTCTCCTTGATTTGTGCTGTCTACTTTGAGCTTGCAATTTGGGTATGACAAACAAACCCATCCTCGCAAAGTTCATGCCATTTTCCATTCTGGCAAAGGCCCCCCTCAAGCCTGGCCTGATTGAGAGCTTTGGGGACAAATCTGTATCCTGTATTCTAAATCTGCAATGGTTTGAGATCTGCGTGCATGGCTCACCGGCTGACGGCTGGCACTCGGCGCGAATTTCCGGCTGCGGGCGGCGACGCTGCGCGCTGCGCCGTGCCGGACGCCGCCGGAGCTGGCGGACCACTCGGCCCGGGGGGACTCTGCGGTGGTGGGCGGTGGCGCCGTGGGGGACCCCACCGTGCTCGCCGTGCTCCGCGTGCTGCGGCGCAGCGGTGCTCCAAACAGGTACTCCGCCCAGTCGTCCTGCAACCATGAGCAGTGCAATTTCAATAAACTGGCCACGCAGATATCCCTTCCCTATAGCACATGCGCATGCTCTGCAGAATGAAACCTGGGCTTACACAGCCTCATGCCCAACCTGTCCGTCTCCCTGCTACACTTCTCTTCAGGAGGCCTTGGAAGGACACGCTCTAGCGCTCCACACATATAGCAACCCATGATCTCCTGGATGAAGGGCCACCATTACCATGTGTACTCCAATCCACCAAGTATGTACCAAGCAATCCCTCAAATGCGTTTTACTTGTTTCCCTGCTTTGTCGCGAGTGAACCACCCCTGAGCATCCAACACACCTCTACCTAGAAAGCACCCTGCAATGCAAGCTTGCATTCCGCTCTTGCGCAGCACGAGCAAGCAGAGGTTGGTTAACCGTGCATTGGGGTGAACCCTAAACACATCAACAACGAATTTAAGAATCAAAATGATGATGGCTGGGCACGGGCGCGCACAGAGATGGTGCTGGAAGAGCTGGTGGGAGAGTCCAGGCCGTCCTCGTCGCTGTCACTGCCGTCTTGCGCAATTGCCGGACGCGGCCGCAGCACGCGCAGCGTGCGCAGCGCAGGCAGGGCAGCCGGCTTGGATGCGGCATTTTTCTGCGCCGTCACATGCCGCCTCGGCCGCGGTATGCGCGGCAGCAGGCCCACCCTGTGAATGCACCCTTGCCTGTGTCAGTGTGAGGGGGCTGACACACCCACAAGCTTAGTTCACCCACCGGAACCAATGCCCCTTTAAGTGTAACGGGGCCTGTCACATCCACCAGGAGCTACAATCTCTGATGAACGCAGCCCTGGCTTTACAATTATAGGTCTTGGATTTTCACTCACAAATGTGGGCCCTGCCACTGTCATGAGCTTCGCACACCCACCAGGAAGCACACATGTCAGCGATGTAAGTCATCACTCCAAGACTCCGTCAAGAGCATCTTTGGTTGCACTATGTAATGCGTGCAGGTGCTGCAGGTGATGCCCTGACAGGAGCGAGGGGTGAATGAGGCGTCACCTGCGCTTGAGGCGGTCTATGGAGGGCCGGTAGCTCTCTCCCAGCTCCACCTCCAGCATCTTTATGCTGCTGGGCGTCAGATCCACCGGGTAGGACACCTGCCGCAGAAGCAGTAAAGGTGATGAGTACAATTCTAACACTCTCCCTGTCATGCCAGCATACTCTCATGGTGCTACTTACAAAGCGCCGAGAGGAGGCATGTCCCCTACGCATGTGTCGTGGGTGACATATACAGACAGCAGATATATAGCAACAATAGCTTGCACTGTCGAGGCACCCTAGCTACACATGATGAGCTGCCTGTTGCGGCGTAGCCTATTCAATGAAACCCCCAATAGTATCAGCGTTGATTAACCCTCAGTGCTCTGAATGACAAGAGCTTGACCTGCAGGGCACGTCGCTGGCGTGCAGTCTCGCCCTCGTGGTCTGGGTGGCCGTCAGGGGTCTCATAGTGCTGCTCCAGGGGTCCGGGCGCGAAACGCACCCTGCAGCACTGCAATACTGCTCAGCACATGATCACAGCTCTTCCCAGCTTCATCTGTCCATGCTGCTGCAGCCGCTGCACCATGTCCTTGTGGCCTCCCTCAGCATCACAGATCAGCAGTATGGTGCCATTTGACATGCAATTATTGTCAAGCAGTGCCCAGCAGAGGATGCAGTTGGGCAAGGCCAGGGCTGCCTTTCTAGGATTCATGACCATGCACATCCCTGTGACAGAGGGACTGGCATCTGTCTGCACGCATGCATGGAAGACAGGATGTCAAGACAGTGCACCTTCGTCTGGGAGACCTCCGCGGAGAGCCAGGGCCGGGATCGCTCGCCGCGACCGGTGCAGCGGCAGGCGCAGCAAGGCCGCTGCTTCGTCCTACAGGCTGTGTAAAGTCCGACGTGCCATCAGGTTTCTGCTGGTGCCTCCTCCTAAGGCAGCTGCGCGGCGTGGTCTTCTGCTTTGCTGTTGCACGTGCTTGCTTCTGCGCAGCCCCCTTTGCAGCTGCCTGGCTGGAAGATGCACCGCCCATGTCTTCCTCTATGCTGAGTCCAGACGCCTGCCTCTCCAAGACTGCTTCCTCTGTCTGAGCGGCTGTAGGCGACGCCTGCGTTGAGCAGGGCAGCACGGCCTCCTGTGAGCGGGTGCGGCGCCGGGGAGACTCGATGGCCAGCGGTGGTGGCAGGTGGGGGGCCTTGGGGGACTGCCTTGAGTAGCTGCGAGGGCTGTCTAGGCCGTGGCTGCCACTTGAAGCACTCCTGGTGATGATTGGGCGCAGCCCTGGCGCTGGCAGGGAAGCCTGCTGCGCTTGCTGCGCTGCAGATGGCTGGGCAGTTGGGGAAGCCCCCTCTGTAATTTTGCACCCCTTGGCATGGACGCTGTTGTCTGTGGGCTGATTATGTGCTGAATCGCTCAATGACGCGGTCCTGCCGTCCACAGAGAGGTCGTAGCTGGGCCTGGCTGGGGAGCAGATGCCCTTGGGACTGCCACAGCTGCTGCTGACATATGTCTCGGTCTGGCCTGACAGCTGGCCCTCCTTAATGGTGGTTTCTTCGCATGTCGTCTTCTTTGCGGCGCGTGTCACGGGCATGCCGATCTCCTCCAGGAAACTCTGGTCCACCTTTCTTTTCAGCACTTGCATGGTGTGCCAGTTCTCTGCCTCGACGGTATCAACGGCATTCCTTCTCACCTGCCACAATCATAAAAGTGATTAGAAGACACAGATGCGCAAGCAGCGCAAATATGGCGGGGCCATGAGTTTGCGTTCAGAGCTACGACGACCAAGGAAACCTGCTGTGTTAGAAAGACACTGTACACATTTGTAGAGCGGCGGCTGAAGATTGCCGCATTATTTTTGCAGTAATAAAGGCACAAAAAAGACAATCTGGACCATCTCCTAATCCTGAATCAGAACAAACTGCACGCTACAATGTAGCACAGCGCGGCTGCCAAACACTTGGGCCTCGTGGCCTGCATCCCTATTGCAAAATACATTACATCAATCCAAAATGCACAGTAGTGGCCAGACCTTACTATTTTTATTTCACGCCGTCGCTAGGAGGATCTGTGCCAAGCCCCTCTTCACGCTGACCTTGTGATGCCGCACTCCCAGAACCACGATCGCAATTGAATGCCCGACCACAAGGACTGTGACTCCGTCACCATCCAGAATATCGCTCCTTGATGGGCCAATTCCACGCACCTCGATTATCACTCAACGCAAATGACCCGCCTTCCCCTCGCGCAAAGCACGTCTGGGCAGGCGCCCGTCGCAAACGGCGTTGGAATTAACCAAATCAGGCAGGATGCCAATAGCTTCCCAGATTGGGGAAGCTTTCTTCCTCACCTGGCAGCTTTGATGGTTCCAAGGAATTCTTCAGTAGTCACAGTTAAAATGCACAAAACCCCGCTCAATCTGCAGCTTGAGCTCACGTAGGTGTTTATATTGAATCTATAAATTTATGTATCGAGAAATGATCATTTCAGATTTTTCTAAATCTGCATGGATGGCGTGGGTTCAACCAAGTTGGGCTGTCATAACAATGTGTATATCAGAGCTGTGCGATTCATTCTTGTTCCAGAAACTCCTATGAACTTGTCAAGTTTAGCAAGGGCTTCATGGCTATGTAATAGCTCGAAATCCACATCAGCAAGATGTGGATAAGTCGCATGCTGTGATCTCAGATCACATGAGATGAGCACGTTGATGCCTATGATGTGTCAGCATTAACCTCTCCCCCCTTCATGGATCCCCTTGTCATCAAGCATGCAAGAGGGTGGTGGCATCTCAAGCATCGGCTTCGGAAGACCGGCATGAGGTACATAGAGCGCAAGCCATAATGTTGTGCAAGACATGGAAAGACACCTTGGCAGATATGTGGGAACTGCGGACGCTTGTCATACTGCACTCGGGACAGCCGCTGCAAAGTGCCGCGCTGCTGCAAGCTGCGCATGCGACGCATGCAGAAAAGCCGCATGTCGGTGGATTCTCATTCCCTGCGCCGTCTGGCGGCCAGTGGGGCTGTGCGAGCGAGCACAGCTGCTCATCAGCGGACGTCCGGGCAATCAAAGAGGGATTCTGCAGCGAAGCAGCAGCGGTGGCTTTTTTTCCAGGGGCCATGGCGCTGAGGGCAAGGCTGCAGATGGGGCTGAAAAACAGTGCTTTTGAATATGTTATAACTATATGCTAATTAGCATGTGCTGGCAAATAAGCTAGCCGCAGGGACTCAAGCGCTTTAAAGGCAGGCCGAGGCTCCTTTCCAGGAGAAAGTTGTGTGTTGTCTCGATAACATTACAATCATGATGCATATGCCGTTGTGCATTATGCCAAGCAACCTCAAGAGGCAGCAAAGCCCGTGTTTGGCTGGTAGCAAACAAGGCATTCAATTCCATAGTAAGATCAACACTGTTATGCCGCTCTGTGATTGCAACCGCCCTTGAGCCAAAACAAAATTTTATCTAGCACCATTGTGTCCAAACAGTGCTTGGTGAAGCTGTTAACCCAAAGGGATTCGAAGCAAGGTGACTACACTTTTGCAAATACATGGCTTGTGATGCTTGCATGTGAAAGGATACATGGATCTGCACGATTGAGAACTTCCCGAAAATTCGTTCCACAATCATTGAAACGGCCTAATTGACATTGCATTCCAATTCGGATAATGTTGCAATGTGAGTTTCTGCGCTGTGCAGAACAATTTCTTTACAGTGTGACCCATCAAATTTACAACTCAAGTGAAACGGCATGAGATTAGCATGTAACAGCTTAGAGTCCATACATGTGAAGTAGAGCAACATTGGCCAATAGTGAGGGCCACAGATCTTGCGTGCTATCAGATGAGCAAAGCTTGCCAAGAAAAAATCTGCTTACTCTCACGTCCTCTTCTGCTTCTTTGTAGAAAGCAACTTGTCCTTCCTGGCAGCGACAGAAGGGCGCTTCCCCTTGAGCTTTCCCTCTGCGCCCTTGCCATCTCCACCCTTCTTTCCACCCCCAGGCGCAGCGCTTGGGGCGTCCCTCTCCTTTGCAGCAAACCCTCTGACAACCTTTTTCTGCCCCTTCGTCCGCATGCCCTGCCACGCCGCCGGGCCGCCTGCTCGCGGCGTTCCCTCTCCCTTGCCTGATTTGTTGTCCTTCCTCGGCGCACTGGTTGTCATCTTTCCAACCTTCACACCTGCATGCCAGGCATTCTGCTCAGCACTGCAGCTCTACGGCTTCACAATGCACAGCTTCATCAGCTCACTGCTGATATATGCTGCACCTATCCTTCAACCCGCACACCCATGTGCACTGACATTGATGCATCATAATCTTATCAAATTCTTGCTCACGGCAGCAGCGCTCTGCCACTCCTCCACGGCGGGGGAGCCAAGATCGTGCAGAATTTGAGTGCAAATCATCACAGCAAATAAGGACATCGGAGCAAGCGAGGTCACCTCGGCTGAATGGCGTGCGCAGCCGGGAACCGCCGGGTGCGGCAGCCTCGGCGGCCGCGGCAGCCGCCGCGCCGGTTTTTGCGACGCGCGAGACGCGGATCTGGCGGCCGCGGAGCACGCGGCCATCGGCCGACATGGCCATGCGCGCGGCCGGGCGGCCAGAGAACTCCACAAACGCAATTCCCTTGCCTACGCTGGTTTTGGGGTCGCGCACTATGCGCACCGCTGTCACGTTGCCTGGACCGCCCTTACCGTCCCCAAACAGCTCTATTAGCTCCTCGTCCTGTACACATAGAACTGCATTGTCGAGCAGAGGAACCAACAGCGAGACAGACGCTACTGCTCATCGGAGCAGCAGTTTTAGTCAATATGCCTGCCTCTTGTCAGAGGTTCTTCAGTGGAGTGCAGAGCCCCCTGCTGTCATGCTTTTAATGGCACTTTGCGAGGACTAAAACAGATGTTCCTGCACTCTTATATGCAGGAAGGGTTGAGGGCCAAAGGAGAGCCTCAGAGAGCAAAAAGGTTCAAAAGCAAGTACCTGGGTGTCAAAGGGGAGGTTGCCGACAAAGACGGAGCGCGCGCTCTCATAGAGCACCTGCGTGCCACCGCCGGCCGTGCCCTTGCTGACGGCCGCCGCCCTGTCCACCCGGATGTGGCGCCCCTCAAACTGTGCACAATGGAAACAATCCGCTGGTCAATACGAGCACCATATCTTGGAAGTTGTAGTCTCAAGAGGGAAATGTGCATGGCAGTAAGCGCCCCATTGCTTCCAGTCCTGTAGAGAATATGGAGATAACCTTGTAGACAAGGCGCACATGATCAGAAGGTATAATGGTGGTGGTGCAAAATACACCGCTCCTGGTTCCGTTGTCCTTTCCAGGACATGCCAAGCGACCACAGAAGGGCCTTGAACATGATGCCTTACTGGCACACCGCTGCTTCAACACCATGCAGGCATGCCAGATCCTCTCACAATAAAGGTTGAAAACCTGGCCTTTGGCTGGTTCCCACCTCGCGCATGTTGTGAGCCAGCGCATGGGATGCAGAACCGCCGCTGCTGAAGACCACGTAGGCATTGGCGGATCCGCGCGACTCGTCGACGGCTCCGGCGGCGACGGCCGCGTGCCGGGGGAGCTTCGTGTCCTCTTTCAGTGGGAGGGAACGCAGCCGCACGGACTCCACTGTACCATACCTGTGCACGTAACGCTGCCTGATTAGGCACCGTGTTGGTGCAGACAGATTTGGAATCATACCGTGCATGGGCCCATATAGCTGCCTGAGGAGGCCCCATGTTGACTGTTATTATCATTGCACATTTAGCCTGTCAGAGGCAGGTGCGTATGCACACACAACCTGCATGTAAAGGCTGCCAAAATTCTGGCCCCTTTTGGACACGCCAGATCCAAGCAATACCCACTTAACTGTGGGCTTGGAGCTCAGCATTACCACCGCCCCTTTGCCAGCCAGGGCATCATGTTTGTTTTAGACTGAAATGGACATAGGGAGGTAGAAAACGCACTGTGACATACTGTATGCTGCAGGACTAGTTTACACAGCAACAGCATGATCCAGACTGAGCAGTCATCTTGCAAGCTGCAGCTGCAGTATTGTCTGATCTTACAGCTGGAGAGCAGGATGTATGTCGTGCCACACCCTTCATTTGAGGGAGTTGTTTCTACGGCACAGTGAAGGCAGGAGGCGCCCAGTGACTCACTGCGAGAAGGTCTGCTTGATGAGCTTGACCTTGACCTTGACGGGCAGGTTGCCCACGAACACCGTCCGCCGCAGCCTCTCAGCCTTCTCTTCCTCCGTCCTTCGCTGCTTTGCTGGCGCTGACTCACCTCCCTCATTTGCCCCAGGCTCTTTCGTGCCTGTGCACAAGCATCCAACACACATCTACCATCAACACATCAACAGGGCAGACTTTTAATCTTGCTTCACTCGGCCTTCTGAGTTTTTGCCAGTCCTGCATCGGCCCGTGATGGACACGATTACTGTGATATCTGCCAGAAAAGTAGATACATTAGGTAATTACGGTTGCTTTGAGGGCCGCTTTGCACGGCCAATGCACGTGCAAAACCCATTTGTCGCAGCTCCCAGTCAACCGAAGTTCTCTTTCACAGGTGATGGGATTTTGCTGAGACTCACCGCCTGCAATGGTGGTCTCGTCGTCATCAGATTCTGACTCATGCTCCTCGTCGTCGTCATCATGCACCACTGCGTCATCGGAGGCAGCTACCATTTTTTGTGCACGCTTGCCCCCTTCTGTTGCTGCTCCAGCAAATGCTTTTGCAACACCACTTGCTGAAGCCTTCTCTGGCTTGCTGTGGGGGGCTGTGGGCTTTTCCTTGCCATTGGCTGGAGGAATGCTGCCTGTTGCTGCCTGAGCCACCTTCTCATCTGTCTTAAGCCGCTGCTGTTTCTTCGGCTTGACAGCGGCAGGGAGATTGCTGGACCCCGCTTGCCCCGAAGGCCTGACTTCTGCTGCTACTGCAGGCGCGGCCTCAGATGTGTCGAGGTGCTTTGATGCCTTCTCCTTTTTAAGCTTCTTCTTCACCTGACGAGGGGGAAGCTGAGGCTCACCATCGAAACCAAAACAAGGTTGAATATTTTGGCTGCCTCTGCTAGACATCCTCTGACCAACGCAGTAAGTGTGAAAAGTGAGCAGACAAAGCGCGGATGCCGAGCAGGAGACATTTCGAGAAAATTTATTTCTGATATTTTTATGTTAGGATATGATCTCGCACAGTAACCCACCGGCTGCTCAGAGATCTCATTGCTGGCTATGGGAACGGCCGTCGCTTGATCCTTCGTGGATTTCCGCTTTTTCTTACTGGATGTATCTGCTGATGCTACGTTCAGCTTATTGGCAGCATCTCCTTCCTTCCCCTGCCTCCTGAAGAGATTCTGCTCGCTAAACAAGTTGCTTGCTTGTCCAGCAGCGCTGGTAAAGAGCCCCTGGAAGAGTGACATGCTTCAGATATAACGTGCGCGATTCCTTTTGCGCATTATTCAAGCATCAGATGACACTTATCCCGTGCATTTGGAGCTTTGCTGTGTGAGACGACTGAACATTCTGGAGGTTCGCCGCTTGATTGGTGCCAACTCTCGAAAAACTCTCGGAACTAGCTTTGACCAGAGATGGTCCAATTTCCTTGCCTTGTACGCATAAGACATCAACGAAAACGATATCGAAATACAAAAGTTTTGCCCTTGAGAGCGACACCGAGTTGCCATTGATCAGAGCCCTCGGCGGAACCCCCAGATCTGTTGCCGAATCAAGGCAAGATTGAGAGATGAAAAGTGACTAAGCGGACTGTAGCTATTTGACAAAGTGCGCTCTTAAGGATCCTTGCGGCAGAAAGCCAACATGTAGCTGGTCTTGAAGAATAGCACAGGAGCCTTGGCATGTTGTTGAGCGATTTCAGTCTGTAGGAATACCAGCACATTTCACCCGATCCCGTATCCCGAACGCTGAGTAAATCTTCAGACGCCAAGAAACTCTACTGGAGCGCTGCTGCATGAGGCGGGATCATGTGACAAAGCTTCCCAAGGTGACAACGATCTGTCACAGTCTAGAATTTCGCAGACTCCATCTCAGCATTCAAGGAGCTCGCACCTACTCAAGATGAATCACACTATCATCTTTCCTGACGGTCCTCTGTGCATCAGGGAACAGGAGGCGGAGCATCTCTTCTGTTGCTGTTGCTCCTATTTGCATGCCAGGCGCAAATGTACTCAGCCAGTGCTCCCCCCATTCAGGACACACTGAGCCACCACCAGCCCCACAGGGGAGCCGATGGCCTGATCGGCGCCATGGGAAGCTATGTCACAGATTTGGGCATGCACATACTGCACCTGATGCTCAGCGGGCCACAATACCTGATGCTGGAAGACCAGGTTCCATCAGGTGCGCATACTAGAGCCCACCAGTCAGTCCTGGATAATGTTTACCGTGCCGAGGTCAAAGTCATGCACTTAACTAAGCATTCCGTACTCTAAAAGAAGAAAAGTGACTTGTTCTCTCTGGTTGATTGGAGTGTCGGTGCGCCGCACTGGTGTGGCATGCAACCCATTGGTCCTGCAACAGTGCTGCAAAATAAATTCTTTGGTCAAGTGACAACAGCTGTGATCAGTGCAATGCAGCAGTGTCGCAAAATTCAAAGGCGTCATGCGCAGGTGCAGGGAAATTGGGGGATAGCGGGGACATATGCGTTGGCAAGACGGGGTGCGTAAACGAGGGGGCGGAGGGGGAGTTATGCGGGGCGCGGTCCTCCATAGTGTACTGCATGGATTTGCCCGCCACAGACTTCAGGGAGAACGACATGAGGCGCCACACGCTCGGCAGCACGTGCGCACCTGCTCTATGCATTAGTCACCAAGTCAATCCGTGCTAGAGCCCGGGCGCTTTGTCCGATTAAGGACAGAGCATTGAGATCTGAGACTGGGCCTTGACACTAAATCGAGCCGAGCAGCCAGTACAGTAGGCCAAAGCCTCTGGTGGAGGCTATTATCCAGAGTTGCAGGCTCTGAGGATGCAGCCCTCTTAAGCTGGACCTGTGCCCTTTTGAATGTCTTGGCTCTGCTGTGCATCCGTTGCCTGCCTGATGCTGCATTCCTGAATGTCTTGCCACTCTGTGACCGGAAGACACAGGCAGTACGGCAGTGGCAGCAGTCTGGCCAGCTTGGACAGCCAAGAATGCATTCATGGCATGCTTCAAATCAGAATTGAGTGTCACGATATGAGCTGACAACAGTCATGGTGATAATTGCAGGTGTGCGCCCGGCGGCATGCGAAGCGTGCACGATCAGTTATACAACGATTACTGCACGCGGCGCTTCCCTGCCACGCAGAGTGTATACTTCAGTGAGGAGCGATGTAGCCTGCTGCCAGACGTGCAGTGCAGCAATTGATAACACGAGTCTATCCTCAGTATTATTATTATTATTATTACACGCTTTTCCTGCCAAGAGGCAAGGTGCGTCCTGCAGACAAGCTGCAGGTGAAGGCTGCCATAATCCCACCCCTTCTTGGACTCGCCAGATCCAAGCAAGACCCAATCAACCGTGGGCACGGTGCTCAGTATTTATATTGCCCCCCGCCAGCCGCACCCTCAGTATGCTGTTCAATATATATAGAAAAGGTGTCAGATGATCATGAGACGTCAGACGCCCTCGTGGTCACACTAGCATGTTCATATGTCTGACATACAGCCCTTGACGTCTAAGATCTGCAAGCCAGTAGCCCCAAGTGTGAAAACAATACACTATTGTACATTCCAAGAAGCTCACTTTCCTGACTCCTAGGCAATACACCTTTAAGGACATCATCTGCTGCACACTTGCATTTGACCCTGTCCACTGGCAGCCCCTGCTTTACTAATCCCGAATCATGCTCTACTAGCAGAAGGCCTCAGCAAATTATGTCCTGATATCCTGCCGCACTGGATCGTACGCTGCATAGACTCACCCTGCTTTCAGGGCTTCATACACACTGCTGCTTCTCCGATATACTCGACCCCAGCAAAAAATTATAGCACTAAGTGACAATGTTTATCTTGACTGTTCCAGATCTGAGTACACGTACAACACAGGACGCATGCAACTCTGAATTCCTCATCTCCATGAAGCCACATGGTAACACAGATGCTCCATAAATAAAGACGGGTTTTCTGCCACGAGACAAAGCAAAACGAAACCAAAGAATGCTAGTATAACCTGGCAGCCTGTGCTGACAGGGGACGCTGCTTCATGTGCCATCTGGTGCATAAGAAATGAGCTTCAGCATGAGTGACTGCCGTGGAGCTTCTGCCTCATACGCTGTCGCGCCGGGAGCCTGGAAATACCAGACAAGCTGTCAGACAGCCATTCTGGACAATTGAAAAGAAAAACATGTGCCGCCACATGCTTGCATGATGCCAGCACTGCCGACAGCTCTGGTAATTTTTGCTGTGCAAGGGATGATTTGCCAAGAATAGTGCATCACCAATGCCGTTGTGACAAAGAACATTTACACATCAAGCATGACACTGGGGCAACACAAGCACATACCACATCCTTCTAATCTCCATACTCCGGCACGAAAGGCCCCTAAATACAAAACACCATTCTGTTTTGCCACGCACCTGTTTGAGCAGTAGCAGTCGCGCGTTGGCCGTCTCGTCCCCCAAATCTTCCGCTAGCATGTTTGAGATGGCCAGCGCGTCTGGATAGCCCGGCCAGGCCTCCACAGTGCACTTGGCCTCCTGCCATGGCGTCAGCACCTGCGCGCACATGCACCTGGGCTTCAAGTGAAACTCTAAACCTACAAGGGGCGCTAAGTCGACAATTCTAATCAACTTCCTTGTTGGAGCATGCAAGACTTCATCTCGCAGTGTGCTTGGCTAGAAAACTCAGACTCCGGCCAAGGATGCGTGGCAAGATTGGCGCATACTGCTACACAAAGAAGAGAAGAAGAGGAGTGAAAATACTTGTGAATCCTCTTTTCAATTTCTACAACTTCAACCTCTGTGGTCTCATTAGCTGTGCATCTCATATCGCCATTTACACGTGTTGAAGGAGCAGCCCTTCTTTTGCCGAAGGACACCTATTGCTCCAAGGATAGAATACTTCAACATGGAAAGCCCATCAGAAAGTGACCGCCCAACGCCCACCGTGCCGAGCAGTTCGTGCATGAAGTCGCGCACAACGCCATGATTCTTCTTGAGGCCTTCAGTCACGTCCTGCGCTGCCAGCGTCGCCCTGAGAAAGGCCATCGAGGCGCTCATGTCGTTGTACTGCAAGCACACAGGGTCAAGTCAATCAGGGGCAAACCGCTTTGAAGAGGGAAATTTTAGCGTAGGAAAACATGCTCTTGGTACACAAGAAACAGGTAGGTATTGGAATGCAAGCAGTGAGTGCGATGGGTGTTGCATGCAAAATCAGCGCTTGGTTGCATATTGCGTGACTGCAGAGCATATGCTAGTGACAGCGCTAGCAAGGGCAGGGTCTCAAAACATCCGTGGCAAGCAGATGGCACAGGGAGCACAGCAGCTGCATGCATGCGCGCATGTGCCGGCATGTGAGCGCACCTCCAACGGCATGGATTTCTGCAGCACCTCAACGGCCGCGTTTTGGCGTCGCGTGAGCGCCTCAAGGCCAATCAGGAGCCGCCGTCGATTCTCCACCACTCTCCTTTTCTGCTCGGGGGTCAGCTCCATGGCGTCCTGCAGCAATGTTCACAGCAATGCATATGCTTGCTGGAAGCCGAGACACACGGGATTGCAGAATTTGAAAAGAAAGCTTGCTTCAATCGAATGCCTTGCCTGCACCGTACGACAAGGAGGTCAGCCCGATGTAATGAATTGCTGCCAGCCCTCGTCAGGTGCCAGGGCAATTGAGGTTGGAGCCATTGCTGGATCAGGGACAGAGCTGAAACCTTCGAGCTTGCCCTCACAATAAGCACGCTGCATTGGAACATTAAACCCGCAATCAACGTACAGGGGCCAGACTCTTCCCCAACTAGAGTTTTATAGATCGAGGTCGCTCAGGGGTAAATTCAATTTGTGCCAATTCTTGAACAAGAGAAGGGAGGGAACGCCGCTCACCAGGATGCTGCGCTGCTTGGCAGGGTCGGCAGCGCACTCCATTCTCTGCGAGCGAACTTCCATTGCGATGCGCATCATGCGCTCGGGATTGTGCTCCAGCACTTTCAGCACCGACCAGCGCCGCGCCTCGATCATCTTCTCGATCTCTGCGCGGAAGGGGCACCCCTGGCGCCCGTCCGTGTGCAGCATCAGCCGCATCAGCCTCTGGGTGAAGTCCTGCAACACGAGTTTGAATTCGAATTCGAGATTTGAATAGATTTCAACCAGCGTCATCTGGCCGCAAAGGCGCACATGCCGGTGCATGCTGCCAATGGGCTTGCATGCTGCTGCTAAGCACAGAATGTGCTGCCCTGGAGGGATTTTGATCACATGATGCCATGATACAGGGGGTACTGGCTAGCACTTTCACTTGCCAGAGAAGAGAGGCTTCAGGATGTGAGACACATTGCTACTGTTTGCCCTGCTCTTGCTTAAAATCATGTGTGAAATTCTACAGCTCGAGGCATTCAGGCCTTTGACATCTCGGCATTGAGGGACAGGGAGGCAAACAAAGGGAGGGCGCCCACCTCGAAGACCTTGATGTAGTCCTGGAAGGTCATGCGCTCCACGTGGTCTGTACGCAGGCTGGTCTCCATGCCGTGCCCCGGGTATATGAGTCCCAGCAGCGCCGCCGTCGCCGTGACAACCTCCGGCACCGGCTGCATCGCCAGCGGCTGTGGCGCCTGCGCATACACCAGAAGGAATACTCTGCCAATGACACAAGGTGCACAAGCTGACAGAGCCAAGCATTCACAGTCTGTGCACCACAGAAGTACCCTCTGCTCTGCCTGCTTGGCACAGGGTGTAAGGATGTGAAGCAATTGGCTCAGGAACGAGGAAAATGGTCTGCAGGGCTTGCTCAAGCCAGCATCTAGCTCTGCAGTCTGTTGCGGATGAAACATTGCGAGGAGAGGGTCCAGAAGAAAGCCGCAAGTCGCGCACACATGTCGATGTGAGCAATGCAGCTGCGCTGCATATTACTTGATACAACCCCTGTGCGATGTGAATTTCGCTGGTCGCTCACCGAGCTGCCTGCAGCTTCGCCGCCATCCCCCCTGATGCTGACCACTTTCTCCAGCAGCGAGCAGCGCGTCTCCAGCCGATCCTTAGTCATCTGCACCTCCTGCAGCTGTGCTGTCAGCTGCTCTATCTGCTTCGTTTGATCCTCATATAGTGCCTGCGCGTGCACTAGGAACCATTCCTTGCTTGAACACAGACGGGGCCAGAAATACCCAATGCCATTTCATCAAACAAGGCAATGCCTACACAACATTCAGATTATCGGAGGTATTGCCTGAATGCATGTGATGCGCACCCCTTATCTAGCCTGCCATCAGCTGGGGGAATGCAAGAACCTAGGACTGCATGATCTTGGTATCTTCGAATACATTGTGTGGTTCAAAGGTAGTAGCATCACCTTCTTGCGTTCCCTGTATCGCTTCTGGGCCCTCTTGTTCTTCTCCTGGTGCGCTTTCTGCCTCTTCATTGCGGATGCTGGAAGCGGGCCCAGGCTTGTGTGTGTCTCGTCAATTTGGCTGCCCCCTGTGTATTGACACAATTTTCTGTTTATTTTGTGGCCCCTTGAACCATCAAATGACTGCGAAGCCGTTCATGGGGCGCTGAGCTAAGAGAATGTGCTATCATGTGTTCAAGACAGCACGTTGCCCTCACCCGATCCGCTGCGTTTTCGGGACACTTCGTTGTCGTTACTGTAATCTTGGTAGTGGAACACTGGGTCCAATGTCGGACCTTGCGCGACATGCTGTCCAGACAGAGAACTAGTATACGTGGGCAGGAAATCTCCGAAAGGCATCGTATCTGACGTGGTGGGCAGCTCTGCCACAGATCCTTGGCCATCACGGGTCACTATATCATCGAGGAATGCTGCAAGATTGTCATCAAGAAGGCCTTGAAGAAGGTCTGGAGGTGATGTCATGGTGAGCATTCCAACAGTGGCCAGAAGCCCCTTCACAATTGTATGTCACAGTGTTCGATCCCTGTGACCTCTCCTATCTGTCACGATGTGGAGGTAAGGTGTTCAGCGTGCTTCACATTCCTCGTAGCCTTGAGAAACGCAAGAAATGGCACAGACACACATGGTACAATCACGTGAACGCAGGCAGGGGACACATTTGCTAATCTTGGACCCCTCCCTCAAAATTCACATTTTGCAGTGCCTTCTTGTCTCGCATTTTCGCTCCCCTTAATGTAAACGTTGGCTCAACCACATAAAACTATTGTGCCACAGCTGTAGCAGGTCATGACAGCACGATAATTGTGTCAAAACGACAAGCCGGTTAGTTTTTTCCTTCTCAGACTGTGCCTTAGCCCTCAAGAAGCTTCTAGTAGCCATGACAGTTTTCGAATCATCATCATGCTTGAGTCGAGGTCATCATGCCACATGATCCGCAAAAGCATCCACGTGCCAATCATTCACCAGCATGTAGAAAGTTTCACGCACACAAATGTTTAGCATTTCATCGGAAGCTAGCTACTGTCAAAGTTTAGCAACTACGGGGCTCCCAGCAGCCGCACGGGCTCTTCTGCTGCTGCCGCCTCATTCTGCGCATTAGCTGCCTGCCCGCCACTGTCTGGCACGGCGTTCTCTGCTGCCGGTGCCTGATCTGGCGCGGCGCCGCCAGCTTCATCCAGCTTCTGCATGATGTGCTCCGTCAACGCCAGCTGGTCCCGCTCTGCGCAAGACAGCCTTTGTCAACATCTCTGACAGGTACATGTCACAAGTGCAAGAGACTGCTTGACTTTCTGTGTTCCTGTAGATGAAGGAGCAAAGCTAGGCCAAAGGAACTCTTAATCCGTACGTTAGGCAGCACAAAAAGGGCAATAAAAAGATACCTGCGCTTTGGGTGGTAGAAGTAATAAATTATACAATGCCAGATGCACTGTATCCGCTTGCATTTCTCGGCGGACAAGCTACAGCTGCTGCCTTGCATTCAGTACAGTATGCCTGTGATGAGAAAAGATAGATTGACAACACTGACTGCGGCCTTCTAACTGGACGTGAAGCTTCCAGAAGAGTCCTGTAAGATTAATGAACTGTATGGGGTAGGGCAGGTCACCTGCATCAAGGTCCTCTATGTCCAGATTCTGCAGCCGCTGCTCATTGGCCTTGAGCCGCTCCCTCAGCGCATCATCCTGCACAGCATGACATTGACTGAGCACCGTGTAACGCCTGCGATTTACGACCTGACAGATTAATTTTATTATTACACGCTTTTTCTGCCAGAAGCAAGGTGCGTCTGCAGACAAGCTGCAGT